>Ga0315336_1000080_pt1 | contig 490836 bp, 463 predicted proteins | sample ASW5metaG_FD_204512 | JGI IMG/M metagenome (GOLD analysis project Ga0315336, IMG submission 204512) | Ammonia-oxidizing marine archaeal communities from Monterey Bay, California, United States - ASW #5 | ecosystem: Environmental > Aquatic > Marine > Intertidal zone | place: USA: California...
TTGGTTGCAAATCAACGATGACCTCCCAAAATATAAGGGCACGTTGCTAATGTCACCAGAAGACCCAAAGGGTTATAGTCAAAGTTAAGTGCGGATTACTTCCGCTTCTGGCTAGATTCGGAAGTTCCGGCGCCTACCGATTTATGTCCGCTTCTGTGCGCTAAGCAGACGTAATTCCACCACCATCAAAACTTCTCTTAATGACCCAGAACGGAAGTCTGCAGTGCATTGGAGATCATTATTCTGGATGCTTTTTCACACGTTCCTAGACTCGGCGATTACGCGCAGCAGCCTCTCTGCAACTCTTGTGACACACGACCCCAAAACGGACTTCACTTGAATTCAATACATACCCAACTTGATGGCACTTCATTGCTCGTGCATAAAACAAATGATCGAATTTGTTCAACACAGGAAATCAGAGATTGAATCAATGGGAAAAGTCAATTTCCAGCCACTAGGATTGATACTCGCACTCTGCATAATGTTGGTTGGTTTCCAGTCCCCATTGCGGGCAGTTGAGAAGGTAAAGCAGGGTATAAATCTTGATCGCAATAGCAAGATCATTGTTGCTGTAAGAGCCAACGATGTTGAGTATGTTCGAGCTTACTTGGACGATGGGGGAAACGTCCAGGCGCGGACAACAGGTGAGTGGGCAAAAGAGTCAACTCTTCTCCATCATGCGGCGGACTCCGGATCGTTCGATGTTGCTGTTCTTCTTGCTCGCTCAGGTGCAGATTTAGAAGCGGAAAATAAACACTATTCGGCTACACCACTTCATCGGGCAGCACTCCAAGGACATGCTGAAATCGTCGAATTACTATTGGACCGGGGAGCTAAAATCGATGTTCTGAACAAGTATGGCAAGACACCACTTTTTAACGCCGTCACCTATGGGCAATTAGCCGTTGTTCGTACTTTGCTGAAGCACGGTGCCATGGTCAATTACACTAAAAGCGAAGATGGCCCTCCTATTATGGCCACGGCTAGCATTGGAAGAAGTAAGGTCATTAGTGACCCACCGCAATTGATGTGGTCCGATAGCGACAATGCATTCCCAATCCTTAATACCCTTATTGATCATGGGGCAGACGTGTATGTCCTCGACAATGAAGAAAGAACCCTAATAGATAAGTGGGTTATAAATACCTGTCTCATGGGTCATCCAGCAGGACCAGACATCGTCAAATACCTGTTAAGAATTGGAGTGCCCTTTAATCAACGAACGTTAGAGCGGCAGTTTTATCTCGGAACTTCGAATAAACTAACACACGCGACTTGCAATAAACTTATGCCGATGTTTGCTCAAAAAGTAACTGCGTTTTCACAAAACCCATCAGTTTTGTTTGCTGACGAAGCAAGTGTGTTTATTAGTGGATGCCAGATGGTCTGGGCTTATAGAGCCGCGGAAAGAGTTTTGAATGACGACAGCAACAAATCCAAAGCAATAGCAATGGCCCGGTTATATAGTTTCGTTGCTAAAGAACATGCCGCGACCCAACAATTAACGGAGCCTAAATTGGCTCCAATAGCCGTAACGAAAGACGATGTTTGGATGAAAATTCTTGATACCAAAGAATATGTGGAGCGCATAGATTCCACTCGCCTTCAGAAAAAATGCCTTGAGGTTGCCGAAGCTGCTGTAGGCACAAAAAGAATGCAAATGATTAAGTCGGAGATTGAAATAAAAATCGAGTGACTTGGCGACCGTTCGCCCGTTTATCAAGCAGCGGGTGACTTCCTCTCAATGATGTCACGATGTCCGTTAATGGCTACTTTCGGAAGTTTTCGGGCCGCTCTGATTTGGTCCGCTATTGGGCGGAAAGCGGAAGTCAAATGACACCCTCGAAAACTTCTCTTAATGACCCGAAGCGGACATTTTCGGATGCCAAATTATAGCGTTGTCAACCGATCAACTTACTCTACGATAACCACATCTTAAGCCTCATCGGAGAGATAATGGGGGATCAACCCGCCCGCAGTCCACTTGCCGCAATTCTTGCCGCTGACGTGGCCGAGTATACGAAGTTGATGGAACAAGACGCTGAAGGCACAGTTTCCGCCTGGAAAGAGGCGCGGGACGGCATCATTGATCCAACAGTCTGCAAACATTCAGGACGCATTGTAAAATTTACCGGGGACGGATTTCTCGCCGAGTTCCCTGCCATCCAGGACGCCGTTTTATTTGGTTAGAATGCATAAATGTAATGGGCTCCGAGTAACCCATCTTTTCTCATTTCTTTTAGTGCTTTGTCCAAGGCAGGGACAATTTTTACGTGCCTCTTATGCACATAGTGATAGAGGACAGTGTCTTCAATTTGAGGCTTTAGTATTTTCAGCTCTCCATTTGGAGCCACAAACCTTTCAGCATCTGACGTTAACATCAACCCCACATTAACCCTGCCACGCTCTACCATTTTAACAATGGATTTAGGAGATGGAACTGCCTCAACCATGTAGTCGCGAGTGCGTATCCTTAGGATTTGAATGCCCATCGCACGGGCAATTTTCTGTGACTTAAGATCGCCCCAAGAAGTACTTTCGATTCCGGAGTCTTTTCGGACAACCGCTGAATAAGTCGTAAAATAGATGGGTTCCGGAACTCGAACAAGATTCGGATATTCCTTTTCCAATCCTGCAATGCGAGCCATCTCAGCATCTCGCCTACCTGCGTTGACCTCAGCGAGACTCCGTCTTGCGGGAAGAAAACTAACCTTCGCACTGTGACCTATTGTTTCGTAAAGTATTTTGGTTCGCCTTGCGACAGGCCGGGCCTCATCTGAGTCCAGCGTCGCAATTTTGAACTCAGTGCCAAATACAGGATCAATCGACAGCAAGATAGACGTTGCTACCAACGCTGTAATTAGGGTTTTTGAAAAGACTTCTATTCTGCCACGTAACATCGACTTTCCCTCCTTAGGAAGGAACAGTATATGGGTATTTTGAAAAGGAAAATACAATCAGATTGATTTAATTTGGAAGATAAGAATAAGTTGGCCCTTTGAGTTAGATTGCCAACAGCAACTAAGTCTCTTCTTGGCTAGATTCGGAAGTTTTCAAGCCGGTCTGTTTTAGTCCGCTATTAGGCGGAAAGCGGACGCGAAATGACATCACTGATAAGGTCTGCTGATGACCCAACTGAGACATTAAACGCTTCAATATTTTAGAAAACTAGAAAACACTTTAAACAATTAATGGCTGCTTGATCTCCCTAAGTGGCCATTTGCAATTCAATTGTATGTGTAATTGAACGTCCGTATGCGTACAATCCATCTAACGTTTTTTTTATTTCTTATTGTTGGGGCAAAATGTTAAATTCACCCCGACTTTAAATTTGCATATGAACCTTACAGCTCAGGGACTCACGGTGAAACTTTTACTGCCCATCATCATTTTTGTTGGTCTTCTGGTGCCCTTGTCTGCAGAGGCTGAAAAACCCCGCCAACTGGATTGGGAACACCTGGTTCCAATTGGCGGTCCTATTGATGATCCGACGAGAGAATTGACAGCTGACCAAGCCGTGGAACTCGAGATGATCGCCTCAATCCGGGCCAGACGGAAGCTGGGTATGATCAGCGACGTTGATGAAGACGCCGAATGGGGTGTCGAACTGGAAGCCGGGTTTAAAAAGCAGGGCCTCGATGTAGAAGCGTTGATGGCGCGCTATATGGAAATGCAGGTCGAGATCAGAAAGCGAAACCGTCAGATCGTTCCGACGCTAAACGGTCAGCTAATTCGCATGCCGGGTTATGTTTTGCCGCTGGAATTTGAGGGCGAATCCATTGAGGAATTTTTGCTGGTGCCGTTCATCGGTGCGTGCATCCATGTTCCCGCTCCGCCCCAAAACCAGATGGTTTACGTGCAACTTAACCAGTCTTTTGCCATGAAAGACCTGTACGAGCCGGTCTGGATCACCGGCCGCATGAAAACCGAGGCCGTGGATAAATCCCTGAAGGTTATTGACGGCGACATTAAAGTCAGTGCCGGATATGTGCTGGATGGTATTAAAATCGAGCCCTATACAGAATGAACGGTTTAGTTCCGCTTACGCTCACCGCAGCAAGAAAAAGCCTGCCCGGCGTTAGCGTTACGGCGGCAATGCTGTTCGCTGTCGCGTCGGCTTTTGGTCAATCCGCGCCTCATGTTCACGGAACCGGAACTCTTAATCTGGCGATCGAGGGCAATACCCTTATCCTGGAACTCGTGGCCCCGGCTTCAGATATCGTTGGTTTCGAGCATCCGCCCGCCTCAAGCAATGACCGCCAAGCCGTATTGAACGCCGCCCAAACACTTAAAGATGGTGAGCTGCTGTTCAGGTTGCCGAATGAGGCAGGCTGTGATTTGAAAGAAGCGGAAGTAGAAACGGGCCTTCTGCAGGGCGATGATCATTCCCATTCAGAGCCGGACGAGGACCATGCGGAGTTCCACGCCCACTACCGGTTTCAGTGTTCCGACCCGGATGAGCTACACTACATCGACGTCGACTACTTCTCCAAGTTTCCAAACGCGCACGAACTTGAGACCCGAACGATCACGCCCGCTGGCCAGAACGCAGCGGAGTTGACACCCCACGCTTCTCGTCTGAAACTCTAGGCACAGGCACCATCCACGGCACCATCCACGGCACCACCCACGGGAATTTGATTAAGATGCCCCTTCCTGTTTTTCGAGTATCAGGTGTGACATACCATTGGCGCGGACAGGGTCATCTCACACTGGATATCCCGGCATTCAGCGTTGAATCGGGTGAGCGCTTGTTTATTCACGGTCCCAGCGGCAGTGGTAAAACAACGTTGTTGAATCTGCTGGCCGGGATCTCCAAACCAGACAGTGGCGAGATGGATGTGCTGGGGGAAAACATCTCGGCGCTATCCAACGCCGGGCGCGACGTTTTTCGCGCCAATCACATTGGGCTGATTTTTCAGATGTTCAATCTGGTTCCGTATCTGTCCATAATCGAAAACGTCCTCCTACCGTGCCGGTTCTCAACCCGGCGGCGCGAGCGGGCCATGGCCAGTGATGGCGACCTTTATGCTGCGGCGACACGATTGCTGAGTGAGGTTGGCATGAACGAGCGACGCCATCAAAAACAACCGGTCGCGAAATTAAGCGTCGGTCAGCAACAACGCGTTGCCGCTGCGCGGGCGTTAATCGGTAGTCCGGAACTGATCATCGCCGATGAACCGACCTCTTCGCTAGACGCAACTGCGCAGGACTCTTTCCTTCGGCTATTGTTCAGAGAAGTAGAGCGAAGCAATTCGACTTTGGTGTTCGTCAGTCATGACCGACGGCTGGAAAGCCGGTTTGACCGAGTGGTCGCCCTGTCAGAGATCAACCATACCTCTGAGCCACTCGATGAAGGCGGCGCGGCATGAACAAATGGCCCATCCTCGCGCTGGCGCTAAGGAGCCTTGCTAATCGCAAACTGACCGCAGGCCTCACTTTGTTTGCCCTTGCCGTCAGCATGATGCTTGTCCTCGGGGTCGAAAAAGTGCGCCATGAAGCCAAGGCCAGTTTTGCTAACACCATTTCGAGTACGGACCTGATCGTCGGTGCCCGCAGCGGCTCTATCCAACTGCTGCTGTACTCCGTGTTCCGGATCGGCAATGCGACAAACAATATTTCCTGGAAAAGCTATAACAACATCGCCGGTCGTCCCGGTGTCGCCTGGACCGTGCCCCTCTCACTCGGGGATTCCCATCGCGGGTTCCGCGTCATCGGCACCACAACCGATTACTTCAAGCACTACCGATATGGCAGAAAGCGTAATCTCACGTTCAGTTCCGGCAAACCCTTCGACGATCTGTTTGACGCGGTTGTCGGATGGGATGTGGCAAATGCCTTGGGCTACAAGATGGGTGACCCCATGGTGGTATCTCATGGCCTCGGGCGCCAGGGATTTAAAACTCACAAGGACAAACCCTTCCGTATTGCCGGAGTTCTCACCAAAACCGGCACCCCCGTTGACCGGTCGGTGCATATCAGTCTCGAAGCCATTGAAGCCATTCATGTTGACTGGAAAAGTGGCGCGCGCGTCCCGGGCCTCCAAACCAGCACGGATAGGGTTCGCCAGATGGACCTGAAACCGAGAACCATTACCGCCGTACTTGTCGGCACGGACTCACGTTTTGGCGCTTTCGGTTTGATGCGGTCGATCAATGAATATCCAGGTGAACCGTTGCTTGCCATCTTGCCGGGCGTAGCGCTGCAGGAACTGTGGGGCCTCATGGGCACGGTTGAACTGACGCTCAGCGTTATTTCCCTGTTTGTCGTATTTGCCGGTTTGTTGGGCATGGTGACCATGATGCTGGCCGGGCTTAATGAACGGCGGCGGGAACTGGCCATATTGCGTTCCGTCGGCGCCCGCCCGCGGCATTTGTTTGCCCTGCTGGTCAGTGAAGCCGCGGCTTTAAGTATCGGAAGCGCTATGCTGGGGCTTGCACTGTTATACGTCGCCCTCCTCATCGCCCAGCCGATCCTTGACACACAGTTCGGTTTGTTCTTGGAGATTACCGCACCTAACAAACGTGATCAGCTCATTCTTGGCCTGTTGATTGGCGCCGGTATTCTGGCCGGAACCTTCCCCGCCTGGCGCGCCTGCCGCCAAGCCCTTGCCGATGGATTGGTCGTCAGGGTCTAAAGGCTTATTCGGATTTGTGGCCGATAAACACTGAAAGCGACCATCGATTTACTTTCATTTTTTTGAATATTGGCAGAAATCGTAACGACCGACATTGGCTAGATTCGGAAGTTCTCAAGCCAGTCTGATTTAGTCCGCTGTTGGGCGGAAAGCGGAAGTCTTCTGCACGAGATCTGCATTTTCCAATTAGATGTCCGTTATTAAGGGTATAGCGGAAGTGAAATGACACTGGCGTAAACTTCTCTTAATGACCCATAACGGACATATTGGCAGTCCCAATTAATGCTCTTTTTCTCTCAGGAACCCATCGTTCTTTCTGGCGGGAAACACATGGTGACGGATGTCCCAACATCCATTTCACTTTCTAACTCTACGGTCCCACCATGCAACTCAATCAGCGATTTAACCAATGCTAGGCCAAGCCCCGTTCCGTCCTGCGCCCTGGTATAGGCTTCACCGATTTGTCCAAACGGTTCCAAAGCCATTTTCATGTTCTCATGAGAAATACCAACGCCTGTGTCTTGCACCTTAAGCAAGATCGAACGGTGCTCGCTGAGTGTTACTTCAGTTTTGACATCTCCACCCTCTGGCGTAAACTTGATCGCATTGGACAGGAGGTTTAGGAGGATTTGCTTAACCTTAAGCCTGTCAGCGAGAAGCAATGGAGCATTAACTTCAATATCAGCTGTGAAAGACAAATGCTTCTTAGTTGCACGTTCAGACATCATCTCCAAACATTCTTCGACAACTTCGCCGATTTCAATATTTTCTTCATACAAATTTTCTTCACCAGCTTCGATTTTCGAAAGATCAAGAATATCGCCAAGAACCCTGTGAAGATGGTCACCGGACCTATAAATGATCTCCGCATACTCTTTATTCATATCACTACCAAGTGGGCCATAAGTCTCCGCCTGCAACATTTGGGCAAAACCGATTACTGCGTTCAACGGAGTTCGCAATTCATGACTCATGTTGGCGAGAAACTCCGATTTAGCTTGATTTGCTCGCTCTGCTTCTGTCAAAGCCGTTTGATGTAATGCTTCAGCCTTCCTGCGCTTGGTAATGTCGACGACGGTCCGTTGCACAGCGGTCTGACCATCCCATGTGATCACTCGAACCCGATTGTCCAGCCAGACCGACGCACCGTCCTTTCGCCGGCCTTCGAACTCGTATGCTTTAGGAACATCGCCACCTTCGAGGCGGGATTTTGAGTACTCCCTAATCCGATCTTGCTCATACGGCATCATATGGTCGAACGGCGAACTCTGCGCCAGGACTTCCTCGACGTTTGAATAACCAAAAATGTCGGCGTAGGCTTGATTTGCGAATACCGACTTTGACCCGTCGTGGATCAAGACACCCTGAATTGAACCCTCGATCAGATCGCGAAACCGCTCCTCGGACTCCCTCAAGGTGTCAGCCGACCGCTTTCTTTCAGTATTGTCGAGATTGATCACTCCGACACCTATGGATTTGCCAGCGGTATCCAATACGGGAAACTTGATGATAATCGTTGAACGCAGTTTGCCATCCGGATATTGCACGAGGTGCTCTACCTCAATGACCTTCTGTTCTTCTAACACTTGGCGGTCATGTTCTGTGTAAACTGCACCTTCTTCTTCGGAGAAGTAGTCAGTGGGGGTTTTGCCAAAGTGGTCCTGTTCCTTAATATCGTACCACTCCCTAAAAACCTGATTGACTTGCGTGTACCGCCCTTCCGCGTCTTTGAAGAATATGGCCGCGGGGAAACTGTCTACCACAGCACGCAATCGCTCATCGCTCTCGTGAAGCGCCTTTCCGATCTGCTTGCGCTTGGCGTTGACCTTTAGCAATACCAAGACCGGAATAATCAATGCCAATGCCGTGAAGGACGTGACCAGAAGAATCTTTATCCATCGATCCGAAGTGGTCTCTCTTTGGTGATGCTCTTGAAGCGGTTCGATCAGTTTCTCTAATATGAACTCCCACCCAACCAAGAGAACAAATACCGTCAGAACGATCAGACCAGAGAGATATAGAAATTTCCTGGCGTTCATCTCAAACCCGTCACATAAAACCAGTACCGCATCCGGTTTTCTGAACACAAGCTGTCATGCGGCAAAGCAAGCATCCCCAGGCACACGTCGGGTGTCTCAACGATCATTCGCCCGCTCTTTAAGACGTAGGGTGTTTCGAATGGTGCGGTCATTTTCCAAAGGTTTTCTGGTTTCATAATTGAGTGACTTTGCTAGGGATAAACCCTGTAATTTCACTCAACTGGTTTTTTCAAAGGGCGAAACGATGTATCCATTACCTTCTGCCAAAGGACCACGACCTTATCCTAAGGACCAAATGTTACACTAGAGTTACAGCGATGTGAAATTCGATTATGGGACTAGAATGAAATCGACTGAATAGGTCCGGTATTGGCACGATGCCGACCAAAATCTCGCCGCCAGATTATGTCTGCTTTTCTCCGATAAGCGGAAATTCTTTTCACGAAATTTGGTTTTCTGAAATTGATGTCCGCTATTGGGCGGAAAGCGGAAGTAATCCGCGCGAAATCTGCATTTTCAAAGTATGGCAGATTGTGTTGATAAAGGTGCTTTTGCCTGATGGGTGAGAAATTTCAGCTTCGTAGTCGAGTGGTCTGAATTTTTGGCTGTGGGGACATGCATGACAAAGCTAAGACTGTCCCCTGATTTTTTGATCTTAGGCGGGCGCTGGACGCGCCAGAGGCGTTTCGCGAACGGGCAGATGGATAATTGCCGAAAAGATTCCAACGCCAATTCCTACCCACCAGACGAAGTCATATGATCCGTACTGGTCATACATTTTGCCACCCAGCCAGACGCCGAGGAACGAGCCCAATTGATGGGAAAAGAAGACAATTCCATAAAGCGTGCCCATATAGCGAAGGCCGTAAATCTGGGCGATCAGGCCGGATGTCAACGGTACGGTTGCCAGCCAGAGGGAGCCCATGGAGACCGAAAAGATCAGGACCGTCATCGGCGTCATCGGAACCATGATAAACCACGCCGCGGCTATCGTTCGTCCCGTATAAATTGCCGCAAGCAGGTATTTCTTTGACCAGTATCTCCCGAGATAACCCGCGGCAATTGTTCCGGCAATATTGGCTACGCCGATCACTGCGATGGCGTAAGCCCCAAGCGCCGTCGTATCTTCAATACCGAGTGCGCCGAATATGCTGTCACCCGTAATCGCAGCGCAGGCTTCCGAAATGAATTTCGGAAAATGCGCCGTCACGAACGCCAGTTGAAATCCGCAGGAAAAGAAACCGGCAAAAATCATGCTGTAGGTCGGATCGCGAAAGGCCCGCCCGAGGACCTCGGAAAATGTTTCTTCAAGTTCTTCCTTTGAAGACGTCCGATCCACTTTCATGACGGGAAGGACAACCAATATCGCTAGGATGGCGACTGCAAACACAAGAAATACCGAAGACCAGTTCATGACACGCAACAGCGCATCGGCAACCGGCGGCCCGATAATCTGCCCGGCGGACCCGGCGGCCGTCGCAACGCCAAGCGCCATTGAGCGGTTTTCATCTGACGTGCTGCGGCCAACCACCGCGAGGATGACGCCAAAACCCGTGCCCGCCACACCAAATCCAACCAGGATTTCATAAAGTTGGTGCTCAAGTGGTGTCAGCGCGAAGCTGCTCAATACCAGCCCGGCGGCATAAACAAACGCGCCCAAAACGATTGCTTTTCGGTCTCCAAACTTTTCTGCGAGTGCTGCAAACAGAGGTTGGCCAATGCCCCATGCGAGATTCTGGATCGCAATGGCCAGTGAGAATTCCACCAGGGGCCAGTTGAATTCGTAGGCGATCGGAATTTGAAAGACTCCGAAACTCGCGCGAATGGAAAAACCCATCATCAGGATCAACGACCCTGCGATCAGTACCGGCGTAAATATTGTAGCGTTTGATTTCGACGCCATATTATCAATTACCCTTTGACGGCATTTGTGCGACCCAAGTGTAACAGATGGCCCAATTTCGGCTTCTGGCAAGACGCGAAATCAACACCACGTGCACGGACACGTTACTTGCCTGAATTCTACACGTTTCGAAAGGGCCGATTTCAGAATACGTCAAGAGCCAAAAGACTGTGGGTTCACAGGAATAGTTTGGGGGGTAGATTATTGTAGTATTACATTAAGATTTGCCGCAATCGACGACTCAAGAACCAACCTCTCAGTGTCCGCTTCTGATGCCGTACACGGCCTTCACCCGAAAGCGTCTAGGAACTGAAACGCATCGTGATTCTATGTTTCGTGAATGTCGCCTAATGGCTAGATTCGGAAGTTCTCAACCCGTTTGTTTTGGTCCGCTGTTGCGAGGAAAGCAGTCATTCCATACACAAAAAAACCGCCCCGGCTCCCCGAGGCGGACGTTCATTTCTCATCGATAAGCGGGTTCGGCTCTTCGATATCTGCAAAGAAAAACGAGGCAGGCACACCCAATATACCAGCCAACTGGAATAATTGGGATGCAGAAGGCTCTTTCGTCCCCCGTTCCATCTTCGACATGACTTGCTGGCATACTGGCGGGACCAAGGCCTTGCCTAACATATCCTGGCTTAAGCGCAAAATGTTGCGGCGTAACCGGATACGGTTTCCTATAAGTTTGGCGAGCATGTTGGCTTTGGTCATGGCAGTAATATAACAAAACAGAAGCAAGGCTAACATACATAGTTAGGCAGGCTGCATCCCCTACTCCTTCCTGGTCACGCCGAAAACAAGCCAAGCCACCACAAGACCGAGAACAAAAGAAACGGCCATCAAGGCCATTAGGATATGGCCTGTGGTTATGGGGATAGAGGCAAGCCCTGAAAAGGCCGTGGAGAAAACAATTTCAACAATCTGGTGGCGAGAGCCATGTGAAGCCAGGTACTTTGCATTAATTTACGCCGAACATATGATTCGCCTTCACGTAAACGTATGATTTCCCTTCACGTAAGTGTATACAAGACTATGTGAACTGGGGGGCAGAATATGAAGTGTGAAGACCATCCCGTATATGAAATGAATTCGCTCGATGCGGTTTTGCGGGTGTTAATGCTGACTGTTTATGCGGACCGCATTCAACGCCCTCAGGAAATTACAGAGATCTGGCGCCAGATTCCAAAACTTCAGATTTTTATTGAAGGCGAGTTTTTCCCGGATGTTTCTGGCTTGAATGCTTTGATTGAAAAACACGATGCTGAGGTCCGTGAGATGATGGACTCCTCCGGCTATGCCGAAATCGTTGATCGTTCGATCAGACGGATCGATAGCCCGATCCTGATTCCCATGGTTTTAGCCGCAATGAAGTCTATTGCTATTGCTGATTCGGAATTTCATCGGTCAGAAAACGAAATCATCTGCCAGGCCGCCGAGACCTGGGGCGTAAATCCTTAGTCACGGAGCTTGAAAATTTCATGGCGGGCTTTGTCGCCTGCCCTGATACCCAGTGTTCTTGTTGTCCCGGCCTGAATTTCAAGCACACTTTTTACCGGGCCATGCGATCTGATATAAGCAAGCGATAGCGGCTCGGTTCGTTCGGCAATATTAACGATGGTTCCATCCGCGGTGATGAACAACATGTCGAGTGAGATGTAAGTATTTTTCATCCACATGATCACCGGCTCACTTGCCTTGAAATCAAATAACATGCCGGTGCCAATGGGAAGTTTTTTGCGGTTTTGCAGGCCGAGGGTCCGCTGACCTGCAGTTTCTGCAATTTCAACGTTAAAGCGATGGTTCCCGGAACGGCTCTCAATGACAACAGACGAGGTGCGGAATGATTCTCCCGCTTGTACGGGATAACTGTGCCCGATAAGCGTCAAAATACAAAAAAGGACGCAATTGATGGAAAATTCTTTTAAACGCGCCGTCATCTTACAACCCTCTGGTATACCAAGAATTTTCCTCATTTATAGGGGCTTAGCCTGCACTCTGACAGCATAACCTGTAAAATTTGTCTGGTCTCGCATGGTGATCGATTTTATGTTCTGTCGAAATAATAGGCAGACAGGAATACTTGTCTGATAACATGTGCACCAAGACGGGCTTAATAAGGAATCGGGTTTGCTTCACACGATCAGTCTGGCAATTGTATTGGCCGTCGTATGGTGGTTTTTGTCCGGGTTTGTCCTGCCGCTCATCCTGGCGCTGGGTGCCGGGTCTATTGTCTGTGTTGTATGGATCGCGCACAGGATGGACGCGGTCGATCACGAAAGTCACCCTATTCATCTGGCCATTAAGGGTGCGACCTACTTTCCCTGGTTGCTGTGGGAAATTGTCAAAGCCAATATTGATGTTACCAAAGCAATCCTTTCCGGCGGCAATGCAGTCCGGCCCCGTTTGATGGTCGTGAAGGCAACGCAGAAATCAGAAGTGGCGCGGGTCACCTATGCAAATTCCATTACCTTGACGCCGGGTACTGTAACCATCGGCGTGGTCGACAACATCTTTACCATTCACGCATTGACGCCCGGCGCCAAAGAAGGTCTTGAGACCGGAGATATGGACCGGCGCGTATCCGCCATGGAACTTGGCAAAGACGGCCCGGACGCGGCTCACCAGCCAGCGCTTCAAGACCATCCGGAAGATGTCCAGAAACCGGAGTCCGAAACATGATGTTCGTCGTCGCGATTGTTGCGGTCCTGGTGTCCATGGCGCTTGCGCTGGCACGTGCACTCAAGGGCCCCAGCGTTTATGACCGCATTCTATCGGTCAATACCTTTGGTACGTTGACGGTGATCCTGATTTCCGTGCACGGATTTTTCACGGGGCGACCTGAATTTCTGGATCTGGCACTGGTCTACGCGCTGATCAACTTTATCGGCACCATCGCCGTGACTAAATTCGTTACCTTTTCAGGCATGGGGTACCCGGCCAAACGTGAAGGACGGGGGGACATTTGATGGAACAGATTCTTGATCTCCTGAGTTGGGTCGCGATCGTTAGTGGTGGCGTGTTATGTCTGATCGGTGGTTATGGTCTGATCAAGCTGCCCGATATGTATACGCGTATGCATGGCGCCGGATTGATTGACACATTGGGGATTGGCCTGATTCTGGTTGGCTTAATGTTTCAGGCGGGTTTCACGCTGGTCCTTGCCAAATTGATCATGATTTTGATCTTTATATTTTTTACCAGCCCGACGGCAACCCATGCCCTGGCCCGTGCGGCCCTGAACGGTGGGTTAAAGCCGCAGGTTGAAGACGATGGCGTTGTCCTCCCGATTGACAGGCCACAGAGCAAACCAATGAAGCCTATTGTCAGCAGCGAGAAGGAGGCGGAATCATCGAAGACCTGATCGTAATTTCTCTGCTCGCCTTCATGGTGGCGACAGGGTTGGCCATTGTGCGCCTTCGCAATCTGTTCGCCGTCGTTATGCTGACCGGCATTTTCAGCCTGCTGGGCGCCGCAATCTACGTCATAATGGATGCGGTCGATGTGGCGTTCACGGAAGCAGCTGTAGGCGCTGGCGCTTCAACCGTTCTCATGCTCGGCACTCTGGCGCTGACGACAAGCCAAGAGAAAGTGAAACCAGGATCAAACAATCTTCTGGCTTTCGTGTTGGTTGTCATCACCGGTGGTATATTGATCTATGGAACTTTCGATATGCCGCATTACGGCGAAGCCACTGCCCCAGTCCATAATCATGTCGCCCCGCACTATCTGGAAAAATCAACCGCTGAAATCGATCTTCCGAACGTAGTGACGTCAGTGCTCGCCAGTTATCGTGGGTACGATACGCTGGGTGAAACTTTCGTAATTTTCACTGCCGCAGCAGGGGTACTCGCAATTATTGGTCGTGGCCGTCGACCTTCCAGGTCCCCCAGAGCCCCCCAACCTGCAAAAGCGCCCCGTGACGGCCTTGAGCGACGCGGCATCCGCGGGCGTCGCGCCAACGACCATGATCCCTCCGACACCACAGGGGGGGCCTCGTCATGAACACACGCATGCAGCAAAAGGTCGTTCTCAGGGTCGTTTCCAAATTTCTGATTCCGTTTATCCTGCTGTTCGCCCTTTATGTACAATGGCACGGCGATTTCGGTCCGGGCGGCGGTTTTCAGGCCGGTGTGATTTTTGCCGCCGGCTTCATTCTGTATGCGCTGATCTACGGCGTTGAACGCACCCGCCAGGTGATACCAGCCTGGGTGACCAGAAGTCTTCTTTCCGTCGGTGTCTTGTTATATTCAGGTGTTGGCGTTGCAACGTTGCTCATGGGCGGCGAGTTCCTGAACTACAGCGTTCTTGCCCACGTGCCTACACATGGCCAGCACCTTGGTGTTTTGTTGGTTGAAGCCGGGGTTGGTATTACTGTCTTTTCTGCGATGACGACCATATTCATTGCCTTCGCCGGGCAGGACAGCTGATCATGACAGTGACATCAGATTTCCCGGGCCTGCTCATTTACTGGGTAGTGATTGTGTTAATGATGATCGGGTTTTACATCGTCATTTCACAGAACAATATGGTCAAGAAGATCGTTGGCCTGAACGTCTTTCAGGTTTCGGTGTTTCTGCTCTACATCACAATGGGCAAGGTAAAGGGCGGCACAGCGCCCATATTGGCGGACGGTTTTGAGGTCTATTCAAACCCCCTGCCCCACGTGCTGATCCTGACCGCAATTGTTGTCGGCGTAGCGACCACCTCCCTCGGCCTTGCCCTTGTTGTTCGCATCATGGATTCCTATGGCACCATTGAAGATGACGAAATTCAGGCGTTGGAGGACGATACGTGATCGACCAACATCTGCCGATCCTGCAAATCATCATCCCCATGATAGCAGCCCCGATCTGTATGTTCCTGCGCCATCACTTCTGGACGTGGCTGCTGGCGGTGGTCGTTAGCTGGGTATGTCTGCCGATTTCAATTGCGCTTCTGATTCAGGTCCTTGAGCATGGGGTCATTGTCTACAAACTGGGCGGCTGGGCCGCACCTGTGGGTATCGAATATCGAATTGATACGCTTAACGCCTTTATATTAATTATCGTCGCTGCCATCGGTGCGATTGTCATGCCCTATGCCAGGGTGAGTGTTGATAAGGAAGTTCCGCGGGACCGGGCTTACCTGTTCTATGCCATGATGCTGCTCTGTCTGACCGGGTTGCTGGGCATTACGATTACTGGCGATGCTTTCAACCTGTTTGTGTTTCTTGAGATTTCGTCTCTGTCTTCCTACGTGCTGATCAGCATGGGGCGTGACCCGCGCGGCCTGACAGCGGCGTACCGCTACCTTATTCTCGGCACCTTGGGCGCAACCTTCTACATCATTGGCGTCGGCCTCATGTATATGATGACGGGCTCACTCAATATCGCTGATCTGGCGACCCTAATGCCTGCCATCGCTGATACCCGCACCATTCAGGCCGCGCTCGCCTTCCTGACCGTTGGGCTTTGCCTGAAACTGGCGTTGTTCCCGCTTCATATGTGGTTGCCCAACGCTTATGCCTTTGCGCCATCGGCTGTTACGGTGTTCCTCGCGTCAACGGCAACCAAGGTTTCGGTGTACGCGCTGATCCGTGTTGTCTTCACGATCTTCGCGGGCGTCAATATTCTTGAGATATTGCCAGTCCGCGATCTGCTGATGGGGCTGGCGATTGCCGGCATGTTTGCAGGCTCTGCCGTCGCCATCTACCAGAGCAACATCAAACGCATGCTGGCCTATTCCTCCGTCGCTCAACTGGGTTACATGATCCTGGGTGTTTCCATGGCGAACATTTCCGGTGTCACGGCGGGCATTGTTCATCTGTTTAATCACGCCGTTACCAAAGGCGGGATGTTCATGGCGATGGGCTGCATCATGTATGTGATCGGTTCGGTTAAGCTTGAGGACATGGCCGGCCTCGGCAAACGTATGCCGGTTACCATGGCGGCCTTCCTTGCTGGCGGTTTCAGTCTGATTGGTGTTCCGCTGACGGTAGGCTTTATCTCGAAATGGTATCTGATCCAGGGGGCTCTTGAGAATGGCTGGTGGCCAGTTGCGGTATTGATCGTGCTGAGTTCCCTTCTCGCTGTCATCTATATCTGGCGGGTTGTCGAAGTCGCCTATTTCCAGGCACCGCCGGAAGGCAAAGAGGCGGTTACCGAAGCGCCGATGTCGATGATCATCCCAATGCTGGTCCTGATCGGTGCGTCGTATTACTTTGGTATTGATGCAACGACGACGCTGGATGTCGCCGGACAGGCGGCGGAAGTCCTGATCGGGGGGGCGAAATGACGCCAGAACAAGCAATCCCCCTCGCCCTTTCCATTCCTATTTTGGGCGCTGTTGGTATTCTGACAACCTGGCGAACACCAAATTTGCGCGAATCAATTACGCTGATCACAGCAGCAATCACTTTTGCACTTGTTGCTTCCATCTTCGATGACGTCATGGCGGGTGCGCGTCCGGAATGGACGATGCTGGAGATGTTGCCGGGGCTCAGTGTCCATTTTGTGATTGAGCCGCTCGGCATGCTGTTCGCATTGATCGCCAGTTTCCTCTGGATCGTGACCACGATCTACGCGATCGGTTACATGCGTGGGCACCACGAGAAGAACCAGACGCGTTTCTACATCTGCTTCGCCGTCGCCATCGCCAGTGCGCTGGGGATCGCCTTCGCTGGCAACATGATGACGCTGTTTATATTCTACGAAGTATTGACGATCTCAACTTTCCCGCTGGTTACCCATTCCGGAACGCCGGAAGCCAAGCGCGCCGGGCGGGTTTATCTGGGTATTTTGATTGGTACCTCAATTGCGCTCCAGCTTGTTGCTGTGATCTGGACATGGACACTTACGGGAACGCTTGATTTCACTTCCGGCGGGATTTTGAAAGGCCATGCGTCAGAAGGCATCGTTGCCGTCCTTCTGGCCATGTATGTTTTCGGTATCGGCAAAGCCGCCGTTATGCCGTTCCATCGCTGGCTGCCTGCTGCGATGGTCGCCCCGACCCCGGTTAGCGCCCTGCTTCACGCTGTCGCCGTTGTGAAGGCCGGTGTGTTTACGGTTCTTAAAGTTACCGTTTACATCTTTGGCATTGATTTTCTCGCTGAACTTGGCAGTTCCGAGTGGCTCAAGTATATGGCCGGTGGAACAATCCTGATCGCGTCCCTGGTTGCCATGCGCAAAGACAATCTGAAAGCCCGGCTTGCCTATTCAACCATTAGCCAGCTTTCCTACATCGTACTGGCTGCCATGCTTGCGAATTCTGTCGCGGCCGTTGGTGGTGGAATGCATATTGCCATGCATGCGTTCGGCAAGATCACGCTGTTTTTCTGCGCTGGTGCGATCATGGTCGCCAGCCATAAAACAGAGGTCAGCCAGATGCGTGGCCTTGGTCGAAAAATGCCGATTACCTTTATCTGCTTTTTAATCGGCAGCCTGAGCATCATTGGTCTGCCGCCTTTCGGTGGTGTGTGGAGCAAGTGGTTTATTGCTCTCGGTGCGGCGGAGACCGGTGACGTCATTTTCGTTGCGGTTCTGATGATTTCGTCCCTGCTGAATGTTGTCTACCTGATCCCCATTGTTGTTCGTGGGTTCTACAATGACCCTGATCCTGGTCATGGTCATGATGATCATCACCATGATCACGATGATGGGCACGCCGTAGCGACAAGCCCTGGCGATGCGGGCGGACCGAACCAGTGGAATATCCGGGGACTGGAGGAAGCGCCCAAAGCATGTGTCGGGGCGATAGCATTCACGGCGTTTGGCTGTCTGGTGCTGTTTTTCTACGCAAACGATCTTTACCAGTTCCTGCTGCCGATGGTCGGGAGGTGACAAATATGGATAACAATCGCGATGAGAAGGCTTATTGGCTAGACGACAGCCGCAACGTCCGGAAAATTGTCTGGGCGCTGGTTATCGTATGTGCGGGCCTGTTCATAGCCGATGGCTTTTATTACAAACACCCCTACTTCGCCGCCGAAGAGGTGTTTGGCTTCTACGCAATTTATGGCTTTGTGATGTGTGTCGGTCTGGTCCTAGCGGCGAGGTTGTTACGCAAGATTTTGATGCGCGACGAAGACTATTACGACCGGGAGGAAAAGGATGATTGAGTTCAATCCCGGCTTGATCATGGTCATTGGCGGCCTTTTGGTGCCGCTGGTAACGGGTATGGCTCGCCGGGTCCTGTTGCTGGCCCTGCCGGCGGCGGGAATGGCCTATACCATCGCTTTAGACCCAGGCACCGTCGCCAGTATCGCCTTTTTCGGCTACACGCTGGAGGTATTGCGGGTCGATAAGCTGGCGCTTGTGTGGGGGTATATCTTCCATATTGCTGCATTCCTCGGTGTGCTTTACGCCATCCATGAAGACGACACGGTTCAGGGCAGCATGGCGCAGGTCTATATGGGAGCCGCTGTTGCTGCCGTATTCGCCGGCGACCTGATTACGCTTTTCATTTTCTGGGAACTAACGGCGATCTCATCGGTGTTTCTGATTTGGGCGAGCCGGACGGAGCGCTCATTCAGGGCGGGTATGCGCTATCTGATTATTCAGGTTGGGTCCGGTGTTTTACTGCTGGCGGGAGCGCTGCTGATTCTCGCCGATACCGGTTCTATCGCCTTCAATCATATTGGAACCGAAAGCCTGGGTGGCAAGTTGATCCTCGTGGCTTTCGGCATCAAATGCGCTTTCCCGCTTCTCCACAACTGGCTGCAGGACGCCTATCCGGAAGCAACTGTGACCGGCACGGTCATCCTGAGTGCATTCACAACCAAGCTTGCTGTCTATGCCCTGGCCCGTGGCTATGCCGGAACCGAGATTCTAATCGCTATTGGCGCGATCATGACCATGTTTCCGATTTTCTACGCGGTCATTGAGAATGATTTGCGCCGCGTACTCGCTTACAGCCTGAATAATCAGTTGGGGTTCATGGTGGTTGGAATTGGGGTCGGCACCGAATTGGCACTCAACGGCACCGCCGCGCATGCCTTCTCTCACATTCTGTATAAAGCATTGTTGTTCATGTCCATGGGGGCGGTATTGCTCCGTACTGGCACGATCAAGGGCTCGGAGCTCGGCGGGCTCTATAAGACTATGCCATGGACCACCGGATTCTGCATCGTTGGTGCGGCGTCGATCTCAGCCTTTCCACTGTTTTCGGGGTTCATTTCCAAGTCGATGATTCTTACTGCGCTCGGCGTCGAAGGGCACTGGTTCACCTGGGCAGTCCTGCTGTTTGCTTCCGCGGGTGTGTTCCACCACTCGGGCATTAAGATTCCATTCTTTGCCTTCTTTGCTCATGACTCTGGTAGGCGACCAAAGGAAGCGCCGTTGAACATGCTTTTGGCAATGGGACTAACGGCGTTTCTGTGCATCGGGATCGGTGTTTACCCGGACCCTCTCTATGCAATCCTGCCGTTCGCGGTAGATTATGTCCCCTACACTGCCGTACATGTTATTACCCAACTACAGCTTTTAATGTTTTCTGCGCTGGCGTTCACATTTCTCATGCTGACCGGCCTCTACCCGCCGGAGCTCAAATCCACCAATCTGGATTCTGATTTCCTTTATCGACGACTGGCGCCCAGAATTCTGGCGTCCATTGGCCACATAATTGCAATTGCCGATTCAAGTATTCGAAAGACAGCCCTTGGCCTACTCGGGGGCGTTATGCGCTGGGTAGAACGCACCCACGGCCAAAAAGGTATTCTTGCCAAAACCAGTTCAGCCGGGGCAATGGTGACCTGGGTTGTCGGGTTACTGGTGGTTTATCTGGTGTTATATTTCACTGGATAGATTGAACTACTCTTGAAAATGTCTGATGCAGAACAACCCGAGGCCAGGAATTGTCTTTTCTTAAAAAAATCACCACAGGGCTCAATGTCTTCTTTTCAACAGCTGGGTTTATTTTTATTTTTTTCCTGTGCTTTGAACTGATCCCTGACATTTGGATCGACTACCGCAAGTCATTGAAAAAACCAGGTGAAGTGGCGGCTCGCGACGAATACAGAGCGGGCGCAGAAGACTACCAAGGTAAGGACTGGGTGCCCTATTATTATTTTGATGCGTGGTCGAGCCGCGACAAAATGGACTGGCATCCATACGTTTACTGGCGGCGCGCAAAGTATGAGAGCCCCTATGTCAACGTAAATGAAAAAGGCATTCGTACAACCTGGGCACCTGAAAATCGAAGCGGCAAGCCGTTGAAAATATTTGTCTTCGGTGGATCAACCTTATGGGGGTTCGGGGCCAGAGATGAATTCACGATCCCCTCCTACGTCGCAAGACTCCTCGCCGAAAAAACAGAACGTGATATTCAGGTTACCAACTTCGGGGAAGCTGGTTACGTTTTGACGCAAGAAGTACTGACCCTGCTACGGGAGTTGCAACGCGGCAATGTCCCCGACCTGGTCATTTTTTATGACGGATTTAATGATGCTCACGCTTCAATGTCGAACGAGGTATCGGGCTGGCCACTTAACGAAATTAACCGCCAGCGTGAGTTCAATATTCTGAACAAACGCTATCGATCGAAGTTCCGTCATGAGGCGTCCAAAATCCTCTTCCACCGTAGTCTGGGGTATGCCAACCGGTTCAGCAATAAATTCGGTTTGGTGCCTGCCCAGTCTGCCGAACAGGATGAGCAGGTCCTGGCGGACAAAACAAAAGCGCTTGCCGGCATATATGCTGAGACGGCGAAAATGGTAAGTGAAATGGGCGAAGACCGGGGGTTTGAAGCCCTGTTTTTCTTGCAGCCGACTTTCTACACCAAGAAAACCCTTAGCAAACATGAGAGCACGTATTTTTCGCAAGACACCAAAGATGGCCGATATTTGCACTCTGTCTATGCTGCCCTCAGAAACCATCCGCAGCTAAAAATGAGCCCTCAGTTCGTGGATATCAGTCGATCTCTGGATGATGTGAAGATTGGTTTGTATACGGACATGGTGCATATGACTGAACGCGGGAATGCTGAAATTGGTCGCGTAATGTTGCCGAATGTACTGGCGTCGCTTAAAGGCAAACTCTAGCATTTCGTCTCCAGCCGCCAATTGACCAAGTGGAGCCATGACCATGCGAAAGATAGAACTGCCGGGCGGTGAAACCGTTCCCGTACTGGGGCTTGGCACCTGGTATATGGGGGACACTGCATCTGAGTTCGAGCGCGAAGTTGCGGCGGTACGCTATGCGATGGAGCGCGGTATCCGGCTTATCGATACCGCCGAAATGTATGGCGACGGCGGTGCGGAAGAGGTCGTTGGCGAGGCGATCAAAGGTTTCAATGCTGCCCAGCGCGAAGATTTGTTCATCGTTTCCAAAGTTCTCCCGAGCAATGCTTACCATAACGGCGTCATCGAAGCTTGTGAGCGCAGCTTACGCCGTCTCGGTACAGACTATATCGATATGTATCTGCTGCACTGGCGCGGCTCTGCTCCTTTTCAAGAAACCCTGAGGGCATTTGATGCGCTGCGGACATCCGGGAAAATCCGCCACTTCGGTGTATCAAACTTCGATTCCAGCGATTTGGAAGAATGGTGCGGTTGCCCGGGTGGGGATGTATTGGCGGCGAACCAGATTTTATACAATCTCAGTCGTCGTGGCGTGGAATGGGACCTTCTCCCAAACTGCAAAGAACTCGGCGTACCGGTGATGGCTTATTCGCCTCTGGAGCAAGGACGGCTTGATGGTGATAGCGCGCTTGGTGAGATTGCAGAGCGTCACGAAGTTACACCTTTGCAGATCGCCCTCGCCTGGGTCTTGGCTCAGGAAGACGTGATTGCGATCCCGAAGGCGGTGAACCACGCCCACATTGATCAGAATATGGCGGCGCTGGACATTTCCCTCACCGCAGAAGACCACGCCCTTCTCGATGCTGCTTTCCCCCCGCCAAGTGGGCCGTCGCATTTGGAAATACTATAGGTAAGGACCAGGAAACTGATATGGGTGACCGCGTGTTTAGCCAGGGTGTCGGCAACGTTGACCCGGGTGAGTGTAGCCGTATTCTGATTTGAAGAGCTGTTAAAGCACTTCTATTCCATCCTTCGATTATAACATTGATGCCAGAACAGACGTTTCGGGTCCCTGTTGGCAAACGCGAAGTATGGGGCGGGTTTTGCGTTGGGATCGACGATGCCTTTGATCTCGATATCGATTGGATCGCGTTCTACTTCAAACGTCGGGTTTTCGACGATCCAGCCCTCAGGCGTGATGCCATGGAAGGACAGCTTAATCGGCGCTGCCGGGCCGAATACGGTGCAGTGGACGGCAATACGAGCGGGCTCTCCTGAAGCGTCTACATAAAACCGGGCTTTGGCACCGGGATAGACTTCATGAGGGTGGGAATCCTCATTGGTAATATAGGCCTGCGCCTGCTCATCTGATTGGCAGGCAGAAAGAGCCAGAAGAACCGACGCGGTGAGGAATAAAGATTTGCGCATTCTTCGCAATGTATCACAATATCTTACAGGCAGTTATATGGGAATGACACGATGAGTGATTATAGTAAGACCGGCATGAAGAAGGGGCTCACCCGATATGGTGATGACGACTTTGCTCATTATATTCGAACCGCCTTCATTAAAGGCATGGGTTATACGGATGATGCGATCTCCAAACCCATTGTCGGCATCACCAACACCTATTCCGCATACAATGCGTGCCATGCCACCGCACCGCAGTTGATTGATGCGATTAAGCGCGGCGTCATGCTGGCGGGCGGATTGCCGGTTGAGTTCCCAATTATTTCCTTGCACGAATCCTTCGCTTATCCGACCAGCATGTATTTGCGAAACCTGATGTCGATGGACGCAGAAGAAATGATCCGCGCCCAACCAATGGACAGCGTCGTTCTGGTCGGGGGCTGCGATAAAACCGTTCCTGCCCTTTTGATGGGGGCGGCGTCGGCTGGCGTCCCTGCTATTCTTGAGGTGACCGGGCCGATGCTGGTCGGCTCACACGAAGGCGAGAGACTGGGTGCGTGTACGGATTGCCGGCGCTTCTGGGCGCAATACCGGGCCGGGGAAATTGACAGCAGCGATATTGAACGCATCACCGATCAACTGGTCCCTTCCGCCGGAACCTGCGGCGTTATGGGAACGGCCAGCACGATGGCCATATTGGGTGAAGCGCTTGGCATGATGTTGCCGGGCGGTGCCACGATCCCTGCCGTTTTGGGGGATCGGTATCGCCATGGTGAAGTGACCGGTGCTCGGGCGGTTGAGATGGCCAAAGCAAAAGGACCGACGCCTGATCTGGTGATGACCGAAGCGGCCTTTCGAAATGCCCAGCGTCTGCTTCACGCAGTTGGTGGGTCAACCAACGCGATTGTGCACCTGGCCGCCATAGCCGGACGGCTTGGGATCGATCTGGATCTCGACACTTTTGATGAACTTGGGCATGACACGCCGGTTCTGGTTGATCTGAAACCGTCCGGGCAAAACTATATGGAAGACCTGAACAAAGCGGGCGGGCTTGCCCCGGTGTTCAGAGAAATCAGCCATCTTTTACACCTGACAACGATGACCGTATCCGGCAAGACGCTAGGTGAAAATATCGAGGCCTATCCAAAGCCGTTCCCGCAGGATGTTGTCCGGCCATTTGACACCCCATTATCGCCAGCGGGCGGCATGGCCGTGCTGCGCGGAAACCTTGCTCCCGATGGCGCGGTGATCAAACATGCTGCCGCCTCACCTGAACTGATGACCCATACGGGCAAAGCCGTTGTTTTTGAGAACCTTGATGATCTGGCGGCGCGGATTGACGAGCCGGAGCTGGACGTCACCGCAGATAGCGTTTTGGTGCTACGTAATGCCGGGCCTAAAGGTGCGCCAGGGATGCCGGAAGCGGGCTACATCCCGATCCCCAAAAAACTCGGCCAGCAAGGGGTTAAGGATATGGTGCGCATATCGGACGCGCGTATGAGCGGCACGGCATTTGGATCTATCGTATTGCACATCGCACCGGAATCTGCGGCGGGCGGGCCGTTAGCTCTGGTCCATACAGGGGACGAGATATGCCTTGATGTGGAAAACCGCAAACTTGAGTTACTGGTTGACGATGGAGAGCTTGAGCGCCGCCGAGACGAATGGTCCCCTCCTCGCCCGCATGAGGGATCGGAGCGGGGTTACGCGAAGCTGTTTCAGGACACCGTCACCCAGGCCCCTGAAGGATGCGACTTTGACTTCCTGCGCGCCGTGAAGGGTCTCGAATAGAATTTCTGCGTTTACGGTTGTTCATCAATGTTAACGAGATCTGCTTTGGAAATATTCAGGTTTTGGGCTAAAGCAGTGCGTATGACATACAACGCATACAAAATTTTACCGCTGCTGGCTTTTCTCGTCTGCTCATTTTCATTGGCGCCCGGTAACGCGGCTCAGCTTAAGGTCGCCGTTAATTCCGATTGGCCTCCGTTCTCTCATGGGACCGGAAAAACTGCCCAAGGGATTTTGCCGGATTTGATGAAAGAGATTGTCACCAATAAAATGGGGATAGATGTGGTCAACGTTGGCTACCCCTGGGCGCGAACCCAGCGCATGGTTGAAACGGGGCAGTTGGACGCCATGATCACGGTTCCCACCGCCGGTCGGCTCAAGTATGCGAACTCATCAGAGGAACTTGTCTACACCGTTGAGATGCGCAGTGTCGCCAAGCGCGGAAGTGCTGCGGAAAAGAAACTTCTGGAGTCTCCTGCCGCCGAAAGTTTGCAATCGTTTCGCTATTGCGACATTCGTGGAAACGGGTGGGGAAAACGATTTACCGAGAAATACCAGATTACACCGCTGATCGCATCGAAGGTGTCGAGCTGTTTGCGTATGGTCTCGAAAAATCGTGTTGATGTGACGCTTCAGTCCTCCGCGGTTGCAATGCTCGAAATAGCCGCTGCCAAACTCGACAAAGAGTTGGCTGTTTTACCAACCGTCTACGGGAAAATGGAATTCACCCTGTTGTTGTCGAAAAAGTCAGGCCTTGGCCGTGGCTTCCTGAAACGCTTCGATGAAACGGTCAAGTCCATGAAGGCTGACGGCTCATACGATGCCCTGATCAAGCGCCTGCGCAGCGGCGGATAACAAATCCCGGACAAACCGGCAGATTTGTGACGACGAATTTGCGGCAATAATTTACCCTTAAGATTTACACCCCGAAACCACTGCCTGCTTTTTTGTATTCGTCCCTGGGTGGGCTGAAAATGTCGAGAACCTTGGCCCCGCTCTCTCCTGTGTAGATGCTGTGTTCAACACCCCCTGGTGTGCGCCAGAAATCCCCGGCCTTCATGGCGAATTCCTCATCACCTTGAATGCGTACACATTCACCTTCCAGCAAGACCCCCCATTGTTCCTGTGGATGGCTATGGAGTTGGCCTCTTGAATTTGGTGCAATTTCAACGACTGACAGCATCGCCTGATCGCCAATGAAAATCCGGCTCGCCAGCCCTTCGCCAAGCTGACGCTGAATGCCTTGGGTGAGATCGTCCAAATTGAAATGCCACTGATCACTCATCTTGCTCTCCGTCTTTACTGTTTTCGGGCGGACGATAACTCATCCATACTTTCTTTCAAGGCCTGATCGAGGATTTCAACGCCTCTATCAATCTCATCATGGGTTACTGTCAGCGGCGGCGCAATGCGCCAGACAGCACCGCGTTCAGGTCGTCGTTTGATGTTCATTGAAAGGCCAAGTTCCATACAGCGCCGCGTTGTAACATCGCCAAGCTCGAGATCGGGTTCCCGGCTTTCGCGGTCCTTGACCAGATCGATACCGAGCAAAAGCCCCTGTCCTCTGATCTCACCAATGGCTTCGTATTTTTGCTGAAGGGTGTCGAGGTGCTGGCGCAGGTAGGCACCAGTTTCAAGGGCGCGCTCAATCAGGTTCTCGCTCTCCAATGTTTCCAGAACGGCGAGCCCAGCGAGAGCTGGCAATGGATCGGACACATGACTGGTATAAAATGAATACCCTTTCTGGTGCGCCTGCTCTTCAATCGCATCTGTAGTAATGGTTGCTGCCAGCGGCAGGCCGCCGCCAAGAGTTTTCGAGACACTCATAATATCGGGCGTAACGCCAAGTTTGCCCGCAGCAGTTTTCGACCCGATCCGTCCGAACGCCGTCTGAGCCTCATCAAAGATCAGCATCATGCCGCGACTGTTGGCTTCTTGCTGCAGGGTTTTGAAGTACCCGTCCGGGGGAACTATCACGCCACCTGCACTGAGCACGGGTTCGGCAATAATGGCCGCTGGTGCACCATCCGACGCCATATCGAACAGTTTCAGCCCAACCTTCATGCAGGTCATGTCGCAGGTGTTACGGCAATGCTCAATCGGGCAACGATAGGAATAGGGTTCGGGGATCAATGAGACGCCGGGTACTTTCGGCCCGTATCCACGCCGGTCGCTGGCAAATGAAAGTGCGGATGCCTGACCTGTTACACCATGCCATGATCCGCCAAGGGCGATGACCTCGTGACCGCCGGTAACCATTTTCGCCATGCGCAGCGCTGCTTCGTTGCTTTCACTGCCAGTGCTGACGAATATGGATTTGTTCAGTTGATCCGGCAGCCAGTCAGCAATTTTCTTGGCCAGACGGGCAACTGGTTCCGGGATCATGCCGGAAAACATATGAACCGCATCGACGACGCCAGCCTGAATTGCTTTTACAATGGCCGGGTGGCTGTGGCCCAGCGTTGCGCACATCTGGCCTGACGTGAAATCAAGAATTTCTCGGCCTTCATCATCGCGCACTGTCGCGCCCTTTGCTGAGGTATAAAGCTTGTTGATCTCACCCTGTCCATAGCGCACCAGATGGTCACGGGCGAACCCGCGTAGCTCGTCATTCATGTCATGTTCCCCGGAAATTTATCTATCACGGTGATTGTTCACATATTTTAGATCGCTTTATTCGCTTCCGTCGCCAGACATACCATCAGACGCGTCGCCTTTGTCCTGGACGATACGCGCTTTTCTTTTGGGCGCGGGCTTGTCGGTCGAAGCCTTTTTCTGCCGCTTGTCTTCTACGGTAATGCGGCCCGCAACTGCGTTGCCTTCCCGGTCTTCACCAAATGTGATGGCCTGTTGCGGGAACGGAATTTCGATACCCAGTTCATCGAAGCGGTTTTTCATGCGATGGTTAAATTCGCGCTTCATGCCCCACTGCGATCCCGCCTTGACCTTGATGCGCGCCCGAATGACGACGGCGGAATCATCCAGGCTTTGCAGGCCCTGCACCTCCAGTGGCGCCAGAATGTCACGGGCTAACATTTGATCCTCTGCCATTTCCTGACCAATGTCCTCGATGACCTTCATGACCTCATCGACATTTTCGCGATATGCGATACCAATATTCAGGACAACGATTGAATAATCTTTGGTGTAATTCAAAACGGTGCCAACATCACTGAAGGGGACCGTGTGCACACTTCCGGCCGGGTCGCGCAGGCGGATGGTGCGAATAGATAACGATTCAACCGTCCCTTCGTGGCCGCTAACACCGACATAATCACCGACGGCGATGGTATCCTCAATGAGGATAAACAGCCCGGTAATGATGTCTTTGACGAGGGTTTGTGCACCGAACCCAAAGGCCAGGCCCAGGACCCCGGCACCGGCCAGTAACGGGCCGATTTCAATGCCGATTTCGGCAAGCACGATCAGTGATACCAATACAGCTAATACAATAAATATCGCTTTGCGCAGTAACGGCAGCAAGGTGCGCGTGCGAGCACTCCGCTGAACAACATTGCCTTCGGTATCGGTTTTACCCAAATAATGCTCAACACCGTTGTTGACCACTTCCCATAAAACCAGTGCCAGAATAATGACGGCGACAATGCTAAAGGCACTTTGGGCGAAACGTTCCCCTAACGGTGTTTCCAGCCAGCCCAGCGCGTTTACACCCCATGTTTCCAGTATGGCAAAGGCCGTAAGAAGCCCGACGGTCCATCGCAATAGCTGGCGCATGGCCGGAAGGTATCTGTTGGCGCGCTCTTTCAGGGTGGGGAAGCGGTCGCGGATTTCCGGGCGAATTGCAAAGCTTTTATCAAGCACGCGTTCCAGACCTTTGATGAACAATCGAGCGACAATCAGGATGATCGCGCTGATCGCCGTTGCGCGGGCGAGGTACTCAAACCCGCCTTCAATGCCAAGCACCCAGACGCCGAAAAAAGCGACCGTGTATAGGACGGCAAGAACATGCCAGATGTCGGCAAATCGTGTGAGGACATGTCCGGCACGCCTGGTTCGTTCTCCCCCCCGGATCCAGGTGGCGACTGGTGCCCGGTTTTGTAAAAGAAAAACCACAGTCAGGCTGGTAATCAGCATGCCCAGTACATGCAACAGGCCTCGATACCCCCCCGCTGGTAACCCCAGTACGAGTGACACCTCGGCAAAAAAGAAGCCGAAAACTGACAGACCAACTAGTCTGCGGGTCCAGATGAACAGGTAATTTGCGGTGATATCGTTTAACGGCAGAACGCGAAGAGTGGTTACCGCCGGTGCCAGCACCATGCGCGCAAGGGCAAGCAGGCCGCAGACGATCAGATAGGCATTCATCAATGTGAGGGCGATGACCTGCCCTTGATCGGATGCATGTGCCAGGGGAACGGCAACGTAGGCGGCGGTTGCGAAGGCGGCGAGTGGAACAAGATCAAGTGCCGTTCGCCCCGCCAGTAGCGGCAGGCGAACCAATAAAGAGTCGGTTTCGCGTTCCTCCAGGGCCCTGCGGGGGCGCCGGAGCAGGAAACGTACCAATCGTTCCATAATCGCCCCGGCGATCAGGATCAGGGCGACTTTGGCAATCAGATCGATCCATCGCTGGCGGATTTTCGAATCTGCCGCCTTATCCATCAATGATGCGACAAGAGCCGGTGTATTCCCAAGCGCATCGGCGGCAACCACCAATTGGCGGCTTGCCTCTTTGACGCTTTGGGAAAGAATGGAAATCAAACGGGCACTTGCAGTTTTAAGGGGCGGTTTCGCTTCGGCTTTTTCTTTCGTCGCGATCAACGCCTGAATGCGCGACAACAATTTCTCACGGGCAGCTTCATCTTTCATGACAGCCGCCAGATCTTTCAGATCTTCTACACTAACCGCCTGTCCGGGTTTGCCCTGCGCCACTTGCTGAGCGTTGACGGGAAGTGAAGTTGAAATGAGGAACACAGCAAAAAGGCTGGTCAGGCTGAGTCTCAAGCTGGATTTGAATACGGAAGATAGCAGCTGTTGCATGGCAAAATTGTTCTTTCCGTTGAATTGCCGCTCGTTCACAAGACGATAAATAGCGCCACGCAATTTAGAACGCTTCACGTAGTGGCCAACCTGGACGCGGTTTATGATCGGATGATGATTGCGGCTATCGAGGCACAGATATCAAAATAATAAAGGGCTACCCCCCTACCCGCCCAGGAACAACCGCCCAACATCAGGGTTTTCAAGTAGCTCATCACCTTTCCCGGCGATGGCCAATTCACCTGACACCAAAACATAACCAATATCAGCAAATTCCAGGCCTTTTTTGGCGTTCTGCTCGACCATGATGATGGTTTTCCCTTCAGTATTCTGAAGATCGTCGAGAATTTCAAAAACCATATCGATGAACCGTGGCTCCAGTCCAATTGAAGGTTCATCAACCAATAGGACTTCTGGTCCCATGACCAACGCGCGCGAGATTTCCAGCAAGCGTCGTTCACCACCGGAGAGCACACCAGCCGGGTGGCTGCGGCGCTTGGCCAGGCGGTCGTATTTTCCAAACACCCGCTCAGCGGCCTCCTGGGCTTCGGAGGGCTGATCTTTAAGATAACCACCCATCAGCAGGTTTTCTTCAACCGTCATCCCGGGGAACACGGATTTGTCTTGCAGGATATAAGCGATACCAGCGTTTTTAAGTTTCTGGCTTGAAGTCAGGTGCGTGACGTCTGCCTTGTTGTCACCATCGCCCACCAGAATTTCGCCGGAAAAGATGTTGGTGAAGCCAAATATGGAATGAAGGATCGTGGATTTTCCGGCACCGTTTGGTCCGATCAAGCAAAGTGACTGACCCTTGGCGACCTGCAAGTTGAGGTCGTGCAGGATTTCCATTTTGCCGTATCCGGCTTTCAGGTCCTTGATCTCAACAAACGGATCGTTATTGGCTAACCCAGCGATCGTTTCAAGCGGGATAGCCTCCGCCATCGCCTTGGCTTGACGGTTTACATCTTCAACGGAGATAACAGTCTCAACCTCGCCCATATGGTAACCACTGGCGCGGCTGGCGGCATCATTCTCTGGGGTGGTGGTATTATCCGCCATTAGTGAGCTCCCAAATAAGCATCGATCACATTCTGATCACTTTGAATTTCTTCAGGTGTGCCATGAGCAAGCATTTCGCCATGGGCCAGGCAGTAGACATTGTCTGCCAAATTCATGACAACACGCATATTGTGCTCAATAACAAACAGGGTGATGCCAAATTCCGTGTTTGCCCGTTTCAGGCGATCAATCAGGCCATTGATCAGGGTTGGATTGATGCCAGCCGTTGGTTCATCAAGCAAAAGGACTTTAGGCTCATTCATTAACGCCATGGCAAATTCCAGAAGCTTTTGCTGGCCGAAGGACAGATTGCCCGAGATTAATTTCCGTTTTGAAAACAAACCGACGAAATCGAGCAGATGTTCCGCCTTTTCCGTCACTTCCGCTGGGTATTTCTTGAACATATCAGAAAAACTCGCATTGCGATGCGGCACTGATATCAGCATGTTCTGCACGCAGTTCATTTTGCTGTAAATACGCGTTTGCTGGAATGTGCGGAGCATACCGAGGCGAGCAATTTCCTGCACCCGCATGTCGGATATTTCCTGCCCTTCGAACTTGATCGAACCATTATCAATCGGGTGATACCCGACGATTGAGTTGAACAAGGTCGTTTTTCCGGACCCGTTGGGACCAATTAACCCGGTGATTTTACCCTCCGGCACTTTCATTGAGACGTCATGGTTGGCAACAACACCGCCATAGGACTTGGAGACGCCGGACACTTCGATCATATCGTTCATTTTGCGGCCTCCGTTGCCGGCTCATCATCGGCACCGAGTTGTGTGTCCACTTCAATGCCAAACTTCTCAGGCCATTTGTCCTGCATCCAGCCGACGATGCCTTGTTGGAAAAAGACGACGTTAATAACAATCAGCGCGCCGAGGGCAATCCACTGCCAGCCCAACAGGTAGGTCCAGGTAAGCTCCTTGATAACGTGAAACAGAATGGCGCCAACAATTGGCCCCCAAAGTGTTCCCTTGCCGCCCAGAAGTGCCATCAGGACCATGAAGATACCGAAAGTAACTGTCGGGAATGCAACTTCCAAAGGCTCGATAAAGCCGGTCATATTGCCGAAGATTCCACCCGAGATTCCTAAGAAAAATGCGGAGATTGACCAAGCCACTGTTTTGTAACGTTTGGTCTGAATGCCCATACCTTCAGCTTTTTCTTCATCATCGCGAATGGCATTGATCGCCAGACTGAACCGGCTTGCGTAAAGCCACTTCAGGAAAAGGAAGGTCGCAACCGAAAGGCCGAACATAATGTAGTAGTAAAACAGCGTTCCGTCCGTATCACCGGGGTAACCGGGAAGCGAAATGCCGCCGCCACCTCCGACGTAATCCCAGGTGCCAATCAACTCCCCGGCCGCAATCGCAACACCCAGCGTGCCAATGGCAAAGTATGGTCCGCGCAGTCCGAAAACAATCCAGCCGAAAACCACAGCCAATAAGGTGGCAACGACGGCGGCTACAATCAGGCCCAGGAAAAAGCCGGTAAAGTACTGCTCAGATGTGAAATCAACTTTAACCGAGCCCGAATGGGCGGTGTACTGCGCAACATCGAAGTACAAACCAATTTGCACCAGCGAGCAGGCATACATGCCAATTCCGAAGAAAAAGATATTACCCAAAGAGTTGTAGCCCATTTGCCCGCCCATAATATCCCAGGTCAGTGCAAAAACGACCATCAGCCACAAAATTGAAATCTGGGATGTATAGGCCGGGAACAGGAGCGGGCCAAACAGACCAAAAGCCAGGAAGCCGCCATATAAAACAAATTTATTCATGATCATTGAACCACTTGCCGATGACGGCTTTGCTGGATTTGTCGCCAAACCAGCACCGCAATGAGAACCCCAACAACAGTGGCCTGCTGGAATTCAGCGCCCAGGATGAAACCACTAAACTGCTCCATCGCACCGAGCCCGAGCCCCGCAAGGATAACGCCGGGTAAGTTGCCGAATCCGGCTGCCGTCACGATTACGAAAGAGCGAATGGAATGGGTAATTCCAAAAAATGGTTGGATAACCCAAACCATGGCAATCAAGACACCGGCCGCCCCACAAATGGCGGCGTTAAGTGAAAATGTAAAAGCATAAACACGTTCCGTGTCGATACCCATGACCTTTGCAGCGCGGGCATCCTGGGACGTCGCGCGAATGGCCTGCCCCATGCGGCTTTTTTTCATAAAGGTGACTAGGCCGATGGCCAGAACAGCGGCGAGCGCAAATGCGACCAGCTTGGCCTCTGAAACCGTTACGTCCCCACCCATAAGAGTAAGCGTTTCGAAATTTGATACTGCGGCTTGAACATCCGGGCCAAACACAAGGTTCATGCCCTGGGCCAGAACGATAGCGATTCCAAAAGTTGCAAGGAGTGAGGTAAACAAATCACGTTCGATCACCCGCCTGATGATGGTCACATATAGCCCCCAGCCAAACAGGAACATGACGACGGCAGCGACCGGTAGAGCAATAATCGGATGAATGTCATTTTGGGCAAAAACAACGGCGATATAACCACCCATGATGACGAAATCGCCTTGGGCAAGATTTTTGACGTTCATTACGCCCCACACCAGAGCAAGCCCGTAAGCTGCCAGGGCAAACAGCGATCCAATCAGTAATCCGTCGAGCATCAGCTGCACGTTCAGGAACGGAGCTATGCCGAGCAGAGAAATATTATCCAGCATTTTTTAACTTTCGATCAGCATCATAAACGCGTCCCCGCCCCTACCCGAAGGTAGGGGCGGATGTTCGTCGTATTCCCCGAAGGGAGGTACAGTTGCGTTATTTAGCCATCCGGGGCCAGTTCACTTTATGTGAAGCCCATTTGGTCGGCGCAACCACATTGAATTTTCCGTTTTGGATCTGGCGCAAAACCATCGGTTTCGCGACGTTATTACCAACTTTGGAAAACTTGATCCCGCCATAGAACGTTTTCATGTTCGTTTGGGTCAGGGCCTGACGAACTTTTTCCGTATCAAAGGACTGGGCACGCTCGAAAGCGTCTTTCCAGACCATTACCGCAGCTGATGCCTGTGCGGCCTGATAGGGAACGTTCTTATAACCTTCGAACGTCGCTTTGAAGGTCTTGTCGTAATCCGCGGCCGAGCCGAACAGATCGCCCGAATAGCTCAATGTTTCCGCCCACTGGGTCGGGCACAGGAAGTCATTGGTGGAGGCACCGAACTTGGAGACAATCTTGGCGGCTTCACAATGGGTCATCGCGATCATGGGAACGTCAATTTTCAGTTCCTTGATCTGACGTGCGGCTGTTGCCGCCCCCTTTGAGTGACCGGAAACCACCAGAAGGTCAGGCTTCAAGGCGCGAACCTTGGTCAGGGTCGCGGACATATCTGACAAATCACGTGGCAATTTGTCATCAATGACAACTTTCAGACCGTGCTTCTTGATATCGTCCAGAACACCGGCGCGCACATCAAGCGAGAACGGATCGTTCTCAAAGGCCATGGCGACCTTGACGCTGCCAGGGGCTTTGCCGTTTTTCTTGTTCACTTCGGCAGCCAAAGCGATGGAGCTTGCCAAATATTGCTCGGAAGTCGAGAGCACGGCGAACAGGTGCTTGTAGCCTTGCGTGAACAGAGAACGTGATGCGCCTTCGGCTTCAACCATCGGAATTTTGTGTTTTTCCGTAACCGGCGCAATCGCCTTTGTCAGACCAGAGCTATATGGTCCAAGCATAAACTTGACGCCGTCCTGCTTGATCAGGCGCTCAGCAAGCTGTGCACCACGTGCCGGCGTTGACTCATCATCATAATAGATGATTTTTAATTTGTAGGCCTTGCCGCCGACCATGACACCACCGGTTTCGTTGATGCGCTTAACAGCCAGATTGTAGCCGTTTTTAGCGTGAATGCCGTTGGTCGAGTACTTTCCGGTAAAGGAAATAGCGGAACCGAGAACGATCGTGTCGCCTTCAACTTTGGCGTTGGCTGAACTGGCTGCAATCAGGCCGGCCGCAGCCACCCCGAACGTGAGCCCGTTCAAAAATGTCTTTCGAGTTAACATAGTGGTTTTCCTCCCTATTATTTAATTTTTCCTGTGCCGACTGAACAATAGGACGCCGTCTGCCGGACCAGATATCACGATGATCATACCCTAGATGAAATACGGTGCAACCGAAACCGCCTTGTTACCTTATTGAATTGTTTCATATGCGAAATTACCAAAAATAGCGCAGGTTTGGAAAGGTAACCCATCATGACTGATTTCAGGTGGCCCTTTCACCCTGTCAGCGTTCGGTTTTGCAACTGTTATTGGCGAAATATGTTCGTCGAGACTGAAATAGGTTTTGGATAAGCTTTCCCGAAATTCAGGATTGATAGGCTCAGTCTTTTTTACCTGGTACCCATGCCTGAACCTGAACAGGGCGTCCGGTTTGCGTACGCATGATTTTGGGTTTGATGACCTGCCCGACGCCTGGTGTTTTCTCGGCACGGGCAAAGGAAAGCCGCATTTCATCCCAGTATATTTCAGCCCGGTGACCGCGCTCAATAGCCTGTTTATAGGCCGACGTTTCTTTGGTCATACCGTCAAGCTGCTCGACTGTCTGATGGCCGAAACGCCGCCAGATGCTGTCGAGAAAGGTCTGGGTTTCGTGGGGCAAAAAAAGATCAGCATCAAGCTCGGGACGCCCTCTTGAGAAAGCCATATAAACATTTGGCTCTACCGGTCCCATTTCATCGGCGACAAAAACGCAGGGCATAAGTTTGCGGTTAAACGCAACGCCGTAATAGGCCTGCGCAATGAACAACAGCCGCTGAAGTTTTTGCGGTTGCAGGTGCTCGTTTTCATCCATTGCCATATCGGCAAAAAAGAATGCCACATCAAAGGCATTGCTTACATCAGCTGGCATATTCCCGTCTTCTCCCAACTTGCCAACGTTATCGATAAGACGTGATACTGCGGTGGCCTGTTTGGAAACAAGCAAAATCCGCGGACTGATTGAAAATTTACGGATGTGGATGCGGTCTTGAGTAGGTTTTGTTGCTCAGGCAATGATATCGAGTGTGTCTTCCGTCAACTCTTCTGCCGTTCGGATAACCTCCGCATTCGCCCGGTAGGCGGCTTCGGCTTCGATCAACTGGGTAACTTCATGAACCAGATCGACCGGCTTGTCTGTTGCAATAACCTGGGCCAGGACACCTGATCCACCTGCGGCTGAGGAGGTGGAAGCGATTGTGCTCGCGTTCACTTGGGAGGCCGTGAAGTCACGGGAATTTTGATTGACGATGTTGTTGGCGGAGACGTTAGCTCGTGTTGCATTCGCCTGCAGGCCGGAAACAGCGGTCGAAAGGATTGAGTTTATAGCCATCTGGGTTCTCCTGATCGTCGTACTCTATAACTACATTTACAGCCTGGCGGTGATGGTGATCACAGTTTACAGCGGTATTCGATTTTTGAGCATAAAAAAACGGAGCCTGGCTCCGTACAACGACACGAAAACGGTGAATTCTATAGGGTCAGACTGATTTCAGTGCCGCGAACAGGATTGGTGCCAGAGATGATCTTTGAATTCATCTCGTATGTATTTATGGCCTTGGACACGGTCCCGGAATAAGACCGGGTAACGGGGTCGCCGTGCTGGTCAAATTCGACTTCATCGTTCCCTGCCTGCAGAATTGAAGCGAACGATTCGCTGGACGCGTTCAGTAACCCATAGTGCTGGCGTTTGTGCGAAGGCTGGCGGTTGTCATCGTTAGCGGGGTTGCGGAATTCATCCTGAAAAGCAAAAGGTGTGGTATCGAATTCTGCCCCTGTGCTGATGCTAATTTGCTCTACAGGTGATGAGGCACCAGAAGACGATCGCGCCGTAGGTACGGTACGTGAGTGCGATGCTGAAACCGCCGTTGTGGCGGGGGCTGCTACCCGTGGTAACTGCGCCATTTCTTCCTGTTCCACAAAAACAGGCCTGGCACGCGTTCTGCGCTGGTCGTAATAACTGCGGCACTTTTCTCCCGCAAACAGACCAATCTATAGTAAATATAGATCAAATCCGTTGTTTTCGCAACGACTAAGGTAAAGATTTGGTTAACGGTTTTGTAAATGTGTATCCAGAATTTACGACGTATATTTTAACCAGATTTCCTTCATGAACCCGATGGTAAGCTCTGCACCGTTGTGGTCATAAAGGTCGTTGTGATCAGCCCCTTCGACCCAATGTGCCGTCTTCTGGCCAGTCGCCACATCAAATAGTCGCTTGCCGAGTTTAGTAGGGACAGTTTTGTCTTTGGTGCCGTGAAAAACCATCAGAGGAGCATTTATCTTACTTATTTTGGAAAGCGAGTCGTATCGGTCATGTACCAGAAGCCCAACCGGAAACAGTGGATAATGGGATTTTGCCGCATCGACCATTGATGTAAACGGCGCTTCCAAAACTACGCCAGCAACTGGTGACGTCTTTGCGTATCGGTATGCCATTTCAACAGCAACCCCCGAGCCTAAGGATTCGCCATAAAGGATCCAGTGATCTGGTGCTGTGCCAGTACGGGCCAGGAACTCAAGGGCGACATTTGCATCTGCATAAAGCCCCTCTTCCGTTGGATTGCCGGGGTTATCGCCATATCCACGGTAACCGACGAGAACCACGCCATACCCTTGATCCAGATACGCCCGTACTTTGTCGCTGCGGTCTCCGATGTGTCCTGCGTTGCCGTGAAAGTAGATCAGGGTCGGCTTATTGGTGCTGGCGGCCTTATACCAACTGACAATTTTTTGTCCGTCCGGATTCTGAAGATTGACGGCGACCATTTCCTGAACGCCGCTATCAAGCGGCCTGCCCAGCCCTTTCGCCGGGTGATACATCAAGTTACGTTGGGTGAAAAAAAGAACCGCAATCAGGCAGACATAAACTGCGATGACCGCTCCAGCAATTCCCAGCATCAATCGCCAACTTTCATTCACATCGTTACCATAATCGCATTAAATATTGTTATGTATTGGTTTCCTTACCGCTAGCTGAAATCATCAGAAACGATTTGCCAGCTGCCATCCGGTTTTTGGCATGCCGTACCGGTGCCGTATTGGATATCATCGCTCAGCGCGATGGTTGAGCGATAGCTACGGCACGTTCTTCCATCTGCAACATTATAAGTTCGCACAGGGCGAAACAGACCGGAATGCCCGGTTTCGGGATTTGACCAGTTAAGCTCGGACCCGTCATTGGCTGAAGCAAGTCCGCGGTTAGTAGCCTGACGGTAAAGTACAAAGTCAGATTGTTCGAGCCTTTTAGCTGCTATATACCCGGCCCCCGCTCCCGCAGCAGTACCTACGGCCATAAAAGACTTTTGCCAAATTCCATGACCAATCATAGAGCCCGCATAACCACCCACGGCACCACCAACGACAACACCGGCCATCTCTGTATACGTCATGCGCTGCTGGCATCCGCTGAGGGCCAACACGAGGAGGATTGGAAGTGCGATCATTTTGTGCATCACAGGTCTCCGGTTCATTATTCTTACGGTGACGACTTGTAGATTAATGAGTACGCATTGGGTTCGGCTTTCTTGCAGTCATAAACTGCTGCCGATGGTGTTACCAAAGGACAGGTTTGATAACTTTGTTTCAGAAACACCGCTGACTTGCCAAATCTGGCGCATTCGTCTCTGGCCATCTTGCTGATGGTCTCAGGTGACGTGGCGCGACTGGAGTAGCATATCGTGACTCCAGTCCGGTCTGTAATCCCGTTCCGATAGGCGTCGGATTCGCGGTTAAATTCTGAACCTTGGTGAATATAGGGTGCGCCACCGCTACAGCCTGCGACGAAGGCAACCAGCGAAGTTGTTAGAATCAAAAGAGGAATCCGTTTTTTTAGCATACACGGGTTATATATTGTTTTGGGTGTGGAGACAATCGATTCACCCAACTTCGTCGAATTTTCACCAGTTTTTAAATTCTGAGTTTCCCGGCGGCGAGAAAGTAGAGTTTTCTGTGGCCCGCCCCCAAGGATTTCGGAAACCAATTTCAATAACCACAAAGCAAATTGTTGAAAAATCACGCCATTCCCTGTCTGTTTTTTGTTCATTGAATATCTTGGCGTGCATTGGAAAAATGCGCATTGTTAATGATCCATATTAGGTGAATACTTGCGCCTCAGTAAGCTGGTCCCTCGACTGACGGATTACGGACTGGGCTTGACGTGTGTTGGAGTACTGTAGTGGCGAGTGTTTTAGTCGTTGATGATCATGCTGAAATCCGAGATTTATTGCGATTTCATCTTGAATTTGACGGGCATGAAGTTTCGGAAGCGGAGAGCGGACAAGAGGCTCTTGATGCGTTGGAAGTCAAGACTCCGGATATTATGATTCTGGATGTCATGATGCCGGAAATTGACGGTGTCGAAGTTTGCAATCAAATCCGAAAATCTGGTCGTTTTTCAACCATTTACATCATCATGTTAACTGCAAAAGCTAATTCTGCGGACGTGATTGAGGGATTGGATATTGGTGCAGATGCCTATTGCACAAAACCCTTTATTCCCGCCGAACTCTTGGCCCAGGTTAGGGCTGGCTTAAGAACCGTTGATGATCGTCAGTCAGCATTGATTGATCCTTTGACAGAACTGTTTAACCGCCGTTCTTTTGATACGTTTCTTGATCGCGAAATGGCTGTGTTTGAACGCTATGGGAAAGGCTTTTCCATAGCGTTCATTGATATTGATCACTTCAAGCGGGTGAATGATGACTTTGGGCATGATGTTGGTGATTCTGTTTTGCGGGATTTGGCAGGCCTGATTCGCGCCAATGCCCGCCCGAGTGACCTGCCGTGTCGCTGGGGCGGCGAAGAGTTTGTCTGGTTGATGCCGGAGACGGATATTGAGAGTGCGAAATCAACGGCCAATCGATTGCGTATAGCAATAGAAGAGTTTGATTTTGATAATGTTGGGAATTTGACGGCCAGCTTCGGGATCGCGGTTACCCACAAGGGAGACGATATCGCATCTGTAATAAAGCGGGCCGATGATGCACTTTACACGGCCAAGGAAACGGGCCGGAACCGGGTGATTATTGAAGGGGAAACAGGCGAAGAAGCAATCCTCGAAAACCCGGAAAACGCCGGAAAGTCGCGAATGCCACGTATGCTTGTCGTCGATGACGAACCGAATATTTGTGAGTTCATAAAAACTTTTGGTGAAAACTCAGGGTTCGATGTTGATGTGGTGACCAATCCACTGGACTTTCCGGGTCACTACCGCCCCGACCTCAGTCTGATCGTAATTGATCTGAATATGCCGGAGATTGACGGAATTGAATTGCTGCAATTCCTTACAGAAAACAAATATACATCGGCAATTGCGTTGATTAGCACTGTTGAGGACGATGTTATGAGCGCTGCTGAAAACATGGCGCTGGATTATGGATTGCGAATCCTGCGCGCGCTCAAAAAGCCATTGGTAGCGGAGGAACTGGATGGGCTGCTCACTCAAGCCATGGAAATGGCGAAAGCCGATAAGGCACAGGCCTACGGTGAGAATTTATTTTTCCGTGGCGGAACCAATGAGCTTCCGACGATCGACGAATTGCGCATCGCAATCGAAAAGAAAGAACTCCAAGTGTGCTTCCATCCCCAGATCAATATCAAGGAACGCACACTTTCTGGCGTTGAAGCATTGGTGCGTTGGAAACATCCCGAAAAAGGGTTTATCCCGCCAGACTATTTCGTACCCTTTGCCGAGAAGTACAAGCTGATCGATGGCTTGACTGATTTGGTCGTTGAGCAAGTTTGTGAGTGTTGCAAGGATTGGCTGGATAAATGGGAGCCCTTCCCCATTTCAATTAATATTTCGGAATCGAATCTCGGCGATTTGAATTTCCCTGAAACTATGCTCAGCGCCGTTCAGAAACATGGAATTTCACCCGCAAATATCATGATTGAGGTCACGGAAACAAGCTTGGCCGTGGACCCAACCCATGTTCTTAATGTTTTAACACGCCTTCGCCTTAAAGGGTTTCGGCTTTCTATTGATGATTTCGGTACCGGGCATTCCTCGCTTGCGCGGTTGAGGCGGTTGCCATTCCGCGAATTGAAGATCGACAAGATGTTTGTCGATACCTGTGACACGGACCGGGAAAACCGAATTATCGTTTCCAATACAATGGAGCTAGCACATAATTTGGGTATGAAAGTCGTCGCCGAAGGGGTTGAAACTGAAAGCCAGCTTAAGGTCCTGGAAGATATGGATTGTGACGAAGCTCAGGGATATCTATTTACGAAACCGCTTTTCAAAGAAGATTTCGAAAAATGGTATGGTGAATTTAAGGACTACAACGCGTAACCCTCTATCCCTCATCCATTGACATCAATGCCGCATTCCCACCGGCTGCCGTTGTGTTGATGCTAAGTGTTCGCTCAACGGCGTAACGATGAAGGTAGCGAGGCCCGCCGGCTTTTGGTCCCGTGCCGGACAACCCCTCCCCGCCAAATGGCTGCACCCCAACGACGGCACCAATCATGTTCCGGTTAACATAAGTATTGCCGACGCGCAGGCGATTGTGGATATAGCGGTGGGTTGCATCGATGCGGCTGTGAATGCCGAGTGTCAGGCCATAACCGGTCGCTGCGATATCATCCAGAACCTGATCAAGTTGATCTGCTGGGTAGCGGATCACATGCAGGATTGGCCCGAATACCTCGCCTTCAAGTCTGTCCAGTCTGTCGATTTCATAAGCACGTGGGGCAAAGAAATTGCCATGTTTACAGGTGGCCGGAAGCGATGCCCGGCAAAGCTCTCGACCTTCTGTTTCCATGCGTGACGCATGTGCCAGTAGCATCTTGCGGGCGTCCTGGTCAATCACGGGCCCGACATCGCTTTTTAACAATGCCGGATTGCCAATGCCTAACTCTTTTGTCGCACCTGCCAGCATCTCAATCAGGCGGTCCGCGATTACGTCTTGAACAAACAGGACGCGTAGCGCCGAACAGCGTTGCCCGGCGCTACGAAAGGCCGAGAAGACTGCATCTTTGACCACCTGTTCGGCGAGAGCGGTCGAGTCAACGATCATCGCGTTCTGACCACCGGTTTCAGCGATCAATGGTACAATCGGTCCCAGGCGGTTGGCCAGGGACTGGTTGATAAGACGCGCGGTTTCCGTCGATCCCGTAAAGGCGACGCCGCTTACTCTGGGGTCTGATACCAGAGGGGCACCAACTGTTGGGCCATCACCCGGAAGAAGATGGAGAACATCTTCCGGGATGCCCGCCTGGTGCAATAGCTCCACCGCTTTTGCGGCAATCAATGGTGTTTGTTCGGCGGGTTTGGCGATAACCGCGTTCCCAGCCGCCAAAGCAGCACTGACCTGGCCCAGGAAAATAGCCAGCGGGAAGTTCCATGGACTGATGCAGGCAAAGACCCCGCGCCCATGCAAGCTCAGGTCATTGGTTTCACCGGTCGGCCCGGGCATCCTTTCCGGATTGGCAAAATCAATCCGGCAGCGTGATGCGTAAAAACGCAGGAAATCAACGGCTTCGCGGATTTCCGGAATCGAGTCTGCCAGTGTTTTCCCGGCTTCACGGATACATAGTGCCATTAATTCTGGCGTATTCTCCTCCAGTAGGTCTGCGGCGCGCTCAAGACAGCTGGCTCGCTCGTCTGCTGATGTTGCATCCCATGAAGGGGCGGCCCGATAGGCGGCTTCAAGGGCGGTGTTGACGTCCTCAGCCGCCGCGTTTCTAACCCGCCCGACTTCAACTCTGTTATCGCCCGGCTCGAACAGCGGGATCGGGGTGGCATTTGAATTCCGTGGTGCGGCCTCCCACGTGCCATCAAATGCGGACATTTGATCCGCCAGCTGGCGCAGAACCCGACCATCGCTGAGGTCAAGTCCAGCTGAATTCACCCGATTTTCGCCATAAAGGCCACTTGGAAGCGGGATCAGCGGATGCGGTTTTTCAACATACTTTTTGACAACCGAGCGCGGATCAGCAACCAGTTCAGCAATTGGTGCGTCTTCATCAATAATCCGGTTCACAAAAGACGTGTTTGCCCCGTTTTCAAGCAGGCGGCGTACCAGATAGGCAAGAAGGTCCTCATGGCTGCCGACCGGGGCATAAACCCGGCACGGGACATCACCAACAACTTGGTCATAAAGGGTTTCCCCCATGCCATGCAGGCGCTGAAATTCAAACCCCTGTGTATCCCCTGCCATTTCAAGAATGGCGGCGATGGTATGGGCATTATGGGAGGCAAATTGCGGGTAAAACAGGCCTCGCTGGGCCAGCAGTTTTTTGGCACAGGCCATATAAGAGACATCGGTTGAGGCTTTGCGGGTAAACACAGGGTATCCGGAAAGTCCCTCTTCCTGAGCCAGTTTGATCTCGGTATCCCAATAGGCCCCTTTGACCAGACGAACCATGAACTGTCGGTTATGGCGTTCGGCAAGATCGGCAAGCCAGTCAATAACGGAACTGGCGCGTTTTAGATAGGCCTGTACAGCCAGCCCAAACCCGTTCCAGCCCTGTAGTGACGGTGCGCCGGAAACGGCTTCGATAATATCAAGAGACAAATCCAGCCGATCTGCTTCCTCCGCATCGACACAAAACCCGATATTGGCAGCTTTGGCCCGTTCGGCCAGCGCCAGCAGACGCGGTACCAACTCGTTCATGACCCGGTCCCGCTGTGCAACTTCATATCGTGGATGAAGGGCTGAAAGCTTCACGGAGACGCCGGGAACGTCAAAAACGCTGCGCCCTTTTGCCGCACCGCCAATCGCATCAATGGCGTGCTCATATGCGCGAAGATAAACAGCAGCATCCTCCGCCGTCATCGCAGCCTCGCCCAGCATATCGAAGGAATGGGTATATCCGCTCTCTTCGCCATCGGCTGAGCGCGACAACGCTTCCTCAATGGTTCGGCCCATGACAAACTGGCGGCCCATAATTCTCATGGCCTGTAACATGGCCTGGCGGATAACTGGCTCGCCGCTACGGGTGACAAGATTTTTAAGGTACCCGCCAACATCACGTTCAGCATCGTCGTCCAGCTTAATGACTTTCCCGGTCAGCATCAGGGCCCAAGTGGAGGCATTGACGAAAACAGAATCGCTTTGCCCTAAGTGCCTTTCCCAATCGGCTTCAGTAATTTTGTCTTTGATCAGTTTATTGGCTGTCTCTGCGTCGGGGATGCGCAGCAACGCCTCAGCCAGACACATCAGGGTCACGCCTTCCTGATTTGACAACTCGTACTCATGCAGAAATGCATCAAGGCTTCCACCGCCCAGTCCCTTTGCGCGAACCTCTTCCACTAATTTTGCAGCCTTGGCCTCAATGCGTTTATCCGCATCCCTGCCCAGTTGGGAGCCGGCCAGCAGGTGCTCGACAATGTCGCCTTCATCTGCCCGGTACGTATCTTCAATGGCTTGTCGTAATGGTGATGGGAATGGGGTGTTTCCGATGAATTTCACAATTGTTCTCCCAAGTGAGATATTATTCACTCTAATAACAATTATCTTAGAGTTTTAATCGCCGTTGTTTCGATCAATTCGGGATGATATGCTGAATATAGGTAAACTATGATATAAAATACTGAGAGCGACGCATGTCCAATAATCGCCTTACCCTGGATGCGACTGATTACCGAATCCTCAAAGAATTACAGAAAGATGGTCGGATATCGAACCTGGAATTATCGCGGCGCGTTAACCTTAGCCCGACACCCTGTCTGACCCGAACCAGACGGCTTGAGGATGAGGGCGTGATCACAGGGTATGCGGCCTTCGTATCGCCTGAAATGCTGGATGCCAATTTGCTTGTTTTTGCGGAGGTGGTGCTCGATCGGACAACGGAAGAAGTGTTTGAGAAGTTTGCGCGCGCGGTGCGTGATATGCCGCAGGTCATGGAATGCCATATGGTATCCGGCGGGTTTGATTATCTGATCAAGGCGCGGGTTCGTGATATGGCGGATTATCGAAATTTCCTCGGAAAATCCCTGGTCGATCTGCCAAGTGTGCGTGAGACGCACACATATGTCGTCATGGAGCAGGTTAAAAGCACCACCGCCATCCCCATTTCGTCACATCACCTTTGACACTTCTCGTGCATCGTCGGAATTTTAGGCGTAAATGGGGTTGCAACATTATCTGATTGATCGATGGCAACCCCAGCAAATTACCAATAGGTGTTAACGTTGAGTTTGCAAGCGATGGATAGCATCGCAAACTTCGCGTACCGCCCCCTCCCCGCCTTTTCTTTCCGTAATGATATCGACATAGTCCAGAACTTCGTCAACTCCATCACTTGCTGTAATCGACAGGCCGACTGCTTTCATGAGTTCCAGATCATTTACGTCGTCCCCGATATGGGCGACGTCTTCAAGATCAATACCTAGCTGATCGCAGAGTTCACGCAAGACGGAAAGCTTGTCGTGTATATCGGTAAAGACATGCTTGATCCCGAGGCGCGCCGCGCGGTGCTCAATAGCGCCGGGTGCACCACCGGAAATAATGGTGACTGCGGTACCGCCCCTCATCAACCGGGTCAGGCCCAAGCCATCCTTGGCATTAAACTTCCGGAACGAATTCCCGTCGTCTGAATAATAAATGCCGCCGTCAGTCAATATCCCGTCAACATCAACGGACAGTAGTTTGACTTTGCGAAAGAGTTCAGCCGCAGCTGGGGATGATGGTCGTAGGATGGTGGTCATTGATAGATGTCTCCGTATTTGACCTCTTCCTAACACGCCGATACGGGCGGCGCAAAACGAAGGTATTCGATAACGCTTTTTTGTATCCCAATGCATGACAGACCGGACGAGCTTCGTTATAAACTGAGGCCTCGAAATGACAGATATACAGGAAATCAAAATGGCCGGAAAACCGCAATTTCAATGGGACGATCCTTTTCTTCTGGACAACCAGCTGGAGGAAGAAGAGCGCCTGATCAGGGATACGGCACATGATTTCGCCCAGGACAAACTGATGCCACGGGTTTTGATGTCGAACCGAAACGAGACGTTCGACCGGGAAATTTTCAATGAGATGGGTGAGCTTGGCTTACTTGGCCCGACGATCCCCGAGGAATACGGCGGGGCTGGCGTCAACAATGTCTGCTACGGCCTGATTGCACGCGAAGTTGAGCGGGTTGATTCGGGGTATCGTTCAATGATGAGCGTACAGTCGTCATTGGTGATGCACCCTATTCATGCCTATGGCAGTGAAGAGCACCGTAAAAAATACCTTCCAAAACTGGCGTGTGGCGAATTTGTCGGGGCTTTTGGCCTGACCGAGCCCGATCACGGGTCTGATCCCGGCGGCATGAAAACCCGCGCCGAGGCAACGGATGGTGGTTATCTTCTGACAGGTGCTAAGACCTGGATCAGTAATTCGCCTGTCGCAGATGTGTTCATTGTCTGGGCGAAGCTAGATGATGTCATTCACGGCTTTATTCTGGAACGCGGGATGGATGGCTTATCGACACCGAAAATCGAAGGAAAAATGTCGCTTCGGACCTCAATCACCGGCGAGATCGTCATGGATCAGGTGTTTGTACCGACAGAAAACCTGTTGCCCGGGGTCAAAGGGTTAGCCGGACCGTTCGGGTGTTTGAACAAGGCACGCTACGGAATTGCCTGGGGCACGTTGGGGGCGGCTGAATATTGCTGGCATGCCGCACGCAGCTACACCCTTGATCGCAAACAGTTCGGGCGCCCGCTGGCCGCTAATCAGCTGATCCAGAAGAAGCTCGCCGATATGCAAACCGAGATCGTACTTGGCCAGCAGGCCTGCTTAAGGGTTGGTCGTTTGCTTGATGAGGGGAATTGCCCGCCAGAAAATATCTCGATGATTAAACGCAATTGCGCTGGTAAATCATTGGATATCGCGCGGATGGCCAGGGACATGCATGGCGGCAACGGTATTTCGGACGAATTCCACGTGATCCGCCATATGATGAATTTGGAAACTGTGAACACCTACGAAGGGACGCATGATATCCATGCCCTCATCTTGGGCCGGGCACAAACCGGCCTTCAGGCTTTCACTGGGGCTTGAAATTATGAATCAGAGTGGCAGGACGTAGGGTCCGAAAAACTGATCGTGCCCGAACAGCAGGCCTGCGTAAATCAGGACGCTTAGAACCGTCTGCCACCATCTGATTTCGCCCTTCTCTACCCGCGTTCGTCCGGTCATGATTGCAGCTAGCGGGACGTGTGAGGTTACCGCCATATAAGCACGCCAGTCGTCGCCCAACTGGGCCGTTTTCTTGTGATCGAGATGGCTGGCCCCCGCAAGCGCCAGAACGGCCAGGCTTCCATAAAAGATGAGTGCAGACAGGTGCCCGTTGGACAGCGCGTGGGCGATGGACCACAGCGCAACGCCCCACATCACCGGGTGGCGGGTGATTTTGAGAACCCCGCGGGCACCGGATTTCAAGCCGGACTTTTCCATTCCCATGATCCCGGGGTTCGGTGTTGTGTACCCGCACACGATCAGGAAGATTGCGATCAACGTCAGACTGAGTGAGCCATGAGTAAAGAATTTTGGCGCATCCCAAAGCGGTGTGTCAGGCGCGTTTGTATAGGCCTTTATCATCCATGCCATCAGGGCGATGGAAATCAGGGAATACAGCCCCCGAAACCCCCATTCACCAAGACGTTTGCATAAGGCACTCCGATAAACTGGTGCGGCCAAAAGTATATGGCTGCCAACAAATAGCGCGGACGCCAGGATCAACTGCATCAAATATTCGTTCATGTGGGAAACTATAGGTCGCCAGAGAAGAAACACAACGCTCAAAAACTGCTAAATATCTTGCCGAAATGGACATCCCTGCGTAGGGATTGATGAGTTTTTATTTCGAGTTTTTAGGATAGCGCCCATGCCATGGATATTACTTGCTCTTGCCATCATCTGCGAGGTTTTCGGGACCTTGTCACTGAAACTCTCGCACGGCCTTACCCTGTTGGGCCCAAGCATTGCTGTAGTTGCTGGTTACGGGCTTAGTTTCTTCCTGCTGGCCAAGGTTTTAAAATCAATGGAGATCGGCACCGCTTATGCGGCTTGGGCGGGTGTGGGGACGGCGCTTGTGGTTATCGGTGGTGTTTATATTTTCAACGAAACAATGACGTTGGCAAAAGCAATCTGCATCATCATGATTGTTGCCGGTGTGATTGGCCTGCATCTTTTCGAGACGCCGGTTAGCGCTTAGGGGGACTATTTCTTACGCAAACAGGAACGGGGGCTTCACTTCCCTCCGGCCGTTGGCTATCTCGGGTTACCACATAAACACCCGCCGGTACCATGATTATCGCCATGATCATTGGCAGGATAAAGTCTTCGGCGATGAAGATTGTGAGATAGCAGAAGCTCAGGCTCATCATGCTCACCGCCAGGATTTTTGCGCGAAGCGGAATTACGCGGTATTCATGCCAGTCACGAATGGATGGACCAAATTTCGGGTGGTTCCAGATCCAGGTTTGAAATCTTTCAGAGCTATTGGAGAACGCCCAAAACGCAATAATCAAAAATACTGTGGTTGGCAGGCCGGGAATGACAATTCCGATGAGTGCAATGACGACGTTCAGCCAGCCAAAAGCAATAAACGCCCAGCGCGCCCAGCAATTGCGGACGCTAGCTGAAGTATCTGGCATCTTGTTATTCATCAAAACGACCTGTTAGCCTAGAATTTGAAGTTCGTTGGCCGCTTCCCCACCAATTCGGCCTAATATATGGATAATACAGAATGAAAATCAACCATTTGACCGAAGTTAACTATGAACAACAATAAACAGATGGAAATGCCTTTTGGAGCAGTAATTGATGATGACGGTATCTGGTGTCAGGTTTTAAACCGCTCAACAGCGACCAGTTTACGCCCGGCATTGTTCCTTGACCGGGACGGCGTTGTGGTTGAAGAGGCCCACTACCTTCATCGGGTGCACGATGTTCAATTAATTCCTGGCGCTGCTGACATCATATCAAAGGCAAATGCTATAGGGATCGCGGTTGTTATTGTGACCAATCAGGCCGGGATTGGATATGGGAAATACGATTGGCCTGAATTCGCGTTGGTTCAGGAGAGGATGCTGGATGATCTTGATGAGCGCGGCGCGTTCGTAAACGCAGTGTTCGCCTGCCCTTTTCACGAACGTGGCAAGCCGCCCTATGATGTTCCGGATCACCCTTGCCGCAAACCAAACCCTGGAATGCTAATGAAAGCATCTGCCCGACTGCCAATCGATTTGAACCGCTCATGGATTGTCGGTGACCGCGCAGGCGATCTGGCAGCAGGATTGAACGCAGGGTTAAGGGGGGGGCTTCATGTGAAAACCGGTCATGGTGTGGAGGAAAAGGAACAGGTCAGTGCTGCGCAATTGCAATGTGATGGATTTAGCGTCTACTCTCGGGATTCAATTGCAGATGTGTTGGATTGCTTGCCAATTTTATCCGACGCAGCACTCAAAATGTAAAACCCAGGTCTGTCTAATTATTTGTTTTTTCTACAAAAATCTGGTTGCGGCCGCCATTTTTCGCAGCGTAAAGCGCCTTATCCGCCGCATCAAAAATTCCAGCAGTTGTCTGGCCTTCACCAAATTCGGCGACGCCTGCACTGAAGGTGCAGGAAAAGGTTCCAATTGGTGACGTAAATTCGATTTGAGAGAATTCTTCGCGAATATTATTGAAAATACTGACGGCGACTTCGCTCGACGTCCCAGCCAGAACGACGCCAAATTCTTCGCCGCCGAGGCGGCCAACCACATCGTTACTTCTAAAACGTTGTTTGAGAAGGCGTGACAAGCTACGCAGCACCTGATCCCCAGTTGAGTGGCCGTAGGTGTCATTTACCTGCTTGAAATGGTCAAGATCAAGAATGACAAAAGACAATGGCAGTCTGTTGCGTCGTGCGTTGTCGATTTCGCGTTCCAATAGGCGTTTGGTCATGGAATTGTTTATCAACCCGGTCAGACTGTCTTTGACCATCCGTGCACGGAGCGCACGGAACCTAAGTGCATGCTCACGAATGACGCCAACAAGAGTTTCCGGGTCAACCGGTTTCGACATGAAGTTGTAAGCACCTTCTCGAAGGATATCCAAACGCCCCTCGCGCCGTCGTTCCACTGAAAGGAAAATGATTGGTGTTCCGACAAAAGCTTCCTGCTGCAAGATGACACTGGCCAAATCCTGCCCCTGGCATCCGGACATTGAAATATCCATCAGAACGGATTCGGGAACAAAATAGGACAATGCGTTCAGCGTCTGTGCCGCATCGGTTGCGATCTCGCAAACCATCCCGGAATGCTTGAGGACGCTTGATACGTAACTGGCAAATTCCTCGTCGTCATCAACAATTAAAACCCGGTAGGGGCCGGTGGCTTCGCTATCAAAGCAACGATCAATAGTATCGAGAAACTCCCCGTCATCAAAAGGCGAAACGATAAATGCATCACCTGCCGCCCGGACGGCGGCCAGGCGCGCAACAATGTCAATTTGTTCGGAAACAAAAATAATTGAAACCGACCAGTTCGCTTCAGCCTTAATATCCTGAAAAATGCCACTGTCAGCGACCTCTTCACCATCCAGCTTCAGATCAGCGACGATGATTTGGGTCTGATTCTCTACGGCAATTGGAAAATATTCGTCAGGATTGCTGGTTTGAATGATGCAAAACTCTTCCGAAAAATGTTCATTTATAAATGCAACCGTTGGTGAGGTCGCCTCACAAAAAAGAACAATTACTCTTTCGTCATCAAACCCCTTATCTGGTGTGCTGGAGGTCGTCGGTTCCGGATCTGGGTCGGATGGTGCGTGTTCTGCTTGCTTCTTATTGTTAGCCATTTCGGGCGATTTTTTCAGACGATCAAGAATCTCAAGAATCTCAGCCTGATCGGATGCGTTAATCGTTGCACCAATTGGCCCTTCAACGTTCGAGATTGTTGTCAGTTCCCTCGTGATTGCTGAAATTTCCGGAAAACCAAACGTCCCGGATGAACCGGTAAGTTTATGCGCGGCGGCGTGCACTTCAGCCAGTTCCGTAGCAACATCGGCACCTTCAGACAGTTGAAGAACAACTTCTGCCGCAGCGATCACATCTGCCAACTGAACGGGTAAAGAATTCGCTGTGTATTCGGTCTTGATCGCCTCAAGTTTGGCTAGAAATTCGGCCTTTGATTGGGACATATGGTATTCCGCATTTCCCTGAAAATACTTAGAGACGTGATTGCCGGGTTAACTTGCAAGAAGCAGCCTTTATAGTCATATATTTTATAAGGGGTTGTTTTATATCGAGCAAGAACTCCCGTATTCATCATCTTGACCCAGCAAGGTTGATGTGGCCTGATACCGCCTTTCAAAATTCAAGATCATTATTCTGGAGATCATCTCAATGAAGCTTTTGCGTTACGGTCCGGCTGGAGAAGAAAAACCGGCACTTCTTGATGAAAACGGGAGACTCCGGGATCTGTCAGGGCAACTCAACGATCTCGGCGGTGCTGCGCTTGATCCTGAACGGTTGGCGGCATTAGGGAAGCTCGATTCAAACTCATTACCTGTTGTTGAGGGAACGGTGCGCTTGGGGACACCTGTCGCTGATGTCGGGAAAATTGTTGCTGTCGGGTTGAACTATGCTGATCATGCCCAGGAAGCTGGCATGCCAATTCCGGAAGAACCGGTTCTGTTTTCCAAGGCAATCACCGCGTTAACCGGCCCTAATGACGACGTTATCCTTCCGAAAGGTTCCGAAAAAGGTGATTGGGAGGTCGAACTTGCAATCGTTATCGGGCGCAAAGCGCAGTATATTGATCAGGCCGACGCTGTTTCCCATATCGCTGGATACACCGTCGTCAATGATGTGTCCGAACGTCACATGCAACTTGAGGGCACTGGTCAGTGGATTAAAGGTAAAAGCTTCGACACCTCAGGTCCCGTTGGGCCCTGGCTTGTGACGACTGATGAGCTAACCGACCCGCAATCGCTGAACATCTGGCTAGAAGTCAATGGCAAGCGCTATCAGGACGGTAATACCCGGACAATGATTTTCGGCGTAGGATTTTTGGTTAGCTATATCAGCCAGTACATGACCCTGCTTCCCGGTGATATCATCATCACCGGCACGCCACCGGGCGTTGGCCTCGGACAAACTCCGCCTGTGTTCCTGAAAACTGGCGACGTCATGCGTCTGGGAATTGAGGGACTGGGTGAACAACAGCAGACGGTGAAGGCTTACAAGGGGTAAAACCGAAATGGGTTTATCACCAGGGACGTCAGTTTAGCTCAGGCACCGGTATCCAGCGCCTGAGTGATAACCGCGAGCAGTTCATCGGGCTCAAATGGTTTGGTGAGGCCGTGGTTTGCGCCAATTTTCTGGGCGGCCAGAACGGTCTTTTCCGAAGACATTTCATTATACCCGCCAGATATGGCAATGATGGGAATATCCTGGTCAATCTTTCGAATTCGACCGATGCCTTCGATGCCGCCGACACCCTTCATATAAATATCAGATATCACGAGATCATAGAGCCCAGCAGTAAACCCCATCAGTCCGTTTTCAACGTCATATGATGTTGTTGGCCGATATCCCTGATTCATTACTATTGCTGCAATCAGATCACACATTGACCTGTCATCATCGATAATCAAAACGCGCTTTGGTCTCATTCAGGTCCTTTTGGTATTCATCGGCGTACATCATCGACGATACCCATGATGGAGTCAGAAAGTAAAGATGGCTAGTGATTTATGCGCTCTGGGGGGGTGACCTATGTCAATGAGCCCGCAGCTTATAAGTGGTTCATTAGACAAAGTCCAACGTTTGTTTTCCCGTCCAGATCGGAAATGTCCCCATGACTATAAAGAATAATCAGAAACGGAAGCCGCCTCATCTAGAAGGCCAATCAAATGAGGTTGCCAGCGATACTCCCCTTTTCACCCGCAGGAGTGTTTTGTTCGCACTTGGTGCAGTTGCCGTTGTTGGTAGTGGATGGAAGTTTCTACTCGCACCAACCCCCGCGATTGCTGAAGAAGTAGTGGTTTACAAAGATCCGTCCTGTGTTTGCTGCGGGCGTTGGGTGAAACACCTGCGCCGTAACGGTTTCAAGGTTTCCGTCAACAACGTCGATGACATGGGGCCAGTCAAACAGGCTGCCGGAATTCCCGATGCGATGGAATCGTGTCATACTGCTTATGTTGGTGGGTACGCAATTGAAGGCCATGTCCCCGCATCAGATATCCAGAAAATTCTATTGGAACGTCCAACAATCAAAGGTCTTGCTGTTCCCGGCATGCCAAGCAGCGCACCCGGCATGGACAGCCCCGAGAACGAGCCATACACCGTGATGGCGTTTGATGTTGGTGGGACGACGCGTGTTTTTGCTTCGTACTGAGTGCAGTCGAATTAATCACACAAACGAACGCACAACGATATAGATACCAAGCACCAGAATTGCACCAAAGAAAACTTTGCGAAACGCCGCTTCGGATAAACGCTGACGTAACTTCTGGCCCAAGACCATGCCGATCAACGCCGGGATGACGCCTGCCGTGGACAGAAGGCCGAGATCCGAAGAGATCAGTTTGTGTTCGTTTAGCGATAGCGCCAATGCAACTGTTGAGATGGTGAATAGGATGCCCATCGCCTGAATCAATTCATCGCGCGTCAGGGCAAGCGCCTGCAGGAAGGGAACACCTGGAAAGACGAACGACCCGGTCATCCCGGTGAGGGTGCCGTTAATGATACCAATGATCGCGGATACAAAAGTTTCGAATCGCCCGGGGCTTGGCATGTGAAAGTGCCGGAGGCTGAGAATGGCATAGAGACACAACAGGGCCCCCAACAATGCTGATAAAAGAGCTGTGTCAGTGACGGCCAGAACCTTTGTCCCTAACCAGGTTGAAATGCAGACACAGACAAACAGGAGCCATAGACGCCGTAGCAGATGCAGAAACGCGCCGCCGACAACGCCTTGCCAGACGTTGGTGATGAAGGACGGAACCAGCAACAGCGCCATCGCCGGTTTCAGCCCCAATGTGGCGGTCAGCAGTGCCAGCGTGATTGTTGGCAGGCCCATGCCAATGATGCCTTTTACCAGACCAGCCAGGAGAAATGTCAGGATGACAATGATTAACGTGTCTGGCGTAAGCATCTATGAGACAGCACCGAACGGACGCCCGATTCCGTAAACGGACGCCCAGGTCAGGCCTTCCAATGTATCATTTGCAGGCGCATATTCGCACCCGATCCAACCCGCGTACCCCATGGTATCAAGGGCCTCAAAAATCGGACTGAACTCTATGTCACCAGTGTTGGGTTCGTGCCGTCCCGGTACCCCTGCGACTTGCATGTGATCGATCACTTCCAGGTTCGAGCGTACCATTTCCATGATATCTTCACCGTTCATGCCGCCGTGATAAAGATCGTATTGCAGATATAGATTGTTTGATGCGACCAGCGCCATGGCGGCGCGGGCCTGCATGGTATGGCTGATCAGATAGTTTGGAACATCAACCGGATTCAGGGGCTCCATCAAAACCCGGATGCCTGCATCAGCACAGGCATCAGAGGCATATTTCAAATTGTCTGCAAACACTGACATGGCAACTTCACGCCCAACGTTCGGCCCGGGCACACCCGCCATCACATGCAGGCGTGGGCAGGACAATGCTGTTGCGTAATAGATGCCTTCCTCAATGGTTTTCCTGAACTCATCTTCACGGCCGGGAAGTGCGCCAATTCCCCGCTCGCCATTTGCCCAGTCGCCAGCGGGCGCGTTGATCAGCACCATCTCAAGGCTGTTCATTTCCAACGCTTTCAGAATATCGCTGGCCGGTGTGTCATAGGGGAATTGATATTCAACCCCTTTGAAACCTGCGTCCGCTGCGGCTTTGAACCGGTCAAGAAAAGGAATGTCCTGAAACAGGAACATCAAATTGGCGGAAAATCTGGGCATCAATTAACTCCGGTTTAAAGTAACTTCTGAATAGCGGCGGCGACATCGTTTGCTGCGTTCAAGGGTTTGTGTTGCCACGCATCAAAGGTGCCGTCAAATCGGCGTGCGTAGCCAAGGTTAATCAGTTCATCATGCAGGCGTTTGTGTTTGGGTGTGATCAAATCGTCGGGCGCATAGATGTAAACCGGGCCAGTACCTGCACAGGCTTCCGAGCACATGGACATGGAATCTCCCGTGACGATGATTGCATCGGCTGAGGCAATATATGTTGAGTACGGGTTCTCGCCGTCGTCTCCCCATCGGTGGATTTCTGCTGGCACTGAAATGGCGTTGATCAATGCGTCCCCCGCGTCCCCGCTGCGCCGACTTGTCGTCACAAGTAAGCCGCCGTTTTCCGCCTGTGCCAGATCAGATGCCATGGTTCCAAGCTCCCTCCCCATCTCAGGCGTAAAGGTACGGTTCTTGGTTGAGCCCCCGACGATCAGGGCGATTCTTGGTTCGGGCAGGTGTTTGATAGCATCCAGTCCCCTGGCTTTTTCAGTGGCAAGGAATTCAGAGGTCATGCCATGTGGTGCGCCGGTCATCTGGATAGTATTGGTGTGCGGGGGGGCGTTGTCGTGATTGGGAATGGCAATCAGATCAAACTCGTCATTTCCCGCTCCGCCCGGCCACATCACCTGTACGATCTTTGTATCCCCGCCAGAGAGTTTCTTGATCTTGCGTGAAACAGGTGCCGTTCGCCGTCCCGCAGCGATGACCAGGTCCGGCCAGGGTGGTGTCAGTGTCGATGCACTCTCGGGTGACAAGCCAGCGAAGGAGGAGCCGAGAACCATATTCGGCAACTTTCCCCGTAATCCATATATCAGTTCACGAATTTCATATGGCAGGCCCAATGCACCAGCCACGCCAAGGCATTGGCTCCGGTTGCCTGCCCGGTCATCAAGCAATAGCCAGATAACGGGGCTGGATGCGGGCTTCTTGGTTTGGGGAAGATAATTCACGCAGGCGTCCGATCAGGTTTCGTAGAAGCAAAGTCATTACACTATGGTAATAATTATCAATTCCGGTTAGGCTTGTCTTTGAGGGGGCCAATTTGTTTATCGGAATTGAATATTCCACAGAAAGTGACTCCTCCTATGCCCGTTGAAAATACAGCTCTTTTTTCCATAGGCCAACTCATCCATCACCGATTGTTTGAATACCGCGGTGTCATTATCGACATTGATCCGGGATTCCATGGCAGTGATGCATGGTACCAGTCAAACGCCCACAGTAAACCATCGAAGGAACGGCCCTGGTATCACGTCCTTGTCGATCAGGCTGGGATTCAGACTTATGTGGCCGAACGGAACCTTGAGCCGGACCAGGAAGGTGGCCCGATTAACCACCCCGACGTTGCCGCCCATTTTGATGGCTTAAGTGAAGAAGGGTATGTACTGCGGCGTCCGCAGAATTAAGCAAGAGCGTTGGCAAGTTGATCAAGACTGGTGCCATAGGCTTTTGCCCGTCCTTGCGAGTTGGTATAAATCGGTTTTCTAACCTGCCAGTTTGACGCGGTTAATACAGTTTGATCGTTGTTGTGAAAGCTGAGGCAGCTGTCGTTCCATTCAAGGCCCATATGCTCAATTATGCGACGCGTTTCACCCTCCTGATCAATGATCAGGTTCTCGTATTGAACATGCAAAACAGGGGTCGATAAAACAGTGTTCCAATGTTTCATCAATTTTGCTTCGGCTTTGATGAACCGACCAATATCGCCCAGGTCCGTTGACCACGGATGATCAGCAATAAAGTTTTGTGCATAACACGACAATCCAAGATCCATAGGATCACGCCCACAATGAATGATCCGGGCATTCGGGAAGAGTATTTGGATCAGTCCGAGATAGAGGAAGTTAAAGGGCGTTTTCTCGACAACCCGTGCGGTGCCATTACCCCTGCTGGTTAGCTCAGCTAGAGCCTGATTCGCCAGCTCCTTCATCCGTTCGGGCGTAAGGCCTAGGGTCCCGGCTGGATAACCTTCCGGCAATCTTTCAATTAACCCACGCTCGCCAACCGAACTGGCATCAGGGTGGCTGGCGATGATCTGTTCAACCAATGTGGTTCCTGACCTTGGCATCCCTGCGATGAACACAGGGGTGTCGCTTGCATGCCCCTGCCCTTCGAACCGGGATAAGATTTCGGCGTTAAATGTTTCGATAATTTCATCAATGGAGCGATCAAATTCACCGGCATCAAAGGTGATTTCATTTTGTGCAAACGCATCCCGGCGGAATGAGTTGCCTGAATTAAAGTGATCTATTGCGGTTTTCGGATCGCCTCTTTTATCCGCGGCTTCGGCAACGGCAAAATGGAGACTGATGCAATCACCGGGATTTAGCTTTTCATCGTTCAGTGCCGTTTGCATGGCGGTAACTTCGTCGTCGGTTAATGTGGCACCTGCAGCAGATGCCAGATTGTATTGGGCATCACCGAGGGTTGGTTTGCTGACTACAGCGCGGCGAAATGCCCCGATTGCTTCGTCCAATCGCCCGCTCGCCAACAGGACTACCCCTAACCCGGCCTCCGCTTCGGCAAGGTCGGTATGAACGCTGAGCAAGTCCCGATAAACTATGGCCGACGCGTCGCTGCGTCCGGCCTTGTGCAAGGCAGCGGCGAGATTGAGGGCGGCTTCAGGATGATTCGGGTGAATTTCAAGTGCGGACCGGAATGCCTCCTCAGCCTCCTCGTATCCATCTGTAGAAATCTCTGCATTGCCGAGCGCAATCAGGGCTTCAACATAACGCGGGTTAATACGAAGGGCTTCGCGGGCTTGCTCGCACGCCGCTTCCGTTTCACCGAGGCGCAACAGGGCCACACTTAGGTTCGTTCGCGCAGTCGGGTTTTCCGGTGCCAGTGCGATTGCTTCGGCAAAGGATTCGACACCACTTACGTAGTCAGTTGTACGAACGTGCAGGTTACCAAGATTGATTAGAGCCTCCGGGTACTCAGGGTTTAGCTCCAGGGCTTTTCGGCAAGCTTCGAACGCCTCTTCAATGCGCCCCTGCATTTCGAGTGCGACACCAAGGTTACTATGGGCTTCTGCGCTTTTGGGGTTGAGATCAATAACATGCCGGCACGCGGCCTCGGCTTCCATGTGACGACCCAACATGTTCATAATCGCACCGCAATTGGCATGAAGTTCTGGGTTGGTTTCGTTCCGGGTCGTCGCTTCCAGAATGTTCTCCCCGGCGTCTTCCAATCTGCCCTGCCGGTAACAGATCAGCGCATAGAGATGATAAGGCTCCGCATCAAGCGGGGCTGTGCCGATGGCGTCCTGACATAGCTCAGCCGCTTCATTCAGACGCCCGGCCGTGTAATGAGCTGTGGCCTCGTCCAGCAATTTCATTGTCGCCGTCGAGCTGGCCATCTTTTGCTGTTGTTTGCGCTGTTGGCGTCGTTCCTGGCGATTCACAAATCAACCCTCCGAAGTGGAGTTGGATTTGAAATGACTTGGGGCGTAAGGTCAACTGCGTTTATCGGGGGCATTCTTATGTCTGGGACCCTATGTTGATCATTGTTTAGCCCATCGTTTGCTTCTACAAGAGTACAAAGATTTTCAGCTCTCGTTACAGGAAATTCCCATGTCACAAAATTCATCCGAACCCTCAGCCGCTGCGCTCGAAACCGCCAAATGGCTGCTCGATATCAAAGCCGTAAACTTCCGCCCGGAAGAGCCCTATAAACTGACCGCTGGATGGGCCAGCCCGGTTTATATTGACTGTCGCTGGGTGATTTCGTTTACCGAAGCAAGACGCCGGATTATCAAAATGGGCGTCGAGATGCTGGACGCAGGTGGTGCCCTCGACGGGACCGATCTGGTGGCTGGTGGCGAAACAGCGGGCATTCCCTACGCAGCGTGGATTGCCGAAGAAACCTCAAAACCGATGCTCTATGTGCGTAAACAGCCAAAAGGCTTTGGCCGGGATGCGCAAATTGAAGGCAATATGCCGGAAGGCTCGAAGGTTCTTCTGGTCGAAGACCTTGCCACCGATGGCGGCTCCAAAATCAATTTTGTTAATGCGCTTAGAACAGCAGGCGCGGAAGTATCAGACATCTTTGTTGTCTTCTTCTATGGCGCCTTTCCCGGCGCGCTTGATACGCTGGAACAGGCAGGCGTCAAACTGCATTATCTCTGCACTTGGCATGACGTTCTGAAGGTTGCTGAAGAAGGACAATACTTCCCGCAAGCCTCCATCGATGGCGTGAGAGCCTTTCTTGATGATCCTATCGGTTGGTCAGAATCTCATGGTGGCAAAGGTGCCGACTGATCCTCCTCAAACGGAAAAAGTGATGAAATTCCTCCGCACTCTGCCTTTTGTTTTGGCTTTGGTATTTGCGTTAATTCATGATGCGAAAGCCTCGGAACCCTTGGTTTCGGCTGACTGGCTTCTCAAAAATTACGCAAAACCTGGACTGGCCCTGCTTGATGTTCGCCATGCAGGTGTGTTTTCACAGGGGACCGTTCCAGGTGCAGTTAATGCGGATTACGGGCGTCTTGGGTGGCGGGTGGAACGCAAAGGTATCCCGGCAGTGCTGCCCAAGATGGAAAATCTGCAGTCGTTGATCCGCGGGCTCGGGGTAAGCAACGATGATCACATCATTATCATGCCGGGCGGCTACAGCGCTGGTGAAATGGGTGTTGCGACGCGGATTTACTGGACCTTCAAAGTTGCAGGCCACGATGAAATATCGATTCTGAACGGTGGGATAAATGCTTATTTCTCACTAAAGAAACCTGCTGTCAGCAAAGGCATCAGTAAACCGATACCAAGTTCTTACGAGGTCAAATTTCGCCCGGAACTCCTTGCCACTAGCAAAGACGTTAATATGGCTTTAGCCAATAAAAGTTCGCTCATTGACAACCGACCGCACGGCCAGTATCTGGGCATCAACAAAAGCAGCTCCCTCATTCGTACAGGAACGCTGAAAAATGCGGTGAATGTTTCCGGGCAGTGGTTGACGGTCAATGACGGTGGGACGTTCCGCTCCACCGAGGTACTGACGAAACTTTTCGAGAAACTTGGAGCCAGCAATTCCGGCCCTGTCATCAATTTCTGTAATACTGGCCATTGGGCTTCGCTAGGCTGGTTTGTCACCCATGAATTGATGGAAAATTCAGAGTCCAAGCTTTATGACGGCTCAATGGCAGAATGGGGCCGCGACCCGAAAAACCCGGTGGAGGTCCTCGTTCCTTTGAACTAAACTTCTCTCTCATGTGGAGGAAGTAAATGATGTCCGGACTTATCCGTGGTCTTTTAGAGAACTATCGTACTCATATGGAACGACAGAAAAGCAAGCCTTTCCTTGAAGGGGTTATGGCCGCGTGTGCGCTTGTCGCGACCGCTAATGGACATGTCTCGTTCGGTGAAAAAGTTCGTGTTGATCAAATTCTGCAAACTCTTGAGCAACTTCAGGTGTTCGATCCACACGAAGGGGTAAATGTTTTCAATGACTTTGCCGAGCTGATTCTGGAACATCCCGCAACTGGCCACGAAACGGCGTTCCTCGCGATGGAGCGGATCGCCAAAATTCCGGAAAACGGGGCGTTAATGTTGCGTATCTGCATGGCAGTCAGTGAAGCCAATACAGATAATCAACTGGCTGATCACATCGAGATCGTGACGATATGTTCTCGCCTGAATATTGATCCAAAAGAATGCGGTTTGTATATCGACAAACTGTCTGAAGAAATTTCGAGCATATAAGCTAATACTGAATCTGATACAGCTTTTCATGTTATATGGTGCTTATGGAACATTCACGTGAGTGGGTAAATAGGGCCATCCGGCGCATCGATGCGGATTTTAACCGCTCTGCCGATACCCATTTGTTGCGGGTGGATATTCCCGGCGCACCGGATATTCGCCTATATTTCAAAGATGAATCGACCCATTCTACCGGCAGCCTGAAACATCGTCTTGCACGATCATTGTTTCTGTACGCGATCTGCAACGGCTGGGTTGGTCCTGATACGACGATTGTTGAGGCGTCTTCCGGCAGCACCGCGGTTTCTGAGGCTTATTTTGCCAAACTGCTTCGCCTTCCGTTTGTTGCGGTTGTCCCTAAGTCCACATCAGCTGAAAAGCTGGCACAGATCGAATTTTATGGTGGGCGGGTTCACAAGGTTGATGATCCGTCACAAATTTATAGCGAGTCCAACCGTTTGGCTCAGGAAACGGGCGGTCATTTTATGGATCAGTTTACCTATGCTGAACGGGTGACAGACTGGCGTGGCAACAACAACATCGCTGACTCAATTTTCGCACAAATGGCTGGTGAAAAAACACCCATCCCAAGCTGGATTGTCTGCGGGGCGGGAACCGGCGGCACATCGGCGACCATTGGGCGCTACGTGCGATACCGCGGGTTCGATACGAAAATTTGCGTTGTCGACCCCGAATTTTCCGTATTTTACGACTATTACCATAGCCGTGATTGTGCGCTGACGTTAGATGGTGGATCCGGTGTTGAGGGTATTGGACGGCCACGTGTCGAAGCGTCGTTTGTCCCTGATGTTGTTGATCGCATGATCAAGGTGCCCAATGTCGCGACCTATGCCGCCCTTCGCTACTTGCAAGACGTGTTAGGTCGCAAGGTAGGTGGATCAACGGGAACCAACTTGTATGGCGCTGTTGAAATAATCTCGGAAATGCACAAACGGGGTGAGAGCGGGTCCGTGGTGACCCTGATCTGTGATCCAGGTGAGCGCTATCTTGATACCTATTACGATGATCAGTGGCTGGCCGAACATGGTCACGATATTGCGCCTTACTTAGCGAAACTTGATCGATTTCATGAGACCGGTGAATGGAACGATCCGTAAAGCTGTGATGGATCAATGCAGATAGTCAAGTAGACCTGTAGAGTCCTTTTGCTCTTTGTTTGATAGGGAAGCTAAGGAGGTGCCCGATGCCGCATCGTACGCTCAGGGACATCGTCGGCAATCAAGATCTCATACATGTGGCCCCTGAGGCAGTTGTACGCCGGGCGTGTGAGAAGATGCAGGATCGGCATGTGACAGCAGTGCTGATCGTGGCCGAAGGTGCCCTTCAAGGAATTTTCACTAAACGAGATTTGCTTAGGCGAGTCGTGGTTCCAGGGTACGATCCAGAAATCACACATATTTCAGAGGTTATGACGCCAAATCCGTTTACAATTCACGCCGACCGGCTGGGGTTTGAGGCGGTAAGAACCATGCGCGAGGAAAAAACCCGCCATATCGTTGTTTCCGGCCTTGAGGGTGGTCGTTTTGGTGTGATTTCACTCCGAGATATTCTGGGCAGAGAACTGGCGGCCTTTGAAAATGAGTTGGACTTCGAACGGAAGGTCTGGGAAGAAATATAGAGTTGAATTTCGCATTTACGACCTCCTGATTAACTACGGAAAAATTATGTAGGTTACGGTTTCTCCGATAGATTTTTGCGGTTAGTATGCTGCGGACTAAAATATCTGTTGGGGAAAATTCAATGATTAAGATATCAGCGGCCGTCTTCGCGGCAGCTTTGGCGTTTACATCATTTATCAGTATCAAACTTGCGTCCGCAGAAGATGTTCAGATTTCGGCAAATGGTTTGAAACTGAACGGGAGTCTAGTTCTTGCCGATGGCCGGAAGTTGTCCGACGGCGTTGTGCTGATGGTCCATGGCACCCTCGCCCATCACGCCATGGAAACAATCAAAAACCTGCAAACCGTGTTGACGGAACGCGGCTTTAATACTCTGGCTATTTCACTCAGCCTTGGCATCAACGATCGCAAGGGCATGTACGATTGTGCCCAACCCAGCCGCCACCGCCACACAGACGCGTTCGATGAGATATCACAATGGATGAAGTGGCTCGGCGCCAAGGGTGTGAGTAACGTGATCCTTTTTGGCCATTCCAGAGGCGGTAATCAGAGCGCATGGTATATGGCCGAGCAGCCTGATCCGGCGATTAAACGTCTGGTCCTGTTGGCACCTGCAACCTGGAACGCCAAGGATGCGGAAGACGGATATACCAAAGTCCATAAGAAGAAACTGGCCGAAACCGTTGCAAAAGCAGAAGCAATGGTTGCCAAGGGCCAAGGCCAGACAATGATGAAGAAAACCGGTCTTCTCTATTGCGCTGACGCGGATGCGACTGCTGCCAGTGTGGTTTCCTATTATAAACCTGACCCTCGATTTGATACCCCGACCCTGCTTGGAAAAATCAAGACGCCTGTTCAAATCATTGCGGGCAGTAATGATACGGTGGTTACTGGATTAGCTGAGCGAATTCCACCTATGGCAGATGGTAAAAAGCTTCGCTTTGCTGTGGTTGAAGATGCGGATCACTTCTTTCTTGATCTGCTGGCCGAAGATGTTGCGGACGTAATTGAGGAATTCGTTTCCCCCGGCGGCTGAAAACAGGCCATAGTGCATATATCTGGAGGGTAATATGCATAGAATTTGGTCTTGGATTGTCGGTGTCTTTTTGGGTGTCTGGTTGGTGGTTTCGCCTGCCCAGGCGGCCAAGGATGAACTGGTGATTGGCATTACCCAGTTCCCATCGTCCTTTCACCCCAATATCGACAGCATGATGGCCAAAACGTTCATCTTGTCTATGGCTGGGCGTCCTTTCACGTCTTACGACAAGGACTGGAACCTGACATGCATGTTGTGCCCGGTGCTGCCGACCATCGAGAACGGAGGGGCCAAGCAGGAACGTGGGTTAAAGGGTCGCAAGGGAATTGCGGTAACCTATAAGATAAATCCGAAAGCCACCTGGGGCGATGGGATGCCGGTGACCACAAAAGACGTGGTATTTACCTGGAAAGTTGGACGCCATCCAAAAACCGGTGTCAGCGATATGGAGTTCTATCGAAGTCTCTATAAAATTGATGCGATTGACGACAAAACCTTCACGCTCCATTTCGATAAACTGACCTTTGAATACAATGCAATCAATGGATTGAATCTTTTACCAGCCCATGTGGATGAAGTTAATTTTGCCGATCCGGCGGCTTACAAAAATCGCACCGCTTATGATACGGACACCACAAACGAAGGGCTCTATTTCGGTCCCTACCTGATTTCAGAGGTGGTTTCCGGTTCCCACGTGGCGCTTGAGCCAAACCCCCATTGGTACGGAAAGAAGCCCTATTTCAATCGCATCGTCGTGCGGGTTATTGAAAACACAGCGGCGCTTGAAGCCAATTTGTTGTCGGGTGGGATAGACATGATCGCGGGTGAGCTCGGCCTGACCATTGATCAGGCCATTGCCTTCGAGAAGCGCCATGGGCGGAAGTATAATATTCTCTATAAACCGGGGCTGATTTACGAGCATATCGACCTTAATCTCGATAACCCCATTCTCAAGGACCTGCGGGTTCGCAAAGCCCTGCTCCACGCGATTGACCGTAATGCCATCAGTCAGCGCCTGTTTGCCGGACGCCAGCCTGTGGCGCATAGCAGCGTAAATCCCCTGGATTGGGTCTACGACAAGGGTGTGAAGACCTACGCCTTTGATCAGAAAGCTGCGGCGCGGTTGTTGAATGAGGCCGGATGGACGCAGTGGAAAAAGGGCTTTCGCTATAATGCGAAGGGCGAAAAGCTGACGCTTGAACTTATGACGACGGCTGGCAACCGGACCCGTGAACTGGTTGAACAGGTCCTGCAAAGTCAGTGGAAAGGGGTTGGCATTGATGTGCGGATCAAAAACCAGCCCGCGCGAGTGTTTTTCGGGCTAACGGTGACGGAGCGGAAATTCACGGGGCTTGCGATGTTTGCCTGGATCAGCGCGCCTGAAAACGTGCCGCGCACAACCCTCCATTCGGCTCATATCCCGACGCCCAACAACAACTTCGCCGGTCAGAATTATACCGGGTTTAAAAACGCTGAGATGGATGAGGTGCTGGAAAAGATTGAGGTTGAGCTGGATCGCAACAAACGCCTCGGCCTGTGGAAACGGTTGCAGGATATTTATGTTGCGGAACTCCCCGTCATTCCCCTCTACTTTCGCGCCAATGCGTTTATATTGCCTAAATGGCTTACGGGTGTGGAACCCACCGGGCATCAGGAACCGACATCGTTGCAAGTAGAAAACTGGAGAAGAATTAAATGAGTGAAGTCGTAATTTATGGCGCGGATTATAGCGTATACACGCGCATCGTCTGCCTTGCCCTCGTCGAAAAAGAGGTCCCCTATCGCCTGGAGACAATAGATGTCCTCGGCGGAAATATTCCCGATGATTACAAAACCCGCCATCCCTTTTTGAAAATCCCGACCCTTGAGCACAATGGTTTCAGCATTTACGAAACCGGTGCCATCACCCGCTATATTGATGAGGTGTTTGAAGGCCGCTCATTGATGCCGGAAGATATGCAGGCCTGGACCCGCGCCAATCAAATCATCAGCATCCTGGACAATTATGCCTATCGCACCTTGGTTTGGGATGTATTTGTTGAGCGGGTTCGAAAGCCTGAACCGAATGAAGGCATCATTGCCGATGCTCTGGTCCGTGCTGAAACCCTGCTTTCAGCCGTTGAAGAGCTGATGGTCGGCGACAGTTACTTTGTGGGTGGGTTTCCAACGCTTGCCGATTTGTACGCCGGCCCAATGATCGCATTGTTTCGGCAATCCCCAGAAGGTAATGAGATGCTGATCAAGCATATGCGCTGGCTCCATTGGTGGAACCGCATGAACGACCGCCCCGGCATGATTTCAACGCGCGCTCCAATTGAAGGGTAAGCACCCAGGCCACACATGACCCGTTTTCTCATCACCCGCCTGCTTCAGTCCGTTGTTGTGTTATCGGTGATGTCCTTTGTCATTTACGGGCTGATGGGGTTGATGCCGGGCGATCCGGTTGATCTGATGATCACGGCGGACCCGAAGATCACGGCGGCGGACGCGGCACATCTTCGTGAGTTATATGGTCTGGATAAACCGGTTCTTGAGCGCTACGGGAACTGGCTGAACGCGGCGGTTCATGGTGATCTCGGGTTTTCCCGGCTGCACGCCCGGCCTGTCCTGGAGGTCATGGGCCCTGCGCTCCATAACACCATTGTTCTTCTGGGCCTCAGTTTCATACTTGCACTGGTGATCGCCCTTCCCGCCGGCATCATCGCTGCCACCCGCCCCTATTCCAAGCTCGATTACGGCATCAATCTTCTCGCTTTTGCCGGCATTTCGGTTCCGCCCTTCTGGCTCGCACTCCTGTTGATTATCGTCTTTGCCGTTATGCTTGGCCTGTTTCCAGCTGGCGGACTTGGCGTTCATACAGGCGCCAGCGGGTTATGGGATAATCTTCGTTATTTGGTCTTGCCGGTCGCCAGCCTGACGATTGCGAGCGTTGGCGGGCATACCCGCTATATGCGCGCCGCCATGATCGAAACGTTGCGTCAGGACTACATCCGAACCGCCCGCGCCAAAGGGCTGAGCGGGCGTCAGGTCGTGATCGGGCACGCCCTTCGAAATGCAATGATCCCGGTTGTCACGGTGATTGCGCTCGATTTCGGATACCTGTTCTCTGGCGCGCTGATCACGGAAACCATTTTCGCCTACCCCGGCATGGGTAAACTGATTTTCGACGCGATCATGGGTAACGACTTTAATCTGGCTCTCGTCACGCTGCTTTTCGCGACCTTGCTGACCCTCATCGGAAATTTTCTGGCTGATGCCGCCTACGTTTGGCTGGACCCGCGCTTGTCGTTTCGGGAGGTCGACCAATGACCACTCAGGTGCTCGGCAAAACCCCGCTCGCCCTGACATGGCAGCGATTTCGCAAACACCATCTGGCTCTTGTTAGTGCTGGCGTGCTCGGGGTGTTGGCACTGGCTGCCCTTGCGGCGCCAGTTGTTGAGGCGATGCTGGGCGTTGATGGTCAGGTGGTTGATCTGTTTAACCGTTTTCAGCCCGCGTCATCGGCCCACCCCTTCGGCACAGATGAACTTGGGCGCGATTTGCTGGTTCGGTTGCTCTACGGTGGGCAGGTGTCCTTGTTTGTTGGGTTAACGGCAGCCGTGATCGCCGCCGTCATCGGAACCATCATCGGCTTGCTGGCCGGATATTACGGCGGCATGTGGGACGCGTTTCTGATGCGCTTCACCGATGGCGTCATCGCCCTGCCCGTGCTGCCCCTGCTTATCGTATTGGCCGCGATTGATCTTTCGAAAGTAGGCTTGCCGGACGTTTTGGTGAATTCCGAAAGCATAAGCCTTTATAGGATCATCGCCATTGTTGTTCTGGTTGGCTGGACGACAGTTGCGAGGTTGGTGCGCTCGAGTGCATTGGCGCTCCGCGAGCGTGAGTTTGTCAAAGCCGCCCAGGCGCAGGGGGCGACTGCCCGGCGGGTTATGCTGGTCCACATCCTGCCCAATCTGGCGTCCCCGATCATCGTTGCTGCAACTCTGTCGGCGGGCAACATCATCCTGCTGGAATCCGTACTGAGCTTCTTAGGCCTCGGCATCCAGCCGCCGATCCCAAGCTGGGGCAACCTGCTGACCAATGCCCAGGAACTGATCTGGGACGCGCCAGCCCTGGCCTTCTACCCCGGCGTGCTGATCTTCATCACCGTCATCGCGTTCAACTTTCTCGGCGACGGCCTGCAGGACGCGCTGGACCCAAGAGCCAACAAACGGCAATAGGCTCGGCGGGGCAAAAACAGATGAATTCAGATAAAAACAGATGTTTTCAGATGAATTCAGATGATTTTGCAAAATTGCAATCGCCACGTCCCGCCAGAGGAGTCCTCCCGCGTAAGTCTGATATAGCCTGCAAATATGGTTTTTCTAGGGGTGACGTGAGCTAACCCGGAATTTATTTCGGCTTTGACTTCGCGCCCTAACGCTTTCCGCACATGTGGAGTGAGGTCTTTATATCGGTACACTGCAGCCGTGGTCTAAAGAACGCCTGAACTTCCGGGCTTTGTCATGAGCGGAGTTTTTCCAGTTTCCATACCACCTTGCAACGACGCCTATCATGTCAAAGCCCACAGCTCATAATTCGTAAATTGCGCCTATCCATAAAGTGTTGTGTTTCGGTGCGAAAAATGGAGAAATGACACTATGGTGACAATGTTTCCTTTGGCAATTTACGCCTACGGTGCCCTAATCTACCTTTCTTTTCCGATTGCAATTGCTGCGCCTTGGTTGTCAGAACGCAAATACCTAGTGGCGTTTTTTGCATTAGTTTTTTATGCCCTGCTGAGCATCTACTTATCACCCCTCGGGAATTCCAACTATTTGGAAGCGGCATCTGATTTAGATAAATTGGCAGCGGCTTTTTTGGCGAGTTGGGTGATCAAAATTGTGGTCAACCGACTAAAGAATAAACGGGAAGACAGGGAGATAAAACTCGTTGCACCTATTCTTGCCGTGTTGACGATTTTAATTTCAATCGATTTTAGGTATTTGCATTGGATTACAAGTTCAGCTCCAGTTCATACAGGACAAAGCGAGACTATTCGTTATTCGCTGCAAGATCGGCGAGATCGAGATATTTGTGATTCTCTAAAGTTTGGGAACCCAGATTACACAACGGAAGCCGCCCGCCGTGGCCTAACAGCAATGAAATGTAAAAAAATACTTGAAAATGACTGAGCGCTAACTTCGACAAATATATGAAAACAGAATTGCTGCAAAATAGCTCCTTCGGGTCAAACTGTGAAATTTTCACCCGCAGTATTTCACGTCTGCATTATCCCCATAAGCGAAAATCTAGACAACCGGTTTCAGTTATGGGTGACTCTCCCGAACCGCCACCTCAGTTGTTGCTAATAGAGCTACTGAAAGAACACATCCGCCCCGCATGTCGGCGGCCCCATTAAGCAACAGCTTGCCCGGCGACATGTTTTGATTGACGAAGTGCTCGGAAAATAATGGATGATTTTTCAGTTTAGGAAGAACCCCTATTCACCTTTGTCGAAAAGAGATTGGTACGCAAATAACGCTGGTAATCCACCCGTGTGGAGAAAGATGACATTCCAATCTGGTTTTAAGACGCCTTCGCGGGATAATTCAAAGAGACCGGCCATCGCCTTGCCGCTGTAAACCGGATCCAGCAACACCCCTTCGCGTTCAGCAAGTGTCCGGATCGCGTGGATCATTTCTGGTGTCGATTGACCGTAGCTCGGTCCCAATTGAGAATCGGAAACCCAAATGTCTTCCGGGTGGACAAGTCCTTCCCGGCCAATCATCGCTTCGGTCTCTAATATCCGTTGCCAGACTCTTTCACGTTGGGCTTCGTGATTTCGCCGAACGCAAATGCCGTAAACCCTTGCTTTGTGGCCATGGGCGCGCAAACCAACAAGCATACCGGCGTGGGTCGCGGCACTGCCGGTTGGAAGTACGATCGCGTCAATTTGAATGTTTTGCTCGCTCGCCTGTTCCAGGATCTCTCGGGCGGCGTCCACATATCCAAGCGCGCCGAGATGGGGATAGTTTGGCCCCAACCCGATTATGTAAGGCGAGCCACCGTTTGCTGTCACACCGGATGCAATGTTTTCAAGTTCTGCGTCTGCAGCCTCCTCGTCCTCGCCGACAGGAAAGTGGTGTATGCGTGCACCAAAAAGGTCCTGCAAAAGGGCATTTCCGGAGCGGTGATAATCGGCGTCCATCCCAGCAACACGATTTTCACGCTGAATTTCGCACTTAAGGCCAAATTTGGCGGCGGCCGCGGATATGACCCTGAGGTGGTTGGATTGGGCCGCACTTGTGCTGATGACAGTATCGGCCCCACTTGCCAAAACATCGCCGAAGTAAAATTCCATCTGGCGAACTTTGTTTCCGCCCATCGCGAAACCCGTATTGTCATCTCGTTTTATGTATATACGGGGACCGGCTAAATCCGACGATAGATTTGCCAAATATTCCAGGGGAGTTGCCGATGGCACGAGGTTGACGCGGGGGAATTTTCGAAGCCATGGGTCTTTACTGGTCACCGACCAGGGCGTTTGCTCCGCGATCGCTTTGCAATTTTCTGTCATATCTTCAGTTCGATCTGAATTGGAAAAATCTCCGTCATGCCACACGCACGTATCTTCCATCGGACGATACGCTCATGGGCACAACGGGAGGTTCAGGGGAGGTCTTACATTAATCCAACTTCTTTGTAGTATTTGATCGCGCCTTCGTGTAGCGGCGATGACATCGCGTTACTGATCATTTCTTTTTTGGTCAGGTGAGATAAGGCCGGGTGCAGCTTTTTAAATGCATCGAAGTTTTCAAACACCGCTTTCGTTAGCTCATATACCGTTTTAGAAGGCGTTTGTGTCGACGTCACAAAAACGGCCCCAACACCAAAAGTTTTCGTCGCCTTTGGTGATCCTTTGTACAGACTTCCGGGAATGTCTGCGTAGCGGAAATAGGCGTTGTCTTTAACAAGGGCATCAATCTTTGGCCCACTTACTTCGACCATAATGACGTCACATGTGTTTGATGCTTCAGAGGCCCCTGCGAACGGGTGGCCGGCAACCCAGTTGATTGCATCAATCTTGTTATCGCAAAGCGCCGCTGGCGTTTCGGACGATTTCATCTGCGCCGCCAGGGCGAGGTCCTTATTCGTTTTTCCAAGGGCATCCCACATGACGCTCCATATGGCTTCGGTTCCGGAACCGGGGTTTCCGATATTGACCCGCTTGCCAACCAGGTCTTTGATGTGGCGGATATTTGCGTCTTTCCGAGCCATGATTGTTACTGCTTCAGGGTGGACAGCAAATACGGAACGAAGCCCTTTAAACGGCCCCGCCTTCTCGAATTTGCCTTTCCCGTTATGGGCCAGCCATTGGACGTCGGATTGGGCGATCGCGACATCAAGCTCACCACTTCGGATCGTGTTCACGTTGTAGACGGACCCACCCGTGGATTCGACCGTACAGCGCACGCCATGTTGATCTTTGTTTTTATTTACCAGGCGGCATATCGCGCCACCAACGGGGTAGTAGACACCGGTAACCCCACCGGTACCCAACGTAATAAATTCCCCCGCATTTGCAGTTGATAATGTTGTCGCACATCCAATAACGGCCATTCCCAGAATTATTTTTTTCAAAGCCATAATTACTTCCTCCTCAAAACTGTTTTCCAGATGGGGTATAATTCGCCCCGAATTGCGCCAACTCCCCCGTAAGTATCCAAATCATCAGGTCAGCGATTTAGGCATGGGCCAGGATCACTAGGAAATCCGACCGCAGCTAAGGGCAGCTGCTCACAACGACAATTGAACGAGGAAAATATCATGCATACAAATCATTTGTTAGCATTGTATTATGCTTTAAACTTATGATTTGGATTGCCGATTGAGTGGTTGTGGGAGAAAGATTAATGAATTTTCGCCAGATTGAGGCTTTTCGGGCGGTGATGGTGGCCGGGACAGTCACTGCCGCCGGAAACATCTTGTGTGTTACCCAGCCTGCCGTAACCCGTCTGATTTCCAATCTTGAACGAGAAGTCGGTTTTAAGCTGTTCGAGCGAAGGCGTAATCGACTGGTACCAACGGCGGAAGGAAAAAGCTTTTACGTAGAGGTCGAGCGTTCATTTATCGGTCTCAAACAAATCGTCAGTGCTGCCGATGCCATTAGGAATATGGAAAAAGGGCGCCTCAACGTCGTCGCGACGCCAATGATGGCTTATGGCATACTGCCTCGAATAATCGGTATTTTTAAAGCTGACTATCCCGACGTTTACATAGAACTTCTCCTCGGGCCGAGAGAATTGGTCATTGAGAAAATTTCCTCTCAGTTATTCGACATTGCGATCGAAACCCCGCCGATTAAAGACCCGGCTGTTACGGAACACCCGTTGACGAGTGAGAGTGCGGTCTGTGTATTACCGATCGACCATCCGTTAAGCGAGCGTCAGGAAATTCTTGCGACGGATCTGGAGGGGGAAAGTTTCGTTTCCCTCCCGCTTGATTCCATGTTTCGCAATCAGACCGATGAAATTTTTCGAAATGAAAATGTGACACGCCGCATCAGTGTTGAAACCCATACCCAACAGTCCGTATGTCATATGGTCGCATCCGGTGTCGGGGTCTCCGTAGTCGGACCATACGTCATAGACGATGTGAAAGGCCTGCCACTGGTTTTCAGGCCGTTCCAACCAAGTATCACGATCGAATATGCCTTGTTATACCCCACTCTGCGCCCGACTTCAGCGATCACTGAAAAATTCACTGAATATGTCAGGCAGTATTTTGATCGCCGTTTCTTTGCTGATTCGTAATCGATACAGTGGTTAATGCGACATCAAAATCGGTACCGGCATGTGTTCAAGCAGGTGATCGGTAACACCACCCAAAATCAGCTCTTTCCATCTGGCGTGACCATAGGCGCCACAGACGATCAGGTCGGCGCGCATGTCGGCGGCCTGGCTGAGCAGCAACTCGCCCGGGGACATGTCGTGATTGACGATATGGGATGCTTCAGCATTTACGCCATGCCTTGCCAGATGGGCGGCAATGCGGGCCCCCGGCTCTGAACCCAGTCTGGGTTCCCGATCCGGATTGGCGACCAAAACTGTCACATGGTCAGCTTTTTTCAGGATCGGCAACGCATCATGAACGGCGCGGGTTGCCCGCGGTCCGCCGTCCCAGGCAACCAGAATACGTTTGCCAATGGCTTTATTCTGATAGGTATAGGGGACGATCAAAACAGGGCGTCCGGCAGACAGAATAACATGATCAGGCATGTCGCGGCTGCCAAGGATAATATCGTCGTCAGGATTGTGCTGACCAATGATCATGATATCTGCTGTTCGGGCTTCATGCGTCAGGACGCGGTCAAGGTTGCCTTCAATGCAGTGCCAGGCGGCCGTTAACCCTTGAGCTTTTGTCGTTTCCTTGAACTCATCCCGAACCTTGTTCGCGGTTTCTTCCAGCGCTTTGGCCTGCGCTTCCATGACATCGACGGAGATTTGTACTTCTGCATATGCCGGAATGACCGGGCGGTTTAGTGCATAAACACCGGTCAACAGGGCATCGTGTTGTTTGGCGAGAGCGATTGCAGCGTCCAATCTGGCACCGCTGGTATTTGATGCATCGATATGCACATGGATATCTCGAATTGTCATAACCGGCCTCCGTAATTCGATAAATGATTTTGTTAGTCTCATCAGATACCAGAACACCACTAGGGTCATTGATGCAGGTCAAATCTGATTTGTGGATAAATCACTGAATAACTCGGGTATAAAACTCTAATTTCGGTGGTAAACAAAAAATAACCCGGTATATCAATGAGTTACCCATCAGGTATGTTATTCACATGGATAGATCGCTTTGCGGGCAATGCGCCCGTGCATAGCAGATGTGCGATTCAAGCCTGTGCGAGATTTGAAATCAATTGCCATCATGCGCCGACAAAGTGATTTCGCCGTTTATTCTTACCTTTATTTGGATTACGTTGCGTCTTCCTTAGAATGAAATTTCGAACCAAGACTGCTTCGTCCAACTGGCCCAATTTTTTTGCATTGAGAAAACTCTATGAACACACTTGGAAATTCCGCTGCCGCCCGTGACATCGCTTACCATGTGCACGGCTATACAAACCTGAAGAAACATCAGGACACAGGTCCCCAGATTATTGAAACAGGATCAGGTGTTCGGGTTTTCGATGACACTGGAAAATCCTATATTGAAGGATTGTCTGGTTTGTGGTGTGCGTCACTTGGATTTAGTGAGGAGCGTCTTGTTGAGGCTGCAGTAAAAGAAATGCGCCGCCTTCCCTATTATCATGGTTTTGCCAGCAAAACGCCTGATGTCACTATCGATCTGGCCGAAAAACTTGTCAATTTGGCCCCGGTGCCCATGTCCAAGGCTTTGTTCGCCAACTCCGGTTCAGAAGCGACCGATCTGGCGGTCAAGCTGATCTGGTATTATCACAATGCGATCGGAAAGCCGGAAAAGAAAAAGATTATTTCGCGTATCAAAGGCTACCACGGGGTGACGGTATGTTCTGCCAGCCTGACCGGTCTGCCGCATCTTCACAATGAGTTCGATTTGCCGATTGATCGTATCCTTCATACCAGCTGCCCGCATTATTACCGCTTTGGTGCAGAGGACGAGTCAGAAGAAGAGTTCGCGACCCGTTGTGCTGATGAGCTCGAGCAGATGATCAATGATGAAGGCCCGGATACGATTGCCGCCTTCTTTGCGGAGCCGGTTATGGGGGCCGGTGGTGTTCTTATTCCGCCGCAAACCTATTTTGAGAAAATTCAACCAATCTTGAAAAAGTACGACATCCTGTTCGTTGCTGATGAAGTCATTTGTGGTTTCGGTCGGACAGGGAACATGTGGGGATCACAAACCTTTAATCTCAAGCCGGATATGATCTCAATGGCGAAAGCGCTGTCGGCTGCTTACCTGCCAATCTCAGCGCTTTTGATTAACGACAAAGTCTATCAGGCCATGGTCGGTCAGAGTGAGAAGCTGGGCGTTTTTGGCCATGGTGGAACCTATGCAGGCCACCCGGTTTCTGCTGCCGTTGCTCTTGAAACACTGAATATTTATGAGGAACGCGACATCGTTGGCCACGTCAAATCAATATCTGATGGGTTCCTAGCGGGCCTTCGTCAGTTTGCCGATCATCCATTGGTTGGTGAAGTTCGTGGCGTTGGCCTCGTTGGTGGGGTTGAAGTTGTGAAAGATAAGTCGGCAAAAACAGCGTTCAGTCCCTCGTCGGCCGTGGGTGCCTACCTTCAGGGCCGGGCACAGGAAAATGGCCTGATCATCCGCGCCATGGGTGACAGTATCGGGTTCTGTCCGCCGCTGATCATCACACCGGATGAAATTGGTGAAATGATCGGCTGCTTTGCCGTGGCGCTTGATGAAACCATGGCCTGGGTAAAAGAAAACAACCCGGATTAATCAATCGGTTCTTTGGATTGCTGAGCATAAATTATGAATTACGAAAATTTTTTCTCGGATAAGATAACCGAGCTCAAAGACGAAGGCCGGTATCGGGTCTTTGCGGATCTGGAACGAAAGGCAGGAAGTTTTCCGGCTGCGTTCAACCACAATGATGGCACAACCCGTGACGTCACGGTCTGGTGCTCGAACGATTATCTGGGGATGGGACAGAACCCAGAAGTCATGGCCGCCATGCGTGATGCCATTGATCGCTGCGGTACCGGCGCTGGTGGCACACGTAATATCGCTGGCACCAGTCACGAGCATGTCCTGCTGGAGCGTGAGCTTGCTGATCTGCACAATACGGAAAACGCATTGTTGCTGGGGTCGGGCTGGATGGCGAATATGACGGCGTTCAGCACCTTTGGTGAGATGATTCCAGACCTTGTGATCATTTCGGATTTTCATAATCACAACTCAATGATCGAGGGCATTCGTCACGGAAAATGTGACAAAGTGATCTTCAAGCATAATGATCTCGAAGACCTGGAGGCCAAACTGGCAAGCTATCCGAAAGAACGGGCAAAGCTTGTCGCATTCGAATCGCTATATTCAATGGACGGTGATATCGCACCGATCAAGGAAATTTGCGATCTTGCCGAAGCCTATGGCGCGATGACTTATATTGACGAAGTTCATGCTGTTGGACTTTATGGTGAGCGTGGGGCCGGTGTTGCCGAACGCGACGGGCAAATGCACCGGATCGATGTCATTCAGGGAACACTCGCCAAAGCATTTGGTGTTGTCGGCGGATATATCGCGGGTTCAGCCTCAATGTGTGATTTCGTTCGCAGTTACGGATCGGGGTTTATCTTTTCAACCTCAATGCCGCCAGCCAACGCAGCGGCTGCGCGGACCAGTATTGCCTATTTGAAGCAACATAATGAATTGCGTGAAAAACATCAGGAACGCGCCGCCGAACTCAAAAAGCGGTTCCGCAAGATCAATTTGCCGGTGATGCCATCCGTCAGTCACATTGTTCCTGTATTGGTTGGTGACCCGGTTGATTGCAAAAAGGCAAGTGATCTGTTGATGGAATTGCACGGCGTTTATGTTCAACCGATCAATTACCCGACAGTGCAACGTGGCACCGAACGTCTGCGCTTCACCCCTACTCCATTGCATTCGGATGAGGATATGGATCATCTCGTCGGCGCGATGGTCGATATTTGGGATCGGTTAGGCCTACGTAAAGACGCCTGAGCATCGAACGAGGTCTTTCAGTTAATTTCATATCCTTTATAGACAGCGGCTTTCTGGAGGCGTATTTTAAGGTATGTACTCGGATAACACCCTTACGCCCAAAGAGGCGGTTCGCCTGTGCGCGCTCGGCACCCTCGCAAACTCTGCGATGCCCTACGGTGCACTTGCGCAGTCCGTGCGTCATTTCATTGACCGCGTTCAGGGCCCGTCACTGGATGTTCTTGGTGCTTCTGTCGAACTTTTAAAATATGAAGGTCTGGTTGAAGTTGTTAGTGTTGAAAACAGCGAAGAGCAAATGCAAATCACGGACAAAGGTCATCAGGAATTTCTTGGCCTGCTGACTGCGAACATTCGCGCCAGTGATTCTGATCTGAATAAACTGATTGAAGCGCTGAAATTTCGTTTCCTGCATTTGCTGGATACCAGTGAACAACGTCAACAGGCTGAATTACTGATTGAGCGGACAGATATTGAACTGGCCCGCCTGACTGATTTGCACCAGCATTTTGAAGGTGGTTCGAAATTCTTGATGCAGTGGCTAGACCGCGACGTCGGCGAACTTGAATCTCGCCTTGAATGGCTCGAAAACTTCCGAGATTCGCTTTAAGTCTCTTAAATATTGAGAATGTGGGCAGTTGATAACGCTGTTGCGTTTACGCTGTGGTCTTCTTGTAAACCAAATCCAGGCCAGACAAAATCTTGTCTCCGACCTTTCCGCCATCACCCTTGATATTTTGGGCGATCACCAATTTCATCGAATTAATATGTACGCCGATGCCTTCGACTAATTTGGAGTTTTCTGGTTTCGAATTTTCAATCAGACGGCACAACTGGTTGCCGATGACGGTCATCAGATCATACCCGAAACTACCGCCCTGGCCTTTGATGTCGTGAGATATTTGAAAAACATCATCAAGTTTCGTAGCCAGATCTCCATCAGGTGAACTTAACTCTGTATAGGCTGACGTGATTTTATCCAGGTCCTTGGCGACCCACTCAAGGTATTGATCGGTCAGGCCAGCAACGGCCACTTCGGCCCGCGCCAAAGTGTCGGCGTCAATTGCTCCGGGACCACCATCTTTTACCTTGGATTTTAAAAGATTGGGTGGGTTGATGATTTCGAGATTGCTGTTCATTTTACAGTCGCCATTCTGTCTATTGGAGGACAATGCTCAGTCAGCTTAGCGTAAATGTTACCGTATCATATACCGCTTAAGATAACCGGATCAACAATTACGCAAATTAGTCGATAATAAGACTGATTGATTGAGCTTAAATGAGCCCTAGGTTTCGAAGCTCGTCGGCCATGTCAGTGGGTAATGACACATCTGATTCGTATCCCGGCGGAAGATCTGGAGGCACGTCACTCGCGGGAAAATACCGCCATCCCTGAAACGGACGAAAACCTCTTGGCCGGGTGCGAACAAGCTCCGGGTCGAGCACGATTGCGCAAGCAGGTTTGCCATCCTCGCGCTCAACGGGTTCAAGACCAATGATATTTTGACGAACCTGAATAACGCGGCGGACAACCCAATACAAAGCTCCCCCGTCCAGGACTTCGGCAGCGCGCCTTGGTGTGTTGCGTGTAACATGACGCAATTGCGGATTTTTATCACCATTTTCGCGCATGGTTTTCAGGCGTTCGGTCTGGTAGTGGGCAAGTTCATCCACATCATCAACGCCAACACAAAGCTTGAGCAGATGAACGGTCACGTGGATGGCCTCCCGGAAGAAAGGGCATGGGCGACTTTCGATGATGAAGGGCGGCCAATTACATTTGTAATAAATCCTGACGCCTGAAGCAGTTTGTCCATGTCTACACCGCTGGAGATGCCAAGGCCGTTAAGCATATACAAAACATCCTCAGTTGCTACATTCCCCGAAGCCCCGTTCGCGTAGGGGCAGCCGCCCAAACCGGCGATCGAGCTATCGACAACAGCGACACCTTGTTCAAGAACGGCATAGATGTTCGCCAAGGCCTGGCCGTAGGTATCGTGGAAATGAACAGCCAGCTTGTCGATCGGGATTTCATCGGCGACCGTATCAATCATCACACGGGCATTCCCGGGCGTTCCCGTCCCAATTGTATCGCCAAGCGAAATTTCATAGCAGCCCAATTCCAGCAATGCGCTTGAGACATAACGTACGGAATGCGGAGAAACAGTTCCTTCATAAGGGCAGCCGAGGACACAGGATACATATCCCCGCACCGGCAAATTGCGCCCCGCGGCGGCCTCGCAAACCGGCCGGAAACGTTCAATGCTTTCTTCAATGGTGCAGTTTATGTTTTTCTGTGAAAAGGATTCTGACGCGGCAGCAAAAACCGATATTTCATCAACATTTGAGGCCACTGCGCCTTCAAATCCCTTCAGGTTTGGTGTGAGCGCCGTAAAGGCAACGCCCTCAACCCGCTCAATATTTGAAAAAACATCGCTCGAGTCGGCCATTTGCGGCACCCATTTGGGAGATACAAAGCTTCCTGCTTCGATTAGTGTTAGGCCACTCTTCGATAATAGATCGATCAAGTCGACCTTATCGGAGGTTGAAATCGTTTCCGGCTCATTCTGAAGGCCATCGCGTGGGCCAACTTCAACTATTTTGACAAAGTCAGGAAATGCCATTGGTGAGTTCTCGGCTAGTTAGGTTTTAATTTGTAAATATGAAAAATTTGAAACAGATCGCTATTGACGATCTTCGTCACGAGTATCACCAGGCTTCTTTACGTCAGATTGTATGGATCCCTGCCCCCGGCGCTCCCGCCCAGCGTAATCCAACTCGCGTCGTCGTCTATCGGGGCCGAAGAATTCTTCCGCGCGCACATAAGACCGCGGGTTATTGATGACGGACATCAACCGGATAAAAACAAGCTTAACGGAGACCGGCTTGGCCAAGTATTCGTTGATACCCGTATCCCTTGCTTCCATTATCCGTTCGACTTCAGAGTAGGACGAAATCATGATAACTGGCAGGTAAGGGTCAATTCCGTTCTCGCCGCTGCGAATTTTGAGGGTCATTTCCAATCCGCTCATCGGGGCCATCGCCGCATCGGTAAACACAACATCTGGTTTTTCTTCGGCGCATAACGATAAGCCATCTTTTCCGGAACCGGCTTCAAGCACTTCTCTTAGGCCAAGCTCACGCAAGATATGGGCAAGAACCCTCCGCATACCGGGCTGATCTTCAACGATGAGGGCCGTAAGGTCCGATAGATTTGGGTTTTCCATGTATTAATCTACGTAATAACGCATGAGCATATGTTGAAGCGGACGCATTGAAAAAATAGCACAGTTTTCCTAATGACATCTACTTATTCATCCATTTTCAACAATTCGTGCCCTTCATCAACCTGATCGCCGACGGCACACAGGATTTGGCCAATTACGCCATCACGCGGCGCGGTAATCGCATGTTCCATCTTCATGGCCTCAACCACAACGAGAATATCCCCTTTTACGACATTTTCCCCTTCACGGACTTCAACGGCGGCAATTCGGCCAGGCATTGGAGAGGTAAAAGAACTGTGCGAGCCTTCGTGTTCACCAGCAGCGGTGATGGGGTCGAACAGCGTCAAGGTAACCAGGTGATCAAATCCAAAGACTGTTATCGTGCCAGCAGTATCAACAACCGCCGCATCGTTCGCCAACATCACGGTTGCCGGGTCAGCCTGCTCTCCTTCGATGACGAATCTGCGAGCCTTACCCTCATGAAAAATTGAAACATGATAGGAAAGTGTTTCTTCAGCAGTCCCAAAAAGGAAGGTAAGGTCCTGATGACTGCTGTCATTCATTCGCCAGCAATGAGATAAATTCCAGGGTGAATAAGGGTCGTGTGAGCCTTCCGCACGTTTTTTCGACAGATCATCGCGTTTCCAGACGACGTAGTCGGCTGCTGCAACCAAAGCCGCTTTCGGTGGCTCGGGCGGTGGTGCATAGGACGTGCCATCAAGCCCATCGACAAAAGCGGTATCCATTTTACCATCCCGGAATACAGGATGATCGAGCAAAAAAGTCAGAAATGTTGAGTTGCTGCCCGGGCCAACAATTTGAAGCTTGTTCAGCCCAGCCCGCAATTTCTCGCGCGCATCATCGCGCGTTTCGCCCCAGCAAATCACCTTCGCAATCATCGGATCGTAATGAGGTGAGATGACATCACCTTCAGCAACACCCGTATCGATCCGCATACCATCGCCGGTTTCCGGCCAGATAAGGTGATGTATCGGTCCCGGTGCAGGCATGAAGCCGTTTGACGGATCTTCTGCATAAAGCCGCGCTTCGATGGCATGGCCGGAACAGATGATTTCATCTTGCGACAGTGCCAGCGCCTCACCCGACGCGACGCGCAGTTGCCATTCAACCAGATCGGTGCCGGTAATCAGTTCGCTGACTGGATGCTCAACCTGAAGGCGGGTGTTCATTTCCATGAAATAGAAATGCCCATCGCTGCTCAGCAGAAATTCGACGGTCCCAGCCCCTTCATAATTTACAGCCTTAGCCGCCCGAACAGCAGCCTCGCCCATGTTCTTACGTGTTTCATCAGAAAGCCCTGGTGCGGGTGCTTCCTCAATAATTTTCTGGTGCCGGCGCTGGAGGGAGCAGTCGCGCTCAAACAAGTGCACGCAGTTTCCATGGCTGTCTGCGAACACCTGAACCTCAACATGACGGGTATTGGTCAGATATTTTTCAATAAGCAGACGATCATCACCGAAGGCCGCAAGTGATTCGCGCTTGGCACCTGCAATTCCACCTTCCAATTCGTTCGCTGAATTGACCACACGCATGCCCTTGCCGCCACCGCCCAGAGCTGCCTTTAAAAGAACCGGGTAGCCAATTTTCTCACATTCGCTTTTGAACAGGTCGAGCGACTGATCCGCACCGTAATAGCCGGGGACAATCGGAACGTTTGCCTCCTCCATAATCGCTTTTGCGTTGTCCTTGGCCCCCATGTCGCGAATGGCCTGCGATGGTGGGCCGATGAAGATCATGCCAGCTGCCCGCACGGCATCGGCGAAATCGGCGTTTTCAGAAAAGAACCCGTAGCCAGGGTGAACGCCATCAGCTCCCGTGTCCTTGGCAGCTTGCAAAATCGCATCAACGTTCAAATAACTTTTAGCAGCTTCGGCTGGACCTACATTCACCGCCTGATCGGCTTCGCGCACATGCATGGCATTTGCGTCCGCCTCAGAATAGACAGCGACAGTCTTAATCCCTAACCGCTTCGATGTTCGCATAACGCGGCAAGCAATTTCACCTCGGTTCGCGATAAGGAGTTTTCTAATCACGCCTGCTTTCCCGTCGTTCATTGTGGCAACCATGCTGGTTTGCGTTTGTTCAAAAAAGCATCCAGCCCCTCCTTGCCTTCATCAGAAGCCCGCGCATCGGCAATTCGCTGCGCTGTGTCTTCTTTGACGGCGTCATCAACAGGTCGGTTAGCAACAGCGGCGATCAAAGCTTTGCTTCGGACCATTGCATCCGGGCTGTTTTTGAGAAGCTCGCTGATCATGTCCTCAATTGCTTCGTCCAGATTTTCCAGATCGACGACTTTATGAAGCAACCCTAAGCGATGGGCTTCCGTTGCATCAAAACGTTCACCCGAAATCATATAGCGTCCGGCCTGACGTTCACCGATGGCGCGAATCACGTAGGGGCTGATGGTTCCCGCAATGACACCCAAGCGAACTTCGGTCAAACCGAAGAACGCACTAGAGGTTCCGATTGCGATATCGCAGGCAGCAGCCAGTCCAACGCCGCCGCCAAGCGCAGCACCCTGCACGCGCGCAATTACCGGCTTTGGGCAAAACGCGATGGCGCTCAAAAGGTTGGCGACACCACGGGCATCTTCCAGGTTTTCGGCGTCAGTATAATCGGCCATACGGCGCATCCAGTTGAGGTCGGCACCAGCCGAAAAGCTTTTTCCCTCACTGGCCAACACGACAATTCGTACATCGCTATTTGCACCAACGGCATCAAAGGCAGAAATCATCTCGATGATGAGCTGATCATCAAAAGCATTATGGATTTCTGCCCGGTGGATTTTGATTGTGGCGACGCCCCGATCATCGACGGAGCTATGTATAAGGTTTGAAGAATTCATCGCAGATTACATCCTGAATATACCAAAACTGGTTTTCTCAATTGGTGCGTTCAATGCGGCCGACAACCCGAGGCCAAGCACCATTCGGGTATCTTTTGGATCAATCACACCGTCATCCCAAACCCTGGCGCTGGCGTAATAGGGATGCCCCTGATGTTCGTACTGCTCAAGAATGGGTGCGCGAAAATCTTCTTCCTCTTTTGCACTCCAGTCCTCTCCACGCGCTTCCATGCCATCGCGCTTGACCGTCGATAATACGCTCGCCGCCTGCTCGCCGCCCATCACGGATATTCGTGAATTTGGCCACATCCAGAGGAATCTCGGTGAATATCCCCGCCCGCACATTGAATAGTTCCCCGCGCCAAAACTACCGCCAATCAGGACGGTAAATTTAGGCACGTTCGTGGTTGCGACAGCCGTCACCATCTTTGCGCCATCCTTGGCAATGCCGCCGGCTTCATATTTCGACCCGACCATGAAGCCCGATATGTTTTGCAGGAACACCAGCGGTATATTGCGCTGGCTACAGAGCTCGATGAAATGCGCACCTTTCTGAGCGGATTCAGAAAATAGAATGCCGTTGTTGGCGATAATGCCTACCGGGTAGCCGAAAATACGAGCGAAGCCGCAGACCAGTGTTGTGCCGTAGTGGATTTTAAACTCATCAAACTCGGACCCGTCAACAATCCGGGCAATGATTTCGCGGACATCATAAGGCTTCTTGGTATCGGTCGGCACGACACCATAAATTTCTTCTGCGGCATAAAGCGGTTCACGTGCCGCTATGACATCCAGGTCAATTTTTTTGACGGTGTTGAGGTTGGCGACAATCCGCCGCGCCATGGCAAGCGCATGCGCGTCATCATCGGCCATGTGATCCGTGACACCGGATACTTTTGAGTGAACTTCGGCACCGCCCAGTTCTTCGGCCGAAACGACCTCCCCTGTAGCGGCTTTCACAAGCGGCGGGCCACCCAGAAAGATCGTGCCCTGGTTTCGAACAATGATGCTTTCATCACACATTGCCGGAACATACGCACCGCCAGCTGTGCAGGAACCCATGACAACAGCGATTTGCGGAATGCCGGCACCGCTCATCCGTGCCTGATTGTAAAATATCCGCCCGAAATGTCCCTTGTCCGGGAACACGTCGTCCTGTAGCGGCAGGAAGGCACCACCGGAATCGACGAGGTAGATGCAGGGTAGATGGTTCTCCATAGCGATTTCCTGCGCGCGGAGGTGCTTTTTCACTGTGATCGGAAGATAGGTTCCACCTTTGACCGTCGCATCATTGGCAACAATGACGACCTCGCGACCGGAAACACGGCCAATCCCGGTAATGACGCCACCTGCGGGGCAGATATCTTCGTAAAGTTCATGACCGGCCAGTTGAGAGAATTCCAGAAACGGCGAACCTGGATCCAGCAATTGGCGAACCCTTTCGCGCGGCAGCAGTTTTCCGCGTGCGGTGTGTTTATCCCGCGCCCGTTCGCCACCACCCAGTTTGATTTCAGCAACAGTTTTCTGAAGGTCTTCAACAATGCCTCGCATGGCATCAGCATTGGAGTCGAAATCCGAAGATCCGGGTTTGACGCTTGGTTTGAGCACAGTCATGAGAATATCACTTACTTTTTGCGCGAAAATTCAACCACGGGGCCACCAGCATCTTTCCAGCCTTTAAACCCGCCATCGAAGTGTTTGACGTTATCCATTCCCATATCCACCAGGGTTTTGGTTGCCAGTACAGAGCGCCAGGCGGACTGGCAGAAAAGAACATAGGTTTTGCTCTCATCACCGAATGCTTCTTTGTAGTACGGGCTTTTTGGGTCGAACCAGAACTCAAGCATGCCGCGTGGCGCATGTTTTGAGCCTTCGATCGTTCCATCGCGTTCAAGCTCGCGGACATCACGGATATCTATGAAGACGACATCATCGTTGTCAACCTCGGCAATCGCTTCGTCCGTCGACATGGTCACGATTTCCGTTTTCGCTTCGGCGATCAGCTCTTCAATTCCTTTGGTTACGGGCATTTATTTTATCCTCAATTCAAAATTCACCATCCGCCGGACTTGAGCCAGCGCTTAATCATCCACAATCGATCTGAACCCCAGAACGGTTCCCCATCAACAATAAAATACGGCGCACCGCAGACGCCCGCGTCCGTGGCAGCCTGCGTTTCGTCACGTAAACGTTGCTTGATTTCATCAGTGACGATAGCCGCAAGCAGGTCATCACGATTGATACCCAGTTGCTCAGCAACGTCTGCGACGGAGTCGCGGCCTGCAATGTCGATGCCTTTGCCGAAGTATTTATCGAAGCACGCCAATGCGAATTTCTTGGCCAAGGCAACATCATTATCAGCGATCCAGTAAAATGCGCGGGCAGCGGCCATGGTGCCAATTGGAAAGTGCTCTGGCAATGTCCACGGCACATCCATAAATCGCGACATGCGTTCCCAGTCGTGTTTTGAATATTCGCTTTTGACCGGTTGATTGGCGAGCGATTGATTGCCTGTCGTTTTCATAACGGCACCGAGAAGGATCGGATGCCAGTCAACTTCCCGCCCGAACCCTTCGATCAGTTCATCGATTTTCAGGGCGCCGAAATAAGCGTAAGGCGATGAGAAATCGAAATAAAATTTAACGTTCTCGGACAAGGCTATTCCCCTTCAATGGCACGGCTGATGACCAGACGCTGGACGTCACTCGTACCTTCATAAATCTGACAGACGCGGACATCACGGTAAATTCTCTCGACGGGGAAATCTTCCACGTACCCATATCCGCCGAACGTTTGTATGGCACCTGAACAGACCTTTTCGGCCATTTCAGATGCAAAGAGCTTGGCCATGGAAGCTTCTTTCAGGCACGGCTCACCAGCATCACGTAAACGGGCCGCGCTCAGATACATCAGGCGTGCGGCTTCGATGTTCGTTGCCATGTCAGCCAAACGAAAGGCGACGGCCTGATGTTCGATCAGGCGTTTACCGAAGGATGTGCGTTCTTTTGCATAATCAAGGGCAGCTTCGTACGCAGCCCGCGCCATCCCGGTTGCCTGTGCTGCAATCCCGATTCGCCCGCCTTCAAGGTTGGCGAGCGCGATTTTGTAGCCTTCGCCCTCTTCGCCCAATAAAAGGTCCGGGGTAAGTTCCACATCTTCAAATGTTATCTGCGCCGTATCGGACCCACGTTGACCTAGTTTCTTCTCAATACCGGTAACCGTGTATCCCGCAAGATCAGTCGGCACGATAAAGGCGCTGATTTCCTTTTTGGGGTTTTGATCATCTGTAATGGCGAAGACGACGGAAACCTGCGCCTGTGCGCCTGTTGTAATGAACTGCTTGGTGCCGGAGAGCTTGTAATGGTTTCCCTCCTTCGTCGCCTTGACCTTAAGGTTCGATGCGTCCGATCCGGTATGAGGTTCTGTTAGCATAAAAGCCGCCAGGTGTTCTCCGGATGCGATCGGTGGCAAAAAACGCTCTTTTTGTTCGTTAGAGGCAAACCCGGAAATCACGGCGCCGCTCAATGACTGCACACCAAGGATTGTCGATGTCGCGCCGTCACCGGCTGCGATTTCTTCCATGGTTAAGGCGTAATTTATGCATCCGGCTCCCGCTCCGCCCCACTCTTCAGGGATAAGCATGCCCATCAGGCCCAGCTCGCCCATTTCCTTCAACTCTTCACCCGGAAACCTGGCCTCGCGGTCCCGTGCCGCTGCGCCGGGGGCAAGGCGTTCAACCGAGAATTTCCGCGCCATATCGCGGATCAGAATTTGCTCTTCAGTTAATTGCATGGTTTTTTCACCATGGGACCTTTGCCCCGTCGTAATTGAAAAAATTACCTGTTGACGCCATGTCGAGTTTCTCAATGACCTGACGCATGCCGGTGACGCTGGTCTCAGTTGAAATTAGGGCATTTGGCCCACCCATATCCGTCTCAACCCAACCAGGATGCATGACGCCGACAGGGATGGATTTAGAACTGAGATCGTTGGCGAGACTTTTCATAACCGCGTTGGCGGCAGCTTTTGAAGATCGGTAGATATAATTGCCACCCGATGTATTGTCCTCCATTGACCCCATCTTCGACGAGAGTGTGACAATTTTTCCGCCTGCTGCCACAACATGGGGAACAAAGGCCATGCTGACGAGAAGCGGTGTCATGGCGTTTACCTCAAGAGTTTGATGCCAGTCGCGCAAATCAATATCGCCCGGTCCATAGCCTTTAGGACCATAAATCCCGGCGTTATTGATCAAAACATCAATGGTGGTGCCCTCAAGTTCGTTGGCCAGTCTTTCGCGTTGTCGGGTATCCGTCACGTCCAGGCCATGAATCTGGATATTTCCTTCAATGGTCGCGAGTTCCCCAACGCCGATGGGATTCCGGCAAGTTGCAATAACCTGCCAGCCGTCAGCGCCGTATTGGCGGGCAAACTCGAGACCAATGCCACGGTTTGCGCCGGTGATAAGTACTGTTGGCATTACGATTTTTGCCTCCGGGCGGTTACTTCAATTTCGATTTTCATACGCGGATCAATCAATCCGGCAATTACAGCGGTTGCCGCCGGGCGAATTTCGCCAAACACTTCACCGAGAACCTCGGAAACAGCACCCCAGTCATCAGCGTTCGGCAGGTAATAGCGTGCACGAACCACATCAGCCATAGAACCGCCCGCTTCGACTATTGCGGCTTCAATTGTGCGCAAGGTTTGGCGGGTTTGTTCGGCAGGATCATCGGATATTTCGCCCGTCGCATAGTTAAACCCCGTGGTTCCGGCGACGAAGATATCATCACCATCGACAACTGCCCGGGAATAGCCAAATTTGCGCTCGTATTCAGAGCCGGAAGAAATCAGATTGCGTGCCATCAGTTTATCATCTCAATCGCAACGGCCGTCGCCTCACCACCGCCTATGCACAACGACGCTACGCCTTTGTTAAGGTCATATTTTTTCAATGCATTCATCAAGCTCACAATGATGCGCGCACCGGAGGCACCAACAGGGTGCCCAAGAGCACAGGCACCGCCGTGAACATTGATCTGATCGTGCGGGATGTCGAGATCACGCATCGCGGCCATGCTGACCACGGCAAAGGCCTCATTCACTTCAAAAAGGTCTACGTCACCGCGCTCCCAACCCGCTTTCGCCAATACTTTCTCAATCGAGCCAATGGGCGCAGTGGTGAACCAGTTGGGTTCTTGAGCATGGGTTGCATGGGCATGGACGGTGGCGATGGGGGTAAGCCCCCTTTTTTCCGCTTCTGAGCGTCGCATTAGGACAAGGGCAGCGCCACCGTCGGATATTGAACTGGAATTAGCCGCCGTAACCGTGCCGCCCTTACGAAATGCGGGTTTCAAGGATGGGATTTTCTCGATGTTTGCGTTAAATGGCTGCTCGTCATCGGTGATTATGACATCCCCTTTTCGGTTTGAGACGGTGACCGGCTCAATTTCCGACGCGAAGGTTCCGTCTTTGACAGCTTTCTGTGCCCGGTTCAGGGACTCAATGGCGAAATTGTCCTGATCTTCGCGGGTAAACTGATAGTGTTCAGCGCAGTCTTCGGCAAACGTGCCCATCAGCCGACCTTCGTCATATGCATCTTCAAGACCATCCATAAACATGTGGTCTTTGGCTGGATCGCCATGCCCGAGACGATAGCCGCTTCTTGCTTTTGGCAGCAGATAAGGCGCGTTGGTCATACTTTCCATGCCACCTGCGATCATGATGTCGTGTGATCCGGCCAGGATATTATCATGCGCCATCATGGTCGCTTTCATGGCAGAGCCACACATTTTTGATATTGTCGTGGCACCCGCGGACCATGGGACGCCTGCATTATGCGCCGCCTGACGGGCGGGGGCCTGCTTGACACCTGCAAACAGACAAAGCCCCATAATCAATTCTTCAATATCATCCGACTGAATGCCCGCGCGCTCGATTGCGGCTTTGATGGCAACACCGCCGAGTTCTGGAGCTGTTACGTCTTTAAAAACGCCTTGAAATCCGCCCATGGGCGTACGTGCCGCACCGACGATGACGATTGGGTCGTCCTGAGCCATTATTATGTCTCCACTAAGCTTTGTAAGGCGTTCCGTCTTTATGGACGTAACGATCAGTGTTGGTGTCGTCGATATACGCGGTTCGCATATCGATGTCAGAATATTGGGTCGTATCCATAGGAATACGGTCGCCGATTTCCAGATATACGGCGTTTTCGGAACTTTTGTTGACCAAATGATGCCCATCGGGCTTACCAGCGGGGAAGCCGGCGACCATTCCAGCGGTTATGACCTGCTCACCTGCATCTGTCACAAGCACCACTTCACCAGACACAATATAAACAAATTCGTCCTGCTTACTGTGCCAATGACGCTGGGATGACCAGCACCCGGGGGGCAAGGTGGTAAAATTCACACCAAAATTTGTCAGGCCGAAAGCGTCGCCAAGTTTGCGACGCTCGCGGGCTTTGACGTTGATCGCAAATTCTTCTGGATAATCAGTACCTGCTTTGACAGGAACCTGCATAGGGTCGATTGCCGTTGGCTTTTGGTCGCTCATGTTTATTCCTGTTCAGCTATCAGTAAAACGCTTTGGCCTTGAAACCAGCTCGCCGCCGCAATTCGGGCAGATATTGTTCATTTTTGTTGTGCAATCGGTGCAGAAAGTGCATTCATAACTGCATATACATGCGTCGCTGGCGTGGCCCAATTGGACATCACATTTCATGCAATTTTCTTTCATTTCCAAAGACATATTCCGATTTCCTAAAATTCTACATAAATTTTCGAGCTAACGGAATCACGAATGATGCGACATAAAGAACAGCGACGCCCCTTGTCCAGTGTCCCCAGCGAATATCGATACAATTATAAGCACATCTCCAGAGAGAAACAGTGCACCAGACACTATAGGGAACGAACACGATTGCCAGTAAACTTGCGCCGGTTGCTAAACCTGCGATACCGGAATCAATGGAAACTGGGTCCGCCACAAATCCCAATATCATGGCAAGGACCATAAAACCCACCGAGCACCCTAAAATCGCGCCGTGTCCGCATAAAAACCAGCCCCAAAACACCCGCCAGAGCGGCTCACGCCCGAACCAGCAGCGTTTCCACGTTGGTTCCTCTGGTCCTCGACCAGAACCGTGTAGATCAATAAATATTGGGCCAGGTGCAGTCACGACTAGCTGGTTTCCTCAAACAATTCCCGTCCAATCAGCCAGCGGCGGATTTCTGACGTTCCGGCGCCAATTTCGTACAGCTTTGCATCACGCAACAACCGACCAGTGGGCGCTTCGCTGGTGTAACCAATGCCGCCCAGACACTGAATTGCCTCCAGCGCCATCCAGGTCGCTTTTTCTGCGGAATAAAGGATCACGCCAGCGGCATCTTTGCGGGCCGTCTCACCCCGGTCACAGGCCTTGGCGACGGCGTATACATAGGCTTTCGACGCATTCATTGTCGTATACATATCTGCAAGCTTGCCCTGCATGAGTTGGAAAGTACCAATCGATTGCCCAAACTGTTTGCGGTCATGCAGATACGGCACAACCACATCCATGCAGGCCTGCATGATCCCCGTTGGACCAGCGGCCAGAACGGAACGTTCATAATCCAGGCCGCTCATTAGCACGTTCACGCCTTTGCCGACACCGCCCAGCACGTTTTCTTCCGGCACCTCGCAATCCTGAAAGACGAGTTCACAGGTGTTCGATCCGCGCATCCCCAGTTTGTCGAGCTTTTGTGCGGTTGAAAAACCTTTGAATTCTTTTTCAATCAGAAACGCCGTGATCCCTTTTGGGCCTGCATTCACGTCCGTTTTTGCATAAACCACCAATGTATCCGCATCAGGTCCATTTGTGATCCACATCTTGTTGCCGTTCAGAATGTAACGATCGCCCTTCTTTTCAGCCTTCAATTTCATCGAGACGACGTCGGAACCTGCGCCCGGCTCACTCATCGCCAATGCGCCAACATTTTCACCTGAGATCAGTTTCGGAAGGTACCGGTTTTTCTGTTCGGCATTGCCATTGCGCCTGATCTGGTTGACGCAGAGATTGGAGTGCGCACCGTATGAGAGGCCAACGGAAGCGGACGCACGGCTGATTTCCTCCATAGCGACAACATGCTCGAGATAGCCCATCCCGGCACCGCCGTATTCCTCCTCAACCGTGACGCCCAGAACGCCCAGATCACCCATTTTTTGCCACAAATCGGATGGAAAATCGTTGGTTTCGTCAATGCTGGCGGCGCGCGGTGCAATTTCGTCAGAGGCAAAGGTGCGCACCGAATCTCGCATCATGTCTGCGGTTTCGCCAAGGTCGAAATTCAATGTCGGATATTCGTTTGGGATCATAATGAGTGTCCGTCTCTGTGGTGATCGATGTTTCAGTCGCTAATGTCGCCACGCCCGATGATGCGCATGATGGTTTGTTGCATAATCGCACAGGGAATTTCCTGGCCGTCCTGTAGGGCGAAAACCTCTCCCGTGGTCACTGTCAGGGTTTTACCGGGGCGAACCACCTGCCCTCTTGCAATAATCATATCACCTTTAGCCGGTGCCATCAGGTTGATCTTGAATTCTACGGTCAGAACACCATCACCGGCATCATACAAAGTAGAAGCTGCATAGCCGCCTGCGCCATCAACAATGGCCGAAATCGCACCTGCGTGGATGAAGCCGTGTTGCTGGGTGAGTTTTTCATTATAGGGGAGCATAACTTCGACAAATCCTGGGCGAATATTACCAAGATAAGCGCCGAACGTATTCATCAGCCCTTGTTTTGCAAAACTGTTACTGACCTTGGACGCAAAATTTGGGTCGCGAGCGGTAAATTCAATCATTCGCCACCTGCTCTTCCAGCATTTTTTGTCCATTGGCGATGATGTCATCTGGAAATGGTGTCGACTTTCTGGCGTTTGTATCCAGATGGACGACCAGTAATTCACAGGTCGCAGCTGTTTTGCTTGTTTCACCGTTCACCATCTCGTGGCGATAGCGCATTTTTCTCCCGCTCAGTTCAATCAATCGTGTCCGCACCGTAATCACATCACCAGCCATAAGTTCTGCAGAATAGGTTATATGCTGATCAACGGCTGCCATACCGCAATTGTTGTCACGAAGGTAGGTTGGCGTGATACCGAGACTATTGAAAAAATTCCAGGTTCCTTCGTCGAACTTTCCCACATACCACTGCACATTCATATGCCCCATGTGGTCGCATTGGGCAGGGTAGACGCTGCCACGATAGGTTATGTCCAGTTCACTCATGTCGCACCCCCTCCAGCAAGGTTTAGACAAAAATAGTTGACGTTTACGTAAACGTCAACTTGTCATTAATTAGGCTAAACCAAAGGATTCGGTTTTAGTTGCCAACTTTAAACGGGGAAACCAGCCCTTCTAGAGTGGACATAAGGGAAAGCGGTGTCAGCTTGCCGGTACCAGGTGTTTCTTCGGTAGGTACGCCGGCAACTGAAATTTCAAAGTGCGTTGAATCCGCATCAACAACGATTGTATGACAGTTGCGATCAACACCTGGATTGGCCCAGATTTCATATTCAGTGCGCTCCGGCCCAACACCCGCAAAGGCAAGCGCAACCGTGATGTTGACGTTTGCCGGAAACAGCGATGCCGCCTCGGCTACCGTACCTTTAAACAACAGCTTAGGCTCGGTTAAGCTATCAACATCAATCCCCTGCTCCACTACAAATTTGGCGGTGCGCAACGATGCTGGCGGCTTGTTGGTTTTCATTACCACTGAATGAATGGTTCCGTAGGATGCAGCGCGTACCGCATCAAGGCCGACGATAGCCCCGGATGGAACAATGATTCGACCGCCATTTTCCTTGGCCAGATCAATCAGGTCCGGGCGTGGCAACAAGGACGTGACGCTAAGTGGCATAAAAATACGCCCCTTGGAAAGAGCCGCTTCCGCGACTTCGGCGAAACATTCAGGTGGTGCACATTCAACAACCACATCCGCAACATCAGCTAATTCCGTAAGGCTCAGAACTGGCGGAGGAGATTTGAAATCTGATACCCGTTCTTTCGCGCGATCTTTGTTGCCCGCAGATATCGCGGCCAGTTTGAGGCCAGGAACACCTTGATCCAGCCATATTGCAGCCGGCATTCCAACCGCACCGAGGCCGCCAATGGCAACTTTCAACACACCACTATCTGAATGTTCCGTCATTAACCCCCCCAAAATAATATTTCCCCTATTAGGATGCTGATTGGCCGCTTTTGGCGCTTAACAGGTCTTCGCATTCTTTTTCGCGCCGAACCAGCTCTTCAAGCGTATCGTTGATGTCTTTTTGCTGGCGCCGCAGGATACTTTGGCGTTCGCGCAGTTTGTTGATAAAATGCTTCAATTGCGCCGTTTCTGTCGGATCGGCGTCGTATAGGTCAATGATCCCACGAATTTCGTCCAGTGAAAACCCAAGTCGTTTTCCGCGCATGATCAGCCGCAATCGAATTCGGTTACGCGGGCTATAAACCCGGCGCTGCCCCTGGCGTTCGGGCAAAATCAGGCCCTTGTCCTCATAAAACCGGATGGTGCGGGTTGTTACCTCGAATTCCCGCGCGAGTTCAGCGATCGAATATGTGTCAGGCATAAATGCAGCTTAAGTGCCGTTTACGTAAACGTAAAGGGTAGCTTGATGCAGGCTAAATTAAGATCAGGGCGGCCAACCCTAAGAATACAAAGAAACCAACAACGTCAGTGATGGTTGTCAGGAATACCCCAGATGCAATCGCGGGGTCGACCTCAAGACGGTCCAGAACAATCGGGATCGCAGTCCCCGCCACACCAGCGACAATCATATTGACGATCATCGCTAGCCCGATGACAGCGCCCAACAGAGGATTATCGAACCAACCCCAGGCAACGCCACCCGCCAGAACGGCAAAAATCAGCCCGTTGAAGACGCCAACCATCAATTCTTTGCCAATGAGACGTGTCGCGTTCGTCGTGGTGATCTCTTTCATGGCGAGGGCGCGAACGGCAACGGTCAATGTCTGGGTGCCCGCATTCCCGCCCATAGAGGCGACAATCGGCATCAGGACAGCCAGTGCCACAATTTCTTCAATCGTTGCGTCAAACAGACTGATGACTACTGAAGCGACAATTGCTGTGATTAAATTGATCACCAGCCAGGAAAAGCGTGCTTTGGCCGTATATAAAACATCGTCATAAAGATCATGCTCTCGCACACCACCCAGACGCATGATGTCTTCTTCATGTTCTTCATCGATAACATCGACGATATCGTCAATCGTGATCGCGCCCACCAGACGTCCGCCCTCATCGACGACCGGAGCCGAAACCAGATCGCGTTGCCGGAAAAGGAAAGCAACGTCTTCCTGATCCGCCGTTACTGGAACGGTTCGCAAGTTCGTTTCCATGACATCAGTGAGTTTGATATGACGGCGGGCCCTTAGAATTTGGTCAAGCCCGACCTTGCCGACGGGGTGGTGCGCCGGATCGACGACATAAAGTACGTAAAATTGGTCGGGCAACGGATTGTCATCAGAATCAGCATTTTTCCGCATGTAATCAATGGTGTTACCGATGGTCCAGAACGTCGGCACGGTAACCAGCTCGCGCTGCATGATACGCCCGGCGCTGTCTTCCGGGTATGACAACCCCTCTTCAATGAGCGCCCTGTCACTTTCCGGGATTGCATCAAGGACACGTTGCTGGTCGTCCTCATCAAGCTCTTCCAGAACCTCGATGGCGTCATCGGAATCCAGCTCAACCATCGCAGCCGCGACACCTTCGATGCCGAGCAAATCAATGACCTCATCGCGGATCGCATCATCCAGATCGGGGAGAATTTCAGCTTCAAATTCCGGACGAATGATCTCGACCAATTGAGCGCGCATGTCGCCATCAAAGCGCTCAAGCAAATCGGCGATGTCCGTGTAGTGAAGATCATCAATCAGCTGGCGGGCCTGATCAAAGTTCTCCGCATCCAGCGCCGCGACAATCTGTTCTTCAACGCCAGATTCAAGATCCGCCATCAGATCTTCTGGAGAAACGTCTTCTGTTACCTGATCAGGTGTCTGAATTTCCGGCTCGCTCACGATAACAGTCCTCGATAGGGATTGGCCTCCTACCTAACACGGAATCAGGCAGGTGAATACCGTCTCGAATGCCGCGGGTGCCGTTAATGTGTGAGAATTTTAGAGAGAAACTCCTGCGCGCGCTCGCCGCGTTCTGTTTCAAAGAAATCCTGCTTTGTGCAGTCTTCCTCGATACGTCCTTCGTCCATGAAGATCACCCGGTCAGCAACTCGCCGGGCGAAGCCCATTTCATGAGTCACGACCATCATCGTCATGCCATCATTCGCGAGCTCCGTCATCACATCCAGCACCTCATTGATCATTTCCGGGTCAAGCGCCGATGTCGGCTCGTCAAACAGCATGGCGATTGGGTCCATGGCGAGGCCGCGGGCGATGGCGACACGCTGTTGCTGGCCGCCGGAAAGCTGGGCCGGAAACTTTTCTGCCTGATCGGCCAGGCCCACGCGGTCCAGGAGTTCTGCGCAGCGCGTAGCGGATTCTTCCTCATCCCGGTTCAGAACCTTCAGCTGGCCCAGTTTGATGTTATCGACGATACTCAGGTGCGGGAACAGTTCGAAGTTCTGAAACACCATACCGATCCGTGAACGTAGATTTGGTAAATCGGTTTCCGAGTCACCAACGGATACTTCATTAACTGTGATCGCCCCTTCCTGAAACGGCTCCAGGCCATTTACGGTCTTGATCAGGGTGCTTTTCCCTGAGCCGGATGGACCGCACACAACTACCACTTCGCCTTTTGAGACTGTTGTCGAGCATTTGTCGAGAACATGGAAATCCCCGTACCATTTGCTGACGTTATCCATTTTGATCATCGACATGAATTGGATTTCCCGTTCAACCCGTCTGGAATTTATCTTGAAGTTTCTTAATGCATGCCTGCCCAGCAAGGCAGAGCGCGAAGTATACGACTGCGACTGTCGTATACATTTCGATCAGGCGATTGTCGCGATTGGCGACAATATCGGCCGCGACCAGAAAGTCTCTCAACCCAACCACGTAAACCAGTGATGTATCCTGAAACAGAACAATTGCCTGTGTAAGCAGGATTGGAATCATGGCCCGAAAAGCCTGTGGCAGCACGACGTAACGCATGTTCTGCCTGTAGGTGAGGCCGAGGGCTTGCCCGGCGTAAACCTGACCTGTCCGGACGCTCTGAATACCGGCGCGCATAATTTCGCAATAATAAGCGGCTTCGAACATGATGAAAGCAACCAGCACAGAATAGAACCCGCCAACTGGCCGACCAAGAAAGAATGGTACAAGGAAATAGAACCAGAAAATCACCAGGATTAAAGGCATGGAGCGGAAAAAATTAACGTAAGAGCCAGCTAGAAACGAAAGCCACTTTATCGGTGCCAGTCGGCATAATGCGAGAATTGTACCGAATGCAAGCCCGCCTACAATCGCGAAAAAAGTAAGAAGCAGTGTCAGGCCCATCCCTTCCATCAGGAACGGAATAGACTTTATGATGATATCGAAATCGAAATCGCTGAACATGCTATTTAGCCCCCAACGAAATCATGCCCGGAATTCGGAACTTTCCTTCGACGACCCGCATGACCGTCATGACGATGGCGGTGACGACGATGTAAAGCAGGGTAGCGGCGGTAAACGCTTCAAACCCTTGAAAGGTGTATTCTTCGATCTGACGGGTTTGCGCAGTGAGCTCAAGAACTCCGATGGTCAGAGCGAGAGATGAATTTTTGAAAATTCCAAGAAAATCGCTGGTCAATGGCGGGATGATGATGCGGTAGCTAATTGGCAGCAGAACATAACGATAAACCTGAGCAGGCCGGAGCCCCATTGCCATGGCTGCGTATCGCTGTCCCTGCGTGATCGCATTGATCCCGGCGCGGACCTGCTCACCAACCCTGGATGCAGTATACGTGCCGAGGCAAATTACTGCCGTCCAGTATTCAGGGAGTGGCATTCCACGTTTTACCCAGGTGCCGGCTTCTTCGGGCAAAAGTTCAGGTACGACGAAAAACCATAAAAACATTTGAACGAGGAGCGGAATATTTCGAAAAATAGTAACATAAACCGTGCCAATTCCTCGTAAATAAGGATTGTCCAGGGTCCTGAGGATACCAATTACAGAGCCCAGTGAAAATGCGATCACCCACGCAGCAGCTGCAACGGCGATCGTCCAGCGAAAGCCTGACAGGATCCAAAAGAAATAGGGTTGATTGCAGCCGATATCATCATCTTCGACCATGCAAAACAACACGCTCCAATCCCAATTATAATCCAAAATGCCCTCCGGCAGTCAGCTGGTGTATTTTGAGAACTCGTAAACGTCAGGCCCGGGGCTATAACATTCCCCGGACCTGCGTCAATAAATCCGCTAACGGCGTTCCGTTAGTGCGGCAGCGCCTGAATTTCGTATGCTGTTTTCAGGGTAGAGCTGATTGGCATTTGGATATTGGTGGGGCCCGGGTCGAACCATTTGTTGTAAACTTTCAACATTTCACCGGAACGCATCATATCTGCCAGCATTAGATTGCCGAGACGACGGTAAGTCGAATCATTACGCGGGACCATGATCCCATATGGATCATATGACAGGAACCTGCCGGTGACCTGGTATTTGCTCGGGTCTTTTGACTTACTCATCAAACCATAAAGCAGTACATCATCGGTTGCGTAAGCATCAGCGCGTCCGGTTTCTACTGCCAGCCAGGCTTGCGGGTGATCTTTCACAGAGACGATCTTGATTTTAAGACCTTTCGCTTTCATCACACGTTTGACGGCTTTTTCGTTCGTGGTGCCGAGCGAAAGCGCGATAACTTTACCGTCCATATCTTCAAGTTCGGTGATGCCAGAGCCTTTTTTCGAGCCCAGCTTGGTGCCGGTGATAAAAGTCACAGCAAGGTAATCAACTTGTTTCTGACGGGTAAGGTTATTTGTTGTGGAGCCGCATTCAATATCAATGGTGCCGTTGGCCATCAACGCGATCCGGGTCTGTGAGGTAACCGGAACGTAGTTGATTTTGAGGCTGGTTTTCAGGACTTTTTCCATCTTTTTGATAAATGCGTGGCAGATATCAACGGAATATCCGATCGGTTTTCCATCCGGTCCGATATAGGCAAACGGAATCGATGATTCCCGGTGCCCCATATTGACGACACCGCGCTCTTTAATGCGTTCGAGCACGAACGAGCCGCTATCGGCCTGTGCTGGCAAAACAGCTGCCAGAGCCCCCACTGTGGTCACGGCGGCGATTAGTTTTTTGAACATTATTACCTCCCTTTGATAATTAATAATCTTTAGAATTATCGTTTCATTGTCACTGTAACAACTTCGACTGTTTTAGCGAAATCTTTTCGCAATTTATTGATATCGACATAGCCATGTAGGCTACCGAAGAAAGTATTGTTTGCCGGGGAAGAAAAAATCAAATGTTATGTTTTCATTACATAATGCAAATAACACATTATGTTATCTGCATGATTTTTTCACTCATCCAATATTCATGGGGTATTTTTTGGAGATCAAAAACAGGGCAGAAAATTGTTCTATGCCCTTGTGATTAGAATCACTGAAACACTCATCCAATTTCTCTATTCTGAACCCTCTATCGAAATGGCAAACCATTGGAAACAATGGGACGCAAAACTTCCCGGCCTAAGGCGAATGCTACGGTAGCGGGGTTATCGAAAGGAATAAACAGATGGGTAGCGCTCTTATCTCAACGCTGGTTTCTCTCTGGAAATCCTGGGCCTCATTCTTCGTCTTTATCCCTTATGGAGACCCTTATCTGGCAATCGGGGCTTTTCTTATCGCACTGACCATCATCGCCCGGTTAAGCTGGCTTTTCTGGCAGTATCTGAGCAAAGAAGTCGAAATGACCCCTGAAATGGAGCGCCTGAAGATGTATCGCAAGGTGTTGAATTTGCGATAATCTGAAATCACGAATACAGCCGTTCAAAACTTCAATGTGTCTTTCAATGGTTTCAGTTGAGTTTCATATCTTTTCCAGCCTTCAACGGAGTTTGTGTAAATTGGCTGGCGGACCTGCTGGGCGCTTGCGGTCCTTACGGGGCGAGAAGTATCGTAAAACTTCAAACAATTTGCATCCCACTCTAGATTACACTGTCTAAGAAGTAGTCGGATTTGCCGTTCAGGGTCCGCAACAATTTCTTCGTAATGGATATCATGGATGAAGTCCGGAAACAGGGTTTTCCAATGCTCCATCAGGGTTTTATAAAGCTTAAAATACTGCCCCAGATCAACCAGATCATTGGCATACTCATGCCCGGGGCCTGCAAAATAACTTTTGAATATGGATAAGCAGGTATCCATTGAATTTCGGCAACAGTGAATAATTTTCGCATTTGGCAGAATAAGTTTAATCAGACCAATAAACAGGAAATTTCTGGGCATTTTATCGGTAATAAATCGGGTGGTCGGGGAAATACTTCTCACACTTTTGATGTAACTCTTGCCCATACCTTCCAATAAATTGGTGTCCCATAGATGATTCCCGGGCATGTTTGACGCATGAATACCTGCCAGAATGTCCAACTCCCCTCCGCCGTGCACATCAAGGTGGCTAGCCAGAATTTGCTCGACCAATGTGCTACCAGAGCGTGGCATGCCGAGAATAAAAATTGGGGTTTCATCCTGATGCCCCGTTGATAGAAATTTTTCGAACAGAGAAGACCCAAACAACTCCATCTGGGCCTTGAATAAAGTTTCATAATTGCCAACCCTACCTTCCCTGCTTTCTTTAAGCAGCCGGTTTCCGGCGAGAAAATATTTAAAAGCCCCATCATAATCCTGCATATCTTCAAATGCTTTTCCGAGACCGAAGGACAAATGAATTTTGCCTGCATCTCTACTATCCAAACGCTCGAACAGTCCCTGCATAGATTGGACATCATTATCAATTTCTGTGAATTTCTTTAAAATCGTGATGTGTCGATAGCTTTCTGCTGATTCGGGATTTATCCGGATAGCGTGGCGAAAACTGATCAGCGCCTCATCCATTCGGCCCATATCCATAAGTGTCTTGCCGAAATTATCATGCGCTTCTGCAAAATTAGAATTAATGGCAAGGGCGTCACGGTATTTAGCCGCCGCGTCTTCAAGGTGCCCCATCTCGCGATAAACATTTCCAAGATTATTATGGGCTTCAACGAATTGTGGCTGAATATCTATCGCCTTTTGATAACATATAGCGGCCTCAGAGTTTCGCCCCAGGGACTGCAGCGTAAGACCTAAATTATTATGCGCTTCAAGACTGGCAGGCTTAAGATGGATTGCTTTCTCGTAGCTCCCGACTGCATCACTTAAACGCCCCAGTTCGTGCTGAGAGTTTGCCAGATTGTACCAGGTTGCGGGTAAGTCTGGGTTGAGGGCCAACGCTTTTTGGTAACTATCAACAGCTTTTTCCAAATGCCCCATTTCTTTCAGGACGTTGCCCATATTGCTATGGGCAGCTACAAAATCGGGGTTAATGGCGATTGCATTCTGAAAGCTTGATTGTGCTTCAGTCAGTTTCCCTAACGCTGTATATGCCTGCCCCAAACTCGCGTGATACATGGGTTGGTCTGGAAGAGTTAACACAGCGCGCGAAACCAATTCCACGGCATTTAAAAAATCACCACTTTGATGGGCCATTACCCCTAGTAAATGATTGGCATCGGCATGCGTGGAATCAGTTTCAAGAACGCGCTGGTATATCGTTGCGGCATCCGTCAGTTGACCGTTTTTGTGCAGCTGAATTCCCTTTTGGATAAGTTCCGTAAGCTCTTTATCTGAAGCGATATCCGGTGAATGGCCAAAAGTTACCTCTTTCTTTTGCCTGGCTTTATCCGCCAGTTTCTTTTGTTGTCTATTTTTAGCTCTGGTCATTGGTTCTGACAGTTGTGGAATTTTCTTTCCAAATGTATCTCACATCCCTGCTCATGCTGTAACAAAAAAAGGCCGGGCCTATTTGGCCCGGCGAGTTTTAAACAGGGAGGCTATCGAAGGTTAGGTGTGCTAGGGGGAGCACAAGGAAGGTATGAACCTTCGATAGTTAAGACTATACGCTCTGTATGTGTCCCGGTGATGTCATTCACGTTACTGCATGTTTCAAGATGTTAATGATCATTTCTGGTAAAAATCACTAAGAATCCCAAAATTTCGTAAAAAAGAGCCCCCAAACTATTGCCTGAGAGCTCTTTTTAAACTTTGGTGCGGTCGAGAAGACTCGAACTTCCACGGGATTATCTCCCACAGCGACCTCAACGCTGCGCGTCTACCAGTTCCGCCACGACCGCAATTTCGTTGCTGCAAGACGTTGTCTTGCACTGGCATAGCGCGGATATAGCGAATGAGGGCCTTGCGATCAAGCGTCAGATGAGCGATTTTGCGGTTCTATGGAAATAAACTCTAAAAATACCCCTGCGCTCTCGGTAACGAATACCCACCGCAAGCCGGTAGAATGGCAGATTAGTGACGATCTGGTCGATTATCCGGGTGCTGTTTCGTTTATGGAAGAACGCGTTCAGGGGATTCGCGATCAAACAGCAAATCAGACCGTCTGGTTGCTGGAGCACCCTCCCCTCTATACATCAGGCACCAGCGCCGATCCGGCTGAACTGATTGATCCCGATCGCTTTCCGGTATTCAAGACGGGTCGGGGGGGACGGTATACTTATCATGGCCCAGGCCAGCGTGTTGCTTATGTGATGATGGACTTAAAACAACGCGGCGGCGACGTGCGTCAGTTTGTTTATGATCTTGAGGAATGGGTGATTCGCGCGTTGGCCCAGTTTAACGTAACCGGAGAACGCCGTGATGGACGTGTCGGCATTTGGGTCCGACGCGGTGCCGCAGGAAATCCAGCAGCTCGGGAAGACAAAATTGGAGCTATCGGTGTGCGGGTGCGAAAATGGGTGACCTATCACGGAATTTCTATCAATATTGACCCAGCGCTTGATCATTTCGGGGGTATTGTTCCCTGCGGAATAACTGAGCATGGTGTTACGTCTCTTTGGGACCTTGGCCTCACACCAACGATTCCAGAGGTTGATACGGTTTTACGCGCCACATTTGAAGACGTTTTTCAAGTGTCTACCAATGGCTGAAACAAATGAAAGTGCATAAATGATCTGGTTATCAGAAAAGCGTCGGCTCGTTGGTTTCTTGAGCATCCTTCTGATGGCTGGTTTTTTTCTGACCAGCATAATCGGTTACCAGGTCTCTAAAGCGGCCCTTAAGGACATCATTTCCAACAACGAACTTCCGCTGACAAGCGATAATATCTATTCGGAAATCCAGCGCGACCTTTTGCGCCCGGTCTTTATTGCTTCAGTCATGGCTCAGGATACCTTTCTTCGTGACTGGGTAATTGGGGGTGAGATTAACGAGGCCTCGATCAGCAAATATCTGGGTGAAATCAAAGATCAATATGGAACCATCACCAGTTTTTTTGTCTCTGAGAAAACCAGAAACTACTATCATCCGAATGGCATTCTGAAGCCGATCAGCCCAGAAGACCCAATAGATCGGTGGTATTTCAATGTTCGGGAAATGGCTCCAGAATATGAAATCAATGTGGATCCCGACGAAGCAAATCGCGATGCCCTGACCATATTCGTCAATCACAAGGTATTTGATTACGAGGGTAATTTTATTGGGGTAACAGGTGTTGGCCTGGCGGTTAGCGCTGTTCAAAAGCTGATCAACGACTATCGCCAGAAATACCAGCGCAATATTTACTTCACCGACCGGAACGGCAATGTGGTTCTTGTTGGCAGCGACACAAAAGTGGATCTGAAAAATGTTCGCGATGTTGTCGGGTTAAGCGAGTTTACTGACCAGATTTTGAAAGAAGATACCATCGGGTTTGAATATTCCCGCAATGGAGATACCTATCTGGTGTCTACACGGTTTATATCCGAACTAAAATGGGTGTTGCTTGTTGAGCAATCGGAAGCGGAAGCAATCGGGGGCCTGAAGCGTACCCTGGTTATCAACTTGTTGATCAGTTTGGTCATTACCGTCATCGTGATGATCGCAACGTTTTACGCCATCACTCTTTATCAAAGACGTATGGAGGAAATGGCTGCGGAAGAACGCTACGTCAACGAACAGCTCCTGCAGTTGAATGAGCAGAAGAACAAAATGCTCTCGATCATCGGGCATGATCTCAGAAGTCCGTTCAACGTTATTATCGGCTATTCGGAGTTGCTGGCCCAGAAGGCTGATTCCCTCGACCGTGCGGCAATTGTTGAATACGCGGATCATGTGGTGCAGTCCGGGCGTAATGCGAACTCCCTGCTTGAAAGTTTGCTTGGCTGGGCACGATTTCAATGGGGGAATTTGTCACCAAACGCTGAACAGGTTGGTTTAGCAGAAATCATTCATCACAACTTCGACCTGTTCAATCCTGTTGCCGAAGTTAAAAACATCAGACTGACAAGGCCAAGCGATGTATCTGTCTACGTGACTGCCGACCCCGATATGGTTGATCTGGTCCTCAGAAATTTGCTCAACAATGCCATTAAGTTCACAGATGAAGGCGGAACTATCTCGATAGATGTCCGAACGGGCGAAGAATTTGTCACCATATCTGTAAAGGATACAGGTGTTGGCATTTCGCCTGACTCTATCAATCAGATTTTCAATGACGATGGTCACAATTCAACCGACGGCACCGCAGGCGAGGCTGGGATTGGTATGGGCCTTATTTTGAGCCGGGATATGGTTGCTGCAAATGGTGGTGACATATTGGTTGAAAGCGAGATAGGTAAAGGTACGAAGTTCAGCTTTACACTGCCTTTGGCCTGATTAGCGGTGTCAGCTTTTGCGCCAAACCTGAAACCCCTTCTCAGCGGGCGGATCAGTGGTGGCCGCGGTCACTGCCTCAACTTCTGCGTTGCGGGGCCCCTGCCAACAGAGATCAATCATCGTATCAACGTCGGCTTCGTGGCCAGAAAACACTGCCTCCACACGCCCGTCGGAAAGATTTCGAACCCAACCCTGTAACCCCAACCCGGTCGCCTGCTCAGCCGTCCAGCCCCGAAACCACACACGTTGAACACGACCGGTTATCAGCACGCGGACTGATTTTTTGGTATGATTGTTTCCCTGATCGTTACTCAAAATCATATCCGCCGCTATCAGTGATAATTATCGCTCGATATCCTAGACAGCCCCAAAGTCCTGAGCCATCTTAATCATAATAGAGTCAGAATGATGCTAGCGGGTATATGACGCTTTTCAACAACATCGCATTGGCAACACGAATTGCAGCGCGGGACATGCGTGGTGGCGCACGTGGCCTTTGGTTATTGGTCGCAGGCGTTTTCATTGGTGTCGCGGCAGTGGCACTGGTGGGGGCGACGTCACAAAGTCTTGTTGAGGGTGCGCGTCGTGGGGCGATCGAATCGGTTGGTGGCGATTTGAGTCTACGCCTGTTTCATCGCCCGCCGAATGACGCTGAATTAGCGATCATTCGCCAAGAAGGCGATGTTAGCATCACCGCGGAACTCCGCCCAATGGCCCGCACGGTTAATAATGATCATGCTAACGCTCGGGCTTTACTGGTTGAATTAAAGGGGGTTGATCATTCGTACCCGCTTTATGGAGCGGTCGAAGCGCGATCATCGGTTAATTTTATTCAATCGCTCAGCCAACAGGGTGACGTATATGGTGCCGTTGCTGACCCCACACTATTCGATGCCTTGGGCCTGAAACCGGGCGACAACATACAAATTGGTGATGCCCGCTATCAATTACGCGGTGTACTTGATGTTGAGCCGGACCGCGCTTTTCGCGCCTTCACCTTAGGTCCGCGTATCATGGTGCTGATGGAAAGCCTTTCAGGCACTGGCGTCGCTGACGAGGGAGCGGAGATTTATTATTACAGCCATGTGAAATTACCCCCCAATACGAACACCCCTGCTCACGCAAAAGCGGCCTTGGCCCGAATTGATCGCGCCTTCCCTGCCTCCGGATGGCGTATGGTCAATGCTCATGAAGGCGTGCCGGGTGTGGAACGAACCATGGCGATGGCACATGTTCTGCTGTTGTTTATCGCCCTCGGCGTGATGCTGATCGGTGGTGCCGGTATTTCCGGTGCAGTACGCGCCCATGTGGCAGATAAGATGGAAGTTATTGCAATCCTGAAATCCATCGGTGCGCCACCGGCCGTGGTGACGCTTTCCATCGGGCTGGAGGTCATGGTAACGGCATTCGTTGGTGCGATATTTGGCGTTGGGATTGGTGCGTTCGGTCCGGTGCTGGCCGGATTGGCATTGACCGATCAGCTTCCGTTTACGTTAGATAGTGCCCCAGGTCTGAAGCCGTTGCTGGTAGCTGGATTATTCGGCGCTTTGGTGGCGGCACTGTTTGCCTGGTGGCCGTTGATGGGTGTACGCGACATGAACGCGAGAATATTGCTTCGCCAACACATCATACAAACACCGGGAAAGCATAGTTTAAACGGATGGCTCGGCGCAGGCCTTATCATGACAACACTTATCGCGCTGGTGTTTTGGGTTTCGCCAATGCCTCTGTTAACTACCGGGTTCCTGACCGGGGCCTTGGTGCTGGCAACGTTCTATTATTGGCTGGGCATTGGTCTTTCGCGTATGGCCAAAGTCCTGGCCAATGGCAGGAGTGCTACTGTACGTCTCGCCCTCAGTAACCTGTACCGGTCGGGCGCACCAACTGGCCCGGTGGTGATGGCGCTGGGGTTAACCTTGACCTTTCTGGTGGCACTGGACGGTATTGGTAATGCAGCCAATCGTCATGTAAGGGAGACCCTTCCCGACAGCGCACCGGATCTGGTGGCATTTTCTTTAAAACCTGAACTGGTAACACGACTTGCGTCTGATCTGGAGGCGTCTGGATATGTCGAACGACAACGCATCATGCCGTTTTTACATGCCCGCGTGCAGGCTATCGGCGGTACCGCGGTCCGAGATATTAAAATCCCAGGCTCATTAAACTGGGTTATTCGCGGTGATCGCGGTGTTTCATTCGCCACAGAACTTACCGACGACACTGAATGGAATACCAAAAACCCCGGGTTTTCCGTAGATGCGGATATAGCAAAAAAGCTGAACCTTAGCCTGGGTGATCTCATCACATTGAACGTTAGTGGACAGGTCCGCACTGCTACAATTGTGCATTTTCGAAAAGTTGACTGGACCCGGCTGGATCTGGACTTTCCGATAATTGCCACGCCGGGCACATTTACGGGTATCCCACATACTTATGCAGCATCTCTGAAAGTGAAGTCAGGCAAGCGGTCCGAGTTGGAAACATTCCTAAGAACTAACTTTCCCGATGTGCCCCTAATCCGCGTAGCGGATGTCTTAAGCTCATTGGCCAAAGCATTGAGTGCCATTGTGGCTGGACTGGAATCGGCAACATTAATATGCGGACTGGCGGCACTTGTCGTACTGGCCGGTAGTGTTCTTCAAGGGCTCAGGGAGCGTATTAACGAAGCAATTCTGTTCAAAGTGTTAGGTGCGCGCAGGCATCAACTGCTTGGCCAGTTGGCGGTCGAATTCTTGGGGCTCGGCACTCTGGTAGCCTTTGTTGCGGTGCCATTAGGCATAGGTGCCGCATACGGTGTAGCGCGCGCCGCGGGACTTGGGAGTGTAAGTGTGTCGTGGACTGGTGGTCTCTCATTGGCACTTTGCGCAATTGTCGTGACGGTTATAGTTGGCCTTCTCGTAACGTTCAGCACCTACACCGCAGCCCCCGCCCGTGTCTTGCGCAGTCGTGGGCCTTGAGAACTGAACACGGTGCTTGCGACACCGAAAAAACGCAGCCTAATATACAACCCTCAAAGACGCCTCTTACTCTTCCCGGAGCCATATGAAACTCATTATTCTTAACCTTCCGCGGGATTTCAGCGAGGATGACCTCGTCAGACTATTTGAAATCCATGGTGAGATCAAAACCAGTAATCTTGTCATTGATGAAAATACCGGAGTTTCAAAAGGCTTTGGTTTTGTTGAAATGGCGCTGGAAACTGAGGCTGAAATTGCCATCAGTGAACTGCATGGCACGAGGATAAAGAGGCATAAAATCCGCGTAAAACCAGCCGATTGATCAGTTTGCAAGCTCACCCATAATCAGGGACCCGGCGACCGCCCACATGACAATACAGATAATCGCATCCAGAACTCTGGCACCAACTGGGGATTGGAAAAAGGGTGCCATTTTCCGGGCGCCGATGGCCAATCCGTAAAACCACAGGCAAGACGCCAAAACTGCACCAATGGTGAAGGTTAAGCGTTCTGTTGTATTATACTGGGCGGCGATTCCACCGATCAGGACGACAGTATCCAGGTAAACATGTGGGTTCAGATAGGTGAACGCGAGCGTCGTTGTGATGATGCGTTTCAGGCTGACAGCGCTGGCGATATCCAGTTCGTCTTTGATCGGGGGATTTGCCTTGATGAAGGCGTAGGCGGATTTCGCGCCGTAGATGATCAGAAACAAGGCCCCGCCCCAGGCAGCAACACGTCGGAGCGTATCGTCAGTTGCGACCAAGGTACCGACACCAGCCGTGCCAAGTGTAATTAGAAAAGCGTCAGACAGAAAACAGATGGTCGCGACAAGAAACACATGATGTCCGCGAACGCCCTGCTGGATCACAAATGCGTTTTGCCCGCCAATGGCAATGATCAGACTGCCGCCCAGCAAAAACCCCTGCGTTGCTGATAACCACATAGGGTCTATTCGAACTCGAGAATTATCTGGTCAACCGTCAGGCTTTCACCAGCAGTAGCTTTGATATCTGCAATAACGCAGTCTTTTTCAGCGCGCAGCACATTTTCCATTTTCATGGCTTCGACAACAGCCAGTTCCTCTCCCGACTTGACCTCGTCGCCGACATTGACGGCAACAGAGACCAGAAGCCCCGGCATCGGCGACAGGAGAAGGTTTGATGTGTCAGGCGGTTCTTTATAGGGCATCAAGGCATTAAGCTCTGCAACCCGAGGGGCCAGCACCAGAATATCGGCTTGCGATCCACCATGCGTAAGGCGGTAGTTGACCCCTATCCGCTCGACCTGAACGCAGACTTCAAGGCCATCAATCAAAGCACGGAACAATGGCTCGCCCAGTTTCCATTCGGTTTGGATCAAACAGCCTTCACCACCAATTGTCGCTTCATACCCACCGTCGATGGGAACAATGCTAACGCCATGATCTTCACCGTGCAGGACCAGATTCCAGGATTCAGATACCGACCGTTCATGTCCCGGCACCTGCCCGCTGATCATGGCGGCGCGTTCCTGAAAGGCGCAATGGACGGCAGCGCCGACAGCGATCAGAATTTTCGGATCATCCGGTGGAACATCACCAGCATGGAAGCCGTCAGGATATTCGTCCGCAATAAAGTTAGTCGTCAGATTGCCGCCGATAAAGCGGGGATGTGCGCATAATGCGGCGAGGAACGCCATATTATGACTGACGCCGCGAATGTAATATGCGTCCAGCGCCTTGCTCATATTTGCAATTGCAGTGTTTCTGTCGGGGCCATAGGTGATCAGCTTGGCGATCATGGGGTCGTAATAGATAGAAATTTCACCGCCTTCGTAAACGCCGGTATCGACACGAACGGTATCTGATTCAACAGGCGGGATGTAATGAACCAGCCGCCCTGTTGAGGGCAGGAAGTTCCTGAACGGGTCTTCCGCGTAGACGCGCGATTCAATTGCCCAGCCGTTCAGTTTTACATCATCCTGGCTCAGGGGAAGTTTCTCACCGGCCGCAACCCGGATCATCAGTTCAACCAGATCAAGGCCTGTGATGTATTCGGTAACCGGATGTTCGACCTGCAGACGTGTGTTCATCTCAAGGAAGAAGAAGTTTTTGTCTTTATCAACAATGAACTCAACCGTCCCCGCAGAGACGTAGTCAACGGCAGCAGCGAGGCTAACGGCCTGCTCACCCATGGCTTTTCGGGTTTTCTCATCCAGAAACGGTGACGGGGCTTCTTCAATGACTTTCTGGTGGCGGCGTTGAATGGAACATTCGCGTTCGCCCAGATAAACCGTATTGCCGAAACTGTCGGCGATCACCTGAATTTCGATATGGTGCGGCTCTTCAATGAACTTTTCAACGAATACGCGGTCATCGCCAAAGCTGGATTTGGCTTCGTTGGTGGAACGAATCAGCCCGTCGCGGCATTCTTCGTCGTTCCAGGCAATTCGCATCCCCTTCCCGCCGCCGCCAGCTGATGCCTTCAGCATTACCGGATAACCGATTTCGTTGGCGATCTTGACGGCGTCTTCGGGGTCACGGACAGCTTCGGTATGCCCGGGCACTGTGTTAACCCCGGCTTTCAGTGCCAACTTTTTCGACTCGATCTTGTCGCCCATCGCCATCATGGCTTTTGGTTTAGGACCGATAAAGGCGACACTCTCTTTTTCAAGCACACGTGAGAATTCAGCATTTTCAGACAGGAAGCCGTAACCAGGGTGAACAGCATCAGCCCCGGTTTCCTTAATCGCGCGCAGGATATTTTCGATAACCAAATAGCTTTCAGATGAAGCTGCAGGGCCGATTAGAACCGCCTCATCTGCCATATCAACATGCAATGCGTTGCGGTCGGCCTCTGAATATACAGCAACGGTCGTGATCCCCATTTTGCGGGCAGTTTTGATAACCCTGCAGGCAATTTCACCACGGTTTGCAATCAATATCTTTTTGAACATTGTTAAATCTCGATATCATATATTCGACGCTGGAACTTCTCTGTTTTATCGGCTTCCCCCAGACTAATCCAGATACCTTTCCAAAATCAGCCACCTGTACTAGCGGCTACGTGGAATCAGCTTTTGAAGTTCAAATGAGGACATGCCAAGATCACCCCATGTGAAAGGAACTTTATGTATCGACAACGAACGGCGGAGTTGCAAGAAAAGCTAAGGCAGCAGAGGTACGCGCTTGCTCTGATCACTGATGAGGACAGCGTTTATTACTACACCGGCTTCTTCGACTATCTGCATATGGACTTTGGTCGCCCGACCGTTCTTGTCATCTCCGCCGACAATGATTGCCATTTGATAACCCCGTCTATTGAGTTGGAGATGGCGGAACGCATGGTTGACTGGATGCGTGTTGATGCATGGCAGGATGGCCTTGCAGATGAATGGCGAGGTCCGTTGGCACAATTGCTCGGGCGGCATGACAAAGGAACGGTCTGTATTGAAGCCAATCAGATGCCTGCCATTGTTCGTAATTTCGTGAACAGTACCATCGACGCAGATAACCTTCGTGATATTACTCCAGTTATCGCCCAAATGCGTATGATAAAAAGTGCGGAAGAACTTCAGTTGGCGCGCCATGCCGGACAGGTAGCCGAGGCAATGATGACTGCTGGTCGTGACGCTATTGGTGATGGCGTGCCGGAGTATGAGGTTGCTTTGGCAACGTCTGCCGCAGGTACACGAAAAGCCGCTCAGTTGCTGGAACTTTATTATGACGAGCCAAGAATGTCGCCGAATACCCACTTTCTACAGATTATGGCGTCGGGGTCAGAGATCACCATGCCACATCACCGGGCGACCCCACGCATAATGAAAAATGGCGAGCCAGTATTCCTGTGCTTTTGCGGTATGACGAATTTTCATCACTTCAAGCTTGGTTTTGACCGGACGTTCTGGATTGACAAAATCACGGATCAAAAACAGGCCGATATTTATCAGGTTGCTGTTGATAGCCAGGCGGCGGCGCTTAATGTGATAAAAGCCGGCGTGATCGCCGAAGATGTTCACGCTGCCTATGCAGAGGTGATTCAGGGAGCTGGCTATGACTATCCATTTCGATGCGGGCGAGCCACTGGTTACAGCTTCCTTGAGTTGCCGCAACTGGTATCCGGTGACATGACTGTGCTACAGCCTGGAATGGTCCTTGCCGTTGACGGGTCTGTCAGTGTATCCGGTTTCTTCCGGGCTCAGGTTGGCGACAGCATCATTGTTACAGAAGACGGGTACGAGCCATTGACGTCCTTTCCCACGGATTTGGACAGTGTTGTGATAAATTAGGCGGAGCAAGAGCATGTTTACACCGGGTGATGTTATTAACTCGACCCCGCGCGATGTTAAACTGGACAAAGGCAAGCATTGGCGTGCGCGACTTGGGTTTATTCTGATGTCGACAGATCTGGCCTGTGAATCCGACCTTTTTGCTATGGCCCCCGAAGGCGTTGCCATCAACATCACACGCCTGAAGACTGAGGACTACACTTCGAATGAGACTTTAGCGCGTCATATCGATGGGATGGCGGATGCGGCGTCGCGAATACAGCCAGACACGTCGCCTGATTTGATCTGCTATAGCTGCACATCCGGATCAATCGTCAATGGCGAGGACCGGGTGATGGCTGAAATTCGTAAAGGAGCGCCAAACTCGCAACCAATGACGCTGGTAACCGGGGTCGTTGACGCGCTTCACGAACTGGAGGTCAAAAAACTGGTTGTCGGTACGCCGTATCTTGATGAAATCAACATGCTGGAAGCTGAGTTTCTTCATGCAAAAGGATTTGACGTTCTTGATATCCAGGGGCTGAAGCTGGAAGACGGGACTTCCTTTGGTCGGATCACCCCTGCTTACCTGAAAGAATTCGCACTCAGCATTGATCAGCCGGATGCGGATGCAATATTCCTGAGTTGTGGCGGAATACGCTCACTTGACGTCGCTGAAGAGATCGAACAGGCGACGGGTAAACCTGTTATTACCAGTAATCAGGGCATGATGTGGAGTTGCCTGCGCCGAGCCGGAATAGAAGATCAACTCAAAGGGTTCGGTCAGATATTCTCAAAGCCAGGGAAATCGCTCACTCGTCTTTCGGCTGGCTGAATACACCGAACAAACCCATGGCATAAGCCGTATGAAGGGCCAGAACACTCCCCCACCCGATCAGCGGTACCATGAACCATGGGGTCCCGGTTTCGGAACCAATATTGGTTACAACGATGTAGATCATCACGGCAAAGTAAATCACCAGATGCAGCCCAAAGACTTTCAGGCGACGCATGGCGCGGGCAATTCTTATGTCATCATCATCAACCATATGGGCAAACCCCGATTTTTCTTATAATTTGATTATCCGATAAACGTAGTTTGACCCTGGATATACGAATGACAAGAATTTTAAGGATCGCAGCGGCGCAGTCAGGCCCTGTGCAGCTAGCCGAAAGCAAAACGCAGGCGGTTTCACGTCTGGTTGAAATGATGAAAGAGGCGGCCGCAAAAGGGTGTGATTTGGTTGTCTTCACAGAATTGGCGCTCTGCACTTTCTTCCCGCGCTATTATGAAGAAGATCGTAGCCAGATGGATGAGTGGTTTGAGCGGGAATTTCCCTCCCAAATTACTAGGCCGTTATTCGATACGGCTATCGAGCTTGGTATTGGGTTTTACCTTGGATACGCTGAACTGACGGAAGATGGCCAACATTTCAATTCGTCAGTACTGGTCGATAAAGCTGGAAATATCATTGGAAAATACAGAAAAATACATCTCCCTGGCCATGGCGAATTTGATCCGGACCGATCGTTCCAACACCTCGAAAAACGCTACTTCAAACCGGGTGATCTCGGGTTCCCGGTCTGGCGGACAATGGGTGGTGTCATGGGGATGGCGATCTGCAATGACCGACGTTGGTCTGAAACTTACCGGGTGATGGGCCTGCAGGGCGTTGAACTGGTGATGATTGGTTATAACACTCCGTCGGTGAATTCGCAGGATCCTTCTGAAGGCACGGAAAAGCGAAAGTTTCATAATCTGCTCAGTCTGCAGGCAGGAGCTTATCAGAATTCGACATTTGTTGTTGGTGTCGCCAAAGCAGGATCAGAAGACGGCCACCATTTGTTTGGAGACAGCTGCATCATTGACCCGAACGGCGAAGTTCTGGTGAAGGCTGAGACGGAAGAAGACGAAGTTATTGTCGCAGACTGCGACCTGGAAATTAGCGCTTTTGGTAAAAAAACGGTCTTCAACTTTGAAAAACACAGACGCATTGAACACTACGGGCTGATTACGTCACAAACAGGCGTAATCGCCCCAGCTGAATAATTTCACATCAAAGCGGCATATTGCCGTGTTTTTTCCAGGGATTTTCCAGTTCCTTGTCGCGCAACATGCGTAGGCTTTTGGAAATACGTAGTCGCGAATTATGCGGCATGATGACGTCATCAATGAAGCCACGGTGTCCGGCGATAAACGGATTAGCAAAGCGCTTGCGGTATTCCTCGGTGCGTTGCTCGATCTTTTCCGTATCCCCCATGTCTTGGCGGAAGATGATCTCAACCGCACCTTTCGGGCCCATGACGGCGATTTCAGCTGATGGCCAGGCGAAATTCACATCGCCCCTGAGATGCTTGGAGCTCATCACATCATAAGCGCCACCATAGGCTTTCCGCGTGATCAGGGTGACTTTCGGCACGGTTGCTTCTGCGTAGGCATAGAGAAGTTTCGCACCGTGTTTGATGATGCCACCATATTCCTGCGATGTGCCAGGCAGGAAGCCGGGAACATCAACCAGCGTAATGATTGGAATATTGAAACAATCGCAATAGCGTACAAACCGGGCGGCTTTGATGCTTGAGGAAATATCAAGGCATCCAGCCAGGACCAACGGCTGATTGGCAACAATGCCGACGGTTGAGCCTTCAATTCGCCCAAATCCAGTCAAAATGTTGCCAGCATATTCCGGTTGAAGTTCGAAGAAATCCCCTTCATCGACAAGTTTGATGATCAATTCGCGCATATCGTAGGGCTTATTTGGATTGTCTGGAATCAACGTATCCAAAGACATTTCAACCCGGTTATGCGGGTCCGGTGTTGGGCGGACGGGTGGCTTCTCCCTGTTGTTAGCGGGCAGGAAATCAACAAAACGACGAAGGTGCAACAGTGCGTCGACATCATTCTCGAAGGCTTTATCGGCGACACCTGACCTTGAAGTATGAGTGATCGCGCCACCCAGTTCTTCTTGCGTCACCTCTTCGTGGGTCACGGTTTTAACCACATCCGGACCAGTCACGAACATGTAGCTCGAATCCTTGACCATGAAGATGAAGTCCGTCATCGCGGGTGAATAAACCGCACCGCCCGCGCAGGGTCCCATGATCATGGAAATTTGCGGAACCACGCCGGATGCCAACACGTTGCGCTGGAAAACTTCGGCATATCCGGCAAGCGACGCGACACCTTCTTGAATTCGCGCACCACCTGAGTCGTTAAGCCCGATCACCGGAGCCCCGACCTTCATCGCCTGATCCATAACCTTGCAGATCTTTTCAGCGTGGGATTCTGATAACGAGCCGCCAAAAACAGTGAAATCCTGGCTGAATACGAACATCAAACGCCCGTTAACAGTTCCATAACCAGTTACAACCCCGTCGCCAGGTATGGACTGCTCATCCATGCCGAAATCTGTACAGCGATGCTCGACAAACATATCCCATTCTTCGAAGGAACCAGGATCGAGAAAAAGTTCGATACGCTCACGAGCGGTTAATTTACCTTTCCCGTGCTGATTTTCGATACGGCGCTCTCCGCCGCCAAGGCGTGCGCGCTCGCGTTTTTCTTCGAGTTGGCGGATGATGTCGTGCATAAAAGCCTCGATTGTCTGGATGTCACAGGGTGTTCGCCAGCCGATCAAAAATAGAAGAAGGCCCCGGAGTCCTCCAGCAAAAAACCCGTTATTCCCGAAGCAATGACAAAAAGAGAGCTGCCATCTCTATATCACGGGATAACGAGACTTTACGTTTCTTCGCTTCTTCGTCTTCGCCCCAACGCTCGTTTTGCCAGATCTCATCGACCTCGGCAGCTTCAAACACCTGCCCCCACTCGATATGTCCGCATGATAGCGCCAGAGCTAAAACAAGCGAGCCTGAGAGTTGGGTGAGTTCAGCAAGCGCTGTTAGTTCAAAATCATCATGATTGCTGGCAGCAGTACACAATTTTGAAACAGCATCGTCTGATTGATCGATGTGAACGATCCCAGCCGTGCAGTCGAGGTGCGCGCCATAGGTCTCTTGTGCCCAGTCCAGCAATGGTTGCCAGACCTTGGCCTGTCTGGCGACCAAGTCATCCGGCCCTTCGGCACGGTAACACAATAGGTCATTTGCGCCGTAATTGGTGATGCTATCGATAATGCCGTCACGGTTCGGTCGTACCTTGTCGATCGCCGTGCAGGCTAATCCCATCACTGGCATGGTTGCCGGTTTTATCTGATCGGCCTGAGCGTCCCATTCAGCGGCGATAGCCTCTGCCAATGGAGAGCCAGGTAAAACAAGTTCGCCGCCGTTTGGCGTTTTGACGACCTTGCCATCAAGCGTTACACAGAAGCCGTTCGTGTGAGACGAAATACTGGCTTCTGTGTAGAACCGCTTTGCGGCCCTGTTAAGCATTATTGATTCCTAATTGGTGCTACCGCCAAAAAGACCCTTCAGGCCGGATGTAATCCCTTCCACTGCCCCTTCAGGTTTTTTCGGTTCAGTTGTTGTGGTGGCTGGCTCACTTGTCGTCTTTTTCGGTGCCTCAGCAGATTTCATTTCACCGGGAACGACTTTTTTGCCGGCCAGTGCTGGCACACAGTAGTCGGTTTCATCAACTGCACCCGAAGTCGTTGATGAAACAGCTTTTTCAACAAGTAACGACAGCCCCAACGTAGCAACCGCGGCACCTGTTCGCGCAGCGCCAGCAGCAACATTTCCTGCAGCCGCAGCCGCATCAATTGTCCAGTCCGGCTTGGCAAGGGTTCCGTGAATATCAACAGGAATCATCGCAGCAGAAGCTAGATTGGCTTTTTTGGCCCTCGGATCAATGTGCAGTTTTGGTTTTTCCGTCTTCAGGTCGATATTTCCGGTACCGATGACCGAAATTCCTCCGGTTTCGAAAATGATAGCCCGCGCATTGGCCATACCGGACTTGATGTCAAAATGAACAACACCGCAACGGATAGTTTTATCGTCCTTGCTATCAAGAATGTTCAACAGGTCCGTTGATATGATGTTGAGTGCGCCACTTTCGAGACGGCCGTTTTCCGTAACGATCCGGGTTTTACCGTTAAGGCCAGCCATAATTTGCCGAACAGAGCCGCCGGAACCGGCAACATCGACACTTATATCAACTTTACCTTTTGCGATATCCTTCATGCCTTGAGACGACAACGCCTGCCCGTAATCTAGTTGAGAAATGTTAAGTACCGATTTCAAAGATGGTGTGCCTTTGGAGCCGTCGACGACCACATCGCCCTTGATTCCACCACCGAAAACGGTGGCGCCCGGTTTGATCTGCAGCCGACCGTTTTGCAAGGAAATATCGACAGATGTGTTTGTGATATCAATCCCTTTGACGACTACCTGTTTGCCTTTAAAACCGAGCTTAACATTCGCCGCTTTCAGACCGTCGAGCGGCAGAGGGTCGGCCGGGAATACTTTTCCATCGTTGTTTTTGGCAGGAGCCGGTTCAGCGGTTTTCATGCCGTCAGCTTTTGGCATCAACTCATCAAGATTGATCAGGTTCGAGCTCAGGTTCCCATTCACGGAAGGTTTAGCACCGCCCAGATTGACGCTCAGGTCTCCGCCAAGGTCTGTTGATCCAAATTTAAGGTCAAGCCCTGACAGGGCCAGCGTCGTTCCAGAGTATTTCGCATTGGTTGAGACATTCAGCGTTTCAACCGGTGGCAACTTCACTTCTTTCAAGGCAGGAACCAGAACTGCGGCAGCGGCCAAAGTATCAGAAAGTTTGGGGACTGAAATACCAAGCTTGAGATCAGCGGCTGGTTTGCCGTCCGGCGTTCCAGCTTTACCATCTACTTTGATGGTGGTTGCCAGAGCCGCCACATCAAGTTTCAGGGGGAACATACCGCCGGCAAGCAGCGCATTAATCGTGCCGAGGTTTCCGGCAACGTTAAAAGCCTGCCCGTTGATGTCGCCTGCAACATCAATTACCAAAGGCGAGTCTGCACCATCAGCCTGAACACCAACGTTGCTGACGGCTAGCTTGGTAGTTTCGCCCTTAACGCCATCAATATAAGTCACGTTGACATCTTTAATGCTGACCATGCGAACAACCGGAAGGACAGCGTTTCCTGAGGTTTTATCCTCGGCTTTCATTTCTTCCTTTTCAGGAGCTTTGAAGGCCCAGTTACCTTTGCCGGATTTATCAGTTTCGGCGACAACATTTACGCCTTCAAGAATAACCTGGTTCACATCAATCGTGCCGCTCAGCAATGGCATGATAGAGACTTCTGCAGCAAACCGCTTGATGCTGACCATTTCAGGACTTGAGCCCCAGGAGGCATTAGCCAGCGTAACACCTTCAACCGCGACAGATGGGGTTAACGAGATTTCAAGATTGAGGTCACCTGCGATTTTTAACTCACGTCCGGTTGCGGACTTAACCTGCTCGGCGATTAAACCTTTGTACTCGTTAAAATCCATAGATTTAAGGATGGCAACGCCGACAACGATCAGTGCCACGACAAGAAAACCTACGATTGAAAGTATTTTAATCCCGCGGCCCATTTTGTGTCTCCCGTTATTAAGCGATTACAGATGGCAGTTCGCCGAACTCATAGACAACAGTATCAGCACCACTCGACATCAATTCGTGGACTTCATGATAACCCCATGAAACCCCAATCGCACGCACATTGGCATTAACGGACATTTCAATATCGAATGTTGTGTCGCCGATCATTACAGTTTCAGACGGTGCGGCACCAGTTTCTTCCATTGCCTTTAAAAGCATGTCCGGATTGGGTTTCCCAAGTGCTCGATCTGCGGTTTGAAGGGTCGCGAAACGATCCAGAATGTCATATTTTTCAAGCGTTCCGACAAGTCCATGATAGGACTTTCCGGTCGCCACACCCAGCACCCACCCGTCCGCCGCAAGAGTATCCAGAACCTCTAAGAATCCGGGGTAAAGCGGTTCTGACAATCCGCCTGATGCACGAAGTTCCTGCCAGTCAAGTGAATAAGCCTCTCGCATTTCCTCATGACGAGACCTTGCTTCGCCCGGCGCCAGGATTTCAATCGCATGTAATAACGGTAATCCAACAACCCGGCGAACAGCGTCGCGTTCAGGAACGGGCAAGCCAAAGCGTGTAAATGCTGCGTGCATGGAATGTATAATAGAATGCTGAGAATCAACGATTGTGCCATCACAATCGAATACAGCTAGTTTAATGGCGTTCATATATTTTCCCGACTAATTGGTTTCATGCATCAGGTGGTGATGCTTCAATAAACTGCAACTTGAACATCGTGCCGCTCGCCTCATCGCTCTCCAGCGACAAAGTGGCCTGATGGGTCTTCATGATGCCTTTGACAATTTCCAATCCGAGACCGACGTGCCCACCACGACGATCGAAACGAATATCTTGATTGAGAATACGCTCAATTTCATTCGGCAAGATACAGGGGCCATTGTTAATAATGGAAACGCTATGATCCGTCGATAATTCGATAGTGATTTCAGACTTGGGCGATGAATATTGAATAGCATTTTCAATTAAATTACGAATTGCCACCTCAATTGGTTCAACAATGCCGTTCACCCACACAGATTCATCAGGTGAGACGAAATCAAGGGTTTTTGATTTGCGAATTGCGGCGGGAGCAAGTGTGGAAATGACTTTCCGGCAAATTTCCGATAAATCGGCTTGATCATCAGCAGAGACTTCCAAATTGTCCCATCGATTTCCATCCAGTAATTGTTCAACGATACGGTTAATTACGTCGATGTCCTGGCGGAGGGATTTTGCGACTTTCCTATCTTCGATACTGTCGATATTTGCACTGAGAACGCCAAGAGGTGTTCGTAGCTGATGGGCTGCATTAGATGTAAATGCATGGTTTCGTTCGTTACTTTCTCGTAAGGCCGACTCTGTTTTTTTAAGCTGCGTGATGTCCATGGCGAAAGTTGCTGTGCATCCATTCGGGAGTTTTTCTTCATGCATACGCAACACCTTTCCCCCTTCCCTGTGAATTTCAAAGAAACCATGGGGGTGGCGGTGCAAATACAAACGGTATGATATCCATTCCTCTTCTTTTCCAATCGCCTCCGGAATCAGTCCCTTTGCGACGACAGCGCGGATATGTTCTTCAAAAGGCGTGCCCGGTTGATTGTATTCGCTGACCCGGCGGTTAATATCTCTGAATTTTTGGTTACCAATAACGATCCGGTCAGAGGAATCTGTCAGGAAAAAACTCTCTGAGAAGTTCTCAATGGCAAAACCAAGTTGATCCGATGATTCGCGGGCTTTCTTGGTCGCTGTAATGTCTCTTGTAATTCCCCGCACACCCGAAAAATCTTCACTTTTGCGATCATACACAGGCAAGCCGCTGATCAGTAGTGAGCGAGGAGAGCCATTGATATCTTCCGCGTCAAAACGAATATCACGAAACGGTTTTCTGTAATCAAGGTCAAGGGAAGCCCCTGAAGAAGACCTCATGGTGCCCAGTTGAGATAGCTTTTTTCCAATAACATCTTCAGAGGGAATGCCCAGGCTATCGAATATTTGGTTGGATACATATGAAAAGCGAAAATCCTCATCAGTTTCCCATACCCAATTCGAGGTCAATCGGGTCAGGTCATTCAGCATGCTCCTGAATTCGGCGACCTTTTCGTTCAGATCGCGGCTTTCTGTGCGCCATCGGGTTGAAAAATTGCTATTCATAAATCAAGCTCGTGGGCTGGATAAACCAGCGCCTACTCCCCCTCACCATCTTGCTCTTCGTTCTCTGACAATAGATAACCAACACCACGCACCGTGTGAACTGTTACGTCAGCCGCAGAGGCGGCGAGGCGTTTGCGTAATCTCGAGATATGCACTTCGACAGAATTTGAAGAAACCTCTTCATCGAAGCCGTAAATTTTGTCTTCAATTATGTCTTTCGGAACCACCCTTCCGGCACGGCGCATAAGATGTTCAAGGACACCCATTTCCCGACGCGAAATCGGTAATGTTTCGCCGACAATACGAACTTCGCGCGCCGTCGCATCAAATGACACATTTCCGACGCTTATCACGGTACCAAGTGTGCCGCCGGGCCGACGCAGCAATGCGCGGATACGGGCAACCAGTTCTTCCAGCGCAAACGGCTTGAGCATGTAATCGTCACTGCCAGCATTAAGCCCGGCAACCCGGTCTTCTACACCATCACGGGCCGTCAGAATTAAAACCGGTATCTCGCTTCCTCGATCGCGCCATTCTTTTAGCAGAGTCATTCCGTCGGCATCAGGTAAACCGAGATCAAGAACAACAAGATCATAGGTGACAGCAGCAAAAGCGGCATCACCTTCAGCTGCCGACATTGCCAAATCAACGGTAAAATCTTCGTTTTCAAGGCCAATCTTAACAAACTTCGCTAGCCGGTCGTGATCTTCAACAACAAGAATACGCATGTTCTCAATAGTTCCTGACAGTGCACACACTGAAATTTATAAGATGTTATTCAAGCTCCAAAAAGAGATCATAATCCTCTTCAAAGATAAACCCAAGGTAATCAAAGCTGTCCCTAATACGATCAGGAACTGGTGCCGAAATTACAATATCTTTTCCTCTTTCGCGGGGAATACTTATTCGTCTTGCATGAAGATGTAGATTGCGGCCAATCTCACCTTCGATAAAGGCTTCACTTGCGCCATATTTTCCATCGCCGACGATGGGCGTGTGCAAAGCCTCGGCCAGATGAACGCGAAGTTGATGCGTTCTGCCGGTTAAAGGTTCAAGTGCCAGCCATGATGCTTGCTTACCTGCCTTATCCAGAACTTTATATCGGGTTTGCGATCGTTTGCCATTGACCTCATCAACGACCATACGCTCCCCGCCCCGCCCTGGGGCCTTGATTAGCCTGAGGTCAATCAAACCATCCTCAGGTTCGGGGACGCCAACGGCCAGAGCCCAGTATAGCTTTCGCACGTCCTTGGTGCGAAATTGCTCTGTTAAGCGTCGTGCAGCTTGAGTTGTACGGGCAATCACCAGAACGCCACTTGTATCTTTGTCTAGACGATGAACAAGTTTCGGTCGGTCTGGATAACCGAAGCGCAAAGCGTCAAGCATTCCGTCCACATGCCGTGTCGTCCCACTGCCACCCTGAACGGCCAGGCCCTGTGGTTTATTTATGACGATGACCTCATCATCAATATGAACAACGCTGTCTTGTATTTCCTCTGTATCTGCTTCACTTAACCGCGGAGCTTTCGGGCGCTGGGCGGGTTTTAGCAGTTCTTCGCCCAATGGCGGGACACGAACCTGTTGTCCGGTTTCAAGGCGGGTCCCGGATTTAACCCGTCCGCCATCAACCCTGACCTGACCTGTCCGCAACAGTTTTTGAAGTTTTCCATGGCCAAGCGTCGGGAACCGATTCTTGAACCATTTGTCCAGTCGTACGCCGGCTTCATCGGCTAAAACCTCAATAATTTCCACATTGCTCATGATAATATCTGCCTGAAAACGGCCATGCCTGCCATAAACGCAACAACAGATGCAACAACGGACCCGGCCACATATCCACCTGCAACGAGGTAATTTCCACGGTCAATCAGATGTATCGTGTCCATTGAAAATGCCGAAAATGTTGTAAATGAACCAAGTACACCAATCACGATGAATGCCCGCATTTCCTCCCCAGGTGACCAAACCAATGCCATTACTTCTATTAGGGACCCCAGGAAAAAAGAGCCAATAATGTTCACGATAAGAGTTCCGGCAGGGAAACCATGGCCAAGCCAATGGCCCGCACCGGACATCACCAGATACCTGCCGATAGCGCCGATGGCACCGCCAAGCGCAATTGAAATCAGTAATGTTGGTGACATGATGCCTCTATTCTAATCATCAGATTTGTCACGGCGCAGTTTATCCCAATATTCCAGGCGTTTGGTGATTTCTCTTTCAAACCCTTTATCCTTTGGTGCGTAAAACCTCTGTCGGTTCATGTCATCAGGAAAATAGTTCTGGCCCGAAAAACCATCATTTGCATCATGGTCATACTGATACCCATCACCATAACCTAAATCTTTCATCATGCTGGTTGGCGCATTCAGTATGTGCATAGGCGGGGTTAATGAGCCGGTTTCACGGGCGGCGCGTTTTGCCAGTTTTTCCGCTTTATACGCTGCGTTAGATTTTGGCGCTGTCGCCAAATAAATCACGCATTGAACCAAGGCAAGTTCGCCTTCAGGGGATCCCAGTCGCTCGAAGGCTTCCCATGCAGCGATGGACTGGGGTAAGGCCATTGGATCAGCCAGACCAATATCTTCCGATGCAAAACGCACAAGACGGCGTGCGACATAGCGTGGATCCTCTCCGCCAGCCAGCATGCGAGAAAACCAGTACAAGGCGGCATCTGTATCTGACCCGCGAAGCGACTTATGAAGCGCACTGATAAGATTGTAATGCCCGTCCTGGGACTTGTCGTAAAGCGGCATGCGTCTTTGTACAGCTTGTGCAAGCTCGGCTGTTTCCAATTTCGGATCGCTGGGTAATGTCAGCAATTCTTCCGCCATATTCAGAAGATAACGACCGTCCCCATCGGCCATGGCGCGTAAGGATGCCCGTGCATCGGCCTCAAGCGGGAATTCCTTTCCTTCTTCATTCTCGGCCCGCTGCAGCAAAGTTTCCAAGGCATCATCATGCAATCGATTGAGTACCAGAACCTGGGCACGGGACAATAGAGCCGCATTCAGTTCGAAAGACGGGTTTTCGGTTGTCGCGCCAACCAAAACGACGGTTCCATCTTCCACATAGGGAAGAAAGCCATCTTGCTGGGCCCGGTTGAAACGGTGAATTTCATCAATAAAAAGAAGGGTGCCACGGCCAAGGTCCCGGCGTTGGCGTGCCCGTTCGAACACTTTGCGCAAATCTGCAACGCCGGAGAACACGGCTGAGAGCGGCTCGAACTCAAGATTGCTATGTTCCGCCAGCAAACGTGCTGTTGTCGTCTTGCCGGTACCGGGTGGCCCCCACAGAACGATAGAGCTTAAACGCCCGGCCGAAATCATCCGACCAATTGGACCATCTTCGGATAATAGGTGATCTTGCCCTACAACCTCACTAAGTGACTGCGGGCGCAGCCGATCCGCCAAAGGACGGGGCGCATTCGCTTCAAATAGCGTGTTCATTCCCCTCCCCGTTCAATAATTCATCACTTTAGCGGTTAATCACAAGATCGCGGGTTGTTCCATCACGTGTCACCGAAATTCGCCATTTATCAGCTGCACGCTCAAGTTCTCTAGACAGTTCCGCCACATTATTGGTTTCGTGCCCGTTTATGCCGCGAACAAAATCACCAACTCTAAACCCAAGACGGTTCGCAGGTGAGCCGCGGCTGATTGCCAGGATGAAGACGCCCTGAAGAAATCCATCGGCATTCAATTCTTCCGCCAATGCTGGTGACATGTTTGCGACCTTGGCGCCGGATAATGGTTGCTCGCCTGCAAGGTCAGTTACATTTCGACGGGGCACTTCAGGTGCAGCAGTCAGTTCAAGTTGTAGAGCGCGCGTTTTATGACGGCGCCATACACGAAGCGTGACGGAATCACCGACCGGCAGCGTTGCAATTCGATGGGCAAGTGCGCTTGGGTCATAAACTTCGTGACCATTGACCGCCAGGACAACGTCACCAACAACAACTCCGGACTTTGCCGCAGCGCCGGATTTGTGGAGTGAATTTACCAAAACGCCAACTGGCCGGTCCAGACCAAGTGAATTTGCAATATCCTGGGAAATTGACTGACCAGAAGCGCCCAACCAGGGGCGAACAAGTTTACCGGTCTTCAGAATTCCCCGAACGACAGCCCGAACCATGTTGGACGGAATAGCGAAGCCAATTCCTTGTGAGCCCCCGCTTTTTGAAAAGATTGCCGTATTAATACCAACCAACCGGCCATCCATGGCGACAAGCGCTCCACCTGAATTGCCAGGATTGATTGCCGCATCGGTTTGTATGAATGCGCCGAGAGCTGTCAGCCCAACGCCGGTTCTGGCGAGTGCCGATACAATACCGCTGGTCACAGTTTGGCCAACACCGAATGGATTGCCGATCGCCAGCACCAAATCCCCAACCTCAAGGTCGTCAGAATCAGAAAGCTCCAAAACAGGTAGGTTCTTGTCTGTTCTTATTCTCAAAATTGCAAGATCGGTCTTTTCATCGGTTGCGACCAATTCTGCGTCAAATTCACGCCTGTCGTGTAAAACTACTCGAATTTCATCGGCACCTTCAATGACGTGCCTGTTGGTTACGATCAAGCCCTTCTTATCAACAATTACGCCGGAACCAAGCGAGTTTTGCTGGCGCTTCTGCGGGAGGCCGAAGTTATTCCCAAAGTTATCGCCGAAAAAGCGTTTGAAGAAGGGGTCGTCGAATACGCCGCGCCGCTGGCGGGTTAGAACCGTCTTTCGGGTATAGATGTTGACGACACTGGGGGCGGTTTTTTTGACTAGAGGCGCGAAGGAGAGCTGTATTTCAGTTCGGTTGGACGGTGTTTTACGTTGCTTTGCGGAGACCTCGGCAACAGCGCCAAAAGCTACTGAAATTATTAGGATACAAACGGGCCAAAAATTGCGGCAAATCATACTATTTACTCTCAACGTCAAAAACTTTTAGCAATGTAGCACCCTGAAAAACAAAAGGCAGCCCATGAGGGCTGCCTTAACAGAAGTGAGTGATAAATCCCCCTTCTGAATCTGGGTAAGCTTATGCTTCGACTTCATCACCTTGGGCTTCAAGGTCTGCTTCATGACGCTCTTTATCAGCAGCGCCTTTAGCATCGACATCACGATCAACCAGTTCAACAACAGCCATTGGCGCATTGTCGCCGTAGCGGAAACCGGCTTTAAGAACACGGGTGTATCCACCGCTGCGGTCCTTGTAACGTTCTGCCAAAGCAGCAAACAGTTTGCTGACCATATCTTCGTCACGGAGGAAGGCAAATGCCTGGCGCCGCGCGTGCAAAGTGCCCTTTTTACCAAGGCTGATCATTTTGTCGGCATACCGACGCAATTCCTTGGCTTTTGGAAGCGTGGTTGTGATCTGCTCGTGAAGAATCAGAGATGCAGCCATGTTGGAGAACATGGCTTTGCGGTGTGTGCTTGTCCGGTTAAGTTTCCGGAGGCCATTATGATGACGCATGTTTAGGTTCCTTTTTTATATATCCCGCGCGTACCATTTCACAGGCGGGCGTGTTGTTCTTATCTAATTGGAAGCCCGCTCAGAACGGGTCTTCCAGTCTTTTAGCCATGTCTTCAATGTTTTCCGGTGGCCAATTCGGAATTTCCATCCCAAGGTGTAGGCCCATCTGGCTCAGAACTTCCTTGATCTCGTTCAAGGATTTGCGGCCAAAGTTCGGGGTCCGTAACATATCTGCTTCGCTTTTTTGAACGAGGTCACCAATGTAGATGATGTTGTCGTTCTTCAGGCAATTTGCTGAACGTACAGACAGTTCAAGCTCATCTACCTTGCGAAGGAGATTTTTGTTAAATGGCAAGTCTTCTTTGGTTGCTTCGGCGGAGTGAACTTCCGGCTCCTGGAAGTTCACAAAGAGCTGGAGTTGGTCTTGGAGAATACGCGCTGCCAATGCCAAAGAATCTTCAGGCGAAACCGCACCGTTAGTGGTCAGATCAACAGAGAGTTTGTCATGATCTGTTACCTGCCCAACGCGGGTGTTATCCACCTTATAAGCAACCTTGCGAACAGGAGAGAACACGGCATCAATCGGAATTAATCCAATTGGTCCGTCTTCCGGGCGGTTTTGCGAAGCTGCAACATACCCTTTACCGGTTTCAACGGTCAGTTCCATCGACAATTTAGCGCCCTTATCAAGATGGCAAAGAACCAATTCAGGGTTCATGATCTCGATATCGGCACCAGTTTCGATGTCACCAGCAGTAACAGCACCAGGGCCTGTTTTCTTTAATGTCATCCGGCGCGGACCTTCGGAATGCATCCGAATCGCGAGGACTTTCATATTAAGGACGATATCCGTTACATCTTCACGAACACCGGGGATGGACGAAAACTCATGCAAAACACCATCAATTTGCAGGGCCGTAACTGCGGCCCCCTGCAAGGATGACAGCAGAATGCGGCGCAAAGCATTACCAAGGGTCAGACCAAAACCGCGCTCAAGCGGTTCGGCGACAACGGTGGCTGTGCATGCCGGATCTGTGCCCGGTATGATCTCGAGTTTCGTCGGTTTAATCAGTTCCTGCCAATTCTTTTGAATCACTGGGGGGACCTCACACTCGTCGAATTAAAATTTAGCTTCAAAATCGAAGCCTGCACGGGTCGGCCATTCCGTCTTAGGAATGGCCTGAAGTGTTTACAGGCAACAACATGATTGTTGCCTGATTTCTTAACGTTATACGCGGCGACGTTTACGTGGCCGACACCCGTTATGAGGGATCGGTGTAACATCGCGAATCGCGGTTATCGTAAAACCGACAGCCTGCAAAGCGCGCAACGCTGATTCGCGTCCGGACCCGGGGCCTTTGACCTCAACTTCAAGGGTCTTCATGCCATGTTCCATAGCTTTCTGACCTGCATCTTCACCAGCCATCTGGGCGGCGTAAGGTGTAGATTTACGAGATCCTTTGAACCCCATGTGACCGGCTGACGACCAGGCAATTGAATTGCCCTGCGCATCGGTAATGGTGATCATAGTGTTATTGAACGTAGCATTTACGTGCGCAACACCAGAAACGATGTTCTTACGCTCGCGCCGCTTCGTTCGCTGCGTGGTTGGCTTAGCCATGATAAATCCTCAAACTCTATTTCTTCTTGCCGGCAATCGCTTTTGCCGGGCCTTTGCGGGTGCGAGCGTTCGTATGGGTACGCTGCCCACGCACAGGCAATCCGCGACGATGGCGAAGTCCACGGTAACAACCGAGGTCCATCAATCGCTTAATGTTCATCGCACGTTCGCGGCGAAGATCACCTTCAACCTGAATATCACGATCAATAATATCGCGAATTCGGCCAAGTTCATCATCACCAAGTTCGTTTACACGACGTTCGGAAGGGATCCCCACATCAGTACAGATTTTCTGTGCTGTCGTGTTCCCAATACCATGGATGTAGGTCAAAGCAATCACGACCCGTTTTCCGGTCGGAATATTAACACCAGCAATACGCGCCAAAGCCAGTTCTCCTTAAACTTTGGATTAAACCAATTTATCCGACGGGGTTCGGAAAGTGCGCGATTATAGGGCCTGTTTTCGCCAAGTCAACTCACTCGACAGCCCAAAATTGCAAGCTTTCCGCTTACCCGACCAATACACTCAATTCGGCTGACACATCATCGATATCTGCCATACCATTCACTCTCTTCAACACCCCTTTGCTTTCGAAAAAGCCGATGATCGGTGCCGTTTGTTCGTGGTACGCCCTTAATCGTGAACGTACCGTTTGTTCGTTGTCATCGGCGCGCCGCGAAAACGCAGTACCGCCGCATTTATCACAAACCCCGTCTTCTTGGGGTTTGTTGAATTCTTCGTGGTATCCAGTACCACATCCGTCACATGTAAACCGCCCGGTGATTCGTTTGACCATCGCCTCGTCATCAACCTTCAATTCGATCACATGCTCAATCTCGATGCCTTTCTTTTCGAGCATCCCACTTAAGGCATCTGCCTGAAGTAAGGTTCTCGGAAACCCATCAAGAATAAAACCGTTAACAATATCACCTTCGTCGATTCTATTGGATATCAAACCAATTATAATATCGTCCGCAACCAAACCGCCGGAATCGATCGTTTCCTGAACTTGAACACCAACCTCGCTTCCTGAGGCCACTTCGCTACGCAACATGTCACCGGTTGAAAGCTGAACCAGCCCTTTTGTATCTTGTAATCGTTTTGCCTGGGTCCCTTTTCCGCAACCTGGGGGACCCAAAAGGATCACATTCATTAGCGCCGGCCCCGTAATTTTGACTTCTTAATCAACCCTTCGTACTGATGCGCCAAGAGATGGGACTGAACTTGAGCAACCGTATCCATGGTTACCGTCACAACAATCAAAAGGCTTGTGCCACCAAAATAAAACGGAACAGAATATTGCGAAATCAACAACTCAGGAAGCAGGCAAATGATGGCAAGATATCCAGCCCCTACACATGTCAATCGCGTCAACACCCGATCAAGATACGCGGAGGTGTTTTTGCCTGGTCGAATTCCCGGGATAAAGCCGCCATACTTTTTCAGGTTGTCCGCTGTTTCTTCGGGGTTGAAGACAACTGCCGTATAGAAAAAAGCAAAAAACACGACCATTGAAATAAACATCAACAGATAAACTGGCTGCCCACGACCGAGATATGCGGCAACAGTGCTCAGCCACTCGGGTCCCTGCCCGGCTGAGAAACTGATGACTGTAATCGGCATCAATAGAATTGAGCTTGCGAAAATCGGCGGAATTACGCCAGCAGTGTTCAATTTCAACGGCAAATGTGAGCTTTCGCCACCGGTCATTTTATTACCGCGCTGGCGTTTGGGGTACTGGATCAGTATCCGACGCTGCGCACGTTCAATGAAGACGATAAAATAAATAACAGCAACTGACATTAACAGCAGGAAGATAATGAACCCGGTTGAAAGCGCGCCAGTACGGCCCAGTTCCAAGGTTCCAACCAATGCTTGCGGCAGGTTTGCTACAATACCTGAGAAAATAATTAGCGAAATGCCGTTACCAACCCCGCGCGCCGTGATCTGCTCGCCGAGCCACATCAGGAAGATGGTGCCGCCGATAAGTGTTACGACAATCGAGAAACGAAAGTAAACGCCAGGATCTGAAACAGCGGCGCCAGAACTGGACGTCATCCCTTCCAGTCCAATAGAAATACCGTAGGCCTGCATTGCACAAATGAGAACCGTCAGATATCGCGTATACTGATTGATTTTCTTGCGTCCGACCTCACCCTCTTTTTTCATGGCTTCAAGCTGGGGCGAGACGGCGGTCATCAACTGCATAATAATTGACGCCGAGATATAAGGCATAATATTGAGCGCAAAAATGGTCATGCGGCTCAATGCACCACCCGCAAACATGTCAAACATCCCGAGGATACCGCCCTGATTTTGGCGGAAAATATCCTCAAGGACTGTAGGATCGATCCCGGGCAACGGAATGAAGGTTCCCAGCCGGTAAACGATCAAAGCGCCCAAGGTAAACCAAAGGCGTTTTTTTAACTCGGTGGCCTTGTTAAAGGCACCGAAGTTCATATTGGCTGCGAGTTGTTCGGCGGCTGATGCCATGCGTTAATACTCTTGGTTCTTTCCTACACCGTCTGGCGGACCAGACGGCTCAGAAGTTTTACGCTTTATTCGGCGCTATCTGCTGCCGCCCGGGCTGCAAGTTTAGCTGCGACCTTATGGTCACGAGCTTTACCCTTACCCTGTGGTTTGGCTTTCGGCTCCGGCAATGTCACGCTGCCGCCAGCTTTTTCAACCGCTACGATCGCAGCCTTGGAAGCTTTAGCAACACTAATATTCAATTTGGCTGAAATTTCGCCTTTAGCAAGTAGCTTTACGCCATCTTTGCTAACGCTAACCAGACCGGCAACGAGTAATGTCTCTGCATTAACCGGTTGTTTCGGATCAACCTTGCCAGCGTCAACCGCTTCCTGGAGTTTCCCGATGTTAATTTCAGAGAATTCCTTGGTGAAAGGATTGTTGAAGCCACGTTTTGGTAGGCGGCGATAAAGGGGCATCTGGCCACCTTCAAAACCGATAAGGGACACACCACTACGTGATTTCTGGCCTTTATGACCGGAACCTGCGGTTTTACCCTTGCCGGATCCAATGCCACGACCAACCCGTTTGCGGTCTTTCGTTGCGCCTTTGTTGTCGCTGAGATCATTCAGTCTCATATCGAAAATATCCTGTATAAACCGTTAGATAAGCAACGCCCAAATTAACTGGCGTCTTCGATCCGAACGAGATGTTTAACTTTATTGATCATACCACGGACGGAAGGTGTATCTTCCAATTCGCGGGTCCGATGCATTTTATTCAGACCCAAACCACGAAGAGTTTCGCGTTGGTTCTTGTGCCGACCAATCGGACTACCGATCTGGGTGACTGTAACAGTTGCCTTTTTTGTCGCCATCGTCCTACTCCCGAGCCTGCGAAGCGTCCATTTGGTCCGCGCGGCGGGCAACGATTTCGCCAACTTTCTTGCTACGCCGGGCCGCAACGCCACGTGGCGACTGCAGATTGGCAAGAGCATGAAAAGTTGCCTGAACCATGTTATGCGGATTAGAGGTGCCGATCGATTTGGCAACAACATCCTGAACACCCATGGTTTCAAACACTGCGCGCATCGGGCCACCGGCAATAATACCAGTACCTGGAGGGGCTGAGCGAAGTACCACATGTCCGGCGCCGAAACGGCCCTCAACATCATGATGCAACGTCCGACCTTCACGAAGTGGTACGCGAATCATTTCTTTTTTCGCCATTTCGGTGGCTTTACGAATTGCCTCCGGAACCTCGCGAGCTTTACCCGTCCCATAGCCGACCCGGCCACGGCTATCACCGATAACGACCAGAGCCGAGAAGGAGAAACGACGTCCGCCTTTTACAACTTTTGCCACACGGTTGATATGAACCAGCTTGTCGACGAGGTCATCGCCCTCATCGCGATCGTCACGTCCGCGTCCGCCAGAGCGATCCCGACCACGACCACCGCCGCCGCCACCTCGTTGATCGCGCTTCGGTGCGCGTGGTGTACCTGTATCTGCCATCGTTACCCTACTCCTAGAAACTCAGACCGCTCTCGCGGGCTGCATCCGCCAGGGCTTTTACCCGGCCGTGATACCTAAAACTGCCGCGATCAAAAACAACGTCTTTGACCCCCTGGGCAACAGCCCGTTCGGCAACCAATTTCCCAACTACAGATGCTGCATCAACAGTTGAACCGTTCTTTAGCGCCTTGCGCTGGTCTTTTTCCAGCGTAGAAGCGGAAGCAACCGTCCGCCCGGAGACATCGTCGATTATCTGGGCGTAAATATGTTTGCCAGAACGAAATACTGATAAACGAGGACGCCCAACCGAGTTGCGCTGGATTTTCAGGCGGGTACGCCGTTGCCGACGTGCCACCAACTTGTTTGAGTTGGCCATGACTATTTCTTCTTCCCTTCTTTGCGGAGGATATATTCACCCGCATAGCGAATACCTTTGCCCTTATAGGGCTCAGGGGGACGGTAACTGCGAATTTCTGCCGCGGTTTGCCCGACTTTCTGCTTGTCGATACCGGTGACAGCAATATGAGTCTGGTCCGCACAGTTAATCACGATTCCTTCCGGGATCGGGTGTTTTACATCATGGCTGAAGCCAAGTTGTAAAAGCAGCTCGTTGCCCTGAACCTGCGCGCGATAACCAACACCGTTGATCTCAAGATTCTTGGTGAATCCTTCCGAGACGCCAACAACAAGGTTGTTGATCATCGAGCGAGATGTGCCCCACATTTTTCGTGCAGTGCCGGAATCATCTCGCGGATTAACCGCAATCGCATCGCCTTCTTTGGAAACTTCGATTTCATCCACCAATGTGGTGGAGAGTTCACCGAGTTTGCCTTTGGCGGTCACCATCTGACCCGCGATGTCAACGGTGACACCTGCTGGGACTTCGACGGGGTTTTTACCAATACGTGACATGGAATTTCCTATCCTTTAAGCCGGTCAGTCCTAGAAGACCTGACAGAGAACCTCACCGCCGACATTTTTCTCACGTGCTTCGGCATCCGAAAGCACACCACGAGGTGTCGACAGAATGGCAATACCCAAGCCATTATAGACACGGGTAAGGTCCTTGATTCCGGAATAAACCCGGCGACCTGGTTTCGAAACCCGTTTGATTTCGCGGATCACGGGGTCTCCCTCATAATACTTGAGTTCGATCTCAATCTCGGAAATGCCCGGGCGAAGTTCCTGCTGGCTATAGCCGCGTATGTAACCTTCGCGTTTCAACACATCGAGAACGTTGCTACGCAACTTCGATGCAGGTGAAACTACTGCATTTTTGCGAGCCCGCTGTCCGTTACGGATGCGGGTCAACAGATCGCCCAAGGGATCAGTCATAGACATTTACGTCTCTCCCCTACCAGCTGGACTTGACCATACCGGGAATTTGCCCGGATGAGGCCAGTTCACGCAGAGCAATACGGCTCAGCTTGAATTTACGATAATTACCACGTGGACGACCGGTCAACTCGCAACGCAGTCCCTGACGGACCGGTGCAGCATTCCGAGGCATTTCTGCCAACTTCAATCGAGCATTGAAGCGCTCTTCCAGCGATAACGATGAATCTTTTGCAATCTCTTTCAAACGAGCACGCTTGGCGCTGTACTTTTTCGCCAACTTTATGCGTTTGAGATTACGCTCAACGGCACTTTTCTTAGCCATCTGTCTGTTCTCCCCTAGCCGTCAATTGGAAAAGGCATGTTGAAAGCTTTGAGCAGTGCTTTTGCTTCAGCATCACTTTTAGCCGTCGTACAAATCACGATATCCATGCCTCTAATCTGATCGACCTGGTCGTAATCAATTTCCTGAAAAACAATCTGTTCTTTCAAACCCATGGCATAGTTGCCGTGGCCATCGAAACTCTTGTCGGATATTCCGCGGAAATCACGAACGCGCGGTAGAGCGATATTGATCAGACGATCAAGGAACTCAAACATCCGGTCGCGGCGCAAAGTGACTTTGCAACCAACCGTCATGCCATCGCGCAATTTAAAAGCAGCAATCGATTTCTTTGCCTTTGTAATTACCGGTTTTTGACCAGTAATACGGGCCATGTCTTCGAGCGCGCCGTTAATCTTTTTCTTGTCCTGCGAAGCTTCACCAACACCCATGTTGATAACGATTTTATCAAGCTTGGGTACTTCCATGACGCTTTTATAACCGAACTCACTAATGAGTGCCGGGCGGACAGTACTTACGTATTCTTCATGTAAACGAGTCATATCTCTGTCCCCTAGGAATCGATCACTTCGCCGGACCGCTTCGCGAAGCGGACCTTGCGACCGTCCTCAAGGATCTTGCTTCCGATACGGGTCGGAGCATCATCCTTTGGGTCGGTATGAGCGAGGTTAGATACATGAATGGTGGATTCCTTTTCGATAATGCCGCCGGCACTACCACCCGAAGGCGCTGTATGGCGTTTAACAACGTTAATGCCCTGCACAATCGCCCGGTCGCTTTTAGGAATAACCTTCAGCACCTCACCGGTTTTGCCTTTATCGCGGCCAGCAAGAACTGAAACGCGATCGCCTTTTCTAATTCGTGCCGCCATCACAAAACCTCCGGTGCCAGCGAAATGATTTTCATATACTTCTTCGCACGCAATTCGCGGGTCACGGGGCCGAAGATACGGGTTCCGATAGGCTCACCTTGTTTGTTAATCAACACGGCGGCGTTGGTATCGAACCTGATTGCAGTGCCATCCGGACGGCGAATATCTTTCGCAGTACGCACAACAACAGCGTTTAGGACTTCACCCTTCTTCACGCGACCGCGCGGAATTGCCTCTTTAACTGTGACAACAATAACGTCGCCGACAGAGGCGTATCTGCGCTTCGAGCCACCCAGGACTTTGATGCATTGCACCCGCCGGGCCCCCGAATTGTCCGCGACCTCAAGGTTGGTTTCCACTTGGATCATTTTCTAATTCCTTCTGTGCTCAGACAAATTCCCTCAGGAACCGTCGGAGACAACTTCCCATCTTTTACTTTTGGAAATCGGGCGGCATTCACGAATGCTGACCAGATCACCTTCTTTACATGCATTTGCTTCGTCGTGCGCAGCATACTTCTTGGAACGTTTGATAAACTTTTTATACAACGGATGCATAACCCGCCGTTCCACTTTGACCGTTACGGTCTTTTCTGTTTTGTCGCTTACCACGACACCTTGCAGAACTCGTTTCGGCATCTTGCCTACTCCTCAAACTTACGATGCGGTCTGGGCGGCGCTGGTGCGCTGACCCAAGACTGTCTTGATTCGTGCAATATCACGCCGAACCTGGCGAACACGTGCTGTGTTTTCCAGCTGTCCACTTGCTTTACGGAAACGAAGATTGAACGCTTCCTTACGCAAACCGAGCAACTGCTCTTTCAGTTCATCTTCACTCTTGGCGTGTACTTCTTCCGCTTTCATCGACTTAGCCCTCTTCGCCCAGTCGCGTTACGAACTTCGTACGTACCGGCAGTTTTGCGGCCGCAAGTTCAAACGCTCGGCGTGCGACGTCCATCGGCACACCATCAACTTCAAACATAATCCGACCAGGTTTAACCCGTGCAACCCAGTATTCCGGGTTACCCTTACCTTTACCCTGTCGAACTTCGGCAGGTTTCTGCGACACGGGAACATCCGGGAAAATCCGGATCCAGACCTTACCGGTCCTTTTCATGTGTCGCGTCATTGCGCGTCGTGCAGCCTCAATCTGACGGGCAGTAACCCGCTCAGGCGTAATCGCTTTAAGGCCGTACGAACCAAAGTTCAGCGTGTAGCCGCCTTTGGCCTTACCATGGATACGCCCTTTATGGGCTTTCCTGAATTTTGTACGTTTCGGGCTCAGCATTATACTTTTTCCTTATCCGTCCAACCCCCGTTAGCGGGCGGGCTGCTGTTCCTGAGCAAGTTTGTCCATTGCCATCGGATCGTGTTCCATGATCTCGCCTTTGTAGATCCAGACTTTGACACCGGTTGCACCGTATGTGGTGAAAGCTGTGGACTCACCGTAATCAATGTTGGCGCGAAGAGTGTGCAACGGAACGCGACCTTCGCGGTACCATTGGATACGCGCGATTTCAGCACCACCCAAACGACCACCGCAGTTGATCCGAATTCCACCAGCACCCATGCGCATTGCTGACTGAACAGCGCGCTTTAGAGCCCGGCGAACAGTTACCCGACGCTCAAGCTGCTGGGCAATGTTTTCTGATACCAGCTGGGCATCAATTTCCGGCTTGCGGACTTCAACGATGTTCAAGTGAACATCCGAGTCGGTCATTTTGGCGATTTCACTACGCAGTTTTTCGATATCTGCGCCTTTTTTGCCAATAACGACGCCAGGACGTGCGGTGTGGATCGTAACACGGGCCTTTTTGGCCGGGCGTTCGATGATCACCTTGGAAATACCAGCCTGAACCAGTTTCTTTTGCAAGAAACTGCGGATTTTCAGATCTTCGTGAAGAAGCTGAGAATAGTTTCCATCGGCAAACCAACGGGAATCCCAGGTACGGTTGACACCGAGACGGAGCCCGATCGGATTAACTTTCTGCCCCATTACGCTGTCTCCTCACGTTCACGAACAACGACACGAAGATTGCTGAAGGGCTTCAGAATCTTGCCAACACGCCCACGTGCACGTGCACGCCAACGTTTCATAACGATATCTTTGCCAACACTCGCTTCGGCGACAAACAACCGGTCAACATCAAGCTGGTGGTTGTTTTCGGCGTTAGCGATTGCGCTTTCCAGAACCTTTTTCACGTCGTCGGCGATCCGGCGATGAGAAAAGCTAAGTTGAGCAAGTGCTTTTTCACAATCCGCACCGCGGATCATCTGAGCAACAAGGTTCAGTTTCTGCGGGCTCGTGCGAAGGTGTTTCGCAAAAGCCATCGCTTCGTTGTCAGCCAATTGGCGATCAAGTGTTCTCTTACCCATAATTAACCCCTTTTCGCCTTTTTATCGGCTGCGTGGCCGATATAGGTGCGGGAAGGCGAAAACTCACCAAATTTGTGACCAATCATATCTTCCGTGACGAGCACAGGAATGAATTTGTGGCCGTTGTATACGCCGAACGTCAGGCCGACGAACTGCGGGAGGATGGTGGATCGGCGCGACCAGGTCTTAATGACCGTTTTGCGACCCGATGCACGGGTTTCCTCTGCCTTCTTCAAAAGATAACCGTCTACAAACGGTCCTTTCCAAACTGAACGAGGCACAGTTTCTCTCCTCTACTTCTTGGCGTGACGCCGGCGCATGATAAGCCGGTCAGTCTTCTTGTTAGAACGAGTCCGTTTGCCCTTGGTCGGTTTGCCCCAAGGGGTAACCGGATGGCGACCGCCTGAAGTACGGCCTTCGCCGCCGCCATGCGGGTGATCGATCGGGTTCATGGCTACACCACGAACCGACGGACGTTTTCCGAGCCAGCGATTACGACCAGCTTTACCGAGTTTGATGTTCTGCTGGTCCGGGTTTGAAACCGCCCCAACCGTCGCCATGCATTCCGCACGGACCAAGCGAAGTTCACCGGAACTCAAGCGAAGTTGCGCATATCCTTGGTCTTTACCAATGATCTGGGCGTATGTCCCTGCCGAGCGTGCGATCTGGGCGCCTTTGCCCTTTTTCATTTCCACATTGTGGATAATCGTACCGACAGGAATGCTCTGCATGGGCATCGCATTACCAGGCTTGATATCAACTGTTTCACCGGAAATCACTTTGTCACCAGCCTGCAAACGCTGCGGAGCAATGATGTAAGCGAGTTCATCGTCGGCGTAACGGATCAGAGCGATGAACGCCGTGCGATTTGGATCATATTCCAAACGCTCGACTGTACCCTCAACATCATACTTCAAACGCTTGAAGTCGATGACCCGATAGCGGCGTTTATGTCCACCACCACGACGACGTGCTGTAACACGACCTTTGTTGTTCCGACCGCCCTTGCCGCGAAGGCCTTCGGTCAGACTCCGCTCAGGCTTACCCTTCCAGAGTTCCGAACGATCAACGAGAACTAGTCCTCGCTGGCCCGGCGTGTTTGGTTTGAATTTCTTCAATGCCATTTTATCGCGCCTTCTCGCCTTAAATTCCTGTTGTCACGTCAATAGACTGGCCGTCGGCCAGCGTGACGATCGCTTTTTTGTAGTCAATACGTTTGCCGAGGCGGCCGCGAAATCTCTTCGCTTTGCCCTGTTGACGCAAGGTGTTAACGGCTTCAACTTTGACTTTAAACAAGTCTTCGACTGCCGATTTGATTTCAAACTTATGGGCGTCAAGCGGGACGCGGAATGTGACCTGATTGAATTCAGAAAGAAGCGTCGCTTTTTCCGTAATAATCGGCCAACGGATCAATTCGTACATCCGCTCACTACTCGGTTTCTTATCCCTAAGCGCGTTGTATTTGCTCATTTCAACCGCTCCACAAGTTTTTCGACCGCATCTTTGGTAAGAACCAGAGTTTCGCGGTTGAGAATGTCATAGACGTTGGCACCGACGCTTGGAAGAATGTCGAGCCCGATAATATTTCCCGCTGCCAGAGCGAAATTCTTATCGATCTCCGTCCCATCAATAACCAGTGTTTTACCCCAGCCAAGCTTTTCAAGTTGCTTTGAAAGGTCACCAGTCTTTGGTGTCTTCGCCGTTGCTTCGTCAAGAACGATTAACCGGCCTTCTGCCTGCTTTGAAGACAAAGCAGTTTTCAGAGCCAGCCGCCGTACTTTTTTCGGCAAACCATGTTCATGGCTACGCACGACTGGGCCGAATGCCGTTCCGCCACCACGCATATGCGGGGCTTTACGGTCACCCTGACGAGCCCGTCCACCACCTTTTTGATTAAAAGGTTTGGCCGTACTGCCAATAATTTCGCTACGCGCTTTAACCTTGTGGTTACCCGAACGCCGTTTGGCGAGCTGCCAGTTGACAGCACGGGCAAGAAGGTCCTTGCGTACTTCGAGGCCGAAAACAGTTTCATCGAGATCGATGCTACCTGTTTTTTTGTTGGCCAGACTGATCACGTCGCACTTCATGATCCGCTATTCCTTTTCTTCAGCTTCCGGGGCATCTTTTGCCTCGGCTGCATCTTCGACTGGCGCTTCGTCCGTCACTGCTTCAGCTTCGGCCGGAGCCGCTTCTTCACTTGGCTGATCATCCACTTTCAGTCCGGCAGGAAGCGGGGCTTCAGCCGGCAACGCCTTTTTAACTGCATCCGTAATCCGAACATAGCCGCCTTTGGAACCAGGTACGGAACCGTGAACCAAAATCAAGCCGCGTTCGACATCAGTACCTGCAATAACGAGATTCTGGGTCGTAACCCGAACAGCGCCCATATGCCCGGCCATCTTCTTACCTTTGAAGACACGCCCAGGGTCCTGACACTGACCGGTAGAACCCAGCGACCGGTGACTGATCGAAACACCGTGAGAGGCACGAAGTCCGCCGAAGTTGTGGCGCTTCATACCGCCGGCAAAACCTTTACCGATAGAAGTACCCGCTACATCAACGTATTGACCTTCAACATAGTGCCCGGGGGAAAGTTCGGCACCGACATCAACGAAGCTGTCATCAGAGATACGAAACTCAACCATTTTCCGCTTCGGCTCGATCTTGGACTTAGCATAGTGACCACGCATCGCCTTCGATACGTTTTTCACTTTAGCTTTGCCCATACCAACCTGCAGAGCGTTATAACCGTCTTTTTCGACAGTTTTGTGAGAAACCACCTGAAGGTCATCAACCTTCAGAACAGTCACTGGCAAGGCGCCGCCTTTTTCTTGAAAGACGCGGGTCATGCCAACTTTGCGGACGAGTAATCCGGTACGCATCAGATCAATCCCCTTAGAGCTTAATTTCGACGTCGACGCCAGCCGCAAGGTCGAGCTTCATCAGCGCGTCCACTGTTTGCGGTGTTGGGTCAACGATATCGAGAACACGCTTGTGCGTCCGGATTTCGAACTGCTCACGCGATTTCTTGTTTACATGTGGCGAACGAAGAACCGTGAAACGTTCGATGCGCGTTGGCAGTGGAATGGGTCCACGTACCGTTGCACCAGTGCGTTGTGCGGTATTTACAATTTCACCGGCTGACTGATCCAGGACACGATGGTCAAAGGCTTTCAATCGGATACGGATGTTTTGCTGTTCCATGGCTTACGCCCTACTTTCCATAACAAATAACCGGCCCGAAATTGGGCCGGTATAAATTTCTTTACTCGACGATTGAGCTAACGACGCCGGCGCCGACGGTACGGCCACCTTCGCGGATTGCGAAACGAAGACCTTCGTCCATGGCAATCGGTGCGATCAGATTTACTTCCATTGCGATGTTATCGCCCGGCATCACCATTTCGGTGCCGCCCGGCAATTCGATCGTTCCGGTTACGTCCGTTGTACGGAAGTAAAACTGAGGACGATAGTTAGAGAAGAACGGCGTGTGACGGCCACCTTCATCCTTGGTCAGGATGTAGCACTCACACTTGAACTTCGTATGCGGTGTAATCGATCCCGGCTTCGCCAGAACCTGACCGCGCTCAACCTCTTCACGCTTCGTGCCACGAAGAAGAACACCAACGTTATCGCCAGCTTCACCTTCGTCCAGCAACTTGCGGAACATTTCAACACCGGTGCAGGTCGTCTTCGTGGTGTCTTTAATGCCGATGATTTCAATTTCTTCACCAACTTTAACAATACCACGCTCAATACGACCGGTAACAACAGTCCCACGACCGGAAATCGAGAAAACATCCTCAATCGGCATCAGGAACGGCTGGTCTTTCGGACGATCCGGCTGCGGGATGTATTCATCAACAGCTGCCATCAATTTCTTGATCGCTTCCGAACCCGTCGCCGGGTCGCTATCTTCCAGAGCGCCAAGGGCCGTGCCCATAACGATCGGAATATCGTCGCCAGGGAAGTCGTAAGAACTCAGAAGCTCACGAATTTCCATTTCAACAAGCTCAAGAAGCTCTTCATCATCAACCTGGTCAACTTTGTTCATGAAAACAACCAAAGCCGGAACACCAACCTGACGGGCAAGAAGGATATGCTCACGTGTCTGAGGCATCGGGCCATCAGCTGCGGAAACAACCAAAATCGCGCCATCCATCTGCGCCGCACCCGTGATCATGTTCTTCACATAATCAGCGTGACCCGGGCAATCAACATGGGCGTAGTGACGGGCTTCCGTCTCATACTCAACATGTGCCGTAGAAATCGTGATCCCACGCGCTTTCTCTTCAGGTGCCTTGTCAATGCTGTCATAGGCCTGAAACTCAGCCCCACCAGATTCCGCAAGAACCTTCGTAATCGCCGCCGTCAACGTGGTCTTACCATGATCAACGTGACCAATCGTACCAATGTTGCAATGCGGTTTATTACGTTCAAATTTTTCTTTAGCCATGGCTATATCACCCTGTGTCGAACGTTAATAATTACCCGAAGCCTCAACCCGCCAAGCGAGCTTGAATTTCTTCGGAAACCTGATTTGGAACCACTGCGTAGTGGTCAAAAGTCATCGTGAACTGCGCCCGGCCCTGGGACTGGGAACGTAGTGTGTTCACATAACCAAACATATTTGCCAGCGGCACCATTGCATTAATAACGCGAGCGTTACCGCGCTGGTCCATGCCTTCAACTTGACCGCGACGACTGTTAAGATCGCCAATGATGTCACCCATATACTCTTCCGGGGTCACCACCTCGACTTTCATCGTCGGCTCAAGCAATTTCGGAGATGCCTGACGGCAACCGTCACGGAAAGCTGCACGGGCTGCAAGCTCGAATGCCATCACGCTGGAGTCAACATCGTGCGATGCGCCATCATACAGCGTTGCGCGAAGTCCAGTAACCGGGAAGCCAGTCAAGACACCGCTTTCCATTGCACTTGCAAGGCCTTTTTCAACACCCGGAATAAACTCTCTCGGAACGTTACCACCGGTAACTTTGTTCTCGAATTCAAAACCGACGCCTGATTCCAGCGGCTCGAACTTGATTTTCACGCGGGCAAACTGACCGGAACCACCCGTCTGCTTCTTATGGGTGTAGTCAATGTCAGATGCGCGAGAAATGGTCTCACGATAGGCAACCTGAGGCTGGCCAATGTTTGCTTCAACTTTGAATTCCCGCATCATACGATCAACAATAATGTCCAGATGAAGCTCACCCATACCCTTAATGATCGTTTGCCCGCTTTCTTCATCGGAAGCGACGCGGAAAGAAGGATCTTCAGCGGCCAGACGTTGTAGAGCGACGCCCATTTTTTCCTGGTCAGCCTTGGTTTTTGGTTCAACCGCGATCTCGATTACGGGATCCGGGAATTCCATGCGCTCAAGGATAACCTGACTGTTGGAAGCACAAAGAGTATCACCAGTTGTGGTGCCCTTCATACCTGCCAGAGCAACGATATCACCAGCGCGGGCTTCTTTTACGTCTTCGCGAGAGTTGGAATGCATTTCCAACATCCGACCAACGCGCTCTTTCTTGCCTTTAACTGTGTTAATAACCGTATCGCCAGTTGAAAGCACACCGGAATAAATCCGGATAAAGGTCAAGGAGCCGACGAACGAGTCGTTCATGATTTTGAATGCGAGGCATGAGAACGGCTCATCATCGGAATTTTCACGGACAATTTCTACTGTGTCGTCGTCGGCATCAACGCCCTTGATGGCCTCAACGTCTGTCGGTGCGGGCATGTAATCAACAACAGCGTCCAGCAGCGGCTGAACACCCTTATTTTTAAACGCCGTACCGTTCAGAACCGGAACGAAGATACCTTCAATTGTTCCCTTACGGATGCACTTCTTAAGAGTTGCCTCATCCGGCTCGTCGCCTTCGAGATATGCTTCCATTGCGTCATCGTCGGCGTCAACAGCTGTTTCAATCAGCAGTTCGCGGTACTCAGCTGCTTTATCAGCGAGTTCGGCCGGAATGTCTTCTTCATGGAATTTAGCACCGAGTGTTTCTTCGTCCCAAATGATCGCTTTCATCTTAACGAGATCGATCAAACCGACATATTCAGCTTCAGCACCAATCGGAAGCTGAAGAACCAGTGGACGAGAACCCAAACGATCAACAATCATTTCGACACAGCGATAAAAATCAGCTCCTGTGCGGTCCATCTTGTTGACGAAACACATCCGCGGAACATTGTATTTATCGGCCTGGCGCCAAACTGTTTCAGACTGCGGCTCAACACCTGCTACTGAATCGAATACGGCAACAGCACCATCAAGAACACGCAAGGAACGCTCAACCTCAATCGTGAAGTCAACGTGGCCCGGGGTATCGATAATGTTAATACGGTGATCATTCCAGAAAGCCGTCGTCGCAGCAGAGGTAATTGTTATACCGCGCTCCTGCTCCTGCTCCATCCAGTCCATCGTGGCGTTGCCATCGTGAACTTCACCGATTTTGTAGGATTTCCCCGTGTAATAGAGGATCCGCTCTGTTGTTGTCGTTTTACCAGCATCAATGTGAGCCATGATGCCGATGTTTCGATACATATTAAGTGGTGTTGTGCGAGCCATGGGAAACTTACCTTCTTATTACCAGCGATAATGGGAGAAGGCTTTGTTAGCCTCTGCCATCTTATGGGTATCTTCCCGTTTCTTCACAGCGGCACCACGATTGTTTGATGCATCAAGAAGCTCACCTGACAGGCGCTCCATCATTGTGTTTTCGGAACGCTTGCGTGCCATGTCGATTAACCAGCGAATTGCCAGCGCCTGACGGCGTTCAGAACGAACCTCAACAGGTACCTGATAGGTAGCACCACCAACCCGGCGTGAACGAACCTCAACTGAAGGCTTTACGTTTTCGAGGGCTTCATGGAACATTTTCAGCGGATCGCCGCCGGCTTTCTTTTCAATCATATCGAAAGCGCCATACAGGATGGTTTCCGCTCCCGATTTTTTACCATCCAGCATAAGGCTGTTGGTGAACTTTGCGACGACCAGGTCCTGGAATTTCGGATCCGGGAGGATCTGGCGTTTTTCTGCTGCGTGACGACGAGACATCTATCTGATCCTTACTTAGGCCGCTTGGCGCCGTATTTGGAACGACGCTGGCGACGGTCCGAAACACCTTGGGTATCAAGAACACCGCGAACAATATGATAACGAACGCCCGGCAAATCCTTCACGCGGCCGCCGCGGATAAGGACAACGGAGTGTTCCTGAAGGTTATGGCCTTCACCTGGAATATAACTCGTAACCTCAAAGCCGTTTGTCAGACGCACACGTGCAACCTTACGAAGAGCCGAGTTCGGCTTTTTCGGTGTCGTTGTGTAAACGCGTGTGCAAACGCCACGTTTCTGCGGACATGATTCCAGAGCTGGCACTTTAGTCCGTTGCACTGGCGTTTTGCGCGGTTTGCGAATCAGTTGGTTAATTGTCGGCATTCGTATCGTCCAATCTTCTTACGGGGCTGTACACCGAAGTGCAAAAAACCAAGCCACCAAAAAAACAAGGGAAAGCATTCCGCTTAAACCCTTATGTGGCCCCAAAAATAACGCCGCACCGGGATGCCCAGTTATCCGGTGGCGTCAAAACCAAAAATGTAACTTCAAAATCGCTTGCGGGCTGCGTCTGGACCGGATGATCCACCACCAACCCCGCGAAGTGGCCGGAATATAGTAAGCCCCTTCATCAGGGTCAAGCACTAAAATCCAATGTTTTTGAGGGGTTCCAGCGACCCAAAACTTATTGGGTCGCTGGAGATCAATTCACTGACAAAAATCAGTCAGCGCCATCAGCAACCACCTCTTCTGACGGTATTTCAGTTGCAACATCGGCGGATAACTGGGCTTCTCGCTCAGCTTCGCGTTCCGCATCAATGGCAGCAAGCTCTTCATCGCGAACTTCAGCGACCGCACGGTACTGGCTCATGATCGAACCTGTGCCCGCAGGAATCGGTCGCCCGACGATTACATTTTCCTTCAAACCGACCAAAGTATCGATTTTTCCGGAAACTGCGGCTTCGGTTAGAACCCGAGTCGTTTCCTGGAAAGATGCGGCAGAGATGAAGGAATGTGTTTGCAGGCTGGCCTTGGTGATTCCCTGCAATACAGGCTCACCGGTGGCGATAGCCCCACCCTTCTTCTTGGTCTTGGCATTTACCCGATCAAACTCTTTACGATCAACCAGTTCACCAATCAGGAAGGTTGTTTCTCCACCATTGGTGATTTCGACCTTCTGCAACATCTGACGGACAATGACCTCAATGTGCTTATCATTGATTTTCACGCCCTGGAGACGATAAACGTCCTGGATTTCATTGATCAGGTACTCAGCAAGAGCTTCAACGCCCAGAATCCGCAAAATATCGTGCGGCACTGGGTTACCATCCATCAACGGATCACCGATTCGAACGTAATCACCCTCCTGAACGGAGATATGCTTACCTTTCGGAATCAGATACTCGACCTTTTCTTCTTCGCCTTCGGTCGGCATCACGACGATTCGCCGTTTGTTTTTGTAATCCTTGCCGAATTCAACACGACCTTCGTTTTCCGCGATAATCGCGTAATCCTTAGGCTTACGTGCTTCAAACAATTCTGCAACACGTGGCAGACCACCTGTAATGTCACGTGTTTTGGCTGATTCGCGAGGAATACGTGCCAACACATCGCCTGCATGAACAGTTTGACCGTCTTCTACTGAAAGAATGGCATCAACCGAAAGGAAGTAACGTGCTTCCAGTCCATTGTCCAAGGTGATCACCTCTCCCTTTTTGTCACGAATTGTAATTCGCGGCTTAAGATCGGCGGCTCTCGGTTGCTGTTTCCAGTCAATGACAACTTTCGAAGCGATACCAGTTGCTTCATCAAGTTTTTCAGTCAGGGACAGACCTTCCTGAAGATCGACATAATTTGCGGTACCCTCTATCTCGGAAACCACTGGAAGAGTGTACGGGTCCCATTCTGCCAGTTTGTCACCACGGGTAACTTTCGCTTTGTCCTTAATCAACAGGCGAGCACCATATGGTACGCGATGACGTGCGCGTTCACGGCCCTGGTCATCGATAAGCGCCATTTCACCGTTTCTGCTCATCAAAACCTGTAGACCATCTGAGTTCTTAACCGTATTACAGTTAGAGAACTGCACTTTACCGTTAACAGTCGCCTCAATATTTGACTGCTCGGTTCCGCGCTGGACCGCACCACCAATATGGAAGGTACGCATGGTCAGCTGGGTTCCCGGTTCACCAATAGACTGGGCTGCGATAACACCAACAGCTTCGCCTTGGTTAACAGGTGTCCCTCGAGCCAGATCACGACCATAACATTTGCCACAAACACCCTCTTCCGTTTCACAGGTCAGAACAGAACGAATGCGTAATGTTTCGATATCTGCATCTTCAAGAAGAACACAATCTTCTTCAGAGATAATCGTGCCTGCCTTGAAGAGTACAGCACCTGTTTCCGGGTGAAGAACATCATCAGCAGCTGTCCGGCCGAGAACACGTTCAGTTAGCGGTGCAATAGCTTCGCCACCTTCAATAACGGCCTCAACAGTGATGCCCTGTTTGGTTTTGCAATCAGGCTCACGAATGATGCAATCCTGAGCAACATCAACCAGACGACGTGTCAGATATCCCGAGTTCGCCGTTTTCAAAGCGGTGTCGGCGAGACCTTTACGGGCACCGTGGGTGGAGTTGAAGTACTCAAGAACGCTGAGGCCTTCTTTAAAGTTGGAAATAATCGGTGTTTCAATAATTTCCCCGGACGGTTTAGCCATCAAGCCACGCATACCAGCCAGCTGCTTCATTTGCGCAGCTGAACCACGTGCACCGGAGTGAGCCATCATATAAACGGAATTCAGGTCTTTACTGCCCTCTTCCGAAGTAATTCCGGCCATCATCTCTTCAGCAACCTGATCGGTACAGTGAGACCACGCATCAACGACCTTGTTGTACTTCTCACCCTGGGTGATCAGGCCATCCTGGTATTGCTGCTCATACTGTTTGACGAGAGTTTCCGTATCCCCAACCATTTTCTCCTTGGCTTCGGGAATGATAAGATCATCCTTACCAAACGAAATACCTGATTTACACGCATAGTGGAAACCAAGGCCCATCATTTTGTCACAGAATACAACCGTGTCTTTCTGCCCGCAGTGACGGTAAATTTCGTCGATCACAGTCGAAATTTCTTTTTTCGTCAAAAGGCGGTTGATCAAATCGAAAGGAATATTCTTGTTCCTAGGCAATACTTCACCCAACAACATACGCCCTGGAGTCGTTTCGACACGGGTAACGATCGGATCACCGTTTTCATCAACTGTATGATAACGTGCCTGAACTTTTGCATGAAGGCTGACCTGATGAGAATCAAGGGCATGATGAATTTCTGCAGAATCCACGAAAGCCATGCCCTCGCCCAATTCTCCATCGATCCAGAGCGTCATATAGTACAGACCAAGGATAATATCCTGTGACGGCACAATAATCGGCTTGCCACTTGACGGGCTCAGGATGTTGTTCGTCGACATCATGAGAACGCGGGCTTCAAGTTGGGCTTCCAATGACAGAGGCACGTGAACAGCCATCTGGTCACCATCGAAATCAGCATTAAACGCAGCACAGACCAGCGGGTGAAGCTGAATGGCTTTACCTTCGATCAGAAGCGGCTCAAATGCCTGGATGCCAAGTCGGTGAAGGGTCGGCGCACGGTTCAGGAGAACCGGGTGTTCGCGGATAACTTCTTCCAGAATATCCCAAACTTCGGGACGTTCTTTTTCAAGCATACGCTTGGCGGCCTTAATCGTGGTTGCCATCCCATAAAGCTCAAGCTTGGCGTAGATAAATGGCTTGAACAATTCAAGCGCCATCTTCTTCGGTAAGCCGCATTGATGAAGCTTCAATTCTGGCCCCACAACGATAACCGAACGACCGGAATAATCGACGCGTTTACCAAGCAGGTTCTGACGGAAACGTCCCTGTTTGCCTTTCAGCATATCAGCGAGAGATTTCAGCGGACGTTTGTTTGCGCCCGTGATCGCCCGACCGCGACGCCCGTTGTCAAACAACGCATCAACAGATTCCTGAAGCATACGTTTTTCATTACGAACAATGATATCAGGAGCGCGCAATTCGATCAGACGCTTCAAACGGTTGTTACGGTTGATTACACGGCGATACAGATCGTTCAAGTCAGACGTCGCAAAACGACCGCCATCCAGTGGCACCAACGGACGAAGTTCCGGCGGAAGAACTGGAATAACTTCCAGGATCATCCATTCCGGACGCGCACCAGACTCAATAAATGCTTCGATCAGTTTGAGGCGTTTGACGAATTTTTTCCGTTTTGCTTCAGAATTCGTTTCACGTAGATCATCACGCAGGATTTCAAGCTCGCTTTCCAGATCGATCGCTGCCAGCATTTCACGCAATGCTTCCGCACCAATTCCGACCGAGAACGAATCTTCACCATATTCGTCCATGGCGTTTTGGTACTGCTCTTCCGTCAGCATCTCATGAAGCTTCATGGGCGTGAGGCCAGGCTCAACAACAACGTAGTTCTCGAAGTACAGAACCTTTTCGAGATCTTTCAATGTCATATCGACCAGCAAGCCAATGCGGCTCGGAAGCGATTTCAGGAACCAGATGTGGGCAACCGGCGACGCCAGTTCAATATGGCCCATGCGCTCGCGACGAACCTTTTGCAAGGTGACCTCGACACCGCATTTCTCACATACAATACCCTTGTACTTCATACGTTTGTATTTACCGCACAGGCATTCGTAATCCTTCACGGGGCCGAAAATACGCGCACAAAACAAACCATCCCTTTCCGGCTTGAACGTACGGTAGTTAATGGTTTCCGGCTTTTTGATTTCACCGAATGACCAGGAGCGAATACGCTCTGGTGATGCAATGGAAATCTGAATTTGGTCAAACCGCTGGGTGCCCTGCGGTTGACCGAAAATTTTGACTAATTCGTTCATGTCATTTCCTCCTGAGGCCGGCGCTTAGTTGAGTTCTACGTTAAGGCCAAGGGAATGTAGTTCCTTGACCAGGACGTTGAACGATTCCGGAATGCCCGCCTCGAAAGTATCATCACCTCGGACGATGGCTTCGTAGACCTTGGTACGGCCAGAAACATCATCCGATTTGACAGTGAGCATTTCCTGCAATGTGTAGGCGGCGCCATATGCTTCAAGCGCCCAGACTTCCATTTCACCGAACCGCTGCCCACCAAACTGTGCCTTACCGCCCAACGGCTGCTGGGTAACAAGACTATATGGTCCAATGGAACGTGCGTGGATTTTGTCATCCACCAGATGGTGAAGTTTGAGGATGTAGATGTATCCAACCGTAACTTTACGGGCAAAGGTATCACCCGTACGGCCATCAATCAGTGACACCTGTCCCGAACCGTCCAGTCCGGCCAGTTCCAGCATATCAACAACGTCTTTTTCGACGGCACCATCAAATACTGGTGTTGCGATCGGAACGCCGTTCCTCAGGTTGGTTGCCATTTCCAGAACGTCATCATCATCCAGGTCATGAATGTCTTCTTTGTAGACATCCGCACCATAAATATCTTTCAGCTTGCTGCGGATATTTTTGGTATCGGCACCTGTTGCCCGATATGTGTCGAGCATTTCGCCGATCTGGCGTCCTAATCCGTGACATGCCCAGCCGAGATGCGTTTCCAAAATCTGCCCCACGTTCATACGTGATGGAACGCCGAGAGGATTGAGGACGATATCGACAGGCGTGCCGTCCTCAAGATGTGGAATATCCTCAACCGGAATGATCTTCGAAATAACACCCTTGTTACCGTGACGGCCAGCCATCTTATCGCCCGGCTGCAATTTCCGTTTCACTGCAACGAAGACTTTAACCATCTTCATAACACCAGGGCTGAGATCATCCCCGCGCTGAAGTTTATCGACCTTGTCCTCAAAGCGCTGCTGGAGCCTGGAAATATCAGCTTCAAACTGCCCTTTCAGGGTTTCGACGTCCTTCATTGCTTTGTCGTTGGCAATAACGATCTGTGACATTTGGCCAGCCGTGTATTCATCAAGAACTTCGGTCGTCAGCTTGGTTCCGTCCGCAAGACCTTTCGGGCCACCAACAGCTTTCTTGTTCAGCAGGAAGGAACGCAGGCGTGCCTGGAAACTTCCTTCAAGAATCGTGCGTTCATCATCACGATCTTTTGCCAGACGTTCGATTTCAGAGCGCTCGATTGACAGCGCGCGCTCATCCTTGTCGACGCCACGGCGAGAAAAGACGCGAACCTCAACAACGGTTCCGGCAATGCCCGGTGGCAGACGCAACGATGTATCGCGCACATCGGAAGCTTTTTCACCAAAGATAGCACGAAGGAGTTTTTCCTCCGGTGTCATCGGGCTTTCACCTTTTGGCGTAACCTTACCAACCAGGATATCACCCGGTTTGACTTCCGCACCGATATACGTAATCCCTGCTTCATCCAGATTCTTCAGCGCTTCTTCACCGACATTCGGTATATCACGCGTGATTTCTTCCTGACCGAGCTTGGTATCACGTGCCATAACTTCAAATTCTTCAATGTGGATCGAGGTGAAGACATCATCACGCACAATCCGTTCTGAAATCAGAATTGAATCTTCGAAGTTGTACCCATTCCAAGGCATAAACGCGACGAGCACGTTACGGCCAAGAGCCAGATCACCAAGGTCCGTTGATGGGCCATCGCCGATGGTATCGCCAGCAACAACCTGATCACCAACCTTGACCAGCGGGCGCTGGTGGATCGCCGTGTTCTGGTTGGAGCGCTGGAATTTCAGCAAGTTGTAGATATCAACGCCTGTATCAACGTTCTGGGCGTCATCTTCCGCCCGAACAACGATACGTGTTGCATCCACCTGATCAACAACACCTGAACGTTTCGCAACAATCGTCGCCCCTGAATCACGCGCAACAGGTTTTTCCATCCCTGTTCCAACGAATGGCGCTTCCGCCTTAATCAACGGAACAGCCTGACGCATCATGTTCGAGCCCATGAGGGCACGGTTAGCATCATCGTTCTCAAGGAATGGGATCAAAGCCGTTGCAACGGAAACAAGTTGTTTCGGTGATACATCGATGTAGTCGATATCCGAAGGCATGGAGAGTGTGAAATCACCACCTTTTCGTGAACTTACAAGCTCGTTTGCAAATTTGCCTTTGCTATCGAGGTCTTCATTCGCCTGGGCGATTGTGTAGCGGCCCTCTTCCATCGCGGAAAGATAGACCACTTCATCCATAACTTTTTCGTTCTCAACCTTGCGATACGGTGTTTCAATAAAGCCGTATTTATTGACGCGCGCATATGTCGCAAGCGAGTTGATCAGGCCGATGTTTGGGCCTTCAGGGGTTTCAATCGGGCAAATCCGACCATAGTGGGTCGGGTGCACGTCACGAACCTCAAAGCCAGCACGCTCACGTGTCAAACCACCTGGTCCAAGCGCCGAAAGACGGCGTTTGTGGGTGATTTCAGAAAGCGGGTTGGTCTGATCCATGAACTGACTCAACTGAGATGAGCCAAAGAACTCGCGCACTGCCGCAGCAGCCGGTTTCGCGTTAATCAAATCGTGCGGCATGACAGTGTCGATATCGACAGAACTCATACGCTCACGAATTGCACGCTCCATACGCAGCAGGCCGACGCGGTATTGGTTTTCCATCAGTTCACCAACGGAACGAACCCGGCGATTGCCAAGGTGATCGATATCATCGATTTCACCACGGCCATCTTTAAGCTCAACCATCGTGCGAACTACTTCGAGGATGTCTTCTTTGCGAAGAACCCGAACCGTGTCATCAGTTTCGAAGTCCAGACGGGAGTTCATCTTAACACGGCCAACAGCGCTCAGATCGTAACGTTCGCTGTCGAAGAATAGACTTCCGAACAGAGCTTCAGCAGTTTCAAGGGTTGGCGGCTCACCTGGGCGCATGACGCGGTAGATGTCGATCAAGGCTTCTTCGCGACTGGTGTTCTTGTCAACGGCCAGTGTATTTCGGATATACGGTCCGACGTTCACGTGATCAATGGCAAGGGTATTGATTTCAGTGACACCTGCATCATTGAGGGCTTCTTGAATCTCTTCAGTGATTTCAGCACCGACTTCGATGAAAACTTCACCGGTTTGTTCGTTGATGATATCACCCGCAACGTAACGACCGATTAAATCGCCATCGTTGACGAGAATTTCGGCCAGGCCCTTTTCTTCAAGGGTACGCAGCAAGCGCGGAGTTACTTTTTTGCCGGCTTCTGCGACAACTTTTCCGGTTTTTGCGTTGACCAGATCAGCCGTCAATTTGGTGCCGCGAATTTGATCACCGACAAATGCAGTTTTCCAACCACGTTTGACCTTGGTGAACGGTACAGCAGCGTAGAAGTAATTCAGAATTTCTTCCGGTGTCATACCGACAAGTTCGCTGGCTTCAAGCTCACGACCAGCTTTTTCAGCTGTTTCGCGTGCTTTTTCAGCGCCAACACCTTCAAGAGCAAGAAGAAGAGTTGTTACTGGCAGTTTACGGCGACGATCGATACGTACATAGACTAGGTCTTTGGCATCGAATTCGAAATCAAGCCAGGAACCACGGTAAGGAATAATGCGCGCGGCAAACAGGTACTTCCCGGATGAATGGGTCTTACCTTTATCGTGATCGAAGAATACGCCAGGCGAACGGTGCATCTGCGATACGATAACACGCTCCGTACCGTTGACCACAAATGTCCCATTAGACGTCATCAGGGGCATATCGCCCATATAGACGTCCTGCTCTTTTACGTCTCTGATCGAGCGAGCTAAGGTTTCTTCATCAATATCCCAAACGACGAGGCGCAGCGTTACTTTTAACGGCGCGGAATAGGTCATGCCACGTTGCTGGCATTCCTCAACATCGTATTTGGGAGCCTCAAATTCGTAGCTGACGAACTCAAGAGTTCCACGCTCCGAAAAATCATGAATGGGGAAAACAGACTTAAAGACCTCTTGCAGGCCAGACTGTGTCCGTTCCGCTGCGGCGATATCGCGCTGCAGAAAACTCTCGTAGGAGGATTTTTGAACTTCGATAAGATTAGGCATTTCGACAGCTGTCGCCAACCGTCCGAAATCTTTGCGTATACGTTTGCGACCCGTAAATGAAGTAGCCATTACAGTACCTTCACCAATAAATTTTCAGGGACCCTTCTGCCCGATTACCGCAATCGGAAAGAAAGAGTCTCAAAGATATGCCAGGCAATCCGATGCTGATCTTAATCGATCCTGCATTCAGTCCCTGACAGGGCAAAGGTATCCGCTTTTCCCGGCTGCGGTGAAGCCATTTCGGGCGGATACCGGGTCTTCTCTGCCGGAACAGCCCGACGGGAAATTCCCATCGGGCTGAACAGTGTAACTTCTTACAGTTTGGGTCCGGCAGGCCCCAAACTGCTGCTCCATTATTTGAGCTCGACCGTGGCGCCGGCTTCTTCCAGCTTTTTCTTGATTTCCTCGGCTTCGTCTTTCTTCGCGCCTTCTTTAACCGTAGCAGGAGCGGATTCAACCATCTCCTTGGCTTCTTTCAGACCGAGGCCTGTGATAGCGCGTACTTCTTTAATGACGTTGATTTTCTTTTCGCCGATAGACGCAAGAACAACATCAAATTCATCTTTCTCTTCTGCAGCAGCACCAGCATCAGCACCACCAGCAGCGGCTGCAACAGCAACCGGTGCAGCAGCGGAAACGCCCCACTGCTCTTCGAGCATTTTAGAAAGCTCAGCCGCCTCCATGACGGTCAGGCTTGATAGTTCGTCTGCAATTTTCTGTAAGTCAGCCATTTAAATTACTCCTTAGGCTTGAACGTTTTACTACGACTGGAAACCGGTTTCACGCGGCGTCTTGTCCCTTTTCACCGTAAGCACCGATGACACGGGCAACCTGACCAGCCGGTGCTTGAAGCACACCAGCAATACGGGTCGCCGGTGCATTCAGCAGTCCGACAATTTTGCCACGAAGTTCATCAAGCGACGGCAAGGTCGCCAGGGCCTTAATCGTGTCAGGGGTAAGATTTTCCTCACCGAGAGCACCGCCAATAACAACGAGCTTATCGTTTTCTTTGGAAAACTTAACCGCGACCTTTGCGGCAGCTACGGGATCATCCGAAAAGGCAATTGCCGTCGGACCCGTAAACATGTCGCTAAGACCTTCGAATTTCGTACCTACGAGAGCAAGACGTGTGAGCCGGTTCTTGGTCACTTTGAAGGCTGCGCCCGCTTCACGCATACGCCCGCGGAGATCACCCATTTCAGCAACCGTCAACCCGGAATAATGGGTGACGACAACCATGGATGTCCCGTCAAACGTTTCGCGAAGAGATGCGACCAGGTCTTCTTTTTGTGTCCGGTCCACTAATCGTCTCCAGTTTATGACGCCCTCCCCTTCACCATTGAAGGTTAAAGCGCCGTTGCACGATGGCTCCTGTAACTTGGGCCCAGCGGGCCATCCCGTTACGGGAACCGACACGCCTGTCCAGTGCAACAGTCCAAGCCGTTCAAGATGTTTGAAAAACACCAAAAAACGGACTTTTACACTGCCTATGCAGGCGGGAATTCCCCTTAAACCACAACATGCGGCACCTACGGTCTCGGACAGGTGGAAACGGCCAAAAGGCCGCCTCCTAAACCAACCACCGAAGTGGGAGGTTATTCTCTAATCAAGCGCTAGCCAGATCAGTAACGTCGATCTGCAAACCAGGTCCCATCGTGGACGTGAGGCTTGCTTTCAACAAATACGTACCTTTAACACCGCTCGGCTTGGCTTTCGTGATTGCATTTACAAACGCAATGACGTTTTCCTTAATAGCTTCTTCGCTGAAACTCGCTTTGCCGACACCAGCATGAATGATCCCGGCCTTTTCAACGCGAAATTCAATCTGCCCGGCTTTGGCCGCTTTAACCGCACCGGCAACATCAGGAGTAACCGTACCCAATTTCGGGTTCGGCATAAGACCTTTGGGGCCCAGAACTTTCCCGAGGCGGCCGACGACAGCCATCATGTCAGGCGTCGCGATGCAACGTTCGAAGTCCATGTCACCTTTCTGAATGCGTTCAGCCAGATCTTCTGCGCCAACCATTTCCGCACCAGCGGCAGTAGCTTCGTCAGCTTTGTCGCCACGGGCAAATACAGCAACACGAACTGATTTACCAGTACCGTGCGGCAGAGCGACTGTGCCACGAACCATTTGATCGGAATGACGTGGGTCGACCCCGAGATTGATCGAGATTTCGACCGTTTCGTCGAATTTCGTCTTGGATGCGCATTCTTTGATCATTTTGACGGCCGCGTCGACTTCGTAGGTCGTAAGGCGATCAATATTATCATAGGCGGTTTTCAAACGCTTACCTTTGGCAGCCATTATGCGCCCTCCACTTCAATACCCATGGAACGCGCGGTGCCAGCAATCATCTTTGCAGCCTGATCCAGGTCATGGGCGTTCAAATCAACCATTTTTGACTCAGCAATCTCGCGGCACTGTTTCATTGTCACCCGACTAACTGTTTCCTTACCCGGTGTGCTGGAGCCTTTTGCGAGTTTAGCTGCTTTCTTCAAGAAGTAGCTCGCTGGCGGAGTCTTGGTGATGAAACTGAATGTGCGGTCCGCATAAGCGGTGATGACAACCGGAATCGGCATGCCTTGTTCAACGTTTTGTGTCTGGGCGTTAAACGCTTTGCAAAATTCCATAATGTTCAAGCCAGCCTGGCCGAGAGCCGGGCCGATAGGTGGCGACGGATTTGCTTGTCCCGCCGGCACTTGTAGCTTGACGTAACCTGCTACTTTTTTTGCCATTTCACTTCCTCAGTTAAATGTTTTACAGGCGCACACCATGTGTCCTGCTGAGTCGCGTGGTCCGATCATGGCTGATCTCCCACACTGTTCGCCGACAAATGTCGGCAAAATTCCTTTAAAGCTTTTCAACCTGCGAATATTCAAGCTCAACAGGTGTTGCCCGACCAAAGATCGAAACCGATACTTTGACGCGTGCACGCTCTTCATCGACGTCCTCAACCATTCCATTGAAGGAATTGAAAGGACCATCACAAACCCGAACTTCTTCGCCAATTTCGAAAATCACCGATGGTTTCGGACGATCAACACCTTCTTTGACCTGATGCAGGATACGTTCGGCTTCAGAATCGCGAATTGGTGTCGGACGGCCCTTGCCACCGAGGAAATCGGTAACCTTTGGCGTATTCTTGACCAAATGCCAGGTTTCGTCCGTCAAATCCATACGGATGAGAACATAACCCGGGAAAAACTTACGTTCAGCGTTGACCTTTGCGCCGCGGCGCAATTCAACAACTTCTTCCATGGGAACCAGGACCTGTTCGATCATGTCTTCCATGCCGGTCTGGACGGCTTGCTCCTCAATAGACTGAGCAACCTTCCGCTCGAAACCGGAATAAACGTGAATGACGTACCAGCGCATCGCCATCTTGATTAGCTCCCAATACCCAGAATTTGCTTAACACCGAACTGCAGCGCTTGATCAACGATTAGAAAAAAGATCGACGCAACGATCACCATTACGAAGACCATAGCCGTCGAAACTGTCGCCTCTTTGCGCGAAGGCCAGGTTACTTTCGCCGTTTCCTGACGAACTTCCTGGATAAACTGCGCCGGATTGGTTTTAGCCATCTGGGTTTTCCGAACTTAAAAAAATCACAAAATTAATTTATCTTACGCTGGCAGGGGTACAGAGACTCGAACTCTGAACCTCCGGTTTTGGAGACCGGCGCTCTAGCCAATTGAGCTATACCCCTTCACCTTCGCATTCTCCAAAATGTCAGTATTTGGCAACATTCTGGAAAAACAAACTGAGACAGAGCGGTTACCCGCCCTGCCTATAATCGCTCCGCAAAGCGGATATTACTCGACGATTGAGCTAACGACGCCGGCGCCGACGGTACGGCCACCTTCGCGGATTGCGAAACGAAGACCTTCGTCCATGGCAATCGGTGCGATCAGATTTACTTCCATTGCGATGTTATCGCCCGGCATCACCATTTCGGTGCCGCCCGGCAATTCGATCGTTCCGGTTACGTCCGTTGTACGGAAGTAAAACTGAGGACGATAGTTAGAGAAGAACGGCGTGTGACGGCCACCTTCATCCTTGGTCAGGATGTAGCACTCACACTTGAACTTCGTATGCGGTGTAATCGATCCCGGCTTCGCCAGAACCTGACCGCGCTCAACCTCTTCACGCTTCGTGCCACGAAGAAGAACACCAACGTTATCGCCAGCTTCACCTTCGTCCAGCAACTTGCGGAACATTTCAACACCGGTGCAGGTCGTCTTCGTGGTGTCTTTAATGCCGATGATTTCAATTTCTTCACCAACTTTAACAATACCACGCTCAATACGACCGGTAACAACAGTCCCACGACCGGAAATCGAGAAAACATCCTCAATCGGCATCAGGAACGGCTGGTCTTTCGGACGATCCGGCTGCGGGATGTATTCATCAACAGCTGCCATCAATTTCTTGATCGCTTCCGAACCCGTCGCCGGGTCGCTATCTTCCAGAGCGCCAAGGGCCGTGCCCATAACGATCGGAATATCGTCGCCAGGGAAGTCGTAAGAACTCAGAAGCTCACGAATTTCCATTTCAACAAGCTCAAGAAGCTCTTCATCATCAACCTGGTCAACTTTGTTCATGAAAACAACCAAAGCCGGAACACCAACCTGACGGGCAAGAAGGATATGCTCACGTGTCTGAGGCATCGGGCCATCAGCTGCGGAAACAACCAAAATCGCGCCATCCATCTGCGCCGCACCCGTGATCATGTTCTTCACATAATCAGCGTGACCCGGGCAATCAACATGGGCGTAGTGACGGGCTTCCGTCTCATACTCAACATGTGCCGTAGAAATCGTGATCCCACGCGCTTTCTCTTCAGGTGCCTTGTCAATGCTGTCATAGGCCTGAAACTCAGCCCCACCAGATTCCGCAAGAACCTTCGTAATCGCCGCCGTCAACGTGGTCTTACCATGATCAACGTGACCAATCGTACCAATGTTGCAATGCGGTTTATTACGTTCAAATTTTTCTTTAGCCATGGCTCTCTATCTCTTTCTTACCTAATACGGTCCCGTTGGGGCGCATACTATCGACCAAATTTTTTCAACCAAACTATGGCAAACTCTGGAGCGGGTGAAGGGAATCGAACCCTCGTCGTAAGCTTGGAAGGCTTCTGCTCTACCATTGAGCTACACCCGCATATACCAACGCCCCGGCGTTCGCTTCCTTTAATCACGCCCGTAATAATGGTGGAGGGAGTTGGATTCGAACCAACGTAGACGTACGTCAACGGGTTTACAGCCCGTCCCCTTTAGCCACTCGGGCACCCCTCCATCACGTTCCCGACTACCAATTGGCTGCCGGGGACCCGAAATATGAGGATTTGTCAGCTAATGTCAACGTCAAAAGACAGCATTTTTGTCCGCAAATTTCCTGAGCCCGAAATTAACGGTTCAAGAGACGTGCAGACATTCACTGAAAGACATGGTAAACGGCCCTATGAATAAGCACAAGCGTCATAAAAAAAGCCGCATTTCCGGCCCTCCCACGGGCCGTAAAAAAAGTGAAACCGGCACCTGGATTTACGGGCCGCATGCCTGCCTTGCGGCGCTCAACAATCACAAAAGAAATATTTCCCGGATTCTTTTCACGAAAAATGCGGCTGATGAGTTGGATCATCGCGTTAATCAGTTTCCAGTGCCGCCAGAGACTGTCGATCGCGGCGTGATTGATGCTGTCCTGCCCCCTGATTGCGTACACCAAGGCGTTGCCGTTCTTGCCGCCGCCCTGCCCTATACGGATGTGCTTGATGTGGCATCGTCATTGGATGAAAACGCACCTGCTGTTTTCCTTGCTCTGGATCAGGCGAATGACCCAAGAAATATCGGAGCAATCCTGAGAACCGCCGCAGCGTTCGGGTGCAGTGGCATCATTATGCCGGATCGCGGGTCGCCAGAAGAAAGCGGGACAATGGCTAAAGCCGCTGCGGGCGCGCTTGAAACGGTACCACTGCTCAGGGTGACAAACCTTGTTAGAACACTGGAAGAACTAGGCGAACACGGGTTCTGGTCTATCGGATTGGATGGAAGTGCCGATAAATCTCTGTCAGATATGGATTTCACAGGCCGTGTTGTTCTGGTATTGGGGGCCGAGGGGCGTGGATTACGTCGTCTTACCCGCGAAACCTGCGATCATCTGACGCGCATTCCGATCTCGGAGGACATGGAGAGTCTGAACCTCTCGAATGCGGCAGCAATCACCCTATATGAGATTGCCCGGCAAATAAGTCGTTCCTGATATGGCATTCAAGGTGCTGGCGGGGCTCTTCGCCGATGAGACCAATAGCGCGTGAGGTTCTGATCGTTGATACAGGCGCCCTATCCTCAACCGATTAAAACTAACGCCCCTACACCCGATTACGACGCCCTATATTCCCGCCGGATATGGACTAGAAAAATTATCGACAAATTTTATTTACTAACGCTTGCCCACGCCGGGATGGCAATATAATGTCCCGCGCATTCCAAGGGAATGGCATTAAAGGCCGGCTTAGCTCAGTTGGTAGAGCGGCTGATTTGTAATCAGTAGGTCACGAGTTCGAATCTTGTAGCCGGCACCATTCTCCTCAATGACTTACCGGCTGCCCGTTAGGTCATTTTTAGTTTTTGACGTACATTTCCGAGCGTTAATAATAGGCACGTCGTGAACTGGCTTGCCGTACCATGAGTTCAAAAAGGGAGTCACTTTATGGCATTCGTCTTCGGCTCTCTTGCGTTAATTGTTGCCCTTATCTCTTTGTGGTTGGTCTCGACCACCACAAAAAAAATCGACGCAATTGGTGATGAATTTATGCAACGTGTAAAAAAAGACCAGCAAAAAGCTTTAGTCGAAATAAAAGCCAAGATCGCAGACCTTGAAACGCAGAACCACGATATTGAAGAACAACTAAAAAGCCTGACAGAGGGCGAAAGCCAACCAACAGATTAAATCAGGAATCGCCTTGAATGGTGGTAAACTGCCTATCGTTTCCGTCGCAAAATCAGTGTGATTTCCGTGTAGGTTTAGCCCTCCGCTGCCACAGCACAATCCATACAGCTCGCCGCGTATGGCAGAGCTTTCAAGCGTTTTTGGTCGATTGGGTCGCCGCAACTGGTGCATTCGCCATAGGTTCCGATTGCAATTCGCTGGAGGGCAGAATTGATTTGGGCAATTTCAGCCTGTGCGGCGATTCCCATGTCTTCAAGGACTTCATCGCCCTCATTTTCGGTCGCGCGGTCTTCCCAGTCGGCGCTGTCGGGCTGACGAAGTTCGTCGCTGATCTCATTGAGCTTTCTGTGCAGCTCAACCAGCCGTTCTTCCAACATGTTTTTGGTAATATCAAGGGCGACCATCGCAAATCCGCTGCCAGTTAAATCTTTGTTGAGTGTAGGGGATTTAAAGGTTTGGCGCCTTGAGGGAGATCAACACTTTAGGACTTTCGCAAAGTGGAAATTACTTTGGACCACACCTCGGTCTGAGCCTAATAAAGCCATGTCCGAAAACTTTATCTTTTCCCTTTTTCCCAAGATCGACGGCTTTGCGTCTCAAAGCCTTTTTGAAGGTCGAGGCCGGGCGTGCGCCGCCGTAGGCAATCTCTGCAGCAAGCAAAGCTGCGATGTAAGGGGATGCAAAAGAGGTCCCGCTCATCACTTTTGTGCCGCCGGGGACAGCTGTGAAAATACGTACGCCCGGGGCGGCGAAGTCGATATAACTACCGCTGTTGGCATGGCTATAGATAAGCTTTTTGGAATTGACTGCCGTGATTGCAACCACATGTTTATACGCAGCTGGATAGGCCGGTCGGTCGGCTCGTCCCCAATTCCCTGCGGCGGCGACAAGTATTATGCCCCGCTTTCGTGCAGCATTGAAGGCCATTCGCAGAAGTTTGTTATCGGTTCCGGCGACGCTTAGGTTGATGGCGTGAACCCTGATCTTTGCCAGCCAGCTCAAAGACTTGAGCAGTGCCCGGCTAGACCCGACCTTACTGCCATTTCTCTTGGTTTCAAACATGCTTGCCGCATACAGTCGAGCCCCCGGCAGCAAGCCACCCCATTTGGATTTTCCAACCAGCATCGTGGCGATGGCTGTACCGTGAACCTTCGGGCCGGGTTTTCGGCCCCGTGAATGAAATGAGGCGAATTTGACGTTCTGACCTTTCAAGGCCGCATGAGAAATGTCTACGCCGGAATCAATCATGCCCAATCGGACGCCACGCCCACATTTGGAACTGGCATTTTTCCAGCCCATTGCGCCACGCGCATGCAACCCTTTCGCCTGAGCTTCAAAAACGTGGTTTGCATCAATGGTGGCACCGGGAAACCTCGCTGACAGCTCGCGTCTGGCCTCTGGAACAGATTTACTGCGCGGAATGTTCACGACCGTCATGTTTATGCCAAGACCATCCAGATCTGTTTGCTCGATAATCTTGTAACCCATGCTTTTGATCTGGCTGGAAAATTCACGTGGCGCGTTAGCAATCAAAAGCTCGCCCGACACAAACTGATTGGCCGGATCACCAGGGTCTTTATGAAAAAGGTGTTTGGGCAGCCTATTTGCATCCTGGATCGTTTGACCGTTAATGCGGGTTTCCGCCAGGCTGAAACCGGGGTGTATCGACAAAAGTATCAGCGCCAGAATTTGAATGCAAAACAACCGCGTCATAAGATCGATATTCCCTAAACAAGCGTTATTCTTGCGTGAACCCTATCCTCTAACGATTACTGTGAAAATACAATCACCTCCCCATCTTCAAGGCAACAATCCGGCGTAATTGATGCGAAAGTATTGAACAGGTGTTAGAATGAGCATCAGTCTTAAGGATTTATGGCATGAAATTACGCACCACTGCCTTTCTGGCATCCTTGTTGTACAGCACCCCAGTTGCTGCCCAACAAGCAGAGCAGCCGCAGATACAATCCAGCACCGAGGAGCTGGTTGTTTTTGATGCCTGTTACGGTGACCGGTATGAAAGCGACGATGACCTGAACGAGGGTTCGCGGATATCGGATGAGGAAATTCAGGCAGTGCTTAATCCGCCGAAGAGTTGAGCTTCCGCCACGTCCACGGAACAACAAATGATCCTTTGTGCATCCCCTGCGCCAGTCCGCGCGCCTCTTTAAAAGACTGGAGGTAATATTCTCCACCATTATTCCAGTCAGGAACCGCCAAGCCGACCTCTACCAGTTCCGCACCAACATCAAGGGACCCGACTGCACATTTGAAAACAGACCTCCCGGCTCGACCAATGCCCCTTTCAACACAAGAAACCTGCTTATTCACTATAAAAGCCTTCAGATGTGCTGTCGCTGCCTCTCCGCACTTCCAGGGCTTTCCTTTGACAGTGCAGGGTTGAAGGTGCTCTGGGGCGTCATAGCCCCACAACTCAATTTTCGTCTCACCAATTATAATGGTATCGCCGTCTATCACCCGTGCAGAGCCAACAACATCTGCTATGGCAGAGAAACTGAAAATGAGGCAGATTAAAATTGAAATGCAGAACCGCATATCGGGCATTCTAGACGATGTTGGCCTCCATGCGCCACACTGCTTATGACGAATACGAACCGGGACAAGCCATAACATGCCAGAAATGCCGACCTTGCTGAGCAAATCCTACGTACGCCTAAAAGAATGTCGCTACGGGACGATGCTTTATTTCGCAGGAGATTCCTTTGTCGGACGTTCACTTGAATTGTATGGCGAGTTTTCAGCCGGTGAAGCACAAATGTTTGAACAGATTCTCAGACCGGGAATGGCGGCGCTCGATATCGGGGCGAATATTGGCTGTCACACGGTTTTGATGGCCGGACTTGTCGGTCCCGGCGGTAAAGTCATCGCGTTCGAACCACAGCGTATTGTTCACCAAGCGCTTTGCGCAAATCTAGCCCTCAACGCGATTGGAAACACACGCGCCATTCACGCAGCTGCTGGCGAAAAGGCCAATGCCATTGTGGTTCCTGAAATCGATTACGGGGCGGGTGGGAATTTTGGTGGGCTGTCACTAGGTGAATATGAGAAAGGTGAAATGGTTGATGTCAGAACCATCGATGCGCTCAATTTGAATGTTTGTCATCTCATTAAAATTGATGCTGAAGGAATGGAGAATGAAGCGATTGTCGGTGCGACAGAAACCCTGAAAAAATGCCAGCCTTATCTCTATGTGGAAAACGACCGCCGCGATCGTTCACCTGAGCTGATTGAGCGTTTGTTTAGCGCCGGTTATCGGTTGTACTGGCATCTGCCACCGCTGTTCAATGCAAACAATTTCTTTGGCAATAGCGAGAATGTGTTCGAGGGATTAATTTCCAGAAACATGCTTTGTGTACCGAAGACCCGCGATATCGTGATCAAGGAAATGACTGAAATCACGTCACCTGAAATCAAATTTTAGATGGCTATAACCTGAAAGCCCCGTGGCGATCGACTTGCGATCAACGGGGCTTTCCTATGTGGGCGCTTTTCGCGCCGCCCGATGATAATGATCGGGCTTTTCGATTGGTTCTCGATATGTGGTCTTTATGATTTGGCGGCGTCAGTTTCTGAACCTCCGTTTGCTGTCTTGATGAGTTTATTCTAGCCTGTTCGTCTCAGGGCGCAATGATCGGGATCATAGCGTGAATATATTGCGCACAGTAGACTTGGGGTTTCATGAATATGGCTGACAGACCGCTTATTATCGACGCGCTCCAATACAGCAACTGGTCGGAAGAGATATTCCGCCAAATGAACGGGGCCGGCGTTGGTGCTGTCCATGTGACAATCTGTTATCACGAAGACTTTCGCGAAACGGTTGAGAATATTTCCGCCTGGAACCGACGGTTCGAACAGTTTCCAGAGCTGATTACTCACGGGCGAACGGCTAATGATGTGCGCGATGCCCATGCGAACGGGCGCACCGCAATCATTTTTGGTTTTCAGAACTGCTCTCCTATTGAGGACGATATTGGCCTTGTCGAAGTCTGCCATCAACTAGGCGCTCGCTTCATGCAGTTGTCGTATAACAACCAAAGCCTGCTGGCTACAGGATGCTACGAGTATGACGACCCCGGCATCACGCGGATGGGACGTCAGGTTATTCGCGAAATGAACCGTGTCGGTTTGGTAGTCGATATGAGCCATTCCGCCGACCGCTCAACCCTGGAGGCCATTGAAATATCGGAGCGCCCGATCGCCATCACCCACGCCAATCCGGCTTCCTGGCACTCAGCCCTTCGCAATAAACCAGACGACGTATTGAAAGCTCTGGCGGAAAGTGGCGGCATGCTGGGGTTCTCAATGTACCCGCATCATCTGAACGCTGGCTCTAATTGTGCTGTTGAAGACTTCTGCACCATGGTCGCAAAAACGGCAGAATTGATGGGCGTTGAACGGATTGGCTTTGGCAGCGATCTTTGCCAAAACCAACCGGACAATGTCGTTGAATGGATGCGAAATGGCACGTGGACCCGTGACACTGATTTCGGCGAAGGTTCGAAATCTGCAGCCGGGTTCCCACCGCAACCGACCTGGTTCCAAAACAGTTCCGGGTTTGATAACATTGTTCAAGGTTTGCGCGATGTCGGATTTTCCGAGCCCGATGTCTCCCGCATTGCTGGTGAAAACTGGTTAGACTTCTTCGAACAATCCTTCGGCCCAAAAAGCAGCACAAAATGATGCGATCCCCAGCAGATGTCATGTGCCTTGAGCGCATGGGGGCATCCTTCCAAACCCGCCTCAGTTTCATGCGCACCTTGGTCAGGCGGATGACGCGGGAAAACTGGCGTTTTGAGCAACTTCGATTTGATGTTGATGCCGACGGCTATGGTGTATCGGTATTTTGCGCCCATACGCCGCAGCGGGTTTATTCGCTGGTTGTTTTCACCAACGAACTGGCGCCCGAAAACCGTACTGACAGGGTTATCGCGGAAGCATGGGATGCAACGTTCAATCTGTTTGACGGTATACCGAGCGATGAAGACATTGAACGCCTGTCCGTTAACACGCCGAAACAGGAGGCAGGCCGGTTTCTGCCGAGCGAACTGTCGTTAGCACGGGCCAACAAGAGCCTCAGGTTATTTGAACATATCGTAGAACGCCTGGCCAATGGTCTACAACCTGATATGGACCTCGTCTCAGGCGTAGGTTACCTGATGCGAACCACAGCTGTTTACGGAAGCGGCAAATTCGGATGCGCTGACCGCGCCAAAACTGCAGATCGCCCGGAAACCCAAGGGGCGTTTCAGGTTGAAATGCTGGCCGTCTATCTATTTCGCTGGTTCACCATCGAACTGGTCGAACATGTCGCCCGAGCGCGCGGCAGCGAAGGCGCCGTTAGATTGCATGACGATATCAAGAGATATCTCGGTATCGGCAACTCAACCGGCCTTGGCATGGCGCCCTTTCTGGTCAAACACCCGGTACTGGTTCACAACTGGGTAAACGCACGCGAATCAGCACTGGCCCGTGTCCGCAAGCTGGCCTCACCGGTTGCCGGTTCGGTCGAGGCGTTCTGCCAAAATCTTGCCCGCGCGCGCGATCATATTAGTGAATGGGCTGTTGAAGACAGGCAACAAACCGACCGGATAACCCAGTTGCGTGAAGATATGGTAGATCTTTCCAGCTACGCAGCGACAGCGGATTTCGAAGCAACCACACCTTGGAATACCCTGTATCAGCATGCAACTGAGGCATATTCACACGAAGGGCAGGAGCTGACGGTCTCACTCCTGCTGGAGCCCCATGGTGATCTGGTTGACGATCTTGCGGAGCAAATGTTTGCCGCTGAAGGCCCGGCGCTTGAGCCTGCGATGACACTGGAAAGCTTGCGAGAGCTTATTGCCACACATTACGACTGGGCATTGGACGTCGATTTCGATGCACCATTATCACAAAAGAATTTCTGGTATTATTCAGAAGATAAGTTGGAGCCCCGCTTTGGAGACCGCGCAACGGAACCGGGCGCAGAGCGTGAGATGCCACTTGCCATCGGTCGTGATGTGGCCCGTCTTGCCAAAACAATACAGGATGAAGATGGCGTGGAACCAATAGCTAACTTTCTTTTGAGACAACCAGAATTCAGACATGTAATCCGCCGCATTCAAACCGTCGCCCGCCACCCCTATGCCGAGATCAATGACAATCTGATTGGCGGGGATGTTCGCCCGCTCGACCTGCTGCGCTTCAAGCTGGCATTTTTCGGCGCATCAAAGTTCGATCCTAAATCCGATCTCTGGACGCGGATATCAATGTATCAGGGGGCACCTTTACCGGATGATCTGGCAACAATGGATCCGGATGCCTGGGCATTTCCTGTCAGACCGGAGGTGGCGTAATGTCAAAAACCTACGGACCACTTTCCCTGAACGAAGTTCTGTTTTTCTTTACCCGTGCAACAGTAGGAGCAGGTGCACCGTTCGGCATCGGTGAAGACACGGCAAAAGCAGCGATTTTTCTTGCTGAATGCAATTTGGACCCTGGCCCTATCATCTCATTAGCCCTGAAAAATCTGGATAGACGGACAAGCCAAACAAACCTCACTCTTCGGTCGGTTGGGCATAACGCTGAAATCGAAGCAAGTGATGACCAACCTGTATCTGCTGTATTTGCGGGGCCAGCGGCGGCGGATTGGTTAAGTTCACAAAACGCAAACTCAGATGTGCAACTCCGTATCCGGCAAGTTGACTGTCCGATCCTGATCGCAGCCATATGTCACAAATGGGCTGTTTCCGTCGTCGATCAGACAGGTATGTCACAATCAGCATCAAACAGTTTCACAGGGCCAGCTGATGCTGTCATCACCTCCGGCCAATCAGATTTCATCAGTCGTCGCGATAATGTTCTGATGAATGGCGTTAACATCGACATTGATGCCTGGAATTCGATTCATGGGTACTTCACCCGCTGCCTTGTTCCGTCGACTGCTGAATCCCGCATCGCTGGCGCTGGGGCCGGGTTGGTTGATACAGATTAATTCCCTGGACAGTTCCTTAACCGGGGCACGAATGACTTTTTGGTTTTGCACAACACGATGCATTCGGAATAGATTGAACGTCAATGCATCGTGACTGACCGCTTTTATTTGAGGGATGCCAAATGAGTGACAGCAATTTACGTGATCATCAGTTTTTCTCACAAAGTATTGAACTAGCGGTTCGGGCTGCAAATCGCGAGATCTTGCATCCTGTCGTAGACCCCCTGACCAAAAACAAAGTAATTGCGGTATCCGTTGAAGTTGCAAAACGAAGGAGTGCCTATATTGCGGCCACGCTAAAAATGGGCGACGCCTCAGATGACTCCCCTTCCGGTGAAGAGTTAAAACGATTGAGACTGGAATTTGAAGAGGCACGCGATGGTTTCGGGGCTTTGATGACGGCCATAGAGCGTGACTACATAGATGTCCCAAGCGAATAGTATTTGGCGATCGCGGTTCGAAAACTGAAATTGTATGGTTTCGATCTGTTGCAGGCGTGCTATGGTCCTATAGAATATAACTCAGACTAAATCGATACAAGTAATGCTGGAGGAGAGTTACGGTATGAATAAATTACGCGAAATTGCTGAAGAAGCGACCAGTGGCATAAACGAAATACTGGTAACGCCGTTGACTGACGAGCAAAAGGCCAAGGTCGAACAGATTATCGAGGAAACTGTGATCAAAGCCCTATTGGAAGGACAACACCGCGCGGTCGATGCAGCCATAAAATGCCCAGAAGCTGATCAGGATATGGCTCACAAAATCGCGACAGCAATTCGTCAGAAGAACGACACGTTAATCGTTAATTTATCCAGCTTACGTTAAGCGCGAATTCACAAGCTAATACGGTGAATATTTTTTCTCTGTAGCCACTTTTTAAACAATACAGGTGAGTCACTGTTGACTCATTGCCAACAATGATTATTAATTCTTTTTCTTCTTAGGAAGAAGAAAAATAAACCCGAGTATTGTAAAGCCAGCAACGACAGCAAGTCCTGCAAGATAATATACGGTCATTATCAAATTTCCTTTGCCCAAGGAATGAATGTTTATTGTCAGATTCCTAAGCCGACCGCTGATTCTTACATATTTATTAAAAATAAGCAATCCATAGCGATCGCGTCTGTATTTTTACTAGCCGTATGGTTGTATTAGTCTTGTTATGGGTAATGTGTTCAGCGAGCCGACCGACCTATTGTAATTTCTCGTCAAACGTCGGCGCGTCCTGTTGTTCCACTTCACCATTATTGATCTGAAATTTTCGGTATTGAGAATAAGCGTCACGTTCAACAACGTAAGGGTCGAGCGCCCCTTTCGAAACCGCCTGAATGTCGTCCTGATTGTTGGAATACTGAACTGTCCCCGCTGCAACAGACCCAACCAATGGGAGTGGGCTGGCGAGCGCCGTTACAGCATCTCCCAATGCATCACGAGTATTGGACGGCCCCAGGATCGGGAGCACGATATACATACCCTCTTCTGCACCGTTCACGGCTGCAGCTTGGCCCAGATCTTCGCGGCGGCCCACATATCCCATCTCTTGTGCCGGATCATTAAGTCCGCCAACACCGAGAGTGCTGTTAATGAAAAAACGCTTGGTCGCCGCTTCCGCGTTTTCCGTATCGCCCTGTAGCATACTGCTGATGGCGGTGACAGGTTCGCTGAGGTTAGATGCCGCATTTCCGATCGCTTCCTGCACCGCATCCGGCGTAACGGCCTGATAGCCATCAACCAGTGGGTCCAGAATAACGCCGCGTACGACGCTGTTAAAACCTGATGTAATTCGGTTCAGGCCTTCCAACGGGTCATTGGCCTGCTTCTCGGTTTCTGGCGCTTCGGATTTGCTTTCATCGGCGTAAACTGACACCGGTGAAGTAATTCCACCGATCAAAAGCGTGGCGGCAAAGAAACGAAAAGCCTTGGCTAGAGCCATTTTTGGTCACTCCCAGGGTAAATGAATACTATTATGATCAATTTTAACAACAAGAAACCCTGCACGTAAAGACTTCTGGGTTTGTATTAGCTCAACGGTGCCCGTTTGTAATAATGCCAGAGCATAACCGCCGCCGTCGTGCGCCAGGGGCGCCAACGTTCGGCAATAACATCCAGTTCAGCAATACTCGGCCGGGCATCCAGTTTCATCAGGCGTTCAGCAGAGGCCGCAAGTGCCACATCTCCGGCGGGCCAAACGTCTTCGCGGCCTAGGGCAAACATCAGATAGATTTCCGCGGTCCAGCGACCGATACCGGTTACCGCCGTCAATGCCTTCATGACATCTGCATCGTCCAGTTTATCAAGAGCATCCAAATCAAGCGTGCCATCGGTTAACGCGTCAGCCAGACAACGGACATAGCGGGCCTTCGGGCGGCTGAAGCCAAAACTTCGGATGGTGTCGTCACCGGCCTCAATGACCGCCATTGGCGTAACCGCACCCAGCCCCTCCTCCAGCCGTCGCCAAATCGACGCACCTGCCTGAACAGAGACTTGCTGATCAACGATGGTCCGAACCAGCGTCGCGTAGCCAGGCGCACGTCCTCGCGGTTCTGGAGCACCACAGGTATCAAGCGCAAGTTTCATATGCGGACAGGCCGCGCTTAGGCCCTTCAGGTCTTTCTTCAGCCGTTTGTGCTCGTCACTCAACGGAGTTCCTCAACTGGCGTAACACCAAAGATGCCAAGGCCGGATGCGATGACAAATGCCACTGCCTGTACAAGCGCCAGACGTGCAAGGGTCAGTTCACGGTTATCCGCATGAATAAAACGCAGGCGGGCGTCATCCTTCCCTTTGTTCCAAAGAGCATGGAACCCGGTCGCGAGATCGTTCAGATAATAGGCGATGCGATGGGGTTCGTGAGCTTCAGCAGCACTTTGAACAAAACGCGGCCAGTTCGCCATGATCTGCACCAGTTCAATCTCCGCTGGATCATCAAGCAGACTCATATCCGCTTCAGCCAGCTTTGCAGGAGAGATGTCACCCTTGGCCAAATCCTCAAGCGCATTTCGCAAAATCGAACAACAGCGCGCATGGGCGTAATGCACATAAAACACCGGATTATCGCGGGATTGCTCCAGCGCCTTTTCCAGATCGAACTCCATTTGTGAATCGTTCTTGCGGGTCAACATAATGAAGCGAACCACGTCCTTTCCCACTTCATCGATCAGATCTTTAAGCGTGACAAAGTTACCCGAGCGCTTCGACATGCGCATCGGCTGACCACCTTTCATCAGATGGACAAGTTGGCAGAGCTTAATATCAAGCGTCGCTTCACCGCCGGTAATCGCTGTCGTTGCCGCTTTCATGCGTTTCACATATCCGCCATGATCAGCCCCGAAAATGTCAATCTGGGTGTTGAAACCACGCCGGAATTTATCAAAATGATTGGCGATGTCGTTGGTGAAATAAGTCCACGAACCATCTGATTTTTTGATCGGGCGATCAACATCATCACCGTATTCAGTCGCCTTGAATAAAGTTTGCGGGCGCGGTTCCCAATCATCCGGTGTCTTGCCCTTTGGTGGTTCCAAAACGCCAGTATAAATCAACCCCTTCTCTTCCAGAGTTGCCAGCACATCATCAACAGCACCAGCCTGAACCAGAGCGTTCTCGGATGTAAACACATCCTGCTCAATCCCAAGCGCGGCCAAATCCTGACGCGTCTGCTCCATCATCTTCTCAACGGCAAAGGCGCGGAACTCGGCAAGCCATTCGGCCTCATCAACACCGCGCCATTTGTCACCATCACGCTCGGCCAGAGCGTTGCCAACGGGGATGAGGTAATCACCGGGATAGAAACCCTCGGGGATTTCGCCAATGTCATCGCCAAGCGCTTCGAGGTAACGAAGGTGCGTGGACCGGGCCAGAATATCGACCTGCGCCCCGGCGTCGTTAATGTAGTATTCCGTGGTGACGTCGTAGCCCGCCTTCGCCAGCAGGTTCGCCAGCGCATCGCCTGTGACCGCTCCTCTCGCGTGGGCCACATGCAGGGGCCCGGTCGGGTTGGCCGACACATATTCAACATTAACCTTCTCGCCCTGCCCGAAATCTGATGCACCGTAAGATATGCCAGCATTCAGGATATCGATGATCGTGTTTCGCCAGAAGACAGGCGCTACTCGCAAATTGATAAACCCGGGCCCGGCAATCTCGACACTTGCAACATCATCCAATGCGCCAAGTCGCTCAGCAAGCAAACCTGCCAGATCACGTGGTTTCATACCGGCTGGTTTGGAAAGCACCATGGCCGCATTCGTGGTCACGTCACCATGGCTAGCGTCGCGCGGTGGCTCGACGGTAACGCGGGAGCTGTCCAATCCATCCGGCAATACACCATCGGCAATCATCGCCTTGAGAAGCGTGGCAATGTGATCTTCGAAGACTTCAAACAAGTTCATGTGCAGGCGTTCCGTCATTCAGCTATTGGGGAGACAAATTACAGGTGGGGTCATACTCCGATGAGGGCCTTCAATCAAGCTAACCCGCGTTGGGCTTGATGCGAAACAGTATTAGTGCGACGCTGTTTCCCTAAAGGAAAAATATAATGGCAAAAACCGATCTCAAAAACTTTCGAAAACGCCTCCTCAAAATGCGCGATGAAATTGAGCATATATCGGAAGCGACCGAAGAAAGCCGGAAACCCGTCGAGCTTGACCAGTCCTCAGTCGGGCGGTTGTCGCGTATGGATGCCCTTCAGGGGCAAGCCATGCAACTGGAAACCGAACGCCGACGCGGGGTTGAGTTGCAACGCATCAGCGCGGCGCTGGCCCGTATCGATGAAGACGAGTTTGGTTATTGCCTGACCTGCGGTGAAGACGTCGAGACAAAACGCCTGGAACATGACCCGACCGCCCCCACGTGCATGGCCTGCGCCAAGGGAATGGGCAGTTAATGGGGATTAATTAGTAATATCCGAAATTGCCATCGCTTATACAATATGGTGAATGCCGATAGGTCGTATATGGGTATTTGTGAAGTCTCTGTTTTTAGAAGCCACCTCCCCCACCGCCACCGCCACCACCACCGGATGACCCGCCGCCGCCACTGCCTGAACTCCCCGGTGCAGAGGAAGCTGAACTCATGGCCGATGTGAAATTGCCACCGAGGCTGTCGGACATACGCGTAGCGCCGCCATTGTCCCAAGAATCTCCGCTATACCAACGCGGATGATAGGATTGCTGCGCCATCGCCGCTCCAGCCAACTTCGCGGAAAACTGCTCACTCCATTCATGCTCCACATCAAGAGCCAGCGCATAGGGCAAGAGCTTCTCAAACAATTGTGGTGTTTGGTCCGGTGGGTGAAACATTTCAGGGCGCGCCTGCCCGGCAACCGACAGGTACATTTTGAAACCCTCAATCTGGTCCATGATACGCCGCCCGTCGAACGTCGGTGCCTTCAGCAAAAAAAAGAACAGCGGGTTCAAAAGAACAATGGCGATAAGGATGATGTTAGTGAAGGTCGAAAAGAGATGAAGCGGCAAAGCCACCTCTTCCATAACCCCAGACAGAATCATCACAAACACCACGGCTGTCACGAGAACCGGGAACGCTTTTTTCAGGCGGAACTTACCCTTCATCGCCAAATAAACACGGCGTCCGACGATGGACAGCATGAACACAGGAATGGCCATAGCGATAAAAGTGCTGGCGACAAGTTCTGGCTGTCTTGTCGTCATCAGCACCACGACAATGGTTGCCGCGGACAATACAGCACCGACGCCAAACCAAAGTCTGTTTCTCACAAAATTGATATGGGAAAATTCACTCTCCAAACTATCCCTGAGGGCGGTTATGGTTTTTGAAAACAGTTTGTGATGTTCATTATCCAAATCAATTTCTGTCCGCCGCCCAAACAAGGTACGCTTGATGGCGGCTTCCCCCTTCGATAACTTACCCGACTGCCCGCCGCTGGCGCTTAATGAAAAATCCCCGTCAGGCGTCTCGTGGATTTTCACATGCCCCTTCACGGCCATGTTAACTATGGCTGCCGAAAACGCCTTTTGATCAAACCCCATTCCAAGAATGTAGCGCATGGATGCAGGTGAGAACCCTGCCGGTGGCTCATGCTGCGGCACGATCGGGCAGCCCTCAGGATCACGCCCGACCCGGTTCCAAGCATATAGATAATAGGCGAGAATCAGCAGCAGCCCAACAAAGGCGTAGATCATGGAGAGATTGTCTTCAACAGTTGCGGCAGCCTTCTCCCCCGCACTCGGCTCAGCGACAAGCCCCTTCGGCCAGCCGACCGCTATCGTCAGCCCCTCGCCCGGATTAAGGACCCGCGTGGTTTTGAACGTCGCGTTGCCGTTAACGTCGATCTGGCTGGTGAAATCCGCCCCGCTGGAACCCTTCGGGCCGGTATAGGCGGCATTTTGAATAACCTTTCCGCCCGGTGGCAGCTCAACTACTGCCTCGGCCTGCAGGATCGGGAATTTCCATTCATCCCCGGTAACGTTCCAGTAGACCTCATCAAATGTTTCAAAATATCCGACCTGGTGTTCGGTCTGATAGGTGAACACATAGGTATAGACGCCCGATTTAATCAGCGTATCGCGACTTCCCATATAGATACGTTGGCGGTTCGAGTGGTTTTCGGAAAAGTAACTCAAAGGCTTGCCGTCGCGCGTTACGCTAACAATCCGGTAACGTGTTCTAAGCGTATTGCCTGAGCGGTCCCTGTAATTACTCGGTAGATCGCGATAAATACCGCGTTTGATCTGCCCCCCTTCCGCACGGACCTTTATCGTTTCACTAATCGTCAGCGTCGCATCCGAGTGAACAATAATACGGCTGCTGAACGACAATATTTCTTCGCGGGCCTCGGCCGGTCGTCCGGCCAAAACCATAGCAATGGCAAGCAGCGCAATACCCAGACTGGATACGCGCAACAGACGGCACCCGGCCCCACTCATTCGAAAGAGACTTTCGGAACCGCCCGCATATAAATCAGCACCGCCCTGAACACGCCATGCCCTACAATACCGAGAACGATGGGTAATATGGTCATTCCTAAACGCTCCTGAGCGAAAATTTCAGGTCGGGAAACCTTGCCACAAATTCACGAAAACCCCTATTGCATCAGCATGTATAGGGATAATTCGGGCCGAAATTCAGATGAATTCAGATAAAAACAGATGAATCCAGATAAATACCGATGTTTTGCCGATATGCAACTTCGTCCGTCTGTTGGCGAAATACGGTATAGGCTTAAATTAGCATAATGTCAAGAAAATAGGAAATAAGGCTTAATTCATAGATTTCTCTGCGTTTCATATGAATCTATTATATTCAGGTTCTCTATTTGAATAGATGATCTCTAAAAGGGCTTTGTGGCTGTCGAAATCAAAAGTTAACTGGAAAAAATGCGAATGTTCACTGGAATATTCTTGAGCGATATGGATTTCACACAATCGTCCGAAAAGTTTTACACCCTTAATCACTGGAACCTGTATCCCTATTGACTGGACAGATTTAATGTCCGCTTTCCGCCCAATAGCGGACTAAATCAGACCGGCTTGAAAACTTCCGAATCTAGCCAATAGCGGACTCTGCGGGTCGACGGGGTTTGCATTGCCCTCACCACCTCAACTTGTTGATAGCTGCTTGTGGCGGAAGCGAGTGGATGTTTCATATTTTATATAGGAATCGGAGAAATTCAGTCAAATTTTGTGAAATAGAATCTTGCGTAGCCTCTCGAAGCGCCGCTTCTTTCGGGGAATCAGTACTGATCCTCTTGAAATCGTCTGTGAAAGCAGGAGTCGCCGCGACCGCGTTGGCCCCAACGATCAAACTGAATATTCCCGCTCGAACAGCAGGGCCCACATTCTCGCTCATTTGGTCTGCAACTGTGGGCAGTTCAGGAATTTCCACTGGGATCCTTTTGTGTATGGTTTTGAATACCAATTTTTCATCCGTAGAAATTCGGACCAATAAATATGATATTGTGGATTCAACTTCGACAATTTTGTCGGTTTCATGGGGTTTAAGCGCTTCCAACGTGACATCTAAACGGTATGACGCTTCGCTAGATGTCTTTGCGAGGAGATAATTTTTTTCAATAGAATGCGTTACAGCTTCAGAAAAATTATCCAACAGGACATCACTTCGCTGGATTACGACGAAGATTGAATTCCGAAATTTGGAATCTGGCTTTTCAAAATGCCCGGAAGCCATTTGATAAACATCCATTGACGCTGGAGCACAAGCGGTTAGTCCAAAAATAAAAAATGTATAAAAACAAGCGATCTTCAGTCTCAATGAAATTCTCCCGACTCACTAACATTTCGCACTAAATGACTGTTCCGGCATTTTGAGTTGAAGCTATACCGTAGAACACGACTGCCTCGATTTAAACTCATCTTTCAGGTGACAATTGGGAGACCGACGTCCGTTATGGGTCAACAGCAGAAGTTTTGGTGGGGGTAAAAATACGTCCCCTATCCACCCAAAAGCAGACATTCAACGTTGCCGTGAACTTTGCCCGGTGAACCAGTGTGGTTTTCCGGCCAATTAGGGTATATTCCAGTAAAATGCCCTACCCTAACGTATTGATCTTTCACTGTTTCGATTCCGGTGAACCAGGGAAAATGACAATGGCACTTTAAAGCTTACCAGCAATCGACACCAGCCAGTCAATGACAGTCCGAACCCGAGCCAGGTCACGTATATCGGGATGCGTCATGAGCCAAAGCTCTCTTGTTAAAGTTTCCGGATACCTTTCAAGCCTTTTAAGTTCTTCCTCTTTTTCTGCGATCACGACTGGTAACAGGGATTTGCCAAGGCCAGCCTTGATACACTGAAGGATTGTTTCGGTATCATTGACCAATACGCGTGGCGCCATATCTGAATCCGGCGCATACTGCCCTGAAATCCACTTGCTGTGCGGCAAGTCGTTCATTGTGTCATCGTAGTTAATCCACCCCAGTTCCTCTTCTGCACGATCAACACATCCATACACCGCGTATTCAAAAACCCCGACCTTGCGCGCAATGGCACGGATGTCGCTTTGTGGTCTGGCGAGACGTAATGCGATATCGGCTTCTCGTTTGGTCAAACTGAAATCTCGTTGATCCGCAATCAGTTCGATCCGGAGGAAAGGATGGTCAGTAAGCAGTTCGGGTAACGCAGGAACCAGAACACCATTTACAATGACTGGAACCGAAGTCACCCGCACAGATCCTGCAATCAGGTCATCCACACCGGATATTTTACTGTGCGCAGCCTGCACGCCAAGCTCAATGGTTTCGGCTTTTCGAATGATCTCGCCACCGGCTTCTGTAGGATCCAGCCGACCTTGTGTTCGCTCAAATAGCCGGGCTCTCAATCGCTTTTCCGCACCCGCGATACGGCGTGCAACCGTGCTTTCGTTCACGCCAAGACGCTTCGCCGCGCCGGCAAAGGACTGCGTTCTCGCAACGCTTAATACGATTCTATAATCGTCCCAATTTTCATCCTGCATAATTGCTCTCGTACGTTTCAAATATGCATGTTTATCATGCAAAAAAGCGAGATTACTGTTCTGTGATGATATTTTCAATTCTGATGGAGCAGCAGTTATGATTTACGCAGTATTATTCGAGGACAATAATGACCGTGCAGACATGCGCACAAAGCACATGAGTGATCACCTTGCCTTTCTCAGGAAAAATGCCAGGAAAATAAATGCTGCTGGTCCACTTATCGATACAGCGGACAAAACTCCGGCAGGGGGACTATGGCTTGTCGAAGCTGAAAATCATCAGGCTGTTTCAGACCTTGTTGAAGCAGATCCATTTTATGCGACAGGGCTGCGAAAATCGATGCGTATATTGCAGTGGTCCCAGGTGTTCTCAAATGAATAGTTGTTGAAGGGGCCTCAATTCTTCTTCTTCGCCTCTTCCGCTGCTTTGCGCTCTTTTTCGGACCTCAGCACATTCTGGCAACCGTCGACGAAGCCGCCGGGGAAACGTTTATCGGGACCGATTTTAAATTGTGAGGCGCCTGCGTATACGAAGATTTGCTTGATCTGGCGCTTGCCGTATCTCTTGTTACCAACCACTTTATTCACCAGTTTCAGAAGTTTTTTTGGCAAGGGCGTCAAAATCATTCTGCGGTTTTTAACTCTTACGGGATCACGCGACAGATTGCCGAAGACGGCATCGCGAATGCGTGGCTCAAACGTGCAGATATTGACGACAAATTTTTTGTTCTTGGCTTTCAGGAAGAATGTTGCGGGCGCGGAACGCCGCCCTTCAAGCGGAAGCATAATTGGTGCCAGCTGAATATGAGTTGGCATCTGCCAGACAACTTCGCCCTTCCCTGAATCTTTCTTTTTCGCGGATGCATATACATTGCCGCTTAGCAAAACAGCCAGAAACCCTGCAGCAATCCCGGAAAAAATATGTCGAATACGCAAATTCAAATACACCGTCTCACCTTCTCCTGGATCGATTCCTCAACAGCACAGAGACCCTTTTTTAACGCCGGGCTGGACCATACTATAGTACATAAATCAGGCTCGTAAATTGTCGATACATTTCAAAATATTTCAAGGCATCCGGACTAGTGATTGGGCTGCACAGGGCGTCGCACCTGCTTGCGCACGGCATCACGGTGCATGGTGTAGAGCGTGCTGGCGATAATGATCCCGGCCCCTGTCAGGGTCCAGACAGTTGGCACCTCAGCAAAGAAAGCGATGCCGATGATAGATGCAAAAATCAGTCTTGAGTATTCTACCGGTGAAATGGCCGCCACCTCCCCGACTTTGAACGCCTGGATGAACAGCCACTGCATAGCCGACATCAGACTGCCAATGGCAGCGATGAACAAAAGTTCTTCCCACCCCGGCGTTACCCAGAAATAGACTGCCGGGCCAGCCATGATGGTGGTGATGGCAATGGACAAATAGGCCATAATTGTCGAGGGATGGTCAATTTGCGAGAGCTTGCGCATAACAATATTAATGCCAGCGACAAAAAACGCCGACGTCATTGCCAATAGGGCATATACGTTAAAGTTTCCCGTGTCCGGACGCACAATAATCAGAACACCGATAAAGCCAATAATCGTGCTGGCCCAGCGCCTGATGCCGACAACTTCTTTCAGGAACACAATGGCGAGCAGGGTCGCAAACAGGGTGCGGATAAAACTGAGTGCCGTCACTTCAGCCAGGGGCAGGTTTACGACTGCGGTGAAGCCCGTGACCATCGCGATGACAGCGAAACTGGCGCGCAGGATATGTAATCGTGCGACGTTGGTTTTAAAAACGGTTCGGATGTTCGTCAGCACAATAGGCGAGATGATCAGCAAAACGCAGGCTTGGCGGATGAACAGAATTTCGACAACCGGGATTCGCTGGCCGACATGTTTAATCAGGGAACTCATAACGACGGACAGGAAGGAGCCGAGTAGAATAATCAACCCACCCCTGAGATTCCCCGGCAGCTCTTGCCAACGGCGTATAATTGTTCTCAGTATATTGGCCATCGAATGAGTACGAATGCTTCCGGGGGGATTTGTAAGACATGAGTAGCCTAGCACCCCCACGGCAGCGGTAAAGACCCTTGTCTTCTAATGGACCATACACATGCCTGAAATTGAACCAACGAATTCCCCCATCATCACCTCTTATCTTGAACGCACCCCGGCGTCTCGCAGGCTTGCCGAACAGGCACGGACCGTTTTCCCGAGCGGCATTGTTCATGATTCACGCCACATGGGTCCCTACCCTGTTTACGTGGAACGTGCGTCCGGTGCCCGAAAGTGGGATGTAGATGGCAACGAATATATTGATTTTTATGGCGGGCATGGGTCTCTGCTACTGGGTCATGCGCATCCGGCAATGACCGAAGCCGTGGCGAAACAGGCAACGCTTGGGACCCACCCGGCGGCATGCCATGAACTGGAACTCGAATGGGGAACACTGGTTCAGAAATTGGTTCCATCTGCCGAGCGGGTACGCTTCACCTCTTCCGGGACAGAGGCCAATCTGATGGCGATCCGCCTTGCCCGTGCCGCCACCGGGAAAAATAAGCTGGTTCGTTTCCGCGGTCATTTTCATGGTTGGCAGGATCACGTCGCCTTTGGTGTGCAAAGCCATTTTGACGGCACGCCGACGCCAGGCGTTCTGGACGGGATCGCCGAAAACGTCATCATCGCGCCGCCCGATGACATTGCCCGAACGGAAGAGATTCTAACTGGCGACAACGATATCGCCGCCGTTATTCTGGAGCCGACAGGTGCAAGCTCAGGCAAAATCCCCTTGAGCCGGGAATTCGTTGAAAAGCTTCGGGATATCACGACAAATGCCGGAATTATTCTTATATTTGATGAAGTCGTCACCGGATTCCGGCTGTCACCCGGCGGCCTTCAGTCCCTTTGGGGAATTCGCCCAGACATGACGGCGCTCGCCAAAATTCTCGCAGGTGGCCTGCCAGGGGGTGCGATTACCGGGCGCCGCGATATTCTCGATCACCTTGATTTTGAAGCTGCAGAGAAACAGGGATTTGAGAAAATCGGCCATCAGGGCACCTTTAATGCCAATCCGCTTTCCGCCGCCGCTGGTGTCGCCATGCTTGAACGCGTTGCCGAGACGGATGCCTGTGAGTGCGCTGCCAGTGCCGGAGAGGCCCTTCGCCGGGGCTGGAACAGCGTGTTTTCAGACATGGGCATTCCCTGGGCCGCTTACGGGATGAAGTCAAACACCTATCTTTTCACCAACCCGGACGGCCTTGAGATCAACCCGCTAGCCTTTGATCCCGCCGATCATCCTATGCACATTTTTACAAAATCTTCCGGACATTCGGCAACTGACAAGCTCCGCATCGCGCTGATGCTGAACGGTGTTGATTTGTCCGGGAAAATGGGGGCCCTGACGTCGGCTGCGCATACAGAAGGTGATATAAACGACAGCGTTCAGGCGATGCGTGATGCCCTGATCATGGTTCAAGCTGAGGGCGATTTATAAACCTCTGCTGGCGTTGAACACGTCACGCTGGCCGAGTTGATGAAATCGTCCGCCCTGTAGAACCAAGGAAACAAATGCGCCGATGAAAATCCCATAGAACAGGCCGAGTGGCCCGTATCCAAACGGAAAGGCAAACATCCAACTGAACGGGATCATCACCAGAACGAAGGAAATTGTCTGGATCAGGCTTGGCACCCAGACATCGCGTCGCCCACGCAAAACGTTCGACATGACAGCCTGTCCACCATCAAAGATCAGCACATAACCAATGAACGCGATCACCGGAGCCGCAAGTGATACGACGTCGGCATCGCCCGAATACAAATGCGATATCTCCCCTGAGAACCCAAACAAAACCACACTCACTGCCGCCAGTGCAGATACAGCAACACCAAGACCAACCCACCCCGCCAGCATCATGTCCGGTAAGTCCTTGCGCCCGTAGGCAATGCCGACCCGAACCGCAGTCGCGGAACCGAACCCGATGGCCAGCATGAAGAAAATCGCGAGAACATTGAGCGCGATCGAATAAGCCGCGAGTGCGTCTTCCCCAAGCCATCCCGCATAAATCGCAAGCACAGCAAATGACATAGATTCAACCCCGATGCTAATCCCTGTTGCGTAACCAAGATTGCGCTGGTCGCTCCAGGCTTTCCAGCCACCACCAGCCGCATAGCGCACACCATAAACCTCGTGATCTGACATCAACCAGACATACCCGATGGCACCAAGAGCCAATACCCAGCGCGCAACGGTTGTTGCCCAGGCCGCCCCTTCTGCGCCATTGGCCGAGAAACCGAATTCCCCATAGATGAAAGCCCAGTTCAGAAATACGTTCAGGATATTGGCAACAATCATTAAAACCATCGCTGGCTTAGGTCGACGAATGCCATCCAGAAAGAAGGCCGAGGCCAAGAATATCAAATGGGCCGGAAGGCCATAGCCGGTGATCTGCATTACGGCCCCGCCGCGTTCCGACAAAACAGGGGTTTGCCCCGATAAAGAAAGCCATGTGGATCCGAAATATGAAAAACCGAGTGCAATCACGCCAAGCACCGTGGCGTAGGGAACCGCTCGCCGCCATGCTCGACCGCAGTCTTCAAACTCCCCCGCCCCGTAATGATTGGAGACAACCACGATGGTACCCATAATAAAGCCCATAAACGTCAGCAATACGGGAATGATCAGTGCGGTGCCAATTGACTGATATGCCAGTTCGGAGGCGCTGAAACGGCCTACCATGACCGTATCTGCCGTCATCAGGCCCAGAATACCCATTCTTGAGACGATAATCGGCCCGGCCAGGCGCAGCAGTTCAGAAACGTGCCGCTTTATGCGTGAACGCAACCACGTATCCTCACTGTTCGGGGGCACTTGATAATCGGGCATGAAGCGGACTTTCCGGGAAAAAATTAGCTTCCCGCTTATACACGCATTACGACACTCTACAAGATGATCTATACGCGAGCAGGAAAAGCATTTGATGATTTATGGCAGCTTGCCGCACCCGCTTTTAAGCCTATGATGCACGGGATTTCAATTTCCCTTTTCATCAGAGACAAATCATGCCGGATTCGGTTCCGCAAAACGCTAAACTCGGCATTGCCTGGATGTTGTTGACCATGTTGCTTTTCGTCAGCATGGATGTCTGTGCCAAGTATCTTGTGCAGACTTATCATGTCGCGCAGGTCGTCTGGGCACGGTATTTTTTTCACATGATGTTGCTGGTGATTGTGCTCGCACCGCGCATCCGCACCCTGGCCATTACTGGCCATCTGAAGCTCCAACTGTTTCGCTCATTACTGCTTCTCGGCACGACATTAGCATTCTTCACAGGCCTGCGCTTCGTCGAGTTGGCGGACGCCAGCGCGATCATGCTGGCTTCACCGATTGTTGTCACCGCACTCTCGATGCCAATTCTCAAAGAACATGTCGGCATTCGGCGCTGGGTATCAGTTATCATCGGCTGTATCGGCGCACTGGTGATTATTCGCCCCGGTACCGGCATGATGCAAATGGCCAGCTTGTTTCCACTGGCGGCCGCTATGTTTTTCGGCATGTATCAGATCAGCACACGTTTTCTCAGTCATTCAGAATCGATACTGACCACCTTGCTCTATACAGCGGTGATCGGCGCCATCGTCATGACGGTTGCCGTTCCCTTTTTCTGGCAGACACCGACGACATTTGACTGGATGGTAATGGTTTTACTCGCGGTGTTTGGCGGACTTGGCCATTTCACCATGATCAAGGCCCTGACCATCGCACCTGCGGCAACGATCGTTCCGTTTACCTATTCGAACCTGATCTGGGCAACTCTGTTCGGATTTATCTTCTTCAATGACCTACCCGATCAACTGACAATCATCGGCGCATCGATCATCGTCTCCAGCGGACTTTATATCTTCCATCGGGAGCATAGGAAGGTTGAAAAATAGCTTTCTACCCTGCTGAAGCTTCTGCCTCACGACGATCTATCAATCCCAGCAGCTTAGACAAATACGGATCACTAACACCGATTTTTTCCATGCCTTCAACCGTACCAGCCAGATAGTCTCGGCACGTGCCATAGCGACCGCAGGCACCAGCCATGATGGCAGACATAGTGTCCAATGGGAGTTCGCCCGCGTACTGGGAGTGACCGGGGTCAACAACGAAGGTCAAGGCGCGAACAGTTCCCGCATTTTCGGTTTCAAGGTCGGCCCAGACAGCCTTATAGACGCCTGATGTCATTTCGCGGCACCAAAGCGCCTGCCAGTCTGTGTCTTCATTTTCGGGCAGTAACCGATAAACGATACCACGGCACTCCCCCTCACCTTTTTCAAGGCAAAGGCCCAATCCAGGGCGATCCGGCGTGCCACGTGCCACAGTTGTCCAAATATGGAACTTGCGCTCCCAGCCGTTGAGCAGTGCGACTTCTTTTTTGTCGAACTCATAACACGGGTTCCACATCAGGGATCCGAAAGCAAATACCCAGAGTGGGCCTTCCGGCCGCTCAGAAATAATCTTGTTCAACCGTTCCTGGCGCTCTTCGTCACTTAACATGCGAAAGGAATAATTTGACCAGGGAGAAACCGTCGCGTCCATAATACCTACTGTGTCTGTTCTTTTGTCTTCTCGAAACGCATGTCGGGCCAGTCTTCCACGGCCTTGTTCAGATGCCAGGCGTTGCGTGCCATAAACACCGGTGCTTCATCATGGTCCGTCGCCATACTTGGGCCATTGGCATCAGTGAATTTCTTTAACGTAGCGTGATCATCCGCTTCAAGCCAGCGCGCTGTATAAAGCTCGGTCGGCTCAAAGCGTACAGGGATATCGTATTCCGTGCGAATGCGATCAGCCAGAACTTCGAACTGCAAGACACCAACAACACCGACAACCCAGTCAGAACCAATACTGGGCTTAAACACCCGCGCGGCCCCCTCTTCGGCAATTTGCTGTAGTGCTTTGCCCAGATGCTTCGCCCGCATGGGGTCTTCCGGGCGAACTTTTTGCAGCATTTCCGGGGCGAAACTGGGAATGCCGGTGAAATGTATTTCTTCGCCTTCCGTCAAGGCATCGCCAATACGCAAATTTCCATGGTTGGGAATACCGATGATATCCCCTGCCCAAGCCTCTTCCGCCAGTTCACGGTCCCGAGCTAGAAACAGCACCGGATTATGAATGTTCAGCGTTTTTCCCGAACGCACATGCAGCATCTTCATGCCACGTTTGAATTTCCCTGAACACAGACGAACAAACGCGATCCGGTCACGGTGCTTCGGGTCCATATTGGCTTGAATTTTGAAAACAAAGCCACTGACTTTCGTCTCATCCGGCTTAATAGCGCGCTCTTTTGTCGGCTGCGGACGCGGCGATGGTGCCTGTTCTGAAACACCACGCAAAAGCTCACGCACACCGAAATTATTGACAGCACTGCCGAAGAATACAGGCGTCAGGTTACCTTCAAGGTAGGCATCGGCATCAAACGGCGGGCAAAGACCGCGCGCCATCTCAACATCATCACGTAATTTTTTAGCGGCGTAATCAGGCAGCAACTCGTCGATTTTTGGATCATCAAGCCCTTCGCAAATCTCTCCCTCATTCGGGATGCCGTCTTTTGAGCGATCAATCAGGACCAGGCGATCTCTGAACAAATCATAACACCCAAGAAAATCACGTCCCATGCCGATCGGCCAGCTGGCAGGTGTGACGTCAAGTTGAAGCGCCTGTTCGATCTCGTCGAGCAGATCAAATGGATCACGCGATTCGCGATCCATTTTGTTGATGAAAGTCACAATCGGCATGTTGCGCAGGCGGCAGACTTCAAACAGTTTCCGTGTCTGCCCCTCAATACCTTTCGCGCCATCCAGAACCATAACTGAAGAGTCAACAGCCGTCAGGGTGCGGTAAGTGTCCTCGCTGAAGTCTTCGTGACCTGGTGTGTCGAGGAGGTTGAAGGTGTAGCCTTCATACTCGTACGTCATAACCGATGACGCGACGGAGATGCCGCGCTCGCGCTCGACCTTCATCCAGTCAGAATGCGCGCGCCGTTGTTGGCCGCGCGCCTTGACCGCGCCTGCCAACTGAATGGCACCACCAAACAACAGCAGTTTTTCGGTTAGGGTCGTTTTGCCAGCATCCGGATGGGAAATGATGGCGAACGTGCGCCGGGCATTGATCTGTTTTTCGATTTCACTCACCGGCAACTTCCTAAAGATTCGTCATGTTCCGCGAAACTTAGCCCGTAATTCGAAAATTGCCAGTCGATTATCCATCCTGATTCCCAAGGTGGTCTTAATTGTAATAGTTTTTGCGGGAAAATTGACCTATGGTACATCGAATCGGCTCTTAAAAACGGGGGGACCAATGGAAAATCCGGAACATAAACGGAAAAGCTCTGATCGACGAGGACCTGATCGTCGGGACGACGAAAGGCGTGCTGCGGCTCGTCGCCTGAACGGTGATCGTCGGCTCGAAGCAATAGATGTCGATCCGGACAATCGGGTTAACGAGGACCGACGTCTTCTTGAACAACGTGAGGAAGAAGTACAGAACCGCCGTGAAGGCTCGCGACGAGATCGGGCAGAGCGCCGTATTTAGCGGACAGATATTAACCCCTGGCGTGACGCCACCAGAAATCCTTGTTGATTGAGAAAACAGGTTCGTAATGACGCACCGATTTGGCTTCGACAACTTTTTTGATCTGGTTATCTAGAAGATAGGTTTTGATCTTCCTGGTTTTCTTATCCTTTAACTTCACGATCAAAACAGCGTGACCGACCTTCAGGTTGAGATCTTTCACTGCTACCACACGAAGTTCACGTTCCTTGAAACCGAGAAGCCTCAGCGACAGGTATTTGACGATGGCAAAATCTTCGCAATCCCCAAACCGGCTCATAAACTCACCCGGTGTCGCCCAATAATCCTTACGCCCCCAGTTGGTCTTGTCAGAGATGTATTTCGCCTTGTTCATCCGCGCATTGACGGCACGTATCTGCGTATACTTACTCCGCCCCTTGAGGCTTTTCAGAAATTTTCCCCAGTCGCCGTAATTGCAGATATTGAGGCGCTTTGACTGGCACCCTTTTTTCTTACGGCTTTTCAGTTCCTTCGAATAACGCCCAAGTGCGGCCCGCCATTTCTTGAACGGTTTGAGGTTTTTGGAGCGGACTTCAACGCTGTTGAAAAAGCTGCGCCTGGCCTTGGCGGCGGACACATCCATGGGAATTGTGGTGAGCACAAAGGCACCAAGGACAAGGCCAATGACGAATCGCCATGAAGTGTTTGTTCGGTTTTTGCTCATCTGCAGGTTACATCCACTGGTTTTTAGCCATTTGTACGTACTTTGGACCAGGATTTTTAGAAACGAACAAGTCCTTGCACAATATTAGTATTTCCGCGCATCCAATGCCATCTCAAATGGTGCGAAATCGCCGAACTGTGATCACAAAACGATTCCCCTTGCGTCATATTCAGTAGAACTTAAGATATTGCAAATTAATGATTTTCTATTGGGGGCGTGGCCTATGGCCGACACCGAGGAGGAAACAGCCTCGAGCACCGGGCCCGAAAAATCCGGGCAAGGCGAGAAACGCCAGTTTAGCAAAACGGCGATGCTGATCGTTGCCGGAATCGTCATTGCGATTGGTGGGGCTATTGCCGGCGTCTTTGCGTTTGTCGATTCTGAGCGTCAACGTGATGTTCAAGCTTGGCAGGTTCGCCTTGGCATTGTCGCGGATAGTCGAACGGCAGATGTGAATTCATGGGTTGAGCAGAATTTCGCTCACATGCGTGAGCTGGCACAAAATGCTTCGCTCCAGCTTTACATGTCAGAACTGGAAGCCGGTGGCGACGAGGATCTGGAACCTGAGCCAGAACCCCAATCCGAAGAAAGCGAACAGTCCGCAGCCGATAGTCTGATGGCTGTTGACCCGGATACGGAAACCGACCTCGAAGATGCTGAAGAAAGCGAGGACGAAGGAAGTGAACAGGCTCCAGCGACCTATCTTCGTAACCTCCTGATTGCGACATCTGAACGAACCGGTTTCAAAGCACCGGCTCCAGTTGGTGAAATCGCAGCGAATGTCGAGCGCGCCGGTGTTGCGGGTATTGGGCTGGTCGATAAAGATGGGAAATCCATCGTCGCCACGCCTGATATGCCACCGATGACCTCGCGTATCCGAAAAGCCGTCGCCCAGGCGCTTGATGGTGATCCTGCGATTATCGATATGTATGAGGGTGTCGGTGGAGACCCGACAATCGGGTTTGTATTACCGATTTATGGCATCCAGAGTGATGGCGATGGGGCTGCAGGGATCGGGGCCGTCGTCGGATTGCGGGTGATCGGCCAGGATTTGTTCAAACGCCTGAAACAGCCGGGTGATACATCGGCATCATCTGAGACTTATATTGTGCGCTCCGCTGGTGCCACAGTTCAATACCTGACGCCGCTTGCAGATGATACTGCAGCTTTGAAAAAATCCATGTCGGCTGATACGCCTGACCTGGCTGGCGCCTATGCCCTCGGCCGTCCTGGCGGGTTTGCCATCAAGACGGATTACGGCGGAACAGAAGTCCTGGCGGCATCGCGCCAGATTGCCAGTCTGCCCTGGGTACTGGTTCGCAAAATTTCCCGCGAAGAAGCTTTGTCTTCGACCGATACCCGCCTGACGACCATTCTGGGTGTCTTCATCGGCCTTATTATCATCGTCACACTGGCGATCCTTTATGTCTGGAAAAAAGGTGCATCCATGCGCGCCACGCAGGCTCTTCATGATGCAGAAATCGCGCTTGAGCGCTTTGGCAATATGTCGAAATTCATGAAGGTGATAACGGATAATCAACCCAACCACATCATCGCTGTTGATGAAAATACGCTCTATACCTTCGCCAATGGCCCCGCTGCCGACGACGCAGGGATCGAGATTCCGGATATGATGGGTAAAACGATGGCCAGCGTTATTGGCCCCGTGAAGGCTCAGAAATACGCAGAGCTGAATAAGGAAGTGTTGCGAGACTTTGAAAAAACCTCAAACACCGTTATCTTCGGTGATGAAGAAGGTAATGATCCGGATAATCCGTTAGAGGTCATTCGAACCTATCACGTGCCACTACGTGGCGACCGCGATTTCCCACCTGCTGTCCTGATGATCCTCAGTGATATTACGGAGCTCACATACGAGAAACGCCGCGGTGAAAAAATGATGCGCCAGCTGACGGATACGCTGGTTAGTGTTGTCGACCGGCGTGACCCCTTCTCCGCCAACCATTCATTCCGCGTCGCTGAGGTTGCTTCGGCCATTGCCGAAGAAATGGGGCTGAGAGAGCTTGATTCGAAAACCGTCGATATTGCCGGCAACTTGATGAACCTCGGAAAAATCTTCATCCCGGAAGAAATTCTGACCAAAACAGATGACCTGACAGCCGAAGAACGGGCCATGTTAGGGAAAGCCTATCTCACGACAGTTGATCTACTGGAAGGTGTTGAGTTTGATGGTCCCGTCGTGGAAACCATCCGCCAGTTCGGCGAAACCTGGAACGGTCGTGGCCCGCTTGGCCTGAAGGAAGAGGAAATCATCCTGACGTCACGTATCTTGGCGGTTGCAAATGCTTTCGTCGGTATGGCAAGCGCACGTGCCTACCGCGCCGCCATGCCGTTCCGTAAAGCCGTCGATATTTTGGTTGAAGACGCAGGCACGCGATATGACCGCAGGCCGGTCTCGGCGTTATTAAACCTCCTTGAAAACCGCGATGGTATGGAACGCTGGGCGCACTTCAGGATTGCGCCACCTGAATCGACTTAACCCTTGCTGCCCTGCGGGTTCTAATTGGGGATTACCGCAGCAGTCCCCCTTGGATTGGTGCCGTATAGAAGAATGATGCGTCAATTGGGCCTTTGGTCGCCGCCCAAAAGTGGGATTTATCATACCGCGCGCGGTCGACCCCAATGGCGATTTCACTGTAATTTCCAACCTGTTCTATAACCCGAGCTCCCCAGTTCTGCGAAAACCCGAACTGTTTTGAAAGTGCTCTCGAGGTTTGCAAAACACTATTGACGCGCGGATCATTTTTTTTCATCAGTGACTGAATATTTTTGGAGGTTACGGAGGCCTCGTCCGCCCATACAATCAGGGAAACCACCGACTCCAGAAGGCCGGCCCAGGATGGGTCATCTGCCCGTGCAACAGCTCCGATTGGCGTTCTCCTCAAAACATCGGGGAGGACACGGTGAATTTTGGGTTGCTCGGCGTTTTTCCACAACCCGTTAACGATCGAATTTGGTGCAATCATGGCATCGCATCGTTTATTCTCATAGGCCGAAAACGCCTGCTTTGCCGTCTTCATGCCAACGAGCTTGGTCGATTTCTTAAGCAAAGTCGATGCCGATCGCGGTACCATTGCAGGCGAGCCGCTATCCAAAACAGCACATACCGATTTACCGCTAAGGTCGCCAAAGTTATTTACGCCGGAGTCCGATCGCGCAATGATGCCGGGCCCATTGAAAAATGATACACCGGCATAGACGAGACCCAAATCCCTGTATCTTTGATGCCGGACCAACTTCAAGTCCGCGAGAAGGTCAATTTCCTTTGACTGTAATACCGTAAAGCGAGTTTTCCCGCTGATCGGAATATATTTGACCTTATCGGCAGACCCATAAACCGCAACGGCGACCCCGCGGCATATCGCAGTATTAATGTTTGCTCGTGAGAGATTGTCGCCAAACCCGGCGGCTCCGGCACTGACACCGCAGCGAACAGATCCCTTTTGCCGCAAATCGGCCAAGGTCTTGCCGATGCCGAAATGGTCTGGTCGGCCATTATTGTCACAACCCTTCGCGTGATATTCCAATAATTTCCGGTCATCAATCTTAATGACAACACCACCAGTGCATTTTCTGAATTGGGTTGCGGTTTGGGTGTCGTCGGGGTCAATGATCCCCTGGCGTTTCTTCTGATCCGCTTTCACGAAGTAGTAGTAAGTGTAGTCCCTGCCTGGTATGGATTCCGCGTTCGCGGCGGAACAAGAAAAAGAGAAAGCGATTAACAAACTCATCAACTTTGGTGAAAACGGGAACCTGTTGGAGAAATCGGTCATGGGATCATTTCCTGCAACTTGGTGGTCAGATAGGCAATTTCACTCGCGGAGATCTCGACGATTTCCGCTTCCGGGCGATACTTCGTGCTTTTCCCATCCTCTTTGACATCTTTTTCCGTCGCCAACCTCTGGACGAGCACGAAATATCTGGTTTTAGTGGCAAAGGCTACGGTTACCCGAGTGTTAACATCAAATTGGCCATTCCCGCTGAACGGATCGGGCGGCGAAGATTGCGCACCGCAAACGCAGGTTCCATCCGCGGATTTCTTTCCAGAAGACTTGGAGGGTTTTGGGAAAACTTTAACCAGTGGTTGAGGGTTAGCTCGCAGGTTTTCGGCCTGGGTAATGCCATCCGCTTGCGCGATGAGATGACCAAGAACGAACAAAATGAAAAGCAAGAATACCGCACCAATCGGATGGCGGAGCGGCATGGTTAGCGAATTGATGGTTGCCGGGATGTCGGTCTTGAGCTGGGGGCAAAAAAGCCAGACATACAGGAGCAGACCCAAAAACAAAGCGGACAATAAACGTACATCGATGACGTTATCGACGGCTGAAATTGCAAATTTAAAAACGGAAAACGAATATATGAAGAAAAAATGAAACGGAATATCAATTGAAAAAATATAGACGCCAAAATAATCAAGGTAGTAGAACAGATTCATCCAACCCAAAAAATAAAGCAGGGCGGGAATGCCAATCGCGTAAATCGAAAGTGCTGACTTTGAACTGACCTCATCCGGTTTGAATTTACATTCCGCCAATGTCTCGCCCTCCATCCGGTCCTTCTCCAACACTCATGCGGGTTCGCAATCATCGCATTACCTCATCGCACAGATGTTTCCACCACTCTCACCCACAGCCTTTACCCTGATTGAAAATGATACCGTAATACCGATATTTTATGAAGGATATTCCATCACTGGCGGTACCCGCGCCAGAGGTTCCGTCCCTGAAAAAATCACTCGCCGTGTAATAGTTTCATCAGATTTTGCGCGGAACACTTCTCAATCCCAAGGACGGTTTCTCGAATTTGTTCTGCACGATCTAGGCTGACAGCACGGGTCGCATTGGCGGTGAATTTATCGGCGATCTCGCTTTCAGATAACGCGCGATCACCTGCACCTCTGTTGACTGGTTCGTAATGGTCAAACGTTTCCCCATCACTCATCCTGATCGTGAGACCGCCGGGAAATGACTTCGGAAACTCGGATTGCGGATCTGCCACACATTGAACCTTACCGGCCAAAGCCAAAATTGGCGGATCGACCAGAACGTCATCCTCCAGTTCGGCCAGCCCAAACCGCCCCTTGATCAGCGCCGCCGCGACGATGTATTGGGTGCTGAATTTGGCATCGTAATCACTTGTCGGTTTGAGTTTGTTCTGAGCGGGTTCGGCGATGACCGGAATTGTTTCGGAGGGAATGCGCGCAGTAATTTCGGAGATTTCGTTCACGTTGATCCGATGGCGTTCGGCCAGGATCAAGGCGGCGTCCGCGACCGCATGGGTGAAATGGCAGGTTGGATAGGGTTTAATGGCCGACTCTGCAGCTTCCCATCTTGCCCCCAGATCATCTGTGATGGCCGACAAATCTAAAGCGTCACCCTTCACATCAAGCAGGGAACGAAACAAACCGAAGCGCCCTTCATAGGGTTTTGAGGGGGCGACGAACCCAGTCTGGGTCAGCGCTGCTGCGGTCATCCCGGCAACACCTGCCCAGCCCGGGTGCAGGCGTTTATTCCAGGCTCCGTCCTCGACAAACTCCTGACTGGCCATGGACGTACTGCCGACGACCCCTTGCGCTGCGGCGATCTGATCTTCGCTTAACCCCATCAGCCGCCCAGCGATCAGCGCCGCCGCAAAATGCCCGACCACACCGGTTGCATGCATTCCCCGATGATGAAAACCGAAATTCGCAGCCATGCCAATGCGGATCGCGACCTCCATACCGATCAGATAAGACAGGAGAAACTCTTGCCCGCTGGCATTTTGCTGTTCCGCCATCACCAATGCTGTTGGCAACGAAGCCGCCGTTGCATGAACAACGGACTTCATATGTGTATCGTCAAAATCGAGACCGTGAATGAGCGCCCCGTTCATCACCACGGCATCACGTGCATTTAAACGGGTATCCATGCCGATGACGGAGCACGCCCCGTCCCCACCCAAATTGACAAGGCCGTTTCGGATGTTTTCTGCAAATGGATAACGTGATGCAGCTAAGGCAATACCGAGCCCGTCCAGCATCAGCAGTTTGGTGCGCGCGCTGACATCACCCGGCACAGCGTCACAGGTCAGCCCCCTTGCAAAGCGGGCAAGCCTGCATGATACGGTTTCACCTGTCATCTCAGGCGGCACTCGCTCTTGCCAATGAATGAGCCGCCGCCTCTGTTCCGGCGATTTTTCCGAACACCGAACCCGCCATTAATCCACTGCCGCCGGGGTAGTTTTCATAAAACAATCCGCCGACAAGTTCACCCGCCGCGTAGAGACCGGGAATGGAACGATCAGTAGTGTCCTGCACCTCGGTTTCAGAATTGACGCGCAGGCCGCCGAAGGTGAACGTGATTCCGGTGGTTGTGACGTAAGCGACATAAGGCGGCTTATCGATAGGAAGCGCCCAGTTCGATTTCGCTGGTGTGATCCCTTCCGTTCGTACGTTGTCTAGTATGGCCGGGTTATAGTCACCACCTTGGCAGGCGGAATTATATTCGCTAATTGTCTTCTCCAGCGCTTCCGGACTGATCTCAAGCCCTGCCGCCAATTCAGCTATTGTCCCGGCTTCAACTTTCGTGACCTGACGAATGCGGTATTCGTCACGCAGCATATCTACGGTTTTCTGATCGAAAATCTGAATACCAGTGCGTTGGGGTTGGGCCATGATGGCTTTGCCGAAACGCACGTAAGTAAGATTGCGATAATCTTCGCCTTCATCAACAAACCGCTCACCATCGGTATTGACGATGATGCCAAGCGGGTAGGAATGTTTCTGGAAATTATCCAGGACTTCACGATCCCCAAAGGGCGGCGCGCTGATGTCCCAGCCGACGGAATGACAGCCTGACCAGTTACCGAAAGGTTGCGCGCCAATTTCAATCGCCATGCGAATGCCGTCGCCCATGTTGTGGCGTGTACCCCGAACCCGGCAGAGGTCCCATCCAGCCCCCAGATAGCGCGTACGCATTTCAGGGTTTGATTCAAACCCACCACAGGCAAGAATAACCGAACTCGCCTCGATCTCTTCATAGCCGTTCGGGCCACGAACCTCGACCCCGCGCACACGTCGGTCCGTATTTTGCAATAACTTGGTCGCACCCGTTTCGTATCTGATATCGACACCGATCTTGAGCGCGCGGGAGAGTTCCGCTTCAACAAGCCCCTGCCCACCGCCGACGGCTTCAATATTCACACCGCCATAAAAATGATGTTTGCCATCAACCATAAAAGACTGACGTCCGAACATTGGGATGAAGCGAATGCCGTGGCCACGCAACCAGGCCATGGTTGGGCGGGATTTATCAATCAGCATCCAGGCAAGTTCTTCATCAGCCTGATGATGTGTTACTTTCATAAGCTGTTCATAAAAGTGTTGGCGATCATGAGTGGGAAGAACGATCTGATCGCGCTCCGCGTCGGACAAGTCAGTCAGAATATCCTGGCTTATGTCTTCAAGGCCATCATGCGAGAAGCGAAATCCGCCGGCCGTAAAGTATGAATTTCCACCCTTCTCATCCTCATGGGCTTTTTCAAGCACAAGAACCTTTGCTCCGTTTTCCCGCGCAGCCAAGGCAGCCGACAGCGCCGCGTTTCCGGCCCCACATACAATCACATCATAATTCGGCATCTCAATTTCCCTTTTGTTTCAGCTTATTCAGCAGCTGTGTCCTGGGCCTGTGCCCCGGATGCAATAATGTCGGAAAGGTCACGGGTCCGCTCAAGCGAGCGAAACTTCTGAAGGCTTTCGAATAGCAGCCCGGATTCCGGGGCTGATACAACCCGCCCCGCACAATCACCAAACTTTCGCCGCAGTTCCTGATCGCTCATCGGATCATCCGAGCCGCGACCAAGGCGATGATCAATTCGGCGCGTCAATTCGCGGCCATCATTCAACACGATCGAAACCTCAGAACCAAACTGGTTATCGGAGTCAGCGGGCATATCCGGGTGCGCGCCCGTTGTTATCCTCGACATGACTGCGCGAACGGCTGGTTCGCTGGGTGCCTGGTCTTCGAAATGACGCAATCCGACTTCACCATCGATTAACCCGCAGGCAATGAGATAGGGCAGCGAAAACTTCCCCTCCAGGCCATTTTGCGGGTCCGGGTTATCGGTATGGGGTAATCGCCTCGGGTTGACCTCAACATGAATGGAGCGGATATCGCCCGGGGTTAGATTATTCTCGTTTCTGAGTTCCAGCATACAGTTGATCGCTGTATGCGTACTTCCGCAGCACGGAAACTGTTTCAGCCCGAACCCTGGATCGACAATATCCAGCGGATCAGCCCAGTTTTCGAATATCTTCGACGCTTCGAATGTGCCTTCACCCTGAAATACGGACAGAAATCCCTGCTTATGTTCAAAGCATTCCGTATTGGCCGTGAACCCGTCACGGGCAAGTAGTGTCGCCATGATGCCGTTCTTGACTGAGTGACCAACATGCAACGGTTTGGTCATGGTGCCGAAGTTCGCTTTCAGCCCAGACGCCATGGAAGCCGCGATTGCGATCGCAACTGCGGTGCGGTTCTCGTCTAATCCCAGTAAATGCGATATGGCAATGACCGTACCGAATATTCCAAGAGTTGCTGTTGGATGCCAGCCCTTGTCGTAATGATGGGGATGGACGCATCGCCCCAGCCGGCTCTCTGCTTCAAAACCTGCGACGTAAGCCGCTATTGCCTGCTGCCCGGAAATAAACTGGGTATCGCCAAATGCCAGAATTGCAGGCACCAGCGGAACAGATGGATGGCCACCGATACTTGTCGCAAAGTCGTCAAAATCGAGGGCATGAGAGGCCGTTGCGTTAATCAGCGCCGCATCCAGAAGATCGCATCGCCTATGCCCATCGTAAATCAAACAGGGGCCTGCCCCTGTCCCAACACCCGGCAAACCAGCCAGAATACTGACACATGGTTCACTGCTTCCGGCCAGTGTCACGCCTATCGTATCAAGGAACCCCAGTTCGGCCCACTTAATCGCCTGTTCCGGCAAATCTTCAAATTGAAGTGCAAGCCCACGACGGGCAAGTTCCAAAGCGATAGTCAAAGCGTTTCCCTTGTTCTTATCATCAGCACAACACCATCTCATATTGTATACAATATTAAACCTCATTCATCAAATTTTCACAATAGATCAATGACACAAAAAAAGCGGCGACCACATATTCGTGATCGCCGCCCTTGTAACCCGAGGTTTTTCCCGGTTTTAGCTAATATTGTCGATGGTGATTGTTACTTTTCCATTGTCTTCAGATACTGAATACCCGTCCGAAGCATCGCCATCGTTGTTACTATCGAGATCATCTTTCGAAATCCCGTCTAGGGTGACGGAAGCGCCTTCCACACCCTGGAAGGAAACAACAACACTGCCTTCATCGTTTTCTGTGAGGATCATGTCATCCATATGGAATTCCTGCCCTTCGAAGATCAGGGTGTCCTGCTCGAGTAGGTCGGTTACGATATCATGGCCACTTTCGCCATCGAAGACGAAGGTGTCTTCACCAGCACCGCCGGAAAGAACATCATCACTATTACCACCAACAAGAACGTTATCGCCATCACCGCCATAAAGATGGTCAATTCCATCCGTACCAACAAGCTCTCCATCGCCAAAGATTGAAAGCCCGTCTTCAACTGTCGGCACGCCATCAACCATAGACGCGACTTGCGTGGCGCTGGCGACATCTCCGTCATCTTCAGTAGCAACTGAGGTCACGCTGAAATCAAATTGCGTATCAACATCCGTTGGCACGAACATGGTCAGATCAGCAAGATCAGCAGATTCGAGCGACCAGGATCCATCATTTTCCAATGTACCCGCCGAGAGTGTCACACCTTGCGGCAAACCAGTGACAGACATCGAAAGTGTTTCCGAACCATCGGTATCGTTCAGTGATGATTCAATGGTCAGTGGATATTCGGTCCCCAGTGGATCACCACCACCTTCACCGCCTTCGCCACCATGGTGACCGTGTTTTCCACCTCCTCCACTTTCGGTATCGCTAATTACAGTTCCCGCACCGATAAAGACGTTAAGGTCAGGAACGTCAGCAACGCCAGTAACAACGACGCTCAGTGTCGCGGCTGATGTAGCCGTATCATTTCCATCCTGAGACGTTGCGGTCACAACCAGATCAAAGTTATCATTTGAATCAGCTGGTGGTGTAATCGTCAAGCCGACCAATTCATCCGGCAACAATGTCACGGAGCCATCGCCGTTCAGGATTCCTGCAGACAGCACCGCGCCGGCCGGAATGCCAGAAATGTTAATCGATAAGGTTTCAGAGCCTTCCGTATCCGTCAGGGCAGCATCGATATCGAGAGCAATAGCATTGTCCTCTAGACCCGCTGCATTCTCTACCTCCAGATCAGGGGCCTCGGCACCTAGATCAGGAACATCAACGGCTACAGTTGTATTAACAGTCTCTGTATCACCGTCATTTTCGGTCGAGGTTGCACTGATCGCGAGATCGAAATCTGCAGTTCCGCCTGGGACTGTAATCGTCAAACCAGCAAGTTCGGCCGATGTTAATGAGACAGACCCATCAGCTTTCACAGACCCCGCCGACAATACGGCACCATCCGGTAAATTGCTGACTGAAATTGACAACGTTTCAGAACCGTCCGTGTCAACCAGGGCTGATGTAATATCCAACGGATACTCGATAGATACTTCACCGGCGGGCGGCAGCTCAGTTTCAGTCAAATTGAAGTTGTCCAGTCGAATGCCACGACCATAAGCGACAGCTTCACCAGTTGTCAGAAACTCAAGATTCATAGGTTCGCCCGTACCGACAAATGTGACGGTGTGGGATTGCCATACATTATCTGAGTTTCCGGAACCATCTGGGCTCAACTCACCCAGCGTTTCACCATCAACACGGAACTCGAAAGAATTGACGTCTTCGTCATAACCGGGCCGCGGAGAGTAATCAAAAGTTAGCGTATAGGTCGCGCCCTCTTCAGTCGGGAATGAACGATTGATGTTAGTGGCATCATCATAGTGATCAACGGCATCATCATTTAATTCGACATAGGATCCGTCGCCTGACTGATCTTGATTGCCGTCTTCCCAGACTTCGATGGCATCAGATGTCGTACTCCATCCATCCGCCGTATCAACGAAACCGCCTTCGTTGCCAAATGTTGATGTAAATACAACCGTTGCATCCGGTGTCTCACCCGGCGTTTCTGTTATCGTAGGCTCTCCAATTGTAGCCTGCAAAACCGGAACATCTGCATCACCAGTAACAACCACAGGCAAAGTACTAACCTGAGACGCCGTATCGTCGCCGTCTTGTGACGTCGCAGTCACCTTCAAATTAAAGTCCACGTTGGAATTAGACGGAGGCGTGATCTGCAACCCGACCAACTGTTCCGATGTCAATGTTACTGAGCCGTCATCGTTCAAAATACCCGCAGATAACTGAGCGCCATCAGGGATGTCGGAGATCGTAATTGAAAGCGTCTCCGAGTCATCTGAAAGTGCCGCGGAGATATCCAAATCGATAGCCAGGTCTTCAGTGCCGGCAGCTGACGTAACATTAAGATCAGGACCATCCGCATCCGGTGTTACCGTCACCGTGAAGGGAACATCAACCGTTTCTGAATCACCGTCGTCTTCCGTTGAGGTAACAGAAAGTGTCATATCGATGTCACCGGAGAAATCATCCGGCGGCAGGATGCAGACGTGAGGTAATTCAGCCGCTGTTGCAGTCCAGACACCTTCACTAACCTGCGTGCCAGGGTTCAGGACAGCGCCGACTGGAACACCCGTAATCGTGATCGACATTGTTTCGGAGCCGTCAACATCGCTGGAAACCTGACTATCAAGATTGAGCTGGATCCAGTTATCTTCAACACCGGTTTCATCCTGAGCCGAAGCACCCGGAGCATCAGCAACACCGACCACGTCAACGTTGAGCGTCGCAGTCTGAACCGCTGTATCGCCACCGTTGGCCTCTGTAGACGTTGCCGTAACGGTCAGGTCAAAATCAACATTGGAGTTCTCAGGTGGCGTTATCTTCAATCCGGCCAACTGACCCGGTGTCAGGGTGACAGAGCCATCATCGTTCAGCGTGCCCGCTGACAAAGTGGCACCTTCCGGAATACCGGAAATTGAGATGGACAGAGATTCCGAACCATCCGTGTCTGTAAGAGCAGCGGAAATATCCAGGTCAATCGCTGTATCTTCCGATCCCTGCGCACCGGATACAACCAGATCAGGTGCTTCGGCAACATGATCGACTGAGTCTACCCCAACCGTTGTTGTAACGGTCGCGGTGTCGCCGTCATTTTCTGTTGAGGTCGCGCTGATTGCGAGATCAAAATCTGCTGTTCCGCTAGGCACTGTGATTGTCAGTTCACTTAGCTCGTTCGGCGTTAATGTGACGGACCCGTCCGTATTTACCGTACCAGCTGACAACACAGCGCCTTCCGGCAAATCATCGACCGTAATCGAGAGTGATTCAGACCCATCCGTATCTGTCAGATTAGACGTAATGTCCAAAGGGTACTCAACGACTGTCTCGCCGCCCTGTGGGGCTTCAAAACTGATCGAGTTGATCAGGTAATCATCACCGGTACCGGGAGCGGAAAATACAATCTGATCAAACGTCGTACCATCATCCGTCGACAATGTGATAGCAGGATCAATACCGTCGCTGCCGCCAACGACAGTTCCTTCGCCGACTTTCACGCCGTCCTTAAACAACTCAAACGTTGCGTCTTCGCCAGCATGTTTCCATGCAAACGATACATCGGCGGATGCAACATCTTCATCAAATGAAACAATCAACTCTTCTGAAATGCCCTCACTATTGTCATAACCAATTTCTGAATCCGCACCAGATGCATCGCCACTGACGCCAAACCCTTGAGGATAGGACGTGTGGAAACTGATACTGTCCGCAGACGGATCAGAAAGATTTCCGTCGCCGTCGATATTGCGCGCAGTCACGGTAAATCCACTATCCGTGTCCGTTACACTATCCATATCAATTGTCGTATCTACCGGATCACCGCCATCCGTGATGACTTCACCATCACCCACAGAAGCAGTTAACGTCGGCGCGTCTGCGACACCTGTGACCGCGACGGGCAAACTGGACACAGTTGTTGCCGTGTCGTCGCCATCTTGCGAAGTCGCCGTAACCGTCAGGCTAAAATCAACATTGGAATCTGACGGAGGTGAAATTTGCAACCCTTCAAGCTGCTCTGGTGTTAACGTGACCGAACCATCAGTATTCACCGTACCCACAGATAACTGAGCGCCTTCAGGAATGTCAGAGATCGTAATCGAAAGGGTCTCCGAATCGTCCGTGATCGCTGCAGAAATATCTAAATCGATTGCAATGTCCTCAAGCCCTGCAGCAGCAGTAACGTCAAGGTCAGGATTGTCCGCATCCGGCGTTACCGTCACCGTGAAGGGAACATCAACCGTTGCTGAATCTCCGTCGTCTTCCGTTGAGGTAACAGAAAGTGTCATATCGATGTCACCGGAAAAATCATCCGGCGGCAGGATGCAGACGTGTGGCAATTCAGCTGAGGTTGCAGTCCAGACACCTTCACTAACCTGCGTGCCAGGGTTCAGGATAGCGCCGGCTGGAACACCCGTAATCGTGATCGACATGGTTTCGGAACCATCAACATCGCTGGAAACCTGACTATCAAGATTGAGCTGGATCCAGTTATCTTCAACACCGGTTTCATCCTGAGCCGTTGCACCCGGTGTATCAGCAACACCAATAACATTAACGCTCAGTGGTGCGCTTATTGTTGCTGTATCACCACTAGCCGATTCGACTGAGGTCGCGGTGACCGTCAGGTCGAAATCAACATTCGAATCAGCGGGTGGAGATAACGTCAGACCTGCCAGGTCGGTGGGGTCCAAAGTCCAGGTTCCTACCGGGCCTTCAACACCGGCCGACAGAGACGCGCCTTCCGGAACACCAGAGATGGAGATCGACAATGTTTCTGAACCGTCCGTGTCGGTCAGTTCAGATGAGATATTGAGGGCGATGGTGCCGTCCTCTAACCCTTCCGCATCATCGACCGTCAAGGTCGGTGCTTCCGCCACGTTATCAACAACAACAGCTACCGATTCGGAAACGCTTGCAGTATCTGTATGCGGTGTTTCACCTTCCGGCTCAACATCCGTTGAGGTCGAGGTCACGAGAACATTGAAATCCGTTCCCTGCCCAATCGGCACAAACATAGTCAGGCCATCCAGTTGATCCGGTTCAACCGTCCATGTGCCATTATCATTAAGCGTACCGGCAGACAGGGTGACCCCATCCGGAAGGCCACTGACCGTAATCGACAGGGATTCAGAGCCGTCCGTATCGGTTAGCGAAGACGCGATATTCAACGGATATTCGCTACCGGTGACTTCACCGCCTTCTCCGCCTTCTCCACCTTCTCCGCCGCCGCCACCTTCACCACCTTCGCTGACGATGATGGTCCCAGCACCCAAAGAAACATCCAATGTCGGTGCATCAGCGACACCCTGAACATCAACACTTAAAGTCTGCGGGGCCGACGTTTCTGTATCATTTCCGTCAACAGAAGTCGCCGTGATCGTCAGATCGAAGTTCTCATTCGAATCTTCTGGTGGCGTGATTTTCAGATCTGCCCATTGATCCGGCGTGAGAGTCACGGAACCATCAACAACAGTACCGACAGACAGCGTTGCACCTTCGGGAATATCACTGATCGTGATCGACAAAACTTCCGAAGCGTCGCTGACAGAAGCAGAGATATCCAGCGCAATGGCCGTGTCTTCATCACCAGACGCATTGTTGATAACCAGCGTTGGAACTTCCGCCTTGTCATCAACCGAGATATGAACGGTGCCGGTGACAGATGCAGTGTCAGACCCAGGCGTTTCGCCCTCGGCCTCAACGTCGGTTGAGGTCGCAACGACAGTCAAATCGATGTCATCATTTGAATGAAGCACTGGCGTTATGGTCAGCCCGTCAAGTTGATCCGGCGTCAGGGTGTAAGAGCCGTCATCATTCAATTGGCCTGCGGAAAGTGTCGCCCCGTTAAGGCCGGAAATATTAATCGATAGGCTTTCCGATCCATCGGTATCGGTCAAACCGGATGCGATATCCAGTGGAATGGCTTCATTTTCAACACCGGCTGAGTTAGTCGTTGCCAAAGATGGCGCATCAGCAACCCCTTCAACAACGACGTCAATATAGCCTGTGGTATCGATGAATTCGCCGTCAGGTGTAGTCGCGGTAACGGTTACGGAAAGTTCAAAATCCGTATTCGAATCTGCAGGCGGCGTAATCGTCAGACCTTCGAGTTGATCCTGGAGGACATTGGCAACGCCGCTGTCGGATACAGGAATTTCAACCCCGTCCGACATCAAGATTGAGCCTGGCGGAATGTCGGCAATCGACATGCTGAGGGTTTCATCGTGCTGGGCCGTTCCCACATCAATTGATAGCGGAATTGCGCTATCTTCAAGACCAGCAGTATCGTGAACCGTAAGGACAGGCTCGCAAACGCCGCCACCGTCACCGGCAACCATAACATTTAGGACACCGGTCACCGAAGCTGTATCGCCATCGTCTTCTGTAGAGGTCGCGATGACCTCAAGGGCGAAATCTTCCGTAGAGTTCGGCGGTGGCGTAATCGTCAACCCGGCCAATTCAGCCGGGGTCAAGGTAACCGAACCGTCAACAACTGTACCAACTGAAAGCACTGCAAATTCAGGGATATTGGAAATTGTGATCGACAATTCTTCTGAATTATCGACATCGTTCAGCGTCGAGGTGATATCCAGATCAATTGCAGTATTCGGATCACCTTCAGCATCCTGGGTCGCCAGATTAGGCGCGTCGGCAACACCAATGACATCGACCGGCATGGTATAATCATTGGTGACAGAATCATCACCATCAATTGATGTCACAGAGACGTTCAAATCGAAATCGACATTCGAGTCAGCAGGCGGTGTTATCGTCAGATTGGTGAGATCACCATTATCAATCATTTCCTGGGTAAGGGTGAAAGATCCGCCTGTCACCTCCACACCAGAAATCTTCGAGCCTTCAGGGATGCCACTGATCGTTACGGACAGGGTATCGTTCACATCAACTTCCGCAATATCGATGTTCAGTGGAATGGCGGAATCTTCCAGGCCTTGCGCGTCACCAATCGTCACAACCGGTGCATTGGCACCCGCATCCATCACAACATTCAGCACGTCGGAAACGGTTGTCGTATCGCCATCGTCTTCTGTTGAAGTCGAGGAGATCTCAAGGGTGAAATTATCCGTGGTTTCAGCCGTCGGGGTGATTGTAAGCCCGACAAGCATTTCTGGTGTGAGAGCGGCGGTGCCGTCCTCTGAAACAGGAATATCAACGATACCTTCTTCAGTCCCGGTATCGTATTGAAGGGTTGCCCCGTCGGGAATATTCCCGATTGAGATCGACAACTCTTCTGAATTATCGACATCACTAAGCGTCGAGATAATATCCAGATCAATCGCAGAATTCGAATCACCTTCAGCATCCTGGGTTGCCAGATTAGGTGCGTCAGCAACACCAATGACATCGACCGGCATGGTGTAATCATTGGTGACTGAATCATTGCCGTCAATTGATGTCACAGAGACGTTCAAATCAAAATCGACATTCGAGTCTGCAGGCGGTGTTATCGTCAGATTGACGAGATCACCATTATCAATCATTTCCTGGGTAAGGGTGAAAGACCCACCTGTCACCTCCACACCAGAAATCTTCGAGCCTTCAGGGATGCCACTGATCGTTACGGACAGGGTCTCGTTCAGATCAACTTCCGCTATATCGATGTTCAGCGGAATGGCTGTATCTTCATGGCCTTGCGCGTCACCCAGTGTCACAATCGGTGCATTGGCACCTGCATCCATCACAACGTTCAGCACTTCGGAAACGGTTGCCGTATCGCCATCGTCTTCAGTGCTGGTCGCGCGGACCAGAAGCGTGAAGTTGTCAGTGGTGTCAACCGTCGGGGTGATCGTCAGACCGACAAGCTGATCGGGCGTCAGGGTAGCGATGCCATCGACAAGCGGAATTTCCGTATCGCCGGACATGAGAATGGCTCCGTCCGGAAGGTTCTCGATTGAAATTGACAATGATTCTGAAGAATCGATATCTTCCAGGCCGACATTGATGGTCAGTGGAATTGCTGTGCCCGCATCACCCAATGCATCAGTCGGATCAAGGTCCGGATCATCAGCGACACCGGTAACATGAACGTTCAATGTTGTATCAACTTCTGCGATATCGCCGACTTCTGTGGTTGAGGTCGCCGTGACCGTTAATGGGAAATCAATGTTGGAATCCTTTGGTGCCTGAATATGCAAACCATCCAGAATGCCACTATTAATCTGGTCTTCGGAGAAAGTGATTTTTCCGTCGACAACGTTCAACTCCTGATCACCAGAAGTCAGGACCGCACCTTCCGGGATGTCACTGATCGTGATTGAAAGTGTTTCACCTTCTGAATCGGTCAATGCAGCTTCAAGGTTGAGCGCAATCGGCGCATCCTCATAACCTTCGGCATCATGAACGCCAAGCGTTGGGTCATTGGCGACTTCGACCGGAATTTCTATGACGGTATCACGGGTGTCGACGTGATCATCACCGTCTTCTGTGACTTCACGGTCTGTTGCCGTTGCGGTGACTTCCAGTGTGAAATCGTTGGTAATCCCGCCACCGACTGTCATTTGCAGATCATCAAGAATGGCCTGAATTTCAGCTTCGCTGGCTTCCTCAATCAACCATGTGCCATCACCCTGATCAACTGCACCGGCAATCGTTACATCTGCATATTCCGGGAACGTCGGGTGTTCACCATTTTCATCAAATTCGTTGGAAACGATGCGAATGCTGATCGACAGGGTTTCAGACTCGACCCGGCCCGCATCACTATCACGATCACCAAGAGCAGCTGAAATATCGAGGTCATAGGTCACATCCGGCTCTGTGACGACACCGTTCGCCAGATTACCAGACAGATCAACCTCATCCGCAACGCCTTCAACATCAACCGAAATCGTTGCTGATGTTGTCGCCTGATCATTGTTGTCAGGTTCGGTCGAAGTGGCATTAACCGTCAGGGTGAAATCTTCGTTTGAATCAGCCGGAGGCGTTATGAACAGAGAGTCCATGAACTGGGTTGGAATAGATACCACGCCATCATCTACGGGCAGTTCAATATACTGGCCGGGCGCGTATTCGACTTCAATCTTGGCGCCTTCAGGAACACCGTCAATGGTAATTGACATGACTTCGGACGGGTCCGTCTTGTCGGCATTAATATTAAGCTCAAGACGTCCGCCGTCTTCAACAGTTGAGATATCTCCGGTAACCGTCAGTTCGGGAGCATCGGCAACGGCTTCCATGTCGACCTGTTTGGTGGCATGAGTTGTCACCGTAGCGCCATCAGATTCCGCAACCTGGGTGGTCAGCTGAAGCGTAAAGTCTTCGTCGTGATTGAGCGGAGGCGTGACTGTCAGAGTTTCGAGAACAGAAGCCAGATCGGCAGGGCCGTACCCTTCGATAACAAAATCACCATCGCCATTACGGGTGAATTCAACCTCGGTTCCGTCCGCAAGTTCTGCCTGCATCACAGCGTCATCGCTGCGATCACCCGGCGCGACAAACCCGCTACCCGTCGGCACATCGGAAATGGTGATGCTGACGCTTAGCGCCTCAGCTTCGTCCATTTGCGAAATATCGAAATCGACATCCTTCGTCAAATCAAGTGGGATAGCCGTATCTTCGTCGCCACCGGCTGCCGTCAGTTCACCTTCGAGTTGATCAAAATCAATTACGCCCTGAACAAGCATAGTAACTTCACCGCCAATGACCGTTGCGCCGGGCACTGTTTCGCCGTCTGCATCGACCACATCGGTCATCTGTCCGGTAGACGATAATTTGAAATCTTCATTGGAATTTGGCGCAAGCGTGATTGTCACTTCACCAAGTATCTGCTCAAGACTTGCTTCGGGTGTTGTTTCCAAGGTCCAGGTGCCATCGCCATTATCTGTACCTGCCGACAAAACAGCACCATCCGGAACACCGGAAACAGTGACAGTTTCGACATCAGTGAGATTATCGAACATCCGAGAGTCATTTAACGTAAATGTGGCATCTTCCAACACAGGCGCGACCACACCCTGGTCGGCAAAACTCAGGACATCAATGTTTGTAAGGGTGTCGGTGCCTTCCGGTCCAACAACGGTAATCTCACCGTTCGCATCAACGGTAATGGTCGTATCGCCAAATGCGGAATTATAAGCCGCCGTGTCTCGGCCTGAGCCGCCATCAATCACATCATCCCCGGTGCCGCCCGTAATCACGTTGTCGGCTTCGCTACCGGTAATCGTATCGTCACCGCCACCGGCAATAACATTTTCAACATCAACAATCTGATCGCTATAGGTCGTGCCGCCGCCAGGTGCATCCGATGTTGCAAGATTTATAACCAGATCAGTGTTGTAGGCGTCACCATCTACGGTCAGCGTATCCACGCCTTCGCCACCAATAAAGACATCATCGGTATCCGAGAAGATCAGGATATCATCGCCTGCGCCACCATCAATGACATCAGCGCCCAATCCGCCTTTCAGGACATCATCACCTTCGCCGCCGAGCAGTTCATCATCACCTGTACCGCCAAAAAGAATGTCATCACCTTCGCCGCCGATGACCAGATCATCGCCGCTGCCGCCGTGAAGAACGTCATCTCCGGTGCCGCCGTCCAATGTGTCTGCACCAGCTCCACCGACGATCAAATCATCGCCTTCGCCGCCGAGAAGTGTATCTCCACCATCATTTGCGTTTTCGGTATAGACTGTCGTCTGGCCACCACTCACCAGATTAACAACGCCGGAATCAGTGACCTCAATTGTATCTCCCAAGGCAAGGTCACCACCGACGAGGACATCATCCCCCGCACCACCATCAATGAAGTCAGCCCCGGCACCGCCAACCAGAATATCGCCTTCGGTTGTGCCTTCAACAACATCATCCCCGGCACCGCCATCTACGAAATCAGAACCTTCACCGCCAGAGACAGTATCGTCCCCGCCGCCAGCAAAAATGACGTCATCGCCACCGGCACCATCGATTACATCATCGGTTTCGCTACCAGTAATGATATCATCATCCTGACTTCCGGTAATCTCACCTTCGCCACCAATCACATTGGGGCCGGTATCTTCTGGTCCTTCAATTACAACATCACGTTCTTCTACAGGAGGTGCTTCCGGTTCAGGTTCGGTATCGACAACAACAGGCGGTGGAGGTGTACCACCTGGAATATCGAGCAACACATCGAACTCGACATCGCCCTGAACGGAAAACTCTTCATTGTTCTGCGCGTCGACAACTTCTTCACCTGCAGCGGTTTCGAAGTTATCCAGATCTTCAATGTTCTCGCCGTCAAGCTGCTGGATTTCTTCATCCAGGAATTCATCGTTGCCGCCGCGCTGCAAACCGAAATCATTCTGGTTGCCGTGAATCAGAGGAAGGTGTTCAAGGGCCGTCGCAAAGCTGTCGACCATATCGGCTTCGGACACAACACCGATTTCGATCGGGGCAATATCGAAAGAACTGACGACTGTGAACTGGCTGGCACCATTCAGGACTTGCACACCGGCATCGTTCTTGACGACAATCTCACCAACGAAGCCATCCGCTTCTTCCATCAGGACGACGTTCATGTCTTCGCCGTTGGGAATCTCGATACCGATCTGGGTGCCACGGATACCAATGGTGGCAACTGGTGTATCAAGCGTCATGGCATCAGGGTCGGTTTTCGCCACCTGCCCGGATACGAAGGTGAACACACCTTGCAGTACAGACATGGAAACGGAACCTTCCTGGGTGCCAGGATCGAAAATCATTTCATCCAGAACCATGCGGCCGTCTTCGCCCATGGAGAATGTGGTTTCATCAGCAAGCAAGACACCGACCGCGCCTTCGGGGCCGGATTCAAGAATATCGCCCTGATAAACAGGGTCGCCGACTTCAAGCTCCACGCGTGTACCGTCGGTGCGAATGGCCGTTACCGTACCGGATACATTTTCGACGTTACCAATGGCTTCGCCGTCCGTGCCGCCAATAACCGTCGGGCTATCGGCAATCATGCCGCCACCCGTATCTGCACCATCCGTTCCGGCAGAGACAACATCGCCTTCGGTTCCGCCAGCAGGCTCAGCCGCCGCAGTTTCGGAACCAGGACCACCAGACAACTGCGAAACCATGTCGCCGGAAACCTGGGCGCCATCTGGTGTCGTCAGTTCGGCAGGGTTATCCCCTGCATAATAATCTTCAATTGTGATCTGCTCGCCGTCTGGGCCAGTCAGCACAAGATCGTCACCATCTGCCTGAAATTCGGCTTCAGTGAGCGGAAAACCTTCGGGGAGGGAAATAGAATCACTATCACCAGCGTTCATGGTGAGGGATTCGGAGTTACCGGAATCAAGAATATCGGCCATTGGTCGCACTCCATGAACGGCCCGCTTTGGGGTTCGCGTTCGACAGAGTTAATGTGTTTTGTTGTTTTTCTTCTTGCACCCTATTTATGCCCTTCAACATTCGAAGTCAACGAAATCGCCGATATACACAAATGAAGATCAAGACCGTGATCTTATGGAAAAACACCTGAGTTCTTTCGAATATTGTCGTCTTGTGGTGCTAATCGCACACAGAAGGATAAATCATCAGGGGAAAAGCGATGACGCAAACGGTTACGTCCTTACATGGGATGTCAGAAGCTGAATGGAGAACGCGTGTTGATCTGGCAATCCCTAGGTTCAGCTCTTAAGCGCTTTCCGCCCCATAGTAGAGGGTAACCGTATGCTTCGCTTCGGCAAAAAACAGCCATCGTTCAATGACAGCACCCAGCAGGAATGAAACAGCGGCAGCAACGGTGACTGCGTTGGCAAGCGTACCGCTTTGCAGGGATGCCGCAGAAATCAAAGCAATGGGGAAGGCAAACCCGAGAACCTGAGCATGACGGCGAAGTTTCGATGTATGTTTGCGAGCAACCCGAAAACCCATTTCCGTCAGTAGGTAGCTATCTTCCGTATGGGGACCATCGAGCATACGGACCTTGCCAATATGTCCAAGACCAGTAGCTGATTCAGGTGTGCTTGGATGAGCCGTCGTATCAATAAATTTCCAGTATCGGTTTTTTAGGATCCAGGCGAATGCCAACGTCCCCACTGCACAGTATGACGCCGTAGTGTCTTCAATTCCGAATACGCCCATAAGCGCAATCAGAATGACGGCACCACCTGCCAGCGCCATTGAAAGATAAACCGGTGCCGTCCATTGATTATGCCATTGATGGATGGTCGCGAGACTTCTGTAGATCATTGCCGTGCAATAAACCGTGATCACCGCCAGCACACCAAGGATCGCGGCCCATATTTCAAATGTTGCAGCGTTTCCACCCCGATAAACCCATACATAAAGATACAGGAGTGCAGGAATGTAACTACCAGCTGCAACCACACCTTCACGGCTGAGCCACGACGTGCGCCACTGACTAAAAGCACCAAGGGCACGTTCGCGGTGGCCAAGGTGGTAAGTTGAAGAGAGCAGGCCGAAGGTCACGAGCGCAAGTCCGGTACCAATCCCGAAAAGGCCGAAGAACTTTTCGACGGGCAGTAAGCCAATTCCGCCCAAAACGGCAAACAGGAACAGCAGTCCATAACCAGTACCGGAGGCGACAGTGAAGAAGATGACGGAAAAAGCGGGGTGCATGGTGTGGTCTCCTCCCTAGCGCGACAGGAACTTGTCGACCCAACGGAGCAGCGGTTGATCCGCCCCCGGTGTCGCTTCAAGTTCGGTTGGCCAATCACTTGTGACCGTGTCATCACGGGCCGGTCTTGGCGGCAAATATTTGTTGGTCGGCTTGTAACCCAGTTCCGGCATCAAATCATACCCGCCGCGTTCCTGAACCAGCTTCGAGACGTTTGAGGCCGGGTCTGCAAAATCGCCAAAGTGACGTGCACTCGCCGGACAGGTCGATACGCAGGCCGGAACCCGATCAAACTCTTCCAGATTTTCGTTATAAATCCGATCTATACATAGGGTGCATTTTTTCATTACCCCCGCATCATCATCATATTCCCGCGCCCCATACGGACAGGCCCAGGAACAGAGTTTGCAGCCGATGCATTTGGTTTCATCAACAAGTACAATCCCATCCTCACCGCGTTTGAACGAAGCGCCAGTCGGGCAAACGGTTACACAAGCCGCGTTTTCGCAATGAAGGCAGGATTTCGGAAAATGAACCGTCCTTCCTTTGCCACCATCTTCCGGTGTCGCTTCGAACGAGTGCACCCGATTAAACCAGACACCGGTTTGCTTCGCACCATACGGGTTTTTATCGGTTAGCGGTGCCATATGCCCGCCGGTGTTCCATTCCTTGCAATTTACAGCACAGGCGTGGCACCCGACACAAATGTCGAGATCAATAACAAGGCCAAGCTTTTTCGTCGCACTTTCAGGGAGAGCCGTCATATTACTTGCCCTTCCCTGCTGACTTGAAATCATCTCCGTAGCGCAGGATTTTTGGCGCCGGCTTGATCCCCGGCGGCTTGGCAGGTGCATCAAATTTCGGGAAAATCTCGTCCACTTCGTCCGCCCCGACTTTCTCAATCCGAACACGAAGATCAAACCACGCTGCTTGCCCGGTAACTGGATCAGAATTCGTCATCCGGCTTTTTTCATCTTTGCCTGGCAACAATTCGGAAATCAGATGGTTTAGCAAAAAGCCTTTGGTTTTTTCTGCCGTATCGTTATCCAGATTCCACGCCCCGGCGCGCTTGCCAATAGCGTTCCATGTCCAGACCGTGTCCTTTTGCACACCGTCCATCAACCCGACCTGCACCTTAATACGACCGTTGTCGCTGATTACCCAGATCCAGTCATCGTCTTCAAGGCCAAGCTCAGCCCCCTTCTCACGCGCCATGTACAAGCGGTTTCCACTGGTGATCTGACGCAACCAGGCATTTTGCGCCCCCCATGAGTGATACATATGCATGGGGCGTTGGGTCAGGGCATGAAGCGGGTATTCATCCGCGTCAACCATGGCTTCTTCAAGCGGCTTATACCAGATCGGTAGTGGATCAAAGAATGTCTGAATACGTTCCCGATATTCTTCCGGTGGCTGGATATCGCCGTGACCTTCGCCAGCTAAACGGAATTTTTGCAAGGCTTCCGAGTAGATTTTCATGACAATCTGATCAGAATTGCTGATGAAACCCATCTCATGCGCCCATTCAAGGTAATCCTTGTTGGCAAACCGGTAATATTTCTGGCTGTCCGGAATTTCGTATTCCCAGAACCCCTCATTTTCAATGTAACGGTCAACCTGATCCGGGTTTACCTCACCACGCCCCTGCTCGGTCCCGTCTTTGCCACGCCAGCCCGCAAGCGGCCCGATCCCCGGGCGCCGTTCATGATTGGTGATATAGTCGCGATATCCACCAGGAAACTTTGGATCGCCGTTCCCGTCCATCATCCCGGAAAGCCCCAATCGCGCGCCGAGATCGAGCAGAACATCCTGAAACGGGCGAACGTCACGGTCAGGTTTGATAACCGGATGACGGATCGCATCCGCAGCAGCATCAGCATGGCAGATCGGACGATCCAGAAGCGATATGCAGTCGAACCGTTCCAGATAGGTGGTGTCGGGCAGAATCAAATCCGCATAAGGCACCATTTCTGAATAAAATGCGTCCGAATATATGATCCGCGGAATCTTATATTCTCCGGTATCTTCATTTTTGTCCGTCAGCATTTTAATGGTCTTCGATGTGTTCATCGAAGAATTCCACGCCATGTTGGCCATGTAGAAGAACAACGTATCAATCGGGTACGGGTCACCCTTCCAGGCATTGGTGATTACCATGTGCATCAGGCCGTGGATGGCCAGAGGCGATTCCCAGGAAAAGGCCTTATCGATGCGCTGTGCTTTACCGTCGCCGTCGATCAGCAATTCTTCCGGGGACATTGGAAAGCCAAGGTGAGGCCCAGACATCGGTGTATTTGGTAAAACTTCGCGATCACGCCCGGATGGTTTGGGAAGCGAGTTTAGCGCTTTTGGGTAAGGTGGCTTGTAGCGCATGCCGCCCGGCACATCGATGGTACCCAACAGTAATTGCAGGATATGAATGGCGCGGCAGGTATGAAAACCATTGGAATGCGCAGATATACCGCGCATGGCATGCATCGATACCGGGCGACCAACCACTTTGTCATGCTTGCGCCCGGCCCAATCCGTCCATTCGATATCAAGTTCGATACTCTCCTCAAACGCCACATGGGCGATCTCAGCTGCGATACGTTTGATTGTTTTCGCTGAAATACCCGTGGCTTCGGCTACATTTTCAGGTGCGTACTCCGGATCGACATAACGCTCCACCATACGCTGGAATGAAGGCACTGCAACGCGGCCGTCAGGCAAGGTAAACTCGCCCACCAGTGCCGGTTTCGCATCTATGGAACTTGCAACACCAAGTTTCCCCGTAGCACCATCCCAGCACATGGCGGCGCCATTATCATCCCGAACATAAAGCCCGTGATCTTCTCCACCTTCGTTCTGGATCACCAGCCAGTGGACATTGGTGTAGCGAACCAGGTAATCCTCATCGATTTTTCCGGCTTTCACCAATTCATGGATCAGGGCCATGATAAACAGGCCATCCGTGCCCGGACGAATTCCAACCCATTCATCCGCAATTGCTGAGTAGCCAGTACGTATCGGGTTGACGGAGACAAACTTGGCCCCACGGGTCTTGATCTTACCGAGCCCGGCTTTGATCGGATTGGAATCGTGATCCTCTGCAACACCGAACATCAGATGATATTTGGTATGCTCCCAATCAGGTTCACCAAATTCCCAAAAGGCACTGCCGATGGTATAAAGCCCGCCCGCAGCCATATTGACGGAGCAGAATCCACCATGGGCTGAGTAATTAGGTGTGCCGAATTGCTGAGCCCACCAACTGGTCAGCGACTGGCTTTGATCACGCCCTGTAAAAAAAGCCAGTTTCCGAGGATTGGTTGCACGCACCCGCGCCAACCAGCCCGTTGCGATGTCGAGCGCTTCGTCCCATTCGATTTCCCGGAACTCTCCAGATCCCCGCGGCCCAATCCGTTTCAAAGGCTTGGTTAGCTTAGCCGGCGACATCTGGGTCATGATCCCAGCCGACCCTTTGGCACATAATACACCTTTGTTAACCGGATGGTTTGGGTTGCCCTGGATATAGCGAATTTTGTTGTCTTTGACGTGAACTTTAATGCCACAGCGACATGCACACATATAACACGTCGTGAACTTCACTTCGTCAGCAACATCGGGGGATGTTTCAACAAAAGGTGTCTGATGTGTATCCTGACTATCCGTCGTCATCTTCATATTCCCAATTGAAAGTCACTGCAGAATTATAGCGCGTGTTGGTGCTTTACAACACATTCAACTTTTCTTAAGTGATATGAATCCCGGCTTTTCCAGCGGTGAACTGAAAGCTGGACGCAATCTAGACCAATAACGAGATATACGCGACAGGCCAACCGAAGCAAATATACGAGGCCAATTTTTCAATTAGGAGACCATAAATCTCATTATAACTACATGTTTTGGCGTTCGGAATGCTCAACTAGAAATTTTTGCGTTGATCCGGCCTCTAGATACTCGAGAGCACAACCAAGTTCACGGTCCTTACGCACTCCAATTTCGCGGCAAGCAGTAATATGAACGCTGGGCTCCCCTCTGCCCGTTGCACCATTTTTCGCAGCAATAGCACCGGGAAGGTCGGCTTCTTTGCGGTGGTCAACAACTTTTTCTGGCTCTATCTGAATATCGGGATCAACGCCAAGGGCCTGTATGGTTCGCCCGTCTGCACCATAATATAAGGCAGTTGTCAGTTTCAGCGCCCCGTCCACGGGAAGAGGCAGGATTGTCTGAACAGAGCCTTTGCCGAAAGATCGGGTTCCCATAACAGTGGCACGGTGATGAACTTTAAGTGCGCTGGCGACAATTTCAGAAGCTGACGCTGCGCCACCATTGATCAGCACAACAATCGGTTTCCCGTTTGCCAGATCACCGGATTCGGCACTAAATGAACGGTCATGTCGGGGGTTGCGGCCACGGATGGAAACAATTTCCCCTTCATCAAGGAAGGTATCCGCCAGAATTATTGACTGATTCAAAAGGCCACCGGGATTATTACGCAAATCAATGACAAACCCGTCCGGTTCATCACCCAATTCGGCGTGCAATGCGGCGACCGCCTTAACGATTCCACCCTCAAGCTTCTCGGAAAAACGACTGACCCGGATGTACCCAATGCGATCTTCCAGTCGCCACTTTACGGCACGAACCTTAATGACCGCACGGACCAATGAAACGTCGAAATCATCCACGCCTTTGCGGCGAATACGAAGATGAATTGTCGTGCCCGGTGCACCACGCATTTGACGCACAGCTTCGCGCAAAGTCTTTCCTTTTACCGGATCCTCATCAACATGGGTAATTAAATCCCCGGACTTCAGGCCAATCCGCTCAGCCGGGGTGTCTTCAATCGGCGAGACGACCTTAACGAACCCGTCCTCCATGGTGACCTCAATACCCAAGCCACCAAATTCGCCTTTCGTATGAACAAAGCTCTCGCGAAACTCTTCGCTGTTCAGGTACGCAGTATGCGGGTCTAAAGATGCTGTCATTGCGTCAAGAGCAGCTTCGACAACCGCATCGGATGTCATGGAACCCGGTTCGCTTTTACTATCCTTAACACCTTTGATGGCCGCATCGATAAGCTTCACATCGGAAACCGGACGCACATAACTTGCCCGCAGCCGTTTAAAAGCAAATTTAAAGTAGTCCAGTTTCGAAGAGTCGGGGGTTTTTGCGTAGTTTTGGTAGACAGCGCCAAAACGCTTGAACTCACGCGCAGCTTCCGGCGGCAGGGATTGACCGGCACCAACAACGCGCAGCACTTTGTTAAGCGGGCTTTCAGGGCCTGTTGAACAACCACTGATGCTTGGCAACAGTGCAAGTGCAATCAATGCCCCGATTACCGCTAATTTGGTTTGCGGCGAACCGTTAAAGAACTTCACGTATTCGCTCCGCCCAGATTTAACCGTCGGCGTTGATTTGTTCAATCAGCTCCGCAAGAACGCTCTCGGCTTCGTCATTCTCGACCTGACAGGTTCCAGCGTTCTCATGCCCACCACCACCGTATTTCAGCATCAATTCACCGATATCGGTTTTTGACGTCCGGTTGGTAATTGATTTACCAGTTGCAAAAACCGTATTCAGTTTGTTCAGCCCCCACATCTTGTGAATGGAAATATTGCAGTCAGGGTACATGGCATAGATCATAAACCGGTTGCCGGCATAAATGGTTTCCTGATCCAGAAGGTCTAGAATAACCAGATTGCCATGAACGGTTGAACTGCGTTCGATCTGCTCTTTAAATTTGGGTTCATGCTCGCGGTACAAATCGACGCGTTCCTTAACATCTGGCAGGTCAAGAATTTGTTCGATTGTATGCGCGCGGCAATAGTCAATCAGCTGCATCATCAACTGATAGTTCGATACCCTGAACTCCCGAAAACGGCCAAGACCGGTACGTGAATCCATAAGGTAATTCAAAAGAGCCCAACCATCCGGATTAACAATTTCATCAATAGAAAATTGCGCGGCATCCCCTTGATCAACAGCCAGCATCATGTCGTCTGCAATCGATGGCATCGCTTCCTTGCCGCCATAATAGTCATAAACAACCCGTGCAGCTGAAGGAGCATGAGCCTCAATAATATAGTTATCAGGCTGCTCACCCACCCGCGTTAATTCGCTGGAATGATGGTCGAATGCCAAATGTACGCCCGGCACATAAGGAAGGTTTGTCGTGATATCCGTATTTGAAATCAGGATGGTTCCGTCCTGCATATCCTTCGGATGAACAAATTTGATATCGTCGATCATATCGAGTTCTTTCAATATAACCGCGCAAACAAGTCCATCGAAATCACTGCGCGTCACCAACCGGAATTTTTGATTTTCTTCACTCATGCGAGCTCCCTTTCCGTATTCTTATAAATTTTCCGTATTCTTATAAATTACGTGTCTTTTTAGCTCAAAAGCCCGACATAGGCAAAAAAGTTATCCTCAGACTAGAGCATAATTTGGTTGATTTAAACCACTCAAACGAACCAAATTTGAATGATCGTTAAAATAATGCGCTATAAAGCCCGGGAAGATATCCTGAGTAAGTATCGTTGAATTCCCGCGACCTACGCAGCGCCATTCGATTATTTTCCCTGAATCATGCTTTCAAACTGCTGAAACGAACCGATCCAGAACCAGACGATTTTATCGTCATCACTTCTAATCCCGACGGTGCGATGGCGCATTCCGACCCGGAAAGAAAATATCGGCTTTTTGCGGTGGATCTGCTTGAATCGCAGTTTCGGGTGGGTGGGGTTTTCCTGCCATAACTTATAATTGTTTTCAGCAAGAATGCGAACATCGGCAGGCAGATCATCAAAGCCCTTCCAGTAGGCTCCCTCACGCAATAAATTATCAAATGGCACCGAAATGGCGCTCAGCGAAAGGTGCTTGGAAATTTTCTCATATTCCCTGAGTGCTTTTTCCGCGGCGCTTCCAAGCCAATTCTGAGACTTGTCCATACCGACAATACGGTCCCATTCGTTTTTGTCTTCCAGCCTCTCAATGATTTCCCAGGCAATGCGTTCGCTATCCACGGTGGGCATTTCACGCAATGCTGAAATGGCTTGCTCAAGAATTTGGCCCATTGAATTTCACCCGTTCAATTCTTCAACTCCGGACAGCATGCGCCGTCCAGATCGCAAAGCCCAGTAAAACTACCGCACCAGCCTGATGAAGCGCCCCCAGGCTAACGGGCACGACCATCAACAATGTTGAAATCCCCAGCCCTATTTGCACGAAAACCATTACCGCAAGATAGTTTAAAGGGGCGCTTTGAGATGGAGCCAGACCTGCTTTGCGACCACTGAACCAAAATAGGACAACAGCACCGAAAGTAACGACTGCAAGAACACGGTGATCAAATTGCACGGTCATAATATTTTCAAAAAGATTGATGTATCCCGGCGACATTTCCATCAAACCATCGGGGATCAGTTCCCCATCCATCAACGGAAACGTGTTGTATATCAACCCGGCATCAAGGCCGGCAACCAAGGCACCTGAAAATGCCGTGAGGAAAATCAGTGCCGTCAGATATAGCGCAGCACTTTGAAACGAGCTTGAGACAGAACACCCGGATGGCTTTGTGATCAACGACAAGGCGACCCAAAGAATTGCACCATAAATCAACAACGCCAGACAAAGATGTGCGGCCAGTCGATATTGGCTGACATCCGGACGATCCACGAGGCCACTTTTGACCATAAACCAGCCAAGACCGCCCTGAAGACCACCGAGGATAAAGATAACACCAAGCCGCCAGGCCAACCCACCTTTGACCCAGCCTTTTAAAACAAAAAAGAGATACGGAACAAAGAATGCAACGCCGATGATCCGGCCGAGCAGCCGATGCAAAAACTCAAACCAGAAAATGCCCTTGAATTCACCAAGCGTCATGCCCGCATTTTTTTCCTGATACTCAGGAAACGCGCGGTATTTTGCAAACATCTCTTCCCAGACATCATCATTCAACGGCGGCAACCAGCCAGTAACAGGGTTCCATTCGACCATGGATAATCCCGATTGCGTAAGCCGGGTGACGCCGCCCAGAACAATCATCGCAAATATCATCGCTGCTATTGTGAACAACCAATTGGCGATGGCCCGATTTGCGGATTGGTTGGGCGTTCCGTGAATTGTAGATGAAGTGTTTTCGTTGGGCATTGGCTCAGATTGATTTGTTACGGCAAAGGGTTATTGGGCTGCAAGATAAGAGACGCGATCGACCACTGCCTTGATGGAGATCAATTCTGCATATAGCCAATGATCTCGCTGATCAACGACTGAAGTTACGTATCACGCCCCAACGCCCGTGACAGCAGCATATAGACCTTACCCACATCGGATGACAGGAACGTCTGGCTCAGCACTCCACCCTGTTCACGCTTGCCGGCCTCAGCCAACAGGACATCGAACTCCTGAAGGTAACGCGAAACATAGTCTCTGAATTCGGTATCGCGCTGGTATTTGTCTCTGATGATCGACAGTTTCGCTTTTTCGCGGAAGCCCAGCATTTTCCGTACGAAGACACCGCGTTCGCCCTTGTTGAAACGTTTCCAGTCTTCTTCGGTGATCGGTGTTTCGAGAACCCGCGACATATCAACTGCAAGGGATTGCAGACGTTCGGAAATAAATGTTGCCTGATGCATGAAGTTGTCGAGCCCGGCCTCGCTCTTCTGGATTTTTAACGCTTCGACAAGTGTCGCCGCTTCATTGGACACATCGCGCATTTCGTTGGTCCGGCGCTCGAGCAGATGTGTCGCTTCATTGGCCCGTTCAGTAGCCTGACCTGTTACAGCGTTCAGGTTTTCCCCATGCGCACGAACCTGCTGGTCCCAAGCCGCAATTTTGACAATTGCCGCGTCTGTCGACTGAGTAAGTTCGCCAGCCCGGCGGTTCAAGGCGCCACTCAGTTGTTCAACACCATGTTCGGTTTGCTGGAAGGTGGTGCTCAGACCATAAAGCTGGCGACGAAGCGATTCCGTCATGCCTTCCAGATGCGAAACAACGGCTTCCGTGCTGGCACCGGAATCCTGAGCCTGCTGGCGGAACGCTTCAATCACTTTATTAAGCTTGGCTGCGTTGGTGTCAGCCGCAACACTTGCTTCGGCGGAGCGTTGACTGATCGCCTCTCCAACACGTGCCAATCTGGCAGCCGATTCCTCGGAGGAAGTGCCGAGAAGTTCTGAATTATGCTGAAGCGTTTCTGCAACCTCTTCCATATGGGCGGATGCTTTTGTCGAAACTCCACTCAGTTCCTGATACCCTTTACGAAGGTCGTTACCGACTTCCTTCATGTTGGAGATTGAACGCGCCGACATAACGTTCAGCTCTTCATACTGACCATGCAGCGAGCCAGCCAAACTCTCGACATTATCTGATAATGCCTGGGAGGTGTGGCCGATTTCATCTGAATGACGGCTTAACGCATCCGTCACCAACGCGATCAATTGCGCTGCTTTATCCGCACTGTGGGACAGTTCATGGGAACGTTCATGCAGGCTGTCACTCGTTCGGGCCAGGTTTGCGGTGGCGTCTGATGAAGCTGTTGTTAGTTCCACCGCCTTTTGATGAAGCGAGTCAGAAAACGTCTGAACATGGGTATGGGCTGAGTTATAGGCAGTCGTTAAATCCTGCGAACTGCGGTGCAGAATTTCCCCAACATCATCAAACCCATCCCGTGCCTGCCCTAATGACGACTCAAGCTGATTGACATGGGCCTTCAGGGAATCTGCAATTCCCTCAAGATTAGCTGATGCTTTATCACTAGCGGATGTTGCATATTCGACCCGCGCGTGCATGTGTTCCGATACGCTGTCTATTTGTGCAATCGCAGCTGTCGATTTATCGGCAAGCTGGTCCGCGCCCTGCTGCAGCATTCGCGTACTGAGATCAACCTTATCTACCGCTTCATCAGAGCTTTCACGCAATATCGTTGCTGTCCCCTGAAGCTGATCCCCTGCCATTTGCAGGCGTTCTGTAGTTTTTTCCGACAAATCGTCCAGTTCATTGTTACGTATCTGATAGAGGTCGCCGATCATATCCATTTGCGCACGCGCATTGTCAGATGCTTTTTTCAAGTCAGTGGATTGGCGCATCATAACCTCTGTCACCAAAGACAGAAGCTGCGCGGCCTTGTCTGCCCCTGCAGAAAGATTGAGCGCGCGATGGTCAAACTGATCGCCCGCGACAGAAACATCTTCAATGGCGGTACGGCTGGTTGATGTCAACGCCTCGCCACTGGCCCTCAGACCATCCGTGATGGCGCGAACTTTCCCTGACGCCGTATCAGATGCCGTCATCAGGTCGACCAATGAGCGTTGCATTTCATCGCTAACCGCACTCAGCCGCTCTTCCGTGCGCTCGGTAGATTTTCCAAGTTCATCTGTCCGTTCACGCAAAACAAGGCCAGCATTAACCATCATTGTCGCGGCACGAGATGACAGATCAGATAGCTGGCCCGCCTGCTGCTCAAGAAGCCGGGCGACGCGATCAACATCATCTATCGCACGGCCCGATGCGTTGTTTAGGTCATGAGAGCGCTGCACTACATTTTCGCCAAGCTCCTGCAGACGTGACGTCGTCGTCTCGGAGCTCTGACCCAGATCATCAAGCTGCCCTCGGAAGATATCAACCAGACGATCTGTGCGCTCGGCTGACAGTTCCATGCGCCCACCAGCGACTTCCAGTGCCTCAGTTACGTGATTAACATCAAGAGCGCCTTTTTCGGAAACACGCGTCAGCGCCTCTGACGATGCCCGCAACTCATTGGAAATCCCGACAAGGAAGAGCACCGCCTTATCATTCGCCTCTGAGAGATCCGCACTGCTTTGACCAAGCGCATCGCCAGCTGCATTGATCCTAAGCACTGACTGGTCGGCAATCCGTGCCAGATTGTCAGCTTTGTCATTTAAAACTTCTCCGGCTCCCAAAACATCATTACGAGCCTGCATTGAGGCGGCACTCAAATCCTGCCCACGCGCGTTCAGCTCACCGCCAACACGCTCAACCTGCTGCATAACTTTATCCGCGATCAGAGACAAATCGAGTGAACTTTGGCGGAGGTCTTCCCCGACCGCCCCGGTTTTGTCGGCAGTTTTATCTGCAGTCGCCAATAAGGCGTTCGACTGCTCGGTGAAATCGTTTTGAACGCTTTTGACCCGTTCGGAAACCTTGGTTGCTGCCTCGTCCAGATTTTGCGCTTGTTCACGAAAAGATGCGCCCAGTTCATTAATGCGTGTTGTCACGTGATCAGATGTATTCATAAGCGCGTGTGACTGCGCGCTCAGAGAGCTTTCGATTTCAACACCTTTATTGGCAACCAGTTCGGCGGTTTTGCTCAACAGATCGGTTTGCTGCCCGAGGACATTCTGAATTTGATTGACCTGGCGGCTTGCCCGTTCAGTATATTCCGACATGTCATGAGTATGCTGTGCCATGGAATTTGCCCCGTCAGTGATGGCTTTTGTCGCCTCCTCCGCGCCAAACGACAATTCATCAACCCGAATTTTCATGCTCTCGCCAGCGGCATCCAACTGTTCGGTCGCCTGCTGGGCAATCATATTTAGGTCATCCGTACGTTCCCCGATGGCTTCAGCAATGACACGGGCGCGGGTTTCCACATTATCCGCAACCGCATCCAGTTCGCCTGTGCGTTTATACAGCTGATTGACCATGCCTTCAGCTCGGGCCGATGCGCGGTCCGTCGATGCGGTCAAGTCGCGGGAGCGCAGTTCCAACAAGTCACCGATTTCCCGCGCCTGTGTAGTCGCGTCACCGGTCACACCCTGCAGATCCTCAGTTTGCCGACGCAACGCATCAGCAACCGCATGAGCACGAAGATCCGCATCTTCAGAAACCTGAGACAGCTCAATTGTACGTTGGCGAATGAGACCGGTCACCACTTCACCTCGCGCCGCAGCTTCTTCGGAAGCCCGCGTCAGATCATGGGCCTGCCTGCGCATCGAATCAGTGATTTCATTGATTCGTGTCTGTGCGCGGTCGGACGGATAGACCATGCGGCGCAAATACCAGCGCAACATCTGTGTCTCGCGATCCAGATGCTTACCGCGTTCAAAAAAAGCGATGACCATCCATAGTAACGCTAATGGCGTGACTGATGCCGCAGCAAGACCGCCGATCTCATGGGGCAGCAGGGCATTCAGGTTTTCCCAGCCTAGTCCCACCTCAACAAAATCGTAAACACCAATCATCCAGACTGCTGAAAGTATCAGCCCCAGAATAACCAGAAGCCGATAACGAAGATAAAACGGTGCTTTCCAGTCGTTGAAGTTTTCAACGTCTTTAATTTCCAGGGTGTCCGTTGCACCAGGACGCACGACCTTTCCCGGTACGACCGCGCCAAGTGAGTCCGCAATTGCACCAGTTTTTGATTGTGCAGCCTTAGGATCCTGTGCCGTTTCGTCGGCCATGATGTCCCCTACCCGAGTCAAAATTCATCGTGTTTTCAGAGAATATAAGTGTACACCCCAACATATAGTGCGTAAATGCCATTTAGTCACAAAATATGGGGATAACTTTGATGGTATGATATCAGAAATTCGGACCTTTGGCATAAAATCATGCTTATAGACAACTAGGGACCTTTATCTGCCTCTTCTGACAACGGTGTATGATCGAAATACAATCCCGTCGCATTCCGAATAACATCCTCCCCACCAAGTCTATTAATGAGAGATTCCTGATCTGCGAATGCCTGAGAATTCGCCTGTTGTGGATCGACAATTGCACGCAAGCGACCTGCCCCATCTTTGCAGACGTTGGCGAATTCGGGATCTTCACCCAGATCGTGGCGTTCCTCAGGATCATTCTCAAGATCAAAAAGTTGTGGCGCCGCGTATCCTTCGTAATGGACATATTTCCAGTTCCCCCAGCGCACCATGAACGCGCCGGTATCCGACCAGCCATCGTGATACTCGCTAAAAACCGTACGGTCCGGATCGGAATCCGCTGCCGCGATATCGTAAAGAGAATGCCCCGGAAGATCGAAACCATCAGGTATATCCTGCCCCGCGCATTGCATAATTGAAGGAGCGATATCGACAAGTGAAACCGGCGTATCAACAACTTTACCCCGAGGTACATCTGGTCCGGCCATAATCATTGGAATACCAGCGGAATCCTCATACATAACCATTTTCGTCCAGGTTCCGTGATTGCCCAACATCTCCCCATGGTCTGACGTAAAGATGATGTTCGTGTTGTCGCCAAGGCCGTTTTCATCGAGTGACACGAGAATTTCGCCGAGAAGATGATCAATATAGGAACAGAGCCCGTAGTATGCCCGCCGAGCCAGTCGGACATGATCTTCATCCTTAAAATGGCGATCATATCCGGAGCAGTCGATTATCCGACGAACAGCGGGATGCTTTGGACGTTCATCGGCGCGATAGCAGAATGGCATATCTATCTGCTCATCATCATACAGATCAAAAAATTCATCCGGCGCATTAATTGGGTAATGAGGGCTAACGAAGGAAACAAACATCAGCCACGGCTTGTCATCTGCCCGACTGCCATCTGTGTTGATCCACCTGAGTGCTGCATCAGCAATGTTGCGATCATATTCAGAATAGCTCGACCCGCCGCGACCAACGCCGCCGGCAAAACCGGATGCATCAAACGGCATTGGATCACGACGCAGAATACCAGGAATCCAGCCTTGCCCGTTCAAAACATGCAGCGGCAAGATTTCCGGATCAAACCCATTATCGTAATCCGACGACCGATAGTGCAATTTCCCGACGGAAACAACACGGTGCCCGCTAGCGCGCAACCAATGCGCCCAGCCCTTGGGGGTCCCGTCATAGGGTTGTGCACTGTCCCAATGACGTATCTGATGGACATACTGACCTGTCTGAAATGCCGCCCGTGCAGGTACGCATATGGGGCTCGGCGTATAGGCATTTGAAAACCGCACCCCTCGCATAGCCAAACGATCAAGATTGGGGGTTTTAACTACACGATGACCGGCGCAGCCAAGGGCACCAACCATATATTCATCAGCCATGATGATCAGTTGGTTTGCTGGTGCCATGCGTAAATCGCCTTCTAACTTACATCGGGCTTCATCAGACGTCGTTCGACAAGGCGTGAATACCAGGCCGCGCCCAAGGGCAGGATATCATCATTGAAATCATACCTCTGGTTATGAACCTCCCGATCGCTGTAACCGCCGCCGTTACCAATAAAAATGTAGGCTCCAGGGCATTTGTCCAGCATGTATGAAAAATCTTCCGAACCCATTTGCGGGGGATAATTTCGGTCCATGTTCTCTTCACCAATTATCTCTGCCGCCGTATCTGCGGCAAACTCTGTTTCGCTGGCGGTATTGTTAACCGGCAAAAACATAACCTTAAAATCGTTTTCCACCCTTGCACCGAAAGCCGCGGCCACGCTTTCTGACATTTCACGAATTCTCGTCTCAGCATAAGCCAGGGTTTCATTTGAAAAGGCACGTACGGTTCCTCTGAGAACAGCAGTTTGCGGTATGATGTTATAGGCGTCGCCGGAATGAATCTGTGTAACTGAAATCACCAACGGCTCAGTTGCTTTTATATTGCGTGATACAACAGATTGAAGCGCAGTGGTCAGATGTGCCGCCACCAGAACCGGATCAACTCCGGATTCCGGTCGTGCACCGTGAGCCCCTTTACCATCGATGGTGATATCAAAAAACGCACCACCAGCCATCATCGGGCCGGAACGAATTGCAAATTTTCCATTGTTGACTGCAGGACGGTTATGCATGCCAAAAACCGCTTCCATGGGAAATTGCTCAAACAACCCTTCTTCAACCATGGCTTTGGCGCCGCCAAGCCCTTCTTCTGCTGGCTGAAAAATGAAATGCACACATCCTTCAAAATTCCGCGTCTCCGCAAGATAACGGGCTGCGCCCAACAACATCGTCGTATGGCCATCATGACCGCAGGCGTGCATTTTGCCTTCATGGACAGACTTATGATCAAACGTGTTGGCTTCCAGCATAGGCAGAGCATCCAAGTCCGCGCGCAAACCGATTGCTGTCGTCTGGTTGCCAACTCGTAACGTCCCAACGACCCCGGTCTTCCCCAATCCACGATGAACATCAATGCCGAAGGATGTCAGTTTCTCAGCAACGATGTCTGCAGTCCGGTTCTCTTCAAATCCCAGTTCCGGGTGTGCATGAATGTCGCGCCGCCAGGATGTCAGATCGTCGTGAAAGCCCGAGATATGGTCTAATGTTTTCATATGGTTACTCAATTCCTGAATTTATGATTTCATTTGCGAGTTTTAGGTTTCAATCCTTCAATGCTCTCAACCAAACGTAAGGTCGCTTTGCCGTCGTTGAATTTGCCAAATAGCTGTTTTGCATAACGCGCCCGGGTTTCCGCTTTTGCATCCGGGTTCTCAAGCGCTTCGGTGACGGCGTCAGATAAGTATTCGATATCCTTAACCTCGGTTCCAAGGTCGCGCCATTTCCATTCAATCCCATCATCATCAAGGAAGGTTGTATCACGTCCCTTGGAGGGTGGATTGATCAGCACTACGGGACGATCAAGTGCCAAATACTCAAACATCACACTCGACGCATCTGTTACCAGAACATCGGCTTCCTTCAGAAACGGTGCCACGTCCAACGAAGCCTCCGTAACAAGCCACACCCCTTCACGATCATTAATAGAAGTCTTCCATCCTTCTATTAACCCCGGTCGTTGTTCGCATAAACGCGGGTGGGGTTTGATGATAAGATTTATATCGGTGCGCTCCCCCAATAAAAATCCGACAGGGTCTTCAGCCAATCGCAAAGCAGATGTCAGGCCGGGATTGTGTGTTGGTGCATAAAGTACTGTTTTTCGGTCAAGCGGCGGATCAAAAGGCAGGCCCAGAGGCTCTGGTTTGAATAATGGATCCATGGGTGGATAGCCGATCACCCAAATTCGTTCTGCCGTCAGTCCGGCTCTCTCGATAATTTCATCCCGCACCATCGGGGCGCTGACACAAAGGAAATCGCCAGGATCTTTAACCCTTCTATGGAAATTCTTGGCGGCCAGACCAGCCCCGATATTCACCAAGGCAGCGCCGGGCACCATACGTCGCAAAGCCGACGCTTGAGCATCACATATGACGACAATTTCAGGGTCGAATTCCAGAAGTTCACGTCCATCTCCGGAGATCAACGGCCAGTGATTTTCCGAAAAAGCATCAAACAATGGTTTCAGGAGCGGAAACTGATAAACCTGATTGAGATGAAAAGCGATCCGCCTGGCACTCTTTGACTGGGCAACAAGTTGCCGCCCTTTGTTTTCTGCCTGCAAACTCGCCATTGAAGCCAAAGCAAATACGTTGTTCGGGTCGAGTGCCAGACCTTTTGAAATTGCATCCATTGCCGCATCACGCCTGCCCAACGACTTACGGGCCAATGCCAGATGAGAGAGAGCGTCAGCGCGATTAGGGTCCAGTTCCATGACCCGCTCCAGATGAGTAACAGCGTTGTTCGCAGATCCAGCCCGCCGATATCCGGCCCCAAGAAGATAATGGGTTTCCGCATCTTCAGGGGACAACGCGACCGCTTCTTCAAGATTTTTGATCGCTGCTTTTTCGTCGCCTTTTAGGAACAATACTTTACCCAGGCTTCGTCTGGCCGCAATAGAACTGCTCTCAGCTTTGACAGCACGGCTGAGATATTCAACAGCGTGATCAAACTGCTGCCCAAGAGCTTGTAATTCACCGAAATGAAAATTCGCTTCCGCGTGATTTGGGTCCGCACGAAGGGCCTTCGAAAAATAGTCCCCGGCTGCCTCAATCGCGCCACGTGAACGCGCGCGGATCCCAAGATCGACCAAAGCCTGTGCCTCTGTCTTGGGCGGGGCAATTTCAGCATTAAAAGCTTTGCTGGTCTGGGTTGGCGCAGACAGATTGACCAAACCAATTTTTGCCAACCATGCCAGAGTTCTGGGCAACTTAAAGCGAACATTTTCCGCCAATGGCTCAGCCAGCGCGATTACCGTGCATGCCCCCTTTGTTTCCAACTCCTCCAGAACAATTGCAATCTCATCATCACCAAGCATCACGTCTGCAGCAAAGTTATTCATCGACTGGGCACGAAGTTCGTTCATCCGCACCGCCAGGCGCCCAGACTCCATCTTGTGCGCATCTTCGCCATCAGGCTCAATCGCGATGACCACTGCATCGCCATCTACCGTATGGGTCGGGTAACCAGCGAATAACGAGAACGGATCGTCCCGCAAGGGATGAAGTGGGCGCCCTTGAACGGTAGGTGCGTTTTCAACGGACCCGGTTCTACGGCTTTCAAGATCCTGCCAGAGGTCCTGATAGGTGCGAATAACCACCCGCCAGTCATAAACGCTTAGCGCCCGTTCACGTCCAGACTCCCCCATGCGTTTTCGTAGTGCCGGATCAATTGCCAAGGCGGAGAAAGCCTCAGCCGCTGTCGCCACATCGACGGCAGTCGCCTGGCTAACGAAACCACAATAATGATTGTAGGCACGGTCTTTGGTTTCCGGCGTTAGCGAGCTTTCAATCTGAATGGCAAGATCGGTCCCTGAATCCGGGAGCGGTAACCATGTCGGTATGCGAAAACCATCTTCGCCATGACGTACGGTATCCTTGTAACCATCCCAATCACTGACGACGACTGGCAATCCCGCGGCCATGGCCTCAATTACGGTCAGGCCAAAACTTTCCTGAATATTGTCAGAAAAGGAGCAGAAGATATCTGCGGCAAACCAGACCTGACGTTTCACCGCTTCGTCACGGCCATCCAGGAAAATGCCGTTAACGGATGGACTGTATCGCCGTACACCTTCGCGGAATTCCTTTTCCACACCTTCGTTCGGGAAATGCCCGACCTGGAGGAGGTGAAATTTCGTTCCGGTGCGTTTGGCCGCTTCTTCCAGTGCCAGATACATCGGCATGGGATGGGCTTTGGCATGAAAGCTTAACCTACCAAAAAACAAGACTGCGATATCATCATCACCAATCCCCAACCCACGGCGTACAGATACCCTCGCCAAATCTGCCTCATCGCTAGGTTGATAATGTTCACACTCAACCCCTAATGGGACAATCGGCAACTGAACATTGAGCTTGAAACGTCCGCCTGAACGCCGTTCCAGATAATCACCCCAATTATCAAGCATTCGGTTGATCATAACTTTCACGGATTGCGACGCGCAAATCACGGCGTCCCACGGCTGCACCGGAGCAGTTAAAAGTTCGCCAAAATTCTCCATAACGGTTTCTGATGAAACGGCATGTGTGACACCACAAAGAGAGTACGATCGTGCGTTCGCACTAATTCGCCGCCGCCAGGCATACATGCCAATCCCCGGTCCCGGGATTGATAATGTTCCCGGCAATTCGGGAATGCGTCCCATCATACCAATCGGAACGAAAGTGCGCTCTCGCCCGTCCTGATCAAGTTTGGCAACGCGTCGGCCAAAATCCTCACCATGGACGGCTTCATGTCCTTGACAATAAAACCGCTCAACACCGGAATATCGAACAAAGCTGTGCAGAAAGCCCTCGCCCGCAGCATGTCGCCCCATCAGGTCACTTCGTGCTGTCTCGACAGCATCAGGATGATGAAACAGAACTGCGTTAGCAGGCTGAACTTTCGGTTGATCCCCCATGACGATTATATATTCATCAGAACATGTGCTGGCCACCGGTGACCCAGATTTCGGTCCCGGTCACATAGCGCGCATCGTCTGAACAAAGGTAAAATGCCGTTCCAGCCACATCCTCTGCCGTGCCCATTCGGTCCAGGGGAATACGTGGAATCAGGGTTTCATACTCTGGCTGGATCATATCTGTCTCGATCTCGCCTGGCGCAATGGCATTGACCCGCACATTCAAGGCGGCAAACTCATTCGCCATTTCACGTGTCAGGCCGGAAAGTGCTGTTTTCGATATCGAATACGCTGATCCGGCAAAGGGATGAATTTTATGCCCGGCAATAGAAGTGATATTAACGATCGCCCCTTCGCCGCGATGAAGAGCGGCGGCAAACCCGCGTGACAGCTTGAGCGGCGCATAAAAATTCAGCTCAAACACTTCCCGCCACGCGTCGATATCGCCGTTCAGGCAGCCAAGGCGTTCCTTATAAGGCGTTTTCGGTGACATGCCGGCGTTATTGATCAAACCATGCAAGGGCGCCCCATCAAGGGCGGCATTGGCCTTTTCAATGAAATTGGCAACGCTGTCCGCGTCACCCAGGTCGGTTGGTATATGATGCGTCCAGTTTCGGTCTCGGCCACATTCCGCCGGTGTGTCGTCGCGTGAGCAGGTAATGATTTGCCAGTTGCGTGCCAAAAATACACGCGAGATGGAATGCCCAATTCCACGGCTGGCTCCGGTGACGATAACTGTTTTGCGATCTGCTTCCATGTCCCCACGTTAGGGCAAACTGAACCATGATTCCAGCCGTGAGTGGTCACTTATACAAGCTTGTGCATACTCTTTAATCTGGTCACCCCCAGCTCATCAATAATATTACCCCGTAAACGCCGCATTCCACCAATCCAGCGATCATAGTCAACCAATTTGTGCTTTCGATATTTTTCGACTTCCGGGTGCGGGAGGATCAAAAACCTTTCTGTCTTCAGCCCTTCGATTACGCAGTCGGCCACTTGTTCCGGGCTAATAAGACCAGGAGTTTCCGCGGTATCGCCAATTTCTTCATAACCTAACATTGGTGTTGCAACATATTGCGGGCAAATTGCGGATACCTTGATCCCGTCATCGCCATGCGTGATCGCTAATGATTCGGCGAACCCAATTGCAGCGTGTTTGGTCGAGGAATAGGCGGCGTCGCCGATTTGACTTAACAAACCAGCGGCAGAAACCATCTGCAGGAAGTAGCCTTCGCCCCGTTCGATCATTCCTGGCAGAACAGCCCGCGCGGCATAAACATGCGCCATAACATGCACATCCCAGTTAGTTTGCCATACGTCGTTGCTGGCAGAGGTCGCCAAATCCGGTTCACCCAAACAGACACCAGCGTTCGAGCAAAACATATCAATCGGCCCGATATTCCGCTCAGTTTGAGAAACCAGATTTTGAATGTCAGCTTCTTTTGTCACATCGCAGGTAATAGCAAGACCCTGAATCTCAGTCGCGACCTTTTGGGCATTTACTTCCACCAAATCCGAGACAACGACGCGTGCCCCTTCTTTCGCAAAACGAACTGAAAGCGCCCTACCGATCCCCTGCCCCCCACCAGTAACAACGACCGTTTTATCATTTACATCCATAGATTTGTCCCAACTAAACAGAATGCTGCATACTCTATTGAACCAGAGAACCTCCTGCGAGAAATTTATCGTGCAGATACGGATAAACAGAACGATGATCTTGCCGGACGAAGGGGGTGGTAGATATGAAGTATGACATAGTGATAATTGGCGGCGGAATCATTGGCTCATCCGCGGCGTGGTTTCTGGCAAACGATGACAGGGCAGGACGCGTCGCGGTGATTGAGCCGGACCCGTCTTATGAATTTGCTACAACGCCCCAAGGGGCTGGCGGCATTCGCCAGCTTTTCAGTCGCCCTGAAAACATTGCTATGTCTCAGTTCAGCCTCGATTTTTACAAAAACTTCGCCACCAATCTGGCAAACGGCGATGAAGCATTCGACATCGGGTTTCAGAACCACGGATATCTGTTTGCCGTCGGGCCGGACGGCGTTGATGACCTGCAAAAGAATTACGAAACGCAAACGTCCATGGGAGCGCCGGTTGAAATCCTCGATCGGGATGCAGTGCTGGCAAAGTTCCCGTCGATCCAGCGTGCCGATATCGTACTTGGGTGTTATTCTGGTGAAGATGGCTGGGTTGATCCGAATGCTGCGCTGCAGGGTTTCAAGCGTGCAGCGGAACAACTAGGTGTCGACTACATCAAGGCCCGCGTGACCGACATTGCGACCGACGATACTCGGGCTAAATCGGTCATGCTCGATACCGGCGAAACAGTTGACGCGGATGTATTTATCAATGCCGCAGGCCCTTCGGTCGCCGAGGTTGCCAACATGACAGGCGCCGATCTTCCCGTGCGCCCCATGTGTCGCGTGCAGCATTACTGGAAATGTGCTCATGAGATCGAGGCCATGCCACTGGTCAAGGTTGAGTCTGGCATGTTTGTCCGTCCGGAAGGTGAAGGCTTTGTTGGCGGATGTCCAAGCTTTGATATTGAACCGGGTTTTGTTGAAGACATCAGTTACGGTTTCTTTTCAAACTACTTCGAAGATACTGTCTGGCCGATGATTGCTGAGTTAATTCCAAAATTTGAAGAGGTAAAACTGCAACGAAGCTGGGCCGGGCATTATGCGCAAAACCTGCTGGACGGTAACATGATCATTGGCTCCTACTCAAAAGATCACCCTAACCTGCTCACAGCCTGTGGGTTTTCGGGTCACGGTTTAATGCATGCACCAGCCGTTGGACGCGCATTGTCTGAACTGGCGCTTGATCAGCGATTTCAGACACTCGATCTTTCCAACCTTGGAATTCAGCGCGTTTGGGACAATCAACCTTATCGTGAAACTGGTATTAAGTAGGTTTGCTCATGTGCTCACGCTTTGAACTCAATTCCAGCCCGCGCGACATAGCAGATCGGTTCGCCCTTGGGTTACCCCCCCCATTGGTTAATGCGCCGGACGTTCGACCGACGGACATGGCATTGGTAATCCGCACCTCAGGCGAGGCCGCGATTATGGCCTGGGGATTTGAAGTTGATTGGGACAACAAGCCACTGATCAATGCCCGGTCAGAAACGTTAGCAGAGAAGATAACTTTCCAGAGCCATCTTAATAACCGCTGCATCATACCGGCGAGTGCCTATTTTGAATGGCGCAGCGCCAATGGGCAAAAGCTGAAAAACAGGATATTACCCAGTGATCAAAACCTGTTCGCTATGGCCGGACTGACGGACGGGAAGCGATTTAGCATCATCACTTGCGCCCCTGCCCCGTCTGTTGCTGATATTCACAACCGAATGCCTGTGGTTCTCAACCCTGCATCAGAAGCCGCTTGGATAAACCCCGGTATTCCATTTGATGACGTGAAAGGATTTCTGATCCCTTATAACGCAGCACCGATGACATTCACTGAAGACGTTCCGCCCGAACCAAGACAAAAAGACCTGTTCTCATGAAATCTTATGCGTCCCTACTCCTCATCTTCATCATCGAAATAAGGGAAATCAACTTCGTCATATGGCCATGAGACGGTGTGTACGGACTGCTTTTCCTCTCCAGCAATCTGGCCATCGTCGTAATGCTCCAAAATCACCTCCATCACGCGGCCAACAAATTTAGCCGTGATCCCACGTAGGGCATCCGGATCTGTTACAAACTCCCGGCTATAGATGACATGTGCGAGTTCGGATGAGTGCATTTTAACAAACTTCAACAGTTCATTGATAAACTCACTCGCAGGCAGGTATTTCGGCAGGAAGGGGGCGGTGTCTTTCAACACCAGGAAAACCAGATTCGGTGCCGCCTGAACGCGGGGGTCGGCCTCAAGCTTATTCGCGATATCGGAGTAATATTCAGCTGTTTCGACATCAAGTTGCGCAAGCACCGACTCAAAAATCTTTTTATGAATCATGCGTAGATTTTAGGTCGTTTTCAGCAACCTTCCAAGCGTGGAATTAAAACATTGTTGGGGATTAATGCGCCATAAACAGAGGCAGCTCTGCATGCTCAAGAACATGGCGCGTCACACCACCCAGGATCAATTGCCGCATACGGCTATGTGTATAGGCCCCCATCACCAGTAAATCTGCGTCAACGGACTTCGCTTCTTCGAGCAACTCGGCCCCGACTGCGCTGCCTTTTCCGGGCAGAACACGGGTTGAACAGGTGACACCATGCCAAGCGAGATAGTTTGCCAATTCCGTCGCCTGCTCGCCACCGGCGGTGCCGTAACCAACCGTGAAAGCCGTGACCTCATCCGCTTCTTTCAAAAACGGCATCGCAAGGCCGATCGAACGCGCCGCCTGAGCACTGCCATTCCAAGAAACAACAACCTTGCGACCAATTTCTGCACTCTCACCCGGCGGCACAACAAGGACCGGGCGCCCCGTATCAAACAGCGCAGAATTCAAGGTCAATGTTTGTGTCACGTCAGATTCCACACATGGCCGGGGAGCGATGGTCAAATCCGTCAAACGTCCAAACCGGGCTGCAATGTCATCCTCACGTCCGCGCTCTTCGCGCCATGTCACACTGGGCCCGGCTGTCGTAACGTCGTCTGTAACGACGAAGGCGTACTGTGATACACATTCATCAAATTTTTCCCGTGCCCGACGGCTGCGCTCTGTGCTTTCGTCTTCGGCGATATTGACCATGTCTTCAATCATCGCCACCGACATGCCTTCTCCCAGCAACGGGATGGTGTCTTTCGGGTCCGGGCGCACGTGAAGTGCTGATAAATGAGAGGAAAACCTATTGGCGACTTTGAAAGCAGTTTCAACAACCGATTTCGACCCCTCAAGACCATCCACAGATACAAGAACTGTACTGAATGCCATTACCCTCTCCCGTTCCCAAAGCTTTTAAAAAGCGCTTGTGTATTATATCACAACACTTGTTAGCGTTACAGAAACAACTAAGAAAAACAATATGTTATGTTATGTTTTCTTTTGTTCACCTGTTTTTAGTTGTGCACCCTGCAATGTCTGCTCTGCCATGCCCGAGCCATCAATCCTGTCCCAGATCATAGGCCCAAGCTCATAGGCTTGTTGCTGTCGGACTATTTCTGCATCCGCGTCTGACGCATCATTCAATCTGGCCGTTACACGTTCGATCATAATCTGTTCACTGACGTCAATCCACAGGCCCTGGAAAGCGACGTCTGTTTCCCTCGCAATTTCAGCAACTCTTTCCCTTTCGCCCGGGCGGGCGAACACGGCATCGGCAATCACACTCTGCCCTTCGTTCAGGCATTTTTGAATTTCTGAATAGAACGCTTCATACGTCTGGGCATTCATTTCAGGTGTATAGCCGTCTTCTCCGAGCTTTTCATCCAGAGGGCATCCACACAATCGTTTGCGGGTAACGTCTGTCCTGACGATCCGAGCGCCAGGGGCATTCCCAATCTCTGGCGCCAGATCGCGAGCAAGTGTCGACTTCCCACTCCCCGACAAGCCGCCGATTGCAATCAAGCGGGGCCGTGTGAGTTGAAGGTATGAAACTGCCATCTCCAGGTAATTTCGGGCATCCTGAGCTCGTTCGTCCCGCAGCGCCGGATCATCCAGACTCCGGGCCTGTGCGGCATCAACGTGGGATCGTACGGCTGCGCGCATAGAAAGGAAAAGCGGCAACACCTTGAAATTCTCTGGATCCGACATTGCGCCGCCACTGACATCGAAATATCGATTTAGCACACAATTCGCGAGGCTTCGAAGGCCAAAACAGTCAAGGTCCATCAACAGAAACGCAAGGTCATACAGGATATCGATATGGGCGAAATCGTCGTTGAATTCGATGGCATCGAACAGCGTCGGTTTACCCTCAAACAGGCAAATGTTACGAAGATGCATATCGCCATGAGCTTGTCGAACGAGCCCTATGTCGCGCCGGGAATCAAGAATTTCACCGTCATCTTCCAATATTCGATCGGTCAGTATTTGTAGCCTATCGATTTGCTCAAACGCCAGAATGTCATCAGAAACTTCAGCGAAGCTCTGATTATTATTCCGTGCGATCAAACTGCTCCCGGCCTGTCCTCCCCGCCCACGCACAACCGTCACTTCCTTGTGAAATAAGGCAATGACCTCAGCCGTCTTCTCCATAAGGTGTCGATCAAGCTGTTTGTTCTTTGCCATGCGATCGAACAACGTGGTCTGATCAAATTGCACCATCTCGACCAGCCAGTCGACGACACTTCCCGGACCATCGACATAAAGCTTCCCATCCTGATCACGCGTGACGGGTTGAACACCTTTGTAGATGTCTGGAGCCGTTCTGCGATTGATCGCGAACTCCGCATCGCAGGCCTGTTTTCGCTGATCAAGGCTTGAAAAATCCAGATAGGGAAAGCGAACATGTCGTTTCATTTTGAACACCCGTGTGCCGTTCAAAAAGACACGTGACACATGGGTTTCAATCATCTCGATCTCTGCGCCATCTCTACCCCATGCATCTTGAGACTGCAGAAAAGCTGAGATTTCCTGTTCAAGTTGGTCAGGTTTACTCTTGCTCACTACGTGAACTCCGGATGGTGTTCGTCAAGCCCATCCGGGTCCTGGTGAACAATGACTTCAGCATTTTCAAAAGCTTCTGAGACCCGTTGTTCTACATTATCTGCAATTTCATGAGCGTCGCGAAGGCTCATGTCACCATTGAGTTGCAGGTGAAACTGAATAAATTTCTGCATCCCAGAAGACCGGGTGCGTAAATCATGAAGCCCGTCAACACCTTCAACCGCCAGTGCAATTTTTCTGATTTTCTGACGCTCATCTTCCGGCAACTCCCGGTCCATCAATATCTGAAATACTTCGCTACCAATCTTCCAAGCACTAAAAATAATATAGAGCGCAATAAGAATTGCAAAGACAGGGTCGGACCAACCCCAGTTCAGGTTGCTGGCAAGGAACAAAGAGAGGATAACGCTGGCATTGATCAGTATGTCGGTTTGATAATGAAGTGAGTCTGCGCGGATTGCGACGGAACCTGAACGACGGATGACATGTTTCTGAAACGCCACAAGAACAAGCGTTAATAGAATCGAGAAAAGCATCACGGCATAACCGACTTCTGTATTCACGATGGTTTTTGGATTGACCATCCGCTCACCAGCCTCAATCAGCAAAAATACAGCCGAGCCAATAATGAAGGCTGATTGCGCCAATCCAGCAAGGGCTTCAGCTTTACCATGCCCAAACCGGTGCTCCCTGTCCGCAGGATGCAGTGCATGACGAACTGCAATCAGATTGATCAGGCTGGCCGCGGCATCGAGGATGGAGTCAATAAGAGTTGAAAGCAGGCTGACGGAATCCGTCATTACCCAGGCCGCAAACTTGGTCACAATCAACATGCTGGCAACCGCCACCGAAGCGTAGGTCGCCAGACGCATCAAGCGTGCGGAATCGGCTCCGACATTTGTCATGGGTATAACTTTTCAACTCTCCAGCCTGCGCCGTCTATCACAAACACATTACGATCATGTAGGCGATACGCGTGTTCATGCCAGAATTCAATCCGATCAGGAATCAAGCGAAACCCGGACCAGAATTCCGGTCTCGGCACTTCGCCAACGCCGAATTTTGCGGTATATTTTGCGATACGTGCTTCGAATTCAAACCGCCCTTCCATTGCCTGTGACTGCTTTGATGCCCAGGCCCCGATCCGGCTGGCCCGCGGGCGGCCGGCAAAATAGGCATCTGCCTGCTCTTCGGACACCGCCTCAATCGCACCTTCAATACGGATTTGCTTATCCAGGCTTTTCCAGTGAAAACACAGTGACCCTTTGGGATTCGCGGCAAGCTCCTGCCCTTTTCGGCTGGCCAAATTCGTATAAAACACGAACCCATGCTCATCGTATTCCTTCAGCAGAACGATGCGGACACTTGGCATGCCGTCCGGCGATGATGTCGCTAATGACATGGCGTTCGGGTTACTGGGCTCCTTTTCTTCAGCCTCGCTAAACCAGTCCTTAAACCGATCCAGAATTTCCGAATTCATGGTGATCGTCATCACTTGTATTTTCCGCTCATCGTCATACTTTCCTCACATTTGGTTGCTATATACATTTAATCAGGTTCGCACCCGGTTACAAAGCTCATGAAGAGGAAATATCTATGTTACGCAAGATCACATTCAAATCATTGATCGCGGTCACGTTGTTGGCGGTAACTCTCGGCGGATGCCAAACCGACATGGAAAACAATCCGAAACAAACTGTGGGGCGGATACTTGGGGCCGGACTTGGCGGCCTGATTGGTGCAAATATTGGCGGCGGCAAAGGCAAACTCGCAGCCGTTGCGGCTGGCGTTCTGGCCGGAATGTACTTTGGTGGAGAAATCGGAAAATCTCTTGATGCAGCAGATAAGGCTTATATGGATAAAAATGCGGAAGACGGTCTCGAATACTCAAAAACCGGTTCAACGACCACCTGGCGCAACCCCGATTCGGGTAATTCCGGCCTGTTCACACCTACAGAAACCTACCAATCCGTCTCAGGGGGAAATTGCCGCCAGTTTGAATCAACCATTTTTATTGATGGCAAAGAAGAAACTGCGACCGGAAAAGCTTGCCGTCAGCCCGATGGAACATGGAAGGTTGAGAGTTGATCGATCATGAAGGCGATCCCGGCAGCCTGACACTTCATTTAGTGCGTAGATCGCCCCGGATAGCTGTGTCATAGTCTCACCCCTATTCGACAGTTGGTTTTTTCGATGAGCTTTCCAGTTATTCATGAATGATCCGTACAAAACTCTTGGCGTTCAGCCTTCAGCCAGCGCAGAAGCCATAAAAAAGGCGTACCGCAAGCTGGCTCGCGAAAATCACCCGGACCTTGATCACGGCAACACCGCTGCCGAAGAAAAGTTCAAACGCATTTCTGCCGCCTATGACTTACTTTCCGATCCGAACAAGCGCGGTCAGTATGACCGTGGTGAAATTGACGGGCTGGGCACCAAAAAAACTGGCGCGCGTCATGGAGCCTCCGGGTTTGGAGGGGCTGGTTTTGGTGGTTCAGGTTTCGGTGGTTTTGGTCGTGGCAACCCTTTTCAGAACCGCGCTGGCAAGAGTAGCAAAGGGCTGAAAGTAAATGGGGTTGATGTCGAATACGCGCTTAGCATTGGCTTTCTTGAGTCCGCCAAAGGCGGTGAAAAACATATTACAACGACAAATGGAAAGCGCTTAAAAGTAACCGTTCCGGCGGGGATCGCAGATGCCGCAGTGCTTCGGTTAAAAAGTCAGGGAATGCCTGGCTTCGGTGGTGGCAAAGCTGGTGACGCGTTGGTCGAAGTTACTGTCATACCGGACCCTGTATTTCGGCGCGAAGAAACCGACATCCTACTTGATTTGTCGGTCACTCTCCCCGAAGCGGTCTTAGGTGCCAAGATTGAAGTCCCGACCATTGATGGTCCGGTCAGCGTCACCGTACCGCCCGGTTCAAACACCGGCACCATCCTGCGCCTCAAAGGCAAAGGGATGCCCCTTGGTAAAGCCAGCAAAAATCCCGATCAGCGCGGTGATCAGTACATCACGTTAAAAATCATGTTGCCTAAAACTCTGGATCAGAATTTCATCGATTTCATCCAAACCTGGGCCCCTGACCATCCCTATGAAGTCCACCGCAAACGTCCAGACAAAGTATAGAAACAGCGCACCCGTTTAGCGATCAGAAAGAGGGATGCAATGCAAAAGCCGGGATCAATGAGGGCGCTTGAGGAACTCGGGCGTGTGCGGCTTTCCAAATCTTTCTACATGCGAGATTTTCTCTACAGCGAGATAGGCAACCATTACGGTATTCCGAACATCCCGGATGATCCGGATTTGGCAGTTGCCGCCGGAACGCGACTCTGTGACGCGTTGCTGGAACCCCTTAATGCGACCTTTGGCGGGATCAGTGTTCGCTCGGCTTACCGGTCTTGCGAAGTGAACCAGTTTGGCAATGAGAACAAACTAAATTGCTCCACAAATGAGCATACCTACGCCAACCACATTTGGGATCGCCGCGATGCAAACGGACACATGGGAGCTATGGCCTGCATTGTTGTCAGATGGTTTGTGCCGCATTACGAAAAAACCGGAGACTGGCGCCCGTTAGCTTGGTGGATGCATGACCACCTGCCCTATAGCGAAATCTGTTTCTTCCCAAAGCTGGCCGCTTTCAATATTGGGTGGAGCGAGGCGCCAAAGCGTGCGATAAAAAGTTATATAAGCCCGAGAGGAACGCTAACCAATCCGGGAATGGATAACCATGAAGGGGATCATTCTAAATTTTATCCGGGGTTTCCAACTTTTAGGGAACACTTCTAAGATCAGGTGGGTTCTCTGTAGGTTCATTCCCTTCCTGCTCAGTTCCCTCCAGGAGATCACGGATCAAAACGTCTGTGGCTCCTTGCTGGGCGTTCTGGAGGCGGATTAGCTGTTCGCTCAATCCAGTACGCCAAGCTTCATGACTACCTACGGCACCGACCAGCAGGTCTTCGTCTCGAAGCCCAAGCTCAAGAGCCTGATAGAGGTCATAAAGTGTCGCAATGGCGAGGTCGCGGGACAGCACCCAGCCACCACCATCGGCGCGTTGCACAAAGGCGGCATTTTGCAGCATGGTCAGAATCCGCTCGACCGCCTCTTCACCACTACCCAAAGTGCCGAGGATCACTTTGCGGGTAACCGGTTTACCGGTTTGGCTGGCATCGAACAGAATACCCAGAATGCGTAACCCGACGACCATACGCGGACCGGCACGAAGCCCCTTATCCAGCGGTTTTCCGCCTGCACTCTGCCATTCACCAAGAGAGGCTGTCAGGACAGCGCCGAACAGAACAACGGTCCAGGAGAGATACATCCAGACAAGAAAGATCGGCACCACGGATAGTGCACCATAGATGTTCTGGTACGTTGGAAAGGTCGCCACATACCAGCCGAATACCTTGCGTAACCCGGCAAACATCAGGCCAGCCGACAAACCACCAACACAAGCAGCCCGGATCGAAATGGGGCGGTTGGGGATAGCCAGATAAAACACCGACAACAGGATAATGATGATCAGGGTTGGTATGGATTCGGTCAAAAATCCGAGGGGCCCGGTGAAAATATCAACACCAAGCCATTCTGTTGCCGCGAAAAAATATGTTGAGAGAGAGAAACTGGCACCAAGCAATAACGGTCCTAACGAAATCATGGCCCAGAAAACCAGCAACCGAGGGGCCAATGCGCGTGGGCGGTCAACACGGAAAATGGCATTCAAATCAGCCTCAATGGTACCCAGCAGAAGCACCGCGGTTCCGGCAAGAGCGACGATCCCGACAGCGGAAAGACCGGTCGTGTTCTGGATAAACTGATCGAAATATTCCTGCATAGCGTCGGCAGACTGAGGCAACAGGTTTGCGAAAACCGCCGACTGAAACTGCTCCTTCACGCCTTCAAAGACTGGAAAGGCTGCGAGCATGGAAAAGGCAATGGCGGTTAAAGGAACGATAGCCAACAACGATGTATAGCTAAGCCCTGCTGACATGCGCCAGCAGCGGTCATCTGCGAATCGCGTCCAGAGATACCCGAGAAATGGCAACAGGTAATTCAGATTGTCGTCCTGTTTTGGCTTCACGTCGGCCAACGATTCCGGCACATCCCCCATTCCCGATACCCTCAAATTATTGCATTAACGATTATACTACAGGCGTCACGGGCTTCTTGGCAAAGGCAATGGAGCAAAACACTGGCTTTGACACAATCGGCAACACAACGTGATCGCAGGGTTTTTGCCATTTCCGGGCATTTGTGTACGATCTCTGCACATCAAAATTTGCTGGAATACCTAAAAAAAATAAGAGGGGAAAAATGGTCGCACCTGGAAACTTAATGGCTGGTAAAAAGGGCCTCATCATGGGCGTCGCAAACGAACGCTCTATCGCCTGGGGAATTGCCAAAGCGGCTCACGAGCAAGGCGCCGAGCTGGCCTTCACCTTTCAGGGCGAAGCACTACAAAAACGGGTCCTGCCGCTGGCTGAGTCAATTGGTTCCGATACGGTTCTGCCTTGCGACGTAACCGACACCGCAAGCGTTGATGCAGTATTTGCAGAAATAGAATCGAAATGGGGCAAGCTCGATTTCGTCGTCCATGCCATCGCCTATTCCGATAAAGAGGAATTGAAAGGCGGCTATATTGATACCTCGGCTGAGAACTTCAACAAAACCATGAACATCTCATGCTATTCGTTCACTGCCATTTGCCAGCGCGCACGAAAACTGATGACCGAGGGCGGCAGCCTGATCACGCTCACTTACTATGGTGCCGAACGCGTCATGCCGCATTACAACGTCATGGGCGTTGCCAAGGCCGCTCTTGAAACCAGTGTGCGTTACCTCGCTGAGGACCTCGGCAAGGAAAATATCCGGGTCAATTCCCTCTCTGCCGGCCCAATGAAAACACTGGCCGCTTCAGGGATCGGTGATTTCCGCTACATCCTGAAATGGAACGAATATAACTCGCCGCTTCGCCGTAACGTGACGATGGATGATATTGGAGGTGCGGGTGTCTATCTGTTGTCTGATCTTTCAAGCGGAGTCACAGGTGAGACTCACCATGTAGATTGCGGCTATCACATTGTTGGTATGAAAGCGGTCGATGCGCCTGATATCTCCGTCGTTTAACTAGGTTAGTACAATGTCTCACAACAGCTTCGGCCACCTGTTCCGGTTCACAACCTTTGGCGAAAGCCATGGGCCTGCAATCGGCTGCGTGGTTGATGGTACACCGCCGGGGATCGAGCTTTCTGAGGCGGATCTTCAAGGTGATCTCGATAGGCGCAAGCCAGGGCAATCGCGCTTCACCACCCAACGTCAGGAAGCCGATCAGGTTAAAATCCTCTCAGGTGTTTTTGAGGGCAAGACCACCGGCACCCCAATTGGATTGTTGATCGAAAACACGGATCAACGTTCCAAGGATTACGGCGATATCAAAGACAAGTTCCGCCCCGGCCACGCTGATTTTACCTACGACACTAAATACGGGTTTCGTGATTACCGTGGTGGCGGGCGGTCATCTGCTCGCGAAACCGCCATGCGCGTGGCAGCGGGTGGCATTGCAAAAAAAATATTGGGTTCCGGCATCATAATCCGCGCGGCTTTGGTTCAAATTGGTGATCGTCAGGTCGATCGCGACAACTGGGACTGGGATCAAGTTCACGAGAACCCGTTCTTCTGCCCGGACGCCGAAACTGCAGCATTGTTTGAAACGGATCTGGATGCCATTCGCAAATCCGGCTCCTCCATCGGTGCGGTGATTGAAGTTGTGGCATCAGGCGTTCCCGCAGGATGGGGGGCGCCAGTTTATGGTAAGCTTGATCAGGATATCGCATCAGCGATGATGAGCATCAATGCGGTCAAAGGCGTCGAAATTGGCGCCGGATTTGAAGCTGCCAGATTGAGTGGCGAAGAGAACGCGGATGAGATGCGCATGAATGGTGATCAGGTTACGTTCGGATCAAATAATGCTGGCGGCGTGTTGGGTGGTATTTCATCGGGTCAGGACGTTGTCTGTCGTTTTGCTGTCAAGCCCACAAGCTCGATCCTGACACCACGCGACACCGTTGATCGTAATGGCAATGAAACCGAAATCTCGACCAAGGGTCGCCATGACCCTTGCGTCGGAATCCGTGCAGTTCCCATCGGTGAAGCCATGATGGCCTGCGTTCTGGCCGATCACATGCTCCGCCATCGGGCTCAATGCGGGTAATGAAACGCCCAGTTATTTTGGACACAACGATAAATGAATACAGCGACCGATAATCGTATCTTCGATCTCTGGCCAACAACATTCTTATATTATGCACCAGACGGTCATGAAAAACGCCAAAGCGATCTGGTTACCCTGGCCTTACAAAACCCTGAAGCCGATATTCTATCGGGTGACGATAGCGCCGTTCTTTGGCTTAACGCCGAGATCAACGAGGCCGTTGGTGAATATCTGAAACGTTACGCCGGGGCCGTGGTTGAAAATTTCAAAACTCTCGCGCACACCGTCATTTCCGAGCACAGTGACTACCAACCCCTGATCAATCATCCGGACGCCTATTTGAGCGGAATCTATTATGTTACGGTGCCGACGGATATACGCGAAAACCACCATCGCAACGATGTTAAATCCAGCGCAATCAGTTTTTCCGACCCACGCTTTGCCATGAACATGGGGGCGATCGCGAATGATCCGTATATGGACTGGCATAAAGTTGTCCGGCCAAAGGCGGGCAGGTTGCTCATCTGGCCGTCCTTTGTGGATTTCTTCATCCATCCCAACCTGTCAGCAAGCAAACAGATTTCCATACATTTAAAAATTCTTGTTGGGGGCCACCAATGACTCCGCCTGAAGATATCTGGGATGAGCGCTTTATTCCGTTGTGGCCCACTCACATCTTTCAACGCTATCTGCAAGGTGGCTTTCTGCATAATCCGGTCATTGCCAGCATCATCACCGCAATGGATGCCGAGCAAGCTGATCTGACGACGACCTATCAGGGCGTTGGATTTTTGCAACGCCAGGAACCCGCCGTAGCCTGGCTGCGCAACGAAATTACCGACACGCTGCGTGCCTATTTTCAACATTGCGGTATTTCCTATGAAGTTCACTGGGATATTCAGGCCTGGGTCAACGTCAACCGCCTAGGCGATTATCATACCCCGCACAATCACGGCTGGAGCTACCTGTCTGGAACCTATTACGTGCACATCCCGACAGCGGACCGAACGGGCGAGGATGATGACAAAGGCATGAATCCGGCGGCGATTACGTTTTCCGATCCGCGTTACGGGGCTTACAGGCATTCAATTACCGAAGACCCAAACGAACAGGCCCGCCATACCATTCACCCGAAACCGGGAACCCTACTTCTCTGGCCGGCCTCGCTCATTCATTACGTCCATCCGAACCATTCAGATGACGCCCGTATATCGGTTAGCTTTAACGTCATACTGAAATGGGAAAACCAATACGCAGGCTAATGATAAAGTTGTTATCTACCTAACGGGGCAGCGCAAAGATAAAGGGCTCTTTGCCGCCGTGATTTTCCGGTGCCAGTTGTTCGCGAACGATTGCCGGGACTTCTGCGGAATCTAAATCATGCTTTCCAGAAGCCTTGAGTGCGCGGACCAAATCAATTTCGCGACCTAGATACTGATACAAAACACGCCCACAACCAATACGTCTATCATCGCTGGTTGAGACCCCAAGATTTAATCCTGACAACCACGTGACATGGTTACGGTACCCTGGGTAAAGGATGGTCTCACTAACTTCCTCATTGGCCAGCATTTCGTTTTCAACGATGTAGATGCGGTCTCTCAGGAATACGAGGTAGCCCACGTATTTACAAAGGAATGAACGTTCCACATCACCGTAAGACTCGATAAACCGCTCGACCCGTTTTGACAGAACCCGCTCGTCCTCTTTCCAGAAATGAATGACCGACTTCAAAACCAGATTTGGTTCGGAGAAAGAAAACCGGTAACTGAAATAGTAGCCGAGATAACGGCCAACCTCGTTCTTTGATGTCTCAAACAGAGTTTCCATCTGCGCAACATAAGGCGGAACATCGCCTGCCAATTTCCCCTCCCCGCCCATGCTACGAGGTCGCAAGGCGACCAGATCGCGGAACTCGTCCGGTGGTAACAAAATTTCATATTCCTCAACGCCGAAAAAATCGCATATTCGACGCATTGTATGGCGTGAAGGCATCGACAAGCCGCTCAAGTATTTGTTGAACTGCTGGCGATTGATCCCGATCCGGCGGCAAACGTCAGCAACGGAACGATAATATCCGCTAAGAAACTTCAAGTTCTCGGTAAAATCGACTTGTGACATCTAATCTCGCCAAAACGAAAGTATACCACATGACGCTATAATAGCGTCAAGTAGCTTATATTTTTGCACTATCTTCAATTGATGTGAGTCACATTTCTGGAGTACACCTCAAACAGCAAACACATGAGGTCCCTAGAGATGAACGTCGAACTTCCAAGCAAGATTATGGCCCCCGAACAGTCAGAAGGAGAAATCAATTTCTCTGAACGACGCCAGACATGGGCGAAAAGTCATCACGGAGAAAAAACCCGAAACCTTGTCCAGCGCGATGCCAAGGCATTCTTGCACCAGTCTGTTTCATCCCCTTGCCTGAGCGCCATCAAGAAAGCCGAAGGCATCTGGGTGGAAGATCAGGATGGCCGCCGATACATGGATTTCCATGGTAACAACGTTCATCACATCGGTTACGGACACCTACGCCTGAAGGCTGCAATTACAGCACAGATGGACGAGTTGCCCTTTGCCCCCCGACGCTTTACCTGTGATCCGGCCGTTGAGCTGGCAGAAAAGCTGACTGCCATCTCCCCCGGCAACCTCAGTAAAGTACTCTATGCAACAGGCGGGTCAGACGCCATTGAAATGGCCATGAAGGTCGCCCGCGCCGCAACTGGTCGGCACAAAACCTTATCGTTCTGGGACTCCTTTCATGGGGCCGGATTTGGCGCCTCGAGCATTGGTGGCGAACAACTGTTCCGCTCTGGCCCTATTGGCCCCCTATTGCCAGGCACGTCCCATGTTCCGGCATTTGACGCTTATCGTAACCCGTTCGGTATCGATCATACCCGCGACAATCCAAAAGACGTTGAGGTCGGAAATATTGTTGCCAATCTTGTTCGCCATACGCTCGAGCGCGAAGGCGATATCGGTGCGGTTATCGCCGAGCCCACCCGCGCCGTCCCCTTTATCCCGCCGGTCGGGTTCTGGAAGCAGATTCGACAGGCCTGCAACGATCATGGCGCATTGTTGATTTTTGACGAAATACCGACAGGGCTAGGTAAAACCGGTCGCATGTTCGCCTGTGATCATGATGACGTGGTGCCGGACATTCTGGTCATGGGCAAATCACTCGGTGGTGGCATCCTGCCGATCTCGGCTATGCTTTGTCAGCCGGAGCTCGACATTCTTGGTGAATATGCAATCGGCCATTATACCCATGAGAAAAACCCGGTAACGACGCGCGCTGCCTTGACCACAATCCAGATTATTGAAGACGAAGGTCTAGTTGAGAACGCCGCTAGCGTCGGTGCATGGGCACTCGAGCGCCTTCATGACATGATGGACCGTCACAACCTTATTGGCGACGTTCGTGGACGGGGGTTCCTATTCGGTATTGAACTGGTCAAGGATCGCCAGACCAAGGAACATGCGAAGGACGAGGCAGAAGAAGTTCTGTATCGCTCCCTCGATGAAGGCCTCAGCTTCAAGATTTCAATGGGCTCGGTCCTGACCTTCTATCCCTCATTGATCACGACGCAAGCTCAGGTAGAGGCGGCATTGAATATCATCGAAGACGCCATTTTTGAAATCGGCAACCAATAAATTTATCGACTTGATCCAGCGCAAGGCGTCGGCGTAAAGATACTGCCATCTTCGCGTTCTCCTTTGACTTGTGTTGGAAATAAAATGCCGCAGCCTGACCACATCGTAAAAATCGAACTACCAGACCCAGAAACCCTGGAAGATGACATCAAAAAATACCTTGCGATTTGTGAGGAAAAGCTCGGCATGGTTCCGAACGTGTTGATGAGTTTTACCGGGCGCCCAGAGAAGTTCCGCACCTTCACCCGATTTTACAATCAACTGATGATGGACGAGGAGAATTGCGGCCTCTCGAAACTCGAACGCGAGATGATCGCCGTCGTAGTCTCGTCAGCGAACCGTTGTTATTATTGCCTGATTGCCCATGGGCAAGCGGTTCGTCAGCTCTCAGGAGATCCCCAGCTTGGAGAGATGATGGTGACTAACTACCGGGTTGCTGAGCTGTCCGAACGCCAGCGGACCATGCTGGATTTTGCCTGGAAATTAACCGTTTCACCGCATGATATCGGGGATAATGACCGCAAGGCATTAAGAGACGTCGCCTTCTCGGATAATGACATTTTCGACATCAGTGATGTCGCCGCCTTCTTCAATTACACCAACCGTGTCGCCCATGGCATCGATATGATGCCCAACCCGGATTATCATGCGATGAACAGGTAGAATGGTATTGGGGGTTTATAGCTGTTTGGTCTGGACTGATGAGCAAGAGCCTGAACAGATTTCCCTGGGTACGTGAAACTCTCGAATGCGACTATGTGCTGGGCCGCCAAAACTGTTTCAATTCGTGAAGGATTGATATACAAGCTCCGTGATTCCCAAAATTGCCATGCAAAGTAAGAAGTTCAAAACAATATGACAGTCGAGTTACTTACAGTGCTAGCCGTAATCGGCACGCTATCTGTCATCCAGTCAATTTTCGGAATGGGGATACTGGTGTTCGGTACGCCGACACTTTTACTAATGGGGTATGATTTCATATCAACTCTTGGCTACCTTCTCCCCGCATCCTTCGCCATCTCTTTTTTGCAGGTAGTGACTGCAGGTTCAGGCCGAGTTTATATTTCCAGGCATCTATACACCCTGTGCTTGCCAGGCATTGCCGTTGGGTTGTGGTGCGCCGAATTCAGCCAAATAGCCACTTGGGCTAACATTCTAATCGGCGGAACTTTGTTGCTATCGGCATTGGTTCGTTTTTGGTCACCGGCCCGACAGATATTCACGTTCCTATTGGACAGCCACCTTCCGACCTATCATCTAATTATGGGAATTACCCACGGCCTGACAAACCTAGGCGGTGCAATGCTGGCTATCCTTGCAAGCGGCACAAACACGGAAAAGGAAGCAATCCGTTATACAATCGCACACTACTATTTGGCATTTAGCACCGCCCAACTATTGGTTTTGACAATAACGATTGGGCCTAATGATTTTTTCAACGCAAACTTATTGACCGCAGCGGTGTCGTCCACAATCTACCTTTTCGTCGGGAACCGCATATTCAACAACACCAACAATCCGACCTTCAATACCGCCTTAACTTTATTTACCGCGATTTATGGCGTTGTCGTTTTATTTAAAGCTTAGCCAGCACGAAATTATTGACTGATTTGGCTGAAAATGTCTGTGAGTAGAATGCATCTTTTTGAATGGCGCGATTAGAGATCGCGTGAAATTCTTGAACAGATCAGTGAGGTTTATGGTTTCTGCATCCTGCGTAAATGTCACACGACCATACCCCGTTTCCAGATATTGGTAAGGGTGTCGATCACAACTTCCCTGTCAGTGGATACAGATGCCAGGGTCGTATCAGCGTTCAGGAAAAGTGCAGACAGGTACTGGTCAACCATTCCGCCTAGCGCATAAGTCCTTCGCAATAGTTCATCATGTGAAATTTCTTCAAGACGTCCAGTTCGCGTGAGCCTGCGTTCGGTCGATCGCACCACGGTCATTACCCACTCACGATTTAGGATTTGAAAGGCCTCCCGTGAAGCAGGAAAATCTTCAAGATTGTTCAGAAGGCATTTCATCAGACCCGGGTTATTCTCAAATAGAACGTAATATGCGGCCGTAGTTGAACGCACCGGGTCTTTGCCGAGAGACTTGGACGACTGATGCATGACCAGTTGGACGAATTCGACAAAGCGAATCAACAGGTCCGCTACAAAAGCCTGTCGGTCTGGAAAATAGATATAGAATGTGCCGTGTGCGATCTGCGCTTCTTTGCAAATCTCTGAAACGGTCAATTGCGTTAATGGAATTCGATCCAGCAAGATGCATCCTGCGTTTTGGATTGTGGCGCGGGTCCGGTCACGTTTTCGCAGTCCCACACTTTCCGTAAGCAATGCTTTACCGAAATTATAAACTGGACCGTATTCTGTTAATCGTACGGGATTTGCCATCGGCTACTCTATATAAATGACATTGATATCATTTTCATAAACTGAAAATGGGCTACCCGTCAATGGTGAAAACGACTGAGCAAATCAGCTGGTTAAGAGATCAATGCCCCGCTCGTGCGCATCTTTGGCTTCATCATCTTTTCCCATGGCGGCCAACACGTCCCCATATTTTTGCCAACTCAATGCATTTCCGGGGCTTTCCGTCGTGCGTTCATTCAATAACGAATGGGCAGTTGAAAGATCCTCTGCCCCAATCGCCGCATCAATATAAATTTGTGCAAACAGATCACGCTGAGCGTGCGACCCACCTATACGGCGGATATCTTCTTGAATTGTACTCAGTTCTGAAAAGGCGGTTCCAAAATCGCCTCGACGATGCGCAACCATCGCACGGCAAAGGGGTACACCAATATCGCTCCGGATCGGCCCACCACGCTGAGATAACGTATCAACCAGACCCTCCGCGCTTTGCCAATCCCCGGCAGCCCCCAAAGCGATGGCGAAATGTGCATCAATAAAGCTCAGAATATGTTCTTCAGTGCGGCCCCTTACTTTATCGGCAATTGGTAACCAGCGTCCTCCTACATCAACACCCAGCATTTCGAAACGACTCAGCAGTGCCACATCGTTGCAAATATCCAGGTATTCGTCTGATTCAGGGTCCCACAAGTCTTCGTCGTACAGACGTAGCGCTTCCTCAGTTTCGCCAACACCCAAATGCATCAGGGCGCGGTGCCACCACAAATGATAGCGGAAATTGTTGGCATCTACCCAATGGGGCTCCAGCCCTGTGATCCATTCTATTCCCTCGCGCTGGCGGTTTTGCATTTCCATAACATGAGCGACGGCGTGAATTGCCCACGGGTCATTCGCCTGAAATTCGACAGCACGACGTCCCGTTTTTTCGGCATCGCCATAATTCCCGCATTCCTCATAGGCGAAGGCCCGCATCCCCAGAACAAATCCAAACCCCGGGAATCTTTCATCCCAGGCCGGAAGAACCCGATCAATCGAGTCCCACATACCCGCGCTGTCACCCGAATAGAAATGTGCGTGGTGGGCAAGGCGTAACGCCAGAACATCGAGCGGATGCTCCCGAAGGATTTCCTCCCATACCCTCCCTGCTCCCTGATGGTCATCATCACACCATAACCCAAGCGCTTTGACGTGTGTCTGTTCGCGTGGTGTTGCCTGTTTTGCCAGCCGGGTTGCCGTCTCGAAAGCCTGTCGTGCTCGTGGCAACAATCCACCGCTCGCCATAAGATGAAAGAAATAGCCCTTCAGACAATGCGCCATCACCATGTCAGGATCAGCTTCAAAAGTCCGTTTCAGCAAAATCCCGGTTTCGGGCCTTAACCCCAGATAAGCAACAATGGTCTCATCGAAGGCCTCAACGGCTTCAGCGCTAGCGGCACTTATTTCAAGCCCACGGCAATCTTTCATTATTCGTACTCCCCCAATAAATACTTCTGGAAATTTAGTGCTGGTACCCTATTTAGACCAGATATAAAGAACGTTCGCATTATCGCCAAGAAGGAGCTCGGCATGAGCAATGTTATCGAAGTTGATCCGGAAACCGTCAAAAGCTGGATTGATCAGGGTGAAGCCCAAATTATCGATGTGCGTGAAGATCAGGAACTGGCGAGCTATAGCCTGGTGGGCGCACTCCATATTCCAATGTCTATGTTCGATGTCGAAGCCGTTCCGAAAGACGGACATAAAAAGCTGGTGTTTATGTGCGCCCATGGGATGCGGTCGTTACAGGTTGGGCAATATCTGCTCGATAATAACCACGTCAGCGAAGCTTACAACATGACCGGCGGCGTTGCCGCGTGGGCTGGTGCTGGGTTGCCATCGGATGCCACTTGAGTTTATTTCTTACCCAATTCGGATGGCCTGGAATGATCGTAGTAAGAGCGTAAGTTATCAAATCGAGACATCTGCAGACGCTCAATTTCACTCATTGATATGATTTTCTCAATCCTCCCGGCCTGATCCCGAACCGGTAGCCGCAGGTTTGTCTTCTTCGCAAAGACAGAGCCGTTCTTTTCCATAGACGTTAGAAAGAGTTGCGGACTGCGTGCAATAAGAACTGGTTTAAGCTGCGTTATTCTAATTTCCCTGGATACAGGGTTGTGGTGCTCACTAATTCGTTTCCCTGTATCATCGCATCCAAACAGATCGGTTAGACCGGTTCCCCAAAACCGATAAGAGAAATCCTCACCCTCATCTATAACGTCAACGACAGCAGTCAGTGGCAATACAGTAGGCGGGACCTCGGACAATTTTACCTTATCCCAGGTAGGTGCAAACTGATCTCCACACCAGCCTTTCCAAATATCAAAGGCGGCAATCAACTCAGGGGATTTCAACCCACTAAACTGATAGGGTTCAATTTTAATTCCTTGGGTAAAGCCCTTCCTCACGATTGTCCCCCAACCTGCCGTGGACACCGGCCCCCTTGTACTTTAGTCAGTTTTCCACGCTCCGATCAAAAACTCCTTATTTCCTTCTGGCCCGGTAATCGGGCTTTCGGTAATGCCCATAACCTGCCACCCGGGAAGGCTTGAGAGCCAGTTATTCGTCTCGGCGCAAACCCGCTCATGCAACACCGGATCACGCACCACTCCGCCTTTCCCAACCTGCCCCTTTCCAACCTCAAACTGCGGCTTGATAAGCGCTACAAGATTTGCACCTGTGCTTGCCAGTTCAAGTGTAGCAGGAAGTACGGTCTGCAGTCCGATAAAACTTGCATCACACCCGATGAAGTCAACGGGGTCAGGTATCAGTTCACCGGTAAGATAACGTGCATTGGTTTTTTCCATGACGACAACGCGTTCGTCCTGACGGAGCTTCCAGGCCAGCTGCCCGCGCCCGACATCGACTGCATATACTTTTTCTGCACCATTGCTGAGCAAAACATCAGTAAAACCGCCCGTTGATGCGCCGACATCGACGCATATTTTACCTTCCACGGATATCTGGAAATGCTCTAAGCCGTGGGCCAGTTTTAACCCACCTCGCGATACCCACGGATGATCCTGGCCACGCACTTCAAGCGGTTTATCCTCAGCAATTTTATGTCCGGGTTTGTCGAGACGTTGTTCGCCAGAAAACACAAGCCCCGCCATTACATAGGCCTGCGCCCGGCTTCGGCTTTCCGCCAACCCGCGTTCGACTAACAATTGATCGAGGCGTTGTTTTGCGAGGGCCCCCGCCAAGATTAAGCCCGTTTCGAGTCGGCGCGGGCCGGCGTTTCATCGCCCCGACCAAGCGCATTCAGGACCGTGGCAATGATGTCGCGAGCTAACAGTCCAGCCAACTCGATCTGTTCCGCCGGTTTATCCTGCTCAAGGAATTCATCAGGCATGGTCATGATCCGGAACTTCAAACCGCGATCAAGTAAGCCATCATTGAGCATGAATTGTGAGACGTGAGCCCCAAACCCACCGGCCGAACCCTCTTCAATAGTCACCATCACATCGTGGGATTTAGCCAGTTTCCGAATCATGTCATGGTCCAACGGCTTGGCAAAACGGGCGTCAGCAACTGTTGTAGACAGCCCCATACCAGCAAGCTCTTCCGCAGCCTTCACAGATTCTTGCAGGCGCGTGCCAATGCTTAAAATCGCGACATTTGTGCCTTCGGAAATGATCCGTCCCTTACCGATTTCCAGTATCTCGCCGCGGGCCGGAAGTTCAACACCAACGCCTTCACCACGCGGATACCGAATGGCGCTCGGGCCATCATCAAAGGCTGCAGCGGTCCGTGTCATATGCATAAGCTCGGCCTCATCGCATGGCGCCATAACAACAATACCAGGAAGCGTGCAAAGATACGCCAGATCAAACGATCCACAATGGGTCGAGCCATCAGCCCCAACAAATCCGGCCCGATCAATCGCAAAGCGAACGGGCAATTTCTGAATAACCACATCATGCACAACTTGATCATAACCGCGTTGCAGGAAGGTCGAATAAATTGCCGCAAACGGCTTATACCCTTCACTTGCTAGCCCTGCCGCGAATGTCACGCCGTGTTGTTCAGCAATGCCGACATCAAAGCTGCGTTCGGGGAATTGTTCGGAAAACTTATCAATGCCCGTGCCGCCTGGCATAGCTGCTGTGATCGCGACAATCTTATCATCTTCTTTGGCTTCAGCGATCAGGGCTTTTGCAAATACGCCTGTATAGCTGGGCGCATTTGGTACCGGCTTTACCTGTTTCCCGGTGACCAGATCAAACTTGGAAACACCGTGGTATTTGTCAGCTGATTGTTCTGCGTGGGAATATCCATGACCTTTTTCAGTTACGGCATGGATAAGAACCGGTCCGGGCTCAAGATCATCACGAAGATTCTTCAACACTGGCAATAGATGATCAAGATTGTGCCCATCGATGGGGCCGACATAATAAAAACCGAGTTCCTCGAACAACGTACCGCCGGTGACCATGCCGCGCGCATACTCGTCAAGGCGTCCGGCCGCCTCTTCAATGGTCCTCGGGAATTTCTTCATCACGTCTTTGGCGAAGTGACGCACGGAACGGAATGGCTTCGATGAAATCAGGCGTGAAAGATAATTATTCAACGCACCAACCGGTGGCGCGATCGACATATCGTTATCGTTCAGAATAACGATCAGGCGTGCGTCCATGGAGCCCGCATTGTTCATCGCTTCGTACGCCATCCCGGCTGTCATTGAACCGTCACCGATTACGGCGATGATGTTCCTGGGATTTCCAGATAATTCGGAGGCAACAGCCATTCCCAAGCCAGCTGAAATCGAGGTCGACGAATGGCCCGCGCCGAACGGGTCATAAATACTTTCCGTACGTTTCGTGAAACCTGCAATTCCTCCGCCCTGACGGATCGTGTTCATTCGATCACGCCGCCCGGTCAATATTTTATGAGGATAGCATTGATGACCAACATCCCAGATCAATCGATCTTCGGGTGTGTTAAATACGTGGTGAATGGCAACCGTCAATTCGACCACGCCAAGACTTGCACCTAAGTGCCCGCCAGTTATGGAAACTGAGCGAATGGTGTCATTTCGCAATTCCGACGCCAACTGATTCAGTTGCTCCGGCGTGAAGTCGCGGATGTCCGACGGGTCATTCACCGTATCGAGAAGCGGAGTCTCGTAATTAATCGTCAACCTATATTCCTCGTATGTATTTGCTGACTATTTTGTCAGCCAATCCCATTATATTGAGCTTTAAACGACGGCTTATGAGCGTCGTTGCACGATGTATTCAGCAAGCTCTTTAAGAAGGTCGCTCTTTTCACCGAAAATTTCAAGGTGTTCAGTGGCTTGGCGGCTAAGAAGTTCAGCTTGCTCGCGTGCACGTTCGATCCCCAGCAGCGATACAAAAGTCGCTTTTCCGGCATCTTCATCCTTGCCCGTCTTCTTACCAACCTCTTCTTCCGTGCCTTCAACATCCAGAAGATCGTCGGCAATCTGAAAAGCGAGCCCGATATCATGGGCATATGCGTGCAAGGCCTGACGTGCAGACCGCGACGCTTTACCGAGTATACCGCCAGCTTCACAGGAAACAGCAATCAATTCCCCTGTCTTCATTCGCTGGAGGCGAGTTATTTCCGGCACATCAAGCTCATGATCTTCTGCAAACAGATCAAGCATTTGACCACCCACCATGCCCCGGTCTCCGGCTGATTTGGCAAGGGCCAGAACCAGATCTGAGCGAACCCGCGCATCATCATGCGTTTTCGGATCAGACAAAACCTCGAAAGCCTTGGTCAACAGTGCGTCGCCCGCAAGTATCGCCGTTGCTTCATCAAATTCGATATGACAAGTCGCCCTGCCGCGACGAAGGTCATCATCATCCATGGCCGGCAAATCGTCATGAACGAGAGAATAGCAATGTACCATTTCGACCGCCGCAGCAACCCGAAGGGCAGATTGACGGCTGACGCCGAATAATTCGGCAGACTGAACGACCAGAAATGGCCGAATTCTCTTACCGCCTTCAAGTGCGGAATAGCGCATGGCTTCCACCAACCGGCTTTCCGGTCCATCGCTGAGTTCGAGGATGCTATCAAGCGTCGCGTTTACTGCGTCCGCATTTGCGCTAAGCGCCGTTTTCAAAGTCGTCAAATTCCTAACCTTCAATATCCACAGGCTCGGCACTGATCGTGCCATTTGGTCCCGTTACAATTTTCTCGATCCGCGTCTGCGCGTCTTTTAACTTGGCTTCGCAGTGTTTTTTCAAATGTGCGCCACGTGCATAGGCGTTAATCGCGTCATCCAATGCGCCGCGACCGCTTTCCAGTTCGCGCACGATTCCTTCCAACTCTTCCAAGGCATCTTCAAAACTAAGTTTCAATATATCAGCAGGAATTTTATCGTCAGCCATATCACCCTCATATCCAAAACGCGCCGGAGTTTACTTAGGCCCGCAATCAAGCGCAAGACAGGGAATCAAGGCAATTCTAGCCTGCCTGAAAAAATATGGATTGCCTGCCCTCGATCTGCGGTCAATAAACATACTATATCAAATTGAATCAAAGGCTTGGGAATGACCGTTGTGAATTGGGACTGCAGGTTTTTGGAATTGGCTAAGCATATTGCCGAATGGTCACACGATCCAAATGCAAAAATCGGCGCGGTTATCGTCAATTCACTTGGCCAAGTCATTTCGGTTGGTACCAATGGCTTCCCGCAAAACGTTGAGGAAACAGAGAATCGAGTTGCAGACAAAACTTTGAAAAACCAAATGACAGTGCATGCCGAAACAAATGCTATTATGATCGCAGGCTCAGCATCCATAAATGGAACAATCTATGTCGCAGGAAAACCTACCTGTTCCGATTGCGCAGGCGCAATTATTCAGGCCGGCATCAGAAAAGTCATATCCGCCCAGCCTCAGACCGGGACAGCATCCAAATGGGATAAAAGTGGACTGATTTCATTAGAAATGTTTGTAGAGGCTGGTGTTGAATTTGTTTCAAATACTTCAATTGGGACTAAGCCCCCCGTATCATCAGAGAACTAAATGCCACCAGATGAACGAGCAGTCCCAAAAAATAACGCAGTTTTTAATCAGCCATCAATGTTCGCACATGCGCTTGCGTGGACTCACGAAGAGCATCCAGATTATACCCGCCTTCAAGCAGTGAAATCACCCTCCCCTCACAATTCTCATCCGCGACATCCATCAGCTGGCGCGTCAACCACCCGTAGTCCTCGGTCTGAACGTTCAATTGGGCTAATGGATCGCGGGTATGCGCATCAAAACCCGCGGAAATGATCAGGAGTTCTGGATTAAAGGCCCTTAGGCTTGGGAGAATTCTGTCTTCGTAAGCCTGACGAAACTCCCGCGACCCCGCACCCGGCGCTAGCGGCGCGTTGACCACATTATCCGCACATCCCACTTCTTCTTTTGAGCCCGTACCTGGATATGCCGGCCATTGATGGCTTGAGCCATAAAACATACCTGCATCATTTTCCAGGCTGTGTTGCGTGCCATTGCCATGATGAACATCGAAATCAATAACGGCGACTCGTTCCAGTTTGTGTGCAACACGGGCATGAAAAGCGGCAATCGCTGCTGAATTGAACAGGCAAAACCCCATGGCGCGAGTTGATTCCGCATGATGCCCGGGTGGGCGTATGGCGCAAAAAGCGTTGTCTGCACGGTTTTCCATGACCTCATCAACTGCGGTAACTGCAGCGCCCGCGGCCCGCCGGGTCGCTTCACCTGATGCTGGCGACAAAGACGTATCCGGATCAAGACTAACCAGACCACTACTCGGAACATTGTCCATGATTTGCTCGACATAATCTGAGCTGTGAACCAGTTCGACCTGGGAAAGCTCAATCTCCGGCGCCTCAAGGCGCTTAAGATGATGAAATTCCTCCTCTTCAAGGCCAATCAGCACGGAACGCAGGCGGTCGGGGCATTCCGGGTGGTAACTACCGGGGTCATGCTCGATGCAGGATGGATGGGTGTAAAACACTGTAGACATTCAGGCTTCCTTTTTGAGTACGTCTCAGTTTGCCTGACTGGCCGTCGAAGTTAAACCCTTCAGGTAATCCAGCAATTGGCGAAGATCGCTCGCATTGGTAACTTTCTGGACAGGCATTTTGGTGCCCGGCAAGTATATGTCCGGACCTTCGTCAAAAAGCTCAAATATCGTTTTTTCGTTCCAGACGAAATTCGCGTCCTCAAACGCACCGGAATAACGATACTCTTTTACACTTCCTGCGCGCCGACCAAACAGATTTTCCAGATGTGGACCGGATCGTCGTGTCAGATTGGCACGATAAGCATGGCACCGCGCACATTTTTTATATAGAGATGCGCCGGGATGGTCGCTTTTAAGCCAGGGTTGTGGCTCATTCGTTGCGACGACCTCGGCGCCAATTCTGTCACCGCTATCCAGATGCCAAATACGGGCACTTTCATCAGCCCCGGCACTCACCGCAAACCGACCGTCTCGCGAAGCCGCAACGGCCCAGATAATCGAATTATGAGCCTTAATCGCTTTGATCTTTTCGCCGGTGGTCACGTTCCACTGAACAATCGTTCCATCTCGACCAGACGAAATGGCCGTTTTATCGCCTTTCAGAAAATGGGCCGAATAGACCTGCTTATCGTGGCCTTCGAGTTTCCTGATCTCCTTAAAGTTAACTGGGTCCCAAATGCGAAGCGACCCGTCAATACTGGCCGATAACAGAAGAGTTCCATCTGCAGAAGAGCTTAGGCCGGTAATTCCCATAAGATGCCCTTCCATCTTGCCAAGGAACCGCCCGCTATCTGTATCAAATATACGGATCGTCCGGTCATGCCCGCCGACGGCTATTTTTTTGCTCTGCCCCAGAAATACTACTGAATTGACTGGTGCCTGAATTTTCAAGGTCATCAATAATTTGCCGGCTGCCAGGTCCCAGATCATCACCTTTGCATCCCACCCACCTGAAACGGCCCGTGTGCCATCAAAAGACGCCGATGCAGTCATGACCTTGTGTTTGTGACCGAGGAGTCGATGCAGGGGGCTCAAGGTTTTTAAATCCCAAAAAATGACGGACATATCGTCACTTGTGGTCAATGCTGTGCTTCCGTCACCGACAAAGGAAACGCTGGTGACCGGTCCTTCGTGGGCATCTAGGCGGGCAACTTGACGCTGGTCTTCAAAGTCCCAAAGGATGGCAGAGAAATCGAAACTACCGGTAAGAACCCTCCGCCCGTCAGGCGACAGATCAACCGCGCGGATCATGCCACCATGCCCGACCAGATCTGCGAAAACCGGACCGACGGAAAGGTTGGTGACAATTCCAATGGCAAAACACGCCAATAGGTTGCGAATTATTCTCATGACAGGACTATATTGGTCGAAACTGGTTCCCCTTGCCAACTGTCTTTTTGCTACCTAAATCAAGGAAAGATGGTGCGGGCGCAAATTTCGGATGATTTAGCACTCAACACGATGAGTTTACTTATGGCGATTCCCGTTGAATCCGGGTGCTGGACGCTCTAGGTTTGCGCGAATCAAGAAAAGTTAATGATCTTAATCAGTAACCCTGATTTCGAATATTTCATACATTTCAGCCCAGATGAAGGCTGTCATGCTGATAGGGAATTGAAGTGAACGATCTGCAAAACAATAATAAAAACCAGGCCGGTTCAAATCGGTGGTTTACACGCGCTGCCCGGACTTTGGTAATTTCAACCTTCGTTGTCGTGACAACTGCGTCTCCTCTTCTCGCCCAAGAAAAGAAGAAGGCAGCAAATGCAACGCAAGTTGAGGTTGATGCCGTGCGCATGAGCCCGTTCACGCAGACCGTGCCTGTTATCGGGCGGTTTGTCGCCCGTCAACTGGGTGATGTCGCGACCCGTGTCAGCGGTGCCGTTAATCAGATTATGGTTGACGTTGGTGACCGGGTAAAAAAAGGCGACGTGATTGCGACCCTTGTTGATGACCGGCTTAAATGGCAACGCAATTTGCAGCGTGCCGAAGTCTCAAACTCTAACGCTCAGGTACATACAAATAAGGCACGGATCACGCTGCTCAGAAAAGAGTATAGCCGGGTGGCATCTCTCAAAAAGTCACCAGCTTTTTCACAAGCCCGCCTGGATGACAAACAGCAGGAAATTCTGGTCGCGGAAAGTGAACTGGCAGAAGCTCACGCAAGCCTCAGAAAAGCGCAGGCGAATCTGAAGCTTACTGAAATCGATTTCCTGGATGCCAAAATCCGCGCCCCGTTTGGCGGCGTGGTATCACAGAAATTCACGGCTGCTGGTTCCTATCTAAACGTTGGTGAAAAAATCGTTACGCTTATCGATGATACCACTCTGGAAATTGAGGCCGACGTTCCTTCAAGCCGGGTAAGTACCTTACAACCTCAAGTCCGTGTTGAAGCATCGTTTCGCCAGGGCGGGCGCGTTCATGCAAATGTGCGGGCCATCGTACCAGAAGAGAACCCGCAAACCCGAACACGCGCTGTCCGTTTCGTCCCGGACCTTCCGGACGGTCAGGCCGGACTCGCGGCCAATCAATCCATAACTCTCTATATTCCGCATGGAAAAAGGCAGGACGTTCTGTCTGTACACAAGGATGCTATCTTGAACCGACGAGGAATGCGCCTTGTTGTCGTCCCCGTTAACGGGAAAACAACTTTTCGCCCTGTAGTTCTGGGGGACGCGGTCGGCAACAGGTTTGTCGTCCTTAAAGGACTTAAGGATGGTGAAAAGGTCGTAATACGCGGAAACGAACGTTTGCGGCCCAAGCAAAGCATTAAATATGACGGGCAACCAGCACCCAAGGCGCCCGCAAAGAGTGAAGGATAACCCTTCATGAATATTATTCGCCTGTCGATCGAACGCCCTGTCGCCGTTATGGCGGCGGTTTTGATGATTGTAATGTTTGGTCTGGTTGCGCTTAACGCAATCCCCATCCAGCTTACCCCGGATGTGCGCAAACCCGTGATCAGCCTGCAAACCATCTGGTCCGGTGCGGCTCCGGTCGAAATCGAGCGCGAAATCATCAACCGCCAGGAAGAGGTCCTGCGCGGTATGGAGGGGCTGGAAAAGATCATCAGTGAATCCCAGGATGGTCGCTCCAACGTCACCCTGGAGTTTAAAATCGGCACCAACATGGACAAGGCGTTGTTGCTGGTTGCCAACCGCCTTGACCGGGTTGACGGGTACCCTGATGAAGTCAAACAGCCAACTATGCGAACATCTAGTTCTGAAGACAACCCGATCACTTGGATTGTCATCATTCGCACGCCCGGTAACGAACGTGAAATCCACACTTATGGGGACTTCGCTGAAGACATCATTCAAGACCGGCTTGAGCGGGTACCCGGCGTTTCACGGGTAAACGTCTATGGCGGCTCTAAAGACCAGATGGAAGTCATTGTTGATCCGGACCTGATGGCACGGTTTGGCCTGACGGTGACGGAAGTCGTCAAAACACTCCGCGCAGCCAATGCGTCCGTTTCCGCGGGCGACGTTGATGAAGGCAAGCGCCGTTACGTGGTCCGCACAGAGGGCGAGTTCACCACCATTGAAAACGTCCGCGCTGTTTTGTTGCGTTCCGAAAACGACCTGACAACCGGTCGCTTTGGCCGTGTCACCGTTGGCGATATCGCTACCGTTCAGTTCAATAGCAAGGACCCGACAGCACGCATTCGCTTTAATGGTCAACCTGCGATGGCGGTCAACGCGATCCGTGAGAATGGTGCCAATGTAATCGAGGTAATGGAGGGTATCCGTGCTGCCATTACCGAGCTTAATGAAGGCCCGCTTCCCGATGCAGGGTTACGCCTTCGTCAGGTTTACGATGAAACCACCTATATTGATTCATCCATTGATCTGGTCCAGCAGAACATTGTCATTGGCGGCACATTAGCAGCATTGATGCTGCTGTTGTTCCTGCGTTCCGGCGGCGCAACACTTGTCGTATCGCTGGCAATTCCCGTCTCAATTATCGGTGCTTTCGTCGCAATGGCCGCACTTGGGCGGTCCCTGAACGTGATCTCTCTGGCCGGTATCGCTTTTGCCGTCGGCATGGTTGTTGATGCCGCCATTGTTGTTCTTGAAAACATTTACCGATTACGAGAACAGGGACATTCCCGAACAGAGGCGGCCTATCTGGGGGCTGCCCAGGTCTGGCCCGCGGTCCTTGTATCGGCGCTGACCACTGTCATGGTGTTTATCCCCATTCTGGTAATGGAGCTTGAAGTCGGGCAATTGTTCCGTGATATCGCGGTCGCTTTATCAGTTTCCGTCCTGCTTTCATTGCTGGTCGCGATCACGGTCATCCCCGCTCTCTCAAACCGCCTGCTTGGTGATCCGGGTGAAGACAAGAAAGCAAAACTCCGCTTACCCGTTATTGATCATTTTGCTGACTTTTTTGTCCGCGCTGTCGTTGGTTTTACGCGTCGAGTTACCCGTTCGAAATCTCTCGCTTTAACAGTTGTAGCCTTAATCTGCGGCGCTGGAGCTTTCGTTACCTGGGCGTTCCTGCCGAAACTTGATTACCTTCCAGATGGTAATCGGAACTTGATCTTCGGCATCATTGTTCCCCCACCCGGCTACAACCTGAAAACGACAGAAGACATTGCCGGGAAATTTGAGGCTCAGGTCAATCCGTTACTGGCTGAAGTGACCGGCGAAGAATCGAAACCGGGCGAGCCACCAAAAATTCAACGCTTTTTCTTTGTTGCATCGCGTGGGCGAACCTTCCTTGGGGCCTCCGCCGTTGATTCAAAACGTGTTTCAGAGCTAATCCCTGTTCTGCGTGATGCCGCCTTTCAGGAACCGGGCACTTTTGGTCTGATCAGCCAGCGCTCGCTTTTCGGACGTGGCGTTGGCGGCCAGCGTGCGGTGGAGCTGAATGTATCCGGCCCAGACCTTGAAGACATTCTTGGCGTTGCGTTGAAAGGTACCGGACTGATCAAGGGACTCCCCGAAGGCGGTAGTATGCAGATCAGACCAAAACCGGGTCTGGAGCTGGGCGCGCCGGAAATCCGGGTTTACCCTAACCGCGTTAAACTGGCCGACAATGGGGTTACTGCGCGCGAGTTGGGCGACACCCTTGATGCCTTTAATGACGGCCTGCGTGTTGCCGAAATTACGGTAGGGTCCAATCGGATGGACTTGATGTTAAAGGGGCCGCATAACGATATTACGGAAACCCAAGGCATAAGCTACCTGCCGGTTGTTACAAAGTCCGGGAAAATCCTGCCCGCGTCGTCACTATCCGATGTCGTGGTCACGTCCGGCCCAACCCAGATACGTCATATCGAACGACAGCGTACGGTAACGCTTGAAATCCGTCCGCCTGAACAAATTCCACTGGAAGTCGTTCTTGATTCCCTTGACAAAAACGTCATTCAGAAACTGAAGGCTGGTGGCCTGCCAGACGGTGTGCGTCTGACCCTCAGCGGCACCGCCGACAAACTGACGGAAACATGGGAAGCAATGATCATCGATCTGATTATGGCCGTGGTAATTGTTTATCTTGTCATGGCCGTATTGTTCGAAAGCTTTATCTATCCAATTATCATCATGCTTTCCGTGCCGTTGGCGACAGCAGGCGGGGTTATTGGTTTGGCGCTGGTCAATAACATCGCATACCAGGCTCTTGATATGCTGACAGTCCTTGGTTTTGTCATTCTGATCGGCATCGTCGTCAATAACGCCATCCTGCTGGTTCATCAAACCCTGTTCCATGTCCGCGACGAAGGCATGGATGTAGCATCGGCAACTCTTGAAGCGACCCGCAACCGAATTCGCCCGATTTTTATGTCAACGCTGACCAGTGTGTTTGGCATGTTGCCACTGGTGCTGTTCCCGGGAGCTGGGTCTGAGCTTTATCGAGGTCTTGGGTCCGTGGTTCTGGGTGGTCTCGCGCTTTCCGCCGTTCTGACTCTGTTGATCATTCCGCCGCTGCTGACACTGTTTGTCGGACTGGTTGAAGGCAACAAGGCCGGGAAAGAACTGAGTTCGCCTGAACTCAAGGAAACGCCCGCCGAATAGGTATCAGGTTTATTGGAGTGGCACATCTGCAAAAAACTTCAAACCGTGCAGCAGTGCGCTAACAATCGGGACCCATATTGCACTGTTTGCTGAGGTTGAGGATTTTGTTATTTCGAAAGCCGATGTACCGCTTGATATGACGATATCGGAAAACCTAGTTCGTTTTGGTCAGAACAATCGTAAAAACACCCGCGTCTTCTGACGACTGAGTCAGTTCATGGCCTGTGTTTTCACAGAACACTTCAAAATCTTTCGGAGCCGCCGGGTCGGTCGCCAGTATTTCGAGTATATCCCCGGCGATAAGTTCCTTCATTGTCTTGTTTGCTTTCAAAACCGGCAGCGGGCAGCTTAGCCCTTTAAGATCGAGTAAAGTTCTGTTCATGCAGGAAGTCCCCCCTATTGTTTTTGTTAGACTAATATTTAATGGTTTGGGCTGGTTCGGCAAGGGGGTGATTTCAGAAAATTGAAAATAACGTGAACTAATTTGAAATCAGAGCATGCATTTCTCAATTCGGTTATAGTCGTTTTATCTGTACTGGAGAGATATGAGATGATTATCCGCCAATTGTTCGACAGCGTTTCAAGCACTTATACCTACCTCCTTGCCAGTCGTTTGGGTGGCGAGGCCCTGATCATTGATCCGGTGATCGATAAAACGGATAACTACCTGAAACTGTTGAAAGAACTAGACTTAAGGCTGGTGAAGGCAGTCGATACCCATTGCCATGCTGATCATATAACAGCTCTGGGTGCGCTTCGTGATTCAACGCAATGTGTAACGGTCATGGGACGTAAGACATCCGTAGATATAGTTTCTATTCGGGTTGATGAAGGGGACAGCATTGACATTGAAAACCTCTCGCTTCGTGTTCTCTACACACCGGGGCATACGGATGATTCCTACTCATTTGTTCTCGACAACCGGGTCTTTACTGGTGATACGCTGCTTATTCGAGGCACCGGCCGCACCGATTTCCAAAACGGTGATCCAAAACAGGCCTACAATTCCCTCTTCACCAAATTGTTGACCTTGCCAGATGACACCATTGTCTGTCCCGGACATGATTATAACGGCAACACCTCAAGCACCATCTCCGAAGAACGCGCGTACAATCCTCGTTTGCAGGTTACTTCGGCCGAGCAATATGCCGATATCATGAACGGTCTCAATCTCCCGAACCCGAAAATGATGGACGAGGCTGTTCCCGCCAATCAGCATATCGGTTTTCAGGCAACCGATCCGGTTATATCCGAGCGCACGCTTAGCGTTGATCAATCCATCGACCGACTGGCGGATGAAAATACCTTGTTTGTCGATTTGCGAGAATCCGGTGAACGCGTGAAAGACGGTGTTATCCCAGGATCTCTCCACGCCCCCTACGCTTCCCTTGCAGATGCGATCACGCCCGGTGGTCTATTGAACGCAATGGCCGTGCAAACGGGCAAAAACCTGCTTGTCTACTGTGCGTATGGCGAACGATCAGCTTTGGCCTTGAAGGCTATGTATGACGCTGGCATCACAAACGCCTGCCATCTTAGTGGCGGCATTGATGCCTGGAAAAAAGCCGACGGGGTACTGGAATATCCGTGACAAGCACGTCTTAAGCAAAAGCCCGCCACCCGGCAAATGCGGCAAACAGCAGGAAAAGCCCGCCGCTTATGCGGTGCAGCCAGTGCATGGGTAGGCGTTGTAGAAACGTCCGACCTACCCAAATACCAAGCCCGGAAACGCAAATCAACGCGGCACTGGCCCCGACCCATACCGGCCAGGGCGGTAAACTTACGGCCAGACCGGCGACTGCGATCTGGGTCTTGTCCCCAAATTCCGCGACAAAGATCAGGAGTAATGTCGTCACAAATATGCTGCGGCCCGTGGACGTAACCTCTCCCTCCTCTTCTCCCTCATCCCCGGCACGCAGGAAATGGATACCGAAGGCGGCAAACATGACGGCGACGACAGCAGCGGCTATATTCTCAGGCACCCAGGCGGCAACAGCTGCTCCGAAAACAACAGCTAATGCGTTCAATAAGACAAATGCCACCGAAGCGCCCAGCAATACAGGCCAATGGCGATGTCGAGCCGCCAAAGCCATACATACAAGCTGGCTTTTGTCACCAATCTCGGCCAGTCCGATTAGCGTGAAGGCTGAAGCGACCGTGGACAGGAATTCTGGTATGGGCATGTTACTGGGACGGCAGCAGGTCGTTTGACCATTTCAAAACAATGTTGAAGCTGATCGAGACCCGTGTTTCATCGCTGAGGTTAGGATGCACGAAATGCATCAAGCTCGAGGGCCAGAGCATAAGCAGGCCGGGTGTTGGCAGAACGGTAAATTCCGGGTCAACATACGGATCATTTTTGATCGACTGCATATTGAATGCCGAACGTGGATCGTAAAAGGTAATGCAGTTTGGACGCACATCTGATCGCTGACGCCGCTTCGGGTCAGCCGGAGGCACCTTCACATAATAGGTGCCGCTCAGGTAGCAATGTGGGTGATTATGTGGATCATGATAATCACCGGTCCGGTTCAGATTGGCCCAGCCATGAATTTGCCAATTTAGTGGAACATCGATGTTGATGGATTTCAGGTATTCGATCACCGTCTGGTTTATATTGTCGCGTAGCCAGTTTGTCGCCGGTGAATCAACTTCAAATGGGTTATTGTCATGGTAATCCGTTGTCAGGTCTTTCCGGGCACGGTCCCATTCGCGAACCAGCTTGAGCAAACCACGGTTCGGTTCCTCGAAACCGCTTAGCGTTTGTTTGACAAATTTTGTTGGCCAGAGATCGAGAATTTCTATCGTCATTTGTAATCACTTTACCGAGAACAATTCATATGTTCCAGCCAGAACCCATTGATTTACCCTTCGGTTCGCTAATAAATTGAAAAATGGTAATGATGGCAGGACTAGATCAAAACACTTAATTCCCTTATCGTGACCAATAACCTTGGTCGCACATACAGGCCAAGAATCTAAAGCCGCTAACAATGCGACACGTAAAGACTGCACGAGAGAGACCAAGGACTGAAAAGTGAATAACAAGCTATCACACCTTGAAAGCCTTGCCCGGATGACGATGGAAAATTCCGCAGAAGGCCGACAGAAGCTTCTCACCGAAGTCACCGGGTTATTTATGCAGGAACCAGAGGCTCTGAATGAGCGTGAAGTTGCCTATTTTGGCGAAATCATGGGAAGCATCGTCGGCAACGTCGAGAGCATGGTCCGCCAACATTTGTCTGAAACCATCGCCACCGTTGACAATGCTCCGCGCAAATTGATCCTGTCTCTCGCCAATGACGAAATTGATATCGCAATGCCGGTGCTCACGGGCAGTCAAGTCCTACACGATGACGACCTTGTTGAAATCGTTGAAAATCGAAGCCAGGATCATCTGAATGCGATTTCTCAACGTGCCACCGTTAGTGAAACGGTAACCGATGCGTTGGTCAAAAAGGGAAATGATCAGGTTCTCGGCACTTTGGCCGGAAACAATGGTGCCCGCTTTTCTCGTGATGGCATGGAAATTATCGTCGATAAAGCCAAAAGCAATGATGAATTAAACGAAATGCTGGTCTCCAGAGCCGATGTTCCTGACGACCTCACCCAAGATATGTTCTGGCGTGTATCCTGGGCCATGCGCGAACAAATTCTGGGATCGGACGAAAATCTTGATGAGGCACAGGTAGACGAGCTGATCAAGGAAACCGAGAAGTGGTTTGGCGAGCAGAAGGAAAAACGCTCTCTTGATCCAGCCGAGAATTTCATTGTTCGCAAAGAGAAACTTGGGCAGTTGGATAGCGGACTGCTGCTCAAGCTTATTCGCGAAGATAAAATGCCGGAATTTGTGGCCGGCCTCAGTCATCTGGCCAGAATTGACATGGAAACAGTCCAGCAAGCCGTTTTCGACCCATCTGCTGAAAAGCTTGCGATCATCTGCAAGGCACTTGATGTCAATTACGACATTTTCGGCGAGTATGTTTACTGCGTAAATATGGTTGAAGAACGCGACGGGCCGGACATGCTGGACCTGCTTGGTGTTTACGACCGAATAACCCCGGAAGTAGCGCAGAAAGCATTACGCTTCATCAGGAACAAGAAGAACCTGATGAAACAAATGGCCTCCTGAACAGATACCTATGACCTGGTCGATCCTCGCCAAAGATCCAGATACCGGATACTTCGGCATCGCCGTCGCCAGTAAGTTTTTCGCAGTTGGATCACACTGCCCCTGGTCACAGGGCGGGGCTGGCATTATCTCAACCCAGGCATTGATCAACCCGTTACTTGGCCATCGGGGAATTGAGTTGTTGGGTGATGGCCAAGATGCGGCAACTGTTCTCGATACCGTAATCAGCGAAGACGAAGGCCGTCTGGACCGACAGTTTCAAGTGATGGACTGGCAAGGGAAATCCGCGGCCTATACCGGGCAGAAATGTATCGACTGGTGCGGCCACTTTAGTCACGATAACCTTTCCATCGCGGGCAATATGCTGAGCGGCAGCGCCGTTATAGAAGAAACAGCAAAAGCCTATAAAGACGCAAGCGACACAGATTTCGTCAACCGTCTGCTGATCGCAATGGAGGCTGGTGAGGCGGCTGGTGGTGACAAAAGAGGCAAGCAGGCTGCAGTAATTCTTATACAGGGGCCTGAACCCTACGCCAGAATGAGTTTACGCGCGGATGACCATGAAGACCCGCTTGGCGAACTCAGACGCCTCGCAGAAGTCGCCAAGGAGCGCTTTATTCCATACAGCGATGCCGCCTTTCCAACCACGGAACACCCATATGGCATTTCAGACCGTGAAATCATAAACGCGGTCATAGACCGTGATGCAGGCAAGCCCTTGAGCTCGAAAACCAATTCGATCAAAAAGCCAATCTAGAGTAACTTCAGAGAATAAAATTCCGATCAGTCAATATTTTTGATGATTTTGCGCTGAAGAATATAAGGTTCCGAAACAACCCGGATCGCGGTCATGACATGACAGACCCGATTTAAATGATCACTTAGAGGAAGCATGAGCCTCATGTAATGGCGAGCGACGCCGCATACCGCTTGATCAATTTCCTGATAGCGGGGCACACCAGACTGGCAAACCTGTGAATATTCCCGGATCAGTGATTCCGAAACAAAAGAACAGGGAAACTCACTTAGTGACTTGCGATCAAGATCCGTAATGAGTTTTCTAATATTGCCTGGTCGGTGGCGAACAATCTTAAAGTTTTCAGGGTTATCGCCCCTGGTATCGATTTCCGTTATCTCACGTCTGAGGCGTCGAAAAGCATCTGCATCAGGAGGCATATCAGACAGGCGTGGAATTTTCCCTCTTTTGCCCAGGGAATTCCAGTACCCGAGCATTGGTCGCAAGGCGCTGTCAAATGGCTCATTGGTGATTACTGCACCGAGGCAGTAATTACTGAGACGTTCGATCTCGTCGTTACTGGCATTTATGCTAACGCGGTTCGGTTCTTGCAGCATGGGCGGATATGTTCACTTTAAGTGTTTATCTCACGTAACCTAATCCATGCCCGCCAGTCAGGTCCATACATCTAAAGGACTACCAAATGCCCAGCTTTTGACGAAATTTACCGGTTTATCTACTTAAACAGCCCTGAACCGATGCACACCATTACCGTCTGTGGTTCTGGTCACGCGCCCTTGAGTGACCAGATGATGCGCATGAGCGAGCGATTCACCAACGGCGAAAAACAGCTGGTGGCTATCCAGTTCTCGGGTAAACAGGCATTTCAAAATATCAACACCAGTTGATGGCTGTTTACAAGCGTCATGCGTATCATTCAGGCGCTCTACGTGATGATGGGCGAGATCGTCCAGGCGCTCAATCAGGCCACGGAATGGCCAATCATGGCTCGGTAAAACCAATGTATCGCCTGGCAAAGTGCGGAATTTGTCGATGCTGGATAGATAAAGCGCAAGCGGGTCGCCTTCCGGTTCCTGCGGCCAGACGCTGACATTCGGGCTGATTCGGGGCAATATCTGATCACCGGAAATCAAAACTTTCAGGTCATCACAATAAAGGCACATATGCTCTGGTGCATGCCCGGTACCAATGATCACGCGCCAATTTCGGTTATTGATGGAAATGTCATCGCCTTCCAATACCCGGTTCAATTCCGTTGGTACCCGGCTGACGATTTTACCATACCGCCCGACCCGGCCATTCACGGCCTTAATCATTTCATCATCAAACCCGGCTGCGCGGTAAAACGCATGGAAACCATCGCTCAGGGTTTCTGGTGTATCCATGCTGAGCATGCGCGCATAGGTCCATTCTGATAACGTCGCCGTCAGTGGCACATCAAAGCGCTCACACAACCACCCGGCAAGTCCCATGTGATCAGGGTGGAAATGGGTAACAATGACCCGCTTCAGCGGCTTACTTTCAGTGAAATGCGTACCCGCAATTGTCAGCCACGCCTCTTTAACTTCGTCAGTTGCTATCCCCGTATCAACAATCGTCCAGCCGTCGCCATCTTCAAGCAACCACAGATTAATATGGTTGAGGGCGAAGGGTAATGGCATCCGCAGCCAGTGAATTCCGGGTGCGACTTCCATCGTCGTCCCTGTCTCAGGGACACCTTCAAAGGGGTAATCTGGTTTGAACATGAGGATAAATGGCCTTTAGGAAAGTGATAAGTCGCGCTTAGATATAGGTGGGGTGATCGGAAATGAAAACAACCGCATCATACAGGCGGTGTTTTAATGGATATCGCGAAGCAGATTCTGTTGTGTCGCCATATAACGAAGCTCTTCCTTTATGATCTCCGTATGGCGCGTCGGCTCGGCCTTCAGAACGGCAGAAACGATTGCCAGCCTAACTGGTTTGGCCATGCGCTCGAGGTTTTCCAGCATCAGGAACTTAACGCTGGGGCGCACGTTGCCGGATAACAATAGGCTTGAAACCAGTTTATGGCGGATGTCGTGGCGCATGTTGCCCGCTTCCGTCAGTTCGAAAAACTCCCGCACGAATTGCCGTGGCGCGATACTGCCTTCCAGCAGGCAATGCAAATTCTCACGAAGCGCCGCTGTATATTGCTGGCGGGTTTGAACAATAAAACGTGACGCATGACGCCTGACACGAATGATCGAGTCGGGCTCAAACGCGTGTTCGGTGACGTATCCCAGGCACTCTTTTACAAGATCATGCTTACTTGTCTCACCAACGATCTGGGTCACGCCGGCAATCAGCTTTGTTTTTCTGCAAAGTGGCAATAATCGCGCAACAGCAGCCAGGGCCATTGGGGCCTCCGGGTCACGAGTACTCATCATCGCAAGCGGCAATGGGTCTTCAATGCCGCGTAAATCAATATTGTGGTTCAGCAGGTTTTCCGGTGCAAGCATGCGCGACTCATCGTCCGGCACCATGATCGGACGTCTTTTCTTGTAATCTTCCTTGATACTCAGCGCCGATTTCAATCCGTCTTGTGATATGCCCAATGAATTCATCATGCGCCCCTCAATCGCAACTGATCAATTAAACCGCTGTGGTCACGTCAGTGACCTCATGCGTTTTCGTTCCCGCCTCTGCAGATGCCATTCGCCCCTCGGCAATCCACCAGTGGCGAAATAGTTTCGCCCCGCCCCGAACCGCTTCCGTCGGCAACGCCTTGTTCAGACGCTCCTGTGCCCGCAAATCCTCAAGTGCCGCATCAAGCCCGGCCCTTGCCTGCATATGCCAGTTGCCCGAAACGCCTCCCGATCCAGAAAACCTGTCGTGCAGTTCCTCAATCCGGTTTCCCAGCAACAATGTCAGCAACGCAATAATATCGCCCGGCACATTGGCCTTGGCATGACGCCATTTGCTAACCGTTGGCGGCGACACCCCGACAACATCTGCAATGTCTTTTCCGCTCAAACCGACCTTATCAAGCCCATCAAAAACAGGTAACAATTCGGACTGGATAACGACGCTTGACCAATGCTGATTGGCCATTTTCTCTAATTCCCAGGTTTGCCCATAACAACTTCAGAACAATTTCCTTTTAACAAAGGACAATTCTGAATGATACTATTAATTGTATAAAATCATAATCTTAGCCACAATATTTTGTAGGGCGAATGGTTAACAGAAATCGGAGCCGATATGCGCATAGGCATTGATCTTGGCGGAACGAAGATAGAAGGCATCGTTCTTGACGATGACGGGGCCGAACGATTGCGCCATCGTATCGATACCCCGCCCGGCGATTACGACCGCACGATCGCCGCAATTTCCGAACTTGTTGATATGCTGGCTGCGGAAACTGATGCGCCATCGTCGCTCCCGGTTGGCGTTGGAATCCCCGGTGCCATTTCGCCAGCGACAGGTCTTGTGAAGAACGCCAATTCCACCTGCCTGATCGGACGGGCTCTGGATATCGACCTGGAAACAGCTCTCGGACGCCCTGTGCGACTGGCAAATGACGCCGACTGCTTCACCATTTCAGAAGCGATTGATGGCGCCGGAAGTGGCGCAAACACAGTGTTTGGGGTGATTTTAGGAACCGGCGTTGGTGGCGGCATTGCGGTCAGCGGCAAACTCCTCGCCGGCATCAACGCCATCGCTGGCGAATGGGGACACAACCCTCTTCCCTGGATGCAGGTGCTTGAGGATGGCCGCGATGAACGCCCCGGTGAAATATGCTACTGCGGGCAATCAGGCTGCATTGAAACCTTTTTGTCCGGCCCCGGCATGACCCGTGATCATCAGGACGGCGCCCTCCCCGCCTCCGAAATTGTCGCCTTGACGGAACGGGGTGATACCACCTCAATCGCGACTCTGACCCGCTACGAGCACAGACTGGCCCGGGCTCTCGCCAGCGTCATCAACATCATTGATCCCGACGTCATCGTGCTCGGTGGGGGTCTTTCTAACATCAAACAGCTTTACACCAATATTCCGAAAATATGGTCAAACTGGGTATTCTCAGACGAAACCAGAACTGAATTACGCCAAAACATGCGCGGCGATTCGGGTGGTGTGCGTGGTGCTGCATGGTTATGGGAGTAGACAGCCCTCACCGCTCATGAAATTTTCGACGATCGGTTCAAGGTGCTTCAAATTCCAAGTTCAGCCCGCTTCGCCGCAATACCGTTCTGAAATTCTTCATCGCTATTGAGGGCATTGAACCACATGTTGGCAAGTAGGTTGGTCTGCTCTGGTGTGTAATAAATCAGCTCTGGAATCCCATGCTTTGTTTTGTTCTGACCAACTGTTGCAAAGTTTGGAAAATTGGCAAAGTAGTTGGTCTTGTCGGTAGAGGACAACAGATCACTCACGTCCGTTGGTAAGTCATTCACCCACGAAGATATGATGTCGTTGTAAACCCAGCAGACAAACGCACCATCGGGATAGAGCGCCGGATCAATGCCGAAAGCATTATCGTCAATAATTGTGTAATTTCCCATTGTATAAACAATACCGCCCGCCTGCTTGGCCGCTTCAAGACCCGGAACCAGTTTGCTACCGAACTCTGCACCGGCAAATATCTGGGTATCCTGAGAATTGCCAAAGTGGCTTTCGGGAATATACCCGAACAGACGAGAAATTTGACCTGCGACACCATTGACGCACCCTCCATCAGTCGAGCCCAATGGGTATTCGCTATTTACGAAGGCTATAATCAATTGGTAACCCCGCATCAGCAATCCGGCGATTCCTGTGTTCTCCAGATTGCCGCCATCACCAATCTGGTAGGTCTGAGCAGCCTCTGTACCGATCGATGTCATTGGCCAATAACTGTATTCCGGGTTGATACTTTCACTGATTTCGGGTGACAGCTTTGCCAGGATACTGGCAAAGGCAGCGCTGCTGCTGCCCATGGCATCGGATAACAATGGTACCAGTGTCGGTGTATCAACAGTGACGATGCCAGCAGATGGCGGTGCCGCCGGGGCAGCCGAGTTAAAGGCAAAGTTTTCAACGTAACCGTACCCGAGGTCCTGCCCCCCATTTCCTGCGCCCGGAAAAGCCTGTGGCATGCCACTATACAATGATGAAAACTCAAACCGGCGCATGACTTCATTAGCCCCGGTCGGCCATAATTGGGTCGCGTTAGCGATATAAAAAGGGCGACCCTGGCGTAGTTTGTAGGTCGATATATCCCCAAGTGACGTACCGGCAGCGCCAATAACGCCATCAATTGTATATGTCGTATCAAGGCTGTTGAGACCAAATGGGCCGCAAAAAAAAGTGTCAACCAGACGATTGTAAAACCTATCCCAGGGAAGGTCTTTTGGATCAAGTTTATGTATCACCAATAATGTCGCAAAGACACCGATGATAGCTTCATTTGAAACACCTGGGATCGTTGAAAGCAGACATTGGTCATCTATGTCCGCGCTAATCATGTCGAGGGTAATATCTCCGGGAGCGGTCACAGTGACCGTACCGAACAAATCAGAATCACTAGTACTGGCGTTCGCATAGCTAAACAAGCCACCAAACCAGGCGCCGCCTGAAACACACGAAATAGCGCCGACAGCATCCAGTCCACCATTCAGTGCGTAATATGCCATCTGTCCATGAGCACAACTGAAAGCCCGAGGGCCGCCACCAGATAATGCAATTCCAATACCCGCTTTGGCGGGATTAAAACGATCATCCGACTGTTCCGGGAACTGAGGTGCGGGGTCGTTGGCATAGACCGCAGCTTTCAGCGTCGAGGGGAAACCATTTGCATTTTCACCCATTATAATTCTCCAGATTTACCGCTCCGATTGTTCATCCAAACAACTTAGTAATATGGATTGTAATCATACTATCCTCTTATGCGTGTATTTGCGATTCTTTTATTGTTTTAATTAGAAACACAGAGGACTGCTCTAACGATCTGAATTATATGCTGCGGGTGGGAGAACAGAACTGATATGTGCGATGGCGCAATCAACAAAGACGAAGCACGTTCCCCAAATTTATTCTACGACGACCCGGTCCAGTGTCTCCAGCATCCAGCGCGCAATCGCTGTCATGCGTTCGTCTTGATGCTGTTGCCCCATCACTTGAATGCCCACCGGCATTCCACCAACGCTCATCAGCGGCACCGTCACGACCGGCGCAAACAGCATTGAACTCGGGTAATTGAATACAGCATCCCCGGTCGGGCGGGCAGCCAGTGGTTGCCCCGGTTTATCACCCGGCCATAAAGGTGCCGGGCCTGGGCAGCCGAAGGTGATCACGGCATCAGCCAATGACGCCAGCTTGCAATGGAACAGCTGGGCAGTTTCGCGGGCCAACAATGCGGCCCGGTAATCATCCGGGTTCATGGCTTCGGCCAGAGCCAGTGTTGATTTGACCCGTTCCGACATGCCACCTGGATTCTGCTCAAATAGATTCCGGTGCCCCCAGCGGTTTTCCCAACGTGTTATCGCGGCGCAGATTGCCGTGGCGGTAACAATCACATTTTCCAACGCCTCAATCGCCGGGTGTTGTTTTCTCCTGAGCACCAAAACGCCTTCGCGTTGTAGATTTTCCAACAGCATCTCAAACCCGGATTTACTGGCCTCATCAAGTTTGGCCCAGCCTTCGGTCTCGATAACAATCAGGCGTTCTGGCTTCTGAGCTGCGGGTGGTGAAAGTGAGCCGATCAATCCGGCCTTCCCCGGATCACCACCAGCACGAAGCGAAATCTCAATCGCGACCTGCCACATATCCTCAACGCAGCCTGCGTGCACGCCATGTGTGCTCATGCTTGTTGCCTGACGCTCACCCCGGTTTATGCCGCCCTGCGTTGGTTTCAGTGCGACATTGCCGCAATACGCTGCCGGTCGAATGATGGAACCGCCAACCTGTGATCCAATTGCAGCCGGAACCATATGCGCCGCAATCGCAGCAGCAGACCCCGATGATGAGCCGCCCGGCGTACATGCGGGATTGAATGGATTGGTCGTCGGCCCGGGGTGGTTCCCGCCAAGCTCTGCCGTCACTGTTTTCCCCAGCGCAATGGCACCGGCATCGCGCAAGGCCCAGACGGCGGCGTTGTCGCGCTTCGGGAAATTCCCGGCATAGGCCTCGCACCCCATCTGGGTCGGCATGTCCTTGGTTTCCAGCAGGTCTTTGATACCAATGGGCAGGCCATCGATTTTTGACAACGCCTTTCCAGTCTTCCAGCGCGCAGTACTGGCATCGGCGGCATCGCGCGCACCCTCTACATTCAGCGCCGCGAAAGCCTGAACCACGGGCTCAGACTTGGCGATGTTTTCAAGGCAGCGCTCCAGGTAGGCGCGCGGGGTGTCCAAACCATCCTCGAATTTCGGTATTACATCATGGAATGTTAGCTGTTTGAACTCTCTGGGATCATAACTCACGGCATCGCTCCTGTTTACGCATTAACTTAAACTTCCGGGATAGTCCTTCCAGATACTGGGCTCCAGTTGTAGGGTTGAACTGGCTGGATAGGCTTCGCTCCAGTAGGCTGCACATGCCTTGCTGGTCGGATTCCAGACCCCGTCATGATCGTTCATGATCCGGAAAAAGTCTTCCAGCAGCTTTAGCCGGTTGCACCAGCCGATGGCATAGGGGTGCAACGTCATATTAAAGAACCGCCCGCGCTTATGCTGCGCCTTGAATTCCGCAACCCAGTTAGCGAACAAGGTATCGGCGTGCTCAAGCCCTGTTCCCTTTTTCGGGAACAACAAAAAAAACTGATCATCGAAATGATAATAATAGGGCATCGTCAGCAGGCTCTGGCTTTTGTCGAAATCCGTCACCCAATAATAGGGAATGTCATCAGACAGACCGTTTCCGAGATAACTGTATCCGGCATCTGAAATCAGGCGCAGGGTATTTGGACTGAAGGTTCCTCCCGCATAGCGATCATTCGGGCGTGGTAACGAGAACCAGCCTTCCGGGCGGGTGCCGATGACATCGGTCAGGATTTCGGTCGCCAGATCCATCCGCCGCCTCTCTTCTTCGGGTTCCAAATTGCTGACGTCTTCATGCTTGAATCCGTTGGCTGCGATTTCGCAACCGTCCGCATGAAGAGCCTGAAGGGTTGGGCTGAGATGTTCGGCCATGGCGCCCGGCACGGTGAAGGTCGCGTTAATATTGAACCGGCTGAAGGTCTCAAGAATTTGATCAAGCCCTTCAGTCAAACCAAACTCCGCCGTTGAATTTTGAAAGTCAGACGCCTTGAGACCTTCCGGGTCCATCGCCAGACTTAAGTCGACGACGACGCTAACACAGCATTTCTTACCATCCGGCCAGTGAACATCGGCGTCACTCAGGCTACGCTCATCAGAAGACGTGTATCCTTCTTTCCAGGGCACCTACTTCCCTCCCCTGAACGGAAATACTTCAAGGCAATAGCGCGCAACCTCTTCGCAGGTCGGAAACCAGACACCGGGCTTGGCCTTCATTCTGGTGATGAGCTGATCAAGCATCTCAATACGTAGTGCCCGTCCTGACACAAATGGATGCAGGCAAATGTTCAGGTACCCACCCTGCTCATATTGCTGCAGAAACGCGTCCCACCACATGTCGAGAACGCGTTCGGGGTTGGTGATGCGCTGGGCTGCGTTTTCACTGTTCAACCAGGCGAAGCTGAAGAACATGGCGTCATCAATGGCGTAATGAAACGGCAGATTAAGCATCCAGCTGTCACTGTCAGGATCGTCATCACGCATGTAATACGGCAGGTGCGCGGCGGAACCATGGGAATTGTAAATGTACCCCTGCTTCTTGAGCATGGCTAAGGTATGCCGGCTACGTGATCCGGCAGGCCTTTTGCCAACAAGATTCTCAAGCGCTTCGGTTGATTTGATGATGTGGTCCAATTCAAGATCGGGCTCACTGGGGACGCGATGTTCCCACATGTGATCGGCAATCTCATGTCCGCTTGCCGCTGCGGCCAGAACGGCTTTTGGATAAAGCTCGCAAATACGGCCCGGCGTGAAAATGGTCGCTTTTACACCGTGGGAATCAAAAAGCTCAATCAGCCGCCAGATCCCGACGCGCCCGCCAAACTCACCTTTCGCCAACTGCACCGGCGGCTCGTTCAGCACACGGCGCAGCAACATTGTATCAAAATCGCAAGTGAAATTGACGGCGATCCGCGTATCAGTGGGATAGGTGAAATCGGAGATAAACTGATGACGGTCGTGGTAAGCGCCGGCGGCTACCTGTAGTTCTTCAATCTCGCGCACTAAATCCCCATTAACCGCCATGACGCCCCCAGCGCATTCCCCACGAGTCAATCAATACAAGAACCGTAGGTTGTAGGGGCGGTCAAATCAACTTTTGCTTAGGTTCATGCACTCACAAACAGGCGTCAACATGGCTCTGGATTCGCGCCTAATTCAGCTCGGCGACTTCCACGATGATTTTGGGATTGCGGAGCTTAAGCGCCCAGACGTCTTTATAACCGTCGGTACGCAATTTTCTCATCGTTCCTTTACGATCCGGTTTACCAACAGGACCAACCGCAACACGGTACACAGATTTGCCGTTCGCCGTTCCGGACAGGACAGTTGTCGAAAGGTCGCGTTGATTATCCGCAAAGCGTTTTGCATCAGCGGACCTGTGATAGCTGGCAATCACATAAAACATTCCACCACGGTTCTCTTCTGGTATCACGGCTGGAGCCTGTTCAGGCTCGATAACGGTTACGGTTACGGCTTTTTCAGGCTCGATTGCGGGTGGCGTTAGTGTTTCCACCTCAACAGTTTCAACCTCTGCCATCGGTACGGGTTCAACAGCCGCTGGCGGAGGCATATTCTCGACACCAGCGCTTGAGATCACAACTGTCTGGGGCTGCTCATAGGCAGGTTCTTCGACGGCGGCGACAACCTCTTCCGTTTCAGTTTCAGTTTCCGCCAGGTTGGCCAGTTGATCATTATCTTCAGGGGCATCTTCGGCAACAAGGGTATCTCCATTCACCGCTTCATCTTGGCAAATGTCCTTGCCTTCAAATCCGCGCCAAACTGCGCAATCCTGTTCTGTGAGGATCGAGAGGCCGTGATCGCCGACAGTTTTCTCGGTCGCGGCGTAAGAAATGACGTCTGCGAAAATGGAGGCTACCTGAATACCGACGGGCAATCCGCATCCGACGAGAGTCAATGGTGCGACCGCTGCGACCAGCAGCCCGATTTTGAGCTTTTTGATGGTTCTATCCCCTAAAAGTAAACGTTCTGTTCAAATCGAAGGGTGCACTGCAAACGGTTAACAAATTGCATTCAAATTGACGATTGTCAGAAAAAATCCACTCCGTTCAAAATCAACACTTTGGCTGATCGAGAATTTCGATATTGTCTGGAACCAGATTCAGCGAAAAATCGCCGAAGTCCTGCACGATATAGTCAGCAATTCCGTTTGAGCGGTAGTCGATTCCCAGTTCAAATTCTGGAAATTCTGCGCGACTGCCGATTTGGAAAAATGCCATTCGAATATGGCGCAGGGCCTCTTTATTGGCTTTCGCGTTCAGCTTTTTCTTCCTGGGCTTCCCAGTGATCAAGGCATTGATGTTGTAAGGATTATCTAGGCTTGCGCCATCGAAAACGGTGCGGGTGAAAGTGAGCGTACCGTTCTCCCCTTCCTCGATCAGAGCCTGTAAATGATGCGTCGGGAACATTGTTCCTTCAGGAAGTTTGATGGTCTTGCCTTCCGGACTTGAGAATTTTGCAACGGCTTCGCCATCAATAGATTGGCGGACCACCGAACCGTTCAGATTTTCAACCTGTCGACCATTGCGGTTCTGGCGAACTCGAAAACGATATTTCAATCCGTCCTTGGCTTCCCAGCTGACCATGGACCAGGTCGTTTCCTCCTCTTCACCTTCAACATATTGCAATTTCAGGAAAACATTTGTTTCCGATGCCCAGCCCTCACAGGATTCCTCAAACTTGTACATCATCACGCCTTTGGCATCAGACACGCCCGACTTCGATGCGGCTTCTGCCAGAGACATCCTGTACACGGCTTGATGAGGAAGCAGTTCGATGGCCTGCGTGGCAGCGGAGTTGATACAACCGACCAGCGCTACCCCAAGCAACGAAAACAGTATCCGCGAAAATTTCATTAGGGCACAGAACCTTCGTGTAAGAAAAATAGAGACGTAAGAAGCAGTTTAGAATGGGTAGTTTTTGCCGGGTTGGCAATATTTTCCACTGCCCCTAGTAACTAATTAACTGTTTCTTAACGTTTTAAATATGGCACGCAATCTGCATTGATCTCCTTAAAACAGACCGCCCGTTTGAGATCAAACCCCGGTGGCAACAGGAGACGTTATGCAGGTTGACAACCAGACAAACACAAATCTTCACAATCTCTCGCCCCTGTCATCGGGCAGGGCCCTGATTCTGTTTAATGCACTTTCGGAACTGGTCCCGGTCGGCGACGTACAGATAAAACAACGCCCACAGGGCCCTACCGCTACTTCATCAAACCCGTTCGCAGACATCGTCAATGTCAGGTCCGTTTCCCCCAGGGAAATGTCGGAATTCAGTCTGGAGCTATACGCAATGGGTGTGATTTCATTCGACGACTACTCCGCCCTCGCTTATCACCCGGAACTCCACCCCGACTTTGACAATACCATCGGGGCCCTGACCGGGGAAGCTGCTGCCCCTGAGCGGAAGCGGGATCTTATCGTCGAATGGGAAGACAAAAACAGTTTTCTCAAACGCCATAGCCCAATCAATACCAACCTGATCGATCAATCAAACAGGATCACGGATGTGCTTAAATCACTGGCACATCCAACAACGATCAATGCTTGAAAGAAATTTATAACAGGCAGCTACTTCGAAAGATCAGCCACTTCGGCAAGTTTTTTATTGCGAATATCCGTGCTGCGTTTAGCCAGCAACCAGTCTGCCGGATTTACGCGGATACCCCATGTATCATGCAGCCCGGCACGACGCAGTGTCTTATGGGTAACTCTCTCATGACCATTTTTGACTGGCCCGACAACAACCCGGTAAATCTTCTTGCCATCCAGCTTGGCGGAGATGATGGCGGGTGCCAGTTTGTCGTAGCGTACTGAAAACTGATCCGCATTGTGGCGGTTCCGGAAACTTCCGATAACAAAATATATCCCGGCAGCCGGCTCATCTCCGTGTAGCTGGGGTTTCTTGTTTTCTAGGAATTCCGGCTTTGGCGGCGGGCTCCATTTTGCAACTTCAACACGCTCTGCGGCTGCAGGAGCTGACGCCTTAACAGTAACCTTGGGTAATGAACTCATGCTGACCGGCTGAACGACGGCCTGTTCCGCACGAACGGCGCGAAGTGCGTGCATTGTCGATGATGTCGCAGCCTCAGCTTTTGAGCGTGGTGGCGCGACGTATGCGTTTTTGACCGGCGGGGAATAACTTTCCACGACCAGATGCGGCTCAGGCATGGCAACAGGTTTCACTTGGGGCTGAAGCGTCGGTTTTGTCGCCAAAGCAATAGCCGTGTGATCTTTTGGCGTTTCAGCATCTGCTATCATGACATCAGTTTCGGCATCGTCGCGGCAAAGCTCGCCATCGACAACGCCACGCCAAATGGCACAGTCTTTTTGTGCAACGATCGAAATGCCGTGATCGGTGACCGATTTTTCGGTCATGAGGAGGGATATGCCGTCGACTGCCCAAGACGCGACTTGCAGCGGGACCGGAATTGCGCATCCCCCTAGCAGTAACGCTGTTGTCCCGAGTACAATTGTCTTTCGCACAGCTTGCCCCAATATTAATCAGTTAAACTGATACAATGTTGGCCTTATGCCTTTTAATCACTGCAATTTAGCCTTCATGTTTACTTAACTGTCTCATCTAGAGCGTAGTATGGGGCGATTGATATCGGTTAATCAACTGATAATTTGTTACATCCTGTTACATAAAAACCACAGTCTCACAGCGCCATTGAGATCACTCAGCCTCTTTTGGCGCCGCTTCATCCGCCTTCTCGCCATCACCGCGTTTTACTTTCGGCAAATGCAAACGCAAATTCAGCTCTTTCAGATGTCGCTCGTCCACCGTACCCGGAGCCCCCATCAGCAAATCTTCGGCGCGCTGGTTCATCGGAAACGCTATGACTTCACGAATGTTCGGCTCGTCCGCCAGCATCATGACAATACGGTCGATCCCCGGCGCCGAACCACCATGCGGCGGTGCGCCAAATTTGAACGCGCGGAGCATGCCGCCGAACTTATCTTCGACCACATCTTCACCGTATCCGGCAATCCCGAAGGCTTTTATCATGATATCAGCGCGATGGTTACGAATGGCACCGGAGGACAGCTCAATACCGTTGCAGACGATGTCATACTGATATGCCAGAATGTCCAGTGGATCCATAGTATCCAAGGCTTCCATGCCGCCTTGAGGCATCGAGAACGGGTTATGGGAGAAGTCGATCTCTCCGGATTCTTCGTTCATTTCATACATCGGATAATCGACGATCCAGCAGAAATCAAAACGCCCTTCGCCGCGCAGGCCAAGGTCATCGCAAATCCGCTCACGCGCCACACCAGCAAACTTCGCCGCATCGTTTTCCTTGCCACAGCAGAAGAACACGGCGTCGCCATCGTTGATGCCTGCGCTCTCTTTGATGGCAGCAACGCGGTCCGCTTCAAGGTTCTTGGCAATTGGCCCTTTGGTTTCCCCGTCTGCACCAAAGACAATATAACCAAGCCCGCCAGCGCCCTCATCACGGGCCCAGTCGTTCAGCTTATCAAAGAAACTTCTGGGCTTGTCCGCGGCACCCGGTGCCGGGATGGCACGGACCACATTGCCTTGCCCGACCAGTTTCGAAAACAGGCCAAAACCGGAATCACGATAAGCTTCGGTAACGTCAGAAATTTCGATGGGATTGCGTAAATCTGGCTTATCAGAGCCATATTTCAGCATCGAGTCGGCATAAGCGATTCTCGGGAACGGGGTTGAAGTAACTTTGCGATCACCGCCAAATTCTTCAAACACGCCTGCCAAAACCGGCTCGATGGCGTTAAACACATCTTCCTGTTCAACAAAGGCCATTTCGAAATCGAGCTGATAAAACTCGCCGGGGCTGCGATCCGCCCGCGCATCTTCATCACGAAAGCACGGTGCGATCTGGAAATATTTGTCGAAGCCAGAAACCATTAATAATTGTTTGAACTGCTGCGGGGCCTGCGGCAACGCGTAGAACTTGCCAGGATGCTGGCGGCTCGGCACGAGATAATCACGTGCCCCTTCGGGAGATGACGCGGTCAGGATCGGGGTCTGGATTTCCATAAAGCCGCTATCGGTCATGCGCCGGCGAATGGAGGAAATGACGTTGGAGCGCAGGATGATGTTTGCATGCGTGGCTTCACGGCGGAGATCAAGGAAGCGGTAACGCAGACGAATGTCTTCACCAAATTCCGCCTCACCCGCGACCTGCATGGGCAGAACGTCGGCCGGGCTTTCAACGGTGATTTCGTTGATCTGAACCTCAACTTTGCCGGTTGGCAGGTTCGGGTTGATGGTCTCTTCCGTACGCTCAACAACCGGGCCAGTCACGGTGATGACACTTTCAGGCCGGGCGTTCTCAACGGTCTCAAAAAGTGGGCTTGAGATATCAATAACGCATTGGGTCAAACCATAGTGATCGCGCAGATCAACAAAGACCAGATTGCCATGGTCGCGTTTACGATGAACCCATCCTGAAATGCGAACAGTTTCACCGGATTGATCAAGGGTCAGTTCACCACAATTATGGCTACGGTATGCATGCATTATAAATCTCCAAGGGCCTGCGAACGGGTTTGTTTACACCATTTTTCGGATGAGGAAAGGTGTTTGTCGAAGCTTCGCGTACCGAAGCCGAAATTATACTTCCGGCTGGCTGGATTTCCGATGATCCCAGAGATAAACAGCCCCGCCAGCGAGAAGCCCCCAGAAAACTCCGCTGATGCCAAAAAAGGTCATCCCGGACATGGTTACAAGAAACGTGATCAGCGCCGCCTCTCGGTCTTTTTCATGAGACATTGCCGACAGCAGTGAAGCACTTAATGCCCCCATCAGGGCCAGACCGGCAACGGCTGTAATCAGGATGGGTGGCGATATGGTGATGAAGACAATTGCCGCACCCGCTGTCAGGCCAAAAATCACATAACCAACCCCCGCAATTACCGCAGCCCAATAGCGTTTTTCAGGGTCGGGATGGGCTTCTTCGCCTGCGCATATTGCTGTCGTGATGGCGGCCAGATTAACGGCATGCCCACCAAAGGGTGCCGATGCCAGACTGAACAACCCGGTCCAGCGAAACATGCTGCCTGCGTCCGGCTTGTAGCCAAACGTGCTCAAGACAGCCATCCCAGTGATGTTTTGGGACGCCATGGTGATGATGAACAAAGGCAGCGCAATGCCGATCATCCCGGACGCCGTGAAAGTCGGTATGATGATAAACGGATCAGACCATAAGGAGCCGATTTCGGCGGCACCAACATCATACATCATGACAATCAGCAGGACGGTCACGAAAACCGCTGCAGGTACGGCGAGCAGACGGTTCATCCGCGCGACCACAAGCCAGGCCAGAAAAATTGGCAGCCCCATCAGGGGAAGTTCAGCAATGGCTTGAAACGGCGCAAGACAGAGCGGCAACAGCACGCCCGCCAACATGGCACTGGCCAATGCGCTCGGGATGGCTGAAATCGCACGCCCCAACGGTTTCCACATCCCGGCAAGGATGATCAGGATCGCCGTCACAATAAACGCGCCGACCGCAACCGGGAACCCCCCTTCTTGTGGTACCGCGGTTGCGAGAAACGCTGCACCCGGTGTCGACCAGGCAACACTGATGGGCATCCGGGTTTTGATTGCCAGGAAGATTGCACATACGCCCATGGACACAGACAGCGCCATCAGCCCCGATGTCGCTTCGGCGGCACTGGCCCCGACGCCATACAACCCCTGAACCACAATCGCGAATGAACTGGCAAAGCCGACAAAGGCAACAAGGGCCCCCGCCGCCAGCGTCGTCACTGAAAAATCTTTTCCCATTATGCTCTCACCAAATTTCTACTAACCTTGCGTCGGGGACAGATCATATGGCCGAAGTGCCAAAGGGCAATACTGAGATCGCCGACATCCATTCAGGTGGCTTGATTATTCGGCAAATTCAGGAGAGATTCCGTCCGGAATTGAACTGGAGATACCCAAATGCCCTTACGCGGAGCCATCATCCCCGTCACCCCGTTGCAACAAAACTGCTCCATCCTCTGGTGCGATGAGACCATGAAGGGCGCGGTTGTTGATCCCGGCGGAGACCTTGATCAAATTAGAGTCGCAGTAGAAGAAAACGGCATCGAGTTAGAGAAGATTCTGGTCACCCACGGCCATATGGATCACGCCGGTGGTGTCGCTGATCTTGCCGAACAACTCAGCATCCCCGTCGAAGGCCCCCACGAAGATGACCAGTTCTGGATCGATCAGATCGAAGAAAGCGGGCGGCAATACGGCGTCGTGGGCGCAAAAACCTTCACCACTGATCGCTGGCTCAAGGGCGGCGACGAAGTCAGCTTCGGTAACATCACCATGAGCGTCCATCACTGCCCCGGACACACGCCGGGTCATGTGATCTTCTACAACAAGGAAGCAGGCCTCGCCTGCGTCGGCGACGTCCTGTTCAAAGGTTCAATCGGGCGCACCGATTTCCCGAAAGGCAACCATGCTGATTTGATCAATTCCATCAAAACAGAGCTCTGGCCGCTGGGTGATGAGGTAACGTTTATTCCGGGGCATGGGCCGATGAGCACGTTCGGCGAAGAACGCGCGAGTAATCCTTATGTTGGGGATGGCGTGGTGGATTAGAAGAAGTGAGCAGCAGTATAGCTTAAAAATTGCCAAATTCTTTTTGGCGTCCGTTTCGCGATCAGGTTCTGATTGGTTTTTTCATTACCCCACAGTGATCAGGTGTTGATCACTGGTGCCAGTTCCTTATTTCTTTTTCCCAGCCAGAAACGCCTGCATGCGTTCGGTCGGCTCAGGTGTTTCATAGGACTTTGCAAAGGCTGGGATACTGACGGCGACGGCTTCGCTATAGGTCATGTCATCCCAGGCATTCAACAGTGTCTTCTGAGTACGAATGGCGATCGGGCCAGCGGCCAGAATTGCGGCACCTACTTTATCAACCGCGTTATCCAGCTCAGACGGCGAGACAACTTCTTCCAGAAAACCCCAGTCATAGGCCTTGGCCGCGTCGATCATTTCACCAGTATAGACAAGCCGCGCCGCCCGGCCCCGCCCCATCAGGCGCCCCAGCAAGGCGGCATCAATTACTGAGGGTATACCGACATGGACTTCTGGCATGGAGAACTTGGCGCGATCCGACGCAATCCGCATATCGCACGCCGCCGCGACCTCAAACCCGCCACCCAGGCAATAACCGTCAATACGTGCAATGATAGGGACTGGCAGATCACGGATAGCTGCCATGACGCCGTGCAATTCGGTGATAAATTCCTTCGCACCATCGGGCGTCAGCGTCGCCATATTGCCGATGTCGGCGCCGCCGATAAACGCTTTCTCTCCCGCCCCCGTCAGCACAACGAGGCGTAGGTTATCATCATCAGCCAGCGAATTAATGGCGTCGGTGAGTTCACGAACAAGCGTGCGGTTCAAGACGTTGAGCTTCTCTGCGCGCTCAATGGTGACACGGGCAGAGGTTCCGGTTTCATGTGCCGTATAGGCGATATCGATCATTGTCATGGGGGCATCCTAATCTTGCGGCCATGGAATCTAAACCCTGATTTTTATGTTTGTCGTTGACCTTCCCGCCCACTCGCTTTACCTCCGTTTCATGAATTTGATCACCGACAACGATTCCCTCCTCGCCTTTTGTAAGAAGCTGTCTGGTACGGCCTACATCACAGTCGATACCGAGTTCCTGCGCGAAAAAACTTACTGGCCGCTGCTGTGCTTGTTGCAGATCGGCGGACCCGATGAAGCGGCGGCGATTGATACACTTGCTCCCGGTCTCGATCTTGAGCCGGTGTATGAATTATTCGATGATCATTCCATTCTGAAAGTCTTCCATGCCGGGCGTCAGGACCTGGAGATTTTTTATAATTTGACCGGACGCCTGCCGGTACCAGTGTTCGACACGCAGGTCGCTGCCATGGTTTGTGGGTTTGGTGATTCCATCGGTTACGAGCACCTTGTCTCCAAGCTGGCGGGTAAACGTATTGATAAAAGTTCGCGCTTTACGGACTGGTCACTTCGTCCCCTCAGTCCCAAGCAGATTGATTACGCCCTTGGCGATGTCATTCATCTGAGGCCGGTTTACGAAAAACTTGCCGAAAAGCTGGCGGAAAATGATCGGGCACGCTGGATTGACGAGGAAATGGAAATCCTGACCCGGCCAGAGACTTATGCTGGTGATCCGAGCTTAGCCTATAAACGCATTAAAGGCCGCGCGCCCTCGCCCCGCTACCTAGCCGTACTCCGTGAACTGGCTGCATGGCGCGAACGCGAAGCTCAGCGCCGTGATGTGCCACGCAATCGCGTGCTTCGCGACGAAGCCTTGATCGAGATCGCCCATCATACGCCGGACAATGTCGCTCGGCTGGCGCGCACCCGCGGCCTTGGTGATAAGACAGCTGAAGGACGTTACGGACGCGAACTTCTGGAAGCTGTCAAAGTTGGCAAGGAACTGCCCAACGCCGACTGCCCAAAATTGCAGGAAAAAATTGATCTGCCGCGTGGCCTTGGCCCGGTGACTGACATCCTGAAAGTGCTTCTTAAAATGAAGTGCGAAAATTTTGATGTCGCCGGGAAATTGCTGGCCAACAGCGCTGACGTCGAAAAGATTGCCGCGTTCGGTGAAGACGCCGATGTCCCTGCTCTGAGCGGCTGGCGGCGCGAAGTGTTTGGGGATGATGCTTTGAAACTACGCTCTGGTGAACTTGCTGTGGTGATTAACGGTAAAAAGCTGGAGTTGGTCGAACTTGACGGCGAAGATACCTGATCTCTTTTAGTTCAACCGCCCTTCCCGGCCCAATGCCTTACCCAAAGTTCTGAGACGCCGCTCGACGGCGTCGCCTCTGAACACATCATCTTCCGGAGGCAACTCAAGTACGATTTCAGCATCGCTCACCGCAAACATCGTGCGCGGCAGAATTCCAGGTGCGGAACCTGAAACCGTATGGGCCAGACGCAGGGCCAGGCCCGTCACATTGGCATGGCCCATATCATAATCGGTCATCAACGCACTCACCGATCGGACCAGCGAGTTTTCCAGATCCCCATTGTAACGGATGAAAATTGCGATTGCCAAAAACACTCGCTCGGCATGGGTTAACCCTGCGAAAGGTAACCTGAGAACACGAAGGAAAGCATGTTCGGCGCGGTAATCCGGGTGCTCACTCCAGCCAAGATCAGATAACATGCACGCGGCCAACCGAAGTCGGCTTTCGGCATCTCTTCCGGACGGGAACAGGGGGGAAATCCAGTCGAAAACCTCAGCACCGGTGATCGCAAATCGTCCCGTTCGCTCGGCCATGCCAGCGCAGCCGCTGAGCAACGGATCCTGCCCCCTGAGATCACTCGGCAGCATTTGCAAAAGCTGCCCCTCACGCAAACCAAAGCCGGAGAAGGTAACCTTCGCCGCCTCGCTTTTTGCCAGCAACCCGCTCAGAACCATCGCCGCATAGGGCAACGTCTTGGCCCGATTTCGGGGCACACCTGAAATTTGTTTGAGGGTCTTGGCGCCAAGGCCGCTGATCAGATCACATAGGCGAAGCGCATCGACCCGTCCCAGCGTGTAGCCGTCGATCACGTGCAGCGGATAGGACATTTGATCGACAAACACTCGCGCCAATGCCCGCCACGACCCGCCGATTGCGTATAAAGTGCGGCGGCGCCCGACGGATAACCAATCGAGACCAGCGAATTCCCGCTCGATAATCTGAGCCGCGTTATCCGTGTTATGCCCAGCCGCTTCAGGGAGGCGTAAATGACCAAGCGGCAGCGTTGCCGTTTGCCCAAAAACACCGTTGTTCAATTCAACCAAATCGGCACTACCGCCGCCTAAATCTGCCAGGACACCATCAGCCCGCGGCGTGCCCATAAGCAATCCATAGGCCGCGAGTTGGGCTTCTTCAGGCCCGCTTGGGATGATCACATCGACTTTAAACTCTTCTTCAATGCGTTTGGCGAACGCCGGGCCGTCCGCCGCTTCACGAACAGCCGCCGTCGCCACCAGAGCCAATTGCTCAACCCCCATGGATTGTGACAATCGAATGAACCGCCTGAGACTCTGCATCGCCAGTGTCACGCCATCGGGATTAAGCTGACCATTGACCGCAAGGCCACGCCCAAGACCACAATCAGCCTTTTCATTGAAGATCGGGATAGGCAGTCGGTTTGGTGTGTCATAAACAACCAGACGCACCGTATTGGAGCCAATATCCAGAACCCCTACCCGGCCTGCGAATGTCGTCGCCATGTTCATTTTTTCGAGGCTTTCGCACTGTGCTTCTTTTTACCGTGAAGCGCTGTTCCACGACCAGACAGGGACGGGTTGGTCATGAAATAGGCATGGGCTGAAAACGCACCGTCGGGATCGATCCTCCCATAAGTACCATCGCCGCTCAAATGCCAGCTTTGGCGCGTGTCTTTCAGGTTCGCGAGCATGATTTCATTCAGCACCTGACGCTGCACAGTGGAATTTTCAACCGGCACCATTGTCTCGATACGACGCAGCATATTGCGGGGCATCCAGTCAGCCGACGAGATGAAGACTTTCGCCTTTCTGGATGGCAGTGGTGAGCCATTGGCGAAGCAGACGATCCGCGCGTGTTCAAGAAACCGTCCGACAATGCTTTTCACCCGGATGTTATCAGATAACCCCCGGACACCTGGACGAAGGCAACACACACCACGAACCACCAAATCAATTTCAACCCCGGCCTTCGACGCGTCATAAAGGGCATCAATGATTTTGGGTTCGACCAGCGAATTCATCTTGGCCCAGATCGCAGCAGGTTTTCCCGTCTTCGCATTCTCAGTTTCAACATTGATCAGATCAAGCAGGCTATCCATCAGGGTCAGCGGCGAATAATCGATCTTTTCCATGGCATCCGGTTTCGCGTAACCGGTCATGTAGTTGAAAAACCGCCCGGCATCCCGGCAAAGTGCCGGATCACAGGAAAACAGGGAAATATCCGTATAGGTTTTTGCCGTAATGGGGTGATAGTTCCCGGTCCCGTAGTGCACGTAAGAGCGCATCGCCCGGCCTTCGCGCCGAACCACGAGATTAACCTTTGCGTGGGTCTTTTTATCAAGAAACCCATAAACAACCTGCGCGCCCGCGCGCTCCAGATCACGCGCCCACCTGAGGTTTGCCTCCTCATCAAAACGCGCCTTCAATTCAACCATTGCCGTCACGGATTTACCCGCTTCCGCCGCATCGATTAAGGCAGCGATAATGGGCGATTCATTGCTCGTCCGATACAGAGTCTGCTTGATCGCAACAACGTCCTTGTCCCGAGCCGCCTGCTGGACGAATTGCACCACCGCATCAAAACTTTCGTAGGGGTGATGAACAACAAAATCCTTCTTGCGAATGGCGGCAAACATATCGCCACCAAAATCATTAACCCGTTCCGGGAACCGCTCTTTCAGCGGACTGAACTCAAAATCCGGGTGCAGGTCGTCAATCAGTTCCGTGCAATCGGCTAGCCCCAGAAAACGTTCGATCGGAATCGCGTCATCAGGGTCGACTTGCAATTCGCTGAGGACGAGGTCCCGCAGCTCATCCGGCATTTCAGCATTATGGGTAAGACGGATAACAGAACCACGACGCCGCCTCTTTAAAGCAGACTCGAACGTACGAACAAGGTCCTCTGCCTCTTCATCAATCTCCATCTCGCTATCGCGAATGATTCGAAAACAACCTTTCTGAACGGCCTGAAAACCCGGGAACAGACGATCAAGAAACATCCCGATAACGGTGTCAATCGCGATATACCTCAGGCGCTTGCCAGGAAGGCGGATAAATCGATTAAGTAATCTGGGGATTGTAACCAACCCCCGAAGCGTCTTTCTCCCCCCCGTTTTTTTAAGCAACGAGACCATGCAGAATCCCAGGTTCGGCACGAACGGGAATGGATGTGTGGCGTCAGTGGCGATTGGTGTCAAAACCGGGAAGATGTGGCTGAGAAAATGTTTTTCCAGCCATCTATTGTCTGCGCCGCGAAGTAGGTCCGCATCTTCAAGAACACTGATTTTCTGTTTCTCGAGTTCATCTTGCAACACCCGCCAGCAAGCACGTTGCTCATGCATCAGCTTTGCTGCATCTGCTCGCACGGCCTCAAACTGCTCAGCTGGCGACAGGCCATCGGCACTCGGGATTTTTACACCGGCCTTTACCTGACCGCGCAACCCCGCAACCCGCACCATATAAAATTCATTCAGATTTGATGCTGAGATTGAGAGGAATCTCACCCGCTCAAAAACCGGATGCGCAGGATTATAAGCTTCCTCGACCACACGCCGGTTAAATGCCAACCACGATAGCTCACGGTTGATAAAACGGGCCGTCCCTTTGTAGGTCCCCTTCTCACCGCCCCGACCTATCTTGGCAGATGCAGACACGTGATTTTTGCTCACTCGTAGTTCAATCATGGAATTTTCTTAAGCATGCTAGATATGACCCATGAATCCGAGCGAGGGCATGGGCTTTAGAAACTTCGCCATATTCTAACTAATATCACATTAACCCGTTGTTTCACCATGGAATTTCTGCAATTATCCGGTCCTTCAAGGAGTTGAGTTTAAATGTGTAAGCCAAAAGTTCTCGCAGCCCTTTCGGGCATCGTAATCGGTATTTCCGTAATCCCGTCGGCTGAAGGCGCTCAACTCTATGACGTTAATCGGTTCCTTAGCCAGTCACATCCATTTGCAAACCCGGCACCGGCTGCCGTTTTCCGCCCGGCACCCGCACCAATGTCAGGCGCGCCGATTGTCGGAACCAAGGTGCGTTCGGCAGCACCAACAACTCAGGCAAACCCCGCTCCGATACCCGCGACAGATACTTATTCGTCAGGTGGCATGCTCGACGGATTTTACGCGACCCTTAATTTGCAAGGTGGCTATTCAAATATTGGAAATACACAAGCCAACAATGTTACCGGCCTGACAGAACGTCGCGTTAATGACTGGGTCGGGGGAAACAGTGCTTCTTTTGGCTATAACTGGAAAAAGCACGGCGTTTCAATTCGCACAGAGCTTGAAGGTTTCCTGCGTTATCGCTTTGATCTGGATTACCGTGGAACATCTAACGGTACGTTGTATGGTTATATGAATGAAGTTGCCACGGCAGGCGGCTTAATCAACGCCTATTATGATTTTAACTTTTCCTGGAAAAAAATGCGCCCTTATGTAGGGGCTGGCGTCGGCATAGCCCGGCACTGGTCTCAGTCAGTGCGCTCTGATTTAAGCACTGCATTGGATACCAAATCTACCCAGGACACACGTGTAAACAGTCTGGCCTGGGCAGCAATGGTAGGTTTCAATTACCAGTGGAAAAAGAACTGGTTATGGCGCATGGAGGGCCGCTATCTGGACCTCGGCGAGGTTGAAAGTGGCCCATTCGGAACATCTGACGTCTTCACTGGTGACTACACCACGACCGACCTTCTGCTCGGCGCGATGTATTTGTTTTAGTATTTACCGCAAATGCGTCGTCGTGAACGAAATCGTTCACTCGGGATTTGCTTTTCCCACTTATAGTGTTCCCGGGAAGCTACCGCCGTCAATCAACAGATTTTGCCCAGTGATGTAACCGGCTTGTGCTGAGCAGATAAAGGCGCAGTATTCTCCGAACTCGACCGGATCACCAAAACGCCCGGCCGGATTTCCAGCCGCCCGCTTGGCCGCAACCTCTTCAATTGTCAGGCCATCTTTTTCAGCATGGGTTTTGAAATTTCCACGCAGGCGGTCCGTATCAAACGGTCCAGGCAGGATGCCATTGATGGTCACGTTATTGACAACGGTCTTGCGCGCAATTCCGGCTACAAAACCGGTCAAACCAGCCCTTGCACCGTTCGACAGCCCAAGGATATCAATGGGGGCTTTAACGGCAGATGAGGTAATATTGACAATGCGCCCGAATTTACGGTCCATCATCCCGTCGACGGTCGATTTGATTAGGAAGATTGGAGTCAGCATGTTGGCATCAACAGCCTTGATCCAGTCATCACGCTCCCAGTCCCTGAAATCACCGGGAGGCGGGCCACCCGCGTTGTTGACCAGAATATCGGGTTCCGGACAGGCTTCCAGAACCATTGCACGGCCTTCTTCTGTGGTAATATCGCACGCGACTGCGGTTACGGAACCGCCGCCGAGTGCGCGGATTTCCTCTGCCGTTGCTTCCAATGCATCTGCAGTGCGGGCGCATATTGTTACATCCACCCCTTCACGGGCCAAGGATGTTGCACAAGCCTTTCCAAGTCCCTTACTGGCCGCGCAGACAATGCTCTTTTTACCGGCAATACCTAAATCCATTACGTCTCTCCTTCTTGTTCAAAAATCTTGAGTACCCGCTTGATCAGGGGCACGGTAATTCGCTTTTTCTCACTTAATGCCAATTTGTCGGATGCATTAACCAATGCTCGCGCGGCTGCAAACGAACGCTCCATCCGACTGACCGCATATTTGATGACTTCAGACGACACCTGAATTTGGTGATCCTGAAACAGTTTAACCAGAACCGCAGCGATCAGCCCATCATCTGGCGGGCCGATTTCAACGGCAGCGGCGGTGTTCAGGCGGGATCGTAGATCAGCCAACTCAATTTCCCAGCGCGACGGTGGGACCAGCGCTGTTATCAACAGGTTGCCGCCCTGATCTTTCAGACCGTTGTAGAGGTGAAACAACCCTTCTTCATGCTCGGAGCGTAGGTTTTGATCGACATCCTCGATAATTACTGCACGACCGGCTGGCGGTTGATAGACCTCAAGCAGACGATCAAATGAAATGATTTCAGCATTCGATTTAGCCCTGAAAACTTCAGCCAGATGTGTTTTGCCGCAGCCGGGCGGACCAAACAGGCAAATCCCGACAAATGACCAGTCGGGCCATTTATCAATCCACTCGACCGCTTCTGAATTGTTGGGCGAAACCAGAAAATCCTCACCGGACATGGCCGGGCGATGATCAAACTCCAGCGTTAACTGATCGACTGTGATCACTCGGCATTACTCTCAGAGGACTTGGCAACGCCTGTGTACAACGGGCTCTCGAGGTATCGACCGATGGAGAATCGTACCAGCACACCGATTACCGCCGTGACTGGCACGGCGAGTAAAACACCGGTAAACCCGAATAATGCGCCACCCGCCAGCAGGGCGAAAATAATCCAGACCGGATGCAAACCGACCCGGTCCCCGACAAGTCTTGGCGTCAGGATATAACTTTCAAGTGTCTGGCCGAACACGAATATGGCAGCAACTGTGATAATGGGAGCCAGTTCCGAGTATTGGAAAAGGGCAATTCCAACACCGACGATCATACCAATTCCGGCGCCAAGATAGGGAATGAACGAAATTAACCCCGCACCAAGCCCAACCAGCAGACCGGATTTCAACCCCGTGACCGTCAACCCGATACCGTAGATCAAGGCCAGCACCAGACAGACTGTGGCTTGCCCCCGAACAAAACCGGCGATGGTCGAATCAATCGCGCCCAACTGTTCACGAATGACCGGAGCCGCCCGGCGTGGCAGCCAGGAATCCAGTTTCGCAATGATCAGATCCCAATCACGCAGCAAGTAAAAAGCAACAATCGGGGTGATCAGGATCAACGACAGCAAATTGAAAAACGCGACGCCGCCGCTCCACAGATTGGCGATAACACCAGTGACCCACTTGATTGCCCGACCTGCAAAATCACCAACAAAATCGCGTGCCCGATCCAGCGCTTCGGGTGGAAGTTCACTACGCAGTGCTTCCAGATAAGGTTGTATATATGCCTGCGCAGCATGCAGGATTTTTGGCAGAAGATGAGCGAATTCGAAGATCTGAGTTTGCAGAACCGGTATCAACAACAATATCAACCAGGCTACGACAACGAAAAATGAGAGAAGGATCACCGTTGTTGAAAGTGTTCTCGATAATCCCCGCCTCTCCAGGCCGTCAGCAACCGGGTCGAGAAAATAGGCAACCGCCATCCCCGCGACGAATGGAAGCAAAACGCTACTTAACGCATTCAGGGCAAAAAAGAATGCAACAATCCCGGCAATCCAGAACAGGCTCTGTCTATCGCGACTCATTATTCCCTACTCTCCGATCTGGCGCGATTGATCACTTTCAATCGCACTTGCCTTACGGCTCCAGACAACCACATAGACGGCCCCCGAGACAACAGTTGTCACGGCCACCATTATAATCATCACTTCACGGAAAATACCAAATTCAAAGCCGAGCCCTTCGCTGGCCAAAATCTCAACCGCTAAAACCATTTGCATGAAAGTGTTAACCTTGCTTGTCTTGATTGGCTGCATGGTCAGCTCATGGGTCATGGTATGAAATGAAATAGCACCTCCAACGATCACGATATCGCGAAACACTACTGCGATTACCAACCACATCGGAATGTAGCCAACATACCCGATGGCAATATAGGTGCAGACCAACAGCGCTTTGTCTGCAATGGGATCCAGATAGCCCCCTAGAACTGTCACCTGATTAAATGTTTTGGCAATAATGCCATCAACCGCGTCACTAATTCCGGCAGCAAGAACCAGCCAGAATGCCGCTGTCATCTCACCTCGCAATATCAGCCAAATGATAATGGGGACTGTGCACATGCGCGCAATTGATATGGCGTTTGGAATATTCAAGGTTCAAATTAGGATTTGTCTGCGGGCCGCACATCGGCCAGATAGAGAACCCATTCGCCATCTTCATTGACCAGGGTAAGCTCAGCCTGCCCAAGTGCGCCGGTCAACTGTTCCGTTTGGCCGACATAATGAAGATTGATCCGAACCTCATCGAGAGACAGCAAAACCAATTCCGTCCGCCGAATCAAGGGCACATCCTTCAAGCGCTTTTGCACGGCAATCCAGTCGGCAAGCCCGGTTATGGGAACCGCAATCGTCGCAATGTTTGGGTGGTTTAAGTCGAGAACATTGCTGCGTTTCCAGCCATCTTCAATCATGTCCGACACGCCATTTACGGCGCGGCGTAACAATGCATCTGTGCTCTCTCCCTCATTTTGAATAAATGGGAATGTTTCTGTTTCCGGGTCAGGTTTGTTGTCATAGCGCGTAACATAAACCTCAAGGGACAGGAGTTTGCTGACGGGGTCCAAACGCTGCAATCCATAGGCGACGACCACATCCTTAGACAAATAACGCGCCGCAATTTTGTTCAGGCGCGGTAGATCACCCTGAACCGCCTGAGTGGCCGTGATCGCCCCAACATCTTTCAAATCTCCCAAGGGCTGAACAAGCGGCACCAACCCCGATTTCTCGCCCTTTTTTGCCCAGACTTCACGCCACGGATTGGGGTCATCCCAGAGCGCCATTCCGCCACCGGCCTGAAATACAGGAAGAACCAGAACTGGACTTGAGATGGTTTCAGCGAACGGCAGATTAAACTCGTTCAACAGGCTTCTAACGGCACCTCGTTTAAAGCGATAGCTCAATCGGGCAAGGTAACGCCCGGACGACGTCTTTTCGTTAGAAACCCCAAAATCCCGTACATAAGTTGAAAGTTCCGCCTTATCCAGAACCGGCAAGCGATCCCTGTCGCCAGCCAGCGTCAGTTGCTCAAGCAAGCGGCGAAAAGCGACCTGCTCACCCTCAGCCAATGCCTTAACACGCGCTAACGCCGCAGTTTCAGCCGTTACATCGACATCAACGCCATGAATTTCGTATATATCCTTGCTAGCACTTACAGCTGGTTGAACTGAGGAAACGTATGCCAAAGCAGCAATCAGGCAGATAAAACCTAAACGGATTTTCAATAAACTGAGATCGGACATTGCAATCATTTATGGATGTTCTATTTTCAGCCAGAATTTACAGATCCATAATCTAACACCTGCGCTCTGGAGGAAACAGTCATTAGCACCGATTGGCAAAAAAACGGCCTGAGTTACAAAGACGCAGGCGTTGACATTGATGCGGGCAACGACCTGATCGACGAGATCAAGCCGCTTGCTGCAAAAACCACTCGCTCCGGCGTCGCGTCCGGCATCGGCGGCTTTGGCGCCATGTTTGACTTAAAGGCAGCAGGTTACATTGACCCGATCCTGGTGAGCGGAACCGATGGCGTTGGGACCAAGCTGATGGTCGCCGCCGCAACTGGCATTCACGACACTGTCGGTATTGATTTGGTCGCCATGTGTGCCAATGATCTGATTGTTCAGGGTGCTGAGCCTTTGTTGTTCCTTGATTACTTCGCAACCGGCAAGCTTGAAGTAAACGCCGGGCGCGACATCGTCGCGGGGATTGCCGAAGGCTGTCTGCGAGCAGGTTGTGCTTTAATCGGCGGCGAGACGGCGGAAATGCCCGGCATGTATGCGCCGGGTGATTATGACCTTGCTGGTTTCTGCGTCGGCGCGGTCGAACGCGATCAAATTCTTACCGGTGAAGATGTTCAGGAAGGCGATGTAGTTCTTGGTCTCGCATCAGACGGCGTTCATTCCAACGGATTTTCCCTGGTTCGAAAGGTCGTAGAAACATCCGGACTCGGCTTCAATGACCCGGCACCGTTCGATGAAGGTCACACAATCGGCGAATCGCTTCTGACACCGACCCGGCTTTACGTAAAAAGTTGTCTGGCCGCAATCCGCTCTGGCGGTGTTCATGCCCTGGCACATATTACTGGCGGCGGCCTGACGGAAAACATCCCGCGTGTTTTACCAAATGACCTTGGTGTTGATCTGGATGCGTCAAGCTGGGAGGTTCTGCCGATGTTTAAATGGCTGGCGCAGACGGGCGGCATTGTCCCCGAAGAAATGGTTCGCACATTTAATTCCGGCCTTGGCATGGTGGTAGTTGTCGATGCTGCCGTAGCAGACACCTTAACCCAGGTCTTCACGGATCATGGTGACACTGTTTACCGGATCGGGAACGTCACGAAACGAGCTGAGGATACGGCACAAGTGCATATCGAAAACCTCGCGCAGCCATGGCAAAGCTAAAGCTCGCCGTCCCCATATCCGGGCGGGGGTCCAACCTGCAAGCCCTGATCGACGCCTGTGCCTTGCCTGATTTCCCGGCTGAAATAGTGCTGGTGATTTCGAATAAAGCGGATGCCCAGGGGCTGGAGCGCGCAAATGCCGCGAATATTCCAACCCTGGTTATTGATCACAAAGCCTATACATCTCGCACCGCGTTCGATGCCGAAATGACAAAAGCCATGAAATTCGCAGGGACGGAACTGATCTGTCTGGCCGGCTTTATGCGATTACTATCGGACGAGTTTTGCAGCCACTGGCATAATCGCATGATCAATATCCACCCTTCCCTGTTGCCATCCTTCAAGGGCCTGGATGTACAACAGGCCGCGATTGACGCAGGTGCACGTTTTTCGGGCTGCACCGTTCATTATGTGCGCCCGGAAATGGATACCGGTCCGATCATCGTGCAGGCTGCTGTTCCCATTAATGATGACGACAATGCCGATACGTTGGCCGAACGCATCCTTGTACAAGAACATATTATCTACCCCGAAGCCGTCCGCCTGATTGCCGAAGGCCGGGTCACTGTCGAAGCGGAACGCGCTATCATTGAAGGCCACACCTCTCCTGAAACTACAATGATCAACCCTATGCCGGAAAGTGAATAGAAACATGAGTGAAGACACCCCTCTCCGCTACCGCCTCCTGACCGGTGTTGATGATGACGCTTTTTGCAAACGCGTCAGCGAAGCCCTGACAAAAGGTTACGTCCTCTACGGATCACCGTCCTGCACGTTCAATTCCGACACCAACCGGATGATGGTTGCCCAGGCAGTTATATTGCCGGACGTGGTGGTGGAATAATTACCGCCCAAATATCCGCACCTTTTTCTTTAATTCTTTTTGGTATCTAGTTTTTTCGCCAAAGCGGAACGAAGGTGAACTAAATCTTTCAGGCGCTCATACCAGAACGGTGCTCCCAGACTGAGGAGCAGTGCCGTCAGGATCACACCAATGATGTTTTTCATGGCCCTGAATGTATCTTCACGAAGATCGTAGAATGATATTCCCTTATTCCACAAACCAATATTAAAGCGAGCGAGATCTTCTGTTGCGACACGTAAATCACGCATTCCCTGGTCAAAACGCTCATCCTGAAGTTCAGTGATTGACCTGGAATAATCATTTGTGATCATTTCAAGGTCGTTTGCCGGAAGTCCTTTCAACACAAGCTTCAGCTCACGTATCAGTTCAGCCCGATCTCGACCAACCCCGCTTACTTCTTCAAGCTGCTTTGCATAATTCGAATGCTTCGATGCCAGCCTCGCAAGCGCTTCACCGGATACATCCTGTGCTTCATCAGAGTTTCGGATGGCCTCACTAGCCTTGTTCTGAACCGCAGTTACAACGCTGACCGCTTCTAAGCGGAGTTTGGGGTCAACCGACAAATCTCGTAGCAATTCAGGTGTGCTGACCTGATAAGCGAACGCAACAATAAACGCCCAGGTGAATGAAATGATTCGCATCCTGCTGCGATAAATATGGGAAGAAAGCTTTTCGACATTTTCAAACCCGCGATCTTTACCGAAATCTCCTTTTTCTCCTTTCTCTACGATATCCATGTATTTCCGCATTTCTTCTGCCGGGCTTTTCTCTCGGCTTTCGGTTTCACTTTCGTCTTTTTTTGGATCGTCGGGTATGTCATCGAGGATTTTATTAATTTCATCCTCGGAGAATTCGATATCAGGTTTGAACAATTTGAACATTTTATTGCTTTTGAGAGTCTTACTTTCAAATAATTTATCAATAAGATCATTCGCATCTACAGATGAAATTTTGTTGGCGGACATAAGTAGATAGAGGGCTTTTTTTAAAGCTACTTGTCGCTGAGCAATAACCATTTGAGTCGCTTGAACCAGAAACATCACAATCATACTGAGCAGCAGCATAACTATCGCGAAGCCGATCAATGCATCCAATGTATTCAATACCTGCATCTTGCCCTCCCCCGTTATTAAGGTGTCGCTTTGATCCAGCGCGTACCGTTGCCGCGCCTTGTCTTACGAACACTTGGCGGATCATTAAAATCCGCATGATCAATTGGTACTTCTACGACTCGGAACCATTTTCCATCAGTTTCAATCAACACATGACTACGCTCGTAAAGTCTTTCATGGGCAGCTTTCGTCGATAATTCTTTCCAGTCGAATTTTCGTTCGTGCAGCAGCGTGTGGTAGACACGGTGCGCGCCTCCTAACCACCGAATAACTTCTGTCGAAGGATGCTGCCAATTTGACCCTCCAGATAAGGATTTGGACTCTGCCCCTTTCTCTCCCATCGAAGCAACGGAGACAACGGGGCGGCATCCTGGTCCATGTCCAGTGAAGAATTCTTTCAATGCGTGCTTGCTGCCATGATGTGGCACTTTCATGACATCGCAATTTATGGCTTTCCCCTCAGCAGTAAGAGTATTCAAAACCGCCTTTTCAGATTTCTCGTTATGATCACCAGTGAATAACATCTCAAAATCGCCATATTGGAGCGTAAACGTGACACTGTTTCCGTTAATCGTCTGTCCCCAGTTGCCATACCGTCGGGGTGGGTCGAGCGGCCATAACACATCGAATGAAACATTCCTGGGTTTCTTGCGACCACTCACATCCTCTTGTTTCGCAATGAAGTCGCCGTCCCCACGACCAATTGGGCGAAATAGAGTCAATGGGCCACGATCACGCCATTTCTTGACAATTTGATCCGCCAAATCGAGATAAACGCCATGAAACTCATCATCTGCCAGTCTGCCGCGAAGTTTTTCAAGATCCGTGATCAAATAGTCACGTTTAAGCCTTTTTCCTCCATCTTCCAAAAAAGCCATTCCGCGTGATATGCGACCATTCGCTCCTTTGGTTACGGCTTCGCTGGATTTTGGAATTCCTGTTTCAGGAAAGCCTCTCTTCCCTCTTTTGTAGGACGCAAGGCCATTGTGATACACGTTTTCCACTGCGACCTTGTCGTCAGCAAGTACAGTCATCAGTCCCTTGATATGATCGGAATCATGATGGGTAATAACTGCATGCTCAATTGTCATCGCGTCATTTCCATACAATGATTTAAGGTAGGCCAACATCAATTTGGCATTTTTGTCGTAAAACGCACCACCATCGATGAGGATGTCTACCCGTTCCGACTTCGCATCTTCTGAATCATGGATATCCGGATCGTAGTTATTTTCCGTTGGAAGCTGGATAAGCATCCCATCGCCTTGGCCAATAAACATTGTCCAAATACGCAGCAACCGGTTCGGGTCTGGTCTATACTGCTCTTTTTGTTGCCGGTTGAAAGTTGAATAGTCCGGTGGAATTGCCTGAGCACTTAAAACTGGCATCACCAAAACATAGCCAACGAGAGCAAATACTATCGCCGGTCTAATTGATCTGATTTTCACTATGTCCAACCCTCATTACCACCAATGCCCCCGTTGGGAGGTCGTGACGAAGAACGTCAATTACCCATGCGTTGTGTATTTTTGATTCTCCCCAAATTACGTAACCATACAATACTTAGGATAAAAATTAAAATTGTTTCCATTTAGGAGCGTATTTCTTACATTTCATCCAACACATTTGTCAGTGTTCGAGGCGATTTTGTGGTGAATGGTAAGAACGCAAGCTCATCAGTTTCAGTGGCTTGAATGATGGCTGTTCAAAAAGTTAAACTGCCGGAAGCGTAAAAAAGAATGTCGCCCCTGAACCCAAATCAGAATCCACATCCGTGTCCAGGGCAATTGCGCCGCCGTGCTTTTCAATTATGATCTTGGAAATACTCAATCCTAATCCTGTGCCGCCTTTTTGTCGGGTGTCCGACGCATCCGCTTGAGTGAACCGATCAAACAGTTTACTTCTGAATTCATCGGGAACACCCGGTCCATGATCAGTCACGCTAACGCGGATATTGCCTTCAAAACTGGCCATGGAAACCTTAATTATCCCCGCTTCGGGGGAAAATTTGACCGCGTTCGACAGAAGGTTGGCCATTACCTGAGCAAGACGTGCTCTGTCTCCCTTTACGGACAATTCCGCCAACGCTTCATTCAATTCTATTGTTATCTTTTGTTCGTCGGCCATGGGTTTAATGTCTGCAATCGACCCTGTCACAATCTCGCTCAGAGACGTTACTGACATGTCAAAGTCCAACTCACCGTGTTGAAGCTTCTCCATATCCAGCAGATCGTTGACCAGCGCAATCACGCGTTCCGTGTTGTCCAGCGCGACGCTGACCATCTCTTTAACGATTTCGGAGTCAGCGACCGCTCCGCCCTTAATCAATCCAAGAGACCCCCTGATAGCCGTTAATGGCGTTCTCAATTCATGGCTAACCGTTGAAACAAACTCACCTTTCATACGGTCAATTTCTTTGCGCTCCGTAATGTCCTGCCCGACAACCAGTAAACAGGATTCGCCCTGGTAATCTATAAACTCGCCGGACAGAAGCATGTCCTTAAGCACACCGTGTTTTGACTTGAATACGGCCTCATAATTCTGAACAACACCCTGTTCCCTGGCTTGCTCAACGAATTTCTTGCGCTCATCCATATGGCTCCAGACGTTAAGTTCAGAAACGGACTTCTCCAGGGCTTCCTCGCGGCTATAGCCGGTGACGGTTGACCAGGCATCATTAACCTCGAAATGACGCCCGCCGACAGGTGACGCTATCGCAAAAAGGGCCGGGCTTGACTGAAACGCCTTTGCAGAAAGGTTTTCCGCGGCTTCTGCCTTTTCCATAGTGAACCGGATTTCTTCGGTCCGTTCATCTACAAGGCGGGAAATCCTGACATTCTGAAACGCAAAAAACCCGATCAGCATGGTCATCAGTATAGTAAGGATGGACCCGCCCCACTTAACCGACAGCGCAAACCGGGATTCGAACCCGCCACGATATTCCGGCATGATGTCCCAGTTCAAATCCCATCTTGCCTGCCCTTTCGTGATGCGAACTAGCTCAGTAGCAACGGCAGTAGCAGGAGGGTCGGCGGTGCCGATGATCGGAATAAACAGGTTTTCAGCCCTCGCTTCGTTGTCACGTTCGATAAGCCGCACCTGCAATCCGTCGGGAATGCTTGTTGACGCGAGATCGGTGAAGAGATTTGTCAGATCAATTGTTGCGGTCAGGATTCCAGAATGACCACCAACATCAATAGCGTTGGCAATCAACGCAAAACAGGTCCCGTCCAGCCCCTTAAATGCCGGCCCCAATATCACTTTATTGCGGACCCTGTGCGCCGTTTTCATCACGGAACTCATGGCCGGATGCGTTACTAAATTTGTATTATGCTGAAACAAACCTGTTTCATCAGAGGTCAACTTGACGGCGAAGCTTTCGAAAACTTCTGCTGATCTCTCTTCAGGTTTGCCGACAACTGTCAAATATCCGCCATTGGACTTTTCAAACTCAGGGCGCTGGTTGCGTAAGACACGCTCAGCGTAAGCAATCGAATCAAATTCAACGTTCAGGTCCCAGCCATCAATTTCGAAGACCAGGTCTTCAAATTCGTCAGGACTGAGTTCAGCGTGGCCGTCCATATGACCTGCCACCGCACGAAGCGTTGACTCGGCTTCCGAAATTATTGCCAGAATCGTATCTGTCAGATTTACCGCATCAGCTTTCCCTGCCTCTAGCCATCTGTCTCTGGCATCTTTTTCAAACCGCTCACCGCTCCACAACGCGCCGCCAATACCGGCGAAAAGGAACCCGGCAAGAGACAGAATGATCAGGGTAGTTCTGGAATTCAGGGTCATTGTAACGGCGTCGCCAAAGTTATTTTTCTATAACGAATTACAATCAGGGCATAGTCATACCCTGTTCTCAACAACAAAGGCATATAAATCGATGATGTTCACCATGTGATCTGAGATTAATTGAGGGTTTTAAGACAGTTATCAAACAAGGGTTCGATTGGCGTTAAATCACGGTGATGTTTATAATCCGGGCGGGTTGGCGTCTGAAATGCGTTCGAGACCGGGTTCACGATCAGGGAAAATATGGAACGGTCCCATGGCGACATATTGTTGGGTGAGCCATGAACCAAAGTATCAAAAAAGATTAGAACAGTACCCCTTTTTCCTGTTGCGGAAACTAGCCCATGCTCGTCCGCCAGTTTCTTGATAATATCATCGCTGACGACCCAAAGCGGGTAACTGGTTGTTGCCGTGTCCAGCGCTGCTGCATGTTCACCATATTTGTGGGATTCTGGAATAAAATACAAAGGCCCGTTAAATTCATTTACGTCGTCGAGAAATATGTGAAGATTGATGGCCAGCGGCTTTTCGACCCCGTCTTCTTCGCGGTGAGTGGCGAAATCGTAATGCCATTGCCAGACTTCACCTGAAAATGCGGATTTGACGTTCACTTTGACTTGCTGAACGTAAAGCGGTTCGGGGTATATCTGTTGCGCGGGCTCAATAAGCCTGGGGTGACGCACCAGTTTCCCGAACACCTCGTCACGTGTGTGCAAGCCCATTGACGTTCTGACAACCTTGGTCGATTGCTCGACAATATTCGCTGCGTTGTCTTCGTTAAAAAGCCGAGGCAATCGAGATTTGATCAATTCCACTTCATCTGCAGAAAAGCGCTCAGGAAGTATCAGAAATCCCTGCTGGTTAAGGTCATCTATCTGGTGATTTGAAAGCTTCATTTACCACTCCTTCCTATTGTTGTCAGATAAATGATCACTCTTCGCGCACAGCCTGACAGATCGTATTGATTTCAATCTTGAACAAAATTAAAAATCATACAAAATTCGCCCACAAGAATTGACCTAGGTTAAAAACAATTTATCAATAATACTACATAATGTGACAATCGATTAACTGATCTAACAACGGAATTCCATTGAAGCTGATGGATAACATTACGCTAATGCCAACGATGAAGCGAACGTCACGCAAGCGGGTTTGCGCTTGGGCTGGCATCATTGCGATCATTATCCAGACGTTTATGCCATTTGCCCCAGCGCTGGCTTCGGCAGTTTCGGGTGGTAAGGGCGAAATCGCCTCGGGTGAGGTCATTTGCACGCCAACGGGACAGATTATTGTTTTTGCGGGCGGGGGCGATGACACGCCCTCTCCATTCAGCTACCCATCTCAACCCTGCGAATTCTGTCAGGTTTGCCAGCTGGTCGTATTTCAACACGACCCGGTTTCAAATGGCCACGATTCCGCGTTCGGATTGCCTCAGATCTCTATCATCTTGGCACAGGTTACATTTGAAAATACCCGACGCGGGCTGGATTTGGCCGCTCGCCCCGTTAGGGCTCCGCCGCCTTTCGTCTGATACCCAAACAACGATACTTTTTCTTACACGCCCCGGACGGCCACTGCTGAGGCATTGGATTAATCCGGCAGGCGATATCAGACCAAGGACAACACCAATGAAAAAACAAATTTCCTATCTTCTCGCGATCACCAGCATTCTGACGATCTGGAATACTGCAGTTCCCGCGAGTGAAATCAAAGTCGGTGACATGACCATCACCGGCGTCTGGGCCCGGGCAACGGCGAAAACAGCCAAAACCGGAGCCGCTTATATGATGATCGCAAATTCAGGCAACGCAGACGACAAACTGATTGCGGTTAAAAGCAACGTTGCCAGGAAAACCCAGATCCACCAGAGCCTGATGGATAATGGCATCATGAAAATGCGCCATGCGGGTCAGGTTTCTGTTCCTGCTGGGGGCAAGCTGATGTTCAAGCCGGGCAGTTATCACATCATGTTCATGGGGCTGAAGTCCCAGTTGAAGATGGGCGCCACATTCCCGATGACCCTGGTTTTCGAGAAAACCGGCGAAGCCCTTGTTCAGGTTCACGTCCAAAAAGGGCCGGGCATGAAACACACAACGAACTAAACCAGCTCAGGCTCTATCGGGGTGGCTGCCTGCGGCCATCCCGGACCCGTCTTTAGATGAAAGAGGACACTATGTTTCGTCGCATTTTTTTAGTTGGCATGACATTGGCGCTGGTTTTCAGCAGTTACAAACTTTGGAAAGTGTATGAGTTCAACCAGCTCGCGTCTGATACGCGCGGACAGGAACTGAGCACCCTGCCGATCAAGGGTACCTTTTCTCTGACTGACCACAACGGACAAGCGGTGACCGAAGCCACCTACAAAGGCCGTCATACTTTGGTGTTCTTTGGTTATACCTATTGCCCGGACGTCTGCCCGACCGTTCTTCTGGATATAGGGACAGTAATGGACAGTCTGGGCGATCAGGCCAAGCAAGTGATGCCGCTATTCGTCACCGTTGACCCGAAACGTGATTCAGTTGAGGTAATGAAGGACTATCTGGAAAATTTCCATCCATCCGTTGTCGGCCTCACCGGAAGCGTGGATGATATCCATGATGCGTCGAAATCCTTCCGGGCATATTTCAGCAAAGTGATTATGGATACTTCAGATCCAGACGGATACCTGATGAGCCATTCCGCCCGCATTTATGTGATGGGGCCGGACGCCAAACCGATCCTCAATTTCAAACACGGTGAGTCTCCGGAACGAATTACAAAACAACTAAAAGAAATATTATAAACTCTGGTCTCCATTTGAAGCTGACATGAAAGGAAACAAATGGAAACATATGGAAGTATGTATCAGGTATCTCCTGAAATAATTGCGATGTAATATTCTCCATTCAATAAAACCAAGGGTGAATAGGGATCTGAGACTGAATACAAAGTAAATCAGCTCTGAAAACCTGCGTAAAATATTGACCACTTCTGGAGATATGTAATGAATATTGCAAAATTCCCGTTACGGAAATCTATTCCCATTATCACCGCAACTCTTGCCATCTTGGCGGCCCTGGTGACAGGAATGACCGGATATGTAATATCGCGCTCATCACTGGACATTGCAGCAAGAGATAAACTTGAAGCGTTAGCCGTTTCACGCAAAAACGCTCTTGGTGATTATCTTGGGTCCATTGAACAAGATCTCAGAACAATGGCCTTGAACACCTCCACCCGCGATATGCTCCAGTCCTTTAAATTGAGTTGGAAAGCATTGGGTAAAGACGCGGAACAGAAACTCCAGAAGCTATATATTACGGACAATCCTCACCCGACAGGGCAAAAGGAAAACTTGGATGCAGCTGAAGGAAACACCCCTTATAATTCTATCCATGCCCGTTTCCATCCGTCGGTAAGAACATTCCTTCGGGAACGTGAATATTACGATATATTTTTGTTCGACCCTGAGGGGAACCTTGTTTATTCCGTATACAAAGAGCTGGATTACGCAACAAATCTGGTGACAGGAAAGTGGAAGGATTCCGGGCTAGGAAAAGTCTTTCGTGCCGCACGGGACAACCAAAAGGTAAACTTCATTACCTTTGATGATTTCGCCGCCTATGCACCTAGCGCCGATGCACCGGCCAGTTTCATTGCTTCACCAATATTACGACCAGATGGCACCTTTCTGGGCGTTCTTGCTTTTCAGATGCCCATAGCCCGCATCAATTCCGTTATGCAACAAAAAGCTGGCATGGGCGAATCCGGGGAAACCTACATCGTCGGGGATGATTTCCTGATGCGTAGCGATTCCCGCTTCAGCAAAGAAAGTACGATATTAAAAACTAAAGTTGAAACAGCTACGGTGAAAGACGCCCTTGCCGGAAAAAACGGTGTACGTGTCGTGCCCGATTATCGAGACATTCCTGTTTATTCCGCATTTGAATCCATTGAATATCATGGTACCCGCTGGGCGATCCTTGCGGAAATCGATGAAATCGAAGTCCTGGAACCAGTTGATCACATGCGAAACATGATATTGATTCTGGTCACTATAGTTGTTGCCATATCAGCAGTAACAGGCGTGTGGTTTGGCCGGGCGATCGCCACCCCCTTAACTGATGCAGTCAACTCGATGACAGAACTTGCAAATGGCAACCTAGACGTTGAACTGAAAGTCATGGAACGTGACAACGCAATTGGGCGAATCTCCCGAGCCCTTGGTGATTTCCGCGACAAGCTGGTCGCGAACCGTGAAATGGAGGCGCAGCAAGCGCAGGAACGCGAGGCAAAAGAAGAACGCGCCGCATTCATCGCACAAAAAACTGGTGATTTCGATAAAGGCGTGACAGCAATCATCAGTTCGGTCGATTCCGCATCAACACAAATGGAGTCCACAGCAAAGGTAATGTCAGACGCGGCCAATACAGCCGGTGAGCAATGCAACGCAGTTGCATCAGCCTCAGAGGAAGCGTCAACAAATGTACAAACTGTCGCCTCTGCCGCTGAAGAATTATCGGCAACGATCAGCGAGATTGGCGGGCAGGTTAATCAAGCAAACGAAATCTCTACAAATGCGGTAACGGAAACCAAGAATGCATCTGAAAAGGTTGAGGGCCTGGCGGTCTCAGCTCAGAAAATTGGTGAGGTCCTTGGCCTGATTACGGATATTGCTGAACAGACTAACCTTCTTGCACTCAATGCGACAATTGAGGCCGCACGGGCTGGAGACGCTGGCAAAGGTTTTGCAGTTGTCGCCAGCGAAGTCAAAAACTTGGCGAACCAGACCGCCAAAGCAACAGAAGAAATCGGTGGCCAGATATCGGATATCCAAAGCGCTACCAATGAAACGGTCACTGCGATCCAGGGTATTGGCACGGTCGTCAATCAGATCAACGAAATTTCCACAACGATTGCAGCTGCGATCGAACAACAAGGCGCTGCGACACAGGAGATCGCAAGAAATGTTGAACAGGCATCTGCTGGAACCAAGGAGGTTTCAAATAACATTACGGGCGTTAGCGATGCGACACAGGAAACAGGAGACAAATCCAGGGAAGTTCTGGACGCTGCCCAACTCATGAGTAACCAGGCCGGTGAACTTCGACAGCAGGTGGAGCAATTCCTGGACGATATCAAGGCCGCTTAACACCAACTCACTGCCAATCAACTCCATTAAGTTGGAGGGATTGGCAGTGACAGTTAAAAGATTATTAGTAAATTTCTGTTCTGATATATTTTGATACTGGTTAATAGTCTAAACAAGCTGCTCTTTAGTTTACATGATTGCTGGGTTTCAACATGTCAGACACTAAATCCAATGCACCTGGTGCCGACAGGCGGTCGGATTTTACGCCGTCTGAGTTGGACGAACAGACGCATAAGGAACTTTGTATCCTCTATCAGGAAACTTCATCGCACATTGTTTTTGCCAAAACCCAGCAATGGCGGACATTTGGCGCGGCATTGGTTATTTTCGCGGTCATGCTGGCCTTCGTGAAATTTGTTTCGCGCGATCAGTCTTACATGCAGTTTATGACCGGCACGGTCATATTGATCACCCTGACCGCGATTGCCGTATTGATCATCTATCAATTTTGGCAGCATACGGAGCAGCAAAAACTGGCGGCAATTTCGTACCAGTTTTCAACACTGTTCCGAAAGATTCGTGGCTATAAACACAAACGCGAGGCCTCGATCCACCGCTACCTTTTGCTCACGTTCATGATCATCGGTTTGGTCATGGGAGCGACAATTGTTTATATGGGCATGTTGAGGGCGTTGTATAAAATTTAGTCTTCTGGTGGGACCAGGACCAGCTTACCCGTGTGTTTTTTGGCCAGAAACGCCTCTTGCGCATCAACAATTTCACGCAACGGATACGCACCTGCGACAATTGGCTTAATCTCTCCACTCTCGATGTAGCCGACAAGATTGCCAAAAACCTCTGGCTCCAGCACTGTACATCCCAATAAACGCAGATCTTTCAGATACAGGGTGCGCACATCAAGCTCAACCAATGGCCCCGCCATTGCCCCAGCTACGGCATAACGCCCGCCCGGCTTTAATACCTCAAGAAGTTCTGGCCATTCGGGCCCGGCGACCAGATCAACGACGACGTCGACAGAATTTCCATCTAATGCAGCAGCTACACTGGAGCCGCGCGGAATAACATTATCCGCACCAAGCATCATGACATTATGGGCCTTTGATGCGCCAGCCACGGCAACAACCTTGGCACCACGCCGCTTCGCCAGCTGAACCGCAGCGGAACCAACGCCGCCTGATGCGCCGGTGATCAGGACGAGCTCACCTTTCGCCACGTTTGCTTTCGTCAACATGTTCTCTGCTGTGGAATAGGAACACGGGAAAGAGGCCAGTTCCATGTCGCTGAGGTCGCTATCGATCTTATAGGCAAACTGACTGGCGATTTTCGTGTATTGGGCAAACCCGCCGTCGCATTCGGATCCCAGAAACGAAGCCTGAAACGGCTCATTCCCTGCCGGATCATTCAGGCATGGTGTGATCAGAACGCGCTCATTGATGCGTCCTTCATCTACACCGTCACCGACCCGAACAATCCGCCCACAAACATCGATTCCCTGGATTCTTGGAAAACTTAGCGGTGTGCCGCCCCAGGTCGCATCATCATCCTTTGCCTTAGATGCCCCTTCCCGCCCGGCATCGCTTGTTGTTCCTTCCCCAACCGACTTCGAATACCAGCCAATGCGGGTGTTGATATCCGTATTGTTGACGCCCGCAGCCCCCACCCGGACCAAAACCTCACCGGGTCCCGGTTCAGGAACAGGAATGTTAGCGCTATATTCCAACTGATCGAACCCACCATGCCCGTTCAGAAGAACGCCTTTCATCAATTTCGGAACTGTCATTCGGTCCTCCATATCAATGGTTACTTACTATCACAGGGCACCCACAAAAAAAACGACCGCCCAATTAAGGACGGTCGTTTAATTTCAAACTCTGAAATCGGGTTGGATTTAGCCAACAATCTCGAGTTTTGAGAAGAAATAGGAAATTTCTTCAGCAGCCGTTTCCGGGGCGTCGGAGCCATGCACGGAATTGGCTTCAATATCCTCAGCGAAATCCTTACGGATCGTGCCTTCATCAGCCTGAGCCGGGTTGGTCGCGCCCATAATTTCGCGGTTTTTCGCGATAGCGTCTTCACCCTGGAGGACCTGAACAACAACCGGACCGGAGGTCATGAAGTTGCAAAGGTCGCCAAAGAATGCACGCTCTTTATGAACGGCATAGAACCCCTCAGCCTGCGCTGGCGTCAACTGGATACGCTTCTGGGCGATGATCCGGAGGCCTGCGTCCTCAAACCGCTGATTGATTTTACCGGTGAGGTTACGGCGCGTAGCATCCGGCTTGATGATGGAGAGCGTTTGCTCGATTGCCATCTGATTATCCCCTTAAAATTTCTGTGACACGAATATTCATTACATTGTCCCGATATTTCCTGAAATCAGGGCCGCTCGGGTTGCGGTGGCGGGTTATAGCCCCAACGGCCCTTGCTGGCAAGCAGTAGGCATACTGATTTTTCACAGCTAATTTATTATCGTTACAAGCTTTCGCGTGATAGACAGAATTCCTTAGCTTTTCCGGAACGCCACGTGATGTCAAAAAAAGCCACCGCCTTAACTTTGCTCTGCATCTGCCAGGTGGCGGCGATGGCGCTCTGGTTTTCCGCCTCCGCAGTTCTTCCTTCGTTAAAGCTGAGTTATTCTCTAACGCCCGAGCAGGCCTCCCTGATGACCAGCAGCGTTCAGGTGGGTTTCGTTATCGGCACTCTGATCAGCGCAGTTTTCGGTTTGGCAGACCGCATTGATCCGCGCCGTTTCTTCATGTCTTGCGCGTTGATTGCCGCAGGTGCCAACGCTTTAATGCTGGCGTTTGAACCCACCTCCACCGCCTTCGTCATGTGCCGACTGATCACTGGAGTCTGTATGGCTGGTGTTTACCCGGTCGGCATGAAGATGGCGACAACCTGGGCTGATGGGGACCTGGGGTTGCTGGTCGGCCTTCTGGTCGGTGCTTTAACCTTGGGCTCCGCCTCCCCTCACCTGTTTAACGCCTTCGGGGGCCTTGATTGGCAATTCACCATCGCCACCGCCTCCGCCATCGCTTTGTCAGCAGCGTTGTTGATCAATCTTGTCGCCATCGGACCAAACTGGAAGCCGTCCCCACCCTTTAGCCCGGGTGCTGCCCTAAAAGCCTATACAGACCCGGCGCTCCGCCTCGCCAACTTCGGCTACCTCGGGCATATGTGGGAACTCTATGCCATGTGGGCATGGCTGGGTGTCTTTCTGGACGCCAGCTTCCGTCTGGTCATGGATGGCGTCGACGCCACGTTCTGGGCCCGCTCCGCGACCTTTGTCACCATGGGTCTGGGTGGAGCGCTCGGATGCCTGATCGGTGGCCTGGTCGCGGATCGGTACGGGCGAACATTCCTGACCATGGGGGCCATGGCCATAAGCGGCACAAGTGCCATCCTGGTCGGTTTCCTGTTCGGTGGCCCGCCCCTGATTCTAGTCTTTCTCTGCCTGATCTGGGGTATTTCCGTGATCGCTGATTCGGCCCAGTTCTCCGCCAGTATCGCCGAACTGTCCCCACCAGAGCGCATCGGCACCATGCTGACTGTACAAACCTGCTCCGGTTTCCTCCTGACATTGGGCACCATCCACCTGATGCCCCACGCCGTCGATGCGCTAGGTTGGCACTACGCCTTCGCCCTGCTGGCCATCGGGCCGTTTCTGGGGGTAATCGCGATGGCCCGCCTGCGAAAGCATCCAGATTCTGTCAAATTGTCCGGTGGCCGCAGATAATCCGAAAGGCTCCCGCAAACTAACATTTCCCTTCCCTGATCCGCGTGGTATCAACCGCGCATCATGATCCACATAAACGACCTCACTTACCGCATTGCCGGGCGTACACTGTTTGAGCAGGCGACGATTGCCATTCGCGACGGCCATAAAGTTGGCCTTGTCGGGCGTAATGGCACCGGCAAGACGACACTGTTCAAGTTGATACTGGGCGAACTGTCGCCTGATGATGGCGATATCACGATTCGGAAGGGGATGCGGGTTGGTACGGTTTCGCAGGATGCGCCGTCCGGGAAAACGCGGCTGATTGATTCGGTTTTGGCAGCGGATGTCGAGCGCACCGAATTGCTGGAACGGGCCGAAGTTGCCACGGATCCCGGCGAGATCGCTGATATTCACACCCGCCTGGCCGATATCGACGCGCAGACCGCTCCAGCACGGGCGGCGCGAATTCTGGCCGGACTTGGGTTTGATGATGAAGCCCAGCAGCGGCACCTAGATGATTTTTCCGGTGGCTGGCGGATGCGTGTTGCACTGGCAGCAACGCTGTTTTCGCGCCCCAATGTGATGCTGCTGGATGAGCCGACCAACCACCTTGATCTTGAAGCCGCACTTTGGCTGGAAAGCTATCTTGCTTCCTGGCAAGGCACATTGATCGTCATCAGTCATGATCGCACACTCCTCAATCAGGCAGTTTCCGAGATCATTCATCTGGAAGAGCTAAAACTGACGCGCTACAACGGCGGTTACGATACGTTTGAGCGGACCCGGCGCGAACAGCAAATGCTGAACAGCAAGCTACGCACCAAACAGCTCGCCGCGCGAAAGCACATTGAGGCCTTTGTTGACCGCTTTCGCTACAAAGCCAGCAAAGCCCGTCAGGCGCAAAGCCGGATCAAAATGCTTGAAAAGATGGAACCGATTGCCGCAGCGGCGGAAGATTCATCAATTAATCTGGATTTTCCCAAACCCGATCCCCTGTCTCCACCCCTGATCACGCTGGATGAACTGGACGCCGGGTATGAGGTTGGGAAACCGATCCTTAAGCGCCTTGATCTGCGTATCGACATGGAAGACCGCATCGGCCTTCTGGGCGCCAACGGTAACGGCAAGTCAACGCTGGTGAAACTTCTGGCGGATCGCCTGAAACCGATGGAAGGACGCCTCAGGAAGTCGTCGAAACTACGCATCGGATACTTCGCCCAGCATCAGACGGATGAACTCAACATGTCTGAGACCGCATTTCAGCACGCAGCGCGATTGATGCCGATGGCGGTCGAGTCGAAGGTTCGAGGCCACCTTGGCCGGTTTGGCTTTACCGGCAACAAGGCAAACACGGATTGCGGCAGTTTATCCGGTGGCGAGAAGGCCAAGCTCCTGTTCGCGCTGATGAGCCTGGATGCGCCGCATGTATTGCTGCTGGATGAGCCGACCAACCATCTGGACGTTGATGCCCGTGAAGCGCTGGTGCAGGCCCTGAATGCCTACGAAGGCGCAGTTGTTCTGGTCAGCCATGACGCCCACCTGCTTGAACTGGCTTGTGATAACCTGTGGCTAGTTGAGGACGGGGCCTGCGTGCCGTTTGATGGTGACATTTCGGATTACCGCCGCCATCTGGTCGAATCGCGTCGTATGAAACGACGCAGTTCCCATGATGCCGAAACAACGGCCGCGCCGAAACAGAACCGCAAAGAAGAGCGCAAGGCCCGAGCCGCAGCGCGCGCCGAGACTGCGAACCTGAGAAATTCCATTCGTGATATGGAAAAGAAGATCGAAAAACTCACAACCAGACGTGAGCAGCTCGAATCCCAATTGGCGGATCCTGAAATTTATGAAGGATCAACCTCGAAGCTTATGGAAATCCAGCTCAAGTTGGGTGATGTCAAAAACGAATTACAGGGTGTCGAAACTGCCTGGATCGAAGCCAGTGAAGAGTTGGAAAAAGCCAGCTAGATTGTAATTTTAAGCGGCAGCAATGAAATTTCTTGTGAAGGTTTCAAATTGCGCCGCAGGCAGCGGTTTCGAGAAATAATACCCCTGTACCTCTTCACAGTTCAAACGCCCCAGAAAATCCATCTGCTCTTCCGTTTCGACACCTTCCGCCGTGATGTCCATTCCAAAGCTATGGCCCATGGTCGTCACCGCGCGCGCAATCACGCCGCTGTCTTCCTCTGCACTAATGTCATCAACGAACGCCTTGTCGATCTTGATACGCTGTACGGGGAAGCTTTTCAGATAGCTGAGACTGGAATATCCAGTGCCGAAATCATCAATCGACAAGGACACGCCAAGCGCAGCAATTTTCTCGAACGTTTCAGCTGCCGTATCAGCATCATCCATTGCGACCGTTTCGGTGATTTCCAGTTCCAGATACTTCGCCTCCAGCCCGGTTTCGCGAAGCGTTCTTTCGATATCGTCAATCAAACCTTCGTCACCAAACTGCACAGCGGAAAGATTGACGGCGATCTTCAAGGGGCCAAGTCCGTTATCGTTCCATTCTTTTGCACGGCGACAGGCATCGAATAACACCCAACGCCCAAGCGGAATAATCAAGGACGACTTCTCAGCAATTGGAATAAACTCTGCGGGCGACATGAAACCGCGTTCCGGGTGCATCCAGCGAACAAGCGCTTCCATACCGCCAATACGACCCGTAGATAAATTCAGCTTGGGCTGGAAGTGAAGTTCCAGCTCGTCATTTTCAATCGCCACTGCAAGTTCTGCCTCAATAGCATGGCGCCGCTCGATTTCATCATTCATCTGCGTTTCATAAAACCGATAGCCATAGTCGTTTTCTGCCTTTGCATAACCCAACGCGATCTCGGCGCGCCTGATTAACTCGTGAGGCATCTTGTCTGTTACGCCGGGTTCGGGATATACCGCGACGCCCATGCGAACGCCCACATGACGCGCATCATCGTCAATGACGATGGGGTTGCTGATGGTTTCAAAAACCCTGTTGGCCAGCTCGTCAACATCATCTCTGGATTTTGCATCCCATTGTATAATCGCGAACTGAATACCGCTCAATCGGGCGACAGCATCCTCACTACCAACCAATGACGTCAGGCGCTCGGCAATGACGCCAATGAATTTGTCGCCTGTCTGATGACCTTTAGTCTGGTTGATATCCATGACACCGCTCAGGCTGATAATATGCACTGCCAGAGATGTCTGTTTTCGTTCAGCCACGCCAACCATTTGTGTTAGCAGGGTCTGAAACAGAGTTCGGTTCGCAAGACCTGTTAAAGTGTCATGATAAGCTGCCCGCTGGGCAAATTTCTCGGTTGCCCGAAGTGCCGTTACATCGCGAGTATAAATATCGACAAAATCTGCACCCGTTCCACCGTCAGCTGTCAGACTCATTTCAAAGGTTTTGTCCTCGTGCCTCCAGTCCCGTTTGATTTTCCCATTCGTTTCAAATGCGAGTTCAATAAGCGTGCACCATTCTTCTGAGACAGGCTCGCCCAATGACAAATGAGCAAGCGGAAGCAATTTGCTCGCAACCATATTGGCAAAAAGTAAAATACCGTCACGAGATACCCGCAACAAGCCAAGCGGCATTTCATGAGCGGTGCGTGCCAGGCTATTATCGGCCGAAGCAAGTCCCATCAATTCGCTCAAATCATCTTCCCCCACCACTAGGGAAAGCGTTTGTATTGCGGGACGATATCCAGACATCTTTAATTCTCCAACATATTTTCTGATACGAAATTAATTCCCGGCCCGCATCAGCACCAAAAGCTATCAAATTCAGCATCAAACTATCACAGCCGAAGTGAGTGCGTACGTGATGGCGATCACACCTATGTATTGTAAAAATTGAAATAACCTGCTCCCTTCCGCTTGGGGTATTGTATCGATCTGCTTTCATTGCACCGGAGCCATTCGTGCCAAACTATTTAACCGACTTCCTGGGAACCCACCATCAACCAGCAGAGCCTAATCCCCGCATCATCTCCCTGGTCCCCAGCCTGACAGAGTTGCTGTTTGACCTCGGTCTTGGCGATCATGTCGTTGGACGGACAAATTTCTGCGTTCACCCAGCGGGTCAGGTAAAACACGTTCAAAGCATCGGTGGCACCAAAAAAGTCAATCTGGAGAAAGTCACCTCTCTCAATCCAACCCATGCCATCGTCAATATCGACGAAACGCCCAAAAAACTTGCCGAAGAACTCACGGCATCAGGGTTACATGTTATCGTAACGCACCCCGGATCCCCGGAGGATAACCCCGCCCTTTATCGCCTCATCGGTGGAATATTCAACCGAGCCGAAAGAGCAGCACAATTATGTGCCAAGTTTGATCAGGCCAAGCGAGCCCTCGGAGAAAACACGTTTAGACCCAACAGAGTTCTATATCTGATCTGGCAAGACCCCTGGATGACTGTGTCGTCAGATACCTATATATCGCGTACTCTGGAGCGAGTGAACTGGCAAACCGTTGCCCATGATCCGGATATCCGTTATCCCGCAGTTGAACTCACAGCGCATTTTCTGGTCAACGTTGACATCATGTTATTCAGCTCCGAACCATTTCCGTTCAAAGACAAGCATGTATTGGCATTTCATCAGGCATTTCCGGATTTTGGCGGGAAGAGCGCGATCATAGATGCTGAAATGGTATCCTGGTACGGCAGCCGAGCAATCCCCGGACTAACCTACCTGTCTGATTTCGCAAAGAAGCTGACATCGTGATCCCCTACCGCCTCGCTACTTACTACGGCGCCTCATTTTTGATGATCGGCATACATCTACCATTCTGGCCGGTCTGGCTCGAATCGAAAGGACTGGGCGCGGAAGAAATCGGCATGGTAATCGCACTTGGAATTGTCATGAAGATCATCGCCAATCCGCTGGTCGCACAGGTGGCGGACCGTCGCGGTGAACGCAAGCGCCTGATCGTGCTGCTAACCACAATATCACTCGCCATTTTTGCGCTTTTTGCCCTCGCCAGTGGTTTTTGGTCCATAGTCATTATCAATTGCATATTCTTTGCTTTCTGGTCCCCGGCAATGCCATTGCAGGAAAGCCTAACTATGCAAAGCGCTGCGCGGTATGGGTTTGATTACGGACGAATCCGTCTCTGGGGGTCCATCACATTCATCATATCCGCCATGGGAATTGGACATCTCCTGAAGGGCAGCTCTACCGACCTGATCTATTGGACCATTGCCGGGACCATCGCACTGACAAGCCTGAGCGCTTTGTTGCTGCCCGACATTCGGCCCCCCACAAGTACACTTAAACAACTGCCATTCATCACGGTTCTGAAAGATCGCCGCTTTGTTCTGTTTCTGCTCGCCTCGGCCCTTGTGAACGCCAGCCATGCCGTCTTGTACGGGTTCGGTACCATTCACTGGCAACGCGCTGGTTTATCATCTGACGTTATTGGCGGGTTATGGGCGGAAGGTGTAATTGTTGAAATTGCGCTGTTTATTTTTGGGCAACAGGTTGTCACAAAAATCGGCCCAGCCCGCTTAATTGCTCTTGCTGGTGTTGCCGGGGTAATACGATGGACTGGCATCGGGCTGACCACGGACCTGCCCTTCCTGATTGTCCTGCAAGCCCTGCATGGGTTGACCTTTGGTGCTGCCCATCTGGGTGCTATGCACTTCATTCAAAGCCGAATAAAACCCGAATTATCAGCAACAGCTCAAAGCCTTTATTCAAGCGTGGTCATGGGAATCGGGATGGGGACAGCCTTCTTTTTCAGCGGGTATCTGTTTGCCGCTTATGGGGCAAGCGCGTACTTTCCGATGGCGCTTATGTCAGGGCTTGGGGCGGTGATTATTTTTATGCTGCGCAGGCGCAAAGACGCTGCTCAATAGTTAAAAAAAAGGGCCGCCAAAAGGCGGCCCACTTCATAAACTCAGCACAAGAATTTACTGCAGTTTTTCCACGTTCATACCGACCGTGATTGCACCAATCGCTTTACCGCCATCGGAAATCGTTCCGCTGACCTGGGATTGGAATGATTTTGTGCTGTCATCAAACTCAACTTCATCCACGAACATTGCGCCAGAACCAGCACCATAGCTCTTTTTCCATTTGCCTTCGTCGCCCTGCATGTAATCGGATGTCATATCGCTTTGACCAACGTTCATGCCTTTGTTATCCATGACGAACATCTCAGTAATGATGCCGCCTGATGCACCTTTTTTGGTTTTCAGGAATGCGGACAGGGCATTTGCAAGAACAGCCTTGGTCATGTCACCACCACCGGCTTTTTTCTGTGCGCGCCAGGTTTTGTCCAACTTGTCGATATCACCAGCCGAAAGACCCGCGTGTTTAGCGTTTTGCGCTTTGATTGCACTGATAACGGCGGGATCATTCAGCCAACCTGCCACATGCTTCGCGTAAGCAGCTTTGATTTGTGGCTCAAACTCATTGGCGGCCTGTGCTTGCGATCCGATCATTCCAACGCCAGCGATAAGGGCTACAGCCATAACTCTACTAAACAGTCTCATTTACAAATTCCTTTCAGGGTTTTTCGTCACCAAGCTTTGTGTTGCTCACACTGTCACCAAACTTTGTGTTGCTCACACTAACGGTTTTTATCCGGCACAGTATTTCAAGTTGTTTCAATATATGTCAGAAATTTATTAATTTTTGCAATTATTGCGGTGTGATGTCTATATGTTTCAATTCATTACAGGCCATCGTATTATAAATTTTTCGGTGCTAGAGTATTTCGTCTGTTTTTATGTCGATCTAAAATACTGTCACCTTGGGAGACCTATAATATAATGAAAATCATCACAAAAATCGGCGTCGGCTTTGGGGCCGTTCTACTGATCACGGCGGTTGTCGGCCTAATCGGATGGAATGGTTTGTCCCAGTTTGTAGACGGCGTTTCAGAGCAGCAGGAAGTTGCCAATCTCTCTGAAGGGGTCGGTGACGTTACATTAAAGGTGATGGACTACAGATCGGGTGGTGACTTTTCTGCAATCGAGAACGCCAAAACAGAACTGGCCAAAATCGAAGGTGATGCAAAAGCCCTGAATGAAGCAGCCTCAGATACCAGAAAAAAAGAGCTGCTTGCATCTGTCGTAACGGCAATCGGGATTTATGTTGAAAGTCTTAATGCATACGCTGATCTGGAATCCGAAAACAAAAACAGACTGAAGGAAATGCTGTCTCGCACAGCCAAGCTTGAAGCACTTGCCGTCAAAATTCGTGACATACAGCAAACCCAATACGACACGGTCTCTGGTGAACTTAAGACGGCCGAGGCGGAACAATCCGCCCGACTTCTCCTTGCGAATAAATCAGATGGTTTAATCAAAGATACTCTGACCGCGCGTCAGGCCGAAGCGATGTTCAGACTAACCAAAGACGAGACCCATTCCAAACGCGCCAACAAGTCCATCAAGGATATGTTTATGGGCTCTTTGGGAATGAAAAAACTGGCAAAAGGAACCGATGGCGAAGAAGTTGTCGCCAAAGTCTTTCCTGTTGTGAACGCCTATCGTAAAGGTTTCGCGGATCTGTCCGAAGCGCTGGAATCCGGAAGTGACACAAAGGGTATCGAAGATGAGCTGGCAATGGTATCGAGAAATATCAATGCATTTACCAGCGTGATTTCCCGCCGTGAACGCGGCGCTTACGCCGATGCCCGTGAAATCGCAAAGTCAGCAAGGACACGCGTTGATAATGCCTTCGTCGCCCAACGTCTAGCGATGCAAATGGTTGCCGAAATCCGCGGACTTCGTTTATCAGAATCCCGTTTCCTGGATGTTCGTGATAAACCTCTCGAAAAAGAAGTTGGCACTTCAATCAAGCGGATATTCTTGACCGCACTACGCTTGAAACGCGCCTTGAAGGATAGCGACCAAGCAGAATTGATGAACAGAATGGCTGCGGAAACCCAAGGTTATCGACAGACTTTTGTCGCCACTGCCGAAGCTGTCTTCCAGCAGGCCAAAGCTGAAACCGGTATGCAGGACGCGCAAGCAGCCGTCTCATCCCTCGTCCAAAAAGCGAAACTCGAACAGAATCAGGCTTTGGAATCCCAACGCAGCCTGAGTACAACATTGATCGAAGCTGGTTCAGTGGGCGGGGTCATTCTCGGCCTCATTCTTGCTTATTTCATCGGAATTGGGATTACACGGCCGATCAACCGAATGGTTACTGCCATGGGCAGGCTTTCCGACAATGATCTTGATGTTGAAATTCCAGGAGAGAACCGCAAAGACGAAATTGGTGAAATGTCGAACGCTGTTCAGGTCTTTAAAGACAATGCCATTGAAGTTAAGCGTATGACAGAGGCGCAGAAAGAGAACGAGAGACAGGCCCAAAAGGAAAAAGTTGAGCTTATGAACACTATGGCCGATGATTTTGAAAGATCGGTCGGCAGCATTATTGAAAACCTAACGGTCGCTTCAGGCGAAATGAATTCATCTGCGAAAACCATGACCAACACGGCGTCGGAAACAGCAAAACAATCTAATGCCGTTACCGTTGCCGCCGAGAATGCATCCACGAACGTGCAGAGTGTATCGGCCGCTACTGAAGAGCTTTCAAGCTCAATTTCGGAAATCAGTCGTCAGGTATCGCACTCAGCAAGTGTGTCAAGTGGGGCTACCAACGAAGCTCAATCCGTAAGTGAGAAAGTCTCCAGCTTGCAGGTATCTGCCGACAAAATCGGTGAAGTCGTTCAACTCATTACTGATATTGCGGAACAAACAAACTTGCTGGCCTTGAATGCAACAATTGAGGCGGCTCGGGCCGGTGATGCAGGCAAAGGGTTCGCGGTAGTTGCCAGTGAGGTCAAGAACCTAGCGACCCAAACTGCGAAGGCTACAGAGGAAATTTCCCAACAAATTGGGGAAATCCAGAGTGCGACAAACGATTCAGCTGATGCCATTCAGGGAATTGTTGGCACGATCGGCGAAATCAGTGAAGTGGCGTCCGCGATTGCCGCTGCTGTCGAGGAGCAAGGCGCCGCCACCCAGGAGATTGCGACAAACGTCGAACAAGCGTCAATCGGCACCTCGGAAGTGACTTCGAACATTTCCGGGGTCAATGCGGCGATGTCTGAAACCGGGACGGCTGCAAATCAGGTGTTAGAGGTATCTGACGAAGTTTCCCAGCAATCGACTACGCTACGTAAGGAAGTTGACAAGTTCATCAAACAAATCCGCGCAGGCTAAACGGTGCGTTTTATGAAATTTTCGCTTCAATTGCACGGTGGCGCAGAAGCAGCTTTTCGGCACGAATAGCGACAGGTACGTCGACCATTTTGCCGTCAAGCTGGATCGCACCTTTTCCCGCCGCCTGCGCGTCCTTGTAAACACTGATGATCCGCTCTGCTGATGCCACTTCGTCAGGCTTCGGCGCGAACTCCTCATTCAATACAGGAACCACACTCGGGTGTATGCAGGAGGCTCCTTCAAAGCCAAACTTGCGCGACTTGATCATGCTTTCACGGTACGCATCCAAATCCTGATAATCGGCGACAGTGCCAATTGTACCAAGTGGCACGATACCGGCAGCTCGCGCCGCATACACCATTTTCTGGCTCGCCATAAAAAGGGTTTCACCATCAGGCACCATACCAGTTTCCAGCGCGAAATCCTCCCCGCCCAGCGTCATTCCGACGTTTCGCCGTGACGCCGCAGCAATCTCGTCCATCCGAAAGTAAGCCCCGGCAGTTTCAATCATCGGCAACAGTTTGGTCGCACCAATTTCCATTCCCGCCTTCATCTCACATTCATCGATAACCTCTTCGAGCAATTTCAAATGCTCCGCGCTCTCAATTTTGGGCAGCATTAACGCCTGAACGTCGGGCATTACTGCAGCTTCCAGATCAAGAATCGCATCAGTGAGTGGCCGATTGATCCTGACCAACACATCAGCACCGCCCTTCCCGACTGTTTTTGCTGCCGCCGCTAATCCAGCTCTGGCTCCAACGCGCTCTGATGCGGGAACGCTATCTTCCAGATCAAGGATAATTGCGTCGGCACCTCGCTCGGCCGCTTTTTCGACAAAGCGGGGCATATTTGAAGGCACAAAGAGCATCGAGCGCCAAACGAGTGGTGTTGAGGATTGGTCGGTCATTGAATTGTGCCTTCTTTCTGCAGTTTAATAATTTGATCTTCATCGAAGCCGACTTCCATCAGCAAATCTTTAGTATGCTCACCAAGGTCAGGTGCCGGGCGACGGAACGTTCCCGGGGTTCCTGACAGTCTGGGTAGAATATTATGATGCGTGATACTGCCGAGATCATCATCCGGCAGATCAATTAAAACGTCGCGCTCGATTACATGCTCGTCAGCAATCAGATCAGCCACATCATAAACCGGAGACGCCGTCACACCAGCCTCATTGAAAGCAGCCAGAACATCGTCGCGTGTTCTGGCCCCAACCCAGTCTGCAACAATATCGTTCACCTCATCGCGGCGCTGGACACGATCCGCGTTGGTGCGATAGCGCGCATCCTCGATCATGTCGGCGCGCCCGATTACGCGGAACACACGCTCTGCCATCACCTGAATTGATGCAGACAGGGCGACGTATTTATGGTCTTTCGTCTCATACACGTCTCTGGGCGCGCTGGTGTTTGAACGGTTTCCAACTCGGCCTTTGCTTTCTCCCGTCAGTTGATGGGTCAATGCTTCCGGGCCAAGGGTTGAAAGGATCGGTTCAAACAGCGACAGATCAATAACCTGCCCTTTCCCGCCCTTCAACTCCACCTCGCGTAACGCAACCATCGTCGCATATGCGCCTTGCAAGCCTGCGATCATATCCGCAAGAGCCAGGGGTGGCAGTAGCGGCGGTCGGTCGGGGAAACCGTTTCTATTTGCAAAACCGGACATCGCTTCGACAAGGGTGCCGAAACCGGGACGTTCCCGATAGGGGCCGGTTTGCCCGAAACCGGACACCCGGGCAATGATCAACTTCGGATTTCGCCCAAGCAGGATATCGGGCGGCAGTCCCATTTCCTCCATACGGCCCGGGCGGAAGTTTTCAACGAGCACATCGGCACTCTCAACCAGCTTCAGAATAATTTCCGCAGCACCTTCGGCCCGAAAATTCAAAGCAACGCTTCGTTTGTTGCGACAATAGACCTTCCAGAAAGCAGAAACCCCGTTTTCCGTCCACGCCCGAAGCGAATCCCCTTTGCCAGCGGGTTCGATTTTGATGACATCCGCACCGAAATCGGCGAGCTGCAAGGTGAGCATGTTGCCGGCAACTAGCCGTGTCAGGTCAAGCACACGCACACCATCCAAAGGACCAGACGCATCAGGGTCGAATTGAGTCATAAGTCTTCCACTTTGATACAGACCAGATAAATATGAACGTAATCCATCGCATGTCCTTCCGGAGATGCGGCGACCCGGTTCTGGTAACGTCCATAAAAGCTATCCATGATTTCCATTTTCTGCTCGTCTGAGCGATCGTTCGATAACCCGCCAAGGAACGTTGCTTCGGACCACGAACGGAGCGTCGGAATATACTCACGCGCAAATCGTTCTGCGTCTTTATGGTTTTCTGTGAAATCCCGCTCGAACGGACATCGCACGACACGGCTTTCCACGCGCTCAAGGCGCAAGCCTGCTTTGAAGACCGGGTTTTCCGGGTCATTCAACGGGGCCGTAAACTGCGCCACGGTTCGATAACACTGCGGGAAATTCGTTGCCGCGTATTCCGCATCTGTAATGACACCATCACGCGCCAGTTCGACAAGAATTTCATTGAAGGTGTCGAACATGGAAACACCGCCCGTATGGCCGAGATAGCGGTTTTCTTCATCAATACCGAAATTAAACAACGCTAGACGTCCGCCCGGTTTCAGCTCTTGGGTCCGACACACCAGCATTGTTTCCCAGTCCCGGGCTCCCTGCGCCTCAAAGGCCGCTCTCTCTTCCCCACTGGCTCCAACCATGTGGACATGATTTGTGATGTTGCACGGGTTGGCGGAAATATAATGGGACGCAGTTGCTGAGAATCCAAGATCAAGCGTTTCCGGGGGAAAGATGGCTTGATGGAAGGACGTCCCGGAGGCATAGACGTAAAGGTTGTCGATATCAGTATAATAGCTCTGGATGTCCGTCTGGCCGTGAATCATCCGAAATACCTGGGAAAAATCGTTTCTCGGCAAATCCGTATAAACCATCTCAATCGCCATGTTCGGATGAGAACTTCGTAAATGCCGGAAGACAGATCGCCATAGTTCGACCGATGTTCCCCCATCCGCGCACCCCATATCCGTTGCCCGAAAAACTAGCCCATCATCAGCGAGCTTCATACGGTTGATGGCCTCAATTACCATCGGAGTTGCGTTATCGATAACGTCCTTGGCCCCGGTGGTGGCTTTCGAATAATAGCCATCCCCCTTCATCGCCATGAACCCGGCGGTTTTGGTCTCGTTCATATTTGACTACCCTCCAGGAAAAAATGGTGCACCAGTTATTCCTCGTCTGATGGATCACCCAGTTTCACGTAAAACTTGGCGTCTTCCCCTTCATCATTAACCCAGACGGCGATATCACCATCAACATCGGTTTCGTCCATGACAGTGACAATACCCTCACCAACCTCCTCTTTCCCGAACCCGAGTATCAATGTTTCACGAAGCACTGCGCAGGCGATGCTCAGGGCGACTTCTTCGCGTTCACCTACATCAGCCTCATCCATGCGCGCGATTTCCAATATAAACTCGACCGCAGACGCCCCGGCCTCGTCGGTGATTTCCGTATCTTTGGAAAAATCCGTAATCATTGACGCATAATTTTCTTCATCAATTTCAATCGAAAACCCGTCGTAATCTTCATCTTTCAGGTCATCACCGTCCTTAGTATGGCGGATGCAAACGTTGGTTAGCATTATTCAATATCCCTAAACTCAACTTCATTAAAACCAATTACGTCCAACAGTTTTTCAACAGTTCAACGTGATGCAATAGCCGTCGCAGCAGCTCCCATGACGCCTGCCGAAAGCCGGTTCGAAAGACGGAGAGCACGTGGACTTTTAAGCAGCATTCGAGCCCGCATGGCCAGTGACACATACACTGTGTCGATACAAAACAGCACCACCAGCGTGATCAGAACCAATTCCAACCAGCCGCCAACTGATACAGCTTTTAATTCAAAAATACTTGGCAATAAGGCCATGTAGAAAATCATGATTTTCGGATTTCCCATGGTTACGGCGAAGCCCGCAAAAAACATCTCAACCCCTGATCCTTTTGGCGCATTTTTCTCATTGGGCCCGATATCCACAGGCGCCCGCCACATTTTCCAGGCAAGAAACAATAAATAGGCGACACCCAAATATTTGATGGTAAGAAAAGTCCAGTAAAACTGTTCAGCCAGGGCAGCTAAACCGAGCACGGCAACAGATAACCAGATGACTTCCCCGATCCACATGGCGGCCATAAAGGGTATAACATCGCGCCACCCCTGCGAAATCACACGCGCAACCATGGCCGCGACGCTCGGGCCCGGCGATCCCGCATTGATCACCAGAGCGCCAATAAATATTATGAGTGGGCCCGTTTCCATTTCGACCTTAAATTGTCGCAACCGGCGTTACTGGTGAGCCAACAGCGCCCGGCATTCGTAACCCCGGAGCCGTCAGCAAAAACCGTGAACGACCACGCTCATATAAGGCGCTCGCCAGTTCAGAAAGATGCCAGATCTCACCCAGATGAACGCCTAAGCGAAACAGGCATTGCCGGTGCAAAGGCAGGCGCGAACAACCGCCCGCCGCTTCGCCGGACGAATGGGAATCCTCAACTGCCATGTTGTCCGTTGCAATGATGCTGATGCCGGAGTCCCTGATCCAGTCGAGCAGACGTTGATCAAATCCATCCAGCACGGCGCAGGATGAATGCAGTAACTTCGCATCCGGGTCGCCATCCATATCCAGGATCATGTCGTCCCAGCCCGTGTGGAACAGGAACATATCGCCTTCTTCGATCACGATTTTGTCCTTGGCGAAAACGTCCATCAGCATCTCGTAATTGACCGCGATACGTTCGTTACCAAAATGACGATGCAAATCAACCAGAACGCCGCGCCCCTGCACGCCGGTTGCGGCCATGTTCTCGATGCCCAAGGCTTTTGCACCCATGTCTTCAATGCCACCCGGCCCGCCAATGTCCAGGCCAGCCCGGTAGCCGTTGTAATAAACCCCAACCTGCCCACCGCTTCCGTCCACATCAAACAGACAACCTACATGCGCGAAACTGTCCCACTGGGTTGAATACTGGGAATACAGCGTCATGGATTCATCGGACGTAATATCCATCATGCCGGGCGTGCGCGCTGCCCAGTCGAAGTTATAGTAATGATCGCCATCCTGAAAAACCGGCCCGAGCACAGGTGCTTTGCGTTTTGGGTTAACGGCATTGCCACCCGGCATATCAAGCGGAAGGCTCAGACAAAAGGCGAGCCCTTCCTTAACTTCACTGGCGGCGGCAAGGCGTCGCTCAGGGGTTAGAAGGTTTAAACGCCCCAATTGATCGTCTTCCCCCCAATCGCCCCAGGTTGATCCCTCTGGGCGGTGCGTCCAGCGTTTACTCACCTATTCCCCACCGATCCGGGGCTGCCCGGGTGTCGAGCGTCCGAAGGCTTTATCAAGTGTCTGGGTTGAATCTTCCGCAAGCTGGATGGCGTCAGTCAATAGATTGAGAATAAGCATATTGTTGTCGACCACATGGCGCGCCTCAACGGTGGTATCGTCAGCAATTTTGGCGCAACGAACAAGAACGTCTTTCCTGAGCGTGCGCAGAATGTCCTCTAGTTTGAATCCTTCGGGATTGTCGTCAGAAATAAGAAAATGCGTCATTGAAAACCTCCTGCATCATTGGGCAAATCGTTAACACAGACTAGCGCCATGACCGAAGTTCAGGCAAGTCGGTCGTAAAAGCTGAGTTCACGCCTCCATCAACCCTCGTATCTTCTCAACCAGCGCCGTATTGATATCGCGTGGCGCATCGGACTGGCGGTTTTTGTGGCGACGTTCGCCCGGCAGTCGGACCCCATCCAGGGCATTCAGGCGGTCAAAGAACAGTTCGCAATGTGCACCCCAGCCGGAGCCAGCAATCATTTCCGGCGACAGGGCGAGGATGAACTGCCCACCTTGTGGCGGACCGCCGTCACCGTTGTCGCCTTCCTTGGCTTCAAATGAGAAGCTCTCGCCGACCAGGCCAGCGGCCAGCAATTCAACCATCATCGCAATTGCCGACCCCTTATAACCGCCGAAGGGCAACAATACACCACCGTCGGCAATTTTCGCGGGATCCGTGGTTGCTTCACCGTTTGAATCAAGTCCGGTTCCCGGTGGTACCGAATGGCCTTCTCTGGCTGCAATCTGGACTTCACCCATGGCCATGGCGGCCGTCGCCATATCGAAGACAACCGGCATTTTCCCCGGCCTCGGCCAGGCAAACGACAACGGGTTCGTGCCAAACAGGGGTTTGATGGCACCCGCAGGGGCCACAGCGGGCATATAGGCTGTGCAGGCCATGCCGACCAGATTGTGTTCAGCAACCGCTTCGACTTCCGGCCACAACGCAGCCATGTGGTGAATATGGGTCATGGCGAGCACGGCAACGCCGGTTTTTTTCGCGGCTTCTGCCAGCACAGGTATACCGACCTGCTGGCCCAGCGGCGCATAACCGTTATCACCATGAAGCCGGACCAGAGCTGGGGTGACGACTTCAGCTGTTGGCCGGGCCTTGCCGTTCACCTTACCAGACCTGAGCGATGCCACTTGGGCCGGAAGCCGGAACAGGCCGTGCGAATGTGAGCCGTCCCGTTCCGCATTGGTCATGTTATTGGCGATCGCGCCAGCGTTCATTTCATCCGCGCCATTCTGGAGGAGGCACGATGTGGCGAGCGCATGGATTTCTTCAAGAATAAGTGGCGTTGTTGTCATTTAAATCACCATACCTTCGTTAAGTTTTCAATTTGGCAAAATGCTACGCGGGCCATTTCAGGTTCACGCAAGTTTTGTAAAAGATCAATAACAATGACCTCAAATTTCACGAAAAAAGAAAGTCGTATCATGCGGAAAACCCTCATGATCCCGTGTGAAACCGGGAATTACACCAACGCTTTCATACCCAAGGTTCCGATACAAACGTTCAGCATCATCGCCACTTCGCGTATCCAAAGTGAGAAGCGATTTACCAGCCTTGCGTGATGCTTCTTCCACTGCTCGAACTAGATGGCTGGCAATTCCCTGACGACGCATACGGCTGTGAACCATCAATTTTTCGATATCCGCGCGATGATGTGCATTAGATCTGGACGGGTATGACACCTGAATGGCACCAACGATCAGACCGTTATTGATCGCTACAAATATATCGCGATTCCCTTGCTGGTATTCAGTCATGCATTCCGCCCAGAACGCTTTCGCTTCATCATCCAACAGAGGCATATGAAAGCCCAATGACGCACCACCATCGACGGCATCGCGCAATAGATCAATCAGGCCGGCTAGTTCACGGGCATCGGGTTCTTTATCAAGCGGGGCGAAGCGGAGTGCCATTAAATATCATCAAGGGGATAGATCGGACGCGGGATGTTTTTGAACGGGAACAGGCTGTAATCGGAACTGCACACCCCTGGCCCCGGCACCATAACAATATGCTTGGCAATATCTTCGAAGCCGGCACGGAAGTGCTGACGGGATTTCAGCAGGACATAGCGCTTCTTCGCCGGGTCAATTCCGGCCTGGATGAAGACGCCCTTGTCATAGGGCTCGAGCCGTTTGGAGCAGATCACGATCTGCACATCCCCCGGCATTTCAAGAACGGCGCAGGCGCCAATGCTGGCATTCATTCCGGTCATCATCGGGCCGGAAATCGTAAACGAGCCATCAGTTAACTTACCAACCTTACCGCTTAAGCTAAGCGGGCGGCCTTTCAGGTTGAGCGCGGGCATATCCATCTTGCCGCCGACATCGATGGTGACTTCAGCCCCCTCGCCTGCAGCACGTAGTTCTTCTACCGCTGCCGGGTCCCAGAACGGCCCTGCAACGACATCTTCCAGCCCGACGCGGAGCACTTCTTCGAGCGCTTCCATCACGTCCGATACACCACCCGCGCCAACGTTCTCGCCGTGGTCCGCCATGACGATGGGGCCATCTGTGTATGATTTCGCTTCCGTAACAGCGCCTTCAAGGGTGCCGCTTTCATAAACAAAATCGGCCCGGCGCTGCCATGCCATATCGGAAAGCTCGTCACAAAGTGCAGCGCCTCTGGGGTCATTTCTTTCGGCGACAATAACCGTCGCCAATCCCACATGTGGAATATCAGCCAGCGGGAAGCCACCAAACACGGATGCATTCAATACCTCGCCATCCGCTTCCGCCTGCATGGCGCGGTCCATGACCCCTTTCATCGGTTCACGCGATGGGGTCTGTTTGTTCATATGGGTCAGCATCGGCATCACCTTCCAGATGATGACGGGATCAATCTCGCCCGCCATGGCCCGTAACAACGTCCGTGCCGCCCGCGCGCCGGTCTCGTAAATATCAACATGCGGATAAGTGCAATACCCGGTGACCACGGTGGCGTTTTCTGTGATCGCGCTTGAAAGATTGGTATGGAAGTCAAATCCGGCGGCGATGGGGATACCGGGTGCAACTTCGCGAATACGACGCAGCAATTCTCCTTCCGCATCATCATAGGTCTGGCTAACCATGGCACCGTGCAGATCGAGCAAGACCGCATCACAGCCCTTCGCGACGGCATCACAAATGCAGGCCGCGATATGCTCAAACGCTGCATCATCAGCTGGCCCGCTGGGCGACGCGCTGGCAGCTATGGCAATGTCAATCTCGGCCCCGGCCTCTTTTGCGATATCGATAAATGCGCCGAGACCGCTGTTGGTTCCGGTGAAGGCGCCCATGGCATCGTCCCCATAGCACGGCCCATCTACACCGGTCCCGCGGCAGAAGTCCTCAAGCAGTGTCGGGAGTGGCGAAAAGGTATTGGTTTCATGGCGCATCATCGCCGTGACAAATTTCATTACTTTTTACGCTCGCTCAATGATTCCGCCAGCAGGCAAAGGATTTCAAACATCAAGGTCGCACCGACCAGCGCTGTATTTCCGGTTTGGTCAAACGGCGGGGCCACTTCAACCACATCGCCGCCGACTAGATTGAGACCACTCAGACCACGAAGGAGCTTTTGCGCTTCGACCGTTGTGATACCGCCAATTTCAGGCGTCCCGGTGCCCGGCGCATAGACCGGATCAAGGCCATCAACATCAAACGAGATATATGTCGGGCCATCACCCACAACGCGGCGAGCCTCTGCGATGACCGCATCGACGCCGAGTTCCGTGAACTCTTCCATGTAAATGACCCGCATGCCATGATCGAGTGAGAAGTTTTCGCCACCCGCGAATCCTTGTGATCCGCGAATGCCAATTTGCACCGTGCGTTTCGGGTCGAGCACTCCCGCCTCCACGGCGCGGCGGAACGGCGCACCATGATTAAACTTGTTATCTTGCCATTCGTCCCAGGTATCCATATGAGCATCGATATGGATCATGCCAACCGGGTTTTCTGGTGATGCGATGGCCTTGAAGATCGGGTAGGTAATCGAATGATCGCCACCCGCCGACAGCGGCACAACGCCTTTCGCATGGAGGTCCGCATAAAAAGCCTCTATCTCCTCCATCGCCCCTTCCGGCTGGTGCGAGCGCAGGAATGGCACGTCACCAATATCGGCGACCGTGCAAAGCTCATGCGGGTTAACTTTGCTGACGTGATGAACGACCCGCATCATGCTTGAGCTATTGCGCATTTCGCGTGGCCCGTGGCGCGCACCCGGACGGTTGGTCACGCCGCCATCATATGGCACACCAATCATCCCGATATCGACATTCTCCAGATCATCGCGAAGTGGCGTGCGCATAAACGTCGGTAAGCCCATATACCTCGGCGCGACCTTCGGGTCATTGGTATCAATCATAACGCCGCCAGCACTCTTTTTATCATCAATCATGGCTATCCCTTTTTCTGCCATCCGCCGGACGCATTTTGCTGAAAATAGCTCAGCTCATGCCCGGCATCCTTATACGATTTGAACCGCACGCGCGCTGCGGCCACCATTTCCGGGTTATTTCCATCAAACATCTCAAAACAGCGTTCGAACACATCCACCTTCTCAGACACAGCCCCGTCGGTCAAAAACAGAAACGCTGCCTCGTTGGGGTTCTCATCCGATGTCGAAAACCAGATCGGTTGCTGTTCAGCGTGCCCGTCTTTGGCTGAACCGTGGGGAATCCAAGCATTCTGATCATAGGTCCACAACAAATCCGTCAACGCTTCGACACGCTGCTCTGACCCGGCCAGCACCAAAGCCCGCTTCCCCGCTTCAAGCGTCTTCTCCAGAAGCTTTGGCAAAGCCTGCTCCAGCGGCGAGCGTTCAAGGTGATAAAAGGAAATATCGGTCACGGATCGATCCCAAGTGAATTAGAGGGGTGATCCTAACGCCCGAGAGCGGTGATAGGAAATAGCCAATTCAATTCAGGGCAAAATAAATAATTTTGCTAATCCAGCGGATCACGTAGGCTAACAGTTGGGCCCGCAGAAAACCCCGGAACACCAGAAAAGGACCTAAGAATGTTGGTTGAAAAAATTGAGACGCTCGTTGTTGGCGGCGGACAGGCCGGTTTGGCCATGAGCGAGCACCTGAGCAACTGTGGTGTGCCGCACCTCATACTGGAGCGCCACCGGATTGCCGAGCGCTGGCGCTCGGAAAGGTGGGACTCCATGGTTGCAAATGGTCCGGCCTGGCATGATCGATTTCCGGGCATGGAATTTTCCAATACCGATCCCGACGCCTTCCCCGCGAAGGAGAAGGTTGCCGATTATTTTGTCGATTACGCAGAACAGATCAATGCCCCGATCCGCTGCGGCGTCGCGGTAAAGGGTGTTCAGAGAAATGCCGATCGGCCCGGTTTCCGTATCGAAACATCGGAAGGCCTGATCGAAGCCAATTACGTGGTTGCCGCCACCGGACCTTTCCAACGCCCGGTCATCCCGCCTCTGGTTCCCGAATATACAGACATCACACAGACCCATTCCAGCGCCTACCGCAATCCCAGCCAACTACCGGACGGCGCGGTTCTGGTGGTCGGCGCCGGCTCTTCGGGGGTGCAGATCGCGAACGAACTCCTGGATGCGGGGAAGCGTGTTTACCTCTCGGTCGGCCCGCACGATCGCCCGCCCCGAAGCTATCGCGGGCGTGACTTCGTCTGGTGGCTGGGTGTCCTTGGAAAATGGGATGCCGAGGCCGTCCAGGCAGGCGCAGAACATGTCACGATCGCGGTGAGCGGTGCCGACGGCGGCCATACGGTTGATTTTCGCCGCCTTGCAGCAAAGGGGATGACGCTTGTCGGTCGGACGGAAGCCTTCAATGATGGTGTGATGAGCTTCGCACCGGACCTTGCAGACAATATCGCACATGGGGACGCAAACTACCTCTCAGTACTCGACGAAGCCGACGCCTATATTGCCCGCAATGATATCGACCTTCCAGAAGAGACAAATGCCCGAAATATCGAACTGGACCCAGGCTGCGTAACCGACCCTGTCTTAGAGTTGAATTTGGCGGAAGCCGGAATAACATCGATTATTTGGGCAACAGGCTTTGCCGTTGATTTCAGCTGGTTGAAGGTTAACGCCTTCGGCGAAGATGGTAAGCCGAAGCACCAGCGCGGTGTTACGCCTGAACCTGGGATCTATTTTCTGGGATTGCCATGGCTGTCGCGACGCGGCTCATCGTTCATCTGGGGCGTCTGGCACGACGCCAAGTATCTGGCAGACCACATTTCCACGCAACGCGGATATCTGGCGTACCATACTTCCCAGCTGGGCAAGATTGAAGGTTCATAACAAAGAGACAACAACAGATTTAGTGATATTAGGACACAAACTGAATAATCAGAAACCCCTGGCTGCTTTCGGCCACGCCGCATCACCGAACCGCTGGATTTCCAGCAAATGCCCGTCCGGGTCGCGGGCGAAGCAGTGGTAGATGTTGTACTTTGGGTTTTCCTGGGGGGGATGGTCGAAGGGGACGCCATTTGCCTTTAGGCGGGCGTAGTGGCCGTCGACATCTTGGGTGACCAGGGTGAAGATGACGCCATCGGTCTGGACGTTCATTCTATCATTGCTCTCGCAGATGCCGATGAAGCCATCCGGGCTGACCTGATAGATTCTACAGGAGCCCTGATCGAGAACCATAGGCAGGCCGAGATGGTTTTCGTAAAACTCTGCGCTTTTGTTCAGGTCGCTGACGGTCAGAAAAGTGACTTGCTGGTCAAACATCTTCCGGTGTTTCTGCTGTAGAATGATCTGTCGGTTGTGGCGTCATGGTCAGCAGGGAAACACCGTTCTCGGAATTGAACTTATGCCAGCACCCCTGTGGCACAACGGCGACCATCCCGGCGCCCATCTCCAGCGTGCGCTGGACACCATCAATCAATATGAACATTTGAGTTTCGCCACCCAGCACCTGCACCAGCTCATCGCCATTGCCGTGACGCTCCCACGCACTCTCGCCCTGAAAACCACCGGCATAAACACCGCCGTTATTGGTTTCCGCCAATGTGGTGAAGGCGGCGCTGACATCTGCCCCATCAGTATACGGTGTACGGTCGCGTAGTTCCGGCAGCGTCGCAATTGCGTCCTTAATGTTTACGGCTACGGGCATTGTGTCTCTCCCTTATTCGATAACCGGCATTTCCGGCCATGCGCGGCGGCTGAGAAGTTCACACCCCTCCTCTGTGATCACCAGGTTTTCTTCATGCACCATCATCTTGCCTGGTGCGAATTCCATTCCGGGTTCGACGGTCATAATCATGCCCGGCTCAAGGATCGTATCATCGCCTGGTTTATTCGACGGCCATTCGGTGAGTTGGATGCCAAGACCGTGTCCCATGCGACCGACATTGTTACTAAGCGATCCGCCTGAGTCGAGGATTTCGTTCATTGCGCGCCAGAGGTCGGTTGTTGTGGCACCCGGCCGGGCAGCCTCAATACCGGCGCTCGTTGCCTGGTAGACAACATCGTAAGCACGTTTGGCATCATCATCCGGCTGGCCAAAGGTGAAGTTGCGATCAAAATCACAGAAGTAACCATCGAACGTGGCACCCGTATCGATGATCAACACATCACCCCTACCAATCACCCGATCCGTTGGCCCCATGATGATGTTATTGTAGCCACCAAAACCGGAGACACCCATGACGTATGGTGCGTGGTCGGCACCTCGGGACAGCATATCAATTTTGAGATTCTGACACGCTGCTCGTTCTGTATCCCCAGCGGAAAGTTTTTGCGGCAGGGCTTCGAAGGCGTCTGAAGCGACCCCACAGATGTAGCGGGCCTTCTCGATCTCTGCGGACGACTTGATACCTCGAAGAGCGCGCAGAACTGCCGTGCCGTCTTCAATTCCGTTTGGCTGGGTGAGGTCACGAACCCGTTCGAAATCCACCTGCGGCATACGGAGGACCATTTCCGGCCCAAGCTCTGCACCAATCCGACCGAATGTTCCGGTGACTTCCTTGAGTGCGGACGAGAGAAGAGTAACACCGTCGTCTTCGGGAACGGGTGCGGGCCAGCATCGAATATCGTCAACCCAGGTTGTTGCCATCCCTTCCGCCCCGATTTCCGGTATGACGGCAATCAGAGGCTTGTCGCGAGGAACGATAACAAACCACGGGCGGGTTGGTGAGTTCCAGAACTGCGAATCAAACCCTGTGAAATAACGAACATGCTGCTCACTGGTGACCAGCAAGGCATCGAAGCCGCCCGCCTGCATCAGTTCAGAGGCGCGGCGGTGGCGGTCTTCATACTCCGCTAACGCAAACCCCCTTTTTGGAACTTTGCTGGTGGGTTTTGTTGGCATGATTGTTCTGGATTTTATTCGTAGTGTTTGGCGACCAGTTGGTCGAGAAGCCGCACACCAAACGCGGTGCCGCCCTTCGGCACAGTGGGTGAGGGTTTCGCCGACCAGGTAACGCCTGCGATATCAAGATGGGCCCACGGGGTTTTACCGACGAAGCGTTGCAGAAACTGTGCTGCCGTGATCGACCCGGCCCCACGACCGCCGGAAATGTTTTTCATATCCGCCGCGTCACAATTGAGCGTTTTGTTGTAGGCCTCATCTAGCGGCAGACGCCAAACTTTCTCGCCGACATCCTTACCGCATTCGGCAAGGCGTTCAGACAGTTTGTCATTGTTGGAAAACAATCCGGCGTGTTCAGAACCAAGCGCAATGATGATGGCACCTGTCAATGTTGCAAGATTGACCATGAACTTCGGCTTGAAGCGTTCGTTCGTGTAATGAAGCGCATCAGCCAGAACCAGACGGCCTTCGGCATCCGTGTTCAAAACTTCAATGGTTTGACCGGACATGGAGGTAACGATATCGCCCGGGCGCTGTGCATTGCCGCCCGGCATGTTTTCGACCAGACCGATGACGCCAACGACGTTAGCCTTGGCCTTACGACCGGCCAGTGCCTTCATCAGACCAACAACGACACCGGAACCACCCATATCCCATTTCATGTCTTCCATGCCGCCAGAGGGTTTGATGGAAATACCGCCCGTATCAAACGTAACCCCTTTACCAACGAAGGCGACCGGCGTCTCTTTGGCCTTGCCACCGTTCCATTGCATGACGACCATGCGTGATTCGCGAACAGAGCCCTGCCCGACCCCAAGCAATGCGCCCATGCCGAGCTTCTTCATTTGCGTTTCGGTCAAGATTTCAACTTTGACACCCAGCTTGGTCAGTTCCTTAGTGCGTGCGGCCAGCGATTCCGGATACAGAATATTTGCCGGTTCTGATACCAAATCACGGGTCATAAAAACACCGTCCGCAACCTTTTCGCGCGTTCCATACATTGTCCGTGCTTTCGCTGAATTAGCGCACTGGATTTTGAAGGTCTTGAGGCTTGGTTTGTCTTCAGCCTTCTCCTGGGTGCGGTACTTATCAAAACGATAGGAGCGAAGTTTCGCACCAAAGGCGACTTCAGCAGCTGCATCAGTCGGTTTCAGGCCAGAACCTTCAACGCCGTCGATGCAGACTGTCACAGACGAAGAGCCCACACCTGCCAGAGCAGCATAAATCGATCCACCCGCGTTCTGCGCACTGCGTGTATCCATGTCTTTCGCTTTGCCAAGACCAAGAAGCAAAATGCGATCCAGCTTGGTACCTGCCGGGGCCAGAATGGTCAGGCTTTGTGACGCCTTACCTTTAAAGCGGCTGGCTTTCATGGCGCGGGTAATTGCGCCACCGGTTTTCTTGTCCAGCGCCTTTGCGCTTGCTGACAGTTTGCGACCTTCAAGAGCGCCGACAACGACTGCGCCGGAAGTGACATCAGCTGGATTTGCAAAAGCGATTTTCATGAAATTCTCCCTAAGAAGCCCAGCTGGATCGCCGGGCGATATTGTTGCTACGTTGCGTTTACACGATTCAGTCGATTGAATCTAGGATTTGGAAGCAGCTAACTCTTCTTCGACTTTATCAAGGTGCATGCCTTGATCGCGCTCCCGGCCCATCAACCAGACCAGACCACCCGGAATTGAAACAGCAAGACCAACAAGACCAAGCAGAATGGAGAGTACTAAAGCACCGTCAGCCGGAACATTGATTAGACCAAAAGCCATAACCATGGCCCCCTCCCGGATACCCCATCCACCAATCGATATGGGGACTGTTACCACCAATACCACTGGTGGCACAAGAATCAGACAGTCGAGTAACGTGACATTCAAGCCAAGCCCTAGTGCGAGCAGAAATACACAGAACGACAGGTTTATGTGGGCCAGCATTCCCCAGGCGATAACGGTCACCCCATTCCGAAAGTTGAGGAACACCTTACGTGCGTCATCAGCAAGATACCCGAGACCACGAACGATTTTCCACTTCTGGAACCCCTCAGGAAGGCGATCAAGGACCATAACAAAAGCTAACCCGAAAACTGCACCAAGTGTGATCAAAATAGATGCCGAGCGCAGCAGCATATAGGTTTCACTAGAGTTCACAGGGTTAAAAAAAGGTTGCGTAATATCGACTACTAAAACCAGGGCAAAGACCGTTGCCAATCGCTCCAGCATAACGCCGTTGATCGCGCCACGAAGCGGCAATCCGGATCGGTATCCCATATACATACGAACAGCATCGCCGCCGGTTCCGCCGGGCAAGGCCTGATTGAAAAACATGCCAATGTAAAACAGTCGAAGCGAGGCAAATAGTGTCAGTGGTGCATTAATCGCGTGGGTGACAGCGCGCCAGCGCAATCCCCCGAGACAGGCTTGAAAAATCATAACCCCAATAGCAAACGACAGCATCAGCGGGTCAACCTCGCGCAGACGAACAGCCGCGGCTTCTAGATCAACCCCCTTCATGATGAACCAGATCAATCCCCCCGACACCAGAAACTTAAGGGTGATCGCCAACCACTTCTTGGCCATTTAGTCTCACTATCTTTGAACCGTTTTTGACCGGCGAATGTTTAGCAGCTCGAATCCTGTCTGTCACGGTTTCGTCTTAAGTGAATAAGAGCCAATTTCAGACCTTCGGTGATCCAAACCGTAGTGGCACCCGCTTTCGCCCCCAATCTCCGGCAGGCCCATCGAAAACGCCAGCCAATGGGGTCCCGCAACCCTTGCAGTTGCCAGAATAATTGCCATCGAATGTCAGATTCCAGGTTGAAAGTTCGTACCAGTCGCGCCCAATCAACATGTCACCGCAGCTGTGACAGTATGTACTCGCCCCTTCGAAATCATGCACATTGCCCGTGTAAGCGTAACGCACTCCGTTTTTGAGCGCGATCTGGCGCGAACGGACAAGGGTATCTTTCGGTGTACGCTCGTGTTCCATCATTTTCCAGTCGGGATGAAAGGCTGAGAAATGCATAGGCACATCAGGGCCCAGGTTTTCGACGACCCATTCTGTCATCTTCTCGATCTCGGATGGCGAATCATTTTCGCCAGGGATAATCAGGTTGGTCAATTCAAACCACACGTTGGTCTCATGCTTCAGGTATTTAAGCGTTTCCAGAACCTGCGACAGCTCACTGGAACAAAGCTGCTTGTAAAAGCTTTCGGTGAAGCCTTTCAAATCAACATTGGCCGCATCCATATGGCTGAAAAACTCCTCCCCAGCCGTTTCGGTAATATACCCCGCCGTGACCGCGACTGTCTTGATCCCCAGTTCATGGCACGCAATCGCCACATCAACGGCGTATTCCAGAAAGATCACCGGATCGTTATAGGTGAAGGCAACACTTTTACATCCGCTCTGCTTCGCCGCACGTGCGATCATTTCAGGGCTGGCCTGGGCCTGAAGCTTGTCGAATTCCCGCGATTTGCTGATGTCATGGTTTTGGCAAAACTTACACGTCAGATTACAACCAGCGGTCCCGAAGCTGAGAATCGGCGTGCCCGGCAGGAAATGATTTAGCGGTTTTTTTTCAACTGGATCGACACAAAACCCACTGGAGCGACCGTAGGTTGTCAGAACAATTTCATCCCCTTTCCTCGCCCGCACAAAACAGAGCCCGCGTTGCCCGTCACTCAACTTGCAATAGCGCGGGCACACGTCGCACTGGATACGTCCGTCATTAAGTCCATGCCAATACCGTCCAAGGAAAGACGAACCCAAATGTTCAGGAGGTGGTTCCAATTTCGCCTCTCGTAAAATGATTGCAGAAAACTGTTCTGAATTCTGTCCGTCTCCCCATATTATAGGTATAATCGTCGGGCAGTGGTTTATTAATTGAACCATTGGCGCAGATAAGAAGGCAATCAATAATGGGTTTTATCCGTCGCGCTGCTGTCGCTGGTCAGTTTTATCCGGGCGATGCCAAACAATTGACTGCGATGGTTGAAGGATTTCTGGAGCAGGCAACAACCAACGATGCAGCCCCACCAAAAGCGCTGATCGCGCCGCACGCCGGATTTGTCTATTCCGGCGCCATCGCCGCAAGCGCTTACGTTCTGATCAAACCTGCACATAACTCAATCAAACGCGTCGTCCTGCTTGGCCCGTGTCACCGGGTCGCCGTCAACGGCCTTGCGTTAAGCGGCGCGGATGCATTTGAAACACCGCTTGGTAATGTCGAGATTGATCAGGACGCGGCCAAGGAAATTCTCGCCCTGCCGCAGGTTAGCGTTATTGATGAAACTCATGAACTGGAACATAGCCTGGAAGTTCACCTTCCTTTCCTTCAGGTCATTTTGGATGATTTCAAAGTCGTTCCTCTGGTCGTTGGCGAAGCTTCGCCCCAACAGGTTGGCGAGGTTATCGACGCACTATGGGGTGGCGAAGAAACCCTTATCGTCATCAGTTCTGATCTCAGTCACTTTTTGGATTACGAAAAAGCCCAGGCGCTGGATGGTAATACCTGCCTGGCCATCGAAAACCTGGACCCGAGCTCAATAGATCGCAATGGCGCCTGCGGACGATTTCCAGTCGGCGGGATGCTTGCTGTTGCCAAAAGACGCGGAATGGAAGTCACGACACTTGATGTCAGAAATTCCGGTGATACTGCGGGCCCAAAGGATCGGGTTGTTGGATACGGTTCCTGGATGTTTGCCGAGCCTCAACCGGAGCCGGAAATAGAGCCGGAAGCCGTAATTGAGCCTGCACCAGTTTTAGAACCTGAACCTGAACCTGAACCTGAACCTGAACCTGAACCTGAACCTGAACCTGAACCTGAACCTGAACCTGAACCTGAACCTGAACCTGAACCTGAACCTGAACCTGAACCTGAACCTGAACCTGAACCGGAGCCTGAGCCTGAACCGGAGCCTGAACCGGAACCTGTTGTTGCAACAGAACCGGTCAGCGAGGGCGACTTTGAAGAGATGACCCGCACCTTACTTAAGGCGCATGGTGCCAATTTGTTACTACTCGCTGCATTGGCAATTGACTATGGCCTCGAACATAGTGAGCCCATAAACATCAACCTTGAAGATCACCCCGAAGATATGCGTACCGAGGGCGCGTGTTTCGTTACTTTGAAAAAATCGGGAAATTTGCGAGGCTGCATTGGCTCCCCAATTGCCCATCGTCCGCTCGCACTGGACGTTGCCCACAACGCCCATCGCGCAGCTTTCAACGACCCGCGTTTTCCGAAAATGCGTGCGGAAGAACGTGATGAAATTGAAATATCGATCTCCGTTTTAAGCCCGCCAGTCCCAATGACATTTGATAGCGAAGAAGACTTTCTTAATCAGCTTCGCCCTGAGATCGATGGTTTGATAATAGAAGACCTGGGGATGCGCTCTCTGTTCCTGCCGTCTGTGTGGTCACAACTGCCAAGACGAAAGGATTTTGTCGGGCGCTTAAAACTGAAAGCGGGAATGACGCAAAGCCACTGGTCCCCAAACTTCAAAGCCATGCGCTTCATCGCCGAAGAAATCTCATTTTCCGATTTGATATAAACCCGCTCCAAATGTATCTATGGAACTGACGAAGCACATTGTGCTGCCGATTTTGGCGCTCAGGCGCATCACCATTCCTTGTCATCTCGGGCAAGAATCAGGAGAGACCAGCTTTGCTAAATATTGGAATAGGCTTCGCGAACCAGATTGTCGACATCGCCAAACGGGCTGGCAACGAAATCATGAAGGTTTACCAGACTGATTTCGACGTCCAGACCAAAGACGACGCGTCTCCGGTCACGAAAGCTGATAAACTGGCGGAAAACCTGATTTTACGCTCAATTCGTGAAGGCGTTACCAATCAATTTCCTATCGTCAGTGAGGAAGATGCGTCCGAGGGTAATATTCCGGTTGTCACGGGGACCCCGTTCTGGCTGGTCGACCCTCTGGATGGCACCAAAGAGTTCGTAAGCCGCAACGGTGAGTTTACCGTCAACATTGCGTTGATTGAGAATACACGCCCTGTATTCGGCGTAGTTTATCTGCCGGCCAAGGATGTGACATATTTCGGCAGTTCAATGGGTTCTTTCATTCAGCGCGGCAGCGAACCTAGGGAAGAAATAAACTGTCGCCAGCCTTCCGCGGGTGGCATTGTTGCCGTTGTCAGTCGGTCACACAAAACTCCGGAGGTTGATGAATATCTGACAGGGTTCAAAGTGGCCGAGGAACTGAGCGCCGGAAGCTCACTAAAATTTTGCACGCTCGCCGAAGGAAAAGCTGATCTCTATCCCCGCCTTGGGCGCACCATGGAATGGGACACAGCTGCCGGACATGCAGTGTTACGGTTCGCTGGTGGTACGGTAAAAACTGTTGAGGGAACTGATCTCGGTTACGGAAAACCCGATTTTGAAAACCCGCATTTCATTGCCGCAGGTCCCGGGGTCGAACGAACCAGTTGACCCAGAAAAACGAGCGCATACCTGATCAACGGTTCGTTACACCTGATGCCGCCGGTATGTCCAAAGCCGCCAGAGAACTCGCGAGCGGTCAATTGGTCGCCTTTCCGACAGAGACGGTATACGGGCTAGGTGCGGACGCAACCAACGAACAGGCGGTAGCATCAATATTCGAAGCGAAAGGCCGCCCAAAATTCAATCCGTTGATTGTTCATGTCCCCGATATAGTGGCCGCAAGGCGGTATGTTGACTTTAACGATAATGCGGAAAGACTTGCGGATGCGTTTTGGCCGGGCGCATTAACAATGGTCCTGCCTCGACGCACAGACAGCAATCTTTCTCTTTTGGTGAGTGCGGGACTGGACAGTGTCGCCGTTCGCGTTCCCAGCCACCCCATTGCCAAAGCTTTGCTGAAAGAAGCAGGTTGCCCGGTCGCCGCACCTAGCGCCAACAGCTCAGGTCACGTTAGCCCGACACTTGCCGAGCATGTCCAACATTCGTGGCCGGATTCCAATAGCACCGGGCCGGGCGTTATTGTCGATGGCGGGCCCTGTCAGATCGGCCTGGAATCGACCGTGGTTGAAGTGGATTCAGATGGCTGCACCCTGCTTCGTCCAGGTGGCATAACTTCAGATGACCTGGAAAAAATCGTTGGTCAGTTAGCTATCGCAGATGGCTCATCAGACGCACCAAGGTCGCCCGGTATGCTGGCACGTCATTATGCTCCAGCAACTCCCGTCATTCTGAATGCATCATGCCCTGAAACGGCTGGCGCATTCCTTGGTTTTGGTCCGAATATGCCCGACGCCACGTTGAACCTCAGCGTGTCTGGTAGTTTAAGAGAGGCCGCTGCAAATTTGTTCGCGATGTTACGCCAACTCGATATTGGCAAATTTCAATCGATAGCGATTTCCCCCATACCGGAAGATGGCTTGGGCCGGGCGATCAATGATCGACTGCGCCGTGCAGCAACAACGGATGAAGAAACCAGACCCCGCCATGAATAAGCCCAATATTGTAATACTCGACATGGAATGGACCGCCTGGGAAGGTTCGAAAGAGCGAAGCTGGACCGGCCCCGGAGAAATGCGTGAGACTGTGCAGATAGGTGCAGTCAAACTCTCATATGATGACGGCTTAACTGAAATCGGTATGTTTGATTGCTACATCAAACCCCAATTTAATCCTGAACTTAGCGATTATTTCATTGATTTAACGGGGATTACCCAGGCTACGGTCGACAATCTTGGCATCCCCTTTGAACACGCGCTGCACAAGTTTCAAAATTTTATCGCAGATGACACCTGGAGAATATGCTCTCACGGTGGCGATGATAACCAAATTTTGGAAAACTGCGTTTTATATGGACTCAGCAATCCATTTGAGGCGGCTTCTTTTTGCGATGTCAGTCAGCCGATTGCGGATTACCTGAAGGTCGAGCGACTTTATTACTGCAGTGGGGATTTATCAGAACCATTTGGTCTGGAGCGTCCGGGAGGCGCCCATAACGCCGTCACAGACAGCCGCTGTATCGCGGGAGCGCTTCGTATATTGCATCACGAGGGAATTGATTTTATGTCGCCGCGTTTTCGTTCGGTAGCCATATCGTAACTGTCGTCCCTTTATCAACTTCGCTTTCCATCTCAACCCTACCATCAAGCAATTCGACAAATGATTTGACCAGTGTCAGCCCAAGGCCGGTTCCTTCATGAGCTAAATGATACGACCTTTTATCTTGCACAAAGGGCCGGAAAACATCATCGATTTTTTCGCTCGGAATACCAATCCCTGTATCTTTAACCGATATCAGGACCTGATCATTTTCGGCATTTGACACAGACAAAATAACGGTTCCACCCGGTTCCGTGAATTTGATCGCGTTCGTTAATACATTGAGGACAATTTGCTTAACTCTAATCTCGTCAGCGAAAATTGCTGAAACTTGTTCATCAATTTTCACTATTAGTTCCAGCCCGGCATTAGCCGCTCGTTCCGTAACCATTCGAAGACAGGGCGTAAAAATTTCATCAACCGGAATAGCACTCAGATGAATATCGAGAGCACCGGCCTCAATTTTTGAAACATCAAGAATATCGTTGATCAACCAGAGTAGATGGTTGCCGGAATCATAAATATTTGTGGCGTAGTCAGAATATTGATCACTTCCAAGCGGGCCGAAAATTTGATCCTTCATAACTTCTGAAAAACCGATAATTGCGTTTAGGGGCGTCCGCAACTCATGGCTCATATTGGCGAGAAACTCTGATTTACTGCGGTTGGAATATTCGGCCTGCTCTTTAGCCGCGATCAACGCCTGTTCAGCGTTCTTGGTTTCAGTGATATCAACGATAGTCGTTTGGTTGGCGACACCACCTTCCCAGTCAATGCGATGCGACATCATATCTACATGAATAATCGACTTGTCGCGCTTTATACAATCGACATGGTATATAGAGTTCACGTCCTCCCCACGCATACGCGCTTCCCGAGATTCGTTGAGCCTCGGAATATCATAGGAAGCAATAAATCCATCTGCGGTACCAAGCGCAATGAGCTCCTCTACTGTGGAATATCCCAACATTTCGGCAAATGCCTGATTGGCGAACCGAATCTCACGACCTACACCGGTGATGACCATTCCCTGAATAGAGCCATCAATTAGCATGCGATACTTTGCCTCACTCTCCAGCTGTTTAGCCTCGGCCGATTTCCTTCGGGTAATGTCTTCAATAAAAGACAGGTTATATACCGCGTCACCATCATCGCCATATATAATTGAACTGTTTACGGCGCCCCAAACAATATGACCATCTTTATGGACGTAGCGTTTTTCTGTCTGAAAATGCTCAATCTCTCCGGCGACCAACTGACGACGACGCTCAAGACTAATTTCCAGGTCATTCGGATGAGTAAGCTTGTCGTAGGGTTCGTCCAGAAGCTGTTCCTCAGAATACCCGACCATGTCGCAAAAAGCCTGGTTTACCCGAATGCGTTTACTCCCGTCAGGCTTCTGGAGAACAATACCCACTGTCGCTGTATCGATCATATTATTGAGGAGCGTTTCGCTATTTTTTTGCCTCTGCTCAGCAATATAGCGACGCGTGATGTCCTGCACCGAGCCAGTAATCCGAACAGGCCTGTTTTCCTCGTTGCTCCATTCCGGTCGTGAAAAAGCACGAACCCTGCGCGCCCTACCCTTACGGTCAACGATCCTGAACTCACTAGCGATACTTTCCCCGGAATGAATACTGGCAATCCTTAGATCCAGCAAATGACGGTCATCCGGGTGAATGATATCAACCCAAAAACCACCATTCGAGAGCGTCGGAGACGGTTTCAGAAAATCATCAGACATTCGACCTTCTGACCATTCCAGAGACATGGATCCATCAGCTGCGATTGAGTACGAATAAAGGAAATCAAAGCCGGACTGACTGGCTTCAATATGCGGTTTGTGACTGACGGCTGACGAAGATTTTAGGCGGGGGAGCGTATTTGGGGCCAACTTTTACTCCTGAAACATACTTGCAAATAATACTATTCAATTCCCCCTAATTTACTTTAGCCAGTTCTGAAAAATTGTACCAGACAATACACACTCTATTTAGTTACAGAATATTACCTACTTGGTTTCAGAGTATTACACGTTCCAATTTGGTTACAGAAAAGGGGTTGCATGTTCACGCGGCACTGAACAAAATCCTTCGATGTCTGACACAACAAATCCACTTCAACTCATTGCAAATGTCGTCGGCTCTGGAAATATCGTTCGCGACGATACCGGGCTTGAGCCCTATCTCACGGAATGGCGCGGTCTGTGGCGTGGAAATTGCGAACTTGTTGCCAAGCCTGGAAACACGGATGAAGTATCGCGCGTTGTCGCCATCTGCCATAAGCACGGTATACCCATAGTCCCACTTGGCGGAAATACCGGGCTGGTTGGCGGCGGTATTCCTGATGGCGGTGTTGTTATCTCGACTGAACGAATGACAAATATCCGAAACATCGATCCGGTCAATTTCACCCTCACCTGTGAAGCTGGCTGCATACTTGGTAATATTCAGGACGCTGCACTTGAAAACGACCGCCTGTTTCCCTTAAGTCTGGCTGCAGAAGGAAGTTGCCGGATTGGTGGGAATCTGTCGACCAACGCTGGCGGTGTACAGGTTTTACGCTACGGAAATTCCCGGGATCTGGTGCTGGGGCTGGAGGTCGTTCTTCCGGATGGCCGCATATGGAACGGCCTGCGCGGATTGCGGAAAGACAATACCGGCTACGATCTCAAACATCTTTTCGTCGGCGCTGAAGGCACTCTTGGTATCATTACTGCTGCCGTTTTGAAGCTTTTCCCGAAGCCCCGCCAAAAAGAAACGGCACTGCTTCAGTTACAATCTAGTGAAGCCGCTGTTGAGCTGTTTACGCGGGTTTCTGCGCAGGCAGGTGATGCCCTGACAGCGTTCGAGCTGATGAATGAATTGAGCATCGAACTTTCCGTCAGCCATACCCCGGAAAACCGTTCCCCCTTCGCCACCCCTGCCCCTTGGGTCGTCCTTCTTGAATTAAGCAGTCCACAGGAAGGCGACAATCTTCGCAATGCCCTTGAGACGGTTCTGGAGCAATGTTTCGAGGATGAAACCGTCACTGATGGCGTGCTCGCGGAAAGCGGTAGTCAAACCGATGATTTCTGGCGAATCCGTGAAAGCATCCCGGACTCTCAGGCCCCTTTGGGCGGCAGCATCAAGAATGACATTACCGTTCCGGTATCCAAGGTGTCAGAATTCCTGAAACGTGGTGACGCGGCGGCAGAGAAAATAATCCCCGGCATCCGCCCTGTTTCTTTCGGTCATGTGGGTGATGGAAATCTCCACTACAACCTGAGCCAACCGCCGGAAATGGATAAACAGGCGTTTCTGGATCGTTGGCATGACATCACGGATGTGCTGAATGACATCGTCGCAGATTTAAACGGAAGCTTTTCCGCAGAACACGGAATCGGACAGCTCAAACGTGACGAACTTGCCCGTTATCGACCTGATGTTGAGGTTGAAATGATGAAAATGATCAAGCAGTCCCTTGATCCGAAAAACATCATGAATCCGGGGAAACTGTTTCTGGACTGAGCGAACTTTTATCCCTTTAAAACCGCCTTCTCCGCGTCCTTAAAACCAACAATCACCTGTTTTCCCGTATCAAACACGGGGCGTTTGATCAGTGCCGGGTAGCTCAACATTAATGCGCGGGCACTTTCTCCATCGACATCCTGTTTTTCACCATCAGACAGCTTCCGCCATGTCGTTCCCCGTCGATTAAGCAACGCTTCCCATCCGAGCGTACTGATCCAGCGCGAAACCATTTCTTCCGTAAGGCCGTCCACCCGAACATCATGAAAGGAGAATTCCAGATTCTCTGACTTCAACCATTTTTGGGCGTTTCGGCAGGTATCGCAGTTTTTGAGGCCGTGGACGGTAATCATAATATTTATCCTGTTGCTGAATGACACGAGTAGCCTATATGTAAGTTTGTCACAATAAATGAAAACGGACCGAATTATGCTGTCGCTCGTCTCCCCTGCCAAAAAACTGAACTTTGAATCAGACACCACATCAGAAACTCATTCACAACCGCGATTTCTGAATGAAGCGATGAAACTGGTCCGCAAGGCTCGAACCCTGAGCCGGGGGCAACTGGCACAGACAATGAAACTGAGCGACAATCTGGCTGACTTGAATTACCGCCGCTTTCAGGACTTTTCCACACCCTTTGATCTCGGTAACGCAAAGCAGGCGGCTTTGGTATTCAATGGCGATACTTATGTTGGACTGGATGCTGAAACCTTGGATTCCGATGACCTGGCTTTTGCACAGAATCATCTTGGCATTCTGTCCGGGCTTTATGGCCTGCTTCGCCCGTTGGATTTGATGCAGCCTTATCGCCTTGAAATGGGTGCTAAATTCCAGCCACCGCATGGTGAAAATCTATACGGGTTCTGGGACGGGCAGATTACTGAGGCAATCAACGAAGTTTTGCAGGAACATGCGGATAATACGGTGATTAACGTTGCCTCCAACGAATATTTCAAAGTGATCAAACAGAAATCCCTGAACGGTTCCGTGATCACACCAGTATTTAAAGAAATCAAGGACGGTGAAGCCAGAACACTTGGTATGTTCGCCAAACGCGCGCGTGGAATGATGGCAAGATACATTATCAAAACACGCCTTGATCAGCCGGATGGCATTAAAGAATTCAAGGATGGTGGATACGAATACAGAAAGGATCTTTCCAATGGCGCGCAATGGGTGTTCACTCGTCCGCAACCTTAATGAACCGGACTGCGTCGCATGCTAAAAGAACAACCAATCAACATTGTTGAAATTTACGTGCCGGTTGATCGCCGCAAATCATTCGATCCTGAAAAAGCAGAGGAAATTGCGGAAAATATGCTGGATATCGGTCAGAAAACCCCGATTCAGGTCCGTCAAGGAAAAGACAGATACGTCCTTGTCGAAGGCCTACACCGTTTGGAAGCTTGTATCTCTCTCGGCGACGACACCATTCTGGCCTACATTGTTCGGGCGAAGAAGTTTTAGCCCCATCCAAAATATTCAAACGTTGTGTTTGCACCCGGCGGTATGAATTCATAGACTCCGGCGCGCTCGTGTGTGAGCCAGGAATTCCTGATTTTATGAGGTTTGCCGATCATGTCCGCTTATCAGGCCCCAATTGAGGATATGCGTTTCGTCATCAACGAAATTGCCGACATGTCCAGAGTTGCCACCCTGCCGGGTTACGAAGACGCCAGTCCGGAATTGGTCGATGCGATCCTTGAGGAAGCCGGGAAAATGAGTTCCGAAGTGCTCGCCCCTGTAAACCGCAGTGGTGATGAACAGGGCTGCAATCTGGAAAACGGCGTCGTTCGAACACCGGATGGGTTCAAGGGAGCCTATCAACAATTCATCGATAATGGCTGGAATGGAATGCCGTTTGACCCGGAATACGGCGGGCAGGGCCTGCCCTGGTTGGTTACGACGGCGGTTACCGAAATGGTGCAGGCATCAAACATGTCGTTTGGCCTCTGCCCCCTTTTGACCCAGGGTGCTGTTGAGTTGCTGTCCTGTCATGGTAGCGAGGAGCTCAAAAACACCTTCCTGGAAAAGATGGTTTCCGGCGAATGGAACGGCACCATGAACTTGACCGAGCCGCAGGCCGGATCAGACCTCGCCCAGGTTCGCACTAAGGCGGTAAAAGACGGGAACGCATACCGGATTTCCGGCACCAAGATATTCATCACCTATGGTGAGCACGATTTTACCGATAACATAATCCACATGGTTCTCGCGCGCACACCGGATGCTCCTGCAGGGATCAAAGGAATTTCGTTATTTGTCGTGCCGAAGTTCCTGGTCAATGAAGATGGCTCTCTCGGTGAGCGCAATGATCTCCGCTGCGTCTCACTTGAACACAAACTCGGTATCAACGCGAGCCCGACAGCGGTAATGGCATTTGGTGATAATGAGGGTGCCATTGGGTATCTGGTCGGTGAAGAGACCCAGGGCATCAAATGTATGTTCACAATGATGAACAATGCGCGCCTGAATGTTGGGCTACAAGGTGTCGGTATTGGCGAACGCGCCTACCAGCATGCAAGAGACTACGCGCTGGAGCGCGTTCAAAGTCGCGCAATTGATTCCACTGCGCCAGAACCAGTAACCATTATTCAGCACCCTGACGTAAAACGTATGTTGTTGTCGATGAAGTGCCAGACGGAAGCCACACGGGCCGTGGCCTACTACGTTGCAGGCAAGCTTGATATTTCCAAACGCCACGAGGACCCGGATGAGCGTCAACGCGCGCAGTCAATTGTTGATCTGCTAACGCCGGTCGTCAAAGCCTGGAGTTCCGACACTGGTATTGAGGTAGCGAACACGGGTGTGCAGATCTATGGCGGGATGGGTTTTATTGAGGAATCAGGAGCGCCCCAGCACCTGCGTGATGCCCGGATCGCGGCAATCTATGAGGGCACCAACGGCATTCAGGCTAATGATCTCGTCGGGCGAAAGATTGCCTACGATAAAGGCGCGGCGATCAAATCGCTGATCATCACAATTCGGGAATCCGTTTCTGAAGCCGGGAACACAGATAACGAAAACCTATCTTCAATGCGGCGTGCACTGATGGACTCCGTTAAGATTTTGGAGCAAACCAGCAATTGGGTTGTCGACACCTTCCCAAGTGCCCCATCTGATGTGGCTGCTGGTGCCGTTCCTTTCCTTCGTTTGCTTGGACTGGTTTCCGGGGGCTGGCTGCTTATTCGCAGCGCATATATTGCTCATCAAAAGCTTGATGCAAGGGAAGGCAATGCAGATTTCATGCGTATGAAGACCGTATCGGCTCGTTTTTTTGTTGACCATCTGCTTATTCAGGCGCAATCCCTTGGTCAAACAGTTACAAAGGGCGCAGCTGCAGTCAATTCTGTAACCGAAAACGACTTTTAGATTGAACATATCCTGATCATGCCAATCTGAACTGAGTGCTATTTTAATCGGGTAACCTACAAACGATGACCGAAACCAATTCGTCCCTGTCAGCAACTGACGAACCACGCCCCACGCTTCGGGTAACCTTCGTCCATGCCCCGGACCCAATTTATGCTGATACTCAGAATTATGGAGCCAAATTTATGCCCGTTTGGGCCTATACATTGGCATCCCATATTCCTGATGATGGGCGGTTCAAGCTGGAACTCTATGATTCCCGCTTTGATAAAGATGATCTGGTCGCCGAAGCTGACGTCTTTCTGTTTAGCGGCATCAATCAGGATTGCGGCAATATGGAAGCCGTTCGGGCGTCTTTGAAGTCCAGATACCCGAACGCCACGATGATGATCGGCGGCCCCATCTGCTGGTCGTTTGATCAGGCGGGATCGATTGCTCAGTTAGACGGGTTCGACCATCTGTTTATCGGTGATGGTGAAGAAGCAATTGAGGGGCTTCTTCATGATCTTCACGCTGGAAAGCCTCTGGAGCGGATTCTGCGCTCAGAAAACCGCTTTGCCATTGCAAAAGCCCGGCCCTTTTTCCGCCCTATGCTTGACCACACGGTCCACCGCTATTACGGCGCCGTACTTGAAGTATCCCGTGGTTGCCCGTTCCTTTGTGAATTCTGCGATATCCGCATCCTGAAAGACAACAATCGCCCGCACAACAAGTCCGCGGAACTGATCGTTGCAGAACTTGATCACCTCAGCCGCCTCGGCGTCAAACAGGTACTTCTGGCTTGCGATAATTTCATTGGTGAGCCCCGGTGGGCTGAAGATGTCATTGATAAAATTCTGGAATGGCAGGAACGAACAGGATTCCGCCCAAGCCTCTACACCTGGTTGACGATCAACCTCTATAAATTCGAGCCCTTAATGCAAAAAATGCGAAAAGCCGGGTTCGATATGCTGTTTATCGGTGTTGAAAGCTTTAGCAAAAACTCACTACTTGAAACGGCCAAGGTGCAAAACACCGCGCCTGATATGATTAAGGTCGTGCGCAAGGTGCAATCTTACGGGTTTATCATCGTTGCGGGCCTGATTTTCGGCTTTGACTCGGATGAAGAGGATTGTTTCCAAAATACGCTTGATGGCCTTCGTGATAGCGCCCTTTTGTCAGGTGATCCGTCGATCCTGACCGCCCTTCCCGGTACCCCTCTATACCGACGCATGAAACTGTCAAACCGGTTACGCGATGTCAGATTCGGTCTTGGCGGATACAAATACCAGACAAACATCAAATACCTTCTGAGCCACGACACGATGATCAACGGCTACAAGCATTTCGTCGATGGGTTCACTGATGGCGCTTACCAATATAGCCGCATCAAGGCCTATTTCGACCTTCTGGATGAGGGGAATTTCGTGCAGATGGATGGGAAAGGCTTTGGCAATTTGTGGCTTTTCCTTCGCATGATTCTGAAAAACCGCGCTGCGCTCTGGCAAATGACGCAGCGCCTGGCACGCTTCATGTCAAAACCCACCAATCTTTATTACGCATTTCTCGGCCTGTCCCTAGTCTTCCGCCGTCGCCATATCAAAGGTGGATTTGGCTATTTCCAGTTCTGGTTCTTTGCCTGGACGAACGCCGTTCTCAAATATCAGAACCTGTCAGCTCGCGACTTCGACATTGAGAATGTTGAAGCGGATTTTGACATCAAGGACATCATTCCCGCCGACTACGCAACGTCGGCTGATGAAGATATTCCTCCGCAGAAAATCAATGCCCAACTCCGCTCAACCATAGCTCAACTTGAAAGCGTTGTCAGCGAACGCAGCCTCTGACACATGACCTTCAGCTCCCTCTGTTTCCCCCTACCGCAATGTCGCCATTAAATACCGTTAGCCCTTGATTTTTTTGCGTTTTCCCCTCAAATTCGCTGGATTCTGTATAAGTTGGTCCAGGGCATGAATGGTTTAACCCGATATGTGCTGCGACGGCTTGTTGTCGGTACATTTCTCATGGAAATGGGACTTACCGACATCAATCAGCTGTCGCGGTCATTACGATTCTCGAAGACGATCGTGAAGCCGAGTTTCGCTTCCCTGACGGTTCGGTCGGGGCGTATGCGTATGGGAAGCCTGTGATGCGGATATCCAGAACACTCTCTGTCTATATTGGCCGACACTTTCTGGTAAGCTTCATGGTCCTGTTTGGGTTGTTTTTGATGCTGATTTTCCTGATCGATACGGTTGAACTTTTGCGTCGCTCGGCGTCAAAACCAGATGTCGAATTTTCGGACGTTGTCGAAATGTCCCTGCTGAAGCTCCCGCATATGGTGCAGGAAACATTCCCCTTCGCTGTCCTGTTTGGCGCAATGATGGCGTTTTGGCGCCTGACGCGTAGTCATGAGCTTGTGATTACACGCGGCGCAGGTGTATCGGCGTGGCAGTTCCTGTTGCCGATTATCGGTCTTGCTTTCACTCTTGGCGTCTTGCAAATTTCTGTCATGAATCCTTTGGCATCCGCAACTTTAACCCGCTATGAGCGCCTTGAAGCCCTGCACATGAAAGGGCAACAGAACCTGCTTGAATTAAGCGGAAACCAGTTGTGGTTACGCCAGGCAAATACGGATGGTCAGTCTGTCGTTCATTCTGGGAGGGTTCTCCAGCAGGGCAATGAGGTCGAATTACACGATGTTGTGGTTTTTTTGTACACGGGTGCTGACATCTTTCGTGGGCGAGTTGATGCGGACTCTGCGCGCCTTGAAGACGGGTTTTGGCGAATGAGCAAGGCCTGGGTTTATGAGCCGGAGAAACGTGCTGAATTTGAAGAAGAGTACTGGCTGGCAACAGATCTCACGCTGGACAAAATTCAGGACAGCTTTGCTGCCCCGGAAACCATGTCTTTTTGGGCCCTCCCAAGCTTTATTGCGACACTGGAAAAAGCTGGATTCTCTGCCGTGCGCCATCGTCTGCATTGGCACACCCTTTTGGCGACGCCGTTTTTGATGTGCGCCATGGTCCTAATCGCTGCAACATTCACCCTTCGTCCGTCACGGCGCGGTGCCACCAGCTTTGTTATTATCGGCGGCGTGATGACCGGGTTTTTATTATATTTCTTCTCTGACGTTGTGTTCGCACTCGGCCTATCCGACAGTATCCCGGTTACTCTGGCCGCCTGGTCCCCATCAGGCGTGGCAACACTTCTTGGTTTAACCATGCTTCTGCACCTGGAAGACGGCTAAGCCATGGCATTTAATTTTAGAAACAACCTAGCTATGCGTTTAGCACTCGGCTTGATGTGTTTAAACACCTTCAGTTTTGGGAACACAGGCTATGCGGTGGGAGCAACATCATCAGCCGATCAGGATCGTCCGCTCGGGATTTTGTTATCACCAAATGTGATCAACGAAAACTCACCGTCAGCGGAACCGGTAAGTGTTCCAGAACCAACAGAACCGCCCCTTGGCACACTTTTGCATCCGGGAACCTATGTAGCACCACCGAGTAACCAGCAGCCTGAAATCACACATCCAACACCATTCACTGAAACATCAGGAGATGATGTAACATCCTTTCCCGGGTATTCGCAGAAAATTGAAACCCCAAATGCGTCTGAGAACAGGCCATTGGGGGTCCTGTTCAGTGCACCTCCCGCCAGAACACCAACACGTCAATCGAACACAACCCCCTTTCCGTCTGGCGCTTCCCAACCCGATGCCCGGCCAGAAATTGCTCCAGTCTTGTGGAAAGCAGATGGCCAATCCGAAGACCGCCCGCTAGGGGCATTATTTGCGCCTGACCCCGTATTGCAAAGCGCCCCCTCCTCAGGTCCCGCAAATATTTCGCCACCGCTGACGTCGACACGCAGCGTTTCTGCCCCACCTGTGGCCCCGAAATGGTCCACTGGCGGGCAAAGTCAGGCCCGACCACTGGGAACACTTTTTGCCCCAGACACACCACCTGCATTTGTCCCCGAAGCAGCGGCTCCAGTTCCATCACCAACGAACACGACAGATGAAACAACGACTGATGCAAGCCGGCCAGCCGCAAATTTCAGCGCTGATGAGATGAGCTTCAACAGGGAAACAGGTGTTGTTACGGCTAGTGGAAATGTAGTTATTCATCATCAGAACAGAAACCTGACCGCAAACGTCGTATCGTACAATCGAAATACTGGAGTGATTCAGGCTGAGGGCAATGTCGTCCTCGTCGAGGGTAGTGGAGAAACTATCTATGGGGATCTGGTTGAAATATCCGGCGACTTAAAAGACGGCATCATTAAAAACATCGGCGTTATTCTATCTGATCGTTCACGAATTGCTGGTACTGGTGCACGCAGATCCGATGGTCTGGTCACGGAGATGAGCAAAGCCGTTTATTCCCCCTGCAAGCTCTGCGCAGAAAACCCAGACCATGCACCTGTCTGGCAAATCAAGGCCGTACGGGTCACTCATGATAAAAGCAAGCAAGTTGTCGAATACCGCGATGCCTGGCTGGAATTCTTTGGTTATCCCGTTTTCTACACCCCCTTCTTCCGCCACCCGGACCCCACCGTTAAACGTAAGTCAGGATTTTTATTTCCAACCGTTTCAACTTCGTCAGATCTCGGGACCGCCCTCAAGACACCCTATTTCTGGAACATCTCACCTCATGAAGACGCAACGATTACACCGGTTGTAATGACAGGAGCACCTCCTTTACTGATTGCCGAATACCGGAAAAGATTAATGACGGGCGAGATTGATATGTCTGGAAGTCTTACGGCGAATTCAGATGACTCCGATGCGCTTTCTACTGAAAAAGGGAAGTATGGCCTGCGTGGGCACTTAGAAAGTGAAGGCCGATTTGATATCAATAATACTTGGCGTTGGGGATTCGATGCCAACGGAACGACTGATGATACCTATCTGCGCAGGTTTGGCTTCAGCTCGCCATCTTCGCTCGACAGTCGCTTGTTCACTGAAGCATTCCGCCAGAGAAGTTATTTTTCCGCGAGCGCCCTAACCTTTCAGGGATTACAGTCAGACGACAATCAGGATGAAATCCCGTTCGTTCTCCCACTTGTCGATTTCAACCACGTTGGTAATCGCGACCGTTTCGGTGGCATCACCAATCTGGACTTTAATTTCCTTGCCTTGACCCGTGAAGAAGGTACGGATACTCGCCGCCTCTCAGTTCACACAAAGTGGCAAAGACCTGTTGTTGGTAAATTCGGTGATTTTTATAACGTTTCCGTAGGCATTAATGCTGACCTGTACCATACAAATTCCCTATTGCTGGATTCCGGTGAAGAATACACTGGGTTCAGCTACCGCGCGATCCCCGAAGTCGCGCTCGACTGGCGTATGCCATTTGCAAAAAGTGAAGGACCGGTCAGCCAGATACTTGAGCCCATCGCAGCTTTTGTCTGGAGTCCATACGGTGGCAATCCAGACGACATTCCGAATGAGGACAGTATTGAGCTTGAATTTGATGACACCAATCTTTTTAGCACCAATAGATATTCCGGATTGGACAGAGTCGAAGCAGGCCCACGCCTGACGTATGGTTTGAATTGGGGTATATTTGGCAAAGGTGGTGGAAGCACTAAGGTTTTTGCCGGGCAATCATGGCGCCCGAAGGAGGATTCAAATTACGCAAATGGATCTGGTCTTGAGAGTAATTTTTCCGATATCGTTGCCCGTGTCGATATCAAACCGGGAAATCATCTTGATCTCTCTTACCGAACACGATTTTCGCCCGAAAGTTTTTCGCCGAACCGAAACGAAGTGAAAATCTCTACGGGCATTCCTGCTTTTAAAGTAAACGCAAATTACGTGTTCCTTGACCAGCAAACCGAGAGTGAATTTGCGGGCCGAGAGGAACTAAATTACTCAATTAGCTCAACCATCAACCGATTTTGGCGAGCCGGGTTCAGTGGTGTCAGAGACATGGCTGCCAACGAATTTCGGACAGCTGGCTTAAGCCTGGTATATGAAGATGAATGCGTCACATTTACAACCAATGCGACCCGGACATTTTTTGAAGACCGAGATATCGAACCAACAGATTCCATAACCTTCAGGATTCTCCTGAAAACACTGGGTGAGGTACACTCAGGACTCAGCCTGGCCCAGTAATAATGTACAACTTGATTGCAGACAGACACATCGGACAAGAAGAATGGACGTGCCACAGTTAAACAGGTTTTCAATATTGCAAAGGCTGACCATTCCTGTTTCAGCGGGATTGATCGCATTATATAGCCTTGTTGCTACGCCAGCGGCCGTTGCTCAGCAATCCCTTGGCATAGCTGCTGTTGTTAATGATGAAATGATTTCTATATATGATCTGCAATCAAGGATTACCGCCGTTGCTGCTTTTGCCGGATTTCCAAAAACACCAGAAACCCAGCGCCGCATCGGACCTCAGGTTTTGCGTAGCCTGATCGATGAACGGTTGAAACTCCAGGAAGCAAAACGATATAAAATCGCTTCAAGTCTCGGTGATCTTAAAAAGGAACGGGCTACGCTGGAGAGAAACAGCGGCTTAAAACCTGGTCAGCTCAAACCATTTATGGAACAACACGGTGTTTCACTTTCGGCAATTGACGACCAACTTGAAGCAAAAATCGTTTGGGGAGCAATGGTAAATGCGCGTTACGCCCGAACAATCTCGGTGAGTGAAGAAGAGATAGAAGAGAAGCTCACAGCAACAAAAAATAATAAAGGCAAACCAGAAGAACTGGTTTCAGAAATATTCCTGGCTGTTGATAATCCTGGGAAACTTCAGGAAGTAACGAACCTTGCCCACCGGCTGATTCAGCAAATCAAAAACGGTGCAAAATTTGCCGCGGTCGCCAACAATTTCTCGCAAAACCCTTCATCCGCCAACGGCGGCGATCTTGGATGGAACCTTCGCGGTCAGTTGGGCACAGAGCTCAGCCAGATCATATCAAGAATGCAACCCGGGCGACTCGCCGGACCGGTGCAAACCCAGGACGGGTTATACATCCTCCATTTGCGCGACCGACGTGCCTCTCGCGGGTTGGACGGTCCTCCTGCCGGTCCAGAAAAAATTACGCTCTATCAATTGCATTTAGCACTCGCAGAAGCGGCTTCTCCCGAACAGGTTCGCCAGAAAATTTCTGAAGCGCAACAACTGACGCTTGGCGTAAACGGTTGCAATAATCTGGATGCCATCGCTAAAAAATCAGGCTCTCCGTTGTCCGGTAAACTGGGTACTTTTCAAATCACTCAGATATCTCCGCAAATGCAGGCGCTTGTGAAAAGCGTTCCCAAAGGTGGCATCAGCCAGCCTCATCGCGCTAGCGATGGCGTAATTGTTTTGATGGTTTGTGACAGAATTGTGCCCAAGCAAGTGAAACTCAGCCTTAAGGAACAAAAACAATCCGTTCGGCGGGAGATACTTAATAAGCGCCTGACGCTGGCAGCGGAACGCTATATCCGGGATCTAAGGCGCGCTTCTTTTATTGAAGTTCGCCTATGACCCCAGTTTCACCTTCTCCCCCAGTTTGCCCACTTGCGGTGACCATGGGCGAGCCAGCGGGGATCGGCACAGAAATAACGCTAAAAGCCTGGGTTCGGCGTTCTGAGGTCGCCCACCCATTTTTTTTGCTTGATGACTACGAACGCGTTCTTGATGCATCTCTTGCCCTACAAATAGACGTGCCAATACAGAAAATTGATAATCCCGAAGACGCCATAAAGGTGTTTGATGATGCCCTTCCCGTGCTCCATCAACCTTGCAATGGAAATGTAACTCTTGGGCAACCAAGCTCAGGCACCGCGAAATCTGTTATATCCTCGATCGAAAAGGCTGTTGAGCTATCTTTGGCGAATAAAGCGGCCGGTGTGGTAACGAACCCCATTCAAAAAAGTGTTCTTTATCAGTCAGGGTTCACATTCCCGGGGCATACAGAATTTTTGGGTGAACTGAGTGGTTTGACTGCTCCCCCCGTGATGATGCTGGCCTGTGAGGGGTTACGGGTTGTACCGGTTACGGTTCACATTTCATTGGTACAGGCAATCTCGGACCTGTCTTCCGCGATCATTGTTCAGCAGGCTCAAATTACACAGGCTGCACTCCATCGCGATTTTGACCTTAAAAACCCACGCCTCGCGATTGCTGGACTTAACCCGCATGCAGGAGAAGATGGTTCAATGGGCATTGAAGAAGAAACAATCATCGTCCCTGCAATCAATACACTCAAATCACTTGGGATGAATGTAAGCGGCCCCTATCCGCCGGATACGCTCTTCACCGAACGCGCAAGATCACGCTATGATGCCGCCATTTGCATGTATCATGATCAGGCCCTGATCCCTATCAAGACCCTTGATTTTGACGGTGGTGTCAACGTCACGCTTGGTCTCCCCTTTGTACGAACATCTCCCGATCATGGGACCGCCCTGGAAATCGCGGGGCAGGGAAAGGCCAATCCGCAGAGCCTGCTGGCCGCATTGAAAATGGCGGGCGAGATGGCACATTGCCGTTCACAAACTGACAGCTAGATCATGACAGACTCGCTGCCCCCGCTTCGTGATGTTATCAACCAATACGGCCTGCGGGCGAAAAAGTCCTTTGGCCAAAACTTCCTTCTCGACTTGAACCTGACGGGACGTATCGCCCGCTCAGCAGGTTCGCTTGAGCAAACCAACGTCATCGAAATTGGACCAGGACCCGGCGGCCTGACCCGCGCCTTACTCTCTCATGGCGCCAAGCGGGTTATCGCTATTGAGCGAGATTTGAGATGCCGTCCCGCGCTCGACGATATTTCAAACGCATATCCGGGAAAGCTTGAGTTAATCGAAGCCGACGCCCTTGAAATTTCGCCCGCCGATCTATGCCCTGCACCACGCCAGATTATTGCCAATCTTCCTTATAATGTAGCGACCCCGCTGCTTATTAAGTGGCTGCGCGAAATTGATCAGTTTGATCGACTGACATTAATGTTTCAAAAGGAAGTTGCGGACAGGCTTGTTGCCGAGCCCCGCTCGAAGGCCTACGGACGTCTTTCCGTGATCGCCCAATGGTTATGCCATGTTCATCAGGAATTCAACGTTTCCAAAAATGCATTCACGCCGCCACCCAAGGTCACATCAACGATTGTATCGTTGACCCCACGCGAGAAGCCTTTAGCGGAAGCAAAATGGGAACATCTGGAGCAGATTACCCAAGCCGCCTTTGGTCAACGGCGAAAGATGTTGCGCTCCAGCATGAAAGCGTTTGATCTACCGCTTGAAAAATTTGGCATCCCGGAAACAGCCCGAGCCGAAGAACTAACTGTCGAACAGTTTTGTGCACTGGCACGAGCACTCGGAAACGCCTGACGCCTACTGACCAACCCCAAGTTCTCGGACTAATTCGAGCAAACCAACACGGCGATCGCGCTTTAAGCGCTCTGCGGACAGGATTGCCTCTGCTTGTGAAACGCTTTCTTCGATATTGTTATTAACGATGATGTAGTCGTACTCCGCCCAATGGCTCATTTCCGAAGTCGCTTTAGCCATTCGCCCTCGAACAACTTCATCCGAATCCTGCGCCCGCGCGTAAAGGCGCTTTTCCAGTTCTTCCAGGGATGGCGGAAGAATGAAGATACTGACGAGATGCTCCGGTGCGCTTTGCTTGAGTTGTTGCGTGCCTTGCCAATCAACATCAAACAAAACGTCAGTGCCGCTTTCCAGCGCCTTCATCACCGGTGCACGTGGCGTTCCGTATGAGCGATCAAACACCGTTGCATGTTCAAGAAACTCTTTTCCCGCAACCATTTCATCAAAATTCAGCTGATCAACAAAATAATAATCTTGTCCTTCAACCTCACCTGGCCGAACAGGACGGGTGGTTGCCGAAACCGACATCTCAAGGTGTTCGTGTCGTTCAAGCAGCGCACGTGATATTGTCGACTTCCCGGCACCTGAAGGCGACGACAATACCAGCATCAAACCGCGTCTAGAATTCTCCATTGGCCCCCCTTTTTAAGCTATTCGATATTTTGAATTTGTTCTCTGAATTGCTCGATCATAGCTTTTAAATCGAGACCAATTCGTGTCAATTCCACATCAGATGACTTTGAGCACAGCGTATTAGCCTCGCGGTTAAGCTCTTGGCATAAAAAATCAAGTTTGCGTCCGACGGCCCCGCCCACGTCAAACAGTTCACGAGCCGCCTGCACATGAGAGCGCAATCGATCAAGCTCTTCTCGAATATCGGCTTTGGTAATCAGCAGCGCAACCTCTTGCGCCAAGCGTTCCTCCGAAAGAGCAGGAACAGACTGTAATACTTCAGCCAACTGGTCCTTCAGCCGACCGCGGATGGCGTCCGGTTGTGTGGCGGCCAATCGGGTCGCTTCGGCTGTAAGGTCATCGATGGTACCCAATTGCAAATCCAGAACGTTGAGAAGACGAGCACCTTCCCCGGCGCGCATTGAAAATAATGCGCCAAACCCCTGCTCAAGATCTCTTAAAACGGCTGCTTCCAGTATCTTTTTATCGTCGTCAGAAAGCTGATCATCAACCGGTTCAAGCACACCGCGCAAGGCAAGGATACTTGCGATATTTGGCTCCTGAAGTTTTCCAAAACTTGCCTCAATCACTGGTATGACGGCGGCTATATCATCGATCACCTGTTGATTAACCTGTAACCCGCCGGCATTTTGCACACGTGTCAGGTTCAGGTTTACTGAGATATTGCCGCGGCGGAATTTCGCCGCTCCTTGTTCGCGCACAATGGGCTCTAGGCCGTCGAAACCGCCGGGCAATCGACAGCGAATATCGAGCCCTTTGGAATTGACGCTCTTGATTTCCCAAGTCCAGGAATACAAGTCGTTCTGTCCTTCGCTACGCGCGAAACCTGTCATCGAAGATAGGGACAAGGGTGTGCCTCCGTTTTGAACCATGTCTCTTATAAAGGCCCAAAAGGATCATGGCCATACTGAGCATTCCCCTTTCCGGCGAAGGTCACTAATATGGATATATGACCAAATCTTCTCCTCATGTAAAAAATATTCTTATTACCGGCGCATCCAGTGGAATTGGGGCGGCACTTGCCGAAGTTTACGCCGGGCCGGGCACCGTTCTGGCCTTAACGGGACGAAATCAGCAGCGTCTTGATGGTGTTGCAGAAATTTGCAGGAATCTTGGCACGACCGTGATCTCGGCATGTGTTGATGTTCAGGACCGGGATGCAATGGCACGATGGATCAAACAGATTGACTCCAGCACCCCTCTTGATCTCGTTATCGCCAATGCCGGGATATCCGGTGGGACAGGCGGCCTGGGGGGTGAGACCCCGGATCAGGCACGTGACATCTTTTCTGTAAATCTGGCCGGTGTCCTGAATACCATCGATCCAGCAATTCAATACATGAAGAGCCGTCAGGAAGGCCAGATCGCAATTATGAGTTCACTAGCCGCTTTTCGAGGCCTTCCAACCGCTCCGGCTTATTCCGCCAGTAAAGCAGCTGTTAAATCGTATGGTGAAGCCCTGCGTGGCGATCTTTCCATCTCTGGCATCAAAGTCTCCGTAATATGCCCTGGATTTATAAAAAGCCGGATTACGGACGCAAACACTTTCGATATGCCACTGCTTATGGAGGCCGATAAAGCCGCCAGCATTATCAAACACCGTCTGGCGAAAAACATAGGTCTTATCGCTTTTCCCTGGCCAATGTATTTCATGGCCTGGTTAATGGGGAGTCTACCGATATCCTGGACCGATCCGGTGTTGAGCCGGCTGCCAAAAAAGGCGTGATGATAATTCCGCTCACCCGCCAGAATTCTTCTTCATGAGCTTTCGCCAGCGCGCGACGTTGCGATTGTGTTGTCTAAGTGTTTCCGCAAATACATGCCCTCCTGAACCATCGGCAACAAAATACAGATCATCACTGGCCGATGGGTGAAGAACCGCGCGTATGGCGTCGCGGCCAGGGTTGGTGATGGGGGTCGGGGGAAGCCCTTTGATTGTGTAAGTGTTATAGGCCGTAGCCTGCTTCAAATCTGCTCGCGTCAATCTGCGCCCTAAGGGTTTCTTTCCTTCTGTAATACCGTAGACCACCGTCGGGTCTGACTGGAGGCGCATTTTCTTCCGCATGCGGTTCAAAAAGACCGCAGCCACCCGACCACGTTCATCATTTTTCCCGGTCTCTTTTTCAACAATTGATGCAAGTATTACTGCTTCCCGGGGGGAATTAAGTGGCAAATTCTCACCACGCTCCACCCAAAAGTCCGACAGCAGTTTTTGCTGCGCGGCATGCATACGTCCGATCAATCCAGCCCGCGTATCACCAAATGAAAAATGATAGGTCTCCGGAAGAAGCGTCCCTTCCGCTAGCTGAGGATCAAGCCTGCCGGTCAATCCTTCCGTTCGCCTGAGCAACGCTACTATATCAGCAGATGACAACCCTTCGGCGATGGTCACCCGACGTATGACAGTTTTCCCGGCCTGCAATATTCGTACTGCGTTCTCAGCACTAACGCCCGACGGGAACAGGTACTCTCCTGCCTTCATCGGCACCGGGCCCGCGATAAAGCGTACGCCGAGTTTGAATATGAGCGAATCATCAATAACTGAGGCCCGCTTCAATTCACGGGCGATTGCATTGGCACCAGAGCCACGTTCAATAATCAGAGTACTGTCGCGCTCCAGCGGGCCTGGACGGGTAAAGCCACTGTATACCCAGAGGCTGGCTCCGGCAGCCACAAAGCCGAAAATCACGGCAAGACCGGAAAGAATAAATAAGACGCGGCGCATGGAATCAGATTAGCAGGACAGAGCCGTATATATCTACCCTGCTAATTCTATTGAAGTGCCTTGAAGACCAGTGATGCGTTGGTGCCGCCAAAGCCAAACGAATTGGACAGCGCGGTTTTGACCGTACGCTCTTTTGCCTGATGGGGAACCAGATCAATTTTTTCGTCAACTGACGGATTATCAAGGTTAAGCGTCGGCGGAATGACGCCGTTCTCGATGGCCAGAATCGAGTAAATCGCCTCAACCGCACCAGCCGCCCCTAACAGGTGACCGATGGCGGATTTCGTCGATGACATAGAAATATCATAAACCGCGTCACCAAACAGACGTGCAACCGCACCCAGTTCAATCTCATCACCCAAAGGCGTTGATGTGCCATGCGCATTCACATAGTCCACATCGGACGGATTTAATTCGGCGCGCTTGAGAGCCGCCTGCATGCAGCGATACGCGCCATCACCATTTTCGGCAGGTGCCGTAATGTGATGCGCGTCGCCCGACATGCCGTAACCAACAACTTCAGCGTAAATCCTGGCGCCACGTTTCTTTGCGTGTTCCAGTTCTTCCAGAACAACAACACCGGCACCATCGCCCATGACAAAACCATCACGGTCCTTATCCCAGGGACGAGACGCTTTTTCGGGCGTGTCGTTATAGTGTGTGGAAAGCGCGCGTGCGGCGCAGAATCCAGCCATACCAATTCGGCTGATGGCGGACTCAGCCCCACCTGCGACCATTACATCGGCATCATCCAACATGATGATACGCGCAGCATCACCAATTGCATGGGTGCCGGTCGCGCAAGCCGTGACAACAGAATGATTAGGGCCCTTAAGGCCATGACGAATTGAAACATGACCGGAGATCAGGTTGATCAAACTGGCTGGGATGAAAAACGGGCTGACGCGGCGAATTTTACCTTCGTCGATGACCGTCGATGTTTTGGCGATTTCAGTAAGACCGCCAATACCCGAGCCGATCATTACACCGGTGCGCCAGCAATCTTCGTCTTCGGTCGGCAACCAGCCGGCATCCTGAACAGCTTGTTCAGCCGCACACAGGCCATAGATGATGAAATCATCCATGCGACGTTGGTCTTTCGACGACACCCAGTCTTCGGAATTAAACAACCCGTCGGCGGTATCGCCGTTGGGAACCTGTCCGGCAATTTTGGCCGGAAGGTCAGAAACATCAAAGGACTCGATCGCTCGAATTCCGGATTTACCGGCGATGATACGTTCCCAGTTACTCTGAATTCCGACACCCAGGGAATTTACGATCCCCATGCCAGTGACGACGACACGTCTCATCGCTCGACCCCATCCGTTTATCGATTACTCACTGAAACCAGCAGGCTCCAGACATGCCAACGGCAGGACGATTTGAGCGCCCCGCCGTACGCAATATGACGAAATTAGCTACTGGCGGAGGAAATAAAGTCGATGGCATCCTTGACCGTCATGATCTTTTCAGCCGCATCGTCTGGAATTTCACAACCGAATTCTTCTTCAAACGCCATAACAAGTTCAACCGTGTCCAGGCTGTCTGCGCCAAGATCATCAATAAAACTCGCGTTTTCGACCACTTTGTCCTCATCCACACCCAGGTGTTCCAGGACAATCTTTTTTACGCGATCGGCAACATCACTCATGGTTTGTATCCTCGACTTTAACAATGGTTATAAAAAATTCTTTGATCTTTAACCCTGACGGAACTACCCGAAGCCCGGAAAGGTGATTAAGACCGGCGTTAGGTAACACACTTTTCTAGCCTTGACCAGCACCCGAAATGCAGCTTTTTAATCCGCACCAATCGGCTTAAATCATCGCCATTCCGCCATTTACATGAACCGTCTGTCCGGTAACGTATGCGGCCTCTTCGCTGGCCAGATAAACAACTGCTGATGCGATCTCATCCGCCGTCCCCATACGCCCGGCCGGAACCGAACCAACAAGGCCCGCTTTCTGATCATCGGTCAGCACATCCGTCATCGCTGTTGTGATGAACCCTGGTGCCACACAGTTAACGGTGATACCGCGACTGGCGACTTCCTGGGCCAATGATTTTGACATGCCTATCATCCCGGCCTTGGACGCAGCGTAATTCGCCTGACCGGCATTACCGGTAACGCCGACAATTGAAGTGATCCCGATAATCCGCCCCCAACGCGCTTTCATCATGCCACGCAGGCAAGCCTTCGATAGGCGAAAAGCCGCAGACAGATTGACATCAAGAACAATTTGCCAATCTTCGTCCTTCATGCGCATGGCCAGAGTATCGCGTGTCAGCCCGGCATTATTGATAGCAATATCAATACCGCCCATTGCTTCGGTCGCATCTTTCACAAGCTGATCCGCACCTTCCGCACTGGATAGATCGGCAGGCACAACATGCGCACCACCACCCAGTTCTGATGCCAGCGCTTCAAGTGCATCAACCCGTGTGCCGGACAACGCGACCTCGGCCCCCTGGGCTTTCAACGCCGCCGCAATAGCCCCGCCAATGCCGCCGGATGCTCCGGTCACCAGCGCTTTTTTACCGCTTAGATCAAACATAATAATTGAGTTCCTTTTCGCTATCGGCCTAGCTGTTATAGGCCGCAATGTCGTCTGGTGAGCCAATGTTGCTGGATGACAAATCACGATCAATGCGCCGGGTCATGCCGGAAAGTACTTTGCCGTGTCCCATCTCCAGTAAGTTATCAACACCATTATCTTTCATAAACAGAACCGATTCGCGCCAGCGTACCCGCCCGCAAACCTGCTCAATCAATAACCGCCGCGCTTCATCAGCCGACGTCACCGCACCTGCCGTCATATTAGCGATCAGCGGCACGGCCGGGTCATTCATGGTCACTTGGGACAAAGCCTCCGCCATCACGTCAGCCGCTGGCTTCATCAAAGAACAATGGAACGGCGCGCTAACCGGCAACAGGACGGCCCGCTTGGCGCCACGTTCCTTGGCGATCTCGACCGCGCGTTCAACGGCTGCTTTCGATCCAGATACAACGACCTGGCCGGATGCGTTATCGTTGGCGAAATCACAAACCTCATCACCGGCTGCGTCAGCCGCAATCGCTTCCGCGTCTGCAGCTTCCAGTCCGAGCAGCGCCGCCATGGCCCCCTCGCCGACCGGAACCGATACCTGCATCGCCTTGCCACGTGTTTTCACTAACCTGGCCGCATCCGCTAACGAAAACGTCCCCGCCGCACAAAGCGCCGAATACTCGCCAAGCGAATGCCCGGCCACATATGCGGCCTCGAATGCCAGATCAAACCCGTACTCGGACTGCATCACACGAAGAACCGCAATGCTCGCCGTCAGCAATGCGGGCTGCGTGTTTTCCGTCAACACCAGTTCATCGTCGGGGCCTTCAAACATGATGGCCGACAATTTCTGGCCCAGGGCATCGTCCACTTCATCATAAACCGCACGGGCAGCTGGAAAGGCCTCAGCCAGTTCCTTACCCATGCCAACCGACTGGCTACCCTGACCCGGAAAAACAATGGCACGTGTCATCTAGGCGATCCTTTTATCTTATGGAAATCATACAATGAGTGATAGCCACAGGGCACGGGCTGTCAAGGTTTGAGGTGGCCTGTATATGGTCCTCATTGCAAAAACCTGCCGGACTCCCTACACTTGAGGTAAGGCAAATGCCTTACGGAGCACATTATGATTACGGCAAAGATATCATCAAAGAACCAGATCGGAGTGCCAAAGGCAGTGCGTCAGCATCTGGATGTTGGCAAGGGGGATGAACTGGTATTCGAAATCAAGGACGACCACATCGCCGTTCGCGCCCTCAAACCTATCGACGAGACGAAAGACGATCCCTTTACCCTGTTCGATGAATGGGACAGCGGGTTTGATCGGGACGCCTATGCTGACCTATGAAGTCGCCACCGCCCCCTACCCTTATACAAAACGCCCGATCGCCGCGCACCGCCCGTGTCTGATCATTGCAAGGCCGGAACAGGACGCAGGCCTCGCCTGGATCCTGATGATTACTTCCGCAGAAAACACCCCGCTGCCTGGCGACGTGATGATTGATGACCTCTCAGCCGCCGGCCTCAATGCGCCCTCCATCGTTCGCACTTCAAAAATTGCAACGCTGGAACTCAACGCACTCAGCATCATCGGCAACATCACCGACATCTGCGCCGAAAGAGTTAGCGCCGCCATTCACGGGCATATGTCGCATCGGGGCTGAGCGGTTTTCCGGGCAACCGGTATTTGCTCCATTCGTCCCCACATCGCCCCCATATCTCCAATATTGATTTCTGATAAAGACACCGCGTAAGTTTTGCGATGCTCCCCAGACGAATACCTTCTTAATGTTTTTACTTAGAAACAGGATCAGAATTTAATGTTATGCCTAGATCATCTGACGATTATTGCGCCCTCACTGGAGGAAGGTGTCGCGCATGTTCGTGAATGTCTCGATTTAGACTTACCCTATGGTCGCGCTCACCCGGAAATGGGGACGCATAATCACTTGTTACGACTAAACGCCAGTACATATCTGGAAGTCATAGCCGTCGATCCGACTGCCCCTGAACCATCGGGCCCGCGCTGGTTCGGATTTGATGATCCGGATGCCGTCCGCTCAGATTGGGCCGACGGCAATCGCCTCAGGGGATGGGTGGCGCGCACGGATACCATCGACAAGCTTCTCCAGAATTACGGAGATTTGTTTGGGGGTACAATCAAGATTGGCAGCCAGTCACGCTTTTCCTTATTGCCAGATGGCCGTTTGCCCCTGAACGGGGCATTGCCGTCCGTGATCGACAGAGCCGGATTACCAACGCGCTCCGCAGCAATGATAGACCATGGCGCAGAAATTACGGAATTCATACTCGAGCACCCCTCCGCGGCTGAAATCACGTCACTATTCGAAAAAATCGGGATCAAAAACGCACCGCACGTACAAAACGGCCCAAAGCTCCGCTACGTTGCGACGATTGACACGCCTGGGGGAAGCAAAAAACTATTTTGACCTCAAGGCTCGTCTCGAGCCGAGACGACCACAGCTTAGCCGCCCTTACTTAATTACAGGTCACCAGTAAAGCTAACTTCCACAACTCTTCACGAATCGTGGAAACTTCAGCACTTTATGAACCAGATTCCTGATCGCTATCCCGCGCCGGGAACAGCTTGGCGTTCACCTGCAATCCATACTGTTCGCTATACTCAGGTATCGGCAGGCTATCAAAGGAGAGATCGAACCCCTCGCCGGATCGTGACGGAAATGCGGAACCGATCTTATGCCAGTAAGTTTTCCCACTCTTTCGCGGGCGCGGAATGCAAATATCATATCGCTCAGCCATAACGTAAAAATCTCCCTGTTTGTGTTTGGTAATTGACAGTCAAATCCAGCGCGAATTGTCCCAAATTTCATCCGAGACGCAATGTCTTTGTGAGGGAATAGGAACCGGAAATATTGAGGCGGAATTCAGTTTACAGGCTTAATCGTCGTTATTGACTATCACGCCTAAACGAAATGGCATTCCGCCCGCACACAATGATGAATTAATACCCTTCAAGTGTAGATCATCACAGCCAGCTTGCGCTGCTGATCGTAATCTGTGACCTGACGCAGTTTCATAACATGTAGTTTTGTGGAACTTACGAACACCAACGCCAAAGGAACAGATCTTTGATAAATAGGCACGAAGCGAAACCGAATGCAGTAAGCAAGTTTGTTGGGAACTCCCTTATGGCGGTATTGGCCGCAATCGTGATCCTGGCAACGTCTCTACCTACAGCCCACGCCGACGACACCTATACCGTTCAAGAAATCACCTCAAAAGCCAAAGGGTTCTTTGGCGATACCACTGAGGGTTTGGCGAAGGCCATCGAAAAGGTGTTCAAGGAACATGGAAGACCAAACGCCTTCATTATCGGCGAAGAAGTGAGTGGCGCAATCGGGATTGGGTTGCGTTATGGCGACGGCATGCTCAACCGCAAAACGGCCAAGCCACGCAAGATCTACTGGCAAGGCCCATCCATCGGCTGGGACTTCGGTGGCAATGCGTCGAAGGTCTTCACCCTGATTTACAGCTTGAAATCCGATGACCAGCTCTTTCAGCGCTACCCAGGCGTCGATGGCAGCTTCTATGTTGTGGCCGGCGTTGGCGTCAGCTATCAGCAGTCCGGCGACGTCATTCTGGCCCCCATCCGCACCGGCGTCGGACTCCGTGCCGGAGCCAATGTTGGCTACCTGCACTACGGAACAGAGAAATCATGGTTACCGTTTTAAGCACATAACAGTTGGGAAAATATCTGCTCTCGCGCATAATAAAGCCACATTCGTGGGCTATATCAGGTTTACGCGGGAGGGCCTATCCGGCGGAATGTGATGATTTGGGGTTCGGTAATAATCTGAATTTATCTGAAAACATCTGAAATCATCTGAAATCATCTGTTTCTGGATGCGCTAACCCGTTTGCACAAAACGAAATATCCCGCTTGCAAGCCCCGGACTTCTCTGTATTATGCGCCGCCTTAAAGCTTCCTGCCGGGGTTGGCCCGGCTATGCCTGTAAATTCAGGTTGAGATAATCCGCAGGAAGGAGAAAAAGTTGGCTTTATATGAATGCGTGTTTATTGCACGCCAGGACATTTCCTCGACTCAGGTCGAAGGCCTTACCGAACAATTTGAATCTGTCATCACCGAAAACGGTGGCACCATCGCCAAGCGCGAATCCTGGGGCCTGCGTACGATGGCATACAAGATCAAAAAGAACCGCAAAGGCCATTACGTGCTTTTGAACATTGATGCCGCCGCCGATACCGTCCACGAGATGGAACGCCAGATGCGCATCAACGAAGACATTCTTCGCTACATGACGCTGGCCGTTGATGAGCACGAAGAAGGCCCGTCTGTAATCATGCGCAACAAAGATCGCGGCGACGAACGTCCGCGCGGTCGTGGACGCTTTGATCGTGACGACAATGCATCTTCCGAAGGTGACGCTAAACCCGAAGCACCCGCAGCCGTCGTTGCTGAAGAAGCTGCCCCAGAGGCAACCGAAGAAACAGGAGCTGAAGCATGAGTGCCGTAGAATCTGCACCTAGCCGCCTTTCTTTCTTCCGGCGTCGCAAGAACTGCCCGTTCACGGGTCCGAACGCGCCGAAGATCGATTACAAAGACACCAAGACTCTGGCCCGTTATACGTCAGAGCGCGGTAAAATTGTACCGAGCCGGATCACCGCCGTATCTGCGAAAAAACAGCGTGAACTCGCGAAAGCGATCAAACGTGCGCGGTTCCTGGCGCTAATGCCTTACGTGTTGTCGTAGGGAGCGGGCGAAAGTCCGGATACGCCATGCCCCGCGAAGCGTTGATCGTCATTATCGGCGGTCTGTTTAGCGCATTTGCCGCAATGGCATTTCTGGGCGGATCAGCATTTACGCTGATGTTTGTCTATCTCGCTCCAGTTCCGCTTTTACTGGTGGGATTGGGGATGGGCCCTCGGGCCGCAACAATGACCGCCGGGGTCGGGTTTTTCGCAACCGGATTGTTTGGCGGCGTTTTTGCGGCGGGTATATACGGGCTAGTACATGCCCTGCCCGCCTGGACGGTTACGCGGCTTGTTATGCTGCAACGTCCAGCGGAACCCGGTAAGGAGGATGAGACCGAATGGTATCCATTAGGTCCTGCCCTTGCCGCCCTGGCGCTGCTAAGTGGGGCATTTATCCTGCTGGCAGATTTAAACGCCGGGGAAACGGGACTGGACGGAATACTGAGTACCCATCTGGGTGAGGCATTCCAGACCATGCTCCCGGCGCTTGATGAAGCCGGACGTGAACATGTGATCAATACGATCATTCCGTTCTTCCCGGGTGTCGTCGGTGCAAGCTGGGTGATTATGACGGTGGTAAACGCCGCAATCGCTCAGGGGGTTCTGGTCCGGTTGGGCTGGAATCTCAGGCCCAGCCCCGCATATGCGGAGCTCGAGCTGCCCCATTGGGTATCCTGGCCGCTGGTGGTTTCTGCCGGTTTGGCGTTAAGCGGATCGATGATGGGGATGGAAGGGTTAGGGTATATTGGTCGAAACATCACCATGGTGTTCGCCATTCCTTATTTCTTCCTTGGGTTAGCGGTGATTCACACCCTGGCCCGCCGGGTATCGTTCGCTGGAAGCGTACTGGTGATGCTTTATCTGGTAGTGTTGATCTCCGGCTGGGCGGCAGTTGTCGTTGCCGGGGTGGGCGTAACCGAACAATGGATTGGCCTTCGCGGCAGATCTGGCGACAAAGATTCCGGGCAACCACCTGGTGAGGACGATGCCGGATAATTCTGGCGGGGACGAAATGAGAATTTAGCTGCCGTTTATTGGCGCAATGCCCGAGAGGGCCAGAGTTAGGTATCTAGGAGAAGAAGCATGCAAGTAATCCTGATGGAACGCATCGAAAAGCTGGGTCAGATGGGTGACCAAGTTAATGTCAAACCGGGCTACGCTCGGAATTTTCTGCTGCCAAAAGGCAAAGCGGTTCGGGCAACAAATTCAAACAAGGAGCGTTTCGAGAAAGATCGCGCCCAGCTTGAAGCCGAAAACCTTAAACTCAAAAGCGAAGCAGAAGCAGTTGCTGGCAAAATGGATGGCGTCAAAATCATCCTCGTTCGTCAGGCTGGAGACGGCGGCCAGTTGTACGGCTCAGTCAATGCCCGCGACGTTGCCGACACCCTGAAAGAAGACGGCTTCACGGTTGGGCGCAACCAGGTTCGCCTTGATCAGCCGATTAAGACCCTTGGCCTGCACAGCGTTCTGGTTTCCCTTCACCCGGAAGTCTCCGTCAGCATCACCGCTAACGTTGCACGCTCGGTCGAGGAAGCGGAAATTCAGGAATCAACTGGTGGTGCCATCCTCTCAACTGCCCAGCAGGAAGAACAGGCCCGCGCTGAAGAAGCCGCTAACGAAGCTGTTCTTGAGCAGGCTGAAGTCATGTTCGACGAAGGCGTCGAAGTGGTTGTTGAAGAAACCGCTAACGAAGCTGTTCTTGAGCAGGCTGAAGTCATGTTCGACGAAGGCGTCGAAGTGGTTGTTGAAGAAACCGCTGAAAATGTTTCTGAAGTAGCTGTTGAAACCGAAGCAGCAGAAGAAGAAACGTCTGAAGAAGAAACCAAGAGCGAATAATTTCACCAACTTCATTCTTCAAAAAGAATTACGGCGCGCCTTCGGGTGCGCCGTTTTTGTTTGTGCAGCTCTCATTTTTAATTTGGCAACAGCTTTTTTTATAAACTTCTTCGTCTTGTCCCCGCTATCCACACCTTTCCAGATATCAGTGCACCCCGATCATCATTATGGTCTCCGCCATGCCCACAACACTTCCCCCAGATACAGAAGACGTAGCTAACGCGATCCCCAGTGATGATCTTTCTGGCTACGAACATATGGATTACGCTACAGAGGCCAGTAGTTCTCAGAGCGACACATCCACAGCTTTACGCTCCATGCCCCATAACCTGGAAGCGGAAAAAGGGCTGTTGGGCGCTATCTTGCTCAACAACCGGGCGCACGAAAAAGTTTCCGAATACCTGCGCCCCGAACATTTCGCCTATGAACGCCATGGCAAGATTTATGAAGCCATAACCAAACTGGTCGAACGCGGGCAGATCGCCGACGGGATCACGTTACAGCGGTTTTTCGAACACGACCAGAGCCTTGCCGAAATCGGTGGCCCAGCCTATCTCGCCGAACTTGCGGGAGCGGCGGCCAGTGTTATCAACGCCGGTGAATATGGTCGCATTGTTTATGATCTGCACTTGAAGCGTGAGTTGATCAATCTTGGGGAAGATATGGTCAACCGCGCCTACGGCGGCGAGATTGATGAAATTGCCTCCAAACAGATCGAAGCTGCAGAACAGAACCTATATGACCTCGCTACATCGGGTGACTACGAAGGCGGGTTCGTCGACTTTAAGGCCGCCGTTGTTGAAGCGATTAGCCTGGCTGACGCGGCCCATCGCCGGGAAGGTGGTCTGGCCGGGGTCAGCACAGGGTTTCGCGACATCAATACGCTTTTGGGTGGCCTGCACCCATCCGATCTGGTCATCCTTGCCGGTCGCCCGAGTATGGGAAAGACGGCGCTGGTCACCAACATCGCCTTTAACGCGGCCAAGGATTATCACGAAACGAACGGAGAAGAAGGTGCCGTCGTCGGCTTCTTCTCGCTGGAAATGTCAGCCGAGCAATTGGCCGGACGTATTCTGTCGGAACAGTCCAACATTCCATCCGACAAGATGCGCAAAGGCCTTCTGACGAATGACGAGTTTACCATGCTCGCCAACTGCGCTTCGATGTTACACCAGATTCCGATTTTTATTGATGACACGCCAGCCATGACCGTCAGTGCACTTCGCACCCGCGCGCGCCGACTGAAACGCCAACACGGTCTTGGGCTCATTGTAGTGGATTATCTTCAGCTGATCGCGGGAAGCGGTAATTCAAGAGACGGTCGTGTGCAGGAAGTTTCTGAAATTACCCGAGGCCTGAAGACGCTCGCGAAGGAGTTAAATGTACCCGTGATTGCCCTGTCGCAGCTGTCGCGTAACGTCGAGAGCCGGGACCCACCCCGCCCGCAGTTGTCAGATTTGCGTGAATCAGGTTCCATTGAGCAAGACGCCGACGTCGTCAGCTTCATCTACCGCGAAGAATATTATATGGAGCGGAAAAAGCCCGGGCGCCGCCCAGAAGAAGACGAAGGTAAGTATTTCGAACGCGAAGCCAAATGGGAAGAAGCGCTGAGCGATATCAAAAACATCGCCGACTTTATCGTCGCCAAACAGCGTCACGGCCCGATTGGTGACGTCAAACTCCAGTTCACTGGCGAATTCACCCGCTTCGGCGATCTGGATATGTATCACAATGACTAACATTTGGTTCTGAAAACCCGGAGATGAAACAATGGCGACCCAGGACGCATTAGGTTCAGCATTCCGCGCTCTCCACGAGCAACCAAATGTTTTCATCATCCCAAACCCCTGGGACATCGGCTCGGCACGCATGCTGGAAGGGCTCGGGTTTGATGCCCTGGCAACGACAAGTTCCGGCTTTGCCCATGCGGTCGGTCGTGACGATGGCGAAGTTACGCTTGATGAAACGATTGAGCATTGTCGCCAACTCGCCGAGGCGACGAACATCCCCATCAGTGCAGATCTGGAAAACTGCTTTGGGGATAGCCCTGAAGAGGTTGCAACCTGCATTCGGCGTGTCGCGGAAACAGGAATTGTTGGTGGCTCAGTCGAGGACTTTAGCAATGACCCGGCAAACCCCATCTATGATTTCAATCTTTCTGTTGAGCGCGTTACGGCCGCTGTGGAAGCGGCAAGAAATCTGCCGTTCCCTTTCACTTTGACCGCCCGGGCGGAAAATCTGCTCCGCGTTGATCGTGACATCGACAACACAATCCGTCGCCTGCAAGCTTATGAAGCAGCGGGGGCAGATGTTTTATACGCACCCGCCCTGAAAACTCTTGATGAAGTCCGTCTGATTTCTTCATCGGTAAGCAAACCCATCAACGTACTCGCCGCATCCCTGAAAGAATACTCCGTAGATGAACTTGGTGAAGCAGGGGCAACTCGCATCAGTATCGGCGGCGCACTGGCCCGCTTGATGGTCAGTATCCTGATCAAGACAGTAGGTGAAATGCGGGACAACGGGACGTTCACCTGGTTATCTGACATTGCACCGAATACTGAAATTCACCAGATCATGAATAGGTCGGCCCCGAAGACTTGAAAGCCGGACAAGAATATATCAATGCCCCGCCCACCAAAACTCGATCACACAGTAATCAACGTTCACTATCAAATGGAACCAGCCGAGAACATTTTCAGAAACCTCGGCTTTCATTTGACGGAGCGCGGGCATCATTCGCTGGGCTCGATCAATCATCTGATGATGTTTGGCACGGATTATTTGGAACTGGTCGGCATGCCAACTGAAACGAAAGACCGCGGACCGGGACGCCCGGAAATCACGAACGCCCCGATTGGTATTAACGGTCTAGTTTTCAAAACCAATGATGTGGATGAAACCTACGCCCACCTGCAGCAGCTCGGCATGGCTGGCGATCCACCGAAATCTTTCTCTAGACCCGTCGATTTGCCCGGTGGTGCCCGTGACGCCTGCTTTCGTACGGTAACAGTCAGAGGCGACGTCTTGCCCGGCGGCAGAGTCTATTTCTGTGAACACGGCACCCCCGATCTGGTCTGGCGCACGGAATATCAACGCCATGATAATGGCGCGATGAGTATGCCCGAATTCGTCATCGCATCTGAAAATCACGAGCGCGAAGCTGAAGACTTTGCAAAACTGCTTTATTCCGATGTCGAGGGAGAAGGTGAACAGCTCTGTGTCAAAGTAGATGGTGCAAAAATCACCCTGCTTTCACCTTCTGCCTACCAGACCCGATACGACGACCCCGTGTCTCCATTGGGATCACGTTCATCCATTTTTGGCGCCATCGTGATTCAGACTACAAATCTGGATACCATTCGAAGGTTGGCGGAAGACGCCGGGCTACTGATAATTGATGGCCATGATCAATTGGCTCTGCGAGAGCCTTCCCTGGATTGCGTGCTTGAGTTTATTTGTTGAACAACGACATATCGCTTAACATAAACTACGCCTTTTGGGCATTTTCGAGATTATTTGTCCTTGCGCCCATCCGCGCCCTCATTGCCAATGCGAATGCCACACTACCTTGAGGCGGAGTTTCAGACTCGACATTTTTGCCCACCCTATTACAATTATAGATATTAAATTAAAATCGTTTTTCAAGTAAACTGATAAGGGGAGGAAGTAAGATGCCCAATTATCTGGAGACCGCAAAGCTTGATTTTCACGGCATGGAAGAACGGCGCTGGACTGGCCCAAGGTTACGCAACGCCACTATAGTTGGCCACACGACAACATCCTCCACCAGACTGTGGGTACGTACCAGGAAAGAGGGAAAATACCATCTTATCCTTTGCGAGAATAGGCTTACCCTTGATGATCTGGAAATCGGCAATAAGAACGCCAATGAATATATCGAACACCTAGGTGACAACGTTATTTACACCCATATGCATAATTTTCGGAATGCCACTGATCGGACTCATGTTTTTGATATAGATACCCTGTCGGTTGGCACACGGTATTATTATTATGTCATTTCGAACCGTGTATCGGAAGACGACAGGGTGATAATTGGCCGTCAGGTCCTCCACTCGTTTAAAACCATTTCCAGCGATATCAGCAGCCTCGTTTTCGGCCTGTACAGCTGCCACGATCCCCACAAAAATAATTCCGACACCTTGCCCTGGAAACGTATGTATTCAGTGCTGGAGGAACAGGAGGCCGACTTTGTCATCGGAGGGGGGGATCAGGTATACGTCGATAAATCAGAAACCGATATCTGGAAGTGGCTTACAAAAATTAAGAAAGACCTGCTAAAAAAAACCAAACCCGAAATTTATAAGATTATGCAGTCCTGGTATCAGGATGTGTACCGGGGTTACTGGGGATTTCCAGATGTACGTCGGGTGCATCGATCGTTCCCGAATTACATGATCTGGGATGACCATGAGATCATGGATGGCTGGGGTTCACGAACCCGGAGCGAATTATCAAACGAAATAGACACGTGGTATGAATGGGAAATCCCGAAAGACAACCTTATGCTTGCCGACACCATGTTCGAAGCGGCCAAGACTGTATACGGTCAGTATCAGCACGGACATAACCCACCTACTGCAAAGGGTGTGTTCGATTTTCAGCTCGTTCAAAAGCATTCCGAGCTCTATTTCATGGATATGAGGGGAAAAAGAGAGTTTGACGAAGAACGCCTCAGACAAAGAGACGGGTCTAGCGCAACGGACCGGGTGCTTGGAAAACACCAACTTGCACGACTGCTGGATTGGCTGAACAAAATTTCAGCCGGCACCAGAATTATCTACATCGTGTCACCTGTTCCTGTTGTTCATTGGACAGGCTTTGTTGTGAACACAGCAGATGTGCTTGGTATCAAAGACGACCTCAGGGACGAATGGGATCATGAAACCAACCACATTGAACGAAACAAAATTCTGGATGCCGTTTTCAAGGTTTCCGATGAAAAGGGAATCCCGGTCGCATTCCTGTCGGGAGATGTGCATATGAGCGCGGCGTATCGCCTCATGAATAATAACTACCGCAAAGCCAGGGTTTTTCAGATCACTTCCAGCCCAATAACACGGCCACCTGCACCGAAAATTGCTAGTATTATTCTGAGTGATGCAGGATACCTTAAGACCGGTAATGTTTTCTCTGACTACCAATACAAGCGGCTCGGCAAGTTTCATTCTCGAAATTTTTGTGTTCTAAATTCCCAAGTATCGGATAAAGGCTATCTGACCGTAGATGTAACGTTCCATGGCGAGGCCGAGGATCGCAATGAGGCTCGAGAAAAACAAATTATACTTATCTAACACTCACCAACGTGGCATATGTATATGATCGTATCGGGCTGGATTCAAAAAATCTCGATTGATCCTCTGCCACGTGGCGGTTAAACAGGATGGGTGATGAATACCTCGCCCTACCCTCCGATCCCCCTTGCCCATGCGGGCGCTGTTTTGAGCGTCGATCTTGACGCAATTCGAACCAATTTCCGTGAATTGGTGCTTCGCCTTGGCAATGCCGAGTGCGGGGCGGTGGTCAAGGCAAACTCATACGGCATGGGCACGGAACAGGTTGCGCCGGTTCTTTGGAACGCCGGATGCCGTGAGTTTTTTGTTGCCCATATCGAAGAAGGGTTACGCCTACGCGCTATTCTTGCGGAAGCACGAATCCATATCCTGAACGGGATGTATCAAGGTGCGGAGGAGACTTATCGCGAGCACCATATGATTCCGGTGATTGGCAGCTTGCAAGAAGCTGCGGTATGGAAGGCGTTTTGCGGGGAAAATCCACTCCCCTGCGATCTGCACGTGGATACCGGGATGTTGCGTCTGGGATTATCGCCAGCTGAAATGACACAGGTGACGGAGAACCCTGACCTGGTCGCGGGCCTGGACATTCAAAATGTGATCAGCCATCTGGCTTCCGCCGATGAGGCAGGTTCTCCGCAGAATGCCCAGCAACTGGCGGCCTATCGGCGGGTCAGGGAAATCATCCCACAGGGACGTGCCTCGTTTTGTAATTCGTCAGGTATTTTCCTGGGATCCGAATTTCATCACGATCTGGTGCGTCCAGGCTTCGCACTTTATGGCGGAAACCCCACGCCTGGAAAAGACAACCCGATGAACGGCGTAATCACGCTCAAGGCACGTATTGTTCAGGTTCGTGATGCTGATGTGCCGGAAACCGTAGGATATGGCGCCACTCATGCCCTGAAAGGCCGGTCCCGGGTTGCTACGGTTCCGGTTGGCTACGCCGACGGCTTGCTGCGCTCCCTTTCCAGCAAAACCTGCGGCTATATTGGTGAACATCGCGTTCCATTGATCGGTCGGGTATCCATGGACCTGATTACCTTTGATGTCACCGATGTCCCGGAGCAAGACTGTGCACCCGGAAAATGGATTGAGATGATCGGGCCGAAACATAGCATTGATGATCTGGCCCGGGACGGCGATACTATCGGTTATGAGATCCTGACCTCACTGGGCAGGCGTTACCACCGTATATATACAGGTGGAGCAAAATGACATTGGGGATTTGTGAATGAATTTTCTGCAAACCGTGGGCCGGGTGTTTCTCGCTTTCCTGGCCACCGCCGGACGGCTCAGCATGTTTACGACAAGCGCCGTCAGCCATTGCCTGCGCCCGCCGTTTTATTATCGCATCATCCTCAAGCAAATGATCGAGATAGGCTATTATTCGCTTCCCGTGGTTGGTCTCACCGCTGTGTTCGCAGGTATGGTGCTGGCATTGCAGAGTTACACTGGGTTCGCACGGTTTTCTGCCGAAGGCGCGATTGCCAATGTGGTTGTTCTCTCAATCACCCGTGAACTTGGGCCGGTGTTGGCGGGTCTGATGGTCGCTGGGCGCATTGGGGCAGCGATGGCAGCAGAAATTGGCACCATGCGGGTAACTGAGCAAGTCGATGCACTGACCACACTTTCCACCAACCCCATGAAATATTTGGTCGCACCGCGCTTGATCGCCGGGTTGACCATGATGCCGGTTCTGGTTTTTATCGCCGATATCATTGGTGTCTTCGGTGGGTATCTGGTGGCTGTTTACAAGCTCGGTTTCAACGCGTCCAACTACCTACAAAATACTTGGAATTTTCTTGAAGCGGATGACGTCATATCCGGCTTGGTGAAGGCTTCCGTGTTCGGGTTCATCGTGACCTTAATGGGCTGCTATCATGGTTACAATTCGAAAGGCGGTGCGCAGGGCGTTGGCATGGCGACAACAAACGCGGTGGTTTCAGCCTCGATTCTGATTCTCTGCTTCGATTACATCCTGACCGAAATCTTCTTTGCGAAGTAAGCAGTGATGTCAGAAACAACCCCTTTCATCCCGGCTCACGAAGCGCCAAAAATCCGCCTGTCCGGCGTAAAAAAGGCGTTTGGCAAGAAGGTTGTCCTGAATGGTGTTGATCTGGATGTGGGAGTTGGTGAATCACTGGTCATCATTGGCGGATCAGGCACCGGAAAATCGGTCACCATCAAATGCATTCAGGGGCTTTTGACGCCGGATGAGGGCAGCATCGAAATTGATGGCGAGAACGTCGTCGGCATGAATGAAGGCAATCGCGAGCGGGTCAACAAACAGGTTGGCATGCTTTTTCAGGCTGCGGCCCTTTTTGACAGCCTGCCGGTTTGGGAAAACGTTGCCTTTGGTTTGCTGGCCGAGCGCAAAGTGACGCGAAAACAAGCACGGGAACTGGCCGTTGAAAAGCTTGCCTTGGTCGGGCTTGGGACCAAGCTGATTGATGTCTCTCCTGCAGATTTGTCAGGTGGCATGCAAAAACGTGTGGGTCTCGCCCGCGCCATTGCCGCCGATCCTGAGATCATCTTTTTTGATGAACCTACAACCGGGCTTGATCCGATCACCGCAGATATCATCAATGAACTTATTGTTGCCGTGAACCAGAAGATCGGCGCGACTGCGATGACCATTACTCATGATATGCAGTCCGCCAAGAAAATCGGTGACCGTATTGCCATGCTTTATGACGGTAAAATCATCTGGGCAGGATCGCCAAATGAAGTCGATAAATCCGGTAATCCTTATCTTGATCAGTTCATCAACGGGCGAACAGACGGCCCGATCAAAATGGCACTTCGGGCGTAAGAAACTGCCATGAAACTGCTAGGCCTTTTCTTGATCCTGCTGGCGATAATGTTCCCTGCCTACTGGTTCTTTGGTTTAGTGCCGCGCTATCCGGATGCTGCGCTTTTCAGCCAGTATCTTGGGGCAACGGCATTGGTTTCGATGGGTATCGGGCAATTCCTGATTACCCGCCTGCCCGGACTGGAATCGGTTTTCGGCGGCCAGGACCGGATTTATGTTTTGCACAAATGGCTGGCCGTATTTGCATTGGTCTGCCTCGGGCTACACGATATCATTGATGCTGAAATTGACGGACTTGGCCGCGAAACCCTTATTGCAGATATTGCTGAAGACGTGGGTGAGATTGCCTATTACGGGCTCCTCATACTGGGGATCGTGACGATAACGACTTTCATTCCCTATCACCTCTGGCGCTGGTCCCATAAGTTCGTCGGCGCGTTTTTCGCCCTTGGTGCATTTCACTTCATCTTCATTCTAAAACCTTTCAGCCTGGACGATTTACTTGGGATGTATGTACTTGCATTCTGCATTCTCGGCCTTGTTTCTTACGTCTACATGATCGTGTTTTACGCTGTTGTTCCCGGCCCCGAAAAATACGAAGTTACGAAAATCATACGACATACGGATATTGCCGAGATTACGCTCAAACCATTAGGGCGCGGTGTCCGCCACCGTGCCGGGCAATTCGCCTTTATTGGGTTCGAAGCGCCTGATCTTTCTGAAATACACCCCTACACCATCAGCGCTGCCGCAAGTAAAACCCGCGAGCTCAGCTTTGCAATCAAGGCGGCTGGACCGTTTACTGATAACCTTGTCCGGTCGCTTCAGGTCGGTGTATCCGCAAGCGTCCATGGTGCGTTCGGGCGTTTTTTGAAAGAACGGTCAAAATCACCTCAGATCTGGATTGCAGGTGGCATTGGCGTTACCCCGTTTCTGTCGTGGCTGAGAAACAACAATATGGCGGACCACGCCCCGATTGAATTTTTCTACTGCGTGCGGGGACAAAGCGAAACACCGTTCATCGCAGAATTGAAAGAAATTGCGGATGCAATCCCAGCCCTGTCTTTCCACCTTGTTGATTCCGCATCAGATGGCCGATTGGACGCTGAGAAGATCACAAAGGCCGTAAGGTTTAGCCCCTCAAAAGCCCATGTCTATTTCTGTGGCCCTGAGCGTATGGGCGATATGATCCGCACCGAGTTGATATCATCCGGCCTTCCCGGTTCCCACTTTCACCGCGAAGCGTTCGAAATCCGTTCTGGCATCAACGTCCTGCATACCATCAAATGGATCAAGAACCTGTTTGGCTGAACACTCAGTGTTTCTTCCATTATTGTCCTGTGCGCTCGAACACAGACATTACCAGCAATCCTGTGCAAATATTAACGAATCGCAGGTATTGCTTGCTCTACCAAAACCCAATGCGATCAAGGTTGGGGGACCTGACATGGTTTTAAGTACTGTTATTGCAATTTTAGCATTTATCGTTGCCGCGGCAGCGCTGTGGATTGTTGACAGGATCAGCAGCAATGTCATGCGCCAAAGCCAGGAAGCCCTTAATGATCACGCTGTCGCAATCCAACGCCTGACCAATTCACATGATGATGAAGTAACTAGGCTGAAAAGACATATCAAGCTGATCGATATGGAACTCCAGAGTTACCGCCAAGAATTCAGAGGAATGCTGAACGACCAATCGAAGGAAATTCGTGATTTAACGGCGTTCAAAAATGAATTTGGACATCCGAGAAAGGATCGGTCAAATTCGGCCGGATAATGTTCGATTATGAAAAACCGATATGCTTTGCATACGGTTTAAACCATTTATGCATACGATTTTAAACCTTCTATTCTTTGTTGAACAAACATCTAGACAGTCCTCGATTGGTTGAATATGAATCGTAGACAACAAGGCTGAACAACAGCCACGAAACTTCAATTTCATAAAATTGTCTCAATTTAGTTCTCTTGTGTGAAAACCGTATGTTGCAGTTCCGGCGGCGCATGTTGTGACGTCATGGACGAACTTCGGTCTTAATGTTTGGGGGAACATGAGACTATGGCAATTTCAATTGGGTTAGCCTTACTCGCATTGGCAGTCGCGTTGGCAGCGCTGTGGACAACAAACGAGATTACTGCCCGCGTGATCCGACACACCAGTGAAATGATCAACGACCATGCAGTTGCAATACAGCGGCAATCCAACAAACTGAACAGCGATATACTCCAGATCAAAAAACTGGTTAACACGTTCGATACAAGAATTGACCAGCATCGCCACGATATTGAAAGCAAAGCAAAGTCCCAGGCTGAAAAAATGAATCTGTTAGTTCAAAAAATTGCCAACCTGGAAAAAAACCTTGAACAAAGGGACAAGGAAGACAGGGAAAACAAAAAAAACAAACGACGGGCATAGTTTTGAGGGCATGATATGTCGGGTATGCGAATCCACCCTTCAGAACTTTCAGAAATATTCGTTTGCAAGCAACAAATATGAAAGTGCACCTATCTAACCCCCCCGAATTAAAACGAAAATCCTGACGGGTTGTGCGGGGCTACGGTTTCCTCTAATCCAAAGAAGAATTAACGGAGTTATTTCTGACATTGGCCCGCAAACAAACCAGTTACGTTTGTCAGGATTGTGGTGCATCTCAACCCAAGTGGGCGGGACGCTGTGATACCTGTGGCGCGTGGAACTCCTTTGCGGAAGAAATCGCGCCGGAAGCAACACCGAAAGGCCTGAGTTCTAAAAAGGGCCGTAAGATCGACTTCGTTCCTCTTAAAGGTACTGAAGCGCAACCACCAAGGCGGATATCAAACATTGCTGAATTTGACCGGGCGACTGGTGGTGGGCTGGTTCCAGGATCAGCGATTCTTGTCGGTGGCGACCCCGGAATCGGTAAATCGACACTAATGATGCAGGTGACCGCGGCCCTGTCCGCAAGCTTCAAATGCGTCTATATCTCGGGTGAGGAAGCGATTGACCAGCTTCGCCTGCGCGCTTCAAGATTGGGACTGTCTGACGCGCCCGTCGGGCTGGCGGCCGCAACATCGGTACGCAACATCATATCAACCATGGATGACAGCGACGCGCCTAACGTGGTGATCATTGATTCAATCCAGTGTATGTACGTCGATAACCTGGATTCCGCGCCGGGCACGGTCGCGCAGGTCCGAACATCTGCTCAAGAACTGATCCGCCTCGCTAAACGGCGTGGTTTTGCACTTATTCTGGTCGGCCATGTGACCAAGGAAGGGATGATTGCCGGGCCACGGGTATTGGAACATATCGTCGATACGGTGCTTTATTTCGAAGGGGACCGCAGCCATCAGTTCAGAATTTTGCGCGCCGTCAAAAACCGCTTTGGTCCGGCAGATGAAATTGGTGTGTTTGAGATGACGGAACGGGGCCTGGCTGAAGTTTCCAACCCATCAGCCCTGTTTTTGGCCGAACATGATGAAGAAGTCAGCGGTGCCAGCGTATTTGCCGGCATGGAAGGCACCCGCCCCGTACTGGTCGAAATTCAGTCCCTGATTGCACCATCCTCACAAGCAACACCAAGGCGCGCTGTTGTTGGCTGGGACACCAGTCGACTGGCGATGATCATGGCGGTTATGGAAGCGCGCTGCGGGCTTGCACTGGCCGGGTCCGAGGTGTACCTAAACGTCGCTGGCGGCCTGAAGATATCAGAACCAGCAGCCGACTTGGCCGTGGCATCTGCATTGATGTCATCGTTAAGTGGTACACCGGTTACGTCAGAGACTGTAATTTTTGGCGAGATCGGTTTATCGGGGGAGGTTCGCGCCGTATCACAAACGGAAGCGCGCCTGAAGGAAGCAGAGAAACTGGGGTTCACGCGGGCGATTGTCCCGGCATTTCGAAAGAAGGACGCAGGTGGCGTCCGGTATGGCGGTAATATGAAGATTAAGGAGATCAAGCATTTGGATGATCTTCTGGTTCTTTTCCCGGAAACCCCCGGAACGCGATGAGCTGACGCAGAATGGATGATCTGAACTCCTTTCCTATCAATATTTTCGACATCGCCGTTATCGGCGTGTTGTTGATCTCGGCGTTATTCGCCTATGCCAGGGGGTTCGTGCACGAGGTTCTATCCGTCGGCGGCTGGATTGGCGCGATTTTCGCGACTTTTTATGGCTTCCCTTACGTCAAACCCTACGCCCACGACCTGGTGTTGGAGTCTGCCCAGGAAGAACCTTCCGCCGCTATTTTACTTGCCGTTGATTTTTCAGCAGGTCTGGTCCTATTCGTGCTGTCCCTGGTCATACTCTCATACCTGACACGAAGCATTTCACGAAAAGTTCAAAGCAGTGCGCTAAACGCCCTTGATCGTGCGCTCGGGTTTCTGTTTGGCCTGGTTCGTGGGGCTGTGGTCGTCTGTCTGGCCTTCATTGGCCTCGAACTGGTCCTGCCACAGGATGATCATCCGGAATGGCTGACGAACGCGAAATCCATGGAATTAGTCCGTCCAGGGGCTGCAAAACTGCGCACCTTCCTCCCCGATCAGGAAGGCACGGACCCAGTTGCCAAGGCAGCCGAGAAAGCCCGGGAGCGGACCCAGAATTTATTAGGTGCATCAAAGGCAGTTCGCGATATTATCTCGCCGCAGCCAAAGAGTGAAACGACGACCAAAGAAGGCTCATACGGCCAGAAAGAACGTCAGGATATGGAACGATTGATTGACACCAATCAGCCGCCAAATTAACCCCAAGATTAACCCACGACGCTGAGGAACATTCGCGCCATGGCAACTGCTCACAACGTCCCACCGCTCCCTTTCCATTCCCCGAATGAGGCTGCGTCTTTCGAAGAGGACCTAAGCCCCAGGGAAGAATGCGGATTATTCGGTATATACGGGCATCCCGATGCCGCGACTCATACAGCGCTCGGCCTCCATGCGCTCCAACACCGTGGGCAGGAAGCCGCCGGTATTGTTGCTTATGATGGTGAACAGTTCCATTCGCATCGTGCAATCGGGCTGGTCGGCGATCATTTCAGTTCCATGAAAACCATGGATAGACTGGCCGGATCGAACGCCATTGGACATGTGCGCTATTCAACTTCCGGCGACTCCGTCATCCGTAACGTTCAGCCACTGTTTGCCGAGTTCAAATTCGGCGGTTTTGCTGTCGCACATAACGGCAATCTGACCAATGCCTTGAAACTGCGTAGGGAACTGGTTGATCGGGGCTGCCTGTTTCAGTCGACAAGTGATTCAGAAACCATTATCCATCTGGTTGCCAGAAGTGAATTCGGTCGCGTCCTTGATCGCCTGATTGATGCCGTCAGCCATATTGAAGGTGCCTATTCCCTGGTTGCCTTAAGTCAGAAAAAACTGATTGGACTGCGTGATCCTTATGGTGTCCGGCCATTGGTTATCGGCAAATTCGGTGACAGTTATATTTTGACATCGGAAACTTGTGCGCTTGATATTATTGGGGCTGAATTTGTTCGCGATGTTGAACCCGGTGAAATCGTCGTCATTGATGAAACCGGCCTGCAAAGCATCAAGCCTTTCGCCAAAAAACCCAACCGCTTTTGCATTTTTGAATACATTTACTTTGCTCGCCCCGACAGCAACGTCGAAGGCAAAAACGTTTATAATATCCGCAAGGAAATTGGTGCCGAACTGGCACGCGAAACCGACCTTGAAGCCGACGTCATTGTCCCGGTGCCGGATTCCGGCGTACCTGCTGCCATCGGATATGCGGAACAATCCGGAATCCCCTTCGAGCTTGGAATTATCCGAAACCATTACGTCGGGCGGACATTTATTGAGCCGACCGATCAAATCCGTAACCTGGGTGTGCGACTAAAACACAACGCCAATGCTGGCCAGCTTAAAGGCAAACGCGTGGTGCTGATTGATGATTCGATTGTGCGCGGAACAACGTCCGTCAAGATTGTTGAAATGGTCAGGAATGCTGGTGCCAAAGAAGTCCATATGCGCATCTCCAGCCCGCCGATCAACGGGTCCTGCTTTTACGGGATCGATACGCCTGAGCGGGACGCCCTGCTGGCGGCGCGCATGGATATTGAGGAAATGACCAAATACATCGGCGTCGACAGCCTTGCTTATATCTCAGATGATGGCCTGTACCGCGCTGTTGGCGAAGCGGGCCGAAACAAAGATTGCCCGCAATATTGCGATGCCTGCTTTACCGGAGACTATCCGATTCGTCTGACTGACAATGAAGAAGAGCCGAAACCAGGCCTTCTGTCATTGCTGGATGACTCAGCTTGAGCAGTCCATCGAACCGTCTAGAAGGCCGCGTCGCCCTGATTACGGGCGCATCGCGTGGAATCGGTCGCGCTGTCGCTAAACGTTTCGCCAACGAAGGCGCGCATGTCATTCTTGTCGCCACAACAACAGGTGCACTAGAGGAAATCGATGACGAGATTTTCATTGAAACCGGCAATCACGCAACGCTGGTCCCCCTCGACCTGACCGATTTTGGTGGAATTGATCACCTTGGCAAAGCCATTTATGAGCGCCACGGACATCTCGACATCCTGATCGGCAACGCAGGCGTATTGGGCTCGCTGACACCCATGGGACACTTAAAGCCCGAAATCTGGGATCAGGTGATGGCCGTCAACCTGACTGCCAACTGGCGATTGTTACGTAGTATGGATCCCCTGCTCCAGCAATCTGATGCCGGGCGTGCGACTTTTGTCACCAGCACCGTCGGCAATCAACCCCGCGCCTACTGGAGCGCCTATTCGGTATCCAAGGCCGGTCTTGAAATGATGACCAAAATCTATGCCCAGGAAGTTGCCAATACATCGGTTCGCGCCAACCTGATCAACCCTGGTGCCACCCGAACCGCCATGCGCGCCCAGGCCATGCCTGGGGAAGACCCAGACACAATAAAATCACCTGACGCCATAGCAGAAATCTTCCTCCGAATGTCTGAACCTGCCTGGGACGCCAATGGGGTGATGGTGGACGAAGATGGGAAAATTGTGGGCTGACATTCACGCTTTCAGATTGCACCGACCGTCTACCCCTCAACGGTTTTTCATAAAACCACCCCAAAAAATCAAGTCAATTGGATCCATCCCCCCTCATCTCATTAGCTGACCAAGTGAGCACAATAACGATGTTGTTTTTCTACCGCTTTTGACCGTTTTTGTGTTTCCTCTTCTAAAAACCTCTTATAAGCTGTCTCAATTGGCATCGCTTTGCCAGAGAGGTATCAACAGCCTATCATGGGGTTTGGCATTATGCGGTTGGGGGACCACCGCATCGGATTATCGGGGGACATCATAAATGAAACTCAGTAAAGACATCAGATTATTTCGGCGCACGCGGGCGCTGGAAGGTGAGATAGATAAATTCCTGGATTTGATGTCCGAAGGCGGCATGTTGTTTAAACATGCTGTTCACGTCTACCTCGATCATGGCCCCTCCGACGAATTCGAAGACAAGCTTCATCAGGTCAACAATATCGAAAGCCAGGCCGATGATTTGCGCCGTTCCATCGAGATGCAGTTGTACTCGCAAACCCTGATCCCCGATGCCCGTGGCGATGTGCTCGGGTTGTTGGAAAACCTCGACAGCATCACCAATCGCATTGAGGGCACGCTTTGGGGATTCTCCATCGAACAGCCGGATATCCCCGAAGAACATAAAGATGATTTCAAGCAACTGGTTGCAATGGTTGTGGAAGCGGTGGAGGCCGTTGTGCTTTCATCACGTGCATTCTTTCGTAACATTGAGGCCGTCGGCGACCACAACCACAAAGTGATGTTCTACGAGACAGAGGCAGATATCGTCTCGACCAAACTCAAGCGAGCCATTTTCAGCTCAGATCTGGACCTGGCGCATAAAACACACCTTCGCCATTTCGTCGAAAATCTCGACAACGTGGCCGACTGGGCTGAAGACGTTGCTGATCGCCTTGCTATCTACGTCATCAAACGGACCATCTGACTCAAATGGAAGTCACGGTCCTCTTCTTTCTGACAAGCGGTATCTTCCTGGGCTGGGCCCTGGGTGCCAACGATGCGGCGAACGTGTTCGGCACAGCCGTCGGCACCCGCATGATCCGCTTCACGACTGCGGCCATCATTTGCAGCATATTTGTCGTATTGGGCGCGGTGTTAAGTGGCGCGGGCGCGGCTCATACGCTTGGTGAGCTCGGTGCAATCAATGCCTTGCCCGGCTCTTTCATGGCCGCGTTCTCCGCCGCCCTCGCTGTTTACCTGATGACCAAGGCTGGCGTCCCGGTATCCACCACGCAGGCCATTGTCGGTGGCATTATCGGCTGGAATCTGTTTAGTGAAACGCTGACCGATTCCGCATCTCTGGTGAAAATTCTCTCAACATGGGTTATCTGCCCACTGCTGGCGGCGGTTATTTCCGTATTGCTGTTTAGATTTGTGAGTTGGTTACTGCATCGATTCCCTTTGCACCTGTTACGAACGGACGCCTACACGCGGGTCGGTCTTATCTTTGCCGGCGCGTTCGGGTCCTATAGTCTCGGTGCCAATAACATCGGTAATGTGATGGGCGTATTTGTCCCGGCCTCACCCTTTACCGATTTCAATGTCGCTGGCTTGTTTACCATCACGTCGGTTCAGCAACTGTTTCTGATCGGAGCACTCTCCATTGCGGTTGGTGTGTTCACCTATTCGAAACGCGTGATGTCAACGGTTGGCGGCGGTCTTGTTGCTTTGTCCCCGGTTGGTGCCTGGGTCGTGGTTGTCTCTCATTCAATCGTCCTGTTCCTGTTCGCATCTCAAGGCCTGGAAGCGTTTCTCGCATCTCACGGACTACCGACCATTCCCCTCGTTCCCGTTTCCAGCTCACAAGCTGTTGTTGGCGCTGTCATGGGGATCGCCATGTTCAAGGGTGGACGCGGTATTCGCTGGCGTGTGCTTGGCGGTATCGGGATGGGCTGGATCGCGACGCCGGTTCTTGCTGGTGCAGTTTGCTTCGTTGGTTTGTTCTTCCTGCAAAACGTATTTAATCAGACGGCCTATATACCGGTTTCTTATCGCATATCGGACAGCGTTGTGGGCAAACTGAAAAATACTGATATCAAGTTTGCCAGCATTTCGACTATCGTTGGCGTACCCTATGACTCGGCGGTTGACTTCGCCAATGTTCTGGATCAAATTCCCGCTCTCTCATCTGATCAGAAGAAGACCGTTCAGCATTTTGCTGAACTTCATGAAATGATCATCGATGGAGACCTGTTCGCCAAGTTAAAGGCCGGTGTGCTGTCTGAAAAACAGCGTCGTGCAGTCCGGCAACTCAAAGGGCAGTCATTTGATTACAAATGGCACCTAGCCGAGGTCTTGGCGAGTATCGAACCTGAGTGGCGCATGCCGCCCAATACTAAAGTAAACAAGGCCCACAACAAACGTATTCAATCGGACCTTGCCTACCTGTATCGCCTGTTCAATGCTGCGCGCTAGAGCGGGAAATTAACCTAGGGCAGTAGCCTTCGGGTCATCAATTGTAACCCCTGAAGTTTGAGGGAAAGCCAATTTCTGCGACGCAAATCCTGATCAATCTTATTGGCGCCGTTGCTCTCCTGCTTTGGGGGATGCGTATGGTCCGTACCGGAATCACACGGGCTTTCGGTGGCGGACTTCGTAAGGCAATCGGGCAATGTGTCGCCAACCGGTTCAGTGCGGTTATGGTTGGCCTTGGTGTAACCGCGGTTTTGCAAAGCAGCACGGCGACGGCCATGATGGTTGCGTCGTTCGCCAGCCGCAATCTGGTCGCAACCGCCCCGGCACTGGCTGTCATGCTGGGTGCCGATATCGGAACCACGCTGGTCGCTCAGGTTCTTTCGTTCGACATATCGTGGTTATCACCGCTGGTAATCGCACTTGGTGTCATTTTGCATTTTTCAGCAACTCGCAGTTTGACCAAACAACTGGGCCGCACGGCAATCGGTCTCGGCATGATGCTGCTGGCGTTGAAGTTGATCGTCACAACAGCAACACCGCTTCGCGAATCCCAGTTGATCATCGACATGTTTGGTTCCGTCGCCGGCGACGCATTGATCGGGATTATCATCGCGGCGCTGCTCACCTGGCTGGCGCATTCCAGTCTGGCCGTCGTACTGCTTATTATGTCTCTCGCCTCAACTGGTGCCATACCGATGGAATTAGCTCTGACGTTGGTAATCGGTGCTAATATTGGTGGCACCTTGCCCCCGATCCTTGCCACCATGAGCGAAGGCCCGGAAGCGAAGCGGGTTACTATCGGTAATGCAATTTTCAAAATCTCCGGCGCGATTATTCTGCTTCCCATGCTCGGTATTATTATGCCGGTGATTTCTGACATTGATAGCGACGCCGCTCGTCAGGTCGTTAATTTTCACACCTTCTTCAATCTGGCTGTCGCCATCAGCTTTTTGTTCCTGACCGATGTCTGCGCCGCTTTGATGGCCCGTTTGCTACCAACCGCACCGGCCAGTGATGATCCGGGCGCGCCCAAGCATCTGGATCGCAACTCAATCGATGTTCCAAATCTGGCATTATCCGGTGCGGCACGCGAAACGCTACGCATGGGGGATTTTGTCGAAACCATGTTGCGCGAGAGCTTGACCGTTTTTGCCAAGGATGACATCAGCCGCGCCAAGGGTATTCGGGGACTTGATGACCATGTTGACCAATTACATGAAGCCGTAAAACTTTATGTCGCTGAGGTCACACGCCAGGAACTCGATAAGGAAGAGAGCCTGCGGGCCAGTGAGATCACCACCTTCGCCACCAATCTGGAACACATTGGCGATATCGTCGAAAACCTTATGGAGATGGCCCAGAAGAAGGGCAAGAAGAAACTCCAGTTTTCGGAAACCGGTCTTAATGACCTGACTGAATTGCATGGCAAGGTTGCTGACAACCTAAAACTTGCCTTGGGAATTTTCATGTCTGGTGATGTGCGCATGGCGCGCCAGTTGCTGGCCGAAAAGAGAGAAGTGGTGGCGCTTGAACGTGCCGCAGCTGAAGGTCATCTGGCCCGCCTTCGTGACGGACGACGCGACAGCATTGAAACCAGTGCGCTTCATATGGATATTTTGCGTGATCTCAAACGTATCCACTCCCACGTCGTTGCCGTAGCCTATCCCGTGCTGGAGCGCGCGGGTGAGCTGGATGCCCTGCCGGGCCGTGAAGTGAAAGAGAAACCTCTAGATAACGGTCCTGCAGTTTAGGTCTTGTCTTTTACCCGGGCGGTTATGATTTCCGCACTCAACCTGCCAAGCGCTTTCGTCAGCGCACTCCCCAGTTTCCCGTCTGTTACAATATGCGTAACCTGATCAAGGTTTTCGACCCGCACAGGGGCGCGTTTGTTGAATTTTGTATGGTCCGCCAAAAGGACAGAGGTGCGAGCATGAACAATCATCTGTGCACGAAATTCGGCCGCCTCTCTGGAAAAATCAGATAGCATCGGGTCAGCATTCAGGGCGCTGGCACCGACGAAACAGAAATCCGTGAAATAGTTATCAAGGCAGGCGGTTGTATCGCGCCCAAGCGTAGCCCCTTCCGTCCCCTGCAACTCGCCACCAAACAAAATAACCCCGTTGTCATTACGCCCGGCCAGGCAACTGGCAACGTGAATGTCGTTGGTAAAAACATTCAAGCTCCGGCGAGGTGCCAGTGCTTCCGCCAGACAGAGCGTGGTCGTCCCCGAATCAATGACTAAAGAGGCTCCATCGGGAACCAGCTCCGCCGCCTTCTGCCCTATGGCACGTTTGCCGGCGATATTCACTTCCATGCGATCGGCGAAGGCTGGCTCAACATGATCCATGATCAGAGCGCCGCCATGCGTTTTACGGAGTTTTTGTTCAGTTGCCAGACGCGTGATATCGCGGCGGACTGTTTCGCGTGATACTTGCAGGCGTCGGTGCAATTCGTTTACGGTAACCGCACCCTTCTCGCCCAGTATTTCAAGAATTGCAGTACGTCGTTGCTCGGCAAGCATTTAGTGTTCCCGGTTGGTGAATATCGGGCATATGGTACCGACCCGATCACATATGGAAAAGTGTTTATTGGACCTCAGCCATCAACCAGTCTCTAAACGCGGCAATACGAGGGCGGCTTAAAAATTCCTGTGGGCAGACAATGTAATAAGCCGTTGATGAGTCGAGGCGAATATCAAAGGGCGCAACCAGACGACCGGCGCTCAGTTCTTGCTCAACAAGTGCGGACCGGCCAAGGGCGACCCCAAGTCCATTAACCGCCGCCTGCACAGCCATCAAAGACTGATCGAAGCTGACGATTGAGTGGCTTGAAAAATCATCCCCTCCCGCCTTCGACAACCAGGCGTCCCATCCTTCCGCATATCCAGGAACATCCAGGAGCGTTATTCGCCCGAGATCACCCGGACTGCCCATTCCACCGATCCCTTCCAGAAACAATGGGCTGCAAACCGGAAAAACCTGTTCGTGAACCAGCAGGGCAGAGTCCATTGGCGCCCACTCCCCAGTCCCATGACGAATTTCCAGATCGACATCATCGCGAGTGAAGTCTGCTTCTCGACCAAGCGCCGTAATTCGGATGTCAATGCCCGGGTACGCCGCGTGAAACTTCTCAAGACGTGGTATCAGCCATTGTGTTGAAAAAGATGCGGGCACACGAACCGTTAATCCACCGTCCGTGCTGTAAGAAAATACTTCGGATGTCCCCGCCATCATCAAATCAAATGCGCTTGTAAGTTTCGGCATAAAGGCGGTTCCGGCCTCAGTCAAAATCAGGCGTTGATGAGCGCGTCTGAAAAGCTTCATGCCAAGAAACCCTTCAAGGGCCTTCACGTGCTGACTAATCGCTGCATGGGTAACACCCAACTCATCAGCTGCACGGGTAAAACTCAAATGTCGCCCGGCCGTCTCGAAAGCCCGGAGCCAGTTCAAGGGAGGAAGTTGACGCATGACAAACCATTGTTAGTTTTTCTAATATTGATCGTAAGGCATCCTAGCTTGCGATCAATACAAATTCAGCGTAATTGCGAACCAGACAGGGGGTAATTTATATGATCTGATACCTCTGTAAGTTATTCTACGAAACTGCAATTTTTAGGCGATCAGATATCATGCCCGATCAATCCCCCATTTCTCCCAATATGGAAAACCGCCGTGATGGTCGTATCCCTGGCCCCGTCAGTTTTATCACCGATGCCGAGGTTCTTCGTATTCATGAAGCCTCACTGGAAATTCTGGAAGAGACAGGCCTGCTGGTCAGGAACGAAAAAGCCAGATACCGGTTTCAGGAAAATGGCTGTATGGTCGACCACGCAACCGAAATCGTTAAGTTCCCACCGGCTGTCATAGAGGAATTTCGCAAACTCGCACCGCCGACCTTCACTCTGCATGGCCGTGACCCGAAATTCGATATCACTGTTCCCCGGTTAACGCCCGCAATCACTACAGCCAGTTCCGCACCCGATATTGTTGACCCGGTCAGTGGCGGTATCCGACGCGCAACATCTGATGACATTGCCCGCATCGGACATCTGGTGAATGAGTTGGAGGGTATCGACGTCTTTTCAATCTCGGTTCTGGCCGATGACGCGCCGGAGGATCAATTCAGTCTTTCGCGGTTCTACCCAGCGCTCAAAAACTGCTTGAAGCCTTGCCGGACATCCGTGATCGATTCCCGGGAAGCTGAGCAGGTTTTAAAACTCGGGGCGCTGATTGCGGGCTCAGAAGAAGCCTTTATGGAACGTCCGTTCATTACTTTCGGCCACTGTCCGGTCGTCTCCCCCCTGACCATGGATTTCGACTCAACCGAAATGCTGATGTATTTTTCTGAACGCGGCATCCCCAACTACAGCACCATCGCCCCCATCGGCGGCCTTTCGACGCCGCACACCCTGCCGGGCATGCTGGTCCTCATGAATGCCGAATGGCTGGCAATGATCTCATTGGCGCAAATGTCAAAGCCGGGAACGCCGGTAATGTATAACTTCCTGCCCGTATTTGCGGATATGCGCGATGGCGCGTTTGCGCCGGGTGGTATTGAAACTGGCATCATGGCCGCGGCATCCGTTCGCATGGGCCAGTTCTATGGTGTCCCTGCAGGCGGATACCTCGGTCTGACCAATGCCAAAACCTCCGACGCCCAGGCTGGATTCGAAAAAGCAATGTCGCCTTTGATGGGGATGTTGGCGGGCGCGGACTACATCGTGATGGGCGCCTTGATGGATGCCTTGATGAGTTTCGACTTTGGTCAGGTCGCTATCGATAACGAGATCGCCCTGATGATCAAACGCGCGGCACGCGGGTTGGAATTTTCCGAAGCGGCCTTGTCTCTTGAAGACATCAAACAGGCCGGGCCGGGCGGCATGTTCGTTGGCACGGCAGACACTTATGAGCGCATGAAGACAACAACACTGTTGCCTGAACTGGCCGACCGCGCATCCCGCGCCGCCTGGCAGGAGATGGGTGCAACCGATATTCACACCCGCGCGCTTCATAAAGTCCGCGAAATTCTGACCAAGCCAAACACGGGCGCACTTTCAGCTGAAATCGATGAACGTGTGCGGGCTGGATTACCAGATTTAGTTGCCGGGGATTCGATAGCACCAGAAGGCTGGTCAGCACCTGAACATACCGAACGCGGACGGCGGCGTAATCGCCGGCGCAGACGCTGATACTCAATTGGGGGAATAAACGTGAGTGAGTTAAAAGATGCGCGCATTGTCATCATCGGTGGCGGGGCCATCGGCACATCCATTGCCTATCATCTTGCCAAGGCAGGTGAGAGCAGCGTCGCCATTTTGGAGAAAAGCGGCCTGACCCATGGTGCAACCTGGCATGCCGCAGGGTTGGTCGGGCAACTGCGCTCCAAACGAAACCTGACCCGCATGATGCAATACAGTGCTGAGCTCTATGGCAAGCTGACCGATGAGACCGAAGTCGCCACGGACTGGAAACCGGTCGGCAGTCTGCGCATCGCTTCATCTGACGAACGTTGGCTCGAAATCAAGCGGGCGCACGGGCAAGCCAAAGCGTTCGGGCTGGAAATGGCACTTGTCGGCCCATCGGAAGCGAAAAACATCTTCCCATATATGACCGAAACGGATGTAGTGGGTGCCGCCTTCATCCCTGCGGACGGGCATATCGACCCAAGTGGATTGACCCAGGCACTGGCTAAAGGTGCGCGCAAGGGCGGTGTCAAAATCCATGAAGGCGTAACCGTAGAAGGCTTCAACATTGAGGACGGCCGGATATCCCAGGTCATCACCGACCACGGAACAATCAATTGCGAAATCGTCGTTAACGCTGCTGGTCTATGGGCCCGCCAAATCGCCCGGATGGCCGGGATTACCCTCCCCGCCGGTGTTGTTGAACACCAATACCTGGTCACCGAAAAAGGGCTGGACCTTGATCCTAAAACCCCCACCGTGCGCGACCCAGATAATAATTTCTACCTCAAACCGGACGTCGGCGGCTTCGCTATTGGCGGCTGGGACAAGTTGCCACGCGCCATCAGTGATCCCGGCTTGCCTGTCAATTTCGGTCGGGAACTGTTCGCGTCTAACTTTGATCAGTTTGAAGAGATCATCCTGCCAGCTGCTGATCGCGTGCCGATCTTGAACGAATTGGGTGTGCAAACCCTGATCAACGGCCCTATTCCCATTTCACCTGATGGCGAACCGATCATGGGACAAGCCCCTTCGATCTCCAACCTGTTCATGGCCTGCGGATTTACATCCGGGATTGCCGCGTCGGGCGGTGCCGGGTGGTGCATGGCAAACTGGATACTGGAGGGTGACCCGGGGATGGATCTTTGGGCCTTCGACCTTCGTCGCTTCGGACCTCATCACGGGAACATTCATGTCCTCAACGAACGCGCCCAGGAATCATATTCCAAGTATTACGAAATGCACTGGCCGAATGAGGAAATGGAAACTGTGCGCGGTGCGCGGCGCAGCCCGTTATACGAAACACTCAAATCAAAGGGTGCAGTCCACGGATCAAAATTCGGATGGGAGCGCCCCAACTGGTTTGCCCCTGAAGGAACAGCCGCCAGAGACGAGCCAACATTCGGGCGGGCCAATTGGTTTGAACATGTGGGGAATGAACATCGCGCTGTCCGTGACGGCGTTGCACTGTTTGATCAAAGCTCGTTTTCTAAGTTTGAAGTCCGGGGAAGTGGTGCCACCGAATTCCTCAACCATCTGGCCGTTGCGAATATTGATCGCGCACCGGGCAGCGCGATTTATACGCAGCTTTGTAATGAGCGTGGCGGTATTGAGGCCGACCTGACAATCATGCGAATTGCGGATGATCATTTCTACATCGTCACCGGAAGCGGGTTTGGCATCCGTGACGGACAATGGATCAGGTCACACCTGCCGGATGATGGATCGGTGACCATGCGTGACATCACCTCAGCCAAGGCCGTGATTAACATTCAGGGGCCGAAATCACGCGAGGTCCTCGCTCGTGTCACAGAAGGTGACATCTCAAATGACGCCTTCCCTTATATGACCTGCAGGAATATTCAGATCGGATATGCAACAGGGCTCGCTGTGCGCATAACCTACGTCGGCGAACTGGGGTGGGAACTGCATGTGCCGACTGAATTCGCAGCCCACGTCTATGAACGTCTGTCCAATGCCGGGCAAGAATTCGGGATCGTTGATGCGGGATACCGGGCCATTGATTGTTTACGAATGGAGAAGCGCTACCTCTACTGGGGTGCCGACATCAGCCCGGATTACTCCCCCCTGCAGGCGGGGCTTGGTTTTTGCATCGACTGGAACAAAGGTGACTTTATTGGGCGCGGTGCCTTATTGCGCGAAAAGGAAGATGCGAGCAAAGACCTGCTCCGCTGTTATCTGCTGGACGAGGACGTGCCGGTTTACGGCGGTGAAACAATGATACTGGACGGCAAGGTGATTGGCATCACGACAAGTGGCAACTTCGGGCATTCAATTGGCAAGAATATCGTGTTTGGTTATCTGTCGCGGGAACTGGCAAAGCTGCCGATCATAGAAATCGAATGTTTTGGACGAATGATAAAAGCCACTCTTTCAACCAAGCCGCCTTATGATCCATCACGAGAAAACCTTCTTGCCTGACCATTAAACTGCGATTGAAATATTTATTCACATATATCAAATATTACGCACTTGCCTTTTTCACACCATAGTATTTATATGAAATGAATCACGCCGCATAAATCTACGCGTAAACACTCTGTATCATCTGAGTTGTCTGAGGAAAATAATGGATAACGACGACGGCAACTTCACTCAGAAAGAGCCAGTCCAGATTATCAGCAATGTCGTTCCAGTCGGGTTGTTGATTGTCCGCGTTGACGATGGCGAGGTTGTCTTTTCAAACAGATGTTTTGAAGAACTTCTTGGCGAAGGTGGCTCCAATGTGTTTGGGGACACCTGGGAAGAGTTCTTTGTTGATCCTGATGAACGCCATGAACTGATGATGGCCTTCTCATCCGATGAAGAGGTCAGAAACCGAGAACTTAGGCTCCGGGGTAAAGATGGAGAAATCCTCTGGGGACTGGTCTCGATCTCAGCAATCAATATCAATGACGAAGATATGCTGTTGTTCGCATTCTCCGATGTCACGCCTCTGAAAAACGCAATTAGCGAAATCCAGCATTTGGCCAATCATGATGCGTTGACGGGATTACCCAGTCTTCGTCTGCTCAATGACCGAATTGATCACGCGATCGCCCAGGCGCAACGGCGAGATGGCGAAGTCGCTGTATTGTTCATCGATTTGGACGGCTTTAAAGCTATTAACGATACATTCGGTCACGATTGCGGAGACTACGTTCTTCAGGTTTCCTCCGAAAGATTAAAAGCCTGTATTCGCGATTCCGATACAGTTGCCAGAATCGGCGGCGATGAATTTGTTGTTGTCCTTGAAACACATGATCCAGAACGTACATTGGATATCGCTGACCGGGTCGTTCGGACAATCAGCGCCCCGATTGAAACCGAAACCGGCATTGCCCGGATTGGCGCCAGCGTTGGAGTATCCGTATACCCAGAAAATGGCGACGATGCTTCCAGTCTTATCAAAGCCGCGGACAGTGCCATGTATGTCGTAAAAAATGACACAAAAGGTGGCGTTGCGGCCGCCTGAACCTTTCCGTTGGGGCTCCCTTCAGAAGCTCCCCAAGTTCCATTGAAAATAAATTTTCATCCGCAATGTGGTTTTTTGTGGTTTTTTTTGTGTATTTGTGGAAATGTCCAAATTGTCGATACCGACCCATCAGCTTTCAGAGGCAAGCGTCTCATGAGGCGAACCCTTTGGGAGGGGGGATTTTCGGTGTTAACATGCGTTGCGCAGCAACATAGGGCCAGAAAACCGTCATAAAAGATTCATTTGTTCTGTCGGTTACTCTGTCACTAAGGTAAAGTCTGCGTATGGGGAGTGAAAAAGCTCCAGGGAGTTTTTAGGAGAGAAATAAATGAAAATGAATGTTCTTAAGAAAGTTGCACTTTCAACAGGCGCTTTTGCCGTTGCTGGTGTCGCTGCTGTGGGCTCTGTCCAGGCAGCAACAGAGTTAACCGTTTATACTGCGGTTGAAGCTGAAGATTTAAAAAAATACGCTAGTGCGTTTTCCAAAGCTAACCCCGGCATCACAATCAAATGGGTTCGTGATTCTACGGGTATCGTCACCGCTAAGCTTCTTGCTGAGAAAAACAACCCGCAAGCCGATGTTGTCTGGGGCCTGGCCGCAACCAGCCTTATGAAAATGAAGGCAGAAGGCATGACGCTGGCCTACAATCCTGTGGGTGCGGACAAGCTCGACAAAAAGTTTATTGATTCCGCTAACCCGCCGCATTGGACGGGTATGGACGCCTGGATCGCTTCTGTCTGCTACAACACTGTTGAAGCTGGCAAAAAAGGCCTTCCAGTTCCGAAATCATGGAAAGACCTGACTAAAGCTGTTTACAAAGGCAGCGTTGTCATGCCGAACCCGAATTCATCCGGCACTGGCTTCCTGGACGTATCCAGCTGGCTGCAGATGTTCGGCGAAGGTGGCGGATGGGAATTCATGGATGGTCTGCACAAGAACATCGCATGGTACACCCACTCTGGCTCCAAGCCTTGTAAACAGGCTGCCGCTGGTGAGATTCCGATCGGTGTTTCCTTTGCTTTCCGTGGTGCTAAATCCAAAGCCAAAGGCGCTCCGCTTGAAATTATTCTGCCAAGCGAAGGTGTTGGCTGGGACATGGAAGCGACCGCAATCATGAAAGGCACCAAGAAATTGGCCGCCGCCAAGAAACTGGTCGACTTCACGATCACCAAAGAAGCCAACGTCATGTACAACAAGGGTTACGCCGTTGTTGCCTATCCTGGTGTTGCCAAGCCGGTGAAACATTTCCCGGAAGGTATCCTTGATGCCATGATCGATAATAAATTTGAGTGGGCCGCTGTAAATCGCGACCGCATTCTCAAAGAATGGCAGACCCGTTACGACTCGAAATCCGAGCCGAAATAGTAAACGCAGTTGATTTAACTGTGTGAAATTTGCGGCCGCCCAATCCTGTTCAGGGGTGGGTGGCCGTTTTTTCTTTAAATTTTTTTAAAAAACTTTATACGCAAGCTTAGTATTACGGAGAGCAGTCAATGACCGCGGCAGGTGATAAAAAACCGTTTCTGAAGATCAATAATCTGACAAAAAAGTTCGGTGATTTCACCGCACTTGATGATGTGTCACTGGAAGTCTTTGAGAGCGAGTTTGTTTGCTTCCTGGGCCCATCGGGCTGTGGCAAAACAACATTACTTCGTGCCATTGCCGGCCTTGATATCCAGACATACGGGTCGATTGAGCAAAATGGGACCGACGTCTCCAACCTGCCACCTGCGGAACGCGATTTCGGGATTGTATTTCAGTCCTATGCACTATTCCCTAACCTGACAGTCACGAAAAACGTCGCCTATGGCCTGGAAAACCGGAAACTCCCGAAAGACCAGATAACTGCACGAGTTACCGAGTTATTGGAACTTGTGGGTTTGCCTGACCAAGGTGACAAATACCCTGCCCAACTTTCCGGCGGGCAACAACAGCGTGTTTCATTGGCCCGGGCTATGGCGACATCACCGGGGTTGTTATTGCTTGATGAACCCCTGAGTGCTCTGGATGCAAAAGTGCGAGTTCATCTGCGCTCAGAGATCAAAGATCTGCAGCAACGTCTCGGCGTGACAACCATCATGGTGACCCACGATCAGGAAGAAGCCCTGACAATGGCAGACCGGATTGTGGTTATGGATCACGGAATTATTGAACAAATTGGATCACCCGAAGAAATTTACGGGGTGCCTGCAACCGCCTTCGTCGCCGATTTCATCGGAACCATGAATTTCATCCCGGGCACTGTAGAGAACGAAGGCGTTGTCAAAATGGGTGGGTCGGAGCTTCACTGTAAAACAGATGGGCATAAATCCGGTGATGCCGTAACCGTGGCAATTCGCCCGGAAGATATAAATGCGCAGGATTTGAGCGAATCTGATAACATTGTTGAAGCAGAAATCACGCATCTTGAATTTCTCGGATCATTTTACCGCGCTGAACTGGGTGGTGCCGTGTTCTCCGGCCATGAAATCCGTGCTGATTTTTCGATTAATCTTGTACGCCGGAAAGGAATCAACGTCGGATCAAAAGTTCCGGTACGCTTCCCACCACAATTCATTCAGTTGTATTCCGGCGAGGAATCCTGAGCGATGACCGCAACCGCAACAACCGCAAACGAAACTTCCGCACCACCTCTCGTAAAACCGAAAATTGGCCGCGATGACTGGATGATGAGAACCTGTATGGTGGTCATTGGCGGGCTCCTGGCCGTGTTCATTGTATTGCCGCTCTACACCATGCTTTCGAAAAGTATGGAAAATAAGGCAGACGAGTTTATCGGGCTCGCCAACTTTACAGAATATTTTTCCACCCCTGCCCTGTTCCTGTCGGCAGGAAACAGTATGCAGGTAGCCATCATTTCGACTGTCGTCGTAATTGTTACAGCCTTTATTTACGCCTACGCACTCACACGTACTTGCATGCCGTTTAAGTGGTTCTTTCGGATCGTCGCCCTGATACCATTGCTTACCCCTTCACTGCTCGGCGGTATTTCGCTGGTCTACTGGTTTGGCAATCAGGGGGTTGCAAAAGGCCTGCTCATGGGTGAAAGCATTTATGGTCCCATTGGCATCGTCATCGGGTCCAGTTACTGGGTATTTCCGCATGCCCTGATGATCGTCATTACGGCGCTGTCGATAACCGATGCACGCCTCTATGAAGCAGCTGAGTCGCTGCGCACCAGTAAGATCAAAACCTTCTTCACCGTCACCCTGCCCGGCTGTAAATACGGATTGATCAGTGCATGTTTTGTTGTCTTCACATTGGTCTTCACCGATTTCGGCGTGCCCAAGGTCATTGGTGGAAATTTCAACGTGCTGGCAACGGATGTCTACAAACAGGTTATCGGTCAGCAAAATTTTCAGATGGGTGCTGTGGTCTCTGTCGTCCTGCTGGTTCCGGCAATTTTTGCTTTCGCAGCGGACCGCATTGTCCAGAAAAAGCAGGTCGCCTTGCTATCGGCGCGCGCTGTACCTTATGAGCCTAAGCCGGATTCCAAACGCGACTCCATCATGTTTGGTTTTTGCCTGTTCGTTGCGATCCTGATTATTGCGATGCTCGGGATGGCCCAGTTCGCAGCTCTCGTCACCTTCTGGCCTTACAATCTGGAACTGGCTTTCAACAACTATGACTTCGACGTCATGGATGGCGGCGGTTGGGATGCCTACTGGAACTCGATCAAAATGGCCCTCTATACGGCTGTGATCGGGACTATTATTATTTTCTTCGGCTCTTACCTGGTCGAGAAAGGCCGCGGGTTTAATACCGGGCGAACTCTGTTTCACATGGTCGCAATGTTACCGCTGGCTGTCCCCGGGTTGGTTTTAGGGCTTGCCTACATCTTCTTCTTCAACAACCCGAATAACCCGTTCAATTTCATGTACGGTACCATGGGCATCCTGGTCGTCGCGACGGTGACGCATTTCTACACAGTCAGCCACCTGACCGCGACAACGGCGTTGAAGCAGATGGATCCCGAGTTTGAGTCCGTATCAGCCTCGCTCAAAACGCCATTTTACAAGACGCTCTTCCGCGTCACCCTGCCCGTCTGCATTCCAGCTGTCATGGATATCTCCATGTATCTGTTCCTTAACGCCATGACGACCGTTTCGGCGGTGATCTTCCTGTATTCATCAGATACGACATTGGCCGCAGTGGCTGTCATGAACATGGATGATGCGGGTGATATTGCGCCAGCGGCGGCGATGGCCATGATGATTGCCTATACCTGCGCAGGTGTGCGTCTTCTTCATGCCCTACTGAGCAAAGGACTTAACAAACGCACGCAAGCCTGGCGAACCCGGTAGGCGAAAGTTCTTTAGCTAACCCGAACAACCGTCGCCATTCCCGCTTCGTGATGTTCGAGAATATGGCAATGGAATAACCAGTCGCCCGGGTTATCGGCAACGAACAGCGCTTCGACCTGCTCGTCCGGATCGAGGAAAACAGTGTCGGTCCAGATCTCACGTTCGGCCTTCTTTCCATTTCGGGCAATAATCTTGAAGGCGTGACCGTGCAGGTGCATGGGATGCGGCCATGATGTTTCATTCGAGATCACCAATCTCTGTGTACTTCCCTTCTTTACGGTGAACATCGGGGCGCCGCTGGTGGGGTCAAAAACCTCCCCATTAATCGCCCAGACCTTGCCGAGACCAACCAGTTCCCGTATCCCCATCGATTTGCCTTTGAAGCGTGCTTCACGCATCCCGCCCATGGCACCGCCGCTGATTGACAGCGCCATTGGTTTCGCGTCCGCCATGCTAGGTTCGGCAAGCGGGTTGGAAGGAAGACGAACAGGCGCATCCAGTGGAATCTCTCGAATGGGCTGCTTGTTGTCGTAGACCAGATCAAGAAACTTGTATGTGCTGCGTGAATAATAATTATCAACGACTGGCGTCACCTGCCCCGGTTTACCCGACATATCCAGTATCAAATCCGCCCGCTGCCCGGACGCCAAAACAATGCGGCCATTTGCCGGGGCGAAAGGGTCAACCGGATGTCCATCAAGCGCTATGACAACCGGCTCGTGATCAGCGAAATTCAGGGCAAATACCCGGGCATTGGCAACATTGATCAGGCGCAGGCGAATACGCTCGCCGGCGCGAACACTGAAGGTATCGCTGCTCACGCCATTTAGTGCGGCAACATTACCAAGTCTGCCACTGTGGCTCATGTCATGCATATCATGAAACGACTCATCAATTGCGCCGTTTTGATCAATGCGCCAGTCATCAATTACCCATGTGACATCCCTGTCTACTTTTGGCGGTTCAGCTTCCTCAATGATCAACGGGCCATATAATCCCCGTCCGAGTTGTTCCGAAGATTTGACATGCGGGTGATACCAATATGTCCCTGCATCGGGCGGCGTGAATTCATAGTCGAATGCACCCCCGCTCGGAACCGGTTTCTGAGTCAGGCCGGGGACACCGTCCATTGCATTTGGTATCCGCATGCCGTGCCAGTGCACTGTCGATTCCTGGGGAATTCCGTTTTCGAACCTGACCCGCAACCGCTCACCCTGACGAACTCTCAATTCAGGTCCCGGTACACGTCCGTTGTAGGCCCAGACATCCGTTATCGGACCGGCCCCGGCTAGGATGTCAAACTGCGTTGGTTTTGAACTCAGCTTCACAACACCGTCCGAGCCGGCTCTGCCTGAGTTTATGGGAAGCGCACTAAGCAATCCCGTCGCCCCCACGCCTAAAAGAAAGCTTCTGCGTGACGGCCTGATTTTCGATTCAACCATATTTCCTCACCAACAACCCGATTCCCTTTTCTTTTAGGCCATTCCAGCAGGGGAAGGTCAACTCTCTTGCGTGAAGTTTTATTCACAAGTCTGAAGGCAGAAAAAGAGTCTTTCTGTGTCGTTTTTTGTGGACTTATGACCGTTTATGCCCGATATTGTGCACGCTATTGCATCGGCCATTGTGTTCAAGGAACCGCTTATCATGACATCAACCGCTCAAGACCCCTGGCTGTTAACCCCAGGCCCCCTCACCACATCCAGCGCCACGAAAGAAGCCATGCTTCATGATTGGGGCTCACGTGATGCGACATTTATTGCGACCAACCAACGCGTTCTCGATAATTTGCTGAAAATTGCAGATGCCGAAGATACGCATGTTTGCGTACCCGTGCAGGGAAGCGGCACCTTTGCCGTTGAAGCGACCATCGCAACCCTGCTCCCGCGTGACGGTAAAGCTCTTGTTCTGATCAATGGCGCTTACGGCAAACGCATGGTCAAAATCATCGAATATCTTGGCCGCGCCTGCATGTCACTGGAAACACCGGAAGACACACCACCTTCGATAACGGATCTGGAAAATGCGCTGTCGTCTGATTCGGAAATTACCCATGTGCTGGTCGTTCACTGTGAAACCACGTCGGGTATCCTGAACCCGATCAAGGAAATCGCGGACGTTGTTGAAAAGCATAACCGCAGCCTGATCATTGATGCGATGAGCGCTTTTGGAGCGATAGCACTGAGCTCGAAAGAAGTTCGATTTGACGCGGTCATGGCGTCATCCAACAAGTGCATTGAAGGCGTGCCTGGAATAGGTTTCTCTATCATTCGCCAAACCGCGCTTGAAAAATGCAAAGGCAATGCACATTCCCTGAGCCTTGATCTGTTTGACCAATGGACGGTTATGGTAGACACCAAACAATGGCGTTTTACCCCGCCGATCCATGTCATCGTTGCTTTCGACAAAGCCATGGAACAGTTCTTTGATGCGGGTGGCGTTGCCGGTCGGTTTGCGCGTTATTCCAACAATCGCAAGGTTCTGGTTGATGGGATGCGCGAAATGGGGTTTGAGACCCTCCTTCCCGATCACATGCAGGCACCGATCATTGTCACGATCAAAATGCCGGCTGATCCGGCATTTGATTTTCAGGCATTCTATGATCGCCTGAAAGATCGCGGCTATATCATTTACCCTGGCAAACTGACGGTAGCACCATCGTTCCGTATCGGTTGCATTGGTGCACTTGATGAAAGCCATATGAACGGCGCACTTGAGGTAATCCGTGAGACTGTGCTCGAGATGGGCATCAAAACTGGTGCAGCGACAGCTGCGTAAAACTGGCCCGGTGTTTTATTGAACGCTGGAACCTGAACATTTTACCTGGGAAGTCCTATATCGGACTCTCCGTCATTTGTTTCTGAACGCTGGAGTAAACATTCATGAGCGACACCAAAAACCCAATTGCAGTCAACGACCGCACATACGCATGGCCCACCAATCCGGTCGTCGTTGTTTGCGTCGATGGCTCGGAACCTGCCTATATCGAACAAGCCGTCGCCGCTGGCCGCATGCCGTTTACGGCCACGATGATCGAAAATGGTGCAGATCTCCGCGCCCATTGTGTGGTGCCTGCGTTCACCAATCCCAATAACATTTCCATCGTCACTGGCGCACCGCCTGCTGTTCACGGCATTTGCGGCAACTTCTTCTACGACACGGAAGCCGACGCCGAAGTGATGATGAACGAACCAAAACTGCTTCGCGTTGATACCATCTTCAAAGCCTTCTTCGATGCCGGTGCCAAAATCACCATCGTCACTGCGAAAGACAAACTCCGCAAACTCCTCGGTCATGGCCTTGATTACACCAGTGGTCGGGCCATGTGTTTCTCATCTGAGAAAGCTGATGAGACAACGGTTGCCGAACACGGCATTGATAACGCGCAGTCTCTGGTCAATCGCCCGATCCCATCCGTTTATTCAGCCGACCTCAGCGAGTTTATCTTTGACTGTGGTGTCAAGCTGATGGAACGCGACCGCCCGGACCTGATGTATCTTTCGACCACCGATTACATCCAACATAAACACGCACCGGGCAGCCCCGTCGCCAATGACTTCTATGCGATGATGGACAGCTACTGGGCAAAGCTCGACGCGATGGGTGCCGTTGTTGCCCTGACCGCGGATCACGGCATGACCGATATGCATGATGCATCGGGTGAGCCGGATGTTGTTTACCTGCAACCCATTCTTGATGACATGCTGGGCGCCGGCGCTGCACGGGTTATCCTGCCAATCACAGACCCTTACGTTGTGCACCACGGTGCGCTGGGTGGATACGGCACCGCCTACCTTCCGAAAGACGCCGACATTGCCAAAGTCTGTGCTGATCTAAATGCCCTGGACGGTATCGAGACGGCATTGACCAAAGCCGAAGCCTGCGCGCGTTTTCAGCTGCCGCCGGACCGAGTTGGCGATATCGTTGTTATTGCCACGGCAAATAAAGCCATCGGAAGTCAGGCCGACAAACATGATCTCTCTGGCCTGACAGACCCGCTCCGTTCACACGGTGGCCTTTCAACCCAGAACGTTCCGCTGGTGGTTAACCGTCCGGTCTCCGGCATTCCGACCGATCATCAGCTTCGCAACTTTGACATCTTCAACGTGGCCCTGAACCACGTTGCCTAACTTTACGATTTGAGAGGAACTACAAATGGACGTAGCAGCAAATCATCGCCATGAAACCATGCGCATTGGCGGTGAAAAGGTCGATACCACGGACCGTATCGACGTTTACAATCCCTATACAGGCGCCGTCATCGGTTCCACCCCTCGCGGCACGGCAGAACATGTTGCGAAGGCTTTCGAGATTGCCGCCGCTTATCAGCCGACCCTGACCCGTTATGAACGCCAGCAAATTCTGCTGAAAACGGCTCAATTGATCATCGACCGCAAAGAAGAGATTTCCGATGTGATCACGGCTGAACTCGGCATTTCGAAGAAAGATTCCCTTTACGAATGCGGACGCGGCTTTGATGTGTTCAGCCTTTGTGGTCAGCTCTGTATTCAAGATGATGGCGAAGCCTTTTCGTGCGATCTGACACCGCACGGTCAGAAGCGCCGCATCTTCACAACCCGCGAGCCACTTACGGCAATCAGCGCGATCACTCCGTCGAACCACCCCTTGAACATGGTTGCTCACAAAATCGCACCGTCGATTGCCACCAACAACTGCATGGTTCTGAAACCGGCCGAAGTGACACCGTTCGCAGCCCTGATGCTGGCGGATATTCTCTATGATGCGGGCCTGCCGCCGGAAATGTTCCAGGTCGTCACCGGTTTGCCGGGTGATTTCGGTGATGCCATGATCACCAATGAACACGCCGCCTTGGTCACCTTCACCGGCGGCGTTCCGGTCGGAAAATACATTGCCGGAAAAGCCGGATACCGTCGCACGGTTTTGGAACTCGGTGGCAATGCACCCCTGATCATCATGGATGACGCCGACCTTGATAAGGCCGCGACCATGGCTGTTGCCGGTGCTACCAAAAACTCCGGCCAACGCTGCACAGCTGTCAAACGCATACTCTGCATGGACTCTGTTGCTGACGAATTCGTAGCCCTGGTCACCGAAAAAGCCAAAGCGCTTAAATACGGTGACCCGATGGATCCGGATACGGACATCGGCACCGTCGCCAGCGAAGACGCCGCCAAAATGTTCGAGAGCCGCGTGATTGCAGCTGTCGAACTGGGCGCCGACCTGATCCACGGCAACAACCGCGAAGGCGCTGTTTACCCGCCGACCGTTGTTGATAACGTGCCGTGGGATTGCGAACTGGTGCAGGAAGAAACCTTCGGCCCGGTCATTCCGATCATCCGCTGCTCTGATCTCGATGAAATCATCAAGATCGCCAACTCAACCGCCTTCGGCCTCTCGTCCGGTGTCTGCACCGACAACTGGCAGACCATCAATCGCCTGATCCAGGAACTGCGCACCGGTACGGTCAACGTCTGGGAAGTTCCCGGCTACCGTACCGAAATGTCACCTTTCGGCGGCATCAAAGATTCAGGCCTTGGGTATAAAGAAGGCGTCGTTGAAGCCATGAAGAGTTACACCAACGTCAAAACCTTCTCTCTTCCCTGGGGATTATAAGACCTCCCGAGTATAAGCATAACACCTGAAAGCGGGGTCTTCGGACCCCGTTTTTTTTGGGCCGAATTTTGTAAAAACACAACATTTCATAACAAATCCTTACAATTTTCGGACTAGCGGTAATGCCTGCTAAAAACTCCTAGAACTCTGTAGTTTTTGATCTGAAGTACTCGCCGAAAACACAACATCATCACAACATCCGTGTAGCAGATCACTACATCCCGGGTGGGTTGTTGTGGTTTCAATCCATACCCTTTCCTCATATCCGCCTTTCACGAAGCAACGGCACACCTGCACCGTCCCTCCGGGGGATGCCACAGGCTTTTGCTGCCCAATCGTGGGCGACGGTCCTTCGGCATTATTCAAAATCGCAAGCAACACATTCCGCCGGTCGAAACCCAACGTAGGTCATCCTACATCACCGATACGGCATTTTTATGATGATACTTTGCAACCCGTAGGGCCACGAGCCGAATAACATCCCTATTCGGCTCTTATACTGCAGCTTTCTGATCCAAATAATGTCATCACAACTCGCTGCAAATCAGCAAATCCAGGGCGCGCCGAAGTCGTTCGTGTCCGCCAATTTGAATAAAGCGGATGCGATGTGAAGCGCTCTTTGACAGATGATAATAGCCAAAAGGCGACATCGGTACTCATTATGTGCTAATGAGAATTTGCGAGAAACGATGCTATATCACTGCAATTTTCGATTTTTCCATCGCAGCATTCCTCAAGCATGAAACGGATAAGATCGCCCATAACCTCAAGGTTGGCGGCATAGTGTATTTCTCTTTGGTGTCTGGTCGACTTTAACAATCCAGTGCGTTTGAGGACTCCCAGATGCCCCGAAAGTGTTGAAGCGACAATTTCAAGGCGCAGGGATATTTCGCCAACGGGAAGTCCTTGAGGCGCTTCTTTGACCAGAAGACGGTAGATTTCAAGGCGTGACTCTTGTGCCAATGCAGTGAAGGTTTCGATGGCGCGTTCTTGATCCATTTGACTCACATACCTCAAATTGCAAACGTTGAAATTGAATCGACAAATAATTATATTGACAATACGGCACATGCCGAAGTATCAAATCATATTGGCACATGAGACGAAAATTTCCAAATGGTATTTCTCAATGTGCGCATCAATACTGATAAAATTCAGTTCGAAAGATGATTATGTTGACCGATGCACCAAACTTGAACGTCGTCAATGAAACGCCTTTACTGGAAAATTTGGAAGTTAACACTGCTATTTCCGGTCGACTTCTCACAAAGATGGAAACTGCGCAACGCGCCGGATCTTTCAAGTTCCGGGGAGCGTATAATCGTATTCGCCAGATGGATGATGGCCAGATAAAACGCGGAATTGTCGCGGATCGCATCGGGGCGGAACGCAATATGGTCATGGTCCCACCGAATCAAGATGCACGCGTTCTCGCCGGAGCCGGAGAACTCCTCGCCAACCCTGAGGGCCGGAAGACCATCTGTGACGCCATCATCGCGATCGGCGGGAATGTCGATGCTGCAAGTTATTGTGCGGCGCTTGAAGCCGCTACAGCTCAGGAATGACGGGAACATAAAATGATACGCAGACTCTTTGCCGAATGGATTGGCACCTTTTCACTACTTGCGACAGTCGTAGGGTCAGGCATCATGGCCGAACGACTAGCGGGCGGGAACATTGCAATTGCACTATTGGGGAACACCATTCCGACCGGGTCAATTCTGGTCGTGCTGATTATGGTTTTCGGCCCGATTTCCGGAGCCCATTTCAACCCGGCCGTCACGCTTGCCTTCGCCATTCGCAAGGAAATCAGTGCAAGGGCCTCACTGTTATATGTACTGGCACAGGTCATTGGCGGGATTTCAGGGGTTTTGGTTGCACACGTGATGTTCGACAATGTGCTGATCGATCCATCGACAACCGTTCGCACCGGGCTTGGGCAATGGGTTGGTGAATTCGTCGCTACCTTCGGATTGATTGGCACCATTCTCGGCTGTCTGAAAGCCCGTCCCCAAACGGTTCCTATTGCCGTCGGCCTCTATATCACAGCGGCTTATTGGTTTACGTCGTCCACCTCTTTTGCCAATCCGGCCGTGACCATCGCGCGCGGGTTTTCAAATACCTTCGCCGGAATTTTGCCGGAAAACGTTGCGGCGTTTATTGCCGTGCAGTTGCTCGCAGCCCTTTTGGCGACGGTGTTTTTCAACTGGTTGTTAGACGAAAGTACCGAGGCCGCGTAGATTTAGAACGTAGAGAATCGCAGAGCATGACAAACTCAGGTTTAGAATTTTAGTTTGATGAAGACATAAACCAGCTTTCTGTTCCGGCGTTAAACGCCCATCCCGTCGTGCTCGGTGCAGATGGCAAAAAGTTCCCGATTGAACATTCGGTCTCTGAAGCGGTGATTGATAAACAGCTCATATTCTTGGGTGTGTTGCACGACATCACCGAGCGCAAATAGGTTGAAGAAATCATTGCAACCAAAGAGGCCCAATTGCGCATGGCAATGAAACACATGCCAGGCGTCATGTTCGTCGTCAACAGCGATTTAAAAATTGTTCTCGTCAACGAAAACTACTCCAAATATTACGTCGACCCCGACAATCTCGTTCAGCCCGGCGCAGACGTGCGTGACATTCTGAGCTCCGAACTTGAACGAGGCATGTTGCCTGTAAGCGGCACAGCCGATGAATCCCTTGAGAGCCGGCTGCAATCATATCAAAGCGGAAAGACACATAATTTTGAAGACCGAACCCCTGATGGCCGATACATCCAACTGACCCGGACGTAATTCAGTTGGGTTCTGAAGGTTTCTTTATGGCCAAAAGCGGACATGATATTTGTCCGTTATTCTCAACAAATCCAATCATGTATTTGCGATCGCATAAACGTAAGGGCGAATTCATCTCCGTTCACATGGTTGAATTACTCTGTTTATCTTCATACAATATCCCGCTTTTAAAATGCATCGTTGTCACAACCAGCAGCCAACTGGCGTGTTGTATGAAGCATGATCATTTGAATAGGAGCTTTGAGTTTGCCCAGCGTAAGCGAAGTCCGAAATATGGATCACGCCGAAGGTAAAGCGTCAAATGGCCCTGGTGATCACTTTAATCTGAATTCTCTCTCGCAAATACTAGGACTGGCAACGATATACTTCGTCGTCAGCAAACTCGGATTGTTGCTCGCGATCCCACCAGGATATGCAACCGCAGTATGGCCAGCATCGGGAATTGCGCTCGGATGTTTGTTGATTTATGGCGTCCACCTGTGGCCTGGTATTCTGCTCGGCTCCGCGGCTCTTAATCTATATACATCATTTGGTATTTCCGCTCCTACCGGGTTTGCCATTTCATCATTAGTGTTGCCCATTTCTATCGGCATTGGTGCCGCCCTGCAGGCCCTATTGGGGGCTGCCTTGATTCACCGGTACATTGGCTTCCCAAACCCTCTTGATGATGATCGCGATGTGATCAAGTTGCTTCTTTTTGGGGGGCCGTTGGCTTGTCTTTTGAATGCGTCCTGGGGAAGCGCCTCGCTTTTTGTGTCGGGCATCGTTTCAATCGAAACTATTCCCTTTACGTGGTGGACTTGGTGGGTAGGAGATTCCATCGGCGTTCTTATTTTTTTACCGTTGACGCTGATTGTCTTGGCGGCACCGCGAAAAGACTGGCTTCCCAAGTTTCTAACGGTCGGAATTCCGCTTGTAATTACTTTTGCGGTAGCCGTTGCAGTTTTCTATCTCATGGAGGCGGACTCTTGGGCGGTGCTGGCAGGAGCCCTCCTGTTTACTGGATTGCTCGGTGCTTTCTTGCTGGTGATCAGTGGCCGCACCGCAATGATTGAACGTTTGGTCAAACTGCGTACAGAAGAGTTGAATATTAGCGAAGCTCGCTTTCGAAATATATTTGAAAATTCCGCTAGTGGAATGGTGTCAGTGGACGTCGAAGGTAGGATACTACAGGTCAACCCTGCGCTTTGTGAGTTTCTTGGTTATGCTTCCGAAGAACTGCTTGCCATGAGAATTGCAGAGATCACGCACCCTGATGATCTTGGTAAAACCCGGTCGGAACGCGCCAATCTATTATTTGGCGAAGCTTCATCAACATTTTTGAGAAAGAGATATTTGCGGAAAAATGGCGACACGGTCTGGGGTGATGCCTCAATTTCACTGGTTCGCGATGCTGACGGGACGGCAAAATATCTTGTCGGTCAGATTAACGACATCACCGAACGCAAACGGGCCGAAGAGATGCTGGTCAGGAGCGAAGCCAGATATCACAGCATTGTTGAGGACCAAACAGAATATATTATTCGGATGTTGCCAGACGGAACGCGGACCTTCACCAATCAAGCCTATTGCCGGTTCCTGGGTAAGACGGCGGATGAGTTGATGGGTGCGTCTCTTTATGAGGTCGTTCCGAATGATCAACGGGACGACCTCAAGGCCCATTTTGCAGGCCTGACGCCGCAAAACGACCGGGTCGAATATCAAAATCAGGCCCTCCGCCACGACGGCGAATACCGCTCGGTGCATTGGATTGATCGCGCCATTTTTGACGATCAGGGGCGGGTCATTGAGCTCCAGGCCGTGGGACGGGATATCACTGAGCGCAAACGAGTTGACGATGCTCTGAATGGTGCATTGATGGATGCGGAAAAAGCGAATAAAGCAAAGTCTGAATTCCTGGCTAACATGAGCCACGAGCTGCGCACGCCCTTGAATGCCATCAGTGGATTTTCGGAGATGTTGACTGGCGAGTTCTTTGGGACGCTTGGTTCTCCGAAGTACAAAGAGTACGCGGATGACATCCGCGTTAGCAGTGAATATTTACTAAATTTGGTGAACGACATCCTCGATCTCTCGGCGGTCGAGGCAGGTAAACAGTCTCTGGCCAAAGAACGTCTGATCGTTGACGATGTGATCAAGGGCTGCTCCACAGTCATCGCCGCCGCCGCTGAAAACAAAAGCATCGATTACGCGGTTGACCTGCCTGACGAAATACAACCACTCCTCGCCGACCGGCGCGCCCTGAAACAAATTCTGCTCAATGTTCTATCTAATGCTACTAAGTTCACGCCAGCGGGAGGCCGGGTCACACTCAAGATAACAGAGTCAAATAATCATCATGTCTTCGAAGTCAGTGATACCGGCGAAGGCGTCCCGGCGGATAAGCTGTCCAGCCTTACCGATCCCTTCGTCAGGGCTAACACCAATCCACATATGGCCCAAGAAGGAACCGGCCTCGGGTTGGCAATCGTCAAGTCTCTGGTGAACCTTCATAACGGCGAACTCAACATCAAGAGCAAGGTTGGCGAGGGAACGATTGTCACGGTAATGTTGCCCAGCGATACGCCATAAGTGAGCCAGCGCGGCATCTGAAATCCGGTAACCAACTGCCGAGCAGCGTAATCCATTGAATATCGACGTAGGGTCATCAGCGGACCTCCATGGGCTTCCATGTTCACGTCTGCTTAGCGCACAGAAGCGGATGAAATTCGGTCCGGCAAGTTCTGAAAACATCTATTCTAGTTTTTGGAAAGGTTGATGCTGGCGAAGTTCTTCAGAGAAGTCCGCCATGAATTTTGCGTATTTTTTATCGAGGTAGTGATATAGAGGCAACGCAGAAATAGTTTTCTTAAGGACCGGAGCCGGATGTATTGCCCGTTTCTTATGAAGAAGATTGATAGATTGTTTTTCCGTCAGAAAACTTCCAACAGCCCCACGGTTGTATGCAGCGACAAGCTCATGATCCGAAGAAAACCGAATAGCCTTCGTACCCGTAGTTTCTGAAATGAATTTCTCGTGCCAAGCAATACCCAAAACAAAAGCCATAGGTTTGTTCTCGGCGACCGACGGAGACGGATGTTCCCAAAGCGCGTTAACTAATTGCAACATCGGTGTAGTCGACCGAACAAACGTTTTTTCATACTTTTTCTCAATTAGCGATAGCCTAAACAGCTCGCCATCTACGAGCGATCTGTTAAAACTCAAAACACCGCGTCTTCCAGGTAGCGATACGATCTCCACAGAACATCCAAGTTTTGTGTATATCTCTTTCAGAATAGATTGGCTTTCAACTGACAAATTGTCGCCGGAAATCGCAGCAATCTTACTCGGACAATATTGTGAAAACGCTTGTTCGGACAGGCAAGACGACATCACATATATCAGAAAAAAAACCAAAAACTTTTTCATATTCTGGTATTCAACTCTTTTATCTATTTTCTCAATCGCTGTAGCGTAGCGCCAAGTTATTAAGCGTGAATAACGACGATGTGAATTGATATAACAGTTTGATACATCGGAAGTTTGACGAACGCCGATAAGTCTAAAAAGGGTCAACAGGAGAAGTTTCATCCTCCCAGTTCTTCCCGTGACATGACTAAATGCAATCCCCTGCGTACCCTGACTTCCGAGGTGATCATGTGCATGCGGAAATAGAGCGCAAGCTTCATACTGAAGATCAAGATACCGAAGCTTGTCGAGTATTCGCGTGCACCAGCGGATTCAGTTTTTACCGAACGATCCCCGCCAGCCGACGTAACTGGCGTCAGCGAACATGCTCTCCCCAGCAAGCCAGCGCTCGGCGATGTCAGGTGTCTCAAGGGCGATATGAAGAGCAGCGGTCAGCTCAACATTGATTGCCTCGAAACCACATTCCCGTGATGCCTGCAACAGCCCTTTGCGGGCGCTCTGCATGGCTTTTTTGCGGGGTTGGTTGAGGGGGATGCGCCCGTACTTTCCTATAGGCAGTGCGCTGCGGCAAATTTCCGCATCCATGGATTCGAACCCCTGGCAATCGAGCGGCCGCATCGGGTAAACCGAGCATTGCCCATTTTTCAGCATCGGGCAATCTATGCCTGCGGCGCTGCGTCCGGCCAGGGACAGTCCGTTGGTTATTTTGTCCATTTCGGCAATGCGATTTCGAAGGTCGGCAAAAGGTTCCGTTTCAAGATTTTCCCCCAGCCACCAGGCCAGCGCGATCGTCTCGATCGGCGTAGTCTCCACCCGGCTGTAGGTGCAGCAGTGTGTGCAACCGGCGTGGCAGGCGATTGGCTTGGGCAGGGGATCGTGCATTTCTGCGTCCAACAATTCCTCGGCAAGCGCCCAGGACTGTATAACCGTCTCTACCACATCAGTAACGGAAGTTGCTGTGTCCAGCCTGTCAGTTGCGAAAGATGCCAGTTGGGATCGGATGGAGTGATCCTTGGTTTTGTTTGGCGCCATGTTTGTCCTCAGACGAATGCCCGGATCAAATTCTGAACGGGCAGACTATAATCACATGTCGCTATTTTCTCAAATGCTATATGATGCAGGCGATTTCTGATCGTTTATGGATTATCAGGGTGAACCTTAATGAACGAAATGCGGTCATTGACCAAGGGCGCGAACAGGATTGATCTCTTCAAGGCGGACATCAGCACGCCCGCTCAGGTATGGGATATCGCCAAGCTGGAGAAAAACCTGACCACGATGAGCCGGTTCGCCTCCCGCCACGGCTGTACGTTTCTTTATTCCTGCAAGGCGTCGTCGGTCAGTTCGGTAATGGAACACATGGTCGGAAAGGTCGATGGATTTTCATGCAGTTCACTGTTCGAATCCAAACTGGCGCGCCAGATCATAGGGGAGAACGGCTCAGTTCATATGACATCGCCGGGAATTCGGGCCGACGAAGTCTGTGAACTCGCCGAGCTCTGTGATGGTCTGACATTGAATTCCCTGTCCCAATGGGACCGGTTCAATGAGCAGATCACGACAAAAACCAGTTGCGGTATTCGCCTGAACCCCGGTGTCTCCATCGTTTCGGATTGGCGATTTGATCCGAGCAGAAGCGGTTCCAAGCTTGGTGTGTCCCTGGACAATCTGGCGGCCAGATTTGAGGAAGACCCCAACAGCCTGTCGGGTCTGAAAGGGCTGCATTTTCACATTGCCTGCGGCCGGAAGAGCTTCAGCAAGTTTGATGATATCGTTAATATGATTGAACAGCACTTGGGTGGACTGCTGCACCAGATTGAGTGGTTCAATTTTGGGGGAGGTTTTTATTTTGACAAGATTAGCAAGATCGAACCGTTCAGAAAAAGTGTCGAACGCCTGAAAGGGAAGTATGGCCTCGAAGTTGTCATTGAGCCAGGCACCTCTGTCGTCGTTAACGCCGCCCGATTGGTTTGCACAGTCATAGACCTGTTTTCCTCCGGCGGAAAAACGATCGCGGTTCTTGATACGACAGTCAATCACATGCAGGAAGTCTTCAGCTACCAGCTCCGACCATCGGTCGCCGGGGCGACGATCAACGGACCGAACAGGGTTGTCCTGGCGGGTAGCACCTGTCTTGCGGGTGACATCTTCGGCGTTTACGGGTTTGCGGCCCCAGTTGAGGTCGGCGACAGAATCATCTTCAATAAACGCGGCGCTTACACTCACGCGCAAAGCCACTGGTTCAACGGAATTAACCTACCCACAATCTATCTGGTTTCCGACAATGGTGAGATAACATTACATCAGGATTTCAGTTACGAGGACTTCGCCCGCCACTGCGGGGCCACCCCGGAACAAGCGGGGTATTAAGGTCCCTTCCTTTTTACTTGTGCTGGCGGTTTTTCCTTATGCCTCGCGCGGAGTTTATCTAACGCTTTTGGGTAGGCGGCCTTCATTGCGGCGAAATCCGGGTAGGCGGAAATCTCGTTGATCAAGTCAATCAGACCAAAAAATGACGGCCCCCGCCGACTGCCGAGCGCAATCCGGAAGGTCGCTTTGCCGGGTTTGTCAACAATGCCCATTGCAAACCTGTGCGAGCGAAAACCAAAGCTGGTCCCGTTATCAATGCGCAGTTTACGCTTTTTGATTTCCTGGCGAAGGACAATTTTAACGAAATCCTTGTCTTCCTCTCTTCCGCCCCTGATGCGAACAAGCACGAACGGCGAAACAGCCCATGGCCGAGCGTCCTGGCGCGTTGCGGGATGGCTTATGGATTCCAATACGCCGTCGGCAACGGTGATCGAACGGGCGAACGCTGCGTTGTTCTCGAACACCGCATCAATGTGGCGCTGGTGGGATTTAAGATCGAGGAATTCCGGAAACTCTAGCGCTGCCAGTTCATTGACGGGCAAACCAATTGCCAAAGTTCGCCGCAATTTTCGCAGCCGTTTGGTATAATCTTCCAGTTTTTTGCGCGGTACACCGGGTGGTGTGTAAACGCTCACAATTCCTGCACCAGCGAATTCAAGACCTTCCTGATCCAGTTTCAATCCTGATGAGACCTGAACCACATAATCTGGTGCATCAGTGGACAGGCCTTCCAGGAACAAATCCATTGGGAACCGGGCGCCGGTAACTGTTGTGTCGATAATGATGGCTGATGTTTTGCGGGTTTTTGGTGATTTCCAGGCTGTGAAAAAGGCATCCAGATCGATCACTTCCTGTCCCCAGTTACAGGAAACCGGCTCGAACATCAGAATATGACCCCTTCCTGACGCGACCTTTTTGATGAAACTCTCGTGGGTTTTGCAAATGCTGCCCTTGAACGACGAATCGTTCAGCGCGCGAAACAGATGAGTGAACTCAAAATAACCACCAAATTCGTACATCCGTATCTGGCTGGATGAGCGTCTGGAAATTCGGCCCTTGATGAAATTGACCACGCCATTGATTCCAGCCATCCCACTGGCGAACATCACATGGTCGTTATTCCAACCGGCGACGGGCGGGCGGTATGTGCGACAGCGCTCCTCCAGGTGTTCCGATCTGGCCCAGCGATCGTAAGCGTATTTATACTTGTATCCGAATGGCATACGGAATTTGTCGGTTTTCGATGGAGACTTGAAGATAGGGTCAGTGTGGGACCTGGCAAACTGCAACCACAGATATCGCAATGAAAGTGCAAGGTCGTCGAGTTTTTTCTCTCCATGAAACGATTCCAATCTCGACGACCTGAGCAATTTGTTGGCGTCATTAAACCAATTATTCAGGTGGTTTTTGAACTGTGGAGCGGAGTTGACGCAATTTTTCGCCATTGCGATCAGGGCCAAGCATTCAGATTTTCCGTCCATGGGGAAACGTACGCCTCTCAAGAAAATTCTGACCAGCCTGCCGATGCATTCCCGCTCAAGTATTATTGTATATCCAGCCTTTCGTCTACCAGGAAGTCCGGATACCCATGCCTGCCAGATTGATTACCCTAATGGTTCGAGACATTTTCTAACGCCGCAGTAATTCGTCCAACGACATTGCCCCAATCCCCACTACTCTCCTGCCGGAACACCCGCGCCGACACATACCATGGGCACGCCTCCCGCTCCTCAAACCATCGCCATTCCCCGATGTGTTCAAGCAATATCCAGACAGGCTTGCCCATCGCACCTGCCAAATGGGCGACAGCGGTGTCGGGGGTGATGATCAAGTCCAGTTGGTCAATGGCGGCGGCGGTGTCGGAGAAGGTTTGTAGCTCGGGTTCAAGGTCGACAAGTTGTCCCGTTAACCCGGCTGCGCGAATATCCTCGCCCCCGCCGTCTTTCTGCAGGGAATAGAAAGTGGTGCTGGTATCGAGCAATGGGCGGAAGGCTTCCAGCCCCGGCGAACGAGCAGAGTCGCGGGGATGGATGGGGTTTCCTTTCCAGACGATACCGACCCGGGAGCCGGTCTTACGTTTGCCGGTATCGGGGATTTTGGATTGCCAGCGCTCTATGGCGTCTCTGGGCGCGAACAAGTAGCCTTCGGGGGTTGGGACATTGTCAAACGTGGTGTCGAAGGCACCGGGCAGGCTCATCATCGGGATGTGAAAATCATGATTGGGCAAGGAGGGGTTGCCGGGTGTGATCATCTCGTCAATCCCGCCGACGGTTTGCAGAACCTCGGCCAAGACGTCCGGTGCTTCGACGATAACGCGCCCTCCCCGCTTTTTAAGTTCAGGGATATAGCGCGCCATCTGGAAGCAGTCCCCAAACCCCTGCTCGGCGTGGACAAGGACTGTTCGTCCGCTCAATCGCTCACCTGCCCATTGTGGTTTCTTCCATTGCCGGCGAATAGCGGCGAAGTGAGGTGTTTTCCAACGCCATTCAAACTCACTCCAGCCCTCTTCGAACGCGCCACCTTTGAGCAAAGCCATCGACAGATTGCGGCGCGCTTCGGCGTTGTTGTCATCCAGACGGATGGCTTCACGGTAACTGGTGATTGCGTCTTCGCGTCTGCCGGTTTCCTGCAAGGCGACGCCTTTGTTGGAATGGGTTTGTGATTGCCCAGGGAAAATGGTGAGTGCCTGTGCGTAACATTCAAGCGCCTCGTTCAAACGTCCATCGGCGCGCAGGATATTACCGAGGTTTGTATGTGCTTCAACATGATCAGGGTTTGAACTGATAGCCTTGCGATACTGCGTCTCGGCATCATCAGTCCGCCCCTCTTCCTGCGCCGCTCTGCCCAGCTGAAAGCAGGCCTCCGCCTGATTAATCATCGCCTGCGGAAAATTCGGGTGCAGGTCGAGTGCCTGCTGACTGGTGATCAGGGATTCTTGGTATTGCCCAACCTCGACCAATGCCCCTGCCAGATCGGAAAGCACGTCCGATGCGTCCGGTTCCAGCGAGATAGCCTGCCGGTATGCAGATATGGCCTCTGACAACTGTCCGCGTGCTTTCGCGATGCGGCCGAGATTGGCGTGATAGAGCGCGACGGACGGATCAAGCGAGATCGCCTGCGTGACGGATGCCCGCGCATCCTCCAGATCGCCACGCTGAAACGCGATGACACCGAGAAGATGGATCGCATCGGCATTGTCCGGGTCGGACGACAAGACATCACGATAGCCGGTTTCGGCCTGCTCCAGCCGGCCGGCTTGATGGTGTTCAATTGCTTCGGCAAGGCAGGTTTCCGCCATAGCCCGGAAGCTTAGCTGCGACGGTTCAAACCCTGCCAGATCAGCGGCAGGGTCACGGCGGCCAGTGAAATTTTAAACAGCCCACCCCAGATGAAAGGATAAAGCCCCCATGCAAGGATCGGTTTATCCCAACCAAACAGTGCACCCAGCCAGAGAATACCGGGAATAAAGATCACAACCGTTGAGACAAACATCACGGCCGCTGACTTCCAGATGTTGCGATCCCAGCCGCGTGTCGCGCCCCAGCCGCAAATGGCGACGGCGAGGACGAAGCCAACCAGATAACCGCCGGTGCCGCCCATCATATAAGTAAGGCCAATGCCCTTGGCGGGTGTTCCAGCGAATACCGGCAGGCCAACCGCGCCTTCAGCCAAATAGAGCAGAATTGTCGCCATACCGAGGCGTGGGCCAAAGGCCATGCCAATGGTTAAGATAACATAGGTCTGCATGGTCATCGGCACCGGGTAAAATGGTACCTGTATTTTTGATGAAATGGCAATCAACATGCTGCCGACGAAAGCCAAAATAACACCGCGAACCATGCGCTGGGCTGCGGTTTTCTCGCCAAGCGGCCAGATGCTGTCGGCCAATGTTGGTGCAGTTAGGGGTGTTGCGTTCGTCATCATCGTCTCCTAAGGCATTTTGTGCCTGGCCAATGCCTGGGCAGGAAAGAATTGGCATGACCTTACCCAAGTTTTTCATCAGATCAATGGAAATGATCGCCCCTCGAGGCCAATTCTTTTCTGGGTTGCGCCCCAAATTCATGGCAAGACAGCTTATCTATTGCTAACTTAAGACAATTCAGTTTCGCAGAGGGGATAAAGTTCCATGGACCCAAGACAGGTGAAGACCGCGGCAGATGCAAAAGCGATCATTGATGAACGCGGCCTGGACTACGTGAAAGTCGGGGTTTTCGACATCGACGGGATCATGCGTGGCAAATACATGAAAAAGGAAAAATTCCTGTCTTCGCTGGATAAAGGGTTTGGCTTTTGTGATGTGGTCAATGGCTGGGATTCCAACGATCAGCTCTATGACAACATCACCGTCACCGGCTGGCATACGGGTTATCCAGACGCGAGCGTTCGTGTTTTACCCGAATCGTGCCGTGAAATTGCCTGGGAAGACGACATGCTGTTTTTCCTTGGTGAATTTAGCGGGCATCAGGAGCAAGTCTGTTCTCGTGCCGTGCTGCGCCGTGTTCTCGATAAAGCAGCCGCCATGGGCTATGAGGCACTGGCCGGGATGGAGTTCGAATTCTTCGTTTTTGAAGAAACACCGAAATCTGTGCGCGAAAAGAATTACCGTAACATGCAACCCCTGCAACCGGGGTACTTTGGCTATTCCGTCATCCGCAACACCGTTGATTCGGATCTCTACCGTGAACTTATGGACGGCTGCATCCAGATGGATATGGAACTGGAAGGCCTGCACGAAGAAACCGGGCCAGGTGTATTGGAAGCCGCCATCGCTGTCGATACGGCCCTGAACGCCGCCGATAAGGCATCCTTGTTCAAAACCTTCGCCAAAATCATGGCCCAGAAAAACGGTTTGATGGCGACGTTTATGGCGAAATGGTCGCCCGACTGGCCGGGTCAAAGCGGGCATATACATATGTCACTTTTGAACAAAGACGGCTCATCGGTGTTTCATGACCCCGCGAAGCCGGGCAACATCAGCGATGCCATGCGCCATTTCCTGGGCGGGCAACAACGCCTGATGCCGGAAACGCTGGCGATGATCGCTTCAACAGTGAATTCCTATTCCCGTATGATTCCCGGGTTCTGGGCACCGACAGAATCAAGCTGGGGCATGGACAACCGGACATGCGCCATTCGCGGAATTGAAGGAGGTCCCAATTCGCAACGGATTGAGCATCGGGTCGCAGCGGCGGATTGCAATCCCTACCTCGCCCTCGCAGCGACCATTGGTGCCGGTCTTTGGGGTATCGAAAACGAAATCGAGCCTGACGCCGCAATTGAAGGCAACGCGTACGAACAGAAGTTTGCGGACGAACGACAACTTCCCCGTACGCTATTTGAAGCCGCCGGGCGTCTGCGCGTTTCTAACCCGGCGCGCGAGCTATTCGGCGATGTCTTTGTCGATCATTTTGCTGCAACACGCGAATGGGAAGAGCGTGAATTTCGTCGTGCAATCACAGATTGGGAAATGGAACGTTATTTCGAAATCATTTAAAGGATGTAGATCATGACTGCCCTTACAAGACGATCTTTTGCTGCCTTTATTGCGTTAGCTGGACTCTTTTTTGCCTCCCCTCATTTTGCCGCCGAGGGAACAGATGTCATTGGTCAGGTCAGCAAAATCCAGAAAGCCGTCTATGCCATGCAGGACGCCTTGCCCCGCAAGCTGGAGATGGGCAGTGATGTATTGCTTGGTGATGTAATTTCGACCGGCAGGGGTGCGCGCATTGAAATCATCCTTTCGGACGGTGCCGAAGTTACACTTGGCGAACGCACACATTTCGTCGTACAGGAGTTTCTAGCTGGTGCGGACGAGAATAACGCCGTCATGCGTCTGCTGGAGGGCGCGTTCAAGGTCACTAGCGGCAAAATGATGCAGGTTGCCGATGCGTCTTTTGTCGTGGAAACCAATACTGCAACGATTGGCATTCGCGGCACGACCTTCTGGGGCGGGTCATTGGATGGTGAATTTGAAGTTGCACTTCTGGACGGCAAGGGGATTTATGTGGAGACCAAAGCCGGGCGAGTTGAGCTCAGTGATGTCGGGCAGGGCACAAAGGTGTCGGGGGCTACTCAGTCCCCGTCGAAACCGGTCACATGGCCACAAAAAAAGGTCAACCGCGCGATTGCTACTGTGACTTTTGAGCAATAGACTAATCGCGGATAGTTAAGTCCGTTTTCGGGATACTCTTTTCCTCCCGAACCGGATATAACGCGCCAGTTTCATATCCTAGGAGAGTGTCTCATGAGCGATAAACTTCGCTGTATTAGTCCCGTTGATGGGAGCGTTTATGTTGAACGTGATTTCGCCAGTGAAGCGGAGATCGCCACTGCCCTGAAATCCGCACAGGATGCGCAGATTGAATGGCGCAAGCGCCCGGTTTCGGAACGTGCTGAAATTTGCACCAAGGCCGTTGACGCCTTTGTCGCCAATAGCGATGAAATCGGCGAAGGCCTGACTTGGCAGATGGGCCGCCCGATCCGTTTTGGTGGTGGTGAAGTCGGCGGGTTTGAAGAACGCGCGCGGCATATGATTGCAATCGCTGAAACCGCGCTGGCTGATGTCTCTGTCGCAGAGAAGGAAGGCTTCACCCGCTTCATCCGACGCACGCCGCTTGGTATCATTTTCGTCATTGCACCCTGGAATTACCCGTACCTCACATCCGTAAATTCAATCATCCCGGCGATCATGGCCGGCAATGCTGTACTCCTGAAGCATTCCGCCCAGACACCGGTCTGCGCTGAGCAATATGCCAAAGCCTTCGAAGCCGCTGGTCTGCCAAAAGGCGTGTTTCAGTTTCTGCACCTGAACCATGCAGATACGGAGCGCGTCATTCAGGCCCCGGAGATCGATTTCGTTGCCTTCACTGGCTCCGTCCCCGGCGGGGCCATGGTTGAACGGGTTGCTGCCGGACGTTTCATTGGCGTTGGTCTGGAACTCGGCGGCAAGGACCCGGCCTACGTCCGTCCCGACGCCGATGTTGGTTACGCTGCCGAAAGCCTTGTTGACGGCGCGTTCTTCAATTCAGGACAATCGTGCTGCGGAATTGAACGCATCTACGTGCATGGCGACGTCTATGATGAGTTTGTTGAGATTGCGCGCCAGACAACGCTCGGCTACAAACTCGGCAACCCAACCGATCCCGAAACCACCATCGGTCCACTGGTTCGCGCCTCAGCCGCCGACTTCGTTCGCAAGCAGACGGCAGATGCCTTAGCCGCCGGTGCTGAAGCACTAATCCCCGCCGGGACATTTGGTGCTGATGAAGCGGGCTCGCCCTATCTTGGTCCGCAGGTTCTGGTCAATGTAGATCATTCCATGGACGTGATGAGTGAGGAAAGTTTCGGCCCTGTCGTTGGTATCATGAAAGTGGTATCGGACGAGGAAGCCATTAAACTCATGAACAACAGCGAATTTGGCCTGACCGCGTCGATCTGGACCGCGGACGCGGACGCGGCATTGCGTATTGGTGATGAGGTCGAAACCGGCACCTGGTTTATGAACCGCTCTGACTATCTTGATCCGGCGCTTGCCTGGACTGGCGTTAAGGACTCCGGTCGCGGCTGCACATTATCGGCTCTCGGGTATGACCATCTGACCCGCCCCAAATCCTTTCACCTCAAAACTCAAATCTAAGGACGAAGACATGACATTTGATCCCTCCTCCACCATGGGCAACTGGAATTACCCGACGGCTGTGCGTTTCGGTATTGGCCGTATCACGGAACTCGCTGACGCCTGCAAAAGCCTTGGCATGAAGAAACCATTGATCGTAACCGACCCCGGCCTTGCTGGCCTGCCGATGATCTCTGATGCCATCGCCGCGAACAACGCTGACGGTTTGCCAACTGGCCTGTTTTCTGACGTGCAACCAAACCCAATTGGCAAGAACGTCGAAGACGGCTTGGCCGTGTTCCGCGAAGGCGGGCATGACGGCATTATCGCCTGGGGTGGCGGCAGTGGCGTTGATGCGGCGAAGGCCGTTGCCTTAATGGCCCAACAGGAACGCCCGATCTGGGATTTTGAAGACATTGGCGATAACTGGCTGCGCGCCAATAGCAACGGCATTGCACCGATTGTCGCTGTCCCGACAACATCCGGCACCGGATCAGAAGTTGGACGCGCGTCAGTGATTACGCATGAGGCGTCGCATACCAAGAAAGTCATCTTCCACCCAAAAATGATGCCGTCCGTGGTGATTTGTGATCCGGCTCTTGTCGCCGGCCTGCCGCCGCACCTGACCGCCTTCACCGGCATGGACGCGCTCATCCATTGCTTCGAAGCCTATTGCGCGCCCGGCTACCATCCAATGGCCGAAGGCATTGCCGTTGAAGGCATGCGTCTGGTCAAGGATTGGTTGCCGAAAGCCGTGAAAGACGGAAGCGATCTGGAAGCCCGCAGCCACATGATGTCAGCAGCAGCCATGGGCGCGACCGCGTTTCAGAAAGGCCTGGGCGCGATCCATTCCCTGAGTCATCCCGTTGGTGCCATTTACAACACCCACCATGGCCTCACAAACGCAACTTTCATGCCCTACGTGATGAACTTCAACCGCACAGCGATCGAAGACCGCCTAGAGAGACTGGCGCGCTATCTTGATCTGCCGAAGGGCGGGTTCACAGGTGTTATGGATTGGGTTCTTGAACTTCGTGAATTGTTCGAAGTTCAGCATACCGGACGCGATCTTGGTGTCGATGAAGCCCGTCTGGACGAGCTGTCCGAAATGGCGGCTGCCGACCCAACCGCTGGTGGCAACCCGATCCCGGTCGGTGCTGCGGACATGAAGGTCATGTATGAAGCGGCAATGGAAGGCCGTCTCTAGACCATGACCGACACCCATACGCGCCTTGTTGCGCTGCTTGATGACCATAATGCAGATTACCGCATCATCGAGCATGAGCTTGAAGGCCGATCAGAAGAAATCAGCCGCATTCGCGGAAACCACCCCTCGCAAGCTATGAAGGCGATTGTGGTTTCCGTGAAAGGCGGGGGGTTAGGTAAACGCAACGCATTGGCCATCATTCCCGGCAACCAGCGCCTGAACATGCGCGCCCTGAATGCTGTCCTTGGTGCGCAAAAAGGTAGCTTTGCATCCAGTGATAAGGCAACAGAATTGACAGGCTGTGTTATGGGTGCCGTTCCCCCCTTTTCATTTCTGGATGACCTGAAGATCATCGTCGACAGCAAATGCCGTAACAACGAAGAGGTTTGCTTTAACGCCGGACGACTGGACCGGTCCATCTTCATGAAATTCGCCGATTACGAACGGATTGTTCAGCCGCAGTTTGCAGAGATCAGTGAAGCTCCTGATGAGGCCGTGCCAGTTTCAGACTGACGATATTCAACAAAAATGCCGCCGCCACCGACGCCGCCATGACGATCACCAGTGGCGCCGCCGTGTCGCTGAGCAGGATGCCGACAAGATAGGATGTCCCTGCCCCCGTCGCCATTTGCATAAAACCTGCCAAGCCGGCTGCGGTTCCGGTGAGATCCCGGTCCGCGCTGACTGCCCCCGCCGTTCCTGATGGCAGGCAAAGCCCATTGCCGAACGCAATCAACGCCATACCGCCGAACAGAGTCTGAGGGTTGAAATTTCCGCTCATGTAAGCGATGACCAGTTCCACGCCACCCAGCAGTCCCATTAATGTTCCGAACGTGATCAGTTTTTCAGCGCCCCAGCGTTCCGACATGCGACCGGTTAGGAAATTTCCAGCCATATACCCCAGACCACCAGCCATGAAATAGAGGCCGTATTCGGCAGCGCTTATCCCCATCAGCTGAATGCTCACATAAGGAGCACCGCCAAGGAAGGCGAAAAAGGCACCTGATGAAAATGATATTTGAAACGCATGGCGATTAAATGCTGGCATCTTCAGCAACTTGACGAAGCCGACGAACATTTGCCCAATGCCTTCAGCCTGATAAGTGCCGGTATGAGTTTCACCGAGCAAAGAAACCGAAGCGCCAAGAACCAGAATTATGCAAATTAATACAAACACAAAACCGGCTTGCCAGCCGAATGCCTGATCGAGAAATCCACCAATCGATGGAGAAAACATAGGCGCAATAACCATCACCATGGTCACATAACCCATCATCGATGCCGCCTTATCCAACCCATGCATATCGCGAATGATTGTCCGGCTCATGACAATTCCGGTGCAGGCGCCAATCGCCTGAATGACGCGTCCCAGGATCAATATCTGAATGGAAGGTGCAAAAATGCAGACAACGGTCCCAACCATACATAGGACCATTCCCCATAGGGCCACTGGCCGCCGCCCCCAACGATCCGCCATTGGCCCGACGAATAGCTGTGCTGTCGCCAGAGATGCTAGGTAGAGAGTCAGTGCCAACTGAACCGTTGCGTAGTCGGTATCAAAAACCGTCATCATTCCCGGCATCGAGGGAAAGAAAATGTTCAAGGCCATCGGCCCAATGGCAGAGATTGCAATCAGGTTCCATAATCTGGGCGGGCTGCGCGTATCCCTGCCCATTTCTAATGTGACAAAAAGCGGCCCGGTCGATTGCCAGTGTCGCCATCCGCCTGCCAGATGAAATTGCCGTTAGTCATGACACGCTCGATACCGGCCGAGCGCTGTTTCGGGTTCTCAAACGTTGCGCGGTCAATGACGGTGTCGGGATCAAAGATAACCAGATCTGCAAAATTCCCCGCCGCCAGAACGCCACGCTCTTTAAGGCGGAATGTCTTCGCCGACAGGCCGGTCATTTTGTGAACCGCTGTTTCCAATTCAATGACACCGCGTTCACGCACATAATGCCCGAGGACACGCGGGAAGGTTCCCCAAAGCCTGGGATGCGGGTGATCCATTGCGGTCAGGCCGTCTGATCCGATCATGGTGTTTTCGAATGCCATGATCCGTTCCACATCCGCTTCATCCATCTGGAAATAAACCGCCGATGCCGGGTGCAGGCGATCAACCGCCTCAACATCCGTGCACCCCCATTCAGCCGCGATATCCCCAAGACTGCGCCCAGTCATTCCAGGATACGGCTTTGAGCTGGCGACAATCACATCATCGCAATCGATAATTCGTTCAGCCAACAGAACTGTTGAGCTTGCAATGTAGGGATAGACGTCCAACCCGGCTTCCTGATGCTTCAGGGCTTCAGAAATGATCTTCAGCGTCTCAACACTGCGGCCCTGGTTTTTACGCCCCGCACATTTGTGATGGGATAGGATTGCCATACGCCCGGTCTTGCGACCGATCTCCAGTGTCTCTTCAACCGCCTCAGTAATCTGATCTCGTTCGTTACGGATATGCGACACATATACTGCGTCTTTGAAGGGACCAAGAGCTTTGGCGATAGACACAACTTCATCTGTTGGTGCGTTGCGGGCGGGCGGATAGTCTAACCCTGTGCTCATTCCGATCGCCCCGTCACCAAGTGCTTCAGATAGGCGTGTGGTCATCTCAGAAATCTCGTCCTCCGTAGCTCCGCGAAACAAATCCGCGCCCATGGCTTCACTTCTCAGACTGCTATGGCCAACCAGCATGGCGACATTCACCGATGGGGGGTGATCGTCCAGATACTGGCGATAGGAATGAACCGTGGGAAACTGAAAGACGGAATCAGGGCCAAGCAATGAAAACAGGGTTGAGAGTTCCGTTCCTTGCCGGACGGGTGCCAGACTGACGCCGCAGTTACCGATAATGACGGTAGTCACACCCTGACTTACTTTTGATTCGAGCTCTGGCGTGTTTATGACTTCAAGATCATCATGGGTATGGACATCAATAAATCCGGGTGCGACGACCTGCCCATTCGCATCAATGGTCTCATCAGCCGTCCATCCGCCCAGATCACCAACGGCGGCAATCCGCTCACCATCAATCGCGACATCTCCATTAAAAGAGGTCCCGCCTGTGCCATCAATAACACGCGCATTTTTGATCAGAACGTGACATCGCCCCGTTTGCTCGCTTGAGTTACTCATTATTTGAACTTCCTAAATTTCGTCCGCCATGCATTCGGTTTCTGACACCTATGTTGACCTCAATACCGCAGTTCGGCAAGTACGCCAAAATGATCGCTGGGGTAGAGCCCGTCTGTCGCAGCATTCCCAACATGCTCAGCCTTAAGGATATGTCCTGCCGCGTTTGCCGCTGGTTCACCGACAAGGATATAATCAAGGCGGCGATTCGGTTGCAGCGCCTTGTTGGTCAGCGGATTTGCATTGTCCCATGTAAACCCGGCATCCGTATGGCCAGCCGCGCGCCAGGCATCAAAAAAGTAGAGACCATCAATAGGCACCGGCGATTCACCCGTCAGCATACGAATTTCATCTGCCGTAGGGATCGCATTGAAATCACCACAAATAATGGGCGGTGTGGGGCCGCGATGGGTATCACGAACCAGTTCTGCAATCGCCGCCACCTGCTCTTGACGAATTGCACTTTCTTCCGGGCGCCAGCTCAAGTGCGTGTTGCAGACATCAACGGCACCCCTCGGCCCGTCGAAGCAAGCCCGCATAACTTTGCAGTTCCGGCTCCCGTCATCGCTTGGCATGGATGGCAAAATCAGTCCCTGACTATCGAGCACAGGCCATTTAGACAAAATCGCCATGCCCCACTGAACACCATCAATTGGCAAAACCGGTTCAAATATATACTGCAGCCCGAGCGCATCGGCGATTTCGGCCGCCTGATTACCCTCCCCCGTATCCCAGACTTCCTGCAAGCAGATCACATCCGCATCACACTGGCTGAGGACATCCAGAATCCGGGGTGCGCGTTCCCGCCACGGCCCAAACCGCCACCATACATTCCAGGTCAGAACCCGCATCGTTGTTTCTAGGAAGGCAACATCCCGGCTACCGGGCGATACATATCCGTCTTCGTTTGCCACTGCCCCAAACCCTTTTCAATTTTAAAAACTTATGACAGCCAAACTATAGGGTTCCCGAAGGGGGCGGAAAATGCTTTTCTAGTGACAATCAATCAGCCGGAGAAACACCCATGACACCAGCGATGCTGGAAATCGGCCTCGTCGCCTTCACTACCTTCTTCGCGACCGTGGGGCCCATTGACGCGGCTGCGATCTTCGCTGGTTTGACCGCTGGCGTTCCCGCATCGCATCGCCGTGCGACTGCGTTAAAGGCCGTCGCCATCGCTGCCTGTATCCTGTTGATGTTTGTCTTCTTCGGTGCCGATGTTCTGCGCTACATGGGCATTTCCATGGCGGCGCTCAAAACATCTGGTGGCATATTACTGCTGTTGGTCGGAATCGATATGGTACTGGCTCAAAACTCCGGCATCAGCACGACCACTGAAGACGAGGCCGAAGAAGCGCAACACCGTGCTGATATTTCCGTATTCCCACTTGCAACTCCGCTTATCGCCGGGCCCGGCGCTATCGGTGCTGCCGTATTGATGGTCGCAAAAACGGACGGCGACATCAAAAACCTAGCTATGGTCATCGGCGCGCTGGTCAGTGTTCTGCTGATCACACTGATATGCTTTATAATGGCGACCCAGCTACAGCGGATTTTAGGTGTTACCGGCCTTAACGTCATTTCGCGCATCATCGGCGTCCTGCTGACGGCGCTGGCGGTTCAGTTCATTTTTGATGGAATAGCCGCCAGCGGATTATTGGGATAAACGAAAACCCGGCTCAAAAAAAGACACGCCCCGCTGGTTAGGCGGGGCGTGCTGTTTTGTCAGGCGGAATTCTTACCGCCTTGATCACTGTTACGCCTTCTTGAACTTCTTGATCTCACCGCTATTGACCTTCGACATATAGGTGTCGAGTTCCTTCTTAACGATGGGAGCCAGAATATACAGGCCCAGAATGTTCGGCACACAAATCAGGAAGACAAGGGCATCCGAAATATCAAGAATTGGTCCAAGCTGCACCATGCAACCCAAGGCAACGAAAGCACAAAAGATCAGTTTGTAGATGGTCTGACCTTTGTCGCTTTCACCGAACAGGTATGTCCAGCCTTTGAGCCCATAATAGGACCACGATATCATTGTCGAGAATGCAAACAGCATTCCCGCAATGGCCAGCGGGATCGGGAACCAGGAAATCTGGGTCTTGAACGCTGCTGATGTCATCGCAATGCCTGTTGCGTCACCGGCAAACCCCGGATACGCGACCGCCGTGGTTCCGATAACCATTGCCGTGATCGTACAGATCACGATGGTATCAATGAACGGCTCAAGCAATGAGACCATGCCTTCGGTTACGGGTTCGTTCGTACGAACAGCAGCATGGGCAATTGACGCAGAACCAATACCCGCTTCGTTCGAGAAGACCGCCCGCTGGAAACCAATGATCAACGCACCCAATGCACCACCGGCAACACCTTCACCCGTGAACGCACCTGTGAAAACATTACTTACGGCTTCAGGGATCGCTGCGCTGTTCATGAAGATCACGATCAATGCAAAGACACAGTAAAAGATTGCCATGAAAGGAACGATTTTTTCCGTGACCCGTGCAATTGATTTAATCCCGCCGACGATGACGGCGAACACAACTGCTGCCATAGCGAGACCAACCAGCCAGCCAAGGCCGTCAAACATGCCACCCGTGACATTGTTAAGCTGCACATAGGCCTGATTGGACTGGAACATGTTGCCGATGCCCAAGGCACCAATAAAAATACCGATGGCGTAAAACGTACCGATGAATTTCCCGAACCCGGCCATACCGCGTTCCGAAAACCCTTTGCTGAGGTAATACATCGGGCCACCCGAAACCGAGCCGTCTGGGTTTTCATTACGGTATTTAACACCCAACGTACATTCGACAAATTTCGTCGACATGCCAAGAAAGCCCGCCATGATCAGCCAGAATGTCGCACCCGGCCCACCGACAGTAACCGCAACGGCAACACCACCGATATTACCAATACCAACGGTGCCCGAAACAGCTGTCGCCAATGCCTGGAAATGTGAAACTTCACCGGCGTCATCCGGGTTAGCGTAATCACCACGCACCAGCTCAATGGCGTGCTTGAACCCCCAGATATTTACGAAGCCCATCCGGAACGTGAAGAACACAGCACCGATCACCAGCCATAGGACGACCAACGGCAACTGCGCGCCGAAAACAGTAATTTTGAAAAAGACAAATGTTCCGATTGCAGAAGCGATCGGTGCCGTGGCTGTATTGATCATTTCATCGAACCCGGCAGCAAATGCAGAATGTGGCGTGAGGAAAAGGACCGCCAGCGCCAAAAATAACCTAGTCATACGTACCCCCTTATGAAGATTGTTTGGATTATTGAACCGGCCATTCCCTTATGGAACGACGGTTACCGGAACTGACGAAACCTGGACCAGAGATCCGGCGACACTGCCGAACAACAGCGACCCCATTTTTGATTGGCCTTTTCGTCCTATGAAGATTTGTGACGCCCCGCTTCCTACAGCAATTTCAATTACCGATTCTGCCGGATGTCCGTGGCGAACTACGGATTCGCAATTCAATCCTGCCGCTTTAACAGCAGCTTCAGCCGGTCCAAGAACAACCTCCTTGGCTCGATCCAGTTCTTCTTCCCGACGTCCATGCCGCTCGGCAAGTTCGTCCGGTGTATGAAATGAAAATGGTGACCACTCGATGATATGAACTAGCGTCAATGCAACATTGGCAGGCTTTGCCAAATCAATTGCAATTTTCAACGCACGCTCACTACCCGGGCTACCATCTACGGCAACAACAAAATTTCCAGTCATGATTGTAGGCTCCCATATTTTATATCAGACGTATTTTTACGAATTGGAATCGTAATAATTAAAATTGTGTCAGTGAATCTGAGTGACCGTAGGAACCAAAAATTGATAATCAATGGTGCCAAAAGGGATAAAGTCTTATGATGTGACTTCAAAATATCTGTCAGATGATCATTAATTTGGGAATTCTTGCCGTCTACCCTGCTGCCCTATACAATTCCGACTGAAGCAGATTTAATTTGGACCAGAGCATGTAGCAGAATGATTGACGGACCGCTTCATATCCTGGCCTGCCAGATTTCCATACCGCCATTCCAAACGGCAACCGAGCGTGACCACCATGTCAGAGGCTCTGTTGATCTGGTTGAAAAATCGCTTCAAGAGTCACCTGCCGACCTGGTGGTCCTGCCCGAACTCTCCAGTATTGATTACAGCCGATCTGCCTTCGACAACCTGTCATCGCTGGCGGAACCACTGGACGGAACGACTTGTCGGGCGTGGCAAAAACTGGCGGCACGATATAGAACAACCATCGTTTTTGGAATCGCGAGGGCAGCAAAGTCAGAGTTTAAAATTTCTCAGGTTGTCGCCGGTCCCGATGGCGAGTTGATTGGGCATTACGACAAAATCCATCTCGCACAATACGGTGCGTCCATGGAAAAGGAATATTTTTCACGAGGCGACAAGGTGCTGACCTTCATGTGTAAGGGACTCAGAATAGCGCCCGTTATCTGTTATGATATTCGCAACCCGGAACTCAATCGCACACTTGTGCTCCGTCACGGCGTGCAATTGATATTGCATTGCGGTGCCTATGCACGTGACGAGAGTTTCCATACCTGGCATTCCTTTGTAATCACACGGGCGATGGAAAATCAGATATACCTGCTCAGCCTTAACCGGGCTGGAATGAACTATGGTAACTCCCTGTTCTGCCCACCTTGGGTTGATGAAGAAACCCTACCAACGAAATTTCCAGAACATGATGAAGCGTTGTTACGCTTGACGGTTTCCCCCGATGAGATTGTCCGGGTTCGAGAAGAATATTCTTTTCTGAAAGACCGCCTTGAGGATTATGAGGTGCTATAAATTGACCCAATGAGCTCACAAATCCCGGAGCATTTCCCGCGCTGCGTTATGCCCCGGTGCACCTGTGACTCCGCCACCCGGGTGCCCGCCTGAACCGCAAAGATAGAGCCCCTTTAGTGGCATTCTGTAGTCGGCATGACCAAGGGTCGGGCGGGCGGTGAAGATTTGGTTGAGATCAAGGCTGCCGTGGAAAATATCACCACCTGTCAGGCCAAACTCTCGTTCCAGATCAAGCGGTGAGAGAATTTGTGTGGCGATCACTGACTGGTGGAAGTTCGGTGCATGATCGTTAACTGTATTCAGGATGGCTTCCGCCGCCTCGTCGCGGCACTCATCCCATGAGCGACCATCTGGTACATTCGGGTTGAAGTGTTGACAAAACAAGCTTGCCACATGGCTGCCTTCAGGGGCCAGTGTGTCGTCAATGGTGCTTGGGATCAGCATTTCAACAATTGGGCGACGCGACCAGCCGAAATCAATGGCGTCGCGGTAAGCCTGCTCCATATAACGCATGGACGGCGCCATGATGACTCCGGCCTGATGATGTTCCTGCAAATGTTTTCCGGGGATGCAGGTGAAGTCGGGCAGTTCACGCAGCGCAACGTTCATGCGAAACGTCCCGGAGCAGCATTTGAAATTTTCCATGCGCGTTGAAAATTCCGGCGGCACATGAACCGGGTCGAGCAGTTTACTAAACAGGAGCTTCGGACCGACATTTGCGGCAACAGCGCGTGCCTGAATTTCGCGACCATCTTCCAGCCGCGCGCCACTGGCCCGGCCGTTCGTAACCAGCACTTCAGACACCGGAGCTGAGACTTCAATATCTACGCCCGCATCTGCCGCAGCTTTCGCCATTGCCTGCGTGATCGCACCCATACCACCAATCGCATGCCCCCAGGCACCCGGCGTCTCCATCACATCACCGAAACAGTGGTGCAGCAGAACATAGGCCGTGCCGGGTTGATACGGGCTGGATAAAGTGCCGACGATACCATCAAAGGCGAACAAGGCCGTAACTGCCTCACTTTTAAACCAGCGTGCGAGAAAACCCGCGGCACTCATCGTCATGATGTCGGTGAAATCGCGCTGATCTTCCAGCGTTAACCCCTGAAACCGTCTGGCACCTTTCCAAAGTTTCCAGAGCTCACAAATACCACCGCTGACGTTTGGCGGTGTCTCGAGAACAAAAGTTTTCAGCACGTTCGCCAGTTTTGAGATCACACGGCCATAGTCCGCGAGTTGCTTTGCATCTTCTGGCGAATGGCGGGCAACTTCGTCGAACATCTTTTGGGAATTGCTAAAGGACTTAAGATAGCCCTGATCACCAAGCGGTAAGAAATTTGGCAAGGGACGTTCGATGATGCGGAGCCCATGACCATAGAGCCCGAGGTCTTCGACGACTTTTCGGTTGAGCAGGCTAACGGTGTAGGAGCAGACAGAATTTCTAAAACCGGGGTGAAACTCCTCGGTCACCGCCGCACCGCCGACAATATGGCGGCGCTCCAGCACTTTCACTTTTTTGCCTGCCTTCGCGAGATAGGCCGCAGCGACAAGGCCGTTATGGCCACCGCCGATAATAACAACGTCGTAGATACTCGCCATTACCCGCGTTCAGTCATTCTGGGCAGAACCAAACACTTGACCCAATTTTCAATTTCGCGATAGCGGATACGCGGATCAAGCACATCCGCATCAATGCCCAATAACCAACCAAGGTCCTGTCGGGTCGGATTCTGATGTAGGGTATCAAGTTGGGCTGCAAGAGCGAAAGCCGCCTCTTCGTCAGCAAAAAACCCTTCACCGACAAGGGGCTCAACATAAGAGCGGATCAATACCGCCATGTGATCCATATCGAATTCAGGGTGATACTGAACACCCCAGAAGGTGCCGCCTCTAAACTTGATGGATGCTGCCTGAATCGATGTATGACCGTTGGTCGCAAGCGCGATACTGCCCGATGGTAAATGCGTTACTTCGTCGAAATGAATGGCGGGTGAATCGAACACACTCGCCTTGCCTTCAAACAACCCACTGCCCCGTCCCTCGGGTGTTACAGCGATTTTACGCGCAACGCCCATTTCGCGGCCACGCGGACTAACGCCAACTACGCCACCAGCAGCAACGGTGGCAATCTGCAACCCCCAGCAACTGCCAAGAAACGGCACACCAGCTTCGAATACGGCTTTCGCCAGTTCAACCTGCTGGCTGACATGCGGATCCTTTGCCCCCTCGCCCGGAAGGTTGAGCCCGGACCCCCCCATGACAAACCCGTCATAAGAGGCAAGGTCCGCACCTTTCGGGAGAGTGGTATCAAGATCAGCAGCATGCAGGATATCAACGCGCGCTGCCGGATAGACATATTGTACGGCTTGCTGATAACAGCCGCTCCCGGTTCTGGCACCCAGCGAGACCAGCTTTTCATTGCGCGCACGGGTATTACCTTCGGCGATCAGGATGCGCGGTGAAAGGTCTGAGCTCAACCTGTCCGGCCCTTGTTGATCATGGTCGGAATGACCAGTTGCTCAATCCAGTTGCGAACTTCAATACGGCGCACATCTTCGTTCAGGATGTCATCATCGATCCCCAGCAACCATGACAGATCCTGACGGCTTGGATCCTGATGAAGGGTTTCGAGCAGGGAAACAAAATCTTCACCCGCCTGACGATCTTGAAAAAAGCCGAGATCCATCAATTTATCAATACGGCACCACGTCAGACGCGCCATTTCACGAAGATCATATTCCGGGTGATACTGAAGCCCCCAAAACACACCGCCTTCATACAAAACAGAAACCGACTGAACCCGCGTAAACGCGTTACCGGATAGAACGACACTGCCTGATGGTACATGGGTGATTTCATCAACATGGCTGATGAAAGCATCAAACACGCTGGCCTTGCCACCATACATCGGGTGCCCACGCCCTTCCGGTGTCAATGCGACCTTGCGCGCAATCCCCATTTCCCGGCCGTTCGGGTTCGGACGACAAATACCACCCGCCGCGACGACTGCGATTTGGGCTGCCCAGCAACTGCCAAACCCCGGCACGCCCGCTTCAAAGCAGGCACGGGCAAAACCGATTTGGGTATTCACTTCGGGCGTGTCTTCAAATACCGTCAGGCTGCACCCGGTCCAGGCAACGCCATCATAATCACCAAGCGCGGTGCCCTTCGGCAATTCCCCACCGGGATCACTTGGGAAAACAACTTCGCATTTGATGCCTGGGTAAATCTTGGTCAGCATGCGCGAATATTGATCCGCTGCCATTGTCGCGCCACCAGCAACCAGTTCATCACGCGCGGCTTTTGTGTAACCGTCAACAATCAGAATTCTTGGCTCAATCCCCATGATCGTATTCCTTTAAGCGTTTAAGGCGTCAATGATGCCAGGTAAATCGGCATGGCGTTCGCAGATGGCATCAGCCGACGTGGTGTCTTTGTCGTTGTCGCGTTTGGCGGTAAACAGCACTGCTTTCATGCCAAGCGCCTGCGGACCTTTAACGTCATTATGATCACGGTCCCCGATATGCACCATTTCACTCAAATCGACACCCAATTGCGCGGCGGCGGAATCAAACATGGCGCGATTAGGTTTTGAATTCCCCACTTCGTCAGAGAAAGCAAAGCCGGAGAAGTGATGCTTGACCCCGTATCCTTCAAGTAACTGCCGAAGCCCGGTGCCCGGTGTAACGATGGTGTCCGAAATCACACAGAGTTTGTAGCGTGACGCCAGATCCGCAATGCAGTCTTCGGCTCCGGCGATGGGGTTTGGAGGTGTCTCAACTTCCATGCGTTCCTGCGCCAATGCCAGCGCGGCCAATTCGTCTTCAGGCAACGTCCGTCCAAGACCTGTCAGCAGCACCTCAAGGCGTTCACGCGCTGTCCAGGTTATGGAATGGCCTTTCCAGCATTTGACGAAGGCTGAATTGACGACGCCGTACCCAACGGCGAGGTCTTCGGATGATATAGGCTGATGGCGGTTCAGGGCCTCCAGGACCAGATGATGGCGCTCATCGGGCTTGCTTCGCATGTTCGCGGCTGCCCGTTTCGGCTCATCCGATTCATCATCGATAACCGTGTCCCAAAGATCGAAAGTTACTGCTTTGATTTTATTGCCCAATTCACGCTCCCGCATCGAATTAACTTGATTGAAAAAAAATGACGCGGGATGGTGCGACAAGGCAGCGGCGTGGTCAATACATCTCGTTAGACAATTCGTCCTAAGGCTTGGGTTTCCAGCCTTTAACAGCCTTTTCTGCGGCCACCTGTTGAGAGCTGCTCATCTGCAAGGATAGTTTTTTCAAGGCGCGATTGGGATCGCGCCTGGGGTCTTCGGCAATTATCCGATCCGCATGGCGCGATGCCAGTTTAAACCATTTGTAGGCTTCGATGGGGTTTTTGGAGACGCCCCATCCATCGTGATACATGGCACCCATAACATACTGCGCCATCGGGTGTCCCTGTTCCGCCGCTAACATGTACCAATCAATAGAGGCACCGGGATCCTGGCTGACACCGCGGCCATGGAAATATAAATCCCCCAGCGCAAAATGCGCATCACGCGAACGTCCAAGTTTCGCCGCCAGATGATACCATTCAGCTGCTTTGTGATAATCCTGCCGGCCCCCTTGACCTTTTTCGTACAAGCGACCCAGCTGGTATTGCGCACCAGAATGTCCTTGCTCCGCCGCTTTTTTAAACCAGTTATGGGCAAGACGTAGATTTTTGGTTCGCCCTTCCCCGTCACGATAGAGTTTGGCCAATTTATACTGTGCGTTGACATCTTTGGTTTCAGCCCTGGTTTTTGCCGCATCGATTTTCTTCTCGTATGCGATAGATTTTTGCTCAATCCTGTCGCCTTCGGGATCACCAAAAAACACGTAAGCGGCACCAGCGGACACCGCAAGCGCACCGATCATCAGAAGTAGATTTACGAATCTGAACGCGGCCATCGTTTTCCCTTAACGGCGAGAAGGTAACTTACAAATTAGGGCCGATTGGCAGGAGCGGGCTGAACCAGATTGTGCTGGTTTTCACCAATTTTCTGATACCCGCCCTTATGTGGGTCTGGCTTGGTATAGCAGGTAACGCTGCCAAGGGTGTTGTAACAATAAATATTCTGAGTGATTTTCGGCTCATCTTCTTCACAATAGTGCATGCCCTTTTCAAGACGCACGGCAGAACAATTTTTGCCACTACTCAGTGACAAGACGTGATCAACGACAGTTTTGTCCGTTCCCACCACAGTCAGCACGTCAATTTGCGCCAATCCTGGCACCCCCGGAACTACAACCGGGCCGCAGCCGCTTAAGGCTAAAATTGCGAAAATGGCCAAACTGCTACGCATTCAGATATCTCCTCGGTGGGATCAATGCACAATACACGGATTATTATTCACCCTGATTGTGGCAGAAACAGGGTTAAAGAGCCGTTAAGCATCAAAAAAAAGAACCCGCACGCCTATTTTACGCCTGCATTCAAAATGCTAAAAGACTAATCTCGTGTTTCCGAAAGGTATAGCTCATGGTTTCTCTGAATACGCCGATCTGTAATTTTGGCTGGCAACCACCCGGCTTCGAGCTTCCCGGTACGGATGGGTCATCCTATACTCTTGAGGGCATTAAAGGGGAAAACGGCACGCTGGTTATGTTTATCTGCAACCACTGCCCATACGTGAAAGCCATTGTAGAACGGTTGGCTGAAGACATTAAAGTTCTCCAGAATGCCGGCATTGGTGTGATCGCGATTATGTCCAACGATACGGAATATTCGCCCGACGATTCCTTCGACAACATGAAACTTTTTGCTGAACGCTACAACTTCACCTTTCCTTACGTGATTGATGAAACACAGGAAGTCGGTCGTGCCTACAACGCCATCTGCACGCCTGATTTCTTCGGCTTCAATGCGGACATGGAACTGCAATACCGTGGACGGCTTGACGAATCAGGGCGAAATCCAACGCCTGAAGGCGCGCGCCGTGAGCTAGTGGAAGCCATGCTTGGCGTTGCAAAAACCGGCAAAGGCCCAGAAAATCAGGTCCCGAGCATTGGATGTTCCATAAAATGGCGATAAAACACGTGATATAGCGCTCTGTTTGTTTGCCAAGAGGCGACGGTGTCGATATTTTACACGCCAATATTGAACCCCACCACATTCATATTGACGAAGTGGGCAAACGACATACTGTCGCGGCGTTATTTGCCGTTAAATGATTAGGAGTGGCCGGTGGCCGAAGAAAACGAAGCATTATTTAAAGAGATTGAAGAAGAACTTCGCCAGGACAAGGCGGATGAAATTTGGAAAGTCTATGGCAACTATTTCGTTGGTGCTGCTTTGTCACTGGTCATTGGCGTCGGTGCCTATCAGGGTTGGAAGACCTATGATCTGGATAATCGTAATGCCCGGGGAGAAATCTTCGAAGCCGCGCGCGCGTTGAGTGTCAAAAATAAGCCAAATGAAGCTCTTGATGCGTTTAGCGCCCTCGCCAAAGACCAGAACGACGGTTATTCGTTCCTGGCCAGGTTCCGTGAAGCGGGTCTGCTGAGTGATGCAAAAGATCATGCAAGTGCCGCTGATATCTACAAATCGCTTTCCGCCAACGCGGATTTACCAAAACAGTACAGTGATCTTGCGATTGTTCTTGGTGCACTACAGGAACTTGATGGCAAAACTGGCTCTTCCGTTATGGGGGATCAATTGGCGGGGATTCTTGACGCAAAGAACCCGTGGCGGCACAGCGCACGTGAAATTTCCGGCTTGATCGCGCTTAAGAATGGCGATCGCAAAAAAGCCCGGGCGTTACTCAAGGAATTGGCGGAAGATGCAACTGCGCCACAAGGACTAGCGCAACGTGCCAATGAGATGCTAAAAACCATCATCGAATAAGAGAGTCTTCGAGTTTTTCGAATCAGAGCAACAGAGATAGTCAGTATCATGCGCAGGATTTTTTTCATCATTATCGCCTCTTTCGCGTTAAGCGCATGCAGCACCATGGGCGACATGTTCGATGCCATTAAGGGTGACAAGAAAGTTCCGTTGCCGGGGGAGCGGGTATCGGTACTTCAGCACGAACGTTCTTTATCACCTGACCCGGAACTGGCGAACACAGCAATTCTGCTGCCACCACCGACGCCAAACGCAAACTGGCCTCAGGCCGGCGGTTATGCCAATCACGCGATGCATCACATTCTTGTCCGTGATTCCCTGCAACGCGCATGGTCAGCAGACATTGGACAGGGATCGGATGATGAAGAGCGCCTGAGTGGCGAGCCGATTATTGCTGATGGTGTGGTTTACACCATGGATTCCGAAACCGTGGTTTCCGCCTTTAGTGCGAAAACCGGTGACCGGATCTGGGAAGCAGAACTGACACCTGAAGATGACGATGATGGGCACATCAGTGGTGGCCTTGCCTATGACAATGGTGTTGTCTTTGTGACAACCGGCTTTGCACAGGTCATCGCGCTTGAGGCGAAAACCGGGAAAGTCATCTGGCGCAAAACCATGGGTGCGCCGATGCGCTCAGCCCCGACTGTCCGCGGTGGTCGCATTTTCACGGTTACGCTGAATAATCAGCTTGTTGTATTAAGCACGAAAGACGGTGAAGAACTGTGGACCCATTCCGGGCTGCCCGAAACCGCCAGTATGCTCGGCGGTGCCAGCCCGGCTGTAGATCGCGGCATTGTTGTGGTCCCCTACTCATCCGGGCAATTGGTGGCGTTACGCGTCGACAATGGCCGCGTACTTTGGGAAGAATCTCTTGCCGCCGTCCGTCGCACCGAAATCGTTTCCACGCTGGCTGATATTCGCGGGCGCCCTATTATTGATCGCGGTCGCGTTATCGCCATGAGCCACGGCGGGCAGATCGTCTCCATCGATATGCGCACAGGCAAACGGGTATGGGATCGTGATATTGGTGGCCTTGAAAGCCCCTGGGTTGCCGGTGATTACATTTTCGCCCTGACCAATGAAGCAGAAGTCATCTGCATTTCCAGAAACGATGGCCGCATTCACTGGGTCCGTGGCCTGCCGCGTTATGAAGACCCGGAAGACCGCGAAGACCCAATTGTCTGGACCGGCCCCATTCTTGCCAGTGACAGACTGATCGTTGCCGGCTCGAACGGCGAAGCGCTGGCAATCTCGCCCTATAACGGAAACCTTTTAGGTGTCGTTGAAATGCCCGACAGCGTTTCCATACCGCCAGTCGTTTCCAATGGAAGTGTGTATTTCCTCGCTGACGACGCTGAATTGGTTGCCTATCACTAAGGCCTCTGTTGAAACGGAGGGACAGGCTGTGCCCTCCCCGGAATATAACCCGTCATGACTTTTACCGTTGCCGTTATCGGTCGCCCGAATGTGGGCAAATCAACCCTGTTTAACCGGCTGACCGGCACCCATCACGCGATTGTCGATGATACGCCCGGCGTGACCCGCGACCGGCGCGAAGGGGATGCCAGCATTTCCGATATGGAATTTCGCCTGATCGATACGGCCGGACTCGAAGATTCCTATGACGACAGCCTCGAGTCCAGAATGCGCCAGCAAACGGAAGTCGCCTTTGATGAAGCAGACGTTGCGCTTTTTCTGGTCGATGGTCGGGCCGGGATCACTCCGGTTGATGAGCATTTCGCTGCCTGGCTGCGCACACGGAAAACACCGGTATTGCTGGTCGTCAATAAATGCGAAGGCAGGGCCGCGCAAGCGGGGTTGCTGGAAAGTTATTCCCTGGGATTGGGCGAGCCGATCCCCTTTTCCGCCGAACACGGTCAAGGCCTGAGCGAGCTTTACGACGCGCTTGAAGAATATGCGGACAAATACAAATTCGATGCCACTGGCGAAACCGATCAGGACGTCGAGGAGTTTGAGATCATTGTAGGTGAGGATGACGAAGAAGAAGTCGATGACGGCACCCTGAAGCTCGCAATCATTGGCCGGCCCAACGTTGGCAAATCTACCATGGTCAACAAGCTAATCGGTGAGGACCGCATGCTGACCGGACCGGAAGCCGGTATCACCAGGGATGCCATCGCCGTTGCCTGGCAATACAAAGACCGCCTCATTCGTCTGGTCGATACCGCGGGCCTGCGCCGCAAAGCACGGATCAAGGAAAAACTGGAAAGCATGTCGGTTGGCGATACGCTCCGCTCAATCCGCTTTGCCGAGGTTGTCATTCTGGCGCTTGATGCCAATGCCGTTCTCGACAAACAGGACCTGACGATCGCGCGGCACGTAATTGAGGAAGGCCGCGCGCTGATTATCGTGGTCAACAAATGGGACATGGTGAAGGACCGCGAAGCGTCACTGGGACGATTAAGTGATCGCCTGCAAACCTCATTGCCTCAAGTGCGCGGTGTACCCATTGTCACCTGCTCCGCCAAAACCGGACGCGGTCTAAACCGACTGATGCCCGCTGTCCTCAAGGCGTATAAAAACTGGAACACCCGTATTTCAACGGGTGCGCTAAATCGCTGGCTTGGTGCCATGACCGAAGCCCATCCGCCGCCCATTCACGCTGGTCGCCGCATCAAATTGCGCTACGCAACGCAAGCCAGAACCCGCCCGCCGACCTTCGTGCTGTTTTCAGGCCGCGCCGATCAGCTGCCTACGGCCTATACCCGCTACCTGATTAACGGTCTTCGCGAAACGTTCGGGCTGGATGGAATCCCGATCCGCATGTATGCGCGCAAGGGTGATAATCCTTATGCGGATAAATAGGCGTTTATCTTTGCGGCCAAATTGAGCGAAAATTGGGGTATAATCGCTGGAACTGTTGGCGACGATGACAACGGAGGGGAGTTATCATGACGCTGATGATTTGGACGAACGAGTATAAAGTTGGCGTGGACAGTCTCGACGCCGATCACATCATGATTTTCAGCCTGATCAACCACATCGATGAAGCCCATCAGACAGGCAGCGACAAACATGCCATCGGCCCAATCCTGAAAGTTCTTATGGACCGAGCGCTGGCACATTTCGTGCGTGAGGAAATGTTTATGAAACAGAACGGCTATCCAGAATTGGAGGCGCATGCTGAAGAGCACCGTGAGATTATCAAGGATTTGCAAACTCTTTATACAGCCTACCTGGAAAGTTCGAGCAACACCGTCAGCCGCGCGATTGTCAGAACTCTCTGCTCATGGTTAGAGCAACACATCCTGGAATCGGATATGCGCTATAGACCCTACTTGTCGGATTGACTGGGTGTCTTTTTCAGGAAAAGGGAAGCAGCTACTGCCTCTCACCCCCCGCCTTTCTTGAACATCATATCAAAACGTTTCACCGCCGCCTTGATGTCGGCGTCGTCATACCCGCTGAAGCTCAGTGTGACTTGCGTTCTGGGTATTACCATCAGCGCAATGCGGCGTTCGCCTTCAGGGCCGACGGTGATTTCCAGGCGTCGCCCGTCTGATTCGTGGACAATGCCGTTGGCGGACCGGGTGTAGTCTTCACTGCCGAGCGCACGGGGAATGGTTCGAAAGAAATCGGAATGGGTGATGCCCATTTCCTTCTCAATGACGTGAGGGGCAGGCACGCCTCTACCCACCCGCGACAGGTGGCCAGATGGCGAGGGCATCTGCTTCCGTCAGGGCGTAAGTCGGGCGTTCGCTGGGGGCCACGTAGGTGCCGTTGACCAAGACAAGATGGCATTGCTCTTCCGGCAGGTTCAGCATGTCGAGCACATCGATAATCGACACGCCTTCTGAAACCTCCAGATCCGCCTCGTTTTTCTTCGCGTCTGCTGGGAGATATTTCCCCAGCAGCGCATAAAGTTTGATGCGGATTTTCACGGCAATCTACTCACAGATACGCATTGCCCACATAGGCTTCCATGATGCGGTGTGGGTCTTCCATCAATTTCTCTTTCCAGTCGGCCAGAGAAACCTTTGTCTGGATCAGGCCACGGACAACGCCCATGTGGTCCGTACGTCCCAGGGACAATGAGCCAACCAGACGATCCCCATCAAACTCAAGGCGCAGGTAGCGTGAATTCTCTTTATCAATGGCTTCGGCAAAATCACCACCGACACCATCCCATTTACCGAACGATGTGGAAATCAACCCCGCCGTATCGAGCACGTTCATCACGAGGCTGCCCTGATACGGTGTTTCCTTGCCAGCCATGTTCAGAGCCGCAGTCCGCCCATGTTCAACCGATGTTGGCTGAATGGCATGAACCGACCAGCCGCCCATGAAGTCCGGTCCCTGCGCACAATCACCCGCAGCATAAACATCGCGGGCAGAACTTTCGAGATGGTGATCAACGCGAATACCGTCCTCAACCGTGATGCCGCTGCCGTCCAGGAAATCCGTATTGGGTTTGACACCCGCAGCAACCACAACAAGATGCGCCGGGATCTGTTCACCATTGTCGAGATCAACGTTCAGAGTATCTTCTCCCTGTCCGGTGGCCGCTTCAATCTGGGTGACACGGGTCGAGGTCAGGACATTGATCCCCTTGGCGATACACCAGTCCTTGATCATGCCGCCCGCCGTCTGGTTCATCATCCGCGGAACCATTCGGTCTTCTGCTTCAACGACGGTCAGCTTGACGCCGCGCCTGACCAGGGATTCCAATATGATGCAACCGATAAACCCGGCCCCCATCAGAACCACATCGGCCCCGTCATGGGCGAGCCCGATAATCTTATCGGCGTCTTCGAGCGTCCAGCAATGATGCACACCATCGAGATCAAGCCCAGGTACTGGCGGTTTGATCGGGCTTGCACCTGTGGCAATCAACAGCTTCGAGTAGGACTGTTTCTCGCCACCTGCAAGCGTCAGTTGATGATCACCCGGCGACACGCTCTCCACCCTGCCCTGCACATATTTGATGCCAAGGGCATCATAATGACCGTCCGTCTTGCGAAGGAAGGTTCCCCCCTTCTCTATATTGCCAGTCAGGTAATAAGGAATGGCCATCCTGGAATATGGTGGTTCCGCTTCGTCACCGATTAGAATGACTTCGCCGGCGGGATCGGATTTGCAAAGGGTTTCGGCGGCGACCACTCCTGCCGGGCCCGCACCAACGACTACATAGCTCATAGCTGAATTTTCCTTGTTCACTGTCCCAGCCATTGCCGGGTTTTCACGAGACGGCTCCGATGGTTCAGGAATATCGGGAATATCCGTTGCGACATCGCCGCCAAACAGGCGTTTCAAGAAATCAAACACCACCCCCTCCTTTACAAAATTGACAGAATATCTTTTGGACATCGTCTCAAAGAAAGTGGGTGCCCCCAAATCTCAGGGGGTCTCAGATCAACGGTCCGTCGGAACGTCTGTGCCCCACCCCGCCCTGAAATGTTGCCAGGGAAGGATGGGGCATATCGGTTTATAAAGCGAGGCGATCGAGCGTTTCGTTCGTCGGCACGCCGTCAGTTGTCCAGCCCCGCGCCTCGTAGTATTCGGGCAACATCTTATCCAGACCATTAACCTTGCCTTCGGCAGGGCCCGTCTTCGCAGCGTCTTTTAACAAACGTGCGGGAAGGGTGTCGTCCTTGCCGGTAAAGCCAGCAGCCAGATTGTAGTTGCGCTCAAGATTCCAGACACGCTCGCCAACCGCCATCAGGTTTTCAACGGACCAGTCGCCTTCACAGGCGGCGTCGATCTGCGGGCCGATGTCATCCATGGACCAGGCAAATGTCGTGAAAATGCAGAGACCTGCGGAATCAACAACAGCCGTCGCATCCTGAAACGCCATGACCAGACCGGCCTTGCCGTCCGTTTCCAGCGGGTCGGTTTTTTCCGGAATACCCAGAACTTCAGACGCTACCGTGTAGCTGCGCAAATGACACGCACCACGGTTGGACGTTGCATAAGTGAGCCCCATGCCCTGAATACCACGTGAATCATAAGCCGGGAATTCCTGGCCTTTGACCGACATGGAAAGTTCCGGACGACCATATTTTTCGCACAGAAGTTTCGAGCCCAAGCCGATTTCGGCGCCAAAGCCTTCACCCGTCCCGGTCAGCTCAGCAAGCTGCGTCAGGGCTTCTGCGGAGCCGAATTTAAGCTCGATTCCACCGGTCTGCTCGGTTGTCAGGTCACCATCTTCGAACATTTCCATGGCGGCACCGACCGTTGTTCCAAACGAGATCGGATCATAACCCTGCTCATTGCAGATGAAGTTGGCGAATGTCAGTGCATCAAGGTCATCAACACCCGTCGCAGCGCCCAGCGCCCATGCGGCTTCATACTCAAGCCCACCGGATGCTTTCTGGTATTCCGGGCGATCCTTGACCGTGTAGTGATTGCGATCAATTGTCGAGATACGGCCACAGGCAATGGTGCAACCGAAACAGGCTGCGTTGGTCACCAGGTTCGGTTTGCCATCGCTCTCACGTGGTTCTGCCATCGCTTCTGCGGAAATATTGTTGGCACCCTCGAACTGGATATCGCGGTGGTTACGGGTCGGCAGCGCGCCAGTTTCGTTGATCACGTTCATCAACACCTGAGTTCCGAACGCTGGCAACCCTTCGCCGGTGACACCGTTTTCAGCGAGCACAGCCTTGCCGGCCGCCGTCGCATTGAAGAAAGCCGAAGCATCATCAACGGAAACGCCTTTGGTGCCGCGAATAGCGACTGCCTTGAGGTTTTTGGATCCCATAACCGTACCAACACCGGAACGCCCGGCGGCGCGGTCCATGTCATTCACGACGCAAGCGAACTTAACGCCTTTTTCGCCGGACACACCGATTGACGCAACGCGGAGCAAGGGATCCTGGTGTTTGGCCTTGATCCCTTCTTCCGTATTCCAAACCGATGTCCCCCAGTATTCAGAGGCATCAAGAAGTTCCGCACTATCATTATTGATCAGCAGGTAAACCGGGTTCGCCGATTTGCCTTCAAAAATGATCATATCGTACCCGGCGTTCTTCATTTCGTTGCCGAAGAACCCGCCGGAGTTAGAGCATGCAATAGCCCCGGTCAGCGCGCCTTTGGTGATGACGGAATAACGCCCAGCTGTTGATGCACTGGTCCCGGTTAACGGACCGGTTGCCATGATCATTTTGTTATCAGGTGATAACGGATCAACCTTCGGGTCGGTCTCTTCCACCAGATACTTGGTTGCCAGTCCGCGTTGGCCAAGATACTTGCTGGCCCATTCCATATTAAGCGGCTCATTCGTGCACGTCCCTGCGCTCAGGTTGACGCGTAGTATATTTCTAGCCCATGCCATTTTTCGTCTCCCTTATGCTTCTGCTTGTACACCTGCATCTGTTTTCGCTGCCCAGGACCGCATTTTGTCTAATCCGGTCCAGTCTGAATCGACAAACGTAATGGCGGCTGTCGGACAGGCCTTGGCACATTCCGGTTCCCCTTCGCAAAGATCACATTTGATCACTTTGCCGGTCGCCTGATTGTAATTGATGGTCCCGAACGGGCAGGCAATGGTGCAAACCTTGCAGCCAACACAAAGTGTGTCAGACACGATTTTCGCACCTGTTGCGTCATCAAGAGAAATCGCGTCAACCGGGCACGCGTGCAAGCACCAGGCTTCATCGCACTGGGTACAGGTATAGGGAACATAACGTCCCTGATCGTGGAAATTAAAGACCTTGATCCGTGACTTGGACGGATTGAAAACCCCTTCATTGTCGTATGAACAGGCCAGTTCACACTGCAGACAACCTGTGCATTTACCAGGATCGATATTCAAAGATTTTTGCATAATTTGTTACCCCGTGTTGAATGACATACGGGGAGGTAACAAACGCCAATAACCGAGAACCCCCTATGCACCAAAAAGTGCCAGGATCGGTTAAACGCCCCTCCCTATATTCTTTGTGCCCGCGTAACCGCGGAACTTGCGACAATTAAACACGTTTTCACCACGCGAAGGGAGTCTTAATTTCGGATAGCCCGAACATTTAGTGACTTTTTGATGATCGCTAGAAAAGCGATGCTCTCATTTGGGCCAACATGATATAAATAATTGGCACTTAAGGAAATTCACCGCTCCGTGCCTACTTATCAAAGCATCAACGCACTTAGAGGAACCGCCCCAATGTCCAAACTCGCCACGCCCACTGTTCAGGCCGATAACGAACGCACCATCGTCACCGAGTGGCGCTTCCCACCCGGCGCCGCAACCGACTGGCACCGCCACGAAATGGACTACGTCGTTGTCCCCATGACCAGCGGAAAACTCAAACTCGCCCTCGCCGACGGCACAGAAACCACGGCTGAGCTAACGGCGGGACAATCGTATTTCCGTGAAGCAGGTGTCGAGCACAACGTTATCAACATCAACGACCACGAATTCGTTTTTGTTGAGATTGAGTTTAAGGCGTAACCCGCAAGAGTGGGAGCTCGTCCTGTGCCATGCCATGACGCGTGAGGCCGCTTTACAGCACATTTTAGCCGTAATCTGGCACGTTCAAAGATTACCGGTTTTAGCCAAGAGCGGAAATACCTTTAAAACGCGGTGACCATGTCAAAGAAGCTCTGACCTATGTCGTATTTGACTAACTGGCCATGTTATTTTCGGCCAATTTCTTGGTCATCAATTACGGTATTTTCCAATAACTTCTCGATATCGTTGCTGGAAAGCAGTGTCAGCGATGGTTTTGTCAATTTGAGAAACAATGTAATCCCGATTATCGTGGCTTTTCCGTATACCTATATGAAATTCAATAACACTGTTTTTCAAGAAAGGCGCCTTAACGTAGACAAGCTTATCTCTGAGTCCGAATTGCGACGCGTAGTGCACAGCCTGTTCGGGACCCATAATGAAAAAATCTCCATCACCGCGCCGGAAAATAAGGTTAAAGAGTATCTTGTTGTTCGGGGCTATCACCCGCTCTATGGATTGCGGAACGTTCTCTTCCTCCCAACCGACTCCCAGTAACGAACCGAACTTGAAACCCTCCAAATCACCATATGACCTAATCTCGGCCAACGCTGCTGCTCTAGGGTTATCCTTGCTGAACGCTATATACCCGAAGTCCAAGACGTACAGGGGGGCGTTGCTGAAATTGGCGTAAGATTTGCGCACTTTCGAGGGATAGGTGACAAAACCATCGAAAACATCATTCATAACGTAGTGCTGAGCTCGCTTCCACGGCACCGACTTGCATTCCAAATCAAATGTCGGAATTTGTTCGAACAGCGTAGATAGCAAATCGAATGCCATTCCGGCACAATGACCGCCAGAACTATAGCTGTAAGGAGCGAAGCCGTCGGAGAAGGCAAACCGAAGTGAATTCTTAGTCTGAGCGTTTACTGGTGAGCCGGTCGCGGACAACACCAATAGTGCCAGTACGACGACCAATATATTCCGACTGCACACGCTTCGCATCACTTTTCCTATTCAGCTCGCGTATTGAGATTCGTTATCAAAATTATAACAAAAATATGTGCCTAGTGACACCCAACTAATATCCAATGGAAACAAAAAGTAGCCGCCTATGGCCCACACAAGAACCGCCACAGCGATAACAATACCAAACCCATCACGGTGTATGGGTCGAAATTTCCCTTGATCAAATCTCACAACATTTCCCTACTTTTGCAATCACGTCGCACCGTCCGGATTTATTGCCGGGGGAACCGGGGACGGCCGGACTTGTGATGAAGTGCTACCTCATCATTATAGTGCTGGTTATTCATTTAAACTCTCTCGTGACGTTTACCTACTGGGATCATATCCAGGACTTATGAACGAGATATTTTTCCCCTTCTACTGAGGATGCCCTAGTTTTTAAAATAACAACCAATTAGCGCCGTAATATGTCCGCTATGGGTCAGACCCGAACCTCATCACGCCCTTCTTTCATAGACCTGTTACGACCAGTCAACGGAAATCGGGAATGCAGTTCCGCAATTCTGGGCACACTTCAAGGAATTGGACTAACAGGGAAAATCAGATATCTTTGCGCCAATTACCATATGCTTCTTGGGGTTTTGAGAGATGATCGGTTTCAACGAATTTCGTGAACTTCACCATGCGTTTACATTGCTTGGCATGTCAGGTGTTGGCAAAACGGTTTTGTCGACCGAACTGCGCCATACGGCGAACTGGTTTCATTATTCGGCTGATTACCGCATTGGTACGCGCTACCTCGCGGAACCTATTCTCGACAATGTAAAATTCAAGATCATGCAGATGGAAGACCCGTTTGTTGCCCAGTTGCTGATGTCGGATTCAATCTACATTAACCACAACATTTCCGTCGATAATCTGGAACCCGTATCAACCTTCCTTGGCATGTATGGCGACAAGCATGAGGGGGGCCTGGATAAAGCAACGTTTCTTGAACGCCAGGAGTTGTATCGGTCCGGCGAAGTAGACGCGATGATGGACACCGGGCATTTCATCCGAAAGGCCTGGAATATTTATCGATGCAAGAACTTCATGAACGACGCCAGCGGCAGTCTGTGTGAGATCACTGATCCGGATGACATCAATGATCCCGTCATCAGCGCTTTGCGCGACGAAACCATGATCATCTATATCCTGGCGGACGAGCAATCGGAACAAAACCTGCTGGAGCGCGCGCGCAGTCATCCCAAGCCGATGTTTTACAACCCGGCCTTCATCGCGCCCGAGCTTGAAGACAAACCGGACGACGCCGTGGGCGTAAGCCCATTTGACTTTGCCCGTCCCCTGTTCCCGGAGTTACTGAAATTCAGGAAACCCCGCTACCAGACAATTGCCGATAACAACGGCTTCACAATTGGCGTGAACGATATGTTTCAGACGAATGACGATAGCAGGACCATCCCTGATTCCGATACCTTCCTCAAAAACATATATGATGCCATTGCCACTCAAACGTCACAGTCAGCTATTGCCACGGAACGCTTCGAGGCTTATCTGCAAATATGTTCAGACCGGCAACAACGCCGCGAAACCCAAATCTGAGGCACCAGCGGAGTTTCCATGCCTATTAAAATACCCGAAAATCTGCCTGCGCACAGGATTCTTGAAGATGAAGGCGTGCTCGTCATCAAGGACGCAGACGCCGCACGTCAGGACATCCGCCCGCTCCGCATTGCCATCCTTAACCTGATGCCGGAAAAGATTAAGACGGAAACCCAGTTGGCACGCGTATTGGGCTGTAGCCCATTGCAGATCGAAGTGACCCTGTTGGCGCCGTCATCATACGTGCCGAAAAACACATCGCGCGAACATATGCTCGATTTCTATCAGCCCTGGACGGATATCAGCGAGCAGAAATTTGACGGCCTGATCGTCACCGGCTCGCCAGTTGAAAAGATGAAGTTTGAAGACGTCGATTACTGGGATGATCTCTGTAACCTGTTCGACTGGACCCGCAGCAATGTTCACGGGCTATTCAACTTATGCTGGGGCGCACAGGCGGCACTTTATCACTTTTACGGCGTGCCGAAATATCTGCTGGGTGAGAAACGATTTGGCGTGTTTGATCACCGGGTGCTTGATCACACGTCGCTGCTGACCCGGGGCCTGAACGATATCATCCCCGTCCCCACGTCCAGGCATACAGAAAACCATCGTGAAGATATAGAACCGTTCGAAAATCTGGAAATCCTGATGGAATCGGATGAAGCGGGGATTTGTCTGGTCCACGACCGCAAGCTCCATCACATCCACATGTTTAATCATCTGGAATATGATTCACGCACACTGGGTGATGAATACGCCCGCGACGCCGCGAAAGGTGATGCCATCGAGCTGCCCGAGCACTATTTCCCGGGCGACGACCCGCGCGCTGCACCCGCCAACACCTGGCGCTCAAGCGCACATCTGTTGTTCGGGAACTGGCTGAATTACCTCTACCAGACAACGCCGTATGATATGGAAAACATTGGTGATCAGCTTGATCAGGCATACGTCCCCAACCAGCCGCGACGCAAGCCGGGGCAGCGGATCGACTAAGTATTTTCAGTCACAGCCATAAGGGTGAAATCACCCGGTTTTATTGCACCTCACGGACCTCCGGACACGAGGAGCGGGCCTCCTCGAGCAGCCAGTCGCGAAAGGCCGCGACCTTGGGCTGCTCATCGCTGTCTTTCGGAGTTAGCAGATAATAAGAGAAGGTAAGCGGCGTGCTGAGGCTCGGGTCGAAGGGACGAACGAGGCGGCCGGCGGCAAGGTCATCAGCCACCAGAATGTCGCCGACCAAAGCCACGCCGTGACCATCAAGCGCCGCCTGCACTGCCATGTTCTCCATGGTGAAGCGCGGACCACTGGTCGGGTCAATGTCGTCCAGACCGGCCGCCAGCAGCCACATGCGCCAGCTCGCCTCGGCGTCTTTCCAGTCGATGTGCAGCAGGGTGTGATGGCGCAGATCGTCGGGCTGTTCCAGGGGGCGCGGACCGCTCAAGAGTGCGGGGCTGCAGACCGGCGTGTTGAGTTGGCCGAACAGCCAGTCGACCCGCACCCCATCGTAGCCGCCGGGGCCGTAACGCACCGCCACGTCGGCGTCGTCGCGCGCCAGGTCGACTCGACGGTCGGTGCCGTCAATGCGGATTTCGATGTCCGGGTGCCGGATGCGAAAACGCTCAAGTCGGGGCACCAGCCACATGGCACCGAACGAGGGGCTGACGCTGATGGTCAGCACCCTGCTCTCGGCGTGGGCGCGCATCTGCTCGGCTCCTTGCGCCAGCTTGTCGAAACCCTGGCTGAGCGTCGGCAGGGCGGCTTGGCCGGCATCGGTTAGGCGCAGCGCCCGGGTTAGGCGGTGAAACAAGGGCACCTCTAGCAGCTCTTCAAGTGCTTTGACCTGGTGACTGATTGCGGCCGGCGTGACGTTCAATTCGGCCGCCGCCTTGGTGAAGCTGAGGTGCCGACCTGCCGATTCGAACGCCCTGAGAGCGTTCAAGGGCGGAAGCGGTCGAGTCATCTTTTATACCTTACTTATTCTAATATGTATGATGAAATCTTCTCGTTTGTTGAAGTCCACTGTTACGCATATATTTCGTTCTTCAAGGTTGGATAATATCAACATTCATACGGAAGAGATAGCAATTTTCTTCAAATAAACCTAATCCATAACCAGGTCACCGAGCGGTCAAATCTGGCGCCAGATCGACTGATTAGTATACATCGGCGTGACGAAAACCACAGATGAGGAAAATTCCGCATGATGCAAAATACTAAATCTGAATATCACATCGGCGCCTCTCTCATTGTGATTTCGGCGATAACCTTCAGCACTGCAGGTTTGTTCACCAAGGGAGTAGACGCCGGGGCCTGGGACGTTATTTTTTGGAGGGGCTTTTTTGGCGCGACTTTCACAACGGTCTGGATAATGAACAAAGGGACGTTGCGGCAGAATTTTGCTGGAATGGGTTACACTGGATTGGCGATTACTGTGATAGGGGCATTGGGAACGGCGGCGTTTATCACGTCATTTAAATTTACATCCATTGCCAATGTTTCACTTATCTATGCGGTTTCTCCACTTATCGCAGCACTACTTGCATGGTTTGTCATCGGAGAAAAAATATCCTCAAAGACGATGGCAGGATGCATTGGCGCTTTATCGGGTGTTGCGATAATTGTTTCGGGTTCTCTTGGCAAAATTAGCCTCATAGGCGATTTGTTGGCCTTGTGGATGGTTATTGTTATGGCCTCAATAATGGTGATTTATCGAAAATACCCAAATACGCCAGGAGCCGGTCCCGCAGTACTATCATCGGTGCTTTTGCTGCCTTTTGCCGCGATATTTGGTAACCCATTTGGCGTTGAACGCACCGAAGTCTACATACTTTCTGCATTCGGACTGTTATTTGCCATTGCATCAGTCACCTTAGCAGAAGGTGCCAAACGGGTTCCATCTGGCCAGACCGCTCTTTTAAGCATCCTGGAAACCCCTCTTGCTCCGGTTTTCGCATTCTTATTGCTTACGGAAATTCCAAACACCAAGACAATTCTTGGCGGTTCGGCAGTGCTATTTGCAGTGCTTTTCTCGATAAGGAACGATTCTTAATTGCCTGGGAAAATCAACTAGACGGATTGATTTGGTTTGTCTGCTTGCTCATTTAGCTGCTTTGGTAGCTCTTCAAGAGATTTCAAAAGAGGTAACATGCGCTGGCGTTTATCTGCATCCATCCAGCGCCCGAAAACCATCGCTTTACTGATTTCAAGCCAGCCAATCCAGAGTTGATCACCGGGTCCGTCTTCGATTTTGCGGGTCCAGGCCCACCAAATGGCGTTACCCCAGAAAAAACACGGTAATAACCACAAAGCCAGAACGCCCATGGTAATCCAGAAAAACGGGTTGGCTGTTGTATAGGCTTCCACGGCATGTCCTCCCAAAAATCACTCAGGAGAATAACGACGGATCGCACCTTTGCAATGAGAAGCTCGGCTCAGGTCCAGTTTGGCTTGGTTTCAAGAAGCTCAATCACGCTTTCAAGCGGCTGCGGTTTCGCCATATAGAACCCCTGCCCGTACTGAACACCAAGCTCACGAAGTGCGCGCATCTGCTCCACCTCTTCGATCCCCTCTGCAACGATATCGAGATCCAGCGCCAGAGCCAGTTGCACGATGCTGTTAACGATCCGGCTGCTGTTATCGGATTTATCCATGTTGTTGACAAAAACCCGGTCGATTTTGAGGGTGTCCAGCGGGAACTGATGCAGATAGCTGAGGCTGGAATAGCCGGTGCCGAAATCATCAATGGCAATGGAAACACCCAGGCCTTTCAGTTTTCGCAAGGCGTCGGCCGCATGGTCGGCGTTTTCAACCATCAGGGTTTCTGTAATCTCCAGTTTGATCCGGGCCGGGTCGGCGTCACTTTTCTTGATGATATCAGCCAGAGTATCAATCTCGGCCAGATCAGAAAGTTGCATGCCTGACACATTGACGCTCATGAACGGTGGCGCCATATCCGGCGAAATTGATTTCCATACCTCGGAAATACGGGCTTGATCGCGAAGCGATCTCTCCATGACCCAGCGGCCCAATTCAACGATCAGGCCGGTTTCCTCGGCAAGGGGAATGAACTCAACAGGTGATACATAACCACCTTCACTCTTGCGCCAGCGGATCAACGCTTCGAACCCGCCGACATGCCCGCCGTCAAGGGTTATCAATGGTTGGTAATGCAGCTCAAATTCTTCGTCATCAAGTGCGCGGCGAAGTTTCATTTCGCTGTTGATCCGATCGAATGCGAGGCTGCGGATTTCATTGAATGAAGCCTCATCTACATCGGCTTTTGATCGCAATCCGGAAAGTTGTCGGGTCGCATCGCGAAACCGCGTCAGCACAACACGCAGCAGCAAATTCGTCATCGGGTCGGCTGAAGATAGTGGTTTAACCAGACGGGAGCGCTCAATGACAATCGCTTCCGTGATTTCCATGGCAGTCACGGTGGCGGAGCGCGGCGCATCGTCAATCATTGACATCTCGCCAAAAATTTCCCCAACACCAAGCTCGGCGATGATTACTTTTTTGCCATTTTCGCCGATAGAAACCTCGACCCGCCCACTCTCAATGAAGAAAGCATTATGTCCACGATCACCAATGCGAAAAACTTCTTCGCCGGCGGCATATGTCTTTGAATAAACAATATTTGGCACTGGTTTTTCCTTTCCAAGCCACGCCTACAGCACACCTTAGTTGAATTATGTCAGCGAGAACACCTTTCTGTCGATAAGCCCTTCAATCCAAAAGGAAAACCGGGCCAAAAGAAAAACCGGGATCAACGCGACCCCGGCTGTTCTACAGGTCACATAATTCACGATGGCTAGAATTGCATAGCTTTAACCATAACGACGTGATCCAGCGCACAGATCTCGTCAATTAGTGTTTGGCTCGGCGCGCCATCAACTTCGATCAGGGCGATAGCATCACCACCCTCTTCCGCCCGACCAAGGTTAAACGTTGCGATGTTGACACCCGCATTACCAAGTGTCGTCCCCAATGCCCCGATCAGGCCCGGCTTGTCATGATTGGTGATGAACAGCATGTTCGGGCCCAGTTGCGCATCAATAGGAATGCCCTTGATTTCAACAATCCTGGGATCACTTGCGTTAAACAAAGTGCCAGAGATGGTGCGGGTTTGTGATTCCGTCGTCACCGAAACCTTAATCAGGGTCTGATAGGCCCCCGCTGTATCACGGGTGATTTCACAAATATCGATGTTGCGTTCGCGCGCAATCACTGGTGCTGAGACCATATTGACGCCTTCCATCAAGGGTGCGAGCAAGCCTTGCAGGATCACCGCCGTTAACGGTTTGGTATTCAATTCTGCAACCAAGCCGTCATATTCAACCGTAATTTCCGTATAGGCCGTCTTTGTCGCCTGCCCTGCAAAACTGCCCAGTTGTTCGGCCAGTTTCATATAAGGTTTCAGCTTTGGTGCTTCCTCGGCACTGACGGACGCCATATTCAAGGCATTAGTGACCGCACCCGAAAGCAGATAATCCGCAATTTGCTCCGCCACCTGCTCAGCCACCTTTTCCTGGGCTTCCGTCGTCGCCGCCCCCAAGTGAGGCGTCGCGATCAGGTTTTCTACCCCGAACAGGATGTTTTCATTTGCCGGTTCACTTGAGAACACGTCAAGCGCCGCGCCGGCAACTTTCCCGGACTCCAATGCAGCCTTCAAATCTTCCTCAACAACAAGACCACCACGCGCACAGTTGATAATCCGGACCCCGTCTTTCATTTTCGCTATTGCCGCAGCATCAATGATGTTGCGGGTCGCGTCCGTCAGGGGGGTGTGCAAGGAAATGAAGTCGGCGCGGGCGAACAACTCACCCGTTTCAACCTTCTCGATCCCAAGGGCTTCTGCGCGTTCCGGCGACAGGTACGGATCATAGCCGATGACCTTCATCTTCAAACCCTGCGCCCGGTCGGCAACAACGGAGCCGATGTTCCCGCAGCCGACGATCCCCAGGGTCTTGCCCATCAACTCGACACCCATAAAACGGGATTTTTCCCACTTGCCCTGATGCGTTGTCGCGTTGGCCTGCGGAATTTCACGGGCCACAGCCAGCATCATGGAAATCGCGTGCTCGGCAGTGGTGATCGAATTGCCGAACGGGGTGTTCATCACAACAACACCATTTTGTGTGGCGGCAGGAATATCGACGTTATCAACACCAATACCGGCCCGCCCGACAACTTTCAGATTTGTCGCGGCATCCAGTATTTCCTTCGTTGCTTTGGTCGCCGAGCGGATGGCCAGACCATCATAATCACCGATGCAGGCCTTCAATTCTTCCGGTGTCATTCCGGGTTTAACGTCAACGTCAATTCCGCGCTTTTTGAAACATTGCTCGGCAAGCGGACTCATTTTATCTGATATCAGTACTTTTGGCATAATCTGTTCCTCAACTACGCAGCTTGTTCATATTCGGTTTCAATCTGGCTCAGTCCCCATTCGATCCAGGGGAACAGGGCCTTCAAATCGGACGCCTCAACCGTTGCGCCGGCCCAGATCCGCAAACCCGCCGGGGCATCTCGATGGGCACCAATGTCAAAAGCGGCACCTTCGTCATCTAACACCGCAACCAGCCGCTTGGCAGCTTTAGCCTGATCATCTCCCGATAAAGCTACAAACCAGGGGGCTGTGATTTTGAGGCATATGGAGGTGGTTGAGCGATGCGCCGGATCATCCGCCAGGAAATCAACATCGTCGCAGTTGTCGACCCATTGGATCATCTCAGCCATGTTGGACGCTGTCCGGCGCAGCAGTTCGGCACCACCGCCAATGCTTTCCGCCCAGTTCAGGCCATCAAGCGCATCTTCAACGGCCAGCATCGACGGCGTGTTGATGGTTTCCCCTGTGAAGACGCCGGTTATCATCTTGCCAGCTTTTGTAAGCCGGAAGAGTTTGGGCAACGGCCATGGCGGCGTATACGTTTCCAGTCGTTCAACGGCGCGTGGACTCAATATCAACATGCCGTGTGCCGCTTCCCCGCCCATGGCTTTTTGCCACGAATAGGTGACCACATCGAGCTTATCCCACGGTAGTTCCATGGCGAAGGCAGCCGACGTTGCATCGCAGATGGTCAGGCCTTTTCGATCTGCATCGATCCAGTCGCCGTTCGGGACGCGCACGCCGGACGTGGTGCCGTTCCAGGTGAAGACAACGTCACGGTCACAATCAACTTCATTGAGATCAGGGAGAGAGCCATATTCTGCGTGCAGCACCCGGACATCTTCGAGTTTCAATTGCTTTTGAACATCACTGGTCCAGCCCAGACCAAAACTTTCCCAGGCTAGCATATCAACGCCGCGCGCACCTAAAAGCGACCACAAAGCCAGCTCGACGGCGCCTGTATCGGACGCGGGAACAATGGCGATCAGATAGTCATCCGGCAGACCAAGCAAGGCTTTGGATTTATCGATTACGGATTTCAGCCGCGCTTTGCCGTCCTTGGCACGATGAGATCGACCGAGGAAAGCATTGTTCAACGCATCAAGCGTCCAACCAGGACGTTTTGTGCAGGGACCGGATGAGAAATTGGGATTGCTCGGCCGAAGAGCCGGTTTCGCTGGAAAAGTCATTATTTGCTCCTTTCTTCCAGAAGCGGAAGAAGGAGCGGAACATTGATGATAACACCTGATACGATACGTAAATCAGCGAAAAGCCGATACGGTATATAATTCAGGTCTAACTCCTAGATTTGAGCTAGATCAATGTTTAACTCATCCTTTCCGCCTAGTTTGCAGAAAGGTTGCACCCCGTTGGGGGGATGCAGCCCGCAGCCCTTATATGAGGGCACTTGGGATGAGTCAAACACTCGTCTCATGTTATCGTATTCCGACATGTTGTTTAATGCTCATACCCCGCGCGGCAATATGAGCGCTTCTGAGGCTGAACCCAGTGGAAATCAGTTCATTGATGAGTATCACTCAAATCTGCCTAATTTCATGAATTCACTCATAAATCATGTAAATACCTTCGATATACCCGCCTACGAGAACATGAAATAAGTTTAACAAAACCTCTCCGGCAAGATTAAATATACTCATTACTACCAATAATACCGCAAAGACTTCTTCAAATTAGTCATTTATATTTCTGATGCTGGTCAATTCCATCATTTGTTTTAGAGTGCAATCGGTTATGTATTATACTTGAACAATCATCGAATGATTTCTAACTAAATATGCGTCGAATTTCCTACCTTACCCTTGTTATGATTGCAGTTGCGATTGTCGTCGGCGGCGTAGCAATCGGCACCCTTTATCAAACAGCCTTCGAAGTGAAACGGGCTGACCTTGTGCAGATGGCCCAAAGTCAGGCACGTTTAATTGAATCGGTCGCGCGTATAGATACCCGCAATGCAAAAGCATCAGATATCTCCCGTATTCGGCAAAAGACGCTCTCTCAACTTATTTCTGACATATCCACATATAAAAAGTTTGGCGATACTGGCGAGTACGTGTTGGGCGACAATGACGGAGATGAAATCGTATTTCTTCTCCCGCACCGCCATCTGCCATCAAAAAGCTCTGAATCCATACCATCAAAATCAATTCTGGCGGAACCTATGCGCCGGGCGCTTACCGGAAAATCAGGGACAATCGTTGGGCTGGATTATCGTGGCGAGATGGTTTTGGCGGCGCATGAACCTATTTCGGATCTGGATATTGCGATTGTCGCAAAAATCGACATCACTGAAATCAGGGCACCATTTATCCGCGCGGGCGGAATTGCCGCCGGCATTGGCTTGCTGATTATTTGTATTGGCGTGATCCTGTTCAGGTTCATCATAACCCCAATTTCCCAACGTATTCGGGAAAGTGAAGAACGTCATCGACAGATTTTCGAGACCGCTGTCGATGCCATCATTTCCATTGATGAGTATGGAAACATTGACGCCTTTAATTCAGCTGCGGAAAAAATCTTCGGCTACGCCGCCACTGAAGCCATCGGCCAGAATGTTAAATTACTGATTCCAGAGCCGCACGCAGCTAATCACGACGGCTATATTTCCAGATACAAAACCACCGGCCAAAAGAATATCATCGGAACTGGCAGGGAAGTTACTGGTCTTCGCAAAAATGGTGATGAGTTTCCCATGTCACTTGCCGTCAGCGAAACGCAAATGCGTGGCGCTCAGCATTTTACCGGCATTGTCCGTGACATTACCGATCTTAAGCAGGTCGATCGGCTAAAATCCGAATTCGTCTCAACAGTCAGTCATGAACTCAGAACTCCATTAACATCAATACGCGGGGTACTTGGTCTGATCACCGGCGGGGCGTTCGGCGAGCTTTCGGGCCAACTTCAACAGATGATAGAACTGGCTCAAAATAATGCTATACGATTGGCCACACTTGTTGATGACCTTCTGGATATGGAAAAACTTCAATCGGGACAGATAGAGTTCAAATACGAACGTATATCCTTGACCGATATCGTTACCAAATCAGTGGAAACCAACCAACCCTTCGCCGAGCGCCACAAAGCTGCCTTTAATATTACACATGCGGAACCGAACGCCTTTATCAGTGGTGACTTTGGGCGCTTAACCCAAGTTCTTTCCAATCTGCTTTCGAATGCTGCCAAGTTTTCTCCGGAAGGCGGCAATATCGAAATCTCGCTTGAGCCGTGTGCAACTGGCTATCAAGTCAACGTTTCCGATAATGGCCCTGGTATACCGGATGAATTCAAGGATCGTATCTTCGATCGGTTCACCCAGGTTGATGGCTCTGACACCCGGGGAAAAGGGGGTACCGGGTTGGGTCTGAATATTTCCAAACAGATCATCGATGCTCATGATGGCACGATCGGTCTGGCATCCAATCCGGAAGGTGGCGCGAAATTCTACTTTACCTTAAAGGAACACAATGAAGACATCTCTCACACCACTTAACGGCGCTTAGGACGAGGTGGGGGAGCATTGAAAAACCGCTCAGCACGGGAAGCTGTAGCGGGACTTATTTCTTTTATGCGCGTTAGTGCCCTTCTCGCGAGTTCTTTATCGCCACCCCAGACACCCGCCTGAAGCCCAAAGCGCAGAACCTGTGCATCATCAATGTTTTGATCAAGCAGCCAGCGAATATGCGCAATCGAGTCTTCATACCGCCCAGCGATGTTTTGCGAAATAATAAGCCCAATGCGGCTGTTGACCGCGTTTGGATCTTCAGAAACCGCTGCATTGAATAAATTGATCGATTCTTCAAAGCGCCCTAAACGCCCAAGCGTCTGTGCCGCCAGATCTACCAGTTGCCGGTTGCGGCTTCGCGGGCATTCAGTTGAAACAACGCCGGCATCGTGCTCATCGAGTGTACGGGCGCGACGCGACTGCAGTTCTTCGATCTTCAAAACGCATTCCCTGACCGCCATGCCCATCACGTCATTGGCATCCTTGAATTCAGGTCCACTTGTTTTTTTCAGGCGCTCAATTTCGCCTGCTGGAATTGCTTCATATCTGCCTTCACCGCCTGAGGCGATGATGCCAACTAACTGACCTGATGCTGTTACCAAAGCCCCGCCGCTGTTTCCGGGTTGGCTTTGGGCGTCGTGATGCAGACGGGCAAGCGGATGCTCTTTATCTGGCATAAATCGAATGGATCCGGGTGCGTAGGCGCGTACCCTCCCTGCATCCAGATCAGCGCCAACGGCATAAACATGTTCCTCCGTTGAGGCATCTGACACAAATAAAATGGAGCTCTTGGGAAGATCTCCGGACTCTAAAAGGACAAGATCGCCGGGGTATCCGCTTGGGATAACCCGCGCGGTGATTGTTCGCTGATCGGCGAGCCGCAGTTTAATTTGTGCGTGATCAGCAACAACATGACGCGAAGTCACCAGAATGCGGTCGCCAATGCGCGTCGCACTCCCGACAGGGTCAAACGCTGATATCGCGAACACCGCCGATCTGGCAGCACAGACTGGTTTTGGTTGCGTGCATGCCTCACCCATCGCCGGAAATGGCAAAACAAGCGAGATAAATCCGACAATCAGCATAGAAACAGACAACTTGGCAATCATGGAAGTTCCTGGTTATGCCTTCCCGATTCCGGGCGTGAACGAATTATGCGCCGTATCTCCAATTTCCAACAAGAAACTTTTGGCCGTTCGGAAAAGCCAAAACACCAAATCATATTTGGTTCGTATAAATCGAATATGGCGCACCGTATGTTTCTTTTGCTAGAAGGAACCTATAAAGCGTCGGTGCATAGGGTGCCGACGCTACGTTTAAGGAGTTAAGCCTAATGTCAAAACTGGTTCCACCGCATGCCAGCGAGGTCCTGAAACCACTACTTATCCCTGAGGCCGAGCGCGCTCTGGAACTGAAACGCGCTGAAACCCTGAAACCGGTTCCCATGGGCAGCCGCGAAGTTTCTGACGTTCTGATGATGGCGATGGGTGCCTATACACCAATTGACGGATTTATGGGCGAAGCCGACTGGCATGGCTCCTGTGCAGAAATGAAACTGGATAACGGTGTCTTCTGGCCGATCCCGATCACCCTGTCTGCCGAGACAAATTTGGCCGACACAATCAGCATCGGTGAAGAGGTCGCCCTGGTGGACAGCGAAAGCGGCACCATACTGGCCGTCATGGAAGTTGGTGAAAAATACTCTCCCGATAAAGAATTTGAATGCACACATGTTTTCCGGACCACGGACGACGCCCATCCCGGCGTTCAAAAAGTTCTGGCTCAGGGTGATGTTAATCTTGGCGGGCGGGTTACCTGCATCAACGAAGGCGATTTCCCAAGCCAGTTTGAGGACCTTTATATCCGCCCTGCTGAATCCCGCGCCATGTTTGCAGAAAAAGGCTGGAGCACAGTTGCCGCTTTTCAAACCCGCAATCCGATGCATCGCAGTCATGAATACCTGACAAAAATTGCTGTCGAGATTACAGACGGTGTCTTTATTCATCAGGTTCTTGGCAAGCTGAAAGCAGGCGATATCCCTGCTGACGTTCGCACAAAAGCCATTCAGGCGATGATCGACAACTACTTTGTTCCAGGCACTGTCATTCAGGCAGGTTACCCCATCGAGATGCGCTACGCTGGTCCCCGCGAAGCTTTGTTCCATGCCCTGATCCGCCAGAACTACGGTTGCTCCCACCTTATTGTTGGACGTGATCATGCAGGTGTTGGCAGTTATTACGGCCCGTTCGATGCGCACCACATCTTTGATACTTTGTGGGAGGATGCCCTTGATACGGCGGCGCTCAAAATTGATATCACTTTCTTCTGCAAAAAATGCTACGGCATGGCAACAGCCAAGACGTGCCCGCACGGAGAAGAGCATCGGATCAATATTTCCGGCACTCAGCAACGCGCGATGCTGGAAAACGGTGATGATATTCCGATCGAATTCAGCCGCCCGGAAGTGATCGCCGTGCTACGCGATTATTATATGAGTCTGAATGAGTCTTGTTAGCCACGACTTCTAACAACGTGCCGGGTTCCGTGTGACTGGCATTTTGACGGAGATTTCGGGGGCGCTAGAGTCAAACGCTTCTAGCCCCCTAAAATCTTCAGATACCCTTTTGACTTTTGAATAACCTTACTTTACAAATTGTGAATATGAAGTTCCCGGCTTGTTTCTGGCCTCTTGGGGCCATTGGTTGGGAATGTATGGAGCCAGTCCGTGATTGTGACTTGCACCGCATTAAGGGGAATGGTTCCCTGCGATATGAAAAGTAAACGTTTTATTTCTAAGGGAGTAACTCCAGCCAACATTCGATCAAACTAACAAATACGTTGGCTGAAACGAGTAGGCCCCTCTCGCGTGCTGGGGTCGAAACGTAAAACAGGTCTGCAAGAAAATAATAAGAGACCTGAATGAGTTGAAATGTCGTTTGGCGCTACGAGACACTATGATTTGGCGCTTGCGGCGATGATAAATTTCTAACGTTGGGGCAATTTTTGATGTTAACCATCAATCCATTCGCCGAGCTATCGGCATCAATATCACCTTCCATTATGCAGACATATGTCATCATTATGATCATTTTGGTCGTTGGCGGCACACTGTTCGATACCATCCACAAAGGCAGTGCCACGTACTTCTTCAACAATTGGCGCAAATCCCGAGAGAAAGGGACTGGGGACGTAAACACGGTTTCCTTGGCGATCCAGACAGTGGCATCTGAGGTTCTGACCTCTTCGGAATTCTGCAGCCAGAAGCGCCGCATCGCCCACCTTTTGGGCATGTACGGTTTTGTTGCCTACGCTTTGGCCACCTTCATGATGGTCATGTTCTACCCGACCCCAGCAACGCCGACCCCAGCCATCTGGCCGCTGTTGTGGTGGATCGGTGGCCTGGCCGTTTGCGTCGGCGGCTACTGGTTTTGGCTTTTTATCCGGGTCGATGTCTCAGCCGAAGGACATTCCCCATTCCGCGTCGTGCGGGCTGACCTGTTTATTCTCTCGCTCCTCGCCAGTTGTACTCTTGGCCTGATCTGGGCGTACATGCAGGCGGCGGGTAATTCCTGGACGAACATAGCGCTTGGCGGATACTTGCTCGCAACGACAGTACTGTTTGGTTCCGTTCCGTGGTCCAAATTCTCCCACATGTTCTTCAAGCCGGCAGCTGCGCTTGAAAAGCGGGTGTCGAAAGCCAATGGCACGCGCAACAATCTGCCTGAACCTGTGGACCGGACAAACCCGGCGGATCGGGACCGGCACTCCATGGAATTGCTGAAGGACGCGCCGTTGGATATGGGGCTTGGTATCAAGCGCGAAGCGCCCCGCCATTACTGATTTCCAATCAACATCAATCTTCTAAACAGAGAGAAATAACACCATGCCTACTTTTGTTTACATGACCCGATGCGATGGGTGTGGGCACTGCGTCGATATTTGCCCTTCCGATATTATGCATATCGATAAGACGTACCGGCGCGCCTACAACATCGAGCCCAACATGTGCTGGGAGTGTTACTCCTGCGTGAAAGCCTGTCCTCAGCACGCCATTGACGTGCGCGGCTATGCTGACTTTGCGCCGCTCGGCCACAGCGTTCGTGTGGATCGCGATGAAAATAAGGGCACGATCGCCTGGAAAATCAAATTCAGGAACGGCACTGAAAAGAACTTCCTGTCGCCAATTACCACCAAGCCATGGGGTACGGGCATCCCGAAACTTGCAGATGCCCCCGCTCCAACTCAGGAAATGCGTGATAGCGAATTGTTGTACAACGAGCCGAAGTATATCCGCTTTGATGACGGCGGTCTGCATACCTTGGAATCAAACGGTCTCACGATGAAAAAAGGCGTGTATTACTAATGGCTTATAAAACGATCACAGAAGACAACATCGACATTCTGGTCGCCGGCGCTGGCCTCGGCGGCACGGGCGCCGCCTTTGAAGCCAGATTCTGGGGCCAGGACAAGAAAATCGTCATTGCCGAAAAAGCCAATATCGACCGCTCCGGTGCTGTCGCTCAGGGGCTCTATGCGATCAACTGCTACATGGGTACCCGTTGGGGCGAGAACAACCCGGAAGACCACGTGAAGTATGCGCGTATCGACCTGATGGGTATGGTGCGCGAAGACCTGCTGTTTGATATGGCGCGTCACGTCGATTCGACGGTTCACCAGTTCGAAGAGTGGGGCCTGCCGCTGATGAAGGACCCGAAAAACGGCCAGTTTATGCGCGAAGGCCGGTGGCAGATCATGATTCACGGTGAGTCGTACAAACCTATCGTGGCTGAGGCAGCGAAAAAATCCGCCGACAAGGTATACAACCGCGTCTGTGTTACGCATTTACTAATGGACGACGCCAAGGAAAACCGGATTGCCGGCGCTGTCGGTTTTAATGTCCGCACCGGCGATTTCCACGTCTTCAAATCGAAGACAGTGGTTTGCGGGGCTGGGGGCGCATCCAACATCTTCAGGCCGCGTTCCGTCGGTGAAGGTGCGGGCCGTGTCTGGTACGCGCCTTGGTCTTCCGGTTCAGCTTATGGCTTGATGATCAATGCCGGCGCCAAAATGACGCAGATGGAAAACCGCATCGTGCTGGCCCGCTTCAAGGACGGTTACGGCCCGGTGGGCGCCTACTTCCTGCACCTCAAAACTTATACCCAAAACGGTCTGGGCGAAGAGTACGAATCCAATTGGTGGCCGCAACTTCAAGAAATTGTCGGCAAGGAATATCTGGATCCGGAACTGTCCCACAAAACCCACAGGCCGATCCCGACCTGTTTGCGTAACCACGCGTTGATCTCTGAGGTGAACGCCGGTCGCGGTCCGATCCACATGATCACCATGGAAGCCTTCCAGGACCCACACCTTGAGGAAGTGGGTTGGGAAAACTTCCTGGGCATGACTGTCGGACAGGCCGTATTATGGGCAGCCACAGACGTCGACCCCAAGAACGAGAACCCTGAACTGACCACGTCTGAGCCCTACGTCATGGGCTCTCATGCGACGGGTAGTGGTGCCTGGTGCTCAGGTCCAGAGGACATTTCCCCGCCGGAATATTTCTGGGGCTACAACCGCATGATGAGCATCGAAGGATTGTTCGGTGCCGGTGATGCCGTTGGCGGCACACCGCACGCATTCTCATCTGGGTCATTCACCGAAGGGCGTCTGGCCGCCAAAGCCGCCTGCCGTTACATCGACGACGGTAAAGCCGAGGGCATCGTTGTCTCCGACAAACAGATCAGCGACCTCAAGGAAACGGTCTACAAACCGATGGAACACTACAAGATCTATCGGAACGAAATCGTCGCCGGCGACGTCAACCCACACTACATCAACCCAAGGCAAGGTCTCGACCGTCTGCAGAAGCTGATGGACGAGTACTGCGGCGGGGCGACGGTCAACTATATGACCAACGAGAAACTACTGAGCATCGGCCTCAAGAAACTCAAGATCATGGAAGAAGATCTTGAAAAACTGGCCGCTAAGGACTTCCACGAACTGTTGCGCGCATGGGAGTTAATGCACCGTCACCGTACATCCGAATGTGTTACGCAGCACACGCTGTTCCGCAAGGAAACCCGTTGGCCCGGCTACTACTACCGTGGCGATGCCATGAAGTTGGATGACGAGAACTGGCACGTGCTGACGGTTTCACGTCGTGATCCGAAAACCGGCGAATACACCATGGAGAAAGCACCTTGCTATCACCTGGTCGGTGAGGATAAGTAACAATAGCGCCAAACAGGAGCTCACATTGAGCTCCTGTTTGGTCTAACAAATGGGATCGATACGGCGGGTGTCGATCTTTTTTGTTAGACCAAACGCGGTGAATTTCCGCCTGTAACAGAGAACTGTAAATGAATATTATCGAGAAAACTGACGACGAGATTCTTTCCTACGCCAACCCGTTATGGAGCCACCTTATCAAGGCTTCCAACGACGGCAAATACGGGGAATTCACCAGGCATTTCTCACACAACCTTTTACTGGGGCTGAACGAAATCGAGGTCGGCAAGCAATTCGCAAAAAGCGAGCTGACGAGAAATCTGTCCGAGTCGGTTGAGTTTATCGGCACGATCCGTCGCGGTGAATATATTACGGTACTGTATCGGACGCGAAGTACAAAAAAAGAAGGCGAGTGGCTTGGAAGGCTGGTCCTGGGCTACGAAGATGAAGAGATAAAAATTTTCGGTGCCTCCATTTTCTGATCACATGACGTGGATGCGATATGAGTGAAACAATCCAAGACGAAAAGTATGTCGAACTAACATACAAAGTGATCGATCAAAAGTCAGGCGACGTCCTGGTGGGAGTCGAGTTTCCGATAGGTTATGTTCACGGTGCCAACGATATCCTGGCGCCCGCCGTCACCAAGGAACTGGTCGGCAAGTCCGTTGGTGATGTCATTGAGGTGCCCATCGATTGCAATCAACTCTATGGCCCCAGGGACGAGTCGTTGGTGTTTACCGATGTCATCGATAACGTTCCCGAGGAATATCGGGAAGTCGGCACCACCATCGTCACGCAGAACGAAAAGGGAGAACCACGCAGCTTTATCGTCACGAGAATTGACGACAAGACGCTGACAGTCGACGGCAACAATCCGCTGTGCGGCCGGCAAGTCATTTTCAAGCTTGAGGTTCTCAATATTCGTGACGCGACCGAGGACGAGGTTGAGGCTGGTGGGGCCATTGGCGCCGAACCGGATATCGACAAATCACGCATGGTCCCCATTTAAAAAAACGGCAGCTTCTTGATCATCCATGAGAGACTAACTTAAACTTTTATGCAACAATCGCATCAACCAAACCGAAAGAGGTAATTTATGAGCGAGCCATCAAACACCAGACCCAAAGTTCCCGAAGGCAAGACCTCATATCTGACGACCACGCAGATGGAGCCCAACGAAAAAGGCTTCGTCGGGTACAAAACCACTTGGGAATCGTGGCAGAAAGAAGCTGAGTATACGACGCCGAAACGGCCGTAACACGCCATCATTACCAGATGATAACGTGTGATCCTATCGAGCCACCCGGGTTTCAGTCGTGAAACCCTGGTCGGCATTGAATTTATGGATTTGATAAACCGGAGCGGCCTTGATCGCATCCGGCGCATCCGGGATATCCTCGAGGCGTAAATCAATAGCAACGCTCGGGATACAGCTTACCGGAACATTAGCAATCATCCCCGTGGCATCGCGATGTGCATGACCACAAAATGCGCGCACCACATTGGCCCGCCCTTCAAGCACCCCGGCCAGTAGCGCAATCGCATCCTGTGAATCATATTGCCAAGGGTATTTCGACTGAGGGATCTCAAAAGGTGGATGATGCATGAAAATCACCGTCGGCTTTAAAGTGTCTTCAGCCAGGGCCTGACGCAAACTATCGGCCCGAACACCACAAAAATTACCCATGTTGGTGATTTCGCTGCGGGTATCCAGCGCAATCAGGCGAACAGCATAAGCATCGACAATGTATTGAAGATACGGTGCCTCCGGCAGCAGTTCCCGCCCGAAAGAAAAGTATCTGCGGATCAAAGCCCGATCATCACGATTTCCCGCTGCGAGAAAAAACGGGCAGCGCAGAGTATTGAGAATGCCGCGCGCCACTTCGTACTTCTCAGGTGTTCCATTATGGGTCAGATCGCCCGTGTGAATGACGACGTCCGGCAGTTGATCAAGCTTATTGATATCATCCACACACCGCTCAAGATCGACGATCCGGCTGGCGGCATCCGGGCCTTCAAGATCAATGTGGGTATCGGAAATTTGCACGATAATCATTACGTTTTACCTATAACAATTGGCCGTGCTTTTCACAGAATGACTTACGTTGAGCAGCATCCGTGACAATTTCTTCAGTTACCTCCATGCCAAGCAAATACCAATCCTCCGAACCGTCTTCGTACTCAATGGCCGGCCCGTCTTCGCGGTGCAGTTGGCCGTTTACCCACCATTGGCTCATTTCATCCTCTTCCACGATCGCCGGCCCATCTTCGCGATGCCGCACACCGTTCACCCACCACTGTTTAACGCCGTCATATCTAACAACGGCAGGCCCGTCTTCGCGGTGGTATACGCCGTTCTGGTGCCATTCCTGCGTTCCGTCCGGTTCAATAACAGCGGGGCCGTCGTCGCGGTGCAATTTTCCACCCACCCACCATTCTTTCGTACCATCCAGATGTTCGACGGCGGGATCATTCAGCCGATGCTGTTTTCCATTCAAAAACCAGCCTTTGGTGCCATCAAGCTGTTCAACGGCGGGGCCGTCCTCGCGATGCAGTTCACCCTCGAGCCGCCATTCGATCGTTCCGTCTTCTGTTGTTGTCTTCTCTAGTTTGTCAGGCATGTTGAAATCCAAAATGGGTACTGGGAAGCCGTTGGCAAAAGTATCACAGGCGCTTCACCTTACAATGCATTTTAAGATACGGCGTAGATTGAAGGGGCAACCTGACTTCCGCGTTTATCATCTGATCACCTTCAGATGTTTCCTTCGATCGCAGCAATCAGTTGCGCCCTCTTATAGGGCTTGGCGAGCAGCTCGATCCCGAGTTCCTGGAACGTATGCTGATCTGTAATTTTGTCGGGGTAACCCGACGTCAAAAGAACTTTTATACCCTCGTATGTGATTGAGACTTTTTCTGCCAATTCGATCCCGCTCATGTTATTTGGCATAACCACGTCGCTGAATACGAGATCGATTTCCCCGGCTCTCTCGCTGAGAACATTCAGCGCCGATTGTCCATCCTCAACCTCAATCACTTCATACCCCAGGCTTGTTAACGTGCTGTTTGCCGTCTCTCGAACTTCGGGATTGTCCTCAACCAGCAAAATGGTCTTATGTTCAGATATCGTTTGATCAAGTTTAGGAGCATTGCCCATTTCACCCATTTTGCCCTTTGCAGCAGGCAGATAGAGAGATACCGTTGTTCCCTCCCCTTCCTCACTTGCAACAGCAACATGGCCTTCGGATTGTTTGACGAATCCATAAACCATGCTCAGGCCAAGACCGCTTCCTTCACCAAACGCCTTGGTCGTAAAAAAAGGCTCAAAGACTTTATCCAGAACATCATCCTTCATCCCGGTACCGGTATCCATCACAGCGACTTCGACATAATCTCCCCGCGTAATATATTCATGCTGATCAGAATAGGAATCATCAAAAGTGATGTTGCTCGCTTTGATGCTCAGCGTACCGCCGTCTGGCATTGCATCTTTGGCGTTAATTGCCAGGTTTAGCAGGGCGTTATCAAGTTGATGCGGATCAATTGCGGAGGTCCAGAGATCTGGAGCGGCTTCCACCACAAATTTAATCGTTTCTCCCATCGTACGCTGAAGCATCTCTTCAAGATCCATAATCAGCTTCTCAACGTCTGTGATTTCTGGCTCAAGTGGTTGTTGACGGGAAAACGCTAAAAGGCGACTGGTCAGAGATGATGCACGGTCTATCGCCTTCTCGATTTCACCAATATGATGGCGAGCATCTTTGTTGTCGCCCACCTTGTCCCCCAGCAACTCCGTATTCCCAATCATGATTCCCAGCAGATTATTGAAATCATGGGCGACACCGCCTGTTAACTGGCCAATGGCTTCCATTCGTTGAGACTGTCTGAGTTGGCTGATGACCGCAGTCTGATCCGTGACGTCGAGGACAAATACAATAAAATAGTCTGGCGATCCGTCCAATTTACGGACGCATTGAACCCAAATGGTGGCAAACACCACCTTCCCGTCTTTTCGGATATAGCGCTTGTTCATGGAGTACGTATCGTATTCGCCGGATACCGCACCTTTGAACAAACCGGCGTTTTCTTCAACATCATCCGGGTGGGAGACATCAATCCATGTTCGCTGTTGAAGTTCTTCCTGAGTGTATCCTAGGAAATTGCAAAACGTATCATTTATCATTCGCCATTTCATATCGAGCCCATACATCGCGGCCCCGACCAAAGGGGATTCGAAGAAATGGCGGAAAAGGTCTTCGCTTTCACTAAGCGCCTCCTTCGCTTGATCCCGCTCAAACACCCGACCAAGATGGGTGCCGACATGGACCATGGAATCAAGCAACTCCAGGTCTGGCTCAAGTGACTCTGTCGCATAAAACTCCAATACGGCAACGACGTTTGATCCAACTACCACAGAACATGCCATGCCGGTTTTAAGCCCGGTGTCCTTAGCCAGTTTCGCCCTTGGAAAATTCGAATCCCCAGCGATATTCGTGATCCATGCTGGCTCATGGCTCTCCAGCACACGCCCTGGCAACCCTTTGCCTTTTTGAAACCTCATAGCCTCTGTAGCTGAGCGAAATGTTTCGAACCGAAGAGGGTCTTCCAAATGCCAGATATGCGAAGATTCGAGCAAATCTGGCTTATCATTCGAAAGGACGTAGGCATGCGCCACAGGCCAGGCGTTGTAGGCACAAAAATCCTGAAGCGTTGCCCGCAGCGCATCGGAAAAGTTCGTTGCCTGGTTGGAAGCAAACGCAACACTGCGCAGGAATTGTGCAATATTGTGCCTGCTTTGCAGCCTCTCCATTGATTTTCTTTGTTCCGTGACATCTTTTCGTGCCGAAAAAACGGCCGGGGCACCATCCCAGTCAATGGCAAACGAGCGACGGTTAACCCAAAAGGTGGAACCGTCTTTCTTAAGGCCCAGACAGTCCATCTCCACCGATGGCTGGTCATTTTTCAGAATATTCCCTTGGCGTGAAGGGTCCCTGCTTTCCGGTGTAATCAAAGACTGTGTCGTCTCCAGATCATAAATTTCGCGGGCATTGTCATACCCGTAAAGCCTGACGAATTCCTCATTCACGTAAAGCGCCTTATGGTGCCGATGAATAAGAATACCCAGATTGGATTTTTCAGTAATATTTTGGAATCGTGCATTGCTTCGACTTAGCGATTCCGACGTCTCACGTATTTGATGGATAAGGAAGAAAATGACAACAAGCCCCAAAGCGAGGGAGACAAGCCCCCCACCTATCAAGGCTGGTATGAAATCAACAGAATCCATCGTGCCTTGGCCCTCCATCGTTACGCGGTTTATATAAAGCCGTTCACGAATATACACGGTTATTTAAGGTGGCAACACTCGCAACCCAGTTATCGCCGACAACCTTACCAGCGACGGGAAAATCGTGACGTTGAATTCAGCATTATAGCCGAAATTCCGTATCAATATATCCGACGAGTAGATCAATCGTCTCCGCAACGCTGACAACGCCCGTATCGATAATCAATTCAGGCGATAAGGGTTCTTCATATGGTGCGGAGACGCCGGTAAAATCAGGAATGCTACCGGCACGGGCCTGCTCATATAGACGCCCGCTGTCACGTGACTCGCACACTTCAGCCCCAGGGTTCAAAAAAACCTCATGAAACCCTTCTTCGGCGGCCTCTCGTGCGGTTTCGCGGTCCCTGCGATAGGGCGCGATAAAGCCGGACAGTACGATCCGCCCTGCGCGAGATAACAACGCCGCGACTTCGCCGGCACGACGGATGTTTTCCGTGCGATCTTCGTGAGAATAACCCAGGTCCGAACTCAAACCTTCTCGCACCAGTTCATTATCAATGATGGAAACCTGATACCCTTCTGCGAAAAGTCGGCGCTCCAGATTGGTTGTGATGGTTGATTTTCCGGATCCCGGCAATCCTGTGAACCACATAACGCCAGATTTATGCTGATTACGCTCAAGCCGTTCAGGCAATTTGACCAAATGGGGATTATGGGTAACGTTTGTTGATTTCCGGGCCATTTCCCTGCTCCGCCGTGAGCGTCATAATTGATGAATTAATCAGTTGAACACAAGCCCCATTCTATTTTCTAAAGCATGTCTCCCATCGCATTATCAATACCGTCGGTCATAATCGAGCCATTGTGATCATTGCACAAATTTCACACACTCGTATCCTTGCCCCCGGCACAGATAACCCCGTCGCTGTATGGAACATTATTTGCGAAGGCGTCAATGGACCCAGGTTACTGTCAATCGCCTCCGGGGCTGAGACAGGTTCATCCATCAGATTATTATCAGGTTTTACTGCCAAGAATCTTCGATTGGGCTTGAGGCTTGAAAAACTACTGCAATAATATCAATTACCTTTTACTTTGTTGTTTTTCTAACATAAATATTGCACAGATAATTTCGGCGGAAACAGAAAAATTACATGTCTTCACCATTCGATATTATTGATACGGCCTCTTTTTCCGTTCTGGTTATTGCAGATCCCGGTACTGTTGACGACCATCTAACTGCAGCCTTAAGCGATACGTCTGAGATTGAACTGATTGGCCATCATGCGAGCGGAGTCGACGGGGTTTCTGCTTTTCGCAAACGCCATATAGATGTGATTTTCGTCGACATTGGAATGGCTCAGGAAGACCCCCTCCTGACCTTAAGACGCCTTATTCGCATTGACCCGAGCGCCAAGATTGTCATGGCGTCAACCCTCAGTTTTTCAAACGTTCGTCAAAGTATGATGGGGTTTGAGCGTGGTGCGGCAGAATTTATCAATACACCAGCAACATTCACACAACAATCGAGTGCAGCTGAATTCAAGGCTGAAGTTCTCAGGGTAGTGCGTTTGCTTGCCCATGCCAGACGTCAGGAAAACCCTCGCTCAACACCAGCCGCGATGCTGCCGCCAGTGGAGCCAACAGACAAAATAATCCTGCGCAGTCCCTCAACGGAACGCCCACAAGTATTGGCGATTGGCAGTTCAACTGGCGGCCCTCAGGCGCTAATGACCGTATTTGATGGGCTGGCTGACGATTTCCCAGTCCCAATTCTGGTTACCCAGCACATGCCAAAGACATTCACGGCGGTTCTCGCAAATACGATTTCCGGGCGAACGAATAAAACTGCTGTGGAAGCAGAAGAAGGTATGCGCGTATCCCCCGGAACCATCTATATCGCGCCGGGTGATTTCCATATGACTATTGTCGGCGATCGTGCGAGTCCCACCATCTCGCTCAATCAAGGGCCTCAGATCAATTATTGCCGCCCGTCGGTTGATCCGATGGTTGACAGCATCATCGCCATTTACGGTGCCAATATATTGCTCACCATACTCACCGGCATGGGCTCTGATGGCAAAGATGGTGCTGACGGCGTTGTAAAAGCTGGCGGGACGGTCATCGCCCAGGATTTCGCCAGCAGTACGGTCTGGGGGATGCCACGTGCAGTGGCCATCGCCGGGCTATGCTCTCAGGTCCTGCCTATTGATGAAATCGCAAAACAAATTAATTCGTATTTTTCCGTTTAAGCGAAATTCATCACAAGCCGTAATACCACGGTGCAAAAATGCTAAATACAATCCACATTAAAAAGATCAGAGGTACGCCTGCACGGGCGAAGTCCATAAACCTGTAATGCCCCGGCCCCATGACCAGAAGATTGGTCTGGTACCCCAAAGGCGACGCAAATGAGCAGTTCGCCGCAAAGATCACAGCCACGGCAAAAGGCACCGGGGAAACGCCCAACTGAACCGCGATATCAACCGCCACCGGTGTAAAAAGTACTGCCGCGGTTTTTGTGCTGATGATATTCGACAGTCCGGCGACCAGCAGAAAAAACAGCGAAAGAATTACCGTTGTTGATGAGCCCTCTAGCGCGGCGACCAAATGCCCCGCCAGATAAGACGCCCCGCCGGTTTCCTGTAAGGCGACGCCAAGCGCCAGAGCAGCGGAAATTGTAGTGACGATTTTCGGGTCAACAGCCTGAAAGGCCTGACGGATATTCAGAACCCCGACAATGACCATTGCCGCCGCGCCGCATAACGCGCTGACGACAATGGGAAGTAGCCCGGTAGCCGCAAACCCGACAACTGCCAGAAATATTAACCCGGCCCGCTTGGCACGTTTCAATGCGGGGACTTCCGCCGCCGACCACTCGAGCAAAACAACATCACGGCTCACGCGTAGCTTCGAGACATCTTCTGATTGCCCCTGAATCAGCAAGACGTCTCCAGCTTCCAGACGAATTTCTGTCAGCCGCGAACGGATCATCCGCGAACGTCGCTGTATCCCCAAAACAATGCATTGGGATTTGTAGCGAAAACCAATTTGCGGCAATGTCAGGCCGGTGAGGCCTGAGCCAGGGGCCACCATTACTTCTGCAACCACCTGCTCGCCTTCTTTCCAGCGAGCGCCCTCTTCCCCTGCCCCCTCTTTATGCTGACCATCCCCCAAATCCGGATGCAGAGACTCAGGGTCATTGGAAAGTGTTTCCGTCAACGCCTTACGTGTTGCGGCAACAACCAGAACATCACCCGCCTCAGCTACATACCCTTCAAACGGCGGCAGAATGGTTTCATGCTTTCGCCGTACCATACGGATCGTCTTGTTCGGAAAACTTGTGAAAAACCCTGCGACGACCTGTTTCCCAATCAGTTCGGATTCTTCGGAAATGGTCATCTGGGCAATGAAATGTTTCCCGCCGCCGTCGTCAAACTCATCAACAACACCACTCCGGTCCGGCAATAAACGCGGCGCCACGAAAATCACATAAATCAAGCCAACACTTGCCATCGCTATTCCCGGCACAGAGAAATCGAAAAACCCGAACGGCGTGACATCCATCTCAATAAGGGCGCTGTTTACCAGCAGATTGGTCGAAGAACCGATAAGAGTTGTCATACCACCAAACACAGCAGCATAGCTCAGCGGGATCATCAGTTTACTGGGTGACTGGCGATAACGTATCGACAGCGCCTGCAAGATCGGAATGAAAATTACGACAACAGGAATGTTGTTCATAAATGCGCTGATGATCATGGTAACCAGCAACAGCAGTATTAGTGTCAGTAGCAATCCACCACGCCCACGGGTTACGCCAAGCAAAAATGTAGCGCCGCGGTCCAGAACCCCGGTTCGCACCATCCCCTGCCCCAGTACAAGCAATGCCAGAACGGCAATCAGAGCAGGGTTTGCAAAACCTTGCAAAATTCGCCCTGGCGTCACGATATTGCGGCCCTGCTCACTGATGACAGGGAAGAAACTGAAGAAAACCAGAAGGAAGCAGATAATCCCCAGCGACGTCAATTCCATCGATGCCCGCTCGCGGATATAGAATCCAAGAGCACCCAGAATGAGGGCAAATATCACCCACATCTGAAAAGAACCGCCTGCTGATACCATTTCAGTCATAGGTTTACTTTAGCTGATTTTAACAAAGCTGCCAGCCGGCTTATTTGGTGATGTAAATAAGGCCAAAAATGAAAAACGCCGGACTGCAATCTAGTGCAGTCCAGCGAGTTTTACAGGGAGGCCGTCAGGGGCGAGGGGGGACAGGCCCCTGACGCAAAGTCACCACCAACTTGGGGGGAAGCGGCGACTTAATCAACACACTTTAACACCTATTTATCTCTGGAATAATTCAAGCATGTTTCAAGATATTTCAGAATATTTCAGAATATTTCAGGCGATTGGCAATCCCTTTACAAGCACGCTAGACTGCACCCCATGCTCCCTTCCCCGCCGCCTCATTTCATAAAATTCCTGACCTCCACTGGCCTCCTTAAAACGGCAGATAATCCCCGTTTTTTTCCACTTGAGGGCGGTGTTTCATCTGACATTTGGCGCGTTGATCTGAAAGCGCAGAGTATTTGCGTCAAATCGGCGTTGTCGAAGTTGAAGGTTGCTTCTGACTGGTATGCACCTATCGAGCGTAATGCCTTTGAAGTTCGCTGGATGGAAACGGCGAACCAGATTGTTCCTGGTTCTACGCCAACGGTTCTTGCCAGCAACGAAGCAAGCGGCATGTTCGCCATGGATTACCTGGAACCGGCAATATTCCCAAACTGGAAGGACGAACTTCGCGTCGGCAGAGCTGATCCAGCGTTTGCGGCCGAAATCGGCCGTATCATCGCCAAAATCCACCGCGATACGGCAAATGATCCGGACGTCGCCACGCGGTTTCAAACCGACGATATTTTTCATGCTATTCGGCTTGAACCCTATCTGGAAGCAACAGCCAACGCCCGGCCAGAAGTATCAGGGCCGTTGATGGCGCTATCGAAAACGACGGCCAGTCACAAAACCGCGCTTGTTCACGGTGATGTCAGTCCGAAAAACATTCTGGTTGGAGCCGATGGCCCAAAATTTCTGGATGCCGAATGTGCATGGTATGGCGACCCCGCCTTCGATCTCGCCTTTTGCCTTAATCACCTGATGCTGAAATGCCTGTGGGCGCCGGATTTCAAAGAAGCTTTCCTGACCTGTTTCACATCTATGTCAGAAGCCTATTTTGCAAATGCTGAGGCCGGGCTGAAGGATATTGAACGTCGAACCGCGCATTTGTTGCCGGGACTTTTCCTCGGACGGGTTGACGGCAAATCCCCTGTCGAGTACCTGACAGATACAAATGACAAAAACAAAGTCAGACGGGTCGCAACGGAATTACTCCTAAATCCTGTCGAAAACCTGTCCGATATTCAGCAGGCCTGGGGCCGGGAAATCGGAAACTAGAAATTGCGGAGCATCCCTTGAGTAAAAACCACATCAAAACCGTCCACGCCCGTCAAGTCTGGGACTCCCGCGGCAGACCAACTGTCGAGGTTGACGTCACCCTTCGTTACGGGGCCGTTGGCCGTGCGATTGCCCCGGCTGGTGCATCAACCGGCTCCGGCGAAGTGCTGGACCGTCGCGACGGCGGCGACCAACAGGGCGGCTTCGGCGTCAAGGGCGCGATTGAGGCGGTAAATGGTGAGATCAACAAAGCGCTTAAAGGAAGCCGCGTTGATGATCAGGAGAATATCGATAAAACCCTCACTGAACTTGATGGTACAGAGAACCTTAGCCGGTTAGGCGGCAATGCTGTCATCGCCACATCGATGGCGGCGGTTCACGCCGCAGCGGCTGCAGAAAAAATGCCGCTCTGGCAGTATCTTGGCACTTTCATGGGTGAAAGCCCGACCGATACACTGCCCTTGCCGGAGATACAGATTTTTGGCGGCGGTGCACACGCCGGACGCCGGGTTGATGTGCAGGACTTCATGGTGATCGCCGTCGGTGCCACCAGCTACGCCCAGGCCCTTGAATGGACGGCTGATGTTTACCGGGCGGCTGGGAAGATCATGGAAGAACGCGGACATCTTCAGGGTGTAGCCGATGAAGGCGGGTTCTGGCCGGTGTTCGACAGCAACGAAGGGGCCTTGGAAACACTCACACAAGCTATCGAGAAAGCCGGTTTACGCCCGGGCGAAGATGTCGCAATCTCACTTGATGTTGCCGCAAGCGAGTTTGGGGAAGGCGGAAAATACCGCCTTGCGCGGGACAACACTGACCTCGACAGCGATGGATTATCTGGCCTGCTGATCGACTGGACCGGTCGCTTCCCCATCGTTTCCATCGAAGACCCGCTTGGCGAAGACGACGCAGATGCCATCATGCGTTTTACCTGGGCTGTCGGGAAACGGGTGCAGGTTGTCGGTGATGACTTTTTCGTCACCAATGCCGAACGTGTTTCCAAAGCCGCCGAAAACAAAACCTGCAATGCAGTCCTCATCAAACCCAACCAGACGGGCACGCTGACGCGAGCCAAAGCCGCCCTTGACGCCGCCAGAGCAGCGAATTACGGCGCTATCATCTCGGCACGGTCAGGCGAAACAGAAGACATGACCATCGCCCACCTTGGCGTCGGCTGGGGCGTTAAACAACTGAAAGTCGGATCGTTCACACGATCAGAGCGCATGGTTAAATGGAACGAAGGCCTGCGGATCGCGGAAGCAATCTCAATGACTAGTGGTGGAGACTTGCCGGTAGACGGAAACCTGCCTGCCCGCTCAGAGTTTCCCTGGGGGTAGAGAAACTTTAAATACTGCCGTGCGCATCCCCTCTTAGACGATTAACCAGAACATCAAGAAGGCGACGAAGTACCTTGTCGTTATCGGAAAGGACCTTGAGGCGCGTTGTCAGGTTTTTCTGAGTGATAACTGTGACTTTCGAATTATCCAGTACACGTGCTGAGGCCATGCGGGGCTGGCTGTCGATCAGCGACATCTCGCCGATGATCTCGCCGCGACCAAGGGTGGCGATGACCCGATCCTGATCACCGATCCTCTGGAATATCTCAACCTCACCTTCAAGGATCAGATAGGCTTCCTCACCCGCATCCCCTTCCTCGAACAGTATCTCACCTTTTGAGACTTCTTTCTTCTCTGGTACTTCGGCCATGATCTGCCTCAACTCTTCATCCAAATTGGTATAGGAACCGGGCTCATTCTGTAGTGCTTCGGGTTTTGACATCAGCGAATCAAATGTTCGTGTCAGTGCTTCGCGCCATTCCGCGGGAATATCTTCAGACGTTAGACGTTTTTTGAGACCTTCTATAGCTTCAACCATCTGCCCGTGGGTGCTGCCCTTAGGCACCAACGAAGCCAGTGATGTCAGTTGCTCAACGGTTTTACCCAACATCGAGAGGGTTAGCCCTTTCTGATCCTTCGTGACATCAGACAGGGACAACTCAACCATAAACCCGATACGCGACGCCCGATGGGGCAGCAGGTTAACAACACGGGCAAGCGCATCGGGGAAAGTAAGGTCATCCCCGCCACCGGAAAGTGCCAGACGGCCGCGGCGGGTGATGGCTGCACACATTTTGGGACCACCCATCATCCCGGCAACTTCACTCAGGTCACGTACCAGCAGAGAGAATGCCTTGCGTTCCACATCCCCGCCCTCCCTGGTCAACGGACGGGTTCCGGACACGTAGCTTATGACATGTTCGAGCAGAGCCTGGCTTGTCTGGACCATATCCAGCTTACCCATGATGCTGTTAAACGCTTCAATACAGGACAGCGCGTTAGCGGGCGCCTTGGCGCGGCCTTGAGACAACTGAATAAGCACACGGTTTGCATGCGCGGCGTCCGGCTGACCCGCCAGAAGTTCGCGAACTGCCCGCCCACCATCCAGAATTTCGGCCAAAACCTCATCCAGATACCCGACACCATCACGGCTTGGGTTGCCCTCACCCAATTTGACCATCAGCTCGATTTTACCATTCCAGTCACCACCATCATTCAACATTCTCGCGAAGGCATGGCGGATCAGAAAATGTTTCTCTTCTGTGTTTTTGGCGGATTGTTTGGACTGGATAAGGGCATCAATCCCCTGATCTTTCAGGCATTGATACCCCGCATCATCCCCGATCAAAGCAACCGCGTTTTTACGAATCTCAGCCGCTGCCTTGTAAATCTCTTCGGCCCGTTGCGATGGTTTGGACTTGGTGGCCTTCGCCTGCACCCCGGCAACCTGCTGCATCGCCTGGGGATAGTATGAATCATTGCGCTCCAGTATTTTCAATCTGGAGGCATCGTATAAAAGCTCCAGCGCTGTGCAGCCCTGTGCCTCGAAGTAGTTACGAAGTACCCGCCCTATGGTACGTCGCGATTCCAGACCGTAAAAGTCCTCAAATTTATGGCAGACCGGCGCATGCTCAATCGGCACAATGGTGATTGGGCGATCATCAAACTTGTCATTGATCTCCTCGAGAATAACTTCGGAGCCCGTGCGATCACTTTCGGAAAGCACGCGCACCCCCGCATAGTTACCAGTTTCAACAAGTTGTTCAGCCTGTTCAAGGGATGCTGATTTAGTCTCGTGGATATCGACGACTGTCCAATGCCCGTCGCCGCCATCGACATGGACTTCATAAGTTTTACCGGCCAGATTTGCCACAATTGCTCCTCAGCACTCCCACCTTTCGCCTCTGCTTGAACAGCCAACGGGCGATTGCAAAAGCAGTATGGCATCTCGTTTCCGAGGATGCGACTCTTTCGAGAGCAGATTTCAGGAAGTTGGTGCGGGTGGCCGGACTTGAACCGGCAAGGACGTGAGTCCGAGGGATTTTAAGTCCCTTGTGTTTACCAATTTCACCACACCCGCACTGGAGCGGAACCTATCTGAGTCGTCCGGGGGCGGCAAGAGTTTTGGTGCTCAAATTTATCGGTTTCGGGATAGCGCCTTCGGCGGCAAGGCTGTAAGGTTCCGGCCTATGAGTGATATCAACGAAACGCCGCCCGGCCCCGTCTTTGATGACGCCTTTCGCGAGCAGCTACTGGACCTGTTCCGCTGGCGGCGCGATGTGCGCCATTTCAATTCTGAGCCTCTGGCTGCGAGTGATCTGGACGATCTGCTCAACATTATGTCACTGGCCCCGTCCGTCGGAAACAGCCAGCCCTGGCGGTTTGTTAAGGTCGGCGACGCAGGTCGCCGAGCGAAAATTCGTGCGAATTTTGAAGCCTGCAATGCCGATGCGCTCGGTGATTATGCGGGTGAGCGGGCGAAGCTATATGCCACATTGAAGCTGGAAGGCATGGAGCAGGCCCCGTCACAGATTGCCGTGTTTGTTGATGAAGATACGGAAGCCGGGCGGAATCTCGGGCAGAAAACCATGCCGGAAACGCTTCGCTATTCCGTCGTTTCCGCCATCAATATCCTGTGGCTGGCAGCGCGGGCGAAAGGGATCGGTATCGGCTGGGTTTCGATCCTTGACCCAGTAGAGGTTGGTAAAATCCTCGACGTCCCTGAAGACTGGGATCTGGTTGCCTATCTCTGTATCGGTTATCCGGAAGAGGAACATATAGAGCCGGAATTACAGCGAATCGGCTGGCAGGACCGGCTGGATATTTCAAACTTTGTGATTGAAAGATAGCTAGCCAATAGGCTCCCCTCCGTGACGACGAACAAGGTCTCTGATTTCGGCGGCAACTGCGTCGACTTCTGCCTGATCCGTTGACCGCGCAACCAGGCTGGTTCCGGTTTTGCCGCCCTTCACATAGGGGTAGCTGCCGATTTCCACATCGGGGTATCGGGCCTGCATTTCGCCCAGTTCCTGGCCCACCTGCCCTTCTTGAACGTCTGAGCTGATGGAGACCGACAGCATCGGCTGGCCGCCCGCGAGGGAATGGCGAAAGCCTTCGAAGATGGCCTGCATGATACGCGGCACGCCGGGCAGAACGTAGACGTTCTCAACCCTGAACCCCGGTGCCTTGCTGACCGGGTTATCGAGCAGTTCTGCACCAACCGGCACTTCGGCCATTTTCAGGCGCGCCTCGGTGATGTCTTCAGCTTTATAATGCGTACGGAGCGTAGCTTCGGCTTCGGGGTCACGGTGATGGCCAATACCAAATGCCTTGGCGATGGTCGCTGACGTAATATCGTCATGGGTCGGGCCGATGCCGCCGGTGGTGAAGACGTAGTCAAACTTGGCGCGAAGCGTGTTCACAGCGGTAATGATCTCGCCTTCAATATCCGGGATGACGCGGGCTTCCATGATGCGGATACCGAGCTTGTTAAGTTCATCGCCAAGATACTGCAAGTTCGCATCCCGCGTCCGCCCGGACAGCACTTCATTGCCGATGATGACCAGGGCTGCGGTGATGGCTTTATCGTCACGGCTAGGCATTACAAAAAATCCCGGAGCATGGCGATCAGTGGTAGATCGGCGGGGGGCATGGGGTAGTCGACCAGCTTGACCGGGCGCACCCACTTAATCTCCTGCCCTTCCAGCGCCGTTACTGTTCCTTTCCAGATGCGACATGCATAGAGCGGCATCAGCAGGTGGAAGTCGTCATAGACGTGACTGGCGAAGCTCAGGGGGGCGAGGCAGCTTTCGGTGATGTCGATGTCGAGCTCTTCCTTGAGCTCACGGACCAACGCCGCTTCGGGCAACTCGCCCTGATGAACCTTGCCGCCCGGAAACTCCCAGAGGCCGGCCATGGATTTGCCTTCCGGGCGCTTGGCGATGAGGACACGGTTGTCGATATCGACCAGAGCAACGGCGACGACAAGAAGCGTCGGTTTGCCCTCGCCCTTGCGAAACGGCGCGTCCCAGCAACCGCTTGCCATCTCCGTCATGGGATCAGGATCGGTAGTCGGCATTGATCGAAATGTAGCCATGTGTGAGATCGCAGGTCCAGACCGTGGCCGAGCCTTGGCCGACACCGACGTCAACCTCGATATCAACGTCCTGCCCGCGAACATGTTCAGCGACCGGGGTTTCGTCATAACCTTCAACGGCAACACCGCCGCTGGCGATTTCGATGCCGCCCATCCTGATGCCAAGTTTGTCGCGGTCCGCATGTTCGCCAGATTTCCCGACCGCCATGACGATCCGGCCCCAGTTGGCGTCTTCGCCGGCGATGGCGGTTTTCACCAGGGGCGAGTTGGCGATGGCGAGACCGATTGTCCGCGCCGCCCGGTCGTCTTCGGCCCCGTTGACGGTGATTGAGATGAACTTGCTGGCCCCTTCCCCGTCGCGCACAATCTGATGGGCGAGATCAAGCATCACGGTGTCGAGCTTGGCTTTGAAATCATCAAGCGCCGGGTCATCAACCCCGCTGATTTCGATTTGACCATCAGCCGCGCCGGTCGCGAAAACCAGAACCGTGTCGCTGGTCGAGGTGTCGCTGTCGACGGTGATGGCGTTGTAGGATTTCTCAACCCCCGGACCAACGATAGCGCGAAGCACATCAGCCGGGATTTTCGCGTCCGTGAAGATGAACGACAGCATGGTCGCCATGTCCGGCGCGATCATCCCGGACCCTTTGGCAATCCCGGAAATATGGATTTCCGTACCACCGATCTGCGTCGTTGCGGTTGCACCTTTGGCGAAGGTGTCGGTGGTCAGGATCGCGCCGGCGGCACGACGCCAGCTGTCGGAATCTGACGGCGCCATCGCTTGGAATGCAGCGGGAAGTGCGTCCAGCATGATATCAAAGGGAAGCGCCTCGCCAATGACACCGGTCGAGGCGGCGAACACCCGGCTTGGCCGACATGCGATCTGATCAGCGACGGCTTCGACGCAGTTTTCAACCGCCACCATCCCGGCGGCGCCGGTAAACGCATTGGCGTTGCCGGCATTAACGATAAGGCCGCGGGCTTCACCCTGAACAAGGTTTTTTCGGCACCAGTCAACGGGGGCGGAGCAGGTTTTGGACCGGGTCAGGGTACCCGCAACCGTCGTGCCTTCCGGCATCTGGACCAACAGAACGTCATCGCGCCCAACGTATTTCATGGCGACGGCGGCGGTCGATATCGACACGCCGTCAACGGCTGCCATTTCCGGAAACTCTGCCGGTGCCAGAGGCGATACGTCTGGTTGTTGGCCCATCGTCGGCTGTCCTTACTCTTTCTTCTTCTCGGTTTTATCGTCTTTCTTGGCATCCTTCGCCATCAGCGGCGAGCCATCCAGATTGAACTTCTCAACCTTCGCACCGATCCGAAGCTTTTCGATGAAGGCGGTGCCGACTTCCTGGGTCAACTCGCCACGCATCCTGGCTTCTGACTCAGCAAACGTCGGGGCAGCGGATTCGCGGCGATCTTCCAGTTTGATGACGTGAAAACCGAAATCCGATTTTACAGGGGCCGACGTGTAGGCGCCTTTTTCAAGCTCGAACGCGGTTTTTTCGAAAACCGGAACCATCTGTCCGCGTCCGAAAAAGCCTAAATCGCCACCCGTGCCGGCTGATGGGCCCGTTGATTTTTTCTTCGCCAGTTCGACGAAATCCGCGCCCTTGTCGAGCTCGGCAATAACCGCCTTCGCTTCGTCTTCGGTTTTCAGCAGAATGTGACGGGCATGAACTTCCTCCTTAGCGCCGGTCGCGGCGAGGAAACGCTCAAAGCGGGCTTTCACGGCTTCATCGGTAACTTTCGAGCTGATCTCCTGCGTCAGTGCAAAGCGTTGCAGAAGCTGACGTTCGATCCGCGCCAGTTCTTCTTTGTACTCAGGCGTTTCGTTCAGTTTTTTCTCCAGCGCATAATCAGCGGCGATCACACCGTCGACCAGGCTGTCGATCAGGGTCGGCAGGATCATTTCCAGCGGAATGTTGCGGTATTGTTGCGGCAACAGGGTCTGAGCACGCTGAACTTCGGAACGCATGATCTTTTTGCCGTTCACAATCGCGACAACAGGGTCCTCAGCCGCCGCCAGTGCCGGAACCGGCATCGTCGTTGAAATCAAAAACACACCCAAAATGGCAACCGCAAAACGCACAAACATCTCAAACTTCCTTGTTCAGGCCAAAGTCATGGCTTTGGCGATAAAAATTGATGCCTGCGATAAAGCATACCCACCGCCCCGGTTCAAGCCCGGAGCACCAAACGCCAAGCCCCGGCTTGATATAACCTCTTTCTCCAGGCTCAAAATCACAACAAAACACAACATTTCACAACAAATCCCTACATATTTGCTCGCGCGATGTTGGGGTTGCTGAAAAACCCGCTGAACTCTGCCGTTTCCAGAGAAACAGACTTTCCATAACCCGGAAAAAACACAACATTACCCCAACACGCCCCTACATATCCGCAAAATGTTGGGCTCGATGTTCGGGATGTTGCGGGGAATGAAATTCAATGCCGGGTTCCCTGATTCTGACGGTGTCATAACAAAAAAACCGCAGCATACGAAATGCCACGGCTTCAGTTCACAGCGAGATTAAGGCATATAAATCCCAAATTGTTAATAAAATAGGAATTAAGGCCGAATTGTGATGATACTTGAAATAATGCGCTGGGTCAGAATTTCGCCGGCAGGAGCGCTATCAGTGCAGATCGCCTCAGCTAAACGAGCCGGTCATTTCGCGATCAAACTTCCGTTCCCGGGCGCTAACCGGACGTGAAATGACTCGACAGAAAAGGTCTGTTGTTGACCCGAAGCGGAAGTCAAAACTCATCCCGGACCCTATTGTATTTGAAAACCAATAGCCGAAACGTCATCTCGCCTGATCTCTGCTCCCTGATGTTTTTTCAACGCTTCAAGGACACTTTTTTTCTGACGACTAAAAGTCTGTCCTACCATCGAAGATATCAGTTCCTTGAAGCGTCGTTTTCCAAATGCGCGTCGCTTATCCCCCCCAACTTGATCAATCAATCCATCCGTCGACATATAAAAACACTGTCCCTGTTCAAGCGAGATCGCTGAATTTGTGAATTTCACATCGCTCGGGATACCGCGATAACCGATACCATTTTTATCGCCTTTCACCTCAGACATTGCATCTTTGTCCAGCAAAAAAAGTGAAAACCGAGCCCCACTAAAAACCATTTCAGATTGATCTGGATTTAGGAAACACGCACCAAGTTCCAAGCCATCATCTGAATGACCGGTTTCAGTGTGTTGCCCAAGCGTGCGTTGCACGAACCTGTGCATTCGGTTGATCAGTTTGCCAACATCCCCCGCTGGGACTTCCTCCATGGCTCGCTCAAGGGCACCCGTCGCGATCAATGTGACGAATGCACCCGGAACACCATGACCAGTGCAATCGGCGAGCACGATCAGGCGACCATCACCCCACTTTCGGTTCCAATAGATGTCACCGCCAACGACATCGCGGGGTTCCCAAATAACAAAGCTGTCTTTAAATATTTTGGTGAACGCAGTCTGTGGCGGCAGAATAGAGCGCTGAATATGGGAGGCATAATTAATGCTGCTGGAAATAATTCCATAGGCATCGGTAAGATTATCTTCAGCGAGTTTGCGGTCCGAAATGTCTACTGCAACGGATATAGTGTGGCGGTTCGGGGCGGGCGTGCGGGTCAGTTGAATAAACTGGCCATTCGGCGTGCGGTCCTCAAAAACCTGAATTTCATCTGCGTGGTAAGACGCAATCCGTTCTTCATAAATCTCTTCAGGCGTCCCGTCACCCGATAGCATACCTCGTGAAATTTCAGATTTAAGCAGGTCACACATCGATTTATTGGGAGCCACCAGCCCGTCCGGATCTCCGTAAAATTCCTTGTAGGTATCGTTCACGAGAACAATTTTCATACCCTGATCAACGACAACCATAGCACCCGGCATGTTTTCCATGGCCATTCGAAGTTGGGCCTCTTTTGCCGCAATTTTCTCTTCTGCCTGTTTACGATCAGTAATGTCCGTGTACGTGGTTACAAAACCCTGATCATTTGGCAGAGGGTTTCCGCGAATTTCGATGACCATTCCATCGGGCCGGGTTCTCTCGAACCGATGGGCTTCAAACTTGCCCGCTAATTCAAGGCGTGTTTGTATCTGTTCCTCAACATCCCCGTCTCCGTATTCTCCGCGCTCGGCGTTAAAACGAAAAAACTCCGCCAAATTTGCGCCTGGTACAAACCGGCCTGGCGGCAGTTCCAATAGGTCCAGAAAAAGTTCATTATACGTAATCACGTTTAAACCACCGTCGACCATGGTGATCCCTTGATCCATAGTCTCCAGCGTAATCTCCAGCGCTGCTGTTTTATGCGCCAGTTCCTGCTCGGCAATCTTGCGTTCCGAGACGTCGTCGATCCAGGCGAGGATCACCTGTTCACCATCATACTCTATCAGTTTTGAGCTGATTCTCACCCAACATGGAGAGCCATCGCCTCTCACCCATTCAATCTCATATCCCGACACTGATTGGTCCCGGAGCAGGGTATTAACATAGTGTTCACGGTCAGCAGGGTTTTTATATACTTTTTCGATGTTTGGGGTTTCTAATGTCCCTCTCGGCAAACGAAGAATGTCTCGAAACGCATCGTTGGTCAGCAATAACGTTCCGTTCATCCGGGCTAGCGTAAATCCAATGGGGCTAACATCCAGTAGCGAGCGTATGCGTTCTTCGCGCTCCCGGACCTCATGCTCTTTTTGTTTAAGTTCTTCATTCGCGTGATTAATGCTGCTGATGTATTCGGAGATCGAATTTGCTGCCGTATGGAACCCACGCGCTATATCGCCAATTTCATCCCGGCGGGACAATTGCGGAAGATCGTCAATGTGATGAGTGTGCTGAAAATCGCGGATCGATTTGCTAAGACCAGCAAGAGGGCGCGTGATTGAACCGGCCAGGACCATGCCGCTTGCCGTGACCAATAACGTCAGGCCAAGGCCTATGAAAATAATTGAGTTTCGCATAGCATTGATAGGGGCCTGGATTTCAGCGACATCTTTTTCCGCAAGCAAAGCCCACGTCGCATCCAGAAATTCAAACGGCCTAAAAGCAGAGACAACCTGAATGCCGCGGTAGTCATCAATAATTGCAACTCCGTGCTCACCGCCAAGGGCTTTAATTGCCGAAACGGTATTGACCTTGGTTTTCAGAATCGTCGATTGTCCGGAAAATCTGGAATCTGAATGCATGAAGTGACCGGGGCCAACAACATACGTTTCACCACTCTCTCCCATTCCGGCAGTAACCTGCATAACGGCATTGATCCGGTTGATTGGCATTTGTAGAGAAAGGACACCAATCGTTCGCCCATTTTGAATTATCTTCCGGGCAATGAACGCTGCCGGAGCATCGTTACTGGGCTTATAAGGTTGAAAATCAACAAATGAAGTGGACTGTGTTTCGCGTTTGCCAAGGCTTTGTTTGAACGCCTTGGCGAGACCTGTGTCCGACCATTCACCGGTTTGCAAATTCGTCGCGAAATCTTTCTCTTTGGACATGGTGTAAACGACATCGCCCCTGGGTGTTATCAGAAACAGATCATAAAACCCTTTTAGGGTGGTGGTCCGTTCAAGCCATTGATGGTGTTTATTATGGGCATGAAAATATTCATCGATGACTGGTGAGACGTTTTGTTTTAGCGCGCTGCGGTTTCCATTTATATTGTTTGGTGAATAAATCTTCCGAAATTTTTGTTCTTCTCGATAGCGTTGTGCGTTGTCAATTCGCCCAAATGCTTCGTGGAAGTCGTTCAAGGCCGAGATAACTAGTCCGTTTGTCGACAGCAGTTCCAAATCTTCTTCAATTGACCGGAAATACTGCGTCAGTGCGGCATGTCTGGCATCGCGTAGCGCCACCAGTTCGTCCTTCACTTGGCGGTGCAATTCTTCGGATGATTTCAAATACGAATATGTGCCGATGCTCAATGCGACAACAGCGACAAGAAAAACGATAATTGTTGGCAGTCGAAACGTAATTCGTTGGAATTTACCAAACACTGTTAGCACTCCTGACAAATTTAGTCGTATTGCAGGCATCTAACTGAATTGTGCGGGACCGCCTTTCCATAGTCAATCTGCCGGGCCCATATGAAAATTGGATGAGTCTGTTCATGGCTAATCTCGGAAGTTCCGACGCCTATCGATTTATGTCTGCTTCTGTGCGCTAAGCAGATGTGAATATGGAAGCTCCATGAGGTCTGTTAATGACCCATAGCGGACATCTTTAAGAATTTTGCTCAATAGCCATCGACCATATGCGGTGGGCCTGAGTTATCGTAAAAGCAGTTACCGGCTCTTGGGTGGATGCTCGCCTACGCCGCCGATTTCTTTGGCATTAGAAATTTACCGATCAGATACTCGGCAAACAGCAAGTTGAGCACCCAGGCGAATACCATCATACCATCGCGGAGCGATCCAAGTGGTTCAGTCCCGATAACTAAAATCCAACCAATACCCAGGAATGTCTGTGTAGAAGCACCCTGGCCAATTGCGTAGGCTCGGACTATTGAAGCACCGTGCAAGAAGATGTTTCGAGACCTAATTGCAAAAACAGCACATCCGATCAAGCTGACCATCGATAAGCCGAGGATGATTCGCACCCAATAAAGCATGTTCCCTTGGAGTTCATCAGGGAACGCATAATAATGGGTCATCCAAACTCCAGTTGCCGCAGATATGCTGCCTGAAATTACTACAGCGCAGCCGATAGCGCGATGAGTTGCCGGTCGATGACGCCTTATGCTTGGTAAGAACTGCACCGCGCCTAAAAGGCAGAACAAGGAACTGCATAAAATGTGTAGTACGATTGGTAAAGGAACAGCCAAGGCACGCAGGTTCTCAGGAAGGACCGCCGGTCCACCCGTAAATTCGGATATCCGGAACAATCCGCCAAAAGCTGGAATAAAGGAATAAATAAAAATGAAGAGAAGTAGTGTCCATTCACGTCTGCTCAGTATTTTCATGAAGTGTCCTTTGATGCCAACGCCAAGTCGTACAAATGATGTAAATGAGGATCTTGACGATCGTCATACATATTTGACTCCTTTCTAGCGATAGAAATACAACCAAGTGAGACTACCCACTTGAAATTTTTAGCACCCTACATATGCGAAAATAGTCAAGCCATTGCCTAATTCTCTATTTCGCTTATGCTTAAAACGATGAAGAAGATATTCGAATTTGATTGGAATCAGGCTCGTGCATTCTTGGCAACGGCTCAAGAGGGGTCATTGTCCGCCGCAGCAAGGGTCCTTAAAAAACAGCAGCCGACATTAAGCAGACAAGTCGCGAACCTTGAGGAAGACCTCGGGGTTACGCTGTTTGAAAGAGTCGGCCGCAGGCTCGTCCTCACAGACTCGGGCCTTGAACTTCTTGAACACTTTGAGTCAATGGGCGCTGCTGCTGAGATGGTCTCTCTAGCAGCTTCTGGGCAATCGCAAGCCATTGAGGGGCAGGTTACAATTGCCGCGACCACTGTGATGGCCACTTATCACCTACCTAAGATCATTAAAGCCATCCGGCTGAAGGAGCCTGGGATAAAGATCGATATCGTTGCATCTAACGAAATAAGCGACTTAAAACGTCGGGAAGCCGATATTGCAATTCGACACACGAGACCTGAGCAGCCCGACCTCATCGCGAAATTGCTGTGTGAGCAAAAACTTCAACTTTACGCATCGCGTGAATACCTTGATGCCCAAAGGGTCCCAGAATCAAAGGCAGATATCTCTAAGATGGAGTTTATAGGGTTTGAGCAACCGGAGGGGCTATTTACAGCGCTCAAACATATGGGACTTGCCATAACAAGTGATAATATCAAGCTAACGTCGGAAAGTGGTACGGTTTACATAGCGCTTGTTCAAGCTGGACTTGGGGTTGGTTTATTCACCAAAGAACTTGCTTCTCTACAGCCGCGATTGCATTCGGTTTTTCCTGACATCGAAGGAATTCCAGTCCCAGTCTGGCTTGTGACACACCGGGAACTTCACACCAGCCGCCGCATTCGTCTGGTTTTTGATGAGCTGGCTTCAAGTTTGCCAAGAATCCTAATGGGCTTCCCTGATGGTACGTGACGGCATTTTCAGAGGAAATTCGCTTGGCTGTGATGATGTATATCCGCTTTCCATTGTCTATGCGCCAAATCGAAGGTTTGCTTTATAACCAACGAACCCGCGCCTTTTGAACTCACAATCAGTTTCTTTGTAATGCTACATTTTGCATGTCCGCTAATGGCTAGATTCGGAAGTTCCGACGCCTACCGATTTATGTCTGCTTCTGTGCGCTAAGCAGACATGAATATGGAAGCTCCATGAGGTCTGTTAATGACCCTTAGCCGTCAGAAAACTTCCGCTTTTTCAGAAATCCCGTTTTAACTTCTGCTGTTGCGGGGCACTGACCCACCCTCTAATCGAGTAATGAACAAGGACTTACTCTTGATCCTATTGGGTTGAAAAACTGATTTTTCTGTAACTCAAAAACCTGCCTGTTACATATTAACAAATAAATTGATTTGTGCTTGGCGAGACCATCCATCCTTTATCAGATCAAAAACAGATCGCTGAATGCGGCTACATCTGATTATTAATTGCTGAGTTGACTGCATATGAACGAACAATACAAACAGCACTGGCCCAAACTACCTTCCGGGAATACAGATTGGGAAACCGCATTTGAAGACCCGGAAAATGGTTTGATTGCGCTTGTATCGCAGGCGAAGACCGTCGGCGCACTGCGTGACTGCATGATTATGATCATCAAACGTTTTTACACCAAAGATGACGACCCCGTTATGCGCAAACAATTTGCCAACGCCATTTCAAAAATATTAGCTGACGGCAGTTCTGATAATCTGCTGCCGAAATCGATCCACTCAATTACTGCACTTCTTCGCGAAATTAAAATTGAGCGATTAAAAAACTCTGACACACACTTACCAATAAAGAACGTTGCCAAATCATTTGATCATCAAGTCGATCAAGAAGACGCCCAACCCAAAATCAGTGTGCGCCACCAGCGCTCAAAAACGAGACAACGTGAATTACGTGCCCAATCTCAGAACAGAAAATGGAAACTTACTTGCATTGTTGGCACAGCATTGGCGGCCAGTATCGCCCTCGTAATAATCTTCGGCGGATCGGACAAGAAGGTGCTTCCCGTTAAACAATTTATCGAACAATTGACAAAGGTTGCCGGCGGCGATGCGATTAACCAGCACATTTATGGCGGCTATATCAAAATGGGTACGCAAGGGGGGCGGCGTTATGTATTGGCGAACAATATCCCGCAAAAGGCTTGCGCTAGTGCCGCCTGGGTCCTGGGGCAACGTGGTGCTACAGTAATCAATGCCGTGATGCCGCCCCGCGTTACACCTACAGTCCTTAAAAAGCTTTGCGGAAAGAATGGCGAGCACGCGACAATCCACTGGTACGCCAAATTAGCGGGTGGAAAACTCGCAAAACCGTAATTTTCTGGGCTACCACTTTTGATAGGCTCTCATAGTAAGCTAGAGCAATTCCCGAGTTAATTGGCTCTGTTAGTGTTCAATTGTCCTTTAACACTGTCGTTCGATTAGACTGAAATACGGTATTTTCGACGCCGCCGCCCATGTCCGTTCATGGCTAATCTCGGAAGTTCCGACGCCTAACCAGCACTATAATGAAGAGGTAGCACTTCATCACAAGTCCGGTCATCCCCGGCCCTCCCGGCAATAAATCCGGAGGTACAACGTGATTGCAAAAATGGGGAAATATTGTGAAATTTGATCAAGGGAAATTTCGACCCGTACACCGTGATGGGTCAGGTATTGTTATCGCGGTGGCGCTACCTATATGGGCCTTAGGCGGCTATTTTTTGTTCCCACAGGAAATTAGTTGGCTCAATATTTACGGGAAATTTTTTATTCTGATGTTTTCAGGGCTTGCCGCCGGTATCGGCTTTATGCGGCTAACTGGTGCGAGCCCTCGACAGATGAAGAAAGCGAGACTCGCGCGTAAACGCGAAGCAATCTCCGCTGAACGAGAAAAACAGTAAGAGTACGGGCTCGTACCCCTTACTTCAGATTTGGTGATCAGCGGTTCTGTATCTACTAAGCGAACACCTCCTGCCTTTGCATTACGCTCAGGCCTGAGCGTAATGCAAAGGCAGGAGCTCATCATCGCCGGTAGCATCTTCGGTAATGCCGAGATTCAGAAAGTTGGAGCCGATAGCGATATTGGCGTACCGCACCTGTTTTTCAAACTGGTCATTAGTGAGAATCAAGCTGTCCCGTTCTTGTTCGTTCACGAGAAACGTGTCTCACAATATGGCTGTGAATTAACCGACGAGCTAGAGGACTGAATTGTTACGATCGATCAGTTAGAGGAAGCCACAGGATATGATTTTTTCCAAGGTTATGCTGTGAATCAGATTCAATCTTTAAGTGCAGCTAACCCCAAATCCGTCTGGGATAACTGGAACGCTAACTAGATATTCCCTGCGTCCCCTATTGAGTAGGGTCTAAAACGTCTGCTTTCCGCTCGAAAACGGACATATTTCAGCTAGGTTCAAAAGGTCCGCTTGTAGCCAGGAACGGACATTCGTAAATCTGCTCACTTTCATTTCCTTCCTCGCCGTCATAACCTCATCCAAAACAACCGTTGTGAGATATTCTGAATGAAACGACTGCTTATCCTTCCAGTCTTACTCTTGGCTTTCTTGGTTGGTTCTTGTGTTCCGTCTGGCGAGTTTCAAAATAAGGTTGTGGCCCACGATGAAGACGTTGACGAGACGACAATAAAGATATGGAAGAACCTCGCCAACGTCGGCGATGCTAATGCGCAAGTTTCGCTAGGTGACTTGTATTACAATGGAACCCACGTCCCTCAGAACCATGAGGAGGCTTTCAAATGGTTTAAACTTGCTGCAGATCGGGGGGATGCGAACGGCCAAAACAATTTGGGTTTGATGTACGATAATGGAAATCATGTTACAGAAGACAATGAGATTGCAATAAAATGGTACAAACTTTCTGCTAAACAAGGAAATGCTGCTGCTCAGAATAATTTAGGCACAATGTATGAGAAGGGCGATGGTCTGCAACAAGACATTCAGGCTGCCATTAAATGGTACAAATTAGCAGCCAAGCAACACTATACCGAGGCTCAGTTCAACCTTGGTTGGGTGCACTACAATGGTAAAGGAATCACCCAGAATTATTCGAAGGCTTTCCGCTGGTACAAACTTGCTGCTGAACAGGGATTTGCTCGTGCCCAATACGTTTTGGGCCTAATGCATTCCGAAGGGCAAGGTGTTCCTCATGATCACGAGATTGCCGCAAAATGGTACAAACTGGCAAGCAAACAAGGTTACGCTGCCGCTCAATACAAATTGGGGAGAAGATTTTTTGACGGCAAGGGTCTTCCACAGGACGATGAAAGCGCGTTGATATGGCTCACACTTGCTGCTGAACAAGGGCATGCTAATGCCCAAACGGCTGTCGGTTTCATGCACCAGAAAGGACGAGGTGTTCCTAAAGACCAAAAGATTGCGGTTAAATGGTACACTCTCGCTGCTGAGAAAGGGGCTGCCCAAGCTCAACTCAATTTAGCACGAATGTATATGAATGGAACAGGTGTTTCCCAAGACCATAAAGTTGCGATCGAATGGATCAAGTTATCAGCTGAACAAGGAAACGTTGTAGCCCAGACACTCCTAGGTCTCAGTTATTCTATTGGTCAAGGGCTCCATCAAGATTTTACAAAATCCTTGATGTGGCTGAATATCGCGAAATCACAAGGCCATGACGATGCGAGTAAACATATTGATAAAATTGAGAGTGCCATAAATCCTGCTCAGATAAAGAAAGCGCGGGTAAGTGCCGATGAGTGGATAGAGAAACATAAAAAAATAGCGCGCTGAAAACACCACTCACTTCCGCTTTGGGTCATGTCTGGACGGCTCCCTGTTGGCAAGGGCTAATTTGATGTATCTGCAAACTGGTCGGGTGCAGTCATGTCTCCGGCCTGTTGACGCGGCACACATGGCCGCTGGCCCTAA